>Ga0208903_1000006_pt1 | contig 247150 bp, 218 predicted proteins | sample AntAceMetag02UKJ_FD_184769 | JGI IMG/M metagenome (GOLD analysis project Ga0208903, IMG submission 184769) | Saline lake microbial communities from Ace Lake, Antarctica - Antarctic Ace Lake Metagenome 02UKJ (SPAdes) (version 2) | ecosystem: Environmental > Aquatic > Non-marine Saline and...
CGAAGCGAACCACGAGCGAGCAAACGAAGGCCAAAATCCTATCAATACCTCACCTCACCGAGGGCCGAATTTACCGAGATCCCACATCGAGAGCATTATCGAAAAGCTTCTTAAAACAGTGCCATTCTCGCCTGACCCCGAAATCGCGTAACTGCAGCGAAACGGAAATTCGGCTATTTTAGCCTGCCCATTTTATGGGATGGACGATTCGTGGCACGTATGGACTGCAAGGCCGAGCGAAAAACGAAAACACTACAAATTCGGAGTCTCCATCTCGAACCTTCTTTGCAGAAATTTGACGAATTCAGAGATGCATTGAGCCCCGCGCTTGAAGAATTTATGCGATTCAATGGCTGTGAAAAATTAGATAATCCCACAAACAATCAGACTCCTCCAATAGCTCGAGCATAGATTTTCCCATTTGGTGACCAATCCTGCCTCGCTACCCATTCCACCGCGTCATAGCCGTCGGTCTTGTGCATTGCCGAGAAGGGATCCCACTCGCCGCCTGATTCAAAACGGCCGCGGGACTCGGTGTTGACCACGACGTAACCAAGGGCGGCGAATTTTTTCGCGCGAGCCCTCTGCCCCGTTTTTCCGTAGGGGGTTTGCTGCAGAATAGCGGGGAATTTCTGATCCGACTTCGGGCGGAAAATGTCGGCCGCCAGATTCACCCCGTCACGCAGGGGAATCTTCACATCGAGGGTTTCGACGACCTCAAATTCCTCGCGAGAGGTTTTTCCAGGATCCGGAGCCTGTCCCTCTGCCTGATTGGCAAACCCGCAAGTCAGTAGAAATAATGCCGGTAGTATTTTTCGCGGTGTTTGCATGGTAAGACTCAATCAGAGGGTAGGGGATTCGGCCAGTCACGTTTACGGGGTCAGTGAAGCTCTTTCCATTCCTTCACCTGGAAATCCTGATGGTACGAAGAATAAGTTCAAGACGCCTTTGAAAGACATTCCACGCAGCGGTCACATCGGGTTTCAGTATCACGGCCAACCCGTCTCGGTCGTCGCGGGGGGGACAGGTTATCTATTCGGAGGAAAACCTCTCAAAAATCCTAACCTTCAGACATTAGGGGGGGGACGGCCAATCCTGAACCTGATTAGTCACCTGTCCCTGCGAATTTGCTTTTTCATCCCTTCCGCCTCCTTGTCACCCCTGGGCAGGGGAAGGAGGCGGGCAATTAAGGATTGGGGGGCACTTGTTTAAAATCCCCATCGGGACTCAGCTTTGACTGCCTATCAGGCCCTAGTCGCCGAATAACGGAGACTATTTCTGATCTGACTGTTTTCCAGAATCAGCGTCTTCACTGCCGATGCTTCCTTTGGGACCGAGCGGATCGACAGCGCCTCCGAATCCATCGATATAGGGCGAGGGCGCAAATGAATCAGGTACGTTAGTAGGCTCATCATAGCTATCACTCCCTGGATTGATGTAAGGGTCTAAGGAGTCTCCCCTCCGCTCGCGATCAGGAATGTCTTCAATCCGGTGATTGTCATTATCTGGCCCTGGATTGATCAAACCATACCAAGGGCTGAGCCGCTCTTCGAGAGTCACATCCAGCGCCGTCGTTAGCTTGATTAAGATTCCCGCGCCAGGATATCCAGGATCAATTGAACCCGGCACAGGCATTTCGGTTGTATCATCTAAAGGTTTTTTTAAAGCCTCCAAATTTGCCTTCATCGCAACCTTGAGAGCTGCCTCTTCTTCATCTACAATTTTCTGTTCTGCCTTTTGTTCGCGCTCTATGCTATCCGCTTCTGCTTTCAACCGCCCGCGCTCCCCGGCATCGGTAGCGTCGATAGCCTTCCGCATTACCGCTTGATATTCTCTCCCCAAATTTGCGACGCGCTGTTTGTGGGCATCAATTATTTGCTTCGCGGCCCATGCAGCGCTTTCTTTTTCTTCGTCAGTAAGCCGCCCCTGCATTAGAAAAGGATCCGGGCTCAGGCGATCTCTCAACATCGGACCGCTCCCTCCTCCCATTTGTAGAGCTGCTCTGGCGAAATACTCGGCCATGCTATTGACAAACGGGTCGTAGTTATCCCTCATTTGGGCATCTAGCGCATCATCCTGACCCGAGTTCGGGCTGTATTCATTGATGATTCGATCCACCATTCGGTCCATTCTCGACTCAATCTGCCTGATAATTTCTTCAGGACTCCCAGCCCGCTGAATAAAATCCAACGCCCCCTGAAAAACTTCGTCGAAACGTTTTTTGTTGGACGCTTCGAGGTCTTCCAATTGGCTTCCCAATTCTTCTATTCTCGCTAACTCGAGCCAGAAATCATCGGCATCAGCTTTGTCATATCGCTCTTCGACAACAAATGTTTGCAGGATTGAACTTAAAAAGTCGTCACTATCTTTTTTTGATGAATCAGCTTTTGCAGATCCGATCGCCGCAAGCAATAGCGCGACGATGGTCGCGGTTCGGATACTTCTTTGTTTTTCTTTTTTCATTGGATTTTGGTTTTGGTTTTGGCTACTGCTAGGAATTTGCTTTTTCATCCCTTCCGCATCCTTGTCGCCCTTGGGCCGGTGAAGGAGGATATTCAATTGCGGTTGTGGAGAAGTTTTTTTCTGGTCCATGATCTTAAGACGCTCCGATTTTCGTTTTTATTCAAAAAACCGAGGGTTGTCGCATCCCATTTCCGATTGCCGAAATAGATCGAGCAGTTCGAGCGATGGCGTGCGCGGCGATGGATTCCTACCTCGCTGTTTTAAGGGACTTGTTTTAAACGACAGACAAATAGCCAAGTGTCGAAGCGAGCATCGACGAATCGAAAACCGCGAATCTGAATCCTGATGGGACGAAGAATAAGTTCACGAATTAAGAGTTTTTACCTGGTCCCGTTTCACCTGCCTGGCCCCGTTTCACCTGCTAAACACCGATCGATTTGCCGAGAAAGCGGAAGAGGTTCCGGGGCTCAAGGCCGAGACCCATGAGGACGAACCGCCACAAAAAAGCGCCCGATGAAGACAGCGGAGGCTGTTCAAAGTTTTAATGCTTCGTGGGGGGACGAATGCTTCGCGGGGGTGCTTCGCGTGGGGACAGGTTAGAATGGCGCTGCGTTCTGTACAGGTTTCGAGACAGGACTTGATGGGAAGGCTCACGCAGAGACGCAGAGTTTTACCCTTTATTCTCTGCGGCTCTGCGTGAGAATCTCTTATCTCGAATTCACCTTCCACTAAAACTTTCCGATCCGCTGATTATGAGCCCTATAGCAGCACCATTCTCACCTGTCCCTGCGAATTTAAGGGATCGACCTAAGGGGGGTCAATCGGGGGCCGAGACGGAGCGCAATGCTTCCGGCTCCTCCAGATCCTGACGTCGACGCAGAAGCTGGGAGAGGAGCCCGTCGGTTGGACCGAAGAACCAGGCGAGGACGAAGAGCAGCCCTGTTGCGGTCGCCATCATTCCCGATGTGCTCGTGCTATCGAAACCGAACCAACCGGGAATCGTGATCGCGCCGTAGTGTCCCAGCGCCGCGGCGATCGTTCCGACTCCGCACGATATCAGGATCATGGGAACGAGGCGGCGGGTGAGCAGCAAGGCGGTCGCGGGAGGAACGATGAGCATGGCGATGACGATGATGCTGCCGACGGCTTCGAAGGCGGCGACGGTCGTGACCGCAACCATTGTCATGAGCAGGTAATGCAATTTGTTGGAGGAAAAACCGAGCGTGTCGGCGAGACCGGGATCGAAGGAGCTGATCCGGAATTCTTTGAAGAGCGCCGCAATGATGACGATATTGATCAGCATAATGCTACCGATACTGAGAACCGCTCGCGGGATCTGAAACGAAAGAAACGATACGGTATCGAGCGGCGCGAGTTCCATCGCCCCGTAGAGGACGCACCCCGGATCGAGGTCGACATTGTCGGCCGCCCGCACGATGAGAATGAGTCCGATTGCGAAGAGTGTCGTGAAGACAATTCCCATCGCGGCCCCGCGATCGACGCGACCGAATTTACTAACCCACTGCGTGAAAACAGCAGTGAGAACGCCCGTTAGTGCCGCAGCGAGAAACATGGGAAGGCTGGATCGTGAGCCGGTGAGGAGGAAGCCAACCGCGATGCCGGGAAGAACGGCGTGGCTGATCGCGTCGCCCATCATGCTCATTTTTCTAAGAACGAGAAAGCAGCCCGGCACGGCGCAGGCGATCGCCGTGACGATGCCGACGACGACGATCCAGGTATCGAAAGAGGTCCAGTTCATGAGGCGGTCGCGGGATTTTCTGTGGACGCGGGAATGAGGTGTGGACTGGGAATCGAGGCTCCCCGGTTTCGGAGCTCGCGCTCGAGACGACGCACGAGATCGGCCTCGAGGATGTGCTCGACCATGTCGGCATCGCGGTCAACGTGGCTCGGCGCGATATCGGCATGGGTCACGAGATAGATCTCCCAGAGACGGTGATTGCGGGTAATACGGGCGGCTTCACCGAAACCGGATTCGGAAAGCTGGAGCTGACCGGATGGTCCCGCCACGAGGTGATCGAATGATGTTTCCGCTTTGATAATGCGGTCGAGTTGCTTCGCCTTCCACGTTCGCTTCGCGAGTAGTTCGGCTCGGGAAAAAGACCGGTTTGCGACATGCTCGGAGTCGAATGAATTGGCCTCGAGGATTTCGTAAGCCCCGCGAAGAAGGTGCTGACGATCCACTTTTTTTCGAAGATTGCGCTGCCGCCAGCTCCGGGCGAAAATACCTCGACTCGGCGCGAGAAACATACTCACGAGAAATATAGACGAGGTGACAACAACAATGAGGGCACCGGCCGGGAGTCGTGGAATCAGTGCGCTGATTGAGGCCCCGAGCCAACCACTCACGGCACCGATCACAGCGGAGAGCAGAACCATGGTCGAGAGCCGGTTCGTCCAAAAGCGAGCCGCTGCCGGTGGCGTGATAAGAAAGGCGATGATGAGGATGAGCCCGACCGACTGCATACCGATTACGGTGACGGCGGTGACAAGTCCGAGGAGGAGAATGTCGAGCCACAAGGTCGGCCAGCCTTCGGTCGCAGCGAAAGATTCGTCGAAACAGAGGAGGGTGAATTCTTTGAAAAGGGCAAGCGTGGCGACCGCAGCGCAGAGGGCAATCCCGCTGGTGAGATAGAAATCGACGGCCACCATCGACGCCGTTTTCCCATAAATGAATGACTCGAGTCCGGCGGCGCTTGCCTGCGGCATTTTCTGGATGATCCCGAGGAGGACGAGTCCGAAACCAAAGGACACGCTGAGGACGAAACCCATCGCGACATCGTCACGGAGCCGGGTCGTATTTCGGATCGCGAGCATCGTGAGGAGGCCGAGGACTCCGGCAATGGTGGCCCCGAGGATCAGGCCGGGGAGCGATTTGCCTTCTCCGCCCATCAGGACCATGACGATAAACGCGACCGCGATCCCCGGAAGCGTCGAGTGCGCGAGAGCATCGCCCATGAGTGAGCGCTTTCGCATGAGGAGAAAGGCGCCCACGATTCCCGCCGCGATACCGAGGCAGGTCGCCGAAATGACGACGAGGCGGGTGTTGTAGTTTTTTAGAAATGCGACATCAGTGATCTCTTCTGCGGTAGGCCACACGATCTCCGTCCTCGCGAGGGAGCCGCCGGGCTTGGGGCCGTGAGAGTGGCCGTGAGAGTGGCCGTGAGAATGGCCGTGACCGTTCGAACAGGAGACGAGAAAAAGTCCTATCAGACAGACAACGATGACAACCTGAAGTCGACTGATCACGGAGATAATGTTCATTTTTCAGCGAACCACTTCAGCGAGTGCGTGAGCCGCGTCGTTCAGCAGGCTTAGACGCCCACCGTAGGTCTTCTCGAGATTCTCTTTTGTGAAAACCTCCTTTGTTGGTCCCGAGGCGACGATGCGCATATTGAGTAGGACGAGCCAGTCGAAGTAGCGCGAGACGGTCGCGAGATCGTGATGGACGACGAGACAGGTTTTCCCTTTCTGGTTCAGCTCCTGAAGGATCGCGATGATGGCCTCTTCGGTCGCGGCATCGACGGCGGCAAACGGTTCGTCCATGAAGTAGACCTGGGCATCCTGAGCGAGGGCGCGGGCGAGAAAGGTTCGTTGCTGCTGGCCACCGGAGAGCTGGCTGATCTGACGGTCCGCGAGATGGGCGATTCCGACCTGCTCAAGAGCCTGCATCGCCTGATCCCGCTCTTTTTTGCCGACTCGGCGAAACCAACCGAGCCTCCGGTAGGTCCCCATCGCGACGAGATCGAGAACGCTGACGGGAAAATCCCAATCGACGCTTTCCCGCTGCGGGACGTAGGCGACGAGGTGGCGCTGTTCGCTGTAGGGTTTTCCGTAGATGCCGACCTCACCCGAGGCTTTCGGGACGAGGTCGAGACACGTTTTAAGAAGCGTGCTTTTTCCCGCCCCGTTCGGCCCCACGATTCCGACGAGCTTTCCTTCCGGGATATCGAGATCGACATCCCAGAGGACCGGCTTGCGATGGTAGGCGACGGTCAGATCATGAACCGCGAGAGGAACCGTATCCGGGTGAAAGGAAAGATCTTCAGACGCAGCATCGCCAGTCGGGGACATGGTTTCCAGCACTTTGTTCATAAGGGTTACAGTGGAAGCGCCAAGGGCATTCGTCAAAAGGATACGACACCGCGGAGACCAGGGACAACGGCATCGCGACCGCTGAAATGGGGATCGAGAAGGTACTGAATGTCCGGCTGGAAACCGGAGTTTTCGCTGATCGGAATGAGCGAGGTAGCTTCTACTACGGTCTCGGAACTCGTTACGCCGGGATCTGTTCTGATGTAATCATCACCAAAAATCGTGTGGGAAGCCCCGAGCCCGAGAAGTGAGTCCTCGAACACCACATTGGAAAAGGCGACACCGCCATCGGGATACTGAGTCGCGACGGCACGATCTTCGTCGGGAGCAATACTGGCGCGGGCAAAAGCGCTCATGCCTACCCCACCCTCGCCGCGGTCGATGACGATTTTGTCACTCGTGACTTCTTTACCATCCCGCTCACCGGCAGCGACCGGGAAAGGAGGGAACCCGATAATCAGAGCCGGGCAGAGAACTGAGAAAAAATAATATTTTATAGTGATTGGTTGCGTTCGGGATTCGCAGATATGGAGAGGCGCTACCCTCCGCAGGAGCCGACACGAGGACGGTGGCTGTGGAGGGATTTACACAAAAGGTGAGGAGCAAAGGGTAATTAGTGAGTCAGCTTGCTGTTGAGACCTTTCTTAGGAGCTTGACCACCGAGGGCGCGGGTGATCGTCGTAACATTGTGGTCGATCATGCCTATGTAGGTTCCCTCGTAGCTACCGGCGAGTCCCATCGCATCGGAGAACAGTTCGCCACCGATGATGACGTCGTGTCCGCGAGCTTCGGCACCCTCCGCGAGAGCGCGAATGTTTTTGTCGGAGACAGACGACTCGACAAAGATTGCAGGGATCTTGCGCTCGACGAGAAAGGAAACAAGATCTTCGATATCTTTCACTCCGGCTTCGGATTCAGTGCTGATTCCCTGGATACCGCGAACGTCGAGATTGTAGGCACGAGCCATGTAGTTAAAGGCGTCATGAGCAGTCACGAGGACGCGACGCTCATCTGGGATCGAAGCAATCGACTTTTTCGCGTAGGCATCGAGTTTTTCGAGTTCGGCCTGATACGCTTTCGCATTCGCGGCGTAGGTTTCAGAACCTTCGGGATCGAACTCAGAGAGTCCTTTCGCAACGACATCGGTAGCCTTGATCCATCCACGGACATCCATCCAAACGTGCGGATCGTAATGCTCCTCTTCGTCGGTCATGACATAATCCCCTTGGTCGAGGATCTCTTCGGTTACCGCGTAGACGGGCTTGCCAGTTCGTGAGACACGGATGAGAACGTCACCCATTTTGCCTTCGAGCGAGAGACCGTTGTAGAAAACGATATCGGCAGCCTGAAGCGTTTTGACATCGGTCGTGGTTGGCTTGTAGAGATGGGGATCGACACCTTCGCCGATGATGCCTTCGACTTGGGCCCGGTCGCCCGCAACGTTCTTCACAATGTCGGCGATCATTCCAACGGTCGCAGCAGCCTTATAGGGCTTGGATGGTGACGAAACCGATGCGTTTTCCGTGTCACCGGTGCAGGCAGACGAAAAGGATAGCACGGTGAGACTGAGAGCGGAGAGAACGAGACGGCGGGAGAGTGATCTCGCCTTCGCTAGGGTAGTCGTTAGTGCGGTATTTAGTTTCATGATAACCCGATCCTAAGAGTTAATCTTGATTAGTCAAGATAGCATTATCTACTGTTAAACATCTGATCTTTGAGGGACATTTCCTTGCTGGACAAGGCTCAGGAATTCTCCACACTGCCCTAGTCCCGATACCACCGCGAAACATGGCGACCAGCACTGTAGAAAATTATTTGAAAGCAATTCTTCATCTCGATGAAGACACCACCACCACGATATCAGTGGGAGCAATCGCCGGGGCTCTTGAGGTGACGCCGGGCACGGTATCGTCGATGATGCGTCATCTCTCTGAAGGGGAATTGATCACCTACGTGCCCCGAAGGAGCGTGAATCTCACCGAAAAAGGGAGATTTCAGGCGCTGCAGGTCGTGCGCCGTCACCGGCTCGTCGAGACCTTTCTCGTCGAGGTCATGAAACTCGACTGGTCAGAAGTCCACGAGGAGGCCGAAGTTCTGGAGCACGTGGTATCAGATCGCCTCCTCTCAAAAATGGATGAGATGCTCGGGCATCCCAGTCACGATCCTCATGGCGACCCGATTCCGGACGCAAAGGGTAATTATGCCGTCGCAAAAGCTTCGGAGCCTCTCGCAGGATTACAATCCGGTGAATTTCGACTTGTCCGGGTAGATGATTCTGACAGCGAAATGCTTGACTGGCTGCGCATCCACGATCTTCGACCCGGGAGTCAATATGAGATCAAAACTCGGGACCCGATCGCTGGAATTATCGAGATAGAGGCAACTTCAGACAAGCGGATCGTCCGACTTGGAGAAAAAATCGCAGACCGTATTCTCGTCGAACCGATTTCCTGACCTGATTGCCGGGGGGCACTCACTGTCACTTCCCGGAACCAAGACTGGTCCAATTGGTGTTTTAAGGGACAGACAAATAGTGCTGCCGATCGATTCGTGGAGAAGGCGGAAGAGGTTCCGGGGCTCAAGGCCGAGACCCACGAAGACGAAGACGCACCGCCACAAAAAAAGCCCCCGCTGAAGACAGCGGAGGCTTTTCAAAATTTTAAAATGGCAGAAGAAAAGGATCAGTCTTTTTTCTCTTCTTCCTCTTTCTTATTGAGGACCTGATCGATCAAACCGTATTTAGCGGCGACTTCAGCAGGCATGTAGTTATCACGATCCGCGTCGTTCTCGATCTCTTCGACTGTTTTCCCGGTGTGAAACGCCAGGATTTTGTTAAGTCGCTTTTTCAGTGAATACATGAATTCAACGGTTCGCTCGACGTCGGAAGCGGTTCCCTGCGCGCCACCGGAAACCTGGTGGATCATGATGTGTGAGTTCGGAAGCGCAAAACGCTTGCCCTTGGTTCCGGCGGTGAGAAGCACAGCGCCCATGCTGGCAGCCATTCCCATGCAGTAGGTATTCACGTCGCAGGTTAGAAACTGCATCGTGTCATAAATGGCGAGACCGGCGGTGACAGAACCTCCGGGACTGTTGATGTAGACGTTGATATCCTTCTTCGGATCCTGCATTTGCAGGTAGAGCATCTGAGCGATCACGTAGTTCGCAAGAGGATCGCTGATACCTTCACCAATGAAGATAATACGGTCCTTCATCAAGCGTGAGAGCAAGTCAAAGTGAATCAATTGATTCCCTTCTTTTTCATACACTCCCACATTCTTCATCGGATCAATGATCCTCTCTTGAAGATGCGGGGGAAGCATCGGTGAAAGCGCCTGGACGTCGTCTAAATTATTCATGGCAGTGGGATTGGGGTAAGAAATGGAGTGAGCCGAATCTTTCGACACAGCCTGTAGCTAAGTCGTTCAATCGGGAAAAAACTTACGCTTCTTCAGCGGGGGCATCGACCTCAGTAATTTTAGCATTCGAGCGGAGAAACTCGATCGTCTTGGAAATGAGGATGTCCTGTCGAATCTCACCAAAGGCATTCCGGTCACGCAGTTCGCGAGCGACTTTCTTCGGCGGACGCTTCTGTTGCATCGCCATCATCATGATGCGTTGGGAAACTTCCTCCTCGGCAACGGTAAGACCTTCTTTCTTCGCGATTTCATCGAGGATAAACATCGTCTTCACGTTGTTCTTCGCCTGAGTTTCAGCGTTTTTGACGAGGTCTTCCTGGCTGCCATCGATGTCATTTTCGGTCATTCCCTGCTCGTAGCTTCGGGAAACCATCTGATTCACCTGACGCTGTGTCTCGTTGAATACGATGTGCTGAGGAAGTTCAATATCAACGTCCTCATTGAGGAATCCGAGGATCTGGTTGTCGATCATTTGATTGCGGGACTGTTCCATCTGCTGCATGAACTGACCACGCACCTTTTCTTTCAGTGCGTCGACGGACTCGGCACCAATGGCTGCGGCAAAGGCATCGTTCAGTTCAGGAAGCTCGCGCCCTTTCACCTGAGTGACCTCGACTTCGTAGGAAATCGTTTTTCCGCCGACAAACTCGACCGGGAAATCTTCGTCATACTCAGCCTCGATCGTCTTTTTGTCGCCGGCACTCATCCCGAGGACAGCGGTTGCGAGGCCCTTGATAAATTCGCGGGCCTCTTCGCCCTCTTCGGGGATATCTACCCAGTGAGCATTTCCTTTGGCGAGGGGGCCTGCATGCTCTTCGAGATCATCCTCGAATGAGGCGCCATCAAGCTTTCCTGTATAATTAACAACAACGAGATCTCCGACGGCGGCGGCGCGATCGACATCGGCAGGAACGGCCTGCTGCTTGCGCATGTTGGTGAGATATCCATTCACCATATCATCATCAACTTCCAGCTTCTGCACTTCGACAGGGATTTCCTTGTAGTCTTTGATCGCCACTTCAGGCTCAGTGATCACTTCGACAGCGAGCATGTATGAGCCATCCGCTGCAAATTCTTCGCGCTCGACCTGTGCGACGCCGAGAATGCCAAGAGATTCTTTCTCATTTGCCTCTGCATAGGCGAGGCGGGAAAGACGATCTTTCAGCTCCTCTTCGATCGAAGTCGCAAAGCGCTTTTCGATCACGGCTGAAGGGATTTTTCCGGCACGAAACCCGGGCACTTTCGCCTGGACTGCATAGGCGGAAACGATGGACTTGCGGGTTTTCTGCACGGTCTCCGCGGGAATCTCGGCGGAGAGCCGGGCTTTGCACTCGGGTAAACGTTCGACTGAAATATTCATGAAAATCGAAATAAGGTATTTCTAATCGCCTTGCAGAACTACTCTGCCTAGCGAGGGCGGGGAATCTAGAACAAGCGATCTGATTTTGCACCCGATAAATTCAGGGACTTTCCTCAGGTGTTTCTCTGAGGAAATCTTTCATATCGGCCGGCAAGGCACATTCCCAGTCCTGATCGCCCCACCCAAAGCCCGAGGCGTGAAGGGCCTGACGGTTCATGAGAAGAACTTCTTGAAGCGCCGGCGTCCACCCTGTCTCAATGAAATCAAGGTAACAACGCTCTTCGGGCCCATAGATTTTATCCCCGATAATAGAATGCCCCGCCTCCTGAGCGTGCACCCTGATCTGGTGCATTCGCCCCGTCTGAGGCAGGCATTTCACGAGAGAAAACCGGTCTCCGTTCGATGTTTCCTTCTCAAAGCGGCGCTCTACCTCAAAAATGGTGCGCGATTCTTTTCCCTCGGGATGAATCGTCTGTTTCACCCAAATAGGCGATTCAGCGACTTCTCCTTTTCGCAAAAGTGGCCCATCAATCGTGTAGCGATCCTCCTCTGGCCATCCCCAAACGATCGCGTGGTAGGTTTTGCGGTATTCCCGTCGCTCCATCGCTTTGCCAAGCATGCTCGCCGCTTTCTTATGCTTCGCGACGAGAACAATCCCGCTCGTTTCCCGATCGAGGCGATTGATGAGGGATAATTGCCCTCCGGTGGTCAATTCGTAGACGCAAAGGGCCTCTAACCCGCCCAACAAGGTCGTCGAATTTCCCGGCCCCGAGGGGTGCACCATGAGATGGGCGGGCTTGTTAACGAGGAGGAAATCCTCATTCTCGTCCACAATCTCAAAGTCAGGGCTGTGTAGGCGAAGATCGATAGTGGTAGCTTAATCTTTATCTTTTTCTTTATCCTCCTCTTTATTCCCTTCACGATCCGGCGAACCCCCGCGCTTAATACTACCGCTGGACTATCGCCCCATTTGCGCTAGTTATTGCACCCTCAAAACGCTGAAAATCGAGAAATAATGTCGGCTCCGAAACAACAGACCCTTGCCTCCCCCGCTACGATTGCGGGCACATCGCTTCACACCGGGGAAAAAGTTTCCCTCACGATGAGGCCTGCTCCGGCAAACTACGGAATCAAATTTCGTCGAGTTGATCTCGATGACCAACCGTTCATCGACGCCCACGTTTCCAAGGTCCAAACCGTGGAACGCGCCACGACCCTCGCGGAAGGATCGGTGAAGGTTCACACCGTTGAACACGTTATTTCGGCACTCGTCGGAATGAACGTCGACAATGCCATCATCGAGATGGACGCAAACGAGCCTCCGATTGGAGATGGTTCCGCCCGCCCCTTCGTTGATTGCATCAAGCAAGCAGGGATCGAAGAGCAGGACGCCAATCGCAGTATTTACGAAATCCGTGAGCCAATTCACCTCGAGACGAAAAACGGCTCGCTCATTACGATTGTGCCGGATAAAGCATTTCGCATCTCCTGCACCCAGGTGGGGCCCGACGGCCGCATGACTCAATTTTTCTCGACGGAGATCAATCCTGAGACTTACGACAAGGAAATTGCCGACGCCCGAACCTTCGTTTTCTACGAAGACGTCGAGCCACTTCTTGAAAAAGGCCTCATCAAAGGCGGAAGCCTTGAGAACGCAATCGTCGTCAAAGGCGAATCCGTCATGAGCAAAGAATCCCTCCGTTTTAAAGAGGAATTTGCCCGCCACAAGATTCTCGATCTCGTCGGAGACCTCATGCTGAGCGGAAAGCGCATCATGGGCCACGTTATCGCGGTCAAGCCAGGTCATGGTCCGAATACGCAAATGGCGGACAAAATTGCCAAGACTTACGCGCAGACGATGTCGATGGTTCCGAGTATCAACATCCCGACCGGCGAAGGCGTGATGGACAATCTTGAAGTCCAGAAAGTTCTCCCTCACCGCTACCCATTCCTCATGGTCGACCGTATCGTGGGATTCGATGGCGAGTGGAAATGCACCGGTGTGAAGCAGGTTACGATTAACGAGCCATACTTTCAGGGGCACTTCCCGGGGCACCCTATCATGCCCGGCGTTCTTCAGATCGAGGCGATGGCGCAGGTCTCCAGTATCTCCCTGCTCCGCCAGCCGGAGAATCAGGGCAAAATCGGTTACTTCATGAGCGCTGATAAGGTCAAATTCCGCAAGCCGGTCATGCCGGGCGACACGCTCATGATCGAATCAGAGATCCTCAAAATTCGACGCAACATCGGTTACGCTAAGTGCCGTTGCACCGTCAATGGTCAGACCACATCCGAATGCGAATTGAAGTTCGCGCTCATGGATTAGGCCTAATGTGGAGGCGGCCTCACCCGTAAAAGGGCTTTATCATGGCAAATCAGATTCATTCCAGTGCAATTGTCGATCCGGGTGCTGAACTCGGCGACAACATCGAGATTGGTCCCTACTGCGTGATCAACGCAGGAGTGAAGCTGGGCGACGGCTGTGTCTTGAAAAGCCACGTGACGATGGACGGCCCGACTGAAATCGGAGAAGCCAATACCTTTTTTCCCTTTGCTTCGATTGGGCAGCGCACGCAGGATCTGAAATACGCCGCCGAGCCGACCTATCTCCGCATCGGCGACCACAACAGCTTTCGCGAATTCTGCACGATTAACCGCGCCACCGACGCGGGCGACGCCACCGTCATCGGCAGCCACGGAAACTTTCTCGCTTACAGTCATGTCGGGCATGACTGCATCGTGGGAGATCACGTCATCTTTTCCAACAACGGAACCCTCGGCGGCCATGTCATCATGGGGGACTACGCGATCATCAGCGGACTCACGGCGGTGCATCAGTTCTGTAAAATCGGAGCACACGCCATCATCGGTGGCTGTTCCAAGGTCATCAAAGACATTCCGCCCTACATGATGGCCGACGGCAACCCTGCCAAGACCCGCGCCATCAATTCGGTAGGCCTCTCCCGAAGAGGATTTTCCGAAGAAGCGATTGCCGGAATCAAAGCGGCTCATCGCACTCTCTACCGCGAAAAACGCCTCGTCAGCGAGGCGCTTGAGGAACTCAATTCCAATCGTGAGATTCTTCCGGAAGTGCAAGCGCTGATTGATTTCGTGGGCACAAGCGAGCGTGGGATTTGTTGATTGGCTTGCCAAAGGGGCTTCCTAAAGCTGGTGGTTTGGCCTGTTACAAAAGCAGAGCGAATATTGAGTCTCACGGTCGCGACGCGACCCTTCATTTTAGGAGGGGATTTCAATCCCCTGATATGTTGATCCAATCGGTGTGTCAGGAACTGACAGCTCATTACCCCGGCTTGAACCGTCGGTTCCCATAAATCGACGAAGAACGGGAATTAAAATCCCCGCCGAAATTAAGCCGTCACTTCGTGACATTCCCAGCGCGGCACGCTATTTTCGACCGGACTCACAAGGTCCACACGAAATCTCCACATCATGAAACCGCTCTCCAGCCTCCTCCTCGCACTTTTACTCTTCCCGTTTCTTGCCTCCGCCGAAGAATCCCGCCCCAACATCATCTACATCATGGCGGATGATCTCGGCTGGGCGGAGTTAGGGTCCTACGGTCAGGAGAAAATCAAAACGCCTCATCTCGACAAGCTGGCGACGGAGGGGATGCGATTCACGCAGCACTACACAAGCGCACCCGTTTGCGCGCCGGCGCGTTTCTCGCTCATGACCGGCAAACATGGCGGCCACTCTTATGTGCGTAACAACTCTGAAGTGGGCGAGTGGGATTCCCATGAGGGACAGCTTCCGATGCCTGCCAATGAAGTCACGATCGCCGAGCTCCTCAAAGAAGCCGGCTACGCCACCGGTGCTTTTGGAAAATGGGGGATCGGACGCCCCGGCTCAGAAGGCGATCCTCTGAAGCAGGGGTTTGACCGTTTCTACGGCTACAATTGCCAGCGTCACGCACACAACCTGTTTCCGAGCTATATCATCGATCAGGACAAACGCGTTCCGCTTGCCGGAAATGATGCGGGCCTCACCGGCGCGCAGTATGCCCCGCAGCTCGTTGCCGATGAGGTGTTGAACTTCGTGGAAGACAATAAGGAGAAACCCTTCTTCCTCTACTACCCGACCATCATTCCGCACCTCGCCCTTCAAGTTCCCGACGAAGAGCTGAAGCCCTATCTCGGTGAATGGGAAGAAACTCCCTACACCGGTAAAAGCTACCTGCCGCACCCCACTCCGCGAGCTGCCTACGCCGCCATGATCACTTTCATGGACAAGCAGATGGGGCGTCTTTTTGCGAAGCTTGAAGAGCTCGGTCTCGCGGAGAACACCGTCGTCTTTTATACTTCAGACAATGGCACGACGATGCTGAAGGCACAGGTCGACTACGAATTCTTCAACAGTGTAGCCGGACTCCGCGGTCTCAAGGGAGACGTCTACGAAGGGGGGATTCGTATCCCGATGATTGTTCGCTGGCCCGGAAAAATTGAAGCAGGCGCCACGACCGATCATATCAGCGCACACTATGACGCCCTTGCCACGATCACAGATTTGGCTGGCGTTGAAGCGGGGACAGATCACGACGGGATCAGCTACAAAGCAACCCTCCTTGGCGAAAAGCAGTCGCAACACGATTACCTGATCTGGGACTTTGCCGGCTACGGAGCCCAACTCGCGATGCGCGACGGCGATTGGAAAGCGGTGATCCGGGGTTTGAAGAAAAATCCCGATGCCAAACTCGAGCTATACAATCTCGCCGAAGATCCTTTTGAGGAAAAGGATCTTGCTGCGCTCCATCCGGAGAAAGTAGCCGCGTTCACCCAAGCGATACGGGAAGCGCGAGACGAACCGGAAGTCGAAAGTTTCCGGTTCGGAAACTACGAGTAATTCGTGACTTGAGACGTAAACCTTTCCCATGCCCGAACTCGCTGAAGTAGAATTTTTCCGCAAGCAATGGGACTCCGGTCTCAAGAGCAAGGTCAACGAGGTTCTGACTCATCCGGCTGCCCGAATTTATCGCGACATTCCGGCAACGGCGGTCAGAAAAGGCCTCAGCGGACGGACGCTCATGGGGAGTGAAACCCACGGCAAGCAGATGCTTTTTGAATTCTCCGGAGGTGCCTGGCTTGGGCTTCATTTGGGAATGACAGGGAAGCTTCACATCGGGCCACTTGATCACGAGGAGGAAAAACGGGATCATCTCATTCTCATACAGCGAAAGAGAAAGCTGATCTTCAGTGACTATCGAATGTTCGGGAAGCTCACACTTGATATCACGGACGACGGCGAGCGCCCCGAATGGTGGCGGGCGCTTCCTCCGAAAACGACGGACTCTGGTTTCACCAAATCAAAACACCTAAGATTCGTAAAACGTTTTCCGAAAACACCCATTAAAACGCTCTTACTTGATCAGCGTGGCTACCCGGGAATTGGAAACTGGATGGCCGATGAAATTTGCTGGAGGCTTTCGATCCCTCCGCAAACGAGATCAGGAGAACTTACCGAAGCACAAATCGACGCGGTCTGGACGTCTACTCGAAAAGTTTCGCGGGACTCGATGCGAATCATCGGGCCTGATTGGGGGAAGCTTCCCGACAGCTGGCTCATGAATCATCGCTGGAAAGACGGGGGCGTTTGTCCTCGCAAAGAATGTCGAACCGATCTCGTGAGAGCCGATCTTCGCGGCCGAACGACATGCTGGTGCCCCGCTTGCCAGGTCTAGGCGATTGGAATACGAGGCAAAGATTGTAATCGCAGGAGTTGATCACGCCTCGTAGGATCGTGATCGATGAAAGACGAAAAACCTGATATTCCGTTCGCTCTCGATATACTCACCTACCCGTTTCACAAATCAGGGTATCCCCTGTTTTTCGTCGGGGCATTTCTGATTCTCTTATCGAACGCAGTCGTCTTTGCGCCTGTGATCGGAGGGTTCGCAAGTCTTTTCATTTTTGCCTATCTCAGCGGGCTCTTCTTTGAACTGGTAAATCTCTCTGCGACTGACGAGGAGGAACTTTATGCCTTTCCCGATTTGAGCGATCCATGGGAAGACATCGCCCTCCCCACGGTGAAGGTCATAGGCGTTATTTTAATTTCGTTTCTACCTATGATCGCGTGGGGGATCTGGGGCGAAGACGAATCTGCCTACGCTGGTGCGCTCTGGTATGGGACCGTCGCCTGGGCGGCTCTCTACTTTCCTATGGCGATGCTCGGGACCGTTATTTTCGGAAGTTTGATCGGTGCGATGCCTCACATTGTTGTCCCTGCGATTTTCCGTTCAGGCGTGCTCTACCTCGTCGCGGCACTGCTCTTCTTCGGCTTGATTTGCCTCGATACATTTTCCAGCCTTTTTCTGCCTGAAGGCATCTCGGGCTATATCCTTTCAGCCTTCATCGTGATGTTTGTCATGATGACGACCGCGAGAACGCTCGGGTTACTTTACCTATTGCGGGAAAACGAGCTAGGCTGGGTTTACCAGAGAGAAACCCAAACGGTGTTCGATAACAATTCCTGAACGAAACAGGGTTAGAGAGTTGGCCTAACCCTGTTCAATTGTGGAGCGGGGAAGCTCTCCCGCAATGCGAGTTACCCTCGCAAAGAATCGAGAATGTAATCGCTGGGACGGAAATCCTGGATGATAATTTCTTCCTCATCGCCACGCTTCATCCGCACTTCGCTGATGTTGAAGTTTGGGGTTTTGTGTGGCGCAAAAAGAATATCGTCGTGAGTCGAGTTCTCGTGTTTTTTGAACATGTCAGGAATGATGTCGCCACCGAGATGATCATCACGACCAGTCGCGAGGTGGCAAGTTCCGAGGACTTTTTCGTCCTGAATATCCGCGCCGGAAACAGGCAAGACCTGAGTTCCGAACCCGAGTTCGCCGAGTGTCCCTGTCATCGGGTCATCCGCGAGGCGGGCATTGTGTGCATCAATCGTCGCCTGATTTCCCTCGATGATCGTCGACCGAACAATATTGCGGTTTACGACATCGAGGACACCGAGGGTTCCGTCCTCGTATTTCATCGGGAACTGCCCGTTCGCATCAACCGGCACGAAGTAAACTTCGCCCGCGGGGAGGTTCGCGATGTCCGGCTTCGTTCCGCGACAAAGGCCGTGCGATTTCTGAGCATCCTGCCCGTCAAGATCGAGGGTCGCGGTAAGAACGCGGCCATCTTCGAGGGCGAAGTCAATTTCGATGGTGTCAGGATTGTCCATTGCCGCGCGCATTTTCTCGGCATCCGCACTGACTTCATCGTAGTCAACGGCAAGTCCGGAGTTGAGAATGATGTCATTGACGCCGTGGAGCGTTGCCCCTCGAAATCCGAACTCTTTGCATTTCGCGGTGAGAGGCGCCGTCGCTGAGTAGGTCGACACGCAGAGAATGATATCGTAATTTGTGTAGATGTCTTGATCGAGACTGAGCTCGTTTCCGTCCACGTCGTAGACTTCATCTCTAAGATCGAGGTTCGACCCGTAGGTCATTGGAAAGGCAAAAAGTTCGCCGCCAGTCATCCCGAGTGTTTCAAGTCCACCGTCTTTCAAACCGAGGTAAAACTCTTCATAAGCCTTCTTCTGAATTTCATGGCCTTCGGCATTGAGGAATCCGTAGCCCTTCATCAGGCTCATCTCTTCGAGATCAATGAGAACACAGACTTTTGCTCCCTTGGTGGGCTCAAAGACGCTTCCGAGAAGGCGCTCGAGGCTGAATTCAGGAAAGACCCGATTCTCGGGGTTTAGAATAACTTCGTGGTCAAGGGTGGCTACTGACATGATAAATTAACTGGGTGTTCGATAAGACTGGGGAATTGGACGACAATGAGGGTTTTTCCTTACCTCGTCAATGCGCGTGGCACTGACCAAATTACGTAAGCGGGAGACGTCCGGACATATAAAAGTGTCACAATATTATAAAAGGCGGGTATTCCACTGGCTTAATTGCTCAGGAAAAGGACAATTTTTACAATCGGAAGCGTCCTCAAGGCAAAAATCCCGGTAAATTTGAAGGAGCCCCTGTTGCTGATGGTAATAACTTGTGAATAACTTTCTTCGATCCTTTTGAGGGCCAAATAATCGAAGCCCTGCACGCCTCAATTTTTGGTTCATGAAGGTGCCTCTCATCGCGACGTATCCTGTCCAGGCAGACTCCTTTCTTTCGCCTCCAATCCCCATTATACCTGGGAAGATGACATTTCCCAACAAATCTCGCTGCCGGTCTTTTCCGATCAATTTCATCGAATTCGCTGTCGCAATCGAATTCAAGGTATAGTGGTGATTCCAATAGGACTTCGGTGAGTTATTCAGAGAGTTATTCACATATTTCTCGAAGTTATTCACATCTTGTACCCAAATTTTACGAAGTTCCTCCCATTGGCTCACCAGAGCAGCAAGGGCGCCAACTCTCCGTTGGGGGTGATTGAGCGGACGACTGCCCGAAAAGCGCCACGGGATCGCCCGAGAAGGTTCCAGCTGAACATCCTGACGCATAGTCCACCAGCGATCCCACAGTTCCCGCAGGTAGCTTTTTGAGTCGTCTTCGAGGATCCCGGCGATCAGTGAATGATTAAGAAATCCCGACGCTCCGAACAAACGGGCCTCGCGGTCAAGGGGCGGCAACTGGAGAAGTTTATGAATGGGGCAACGCTGCGAAAGAATCGCCATCGCCGTTTTGTTCTGATAAAATCCAAGTGCCTCCGCAATTGCCTGAAACATGGCCTGATCAGGATTGGTGGAGGTCATCATCACGGAGAGACGTTCGCCTTTTAACCGCAGACGATACTGAGCAGCGGCTTCGAGGAGGGCCTGAACTTCGGCATCGTCCATTTTAGCGAGCGGCGCAACGCAGCGACCCGGGTGGGCTTCCGGTAGGAAATCCGGCGGGCCTTCAAGACCGGTGAACTGAGGCAGAAGCAGCTGGGGGATGTTCCGATGGTCTTCGGAGCATGTGTAGAAGCGGTTCAGCGCCGGCTGATCTTTAAAGACATGAAGAACGACGTCGTTAAAATTTCGATTCGCTCCGTGGCCGTGAGATTCCCAACTCCGTACATCGAGATCGATCTCGATAGTGCCTCGTCTGGGCTCCCCGTCGATTCGAACGGCCGTCTCCGTGAAGTCAGGCCCAGCGCCTCGGTTCCAGTGGCCAAATTGAACAATCTCAATGCTTTCGCCATCCGTGCCGGTAAACTTTTTTCCGAATTCCCCGCCAAACCACTGTGCCTGGAGATCGAGTTCGATCGTGCGACGCTTCGCCGCGAGCGGGAATTGGCTGTCTGACCGCGAGGCGACGTAGGAGGTCGTTCGACCCCAAACCCAATCACGAAAAGCCTCGTAGGCGTCGGCAGCGTCGGGAAAAGTGAGAGTCATCTCACTAGAATTAAGCTTATACTGTTCAAAATACCAGTATAATTTGGAGCTTCCCCGACAAGCAGATCGCCTCTCGGGCCCGATATCGAAATCGCAGCCTCCGAAGCGGAATTAAATTCAAGACAGTCGGATTCAGTGTCGTCGCTAAAAAGAATCCTGTTCTCTGACATGAGGGATCGAATCTTCAGAGGCGACCGGGGGTGATCGGCCCGAAGAAGGACTCGTGGAGCGGCTCGGAAACGCGCACGCGGTGTTCGTAGCTTCCCTGATTTTCGAGCGGTCCTACTGGATCGCAGGGGATATCGAAGTCGCGATCAACCTCCCCAAGCCTTTTTTGACCGGTTCTGAAGACGACAGGGCTTCGTCAAAGCGCCGAACAAAGTTGATCCGAATTGTGTGCAATCACCCAAGAAAACAGGAGGCCTTTCGACCTGCGGCCATTTTTCGACAGACCTGCTTTATACTGAGGTATCGAGTGATCAGGCTCCACCCCAGCTGCTGTAGATATTCACCCGGGTACCGTAGGTCGTGTTGTCAAAAATCATTTGGGCTGCACTTCGCGGCATGCGAATGCATCCGGCCGAGGCGGGATAGCCGGGAAGATGTCCCGCATGCATGCCGTAAGCACTTCCGCTGAGACGCATCCAGTTGGGCATCTCAACGCCGTAAATAGTGGAGATCTTTCCGGTGCGAACTTTTTGCGAGATATTGAAACTACCGCGTGGTGTCCATTTACCGGGGCGGGCCGTGGAAACAGGGGTATCAATCGCCACTTTGCCATCGACGAGGAGGTAACCGCGTTGATCTGCCACATCGATAACGACCCGGGTATTCCGGCTGTTACTTCGTGAAAGGATCAATGGATTGACCCTCGCTCCGCTGGCCTCACGCTCAATGGACGGCTTCGAGCTGAAGCTGCTTTGAAGCATACTGCCGCTGCGTGAGCTGGAGGCATTGGTTCCGTCACCGCTTGAGGTGCACGAGGTCGCCATCGCAGTCCCTATAATTAGAGATAGGACGAGACCATACGAGAGGACTCTTCTCTTCATAACTGTCTGTATTGGGTGTTTGGGTAGGGGTGACCTGCAGCACGCTGCAGCTCGGGTCTCTCCGTTAACCGACCCTACCCTAAATTATCACAAATACAAATAATTATGAAAATTAGACTTCTATCCTTTCTTTATGATTCCGAAGGAAGAGGTCTTTCGGGGTTGGTCTCAGCGGTGTAATCAACCGATTCGAGTCCGAATCCGAACAGCTTCAGGAACTCTTTCCGGTAGCCGGAGAAGTCAGAAATATCGGAGAGATTCTCGGTCGTGACTGATTCCCAGGCGCTTGCCACCGCCGCTTGAACGTCCGCTTCCATCTCCCAGTCGTCGATACGGATGCGACCTTTCTCATCGAGTTCTTTCGCTGAAGCGGCTGCGATGTAGTCACCAAAGAGGCGCTGAATTTGCTCGATGCAGCCCTCGTGATTCCCTTTCTCTTTCATGACCTTATAAAGGAGCGAGATATAAAGAGGGACCACGGGAATTGCCGAACTCGCTTGCGTCACAAGCGCCTTGTTCACCGAGACGACAGCGGATCCGGCTCCGAATTTGTCGTTCATGCGAGTGGCGGATTCTTCGACGTGCTCCTTGGCTTTGCCTATCGTTCCATTGGTGTAAATCTGGTAGGTCAGATCTGGTCCGATATAGGAATAGGCCACGGTTTGGAATCCTTTTGCAAGAACGCCTGCCTCGCTGAGTGCGTTGATCCAGAGTTCCCAGTCTTCTCCGCCCATTACTTTGACGGTGTCGGCGACTTCATTTCCTTCGGCGGGCTCGATCTTGATGGGGAAAACCTCGCCGGTGTCTGTGTTCACATTCTTCTGGCTGTAGGGTTCTCCAATGGGCTTGAGGACCGAGCGGTAGGTCTCGCCATCAGTGGGATCGGTCCTGCGTGGAGAGGCAAGACTGTAAACGATGCAGTCAATCTGTCCCAGGTCTGCTTTGATCGTCGCGATGACCTCGTCCTTGATCTCATTGGAGAAGGCATCACCATTGAAGCTTTTTGCGTAGAGACCTTCCTTTTGAGCGGCGTTTTCAAATGCGACGGAGTTATACCAACCGGCGCTGCCTGTTTTGCGCTCAGTGCCGGGCTTTTCAAAAAAGACACCGATCGTGGACGCGCCGCCGCCGAAGGCAGGAACGATTCGGGATGCGAGGCCGTATCCAGTCGAAGCGCCGATCACGAGCACTTTTTTCGGGGGATTCGCGAGAGGTCGCTGCGACTTTACGTAGTCGATCTGTGATTGAACATGGGCCGCGCAGCCTTCGGGATGGGCGGTGGTGCAAATAAAGCCTCGGGTTTTGGGAGCAATGATCATAGTAAGGTCAAAATTGGATTGATTGAGCGATAGCAGGGCTGCGGGAGGAAAACAACCGCTTTGTGAACGGCTGCGAAGGCGATTGATTAGGGGACTGTTGGAAAATCCAGCAACGCAAAATCGATATTATTTTTTGATTTGGGGCGAGCGGCTACGCCGGAATAGTGGCGTAGTCGTCCTTGCAGGCTGCGGCCCCTTTGATTGCGGGCTCCGTTGCGGCTTCGTCCGGAGGGGGTTCCCTTGCTCCTTGCCGTCAAAATAACTCGCCGTTTTCGATGACTGAGTTTTTAGCCGTCTTCCCGCGGAAACGAAAAAACCCGCTCGCGGCGCGAAGCCGAAGCGGGTTTTTGAAAGTTTAGGAATTAATTCCTGATACGATTACTTGAGCTCCTGTCCGTGGAAGATAGCCCAGTCGTCGAGGTTGTTGAGATTGACGGCGTCCTTTACGGTTCCGTCGTCATCGCGACCAGCCGCTTTGAGAATCTCAGCACGTGTTCCATCGTCGTGGATGTAACCGGTGATAGCCGCATTCAGTTTATCAACGGCATCCTGGTCGAGTGATCCGCCCTTTTGCTGGAGAATCCAGTTCTCAAGCTCGATGTAGTTTGGCTTTGAATCAGCGATGTAGCTTTCGAAGGCACCCTTGTCGATGCCGAGGCCATCGAGAACCATCTGGTCGTACCCAGCTCCGATAGCAGGGTAGTCTGAATGAAGTTTTCCTGCAGCGCCGAGAGAGGCTTTGAGCCAGAGGCGTGGAAGATGAAGAACGCCGAGAGGTCCGGTGGTGCCGGAGCTGATAAGTGGAACAATATTGCTCATAATAATTTAAATCAGATTTTTTTGACGGAGCATGGGCTCAGTCTGGTGTGAGTTGGGAGATTAGGGGGTGCCAATGTTGACTTCAATACTTTTCCGCACCTAATCCCGTGCCGTAATCATCACCTTTTTTCGTAAGGCGAGCTTGAGATGGCAGGGCAAAACGTCGTATCATTTAGGCCACTATGAAAATCGATTTCGCCGCTTCGTTTAAGGATCTCTTTTCCACAGAAAAGAAATGGATGACCCTTCTGGGACTCTCCGTCAGCATGCTAATTCCTATCGTGGGGCCGCTTGTTGCGATCGGCTATTTAATGAGGCGATTTGCGAGAGTGCGCAACGGCAAGTCCGCTGAAGATTTTGATTTTAATAATTTTGGCGAGTATCTCCAAATTGGTCTCTGGCCGTTTCTTTCTACGCTTGTTGCGACCGTGGTTCTGATGCCGGTCATTTTCATTTGTTTCATTCCGATGTTTTTTGGACCGGTCATCGCGCAGGATAATCAAGGGCTCGGAATTGCCCTGATGATTGTCGGCTTCATTCTTTACATGGTTTCTATCTTCTTGCTCATACTCGTGACTTATCCCGTGATGTTGCGATCGGGATTGATGATGGATTTCAAGGGAGGATTCTCCAAGTCGTTCGTAATCAGTTTCATGAGGAAGGCAGGGCTGAGTCTGATTGGCTATCTCTTGCTGGTTTCCATCATCGCGGTTCCTCTCGTCTTGATCGGGTATCTGGCTCTGCTTGTCGGTGCCATCGTTGTCTCGGCAGGGCTTCAATTCGTGATGTTTCATCTTATCTTTCAGCACTACGATCTCTATCTCGAGCGAGGTGGCGAAGCGATTGAGGTGAATCCTGAGCTGATTAAGGACTATGGAATGCCGCCGCTTCCGAATGCGAAGGCAAGTGATGCGGCGCCCGCTGATCAATCCGGCGCGATTGAGTGATGCACGGGCGGTGTGAAAGTCTCTAGGATTTCATCATGAAATCCGCTTCAGATTCTTTCTTTTCACGCCGCCGTTTCATTGCCCGTTCCGGAACCGCTCTTGCCGGATTCTATCTTTCCACTTCAAAGACGAAGGCTGCGGCTCCGAAGGTGATCGGGCATGGTGACTTCAGATACGAAGTCGTCGCAGGGTGGGGACAGCTCGACCCTGAGAATACCCCGGTGGCTAACTGCCACGAAATGAATGAGGATTCCGCGGGACGCCTCGTTCTGTTTCAAACTGAGACACGCAATAATATCGTCATCTATGACAAAAGCGGGAAGTTGCTTGAAGCGTGGGGAAAGGATTATCCCGGGGCGCACGGGCTCGATATCGTAAACGAAAACGGTGAGGATTTCCTTTTCCTAACCGATACGCGAAAAGGAATTGTCGTGAAAACAACGATGAAAGGGGAGCTTGTTTTGAAACTGGGGCGCCCTGATATTTCGCAGTATGCAGATCCTAAAGCAAAATTTGCGCCCACCAATGTGATGCCTGCTGAGGATGGCAGTTTTTATGTGGGCGACGGCTACGGGAGCAGTTGGATCATGCACTATGATGCCGCGGGGAAGCTTCTGAATACCTTTGGCGGTGAAGGCACGACCCCTGAGTGTTTGAACACACCTCATGGTGGGATTGTTGATACCCGTGATGAGAAAAACCCCACTCTCCTGATCTGCTCACGCAGTGACAACGCGCTGAAGCGCTACACCCTCGAAGGAAAATATCTCGAGTCTATTTCGATCCCCGGAATGCGGGTGTGTCAGCTCGCCCGCTTTGGAGACTACATGATCGCTCCGCATCTCGAGGGGCTCATTTCCGTCGTCGATAAAAGTGGCAGGATTGTTTCCAATCCTGGTGGCTCAGCGCCGACCTATGATGCCGAGGGCAGGCCCGGAGCGATTACGAAAACGGAGGACAGTCCCTTTGTTCATCCGCACGGCGTCTGGATCGACAGCGACGAAAGCGTCTACGTTCCCCAGTGGAACTCAGGGAAGACTTATCCGATCAAGCTTAAGCGAGTTTGATCACTCTTTTGAAATATCCGTCGGTTTCCCGGCGGCGATCCAGCCGGAAATGCCGGCGGGGAGATGTTTCACGTTCGTGTACCCGAGTTGCTGCGCGGCTGCGGCGGCTGCAAGGTAGGCCTCGCAGGACGGACTTCCGCAATAGACGACAATGAGTTGTTCCTTGTCGTCACCGAGGACGGCGTGAAGATCCCCTTCGTTGGCTCGAAAGTCAATCGCACCGGGGAGATGCCCTTTCGCGAAATATTTTGATCCGTTCACATCGAGGATGATCGCCTCCTTTGACTCGATCATGGATTCCATCTCCGCGATGCTGATTCCCGGGACTTCTTCCGCGACAGCGGAAGTGAGGAGTGTGCTCGCAAAGAAAAAGACAATCGTAGCGGCTTTCATTGGTCTTGAGGGGAATAGACAAAAACACCCAACGGTCTCCCGTCGGGTGCTTCGGTAATGGTTGACAGCATGAAGCACTGCCGGCAGAAGCGTTAGCTCGCCTTCACCGTCACTGAGTCAGCTTTGTTGTGCTCGTGAACCACTTCGATTTTCTTGCCATCAAGATCAGCGATAGCTGCCTTTTTACCATCTGCGGTGGTGATCTTGGTTGTAGCTTGCACCTTGATTGGTTTTTCAGTGCCTTCCACTGTGAGTGACTTATTGTCCTCGTTATATTTGAACGTTCCGGTTACGGTCGTCTTCTTTCCGCAGCCTGCATAGGCTGAGCCGGCAGCGAAAACGATCGCTACCATGATTGCGATGAATTGTTTCATAATTTTATTTTGGTGTAGTTTCGTATTTTCAAAGAAAGTCTTTGAAACAGCGATAATTAAACTGGATTGCGAGGCCGCAATGCAAGACAATAATTGACCGATGAATGTCTTGAAGAGAACTCAGTTGTTTGCCACTGAGAGAGGCGCGCTCTTTTGGGGAGTGATGATACTTACCTCGATCACGAAGGCACATCCTTTGCCGGAGATTCCGGTGTGGGCTTTTTTCGAATCGGATGGAACCGCTCGAATCGAAGTTGAGGTCGATCCCCGATGTTTTGAGAAAGATCCCGAGAAGGAACTTTACATGCTCAATTGGTACCTGCAGCGATGCGACGAAAAGGAGAAGGCAGAGATGCTTGAAGCGGCGAAAGGATTTATCCCGACGCGGGTTGCGATGCTCTTTGATTCACCTGAGGGGATTCTCAAGCCTACCTTCAGCTGTTCATTTACAAAGATGGGCGGAGAGCCGCTCAAGAAAATGGACGACCCCGTCGTGATCCGGGCGGTATGGGAAACAAAGCTTCCCGCCTCAGCGAAGACTTATCAGGTCAAAGCAAAAGGAGTCGGAATCTTCAGCGTCCTTTTTCTGAATCACATTAACGACCGCGCCGTGCCGAGAATTCAGACACTGTTTCCGGGAGAGGAGAGCTACCTCTTAGCGTTGCCTGCGCCATCACAGGGCAGGGAGGCTCAAGAGGGCAAGGCCGGTGAGTAAGTCCGATTGAGAATCGAAAATCTTTCGATTGCCTTTGATCTCATTTTGTTCAAAATCATGATATGATTCGGATTCTCCCCTCTATTCTTGGTCTCGCGGTAGTCGCCCTCATTAATTCGAGTTGTTTTTCAGCCAAAAACGAGGACGGGCTTGACGGCGCGATGCAGAGTCATGATGTCTGGCTTGAGAAGCAGGTCAAAAAATCGGAGCGACGTGGCGCTTCGTTCGATGAAAAATGGGACAACTACACGAAGAATCAGGATGATAAATATCACTCCTGGTTGAATAAGGTGATGGAAGATTAGTCTGACTGTCTCCCTTAAAAAGCCGGTAAGGAATTGTCCTGTGATCCGTCTTTAAGATTGATGGAAGTCGCTCAATCACAATTTTTCGGAGTTGTCCTCCTTTGTCTTTTCGTGGGTGGCGTGGGACACGCCGCTCCGATCGAATCCGGCAAAGTGAAGTGGGGGAGGGGCTGCGCTGCGACTTTCGCCGCTGCGGCGGAGTCGGGGAATCCGGTTCTGATCCCTTTTCAAGAAGTCCCCGGCAAAAGCGGGCGCCAACAGTTCGGTCGAACTGTTCTGAGTGATCCGAGATTGGGGGCAGTGATCGAAGCTGATTTTGAGCCCCTCGCCGTTTATCACAACCGGGGCGGTGCCAATGCGGAATGGTTCAAGCGACTGGGTGCGCCTGCCTCGAATTTCCAGGTGATTCGCTTTCTTGACGCCAAGGGAGGGAGAAATCATACCCTCGAAAAGATCGCCTCGGGAAAAGCCGCACTTGCGGATCGGCTTGTTGAGGTCTTGAATGAAATTAATCGTCCGGTGCCTGAGGTGCTCTCGCTACCGGCACAAACGTAAACCTATCATGAAAAAAACGACTACTCTCATCCTTGTTGCCCTGTTTGGGGCAGGTGTATTTGGAATCACGTCCCGAGGTTTCTCCGAAGATAAGAAGACGGAGGGCAAGGAGAAGGCGGCCTCGGTCGAGTCGGTTGCGACAGCAACATTCGGCGCGGGGTGTTTTTGGTGTGTTGAGGAAGTCTTTGAGCAGACACCGGGAGTGAAAACAGTGGTTTCCGGATTCATGGGTGGCACTCCCGAAACCTCGGATTACAAAGTCATCAGTAGGGGCGGGACCGATCATGCCGAGGTCGTCCAGCTCACTTATGATCCTGAAAAAGTGACCTTCGAAAAACTGCTCGATGTCCTTTTTGATTCACATGATCCGACGCAACTCAACCGTCAGGGACCGGATCGTGGGCGTCACTATCGATCCGTGATTTTCTATCACGATGATTTACAAAAGATGGCAGGAGAGAAGATGATCAAAGCGCTCACTGATGAAAAAGCATTTTGGGGTCGCGAGATCGTTACGGAGGTCGCTGAGGCGATGCCTTTCTATGAGGCCTCCGAAGATCATCAAGACTTCGCGAAGCGGAATCCAGGGCATCCCTATCTCGAAAATCAGCTTTATCCGAAGCTGAGAAAGCTGGAGATGGAAATCCCGAAATAGGGTCTGCGGAAGCGGGTCACTCTTTTAGTTCGCGTACCAGTAGATTCCGATAGAGGGGCATTCTATCGATCGCCCGGGAGAGTTCCGATGATTCGGCGCGCCTTTCAACGATTTCGGGAACAATTCCGCGTTGGGAAAGGCTTATCGAGGGTCGCAAAACGGCCGGATAATTCGGGTTGATTGATCATCTAATCGTAATCAAAACGACACAAAAAAACGACACTCGGTAAGGAGTGTCGTTTCCGTGTAAAAGAATATTTCCGAAGAAACTCTTTTAGGAGCGAACAGCCTAGCGAGGCTGCGCTTCGTTCACCTTAAGGGTGCGTCCTCCGAGATCCTGACCGTGGATGCCCTCAATCGCTGAGTTCATCGCCTCGTTAGAATCCATCGTCACGAATGCAAATCCGCGGACACGTCCTGTGTCACGATCGGTCGGCATGTGCACATCAGTCACCTGACCGTGCTCGCTGAAGAGGGTTTCGAGTTCTTGTTTTGTCGTGTCGAACGACAGGTTACCTACGTACATTTTCATAATAATCAATTCGTTCTAACTCGGCGTTTCCTCGTGGACTTGTTCCTCGAAGAGGGTTTTTCAGAGAGCGTCCAATTCAATTGAATCGGGCTGGCAAACTTCAGACCTGTTTGTTGCCAAGCGTTGAACCGCAGTAGTGATCGTCCAAGTGGCGGGAATAGCGAACGGTATTTTAGACGGGATTGAGGGGCCGGCCTTAGACTCGTGCCTCGACTTCCTGCATGTAGCGCATACTGCTCTCGCAGATGTGTTCGATTCCCGGCTTGTAGTCGAAGACTTCTACGCTGACCCAGTCCTGATAATTGATTTCTTTGAGAGCGGCAAAAATAGGATCGAATTCCACTTCTCCCATTCCCGGTCCGAGCAGGTTGGGATCGTTGGCATGAAAGTGGGCGACCCAGTCTTTGCTGTCGCGAATCACCTGGTCAATAGGATCTTCCTCACTCGACATCGCTTTGACGTCGAGGTGGAGGCGGCAATTGGGTGAATCCACCATTTGGGCGAGCTCAATACCGCTCGCGGCGGTGTTGAGGAAATCACCTTCTCCCGGACCAAGCGGCTCGAGCGCGAGTGTCACGCCGCAGTCTTCGAGAACGGGCATGGCAGAGCGGATCGCTTCGGCTGCATGGCCCATCGCCTCCTCGTGTGAAATTCCAGGCAAGAGGTTGCGCTGCTGGGGAGAGCCGAGAACCATGATAGAGCCATCGAGATCCCGGCAAAGGCGGGCGAGCTCAGCGAGATACTCGCCGGTCGCCTTTCGAACCGTTTCGTCGGGCGTGGTTAAGTAGTAGCCCTCGGTTTTGGCGAGGAGCCAATGGAGCCCGACACACTCGAGTCCGGCGTCAGTGATTTGCTGTTTTACCGTTTCGCGCTGCGACTGACTGACCTCGCGCGCATCGGAAGCGAGGGTGAAAGGGGCGATCTCGACGCCGGTGTAGCCGGCTTCTTTGGCATAGTGAAAAGCCTTTTCAAAAGGCCAGTCCTGAAAGATTTCGTTACAGATCGCGTATTTCATAGGCCGGGTATTTTAGCGGCGTTTGCGTCCCGGGGGGCGCTTGCGTCGGAGTGGCGCGGAAGGATTTTCATCGAGGAGCGCGGTGTAATTGTAATCGAAGCCTTCGAGTTTACGACGCTCGATTTTTTGTTCCACGAAGTGTTCGACAGCGGCTGCGTTTTCGAGTTCGTCGGCGGTGAGAATAGTGAAAGCGTCACCCTCTTTTTGAGCGCGACCGGTTCGTCCGATACGGTGCACGTAGTCTTCGGGGTTCTCAGGAACGCGGTAGTTGATGACATGGGTCACGCCTGAAACATCGAGGCCACGAGCAGCGATGTCGGTCGCGACGATGATATTAAAAGTGCCGTCGCGAAAGCCCTGGAGGGCTTTGGTTCTGTCGCTTTGCTTAATATCAGAGTGAAGCGCGACAGGCTTGGTGCCGTCGATGTCCTTGAGACGGGCGAGGAGCTGATCGGCTTCCTTTTTCGTTCTCGTGAAAATCATGATGCTCTCATACTTAGTCTTATCAACGAGTGCGAGAATGAGATCGTCTCGCTGATCCATTCCTACAGGATAGAATGCGTGGCTCACGGTTTCAGCGGGTGAACGTCGTCCGCCGCATTCCACGGTGAGGGGATCGTTGAGAGCCCACTGAGCGAGTGTCTGGATCGCCGCGGGCATCGTTGCGGAGAAAAAGAGGGTCTGCCGTTCTTTGGGGCACTGGTCGATGATTCTTTTCACGTCGGGAAGAAATCCCATGTCGAGCATGCGGTCGACTTCGTCGAGGACGAGGTATTTAAGTTCGCTGAGGTCGAGGTTACCTTTTTCGAGGTGATCGAGGAGGCGTCCCGGAGTGGCGAGAATAACGTCGGGCTTGGTTTCGAGTGCCTCGATCTGATGGCCGTATCCGACACCGCCATGAATGAGGACGACGTTCATTGGCTTGTAGTAGCCGAAAACGTTCATCTGGTCTTCGACCTGGGCGGCGAGTTCGCGGGTGGGCTCAAGGACGAGCACCTGCGGTTTTGTGGAGGGAGCCATCGTGCTGACGATGGGGAGTGAAAACGCGGCGGTCTTGCCGGTTCCTGTCTGTGAGGCGCCGATTATGTCGCGCCCGTTGAGGGCTTCGGGTATCGCCTGGGCCTGAATCGGAGTGGGTTCTTCGTATCCCGCGCGGGTGACTGCGCGGAGAACCGGGTTGGATAGACCTAAATCTGCAAATGATGGCATTCACGATCAACGCGGCTTAGCTCTTCGGTTTCAAGGGGAAATCACGGTGTTTTCCATGATTTTGTCCCGAATATGCTTACTTGAGTCATTTTTCCCGCTTCGCCTCACGACCAGCGAGGTGATAATCGAGAGAAAGTTTACTCGCCGCACCTCGATGATTCCGAGGGAAATGGCAAGATAGAGTGCCCGCTCTTGTGGATTGAGGCAGGTTCCGAGGTCAAGCGCAGCGATGAGGGGAATGGAGATGAGGGCCACCCTTACCACGATGAGGATGGCTGGGAAGGGCGGACCCCTTTTCTCCGGGCTGGTTTACGAGATCCCGCTGAAGACGCTTGTCGCGAGCGTGATAGACCGGACCAATACCTCCGCGCCGAATCCGGCCCGTGATATCGCAACGTTCTTCAGCGGTCGAGTTAGTCGGTTAGAGTGAATTAATTCGCATTTTCCATAACTGCTGTTGATTCAATCTTTATTAAGTGGTTTGGCCCAGTGATGAACTCTTTGCCTCTCGTGTGCTCGTTGATAGGGTGCGGGAGGAAGAATCGTTCATTCCCTTGAGACAGCCCATGCAAAACAAATTCTACGAATCTTTCGATACAGACCGGATCGAAACGGATAAAACCGGAGGTTCAGGGGACTACCGTACTCCGTTTCAGATTGATCGGGACCGAATCATTCACACTTCCTCGTTTCGGCGTCTTCAGAATAAAACGCAGGTGTTTTTCAGCGGCGAGTACGACTTCTACCGGACTCGTCTGACGCATTCGATCGAGGTCGCCCAGATCGGCCGCAGTATTTGTAACCGGCTTAACTGTACGTCGGATCTGTTGAGCGATGATTACTCGATCGACGCCGATCTTGTCGAGGCGGCCTGCCTTTCTCACGACATTGGCCATCCACCGTTCGGTCATACCGGTGAGCGGACGCTGCATCGCCTGATGAAGGATTGCGGCGGATTCGAAGGGAACGCGCAGACCCTACGAATCCTCACCAAGATCCTCTTCGGCCCGGGGCGGGGGATGAATCCGTCGCGCGCGCTCATGGACGGGGTCTTGAAGTACAAAACCCTCTTTGGGGAGATCGACGATCAGAAAAATCATTTCATCTACGCCGAGCAAAAGCCAATCCTCGACTTCGTCGTCGGAGGAGATGCTTTTCCTGAAACACTACCCGCAGGAAAAGCGCGTAACGAGTTCAAGTCGATTGAGTGTCAGATCATGGATTGGGCGGATGACACCGCGTACTCACTCAATGACATCGCTGATGGGATCCACGCGGGGTTTATCACGGTGGATAAACTCGTTCAGTGGGCGGAGGCTCAGGAAGGTCTCAGCGCTGACGACGATGTTCTGATTCAGGAGCTGATCAAAGCAATGCGGGACGACCGGATTGAATCGGCGATTGGCAAAAAAATTGGAGCTTTCATTAATGCGGCGGAATTGGAGGAGAGCTCCGGTTTTCTGAGTGGGCGCACGCGGCGGCACCTCTATCGGCTCGTGATTGATTCGGAGGCAGATGCGGCGCGTGCTTTATACAAGAAAATCTCGTTCGGGCTTGTTTTCCAGAGCCGTCAGTTGCAACAGCTCGACCGGAAATCAGATTATATATTGAGACGACTATTCGAGGTATTTGCCGAGCAATACATCGACCCGGCCCCCGGAGTGATGAAGTTTAAGTTGCTCAGCGATGAAGAGGAAGGGCTCATTGAGGACGAAGAGACCGAGGCTGGCCGCGCCCGCATCGTTTGCGATGTGCTAGCTCGCATGACCGACGGCATTGCTACGAGAACCTACAAACGCCTCTTCGATGCCGACTTTGGTTCGATTGTGGATTTGATTTAAATAGGTCTATTTGCTTAGAGTGGCAACGCGGTGCGCTCTGCGCAGAGTCTTTCACTGCTCTGCTTTTTGGGAGTGTTCGCGACTCGACGCCGCTTACGATCGAACTTGGGTTGATCGCCGAACGCCCTTTCTTTTTCGAAGCATCCTCGATCAGTGGGAATGGTTCTACCGTTCCAAAATTGAATGACCCTCGATCCAAAGGGGGTTCAAGCAACGGCACTGCCTATTCAGATGGAAGCGCAGATTTGTTCCTTACGATGCTGGCGAATGCCATTTCCGGGAGCCCCAAAGGGTGCCCTAGTGCAGATGCGGACACCGGTGGAAATAGTAGTTTCACAAGCCTTTGCATTCGGTAACCTGTTAATCACCATGATGAAAACTATCTTCTTTCTGTTTTTAATCGGAGTGGGATTGGTTGTCTATCTGATCAAGTCCGATCACATCGATGTGAAAGAATTGATCCTTAAAGTAACGGAGACCACGGCGGAAAGTGGAGATTCCACCGGTGAAACCGAAGGTTCGACATTTTTTCCATCCTTCGGAAATTCCAGGGACAAATTTCCTTTGGAACGAACCGTGACCGACACTCGGGGACGACCTTTGGAAGGAACGATCCTCGGAAAAAGTAATGGGTCCATCGCGATGAAGCGGAGTTCTGATGATAAAGAGTTTGTCATAGTCCTTTCCAAACTGAGCGAAGCGGACCAGAAATTCTTTTCGGAGATGGCTGACTATAAGCCGGTTCTCCTCAAGCCAAACAAAATGGAGGGGAGAGTGGCCCGGTGGAATTCAGATTCTAACAGTGCTCAGAAAGAGGCGATTAAATTTGGTTTACCGATCTATCTCGTATTTACGGGAACTTCGTGGTGCCCGCCTTGTCAGTCGATGGAACGCCTAGTGTTTAGCAGCAGTGCTTTCCGGGATTTTGCGAATCAGAATGTTGTTTTGATGAAAATCACGGTTCCCGGAAGCAGACGACTAACGGGTTTTGATCAACAATTGTCGGATCAATACGGGATTTCCAGCTACCCCACGATTCTGCTTCTTGATGACACTGGTAAGGAGTTCTACAAGCATTCAGGGGCGTCGATAGATCCGGAACGCCATACCACAAAGATGAAAAAGCTGATTGCGAGTAAGGAGTAGGACCGCAGTCGGGGAATCGTGATCTACGACATCTGCGGTAAACCTTTTCTCGTGTCAGTGAGTGCCGTCTTACCGGCAATCTACCGAGTTCTAATTTTGCAGTCCTGTGCGTGTTTGGTTTAAGGTGATAATACCCCTGAAGTCGGGGCGCTTTGGGGGGTAGTGATTCAGGAAAAAGCGGATCAAACCGGGGTAGGTCAGTTGCTTGATCCTGTTAGGTCGCTGATCATACCCTGTTGGGCCCGCCACCTAAGGGGGTTGAATCCGCTCCTTTCATGCGCTTTACTCGTCCGTATGGAATTGGAACGAGGCGGAGAGCGAGGCGGAGAGCGAGGCGGAGAGCGAGGCGGAGAGACCAATTTTTTAATCGTCTCTTAGAATGCCTTCTTATTTAACAATTTTTTCGGCCACACTGCCGGTCTTCCTTGTCATCGCGATCGGTTTTTTCTTCAACCGGCGTGGCTGGTTGAACGAGGAGACTGAGGTCGGGGTGATGAAGCTCGGTCTGAATCTGCTCGTGCCGTGCCTCATTTTAAATCTGATACCGGGAAATCCCGCGCTGAAGACTTTGAGCTCGGCGGGTTGGGCGATCGGCCTCGGTTTTGGATTGATCGTTGTTGGTTTCGGGGTGGCCTGGGTCGTGGCGCGGCTTTCAGGAATTCAACGGGGTGAGGGGCTGCGGACCTTCACGATCTGCACCGGTATCCAAAATTACGGTTACCTGCCCTTGCCGATTCTCGTGGAGATTTTTCCTGACAATCCCGGTCCGGCAGGGCTCGTCTTTGTGCACGGGGTGGGTGTCGAGATCGCGATGTGGACGGTGGGGCTCGCCATCCTCACCAAAAAAGCGGGACTGAAATCGCTCATCAACGGCCCCTTTCTCGCCGTGGTAGCTGCCTTGATCCTCAATTTTACCGGGGCTTACCAATTCATTCCGGGGATTGTGACGACGATCACAGACATGCTCGGGCGGTGTGCGATTCCCATGGCCATTTTTATGATTGGCGCAACGATGAGTAAATTTTTCACGAAAGGGATTCTCGAGGATGCACTGAGGGTCGCGCTTTCGAGCGTCTTTGCCCGAATCGTGCTCCTTGCCGGCTTGATGCTTTTGGTCGCAAAATTCGCCCCGATCAATGATGACTTGAGGCGTCTCCTTGTCGTTCAGGCCGCGATGCCGGCTGCCGTGTATCCGATTGTACTATCGCGGCTTTTCGGTGGGCAACCCGAAGTGGCGATCAAAGTGGTTCTCGCTACGTCCTTCGTGAGCCTGATCACTTCTCCACTGGTGATTGCCTGGGGCCTGACGTGGCTTGGTGTCTGAAACGACTCTCGGCAATGGCGGGAACCCTGACTCTCGCGATGTGACGCGGGGTTCCTTCACGATCCGCGATGTGATCGCCAATTTTGACGGTTCCCTCAATGGTTCACCCTTTCGTGTTCGACCCTGCGATCTTAATGAGGAAATCCCATTCCCCGTCGCTCTACAGGAAGATGCTTCCCTCGAAGGATGTGTCTCTTCCGCAGCGAAGGCGTCAATCCTCGTAACAACTGACGCGAGCGTCAGGAGTGAGGCGAGTGAAAGATAGCGTTTCATATTACCGCGTCCTCGTTCTCGGCGATTCCTGACTCCGCTCGATGAGATCCCCAATAGCCGAGGCCAAACTAAGGCTTGGCATGGCGGCAAGAATGTCTAAGATTTCCCCTTAGCTAATGCCGTCTTGAGATGCTCTGCGGAGGCAGCCCGCTCGCTTTCTCGCCTATTTTCAGTCTAACCGTTCCCGTGCCCCGATTCCTTCCCTCTCTATCCGCCTATGAAAGCTTTCCCTATATCCATCCTCCTTACCTGCCTGCTGCTCGTTTCCTGTGTAGACGAGCCCACCCCACCAGAGGAGGCCTCCAGCCCAAAGAAAGAAACCGCTGCGCCAGAAGGGGCTAAAAAAACGGCAAAGGACACAAGCGACGAGCTGATTTTGAAACAGAATGGTGATTACAGCGCGCTATTTTATCACACGAACGATAGCAGTATTACCTCGGAAACCGAAATCGCAGAGGCACTGAAAATTTCAAAAGACCGCGTAGGACAGCTCGAAAGGCCCGGCGGAGTGCCGACCTTTTCGATTACGTTAAGTGACGGGACCAAAAGCCTTCTTAGCATTAATGTGGCGAAGCTTGAGCGAAAAGTGGTCTATGGAGCCATCAAAAATCATGTGCAAGCCGCTGAAAGTTTGAAAGCGATGAGGGCTGAGATCAGTGACACCGGAGACAGCTGGATCTGCACTCATGGATTCAACAAATGGGTTCTCATTTACAACACGAACTACGATGCCAAGCTTCTTCTGAATTTTTTCCATGAGGCGTCAGGGGAGGGCAAGGGGTTCACCGCTGAGCAAAAAGAAGAGGCGCGGATAAACACCGCGGCAATCGCAAACATGCTCCTCAAAAAGTTTCAGAAGGAGAAAGTTTCGTAAGCGGCTCTCGTCATCCGCGAGCCGCCCCTTGGCCGCTTTTTCCCCGTTTTGATTGGTATTGCGATGTTCTGAGGGGACCGGGAAAGAGCGGCCGTGTAGGCTTTCCTTTGGCGTGTCTTGGCGGCACTTTGGTCCGCGACGCTCTTTGTGAGCTAATTTCATGAACTTGAGGTGTCGGGATAAGTTTTGCGGGTTGACAAATCGCGATACGAAAGTTCTGTATGAACCCGTAAAAATGGCACGATAGCTCAGGGGTAGAGCAGAGGACTCATAAGCCTAAGGTCGGGAGTTCAAATCTCCCTCGTGCTACTTTTTTACGGTCGACTCGGAACGAAACCGCCCTCTTCGGCGTTGGCGCCGACCCGGCCCTAGTTGTCTCGATTCCAGTTGCGTCACCGCAAATCGCTCCTTCGACACGTTGCCCCCGAAGGCAGGGCCAATTCCGACGGTGCCTTCTGCTTCTGCTAACTCGCCGTCCACTTCATCGTATTTTCGTTTACCCACGCAGCTTCCGATTTTGGATTCGGTTACCTGGATCTCTAAATCACACATTCGATCCGGATCCAGCGGTCTTGAGTCACGAATTCCCTGTCCTTGCTGCCCTCCCCCGAGTCGGGAATGGCCGCAGCATACTTCTTCTAAAGTATCTAAAGCGGTTCGCGCGGCTCAGTTATCAAACAGCAGCTTTGATTTATTGGCGTCAAAGGCTCTTATCCCAACCCGCGAAGAATCGAAAGACGGAGTGTGATTGATATCGCCAAAAGGGGCGATCAATAGGAGTCATGCTTTTTTCCGAGTTAGAATTTCATCGTCGAAGCACTTCTTTAAAACACTCTCGAGGCGGCGTTGGGCGAATGATCCGAAGCGATTTGAGCAAATTTTTGAATGCGGTCATTCGAACCAGGGGACGCTTCAGGGGGATTTTTATAGATACCGTAATTAAACAGGGTTACCAAAATTCCGAGGGTCGATAGCCACAATCTTTTGGTCACCTTTTTAAACTTCTTCCAAAATTGAGTGAAATTCCGGTTGCGACCTGAAATAGTCCATCTATATTCCCGCCCCCTGCTCAGCTGCGGTATTCCGTCTGACAGGGGATTTACTTCTCCCGAAAGAACATACGTCCCGAGGGAGACTCTGAATACCAACTATTTTACCTAACGGTAACGTTATGCCTACAACCAACCAACTCGTTCGCAAAGGAAGAAAGGACAAGGTCGTAAAGTCCAAGTCTCCTGCTCTCGATGAATGCCCGCAACGCCGGGGCGTTTGTCTCCAGGTTTACACGCGGACTCCGAAGAAGCCAAACTCAGCGCTTCGTAAAGTTGCTAAAGTAAGACTGACAAATGGTCAGGAAGTCATCGCCTACATCGGCGGTGAAGGTCACAACCTCCAGGAGCACTCGATTGTTCTGGTTCGCGGTGGCCGAGTGAAAGATTTACCAGGTGTCCGTTATCACGTTGTTCGTGGTGCGCTTGATACCCTGGGTGTCGACGGTCGTAAACAATCTCGCTCGAAATACGGAGCAAAACGACCGAAGGGGTGATAATGGGGATCGCAATCCTGCGATCCTTTTTGTCTCTCCGGCGATACGAATGTTTTAGCAACTGACTGAAATAATCCTATGTCCCGAAGAAAAAGAGTTTATACCAAGCCTGAGCGACGCGATGCCCGTTACAACAGTCCTGTCGTAGCTAAGTTGGTATCCAAGGTGATGCACCAGGGTAAGCGTGCCCTCGCTGAGCGTATTGTCTACGCCGCGATTGATCGTGCGAATGAAAGCGTTGAGTCGGTTGATCCGGTCGAGGTGCTTAATCGTGCGGTTGAGAATGCTAAGCCACGCGTTGAGGTGAAGAGCCGTCGTGTTGGTGGTGCAACTTACCAAGTGCCTCTCGAGGTATCACTTGATCGTCAAGAGTCTCTCGCAATGCGTTGGATCGTTAACTGTGCTCGCTCCAAGCGTGGTACGCCAATGCACATCGCATTGGCTAACGAGATCAAAGACGCGAGTACTAATCAGGGTGTTGTCATTCGTAAGCGTGACGAAACTCATAAGATGGCTCAAGCAAACCGCGCGTTTGCTCACTTCCGCTGGTAGTCGAAGTTCGATTTTATATCGCTTTCCTACCTACCTGTTCTCCTGTCTTTCTGACCTACCCTGTGCCGGTGTCTGCAACCCTACAGACCTTACCTCTTGCTGCTTCCATGAGTGATAGCCTCAATTCACCTGATCGTGCGTATCCGCTTGAGCGGACTCGTAATATTGGGATTGCGGCTCACATTGATGCAGGCAAGACGACGCTAACTGAGCGGATCTTGTTCTATACGGGCATGATCCACAAGATCGGTGAGGTTCATGACGGTCAGGCGACGACGGACTGGATGGAGCAGGAGCGCGCTCGCGGTATAACGATTACCTCTGCGGCGGTCACCTGCGATTGGGTCCAGCTCGATGAGGAGGGTGTTCACAAGTCATTCGTTGGCGAGAAGCAGCGCGTGAACATTATTGATACTCCCGGTCACGTGGATTTCACGGCCGAGGTTGAGCGCTCCTTACGTGTTCTTGATGGTGTTGTAGTTGTCTTTTGTGGTGTCGCTGGCGTTCAGCCTCAGTCCGAGACTGTTTGGCGTCAGGCCGATAAATACAAGGTTCCTCGGATTATTTTTGTTAACAAGATGGACCGGGTTGGCGCTGATTTCGCGGTCGTGGTAAAGGATGTTCACGAAAAATTGGGTGCGAATGCACATCCTGTTCTCGTTCCGATCGGTGCCGAGGAAGATCTCCAGGGTCAGATTGATGTTATTAATAAGCGTGCTGTCATCTTTTCGGATGATGACTTGATCGGATCGACTTACTCACTGGCCGATCTCACTGATGCGCAGCAAGCGATTGCTGAAGCGGCCTACCAGTCCCTCCTCGAAGCGCTCGTGGACGCCGATGAGGAAATTGGTCTTAAATTTCTCGATGAAGAGGAGATCACGCCTGTAGACGTGAAGCTTGCTTTGCGTCGAGCTACGATCGCGAACAAGATCGTCCCTGTCGTTGGTGGTTCTGCTTTTAAGAACAAGGGTGTTCAGTATCTGTTGGATGCGATTGTTGATTACCTCCCGAGCCCTACTGAGGTGGTGGCTGCTGAGGGCACGGAAGTGGATGATGAGTCAGTTCTGGTCGCGGCCCCGGCTGATGACAATGCTAAGTTTTGCGCTTTGGCCTTCAAGCTTTGGTCTGACAAGTATGTAGGAAAGCTCGTTTTTATTCGTGTCTATTCAGGCACTGTTTCCAAGGGTGATCAGATTTGGAATTCGCGCACTGGTCGCAAAGAGCGCGTCGGTCGCCTTATTCAGATTCAGTCGAATGATCACAAGGATATCGAGACCTGTTATGCAGGTGATATTGCCGCGATCGTCGGCTTGAAGTTCGCTCGCACCGGTGACACGCTTCATCACAAAGATTTTGATGTCATGCTGGAGCCTCCGGCATTTCCCGATCCGGTTATCTCGATGGCGGTTGAGCCAAAGACGACGGCTGATTCTGATAAGCTTACTGAGGGTCTCCAAAGACTTGCTGAGGAAGATCCTACTTTCGTGGTCTCCAGTGACGAAGAGACAGGTCAGACGATCATCGCGGGAATGGGTGAGCTTCACCTCGAAATCATCGCTTCCCGTCTCGAGGCTGAGTTCGGGGTTCGTACGAATGCGGGTAAGCCGCAGATCGCGTATCGCGAGGCAATTGCCGCCGATGCCAGAGGTGACTACAAGTTAATTAAGCAGACTGGCGGAAAAGGTCAGTATGCTCATGTGACTCTTAAGATTTCTCCAAACAAAAGAGGCAGGGGCTTTACCTATAATAACCGCATCGTAGCTGGCGAAATTCCCAAGGAATTTCACAATGCCTGCGAGACCGGTATTCGTGAGTCCCTTACTAGTGGAACGATCATGGGCTATCCTATCGTGGATATTCACGTTGATCTAGTGGGCGGTTCGAGCCACGATGTGGACTCGAATGAGCAGTCTTTTAAGATCGCTTCCATCCTCGCGATGAGAGAAGCGATTACTTCTGCAGATCCGAAGTTGCTCGAACCGGTAATGCAGGTTAGAGTCGACGTCCCTGACGAGTATCAGGGGGACATCATTGGGGATCTGAATCGTCGTCGCGGACGAATTTCTGAGGTTGGTTCCCGCAGCGGGCTCAGCCAGATAAAGGCCGAGGTTCCGATGGCGGAGATGTTCGGTTACGCGACAGATATGCGAAGTCTTTCAAAAGGCCGAGCGAGTTTTTCGATGGAGCCACTTCAGTTTGAGGAAGTGCCAGGAGCGATCCTGACTCAGATGACTGAGCATTATATATAGGCACGTTGAGTGCGTCGCAGAAAGCGAACTGAATTGATTTAATTTTAACGGAAAAACTGAAATGCAGGGACAAAGTATTAGAATTCGGCTTCGGGCATATGATTCCCGTCTCCTTGATAAATCGACGGCGGACATCGTTGAGACGGCTAAGCGCACGGGCGCCAGAGTCTCAGGGCCGATTCCTCTGCCGACGCGTATCGAGAAGTTCAGCGTCAATGCGTCACCTCACGTGAACAAGAAATCAGCTGAGCAGTTCGAAATTCGGACTCACAAGCGTCTTCTTGATATCGTTGAGCCAACTGCGCGCACCGTTGATGAGTTGAAGAAGCTGAACCTGCCTGCCGGCGTAGACATCACGATTAAGATCTAGTCTGGCGTAAACACTTCAAAATTTAATAAAAGGACGACTGCAATGAGCATCGGAATAATTGGTAAAAAAGTGGGAATGACTCGCATCTTCGATGAAGATGGCGTTTCAATTGCTGTGACCGTCATCGACGTGAGCGACAATGTCTTTCTCCAGAGGAAAACCCAGGAAAAGGACGGCTATTCAGCGGTCCAGGTCGGATTCGACGAGCAGAAGGAAGCTCGTCTCAATCGGGCTGAGCTTGGTCACGTTAAATCAACGGGTGGAGCTCCTAAGAAGAAGATTCTTGAGTTTCGCGTTGAGAGTGACGACCAGCTCCCTGAGGTGGATCATCCCGGAATCGACATGTTCGATGAGGGTCAGTGGGTTGACATCATCGGCACAAGTAAGGGTAAAGGGTTCCAAGGCGTTGTGAAGCGTTTCCACTTTGCTGGACAGCCTATGTCTCACGGTCACATGATGCACCGTCGCCCAGGTGGTGTCGGAGCGGGAACGGATCCCGGTCGTATTTGGAAGAACAAAGAGATGCCCGGTCGTCACGGTAATTACCGTAAGACGATTCAGAATCTGAAAATTGTAAGGAAGCGCCCGGAAGACAACGTTCTTCTTGTTAGTGGTTCCGTTCCGGGTGCTAGGGGTGGTTACATTGTAATTCGTCCGGCAATCAAGAAGGAAGGTCCCGTTAGAGATCTTAAAGCAAAAGAAGCACCTGCTGATAAGACAGAGTCCGCTGAAAGCTAAGAAGCAAAGCGTGATTGAATAGAGCAGCAGAATAATCAGTAAAGGAATTACAGAGATGGTAGCAAAAACTTTAGATCTTGCGGGCGCAAAAAGCGCAAACATAGAGGTTGTCGAAGACGGGTCCCGTGGTCGTCAGGCAGTTCATGATGTGGTGGTGGCGATGCACGCCAACCGTCGCAGTGGAACTGCTCATACTAAGACTCGTGGTGAAGTCGCCGCAACCGGCAAGAAGCCATATCGTCAGAAGGGAACCGGAAACGCCCGTCGTGGTGGTAACGCTTCTCCCATCACTCGTGGTGGTGGTGTCGCATTCGGTCCGCGCAATCGGGACTACTCGAAGAAAGTGAATAAAGGCACAAAGCGCCTCGCTTTTTCGAAAGTGCTCACTGAGCGCATTAACGAAGGTGATGTTTCAACGATTTCCGATTTCGCAGTCTCTGATGGCAAAACGAAATCATTCGTCAGTGAGGTGAGGGGGCTTGCGGCAGACGCAAGACGCATTCTTATCATTGGGGCTGGTTTTACAGAGGAAACGAAGCGTGCCGGCCGCAATTATCAGTCGGCGCTTTTGATCTCAGCTAACGAAGTGAACACCGAGCAGATTCTACACTACAGCAAGATTTTTGTTGTAGAGAGTGCGCTTGAGATTCTCGCAGCACGGACTTCTAAATAATTCAAAGACGCTCTAGAACGATGAAAGATATTTTCCAGGTCATTGATACCATTCAGCTGAGCGAAAAAGCGACGCTGTTGACGGAGACGAACAACGAGTACGTCTTCAAAGTAAATCCAAATGCCAACAAGCTTGAGATCCGCGAGGCGGTTGAAAAGCTTTTCGGCAAAAAGGTAGCCTGTGTTCGCACGGCTAACTATCAAGGTAAGAAGAAGCGCGAGCGTCGCGCTGATTTCGGCCGCACTAAACGTTGGAAGAAGGCTTTTGTTAAGCTTGCTGACGGCGAAACCATTGAACTTGTTTAACCACAAACGCTAAAAGAGCATGGGTTTAAAAACTTACAGACCAATTACGCCGTCGAACCGGTACAAGCAGCATCCTGATTTCGTTGAGATCACGACCTCAAAGCCTGAGAAGAGCCTTTGTCGTCCTCTTAAAAGATCGGGTGGCCGCAATAACCAGGGTCGTATTACTTGTCGTCATCGCGGTGGCGGTCACAAGCGTCAATATCGCCTCATTGATTTCAAGCGGAATCGTCACGATGAAATCGCGAAGGTGCTTTCGATTGAGTATGATCCGAATCGTACCGCTCGTATCGCTTTGATTGAATATCCTGATAAGCAGCGTTCATACATCCTTGCTCCCCGTGGGCTTGAAGTGGGTGCTACGGTTTCTTCGGGAGATGGTGCGGCAATCACTCCTGGTTGTGCGCTTCCTCTTTCTGCGATTCCTACGGGAACACTGGTTCATAATGTCGAGCTCAAGCCCGGCAAGGGTGGTCAAGTTGCGAGAAGCGCGGGGCAGAGTTGTATGCTCTCCAACCGCGAAGGTGACTACGCTCTCATTAAGATGCCTTCAGGAGAAATTCGTAAGATTCACACGAAGTGTTACGCAACCGTCGGTGTTGTCGGAAACCACGAGCACGAGCAGGTAGTGAGTGCTAAGGCTGGCCGGACTCGCTGGCAGGGAATTCGTCCAACTGTTCGCGGTATGTGTATGAACCCTGTTGATCACCCAAATGGTGGTGGTGAGGGTAAGTCAAAATCAGGTGGTGGTCGCCAGCACCTGAAGAGCCCGTGGGGTCATGTCAAGGGGCAGCGCACCCGTCAGAAGTATAAAGGCAGCGATAAGTTTATCATCGCGCGCCGTAAAAGTAAGAAGCGCAGCCGTTAATTTTTTAATCTGTTTCCAATAATACTATGAGTCGTTCACTCAAAAAAGGTCCTTTCGTCGACAACAAGCTTCTTGATAAGATTGATGCAATGAATGGGACAGATCAAAAGCGCCCGATCAAAACCTGGTCGCGTCGTTCCATGATTACGCCGGATTTCGTTGGTCACACTTTTCTCGTTCATAACGGGAAAGAGTTCACCTCGGTTTTCGTTACGGAGAATATGGTTGGCCATAAGCTCGGTGAATTTTCTCCGACCCGTAAGTTCGGTGGTCACGGAGGCACCAGTCCAAAGTTCAGCGCTTAATTTTCACGCTTCAACGCGAACCAATTTCATGAAATCCTTTCAGACATTCCGACCTATCCCTGCTCTCGCTTTTGCGATGGCATCGCTGGTCTGTGTTGTCGGAGGTTCTGTGAAAGCGGATGACTCCATCCGGGTTCGTGAGATGGAGGCGGCGCTCGCTCTTTCGCAAGCGCAGCTTGTGAAAGAGAAGGGTCGTGCTGATGCTCTCGAGGCACAGCGCAAAGTGCTCGTGAAGAGTCTTTCAGAGGCGGTTCGCGTCAGTGAGGAGCAAGTCGTTGCTTCCCGTGAGGCGCGACTCAAGTTGCAGGCATTCGGCGTTGATCTTTTTACTCGTGATGAGAACAGTATCGGGCAGCGACTGTTGAAAGCGGTTCGTGATCTTGATATTTCTCAGCAAGAGAATGAGCGTCAGGGCGAGGCGTTGCACGGGCTCAGTGAAGCATTTCTTTATTACCTCGGGGAATCCGAAGGGGTTGAGAAAGTGTCTCGCGATAAAGCGGGTATGGCAATCGCCAAAGCAGGCAAGGCAATCAGTCCGCTGCTTGCGGAAGACGGGGCGCCAAGCGCTATTGAAGGCTCGAAAGTAGTGAGCCAGGATAAAGAGATCGGACTCATCGTTTTCGATGCCGGTCGTCAGGAGGGTCTCCGAGTGGGAACTCCATTGGCAGTTCTCCGCGGGGAACGCCCTATTTTTACCGCGATGGTCGTAGATGTTCGCGAATCAATTTCCGGTGCTGTCCTTCAGGACAGGATCGCAGACGTAGAGGAAGTCGCCGTGGGAGACGGCATTAAATTGCTCCCAAACCAAACCAATTTTTAAGAGTTAATTAGTATCACAATCATGGACGTCACTTCGACATACAAGTTTGCCCGAATCTCAGCGCGTAAAGCAAGAGATGTCGCTCGCGAGATTCAAGGTCTGCCGGTATCGGCGGCACTTGACTTGTTGAATTTCACTCCCCGAAAGGGAGCTGAGCTTTTCAATAAGACAATGAAAGCAGCATTGGCTGATGCCGAGAACAACTTCGAGTTGTCGGTTGAAGGTCTCTTCGTGAAGAGCGCGGTAGTAGGCGAGGGTCCTACGTTTAAGCGTTTCAAGCCACGTGCTCGTGGTTCTGCTTCAGCGATCTTGAAGCGCACCAGCCATATTACAGTGGTTCTCAGCGATGACGCACTCGCGGCGCCTACTGAGAAGAAAAAGCATGTCTCCGAAAAGGGTGCGAAAGCGGCTCCGAAGAAGGCAAAAGCGAAAAAAGGAGCCTCTAAAAAGGAAGTTGCTGCGAAAAGTGACGCTTCAAGTGGAGGACGTGTTGACGGGAAGCTCGGAATGGTTTATGACTCCGCCCCCGCAGACGTTGACGATCTTAAAGCGATCAATGGAGTTGGACCAAAGCTTGAAGAAAAGCTCAATTCTATTGGGATCTATCAATACAAGCAGGTTGCTGACTGGACCGATGCGAACGTTACGGAGTTCGACGAGCTCCTTTCTGTAAAGGGGCGCATTGAAAAGGATGAATGGCTTCCCACGGCAAAGGCTTTGCATGAGGAAAAGCACGGAAAGTAAGTTTGAAGTAAGAATTTTGATTAATTGAGTTATGGGACAAAAAGTACACCCGATTGGATTTAGACTCGCCGTCAACAAGGACTGGCAGTCGAAGTGGTATGCGCCTAAGGGCGAGTATGCAGACCAGCTGCACGTCGATCTTCGCATCCGTCGTTATCTTGATAACCGCCTTCAAAAGGGGGCTGTTTCCAAGGCCGTGATCGAGCGTGCTTGGAACAGTGTTAGAGTGACTCTTCATACTTCACGTCCCGGTCTTATCATCGGTAAGCGGGGTGCCGAAATCGAGATCATGACGAATGATATCGGTAAAATGTGTGAAAATTCACAGGTGAAGCTCGATATTCACGAGATTCGCCAGCCTGAGCTCGATGCATCATGGGTTGCGGCGCAGGTTGCGACTCAGCTTGAGCGACGTGTTTCTTTTCGCCGTGCAATGAAGCGGACGATTCAGACGGCTATGGATTTCGGTGCGGAAGGAATTCGGATCCGCTGCGCGGGCCGTCTTGGCGGTGCTGACATCGCTCGTGCTGAACAGTACCGTGAAGGCAAGGTTCCTCTTCAGACGCTTCGTGTTCCTATCGACTATGGTTTCGCTGAGGCGGAGACCACGTGGGGAATCATTGGTTGTAAAGTTTGGATCAATAAGAAGGAAGATACCGGAACCGGCGAAGGCGCCGGCAATCAACGCGGCGGAGATCGTCGTGGTGGTGGTGGTGACCGTCGTGGCCCAGGTGGTCCCGGTGGTCCCGGTGGAGATCGTCGTGGCCCAGGTGGCGGCGGCGGAGGTCCTCGCGGAGGCGGCGGTGGTCAGCGTGGCCCAGGTGGCGGCGGTGGAGGTCCTCGTTCATAAGTAGCGATCCGTTCAATTTATTTATTTTAACCAATATAGAGGAGAGAAGTTATGCCTTTGATGCCCAAAAGAACCAAGTTTCGCAAAATGCACCGCGGCAGTCGTGCCGGCAATGCGCAGCGTGGAACTAAAGTGAGTTTTGGCGAGTATGGTCTTCAGTGTCTTGGACGCGACTGGATCACAAACCGCCAGATCGAAGCTTGTCGTATTTCAGTTAACCGTTACCTCAAGCGTAAAGGTAAGGTCTGGATTCGAATTTTTCCTCATAAGCCGGTTACGGCCCGTCCGCCTGAGACTCGAATGGGTAAAGGTAAGGGTCCAGTTGAGCATTGGGTTGCTGTGGTTCGTCCTGGCACGATGATGTTCGAAGTCTCCGGCGTTTCGGAAACTCAGGCAAAGGAGGCTCTCCGCCTTGCGGCAAATAAATTAGGGGTGCGCTGCCGCTTCGTTCGCCGTTCTGATCAGTAGAATTGATTAACTGAAAGTTATTTTATCATGGCTAACAAAACCAAAGATTTTCGCGAAATGAGTGCCGACGAGTTAGGGACGGCGCGTCGCGACATGAAGGAAGAAGCGCTTCATTTGCGTATTCAAAAGGAGAGTGGGCAGATTGAAAATCCTGCTCGTATTCATCAGATTCGCCGCGACATCGCACGTATCGAGACCATTCTCAGTGAAAGGCGGAACGCCGAGGCAAGTGCCTGATTAGAGAATGTCTCGAACAGTAGCGTTCTCAGTTAAGAAGAAAGTATTTAGATGAGTGATTCAGAAAATCAAAAGCAGCCCGGATTGCAGAAGACACGCGTTGGTGTTGTCACTTCCGATGGTATGACCAAGACGATCGTGGTGGAAGTAATGCGCCGCGTTCCCCACCCGCGTTTCAAAAAGATCGTGAAGAAAACTTCCAAGTTTTTTGCTCACGATGAAGAGGAGCGGGCCAAGATAGGTGACAGGGTCTTGATCGGTGAGACGAAGCCGCGCAGTAAGCGGAAATGTTGGGAGCTTAAGGAGGTTCTTTCTCATTAATAACCGGACAATGTCCGAAAGCTTGATTTCCCGCCCCTGGGCTTAACGGAATCAAACAGCGTTCAAATAAAAGTTTACCAATTTACAAAGAGATGATTCAGATGGAATCCAAAGTTCTGGTCGCCGACAATACGGGTGCCCGTGTTGCGAAGATGATCGGTGTGATCGGGACTCGCTCCCGCACCGCAGGTGTCGGCGATGTCATTACGGCTCACATCCGTGAGGCAATCCCCACCGCAAGCGTGAAGAAGGGTGATGTGGTCCGCGCCGTGGTGGTTCGGACAGCAGCACCAATTCGACGGAGTGATGGTTCCATTTTGCGGTTCGACAGCAATGCGATCGTCATTCTTGATGGTGATAAGAACCCTAAGGGAACCCGCATCTTCGGTCCTGTCGCAAGAGAGCTTCGTGAGCACAATTTCATGAAGATCGTTTCTCTTGCTCCAGAGGTCCTTTAATTCAGATTTTAAGTTTAGACGGGATAAAGTATCATGGGTAACCAAGTGAAAACACACGTGAAGAAAAATGACGAGGTAGTCGTCATTTCAGGCAACCACAAGGGAGAGAAGGGCCGTGTCCTACAGGTCTTTCCTCATAAGTCCCAGGTGATTGTCGAGGGGGTTCGCCTCATCAAGAAGCACCAGAAGCGCAGTCAGGACAGTCCGGACGGCGGAATCGTTGAGCGTGAAGGCCCGCTCCACATCTCGAATGTGAAACTCGTATCTGAAGCCTAATTTTATATTTAAGCAGTAGCAAAGTTATGGAACTCGCCCTTAAACAAGTTTATAAAGCCAAAGCAGCCCCGGGACTCAAAGAGAAGTTCGGTTACGGGAATGTGCATCAGATCCCAACGCTTGAGAAGATTGTTCTCAATTCGGGTTTCGGTAGAGAAGAAGACCGCAAGTCTGCGGCTGAAAATGTGATCGAGGATCTCGGTCGTATTACAGGTCAGCGAGCGGTTCCCACGAAGGCGAAAATGGCGATCTCTAATTTCAAGTTGAGAGAGGATGATGTCGTCGGTGCCCGCGTGACCCTTCGTGGCCGCCAGATGTGGGAATTCCTCGATCGTTTTATCAACGTTGCGTCTCCGACGATTCGCGACTTTCGTGGTCTCTCCTACAAGTCATTTGACGGAAATGGTAATTATACCGTTGGTGTCAGTGATCACACGATTTTCCCTGAAATCGAACTCGACAAGGTCACGAGGACGATTGGATTCGATATGACCATCGTAACAACAGCAAAATCAAACGCAGAGGCTCTAGAGCTTCTCACTTTGCTGGGAATGCCGTTTCGTAAAGCGAACGCGGCTGCATAACTTAATTTTTTAAAGTCACACTATACCTAAAGGAACCATGGCCGTTGTCAGTGATCCCATCTCAGATTTTCTCACCCGTCTTAAAAACGCGACTCGTGCGCGTAAAGAGGACTTCAGCGCACCCTACTCGAAGATCAAGGAGCAGATTGCTCGGATCCTCAAGGAGGAGGGCTACATTTGGTCTTATGAGAAGACCGGTGAAGGCGTCTACACGGAAATTAAAGTGCGCCCTAAGTATGTGGGGCCTACTCCAGCACTCAAAGATCTTAAGCGGGTCAGCCGTCCGGGCCTCCGCCGCTATGTGGGCTCGGGTGAGATCCCCAAGGTTCTTGGTGGAATGGGGATTACGATTATTTCAACCCCTAAGGGGGTCATGGCCGGGCATTCAGCTCGCAAGCAGAACATCGGTGGCGAGTTGCTTGCATTGGTTTGGTAAAGGTTGCCAGTTTTTAAGTCTAACAAAGAGTGAATCATGTCACGGATAGGTAAGCAGCAAATAAGTCTCCCGGAGAAAGTGGAGGTCAAGGTGTCAGATGACTCCAGTTTTTCCGTCGAAGGACCGAAAGGTAAGCTCGAATGGGCGATCCCGGCAGGTCTCGGTATCGAGCAGGAAGACGGGTCTCTTCAAGTGACGAGGGATTCTGAAGCCAGAACGATTCGTGCCATGCATGGAACTGCCCGCAGTCTCATCGCGAATATGGTCGAAGGTGTTTCGAGTGGTTTCGTGAAGGAACTGGAAATCCAGGGAGTTGGTTTTCGGGCAACGGTCAAGGGCCAGGCTCTAGACCTAAGTCTCGGATTTTCTCACCCGGTCCTCCACCCGATCCCGGACGGACTCACCGTCACGGTTGAAAACAATACCGCGATTAAAGTTGAAGGAATTGACAAGCAGCTAGTTGGCCAATTTGCCGCTGATGTTCGGTCATACTACCCGCCGGAGCCCTACAAAGGGAAAGGTGTTCGCTACAAAAACGAGCATGTTCGCCGCAAGCAGGGTAAGAGTGTTAAGTAATTAGGTGTTAGCCACCACAACGATTTATATACGATGAGTGTTTACGTTCGCAAAATTGCACGCGCCAAAGTAAGGCGCAGAATTCGGAAGAAGATCTCCGGAACCGCGGAGCGCCCCCGTTTGGCGGTGCACTTCTCCAATCAAAATGTTTATGCCCAGGTCATTGATGACGCGGCAGGGACGACATTGGCTTCCGCCTCGACTCTCGATAAGAGCGTCGGAGCGAAGGGAGCCAACAAAGAATCTGCCGCCAAAATTGGTGAGGCAGTTGCCAAGGCAGCGAAGTCAGCGAAAATCGAAACGGTTGTTTTCGATCGAGGTGGTTTTCAGTTTCACGGAAAAGTGAAGGCACTTGCCGATGCGGCTCGTGGAGCAGGTCTTAACTTCTAAATTTCGATACTAAATGAGCGACGAGAAGGATAAAGAAAATAAGCCCGAAGAGGAAGTGGTTGAGACCGCCTCTACGGAAGCAACAACTGCTGGTGCAGCTGAGACTGAGGCTGCGCCCGCACCTGAAGAGGCTGCTCCTCCCGCCAAAGCGGAAGAAGCTCCAGCGGCTGCGCCTGAAAAGGCCACTGTTCCCGCTGAAGCGGAAAAAGCTCCCACGACTGCGCCTGAAGAAGCAGCTGCTCCCGTTAAAACGGAAGAAGCTCCAGTGGCCGCGGTAGAGGGTGTTGCGCCGGGAACGGCTGCGGTGGTTCCTGATGCAACGGCTAAGTTTGATAAGCTGGAGAAGGCACAGGAGATTCTCAAAGCTTCCGCTCCTGCGGGTGGTAATTTCCGTCCCCCGCACCGTGGTGGTTTCCACCGTGGTGGTCCACGTGAGGTGGAAGACGACGGCAGTTTTGAGAAGGTAGTTTTCATCAACCGTTGTTCCAAGGTGGTCAAGGGCGGTCGTCGTTTCAGCTTCAGTGCTCTCGTTGTTACTGGTGACAAAGAAGGTAAGGTCGGGTTTGGATTCGGTAAGGCCAAAGAGGTCGCTGAGTGCATCAAGAAAGCGAGCGAAGCTTCCAAGAAGTCTATGGTCGCAGTGAAGGTCACAAACAACACGATTCCCCATCCCGTCATCGGTGAGCACGGCGGTGGTCGTGTTCTTCTTCGCCCGGCTTCTCCCGGAACCGGTCTGATCGCTGGTGGTGGTGTTCGGGCCGTTGTTGAAGCGGCTGGTATCAAAGACGTTCTTGCCAAATCAATGGGTTCGAATAACCCTGCTAATGTGGTGAAGGCGACCTTGAATGCGCTTGAGCAACTCCGCACCAAAGAAGAGATTTACTCGCTTCGTGGTAAGCGTCTCCCCGAAAAGAAGGCGTTGTAATTTACTTTAATTTTTAACTCATTCGACTGATGAAACTTCACGATTTAAAACCAGAGCCAGGATCCAAGCACCGTCGCCGTCGCGTTGGTCGCGGCGAGAGTTCAGGACTTGGTAAGACAAGTGGTAGGGGACACAAGGGACAGAAGTCCCGTTCAGGTTCCTCGATTCGTCCCGGCTTCGAAGGTGGCCAGATGCCCTTGGCTCGCCGTCTTCCTAAAAAGGGATTTAACAATACTCAGTTCAAGACTAAATTCGCAATCGTCAATGTTTGTGACCTTGAGGCTAAGTTCGATGACGGAGCAACCGTTAACGAAGAGTCCCTCCGCGCTTGCGGATTGGTCCAAGGTATTTACGACGCGATCAAAGTGCTCTCAAATGGCGAGCTTTCCAAAAAGCTCACTGTTGACGTCGACAAAGTCTCGGCAGTTGCCAAAGAGAAGATTGAAAAAGCGGGCGGAAGCCTTGTCGAGGGCAGCCCTGCTGAATAGTTTAACTCCATGAGGCGCTGGGAAAACCCATCGCCTTGTTCTTTTTTTCCGTCAACCCACCTCTTTGAACTGCCCGCCTGTTTTTCCCGATGATCTCCGCATTTGCTGATACCTTTAAGATTCCGGAGCTTCGCTCACGTATTCTTTTCACCCTTCTTGTGATCGTAATCGTGAGGCTCGGCGCTGTGATAACGCTCCCGGGTGTTGATGCGAACGTGCTTCAGGACTGGTATGGCCAGGTTCAAGAGCAATCAAATGACAGTAAGGGACTGACGGCAGTGCTTGCGTTGATGAACGTCTTCAGTGGGGGCGGTCTCCAGAACTCGGCTCTCTTTGCTCTGGGTATCATGCCGTACATCAGTGCGTCGATTATGATTCAGTTGCTCACGGCGGTTCTTCCGGGCCTCGGTAAGCTCTCACGCGAAGAGGGTGGTCGTCAGAAGATCAGTCTTTACACGCGTATCCTCACTCTCGTTCTCTGTCTCTTCCAGGGTTACATGCTCGCGAAGTCGCTGGTTACGCCGGAGGCCAATCCGTTTTTACGGGATATTGCGAGCAGTTCGACGAGGGAACTCGTTCCTGATGCGGGTAATTTATTTATTTTTAAGACGATCATTATCATCACTGCCGGAACAATGTTCCTGATGTGGTTGGGGGATCAGTTGACCGAGCGGGGGATCGGTAATGGTGTTTCGATCATCATTACGGTGAACATTATCTACGCGCTTCCAGGTGCTCTGTTCCAGGTCTACAACACCTACGTGGCTTCTGCCGGCGAGTCTCCGTTGCGCTCTTTCACGCTCGTCGCACTGATCGCCTTCCTCTTTTTCGTAGTCGCTGCGGTGATATCAATTACTCAGGCTCAGCGTCGTGTTCCGATCAACTACGCTAAGCAGGTTCGTGGTGGTAAAATGTACGGTGGTCAAACACAGCACATGCCACTCAAAGTGAATTACGCCGGGGTCATGCCTATCATTTTCGCGCAGGCGATTTTGATGTTCCCCTCCCAAATTCTCGCCTGGGCTTTACCTAACTCTCCCGGAGCTCAAAAGTGGGCAATGCTTCTCGGTGGTGGCGGTAACGGTATCCTTTTTTATTCCCTCACAGGATTGATGATTTTCTTCTTCAGTTACTTCTGGGTCGCGACGATGTTTCAGCCCAATCAGATTGCTGACGATCTTAAGAAAAATGGCGGATACATTCCCGGTGTTCGGCCCGGTAGACCGACCGCTGAGTTCCTTGATCGCACGATGAGTCGCCTCACCTTTGCAGGTGCGATTTTCCTCACGATCATTGCTATTCTTCCTCCGATCTTGACCTCACTCATGGGTGTGCCGCCGCTCGCTGCACAATTCTTTGGCGGAACCGGTCTTCTCATCATGGTGGGTGTTCTGCTCGATGTGATGCGTCAGGTGGAGACTCACCTTATTCAGCGTCATTACGACGGATTCCTCCGCAAAGGACGCATCCGTGGTCGTTTCGACAAACCGGGCTTCAAAGGTCAGGCGGGAGCCAAGAATCAGTTTGTTTGGGTTTTAGTAGCCTTGGCCGTTGTTATTATTGGCTTTCTCGTCTACTTCCAGGTGCTCAACGCGAGGTAAGTTTTTGTCTCTTGGTGCTATGGCGAAGCGGAAGTCCAAAATTAATCTCCGAACGGGGAGCGAAGTGGACGGCTTGCGTGAGGCAGGCAAAATAGCCGCAGATATCCTCCGTCGCTGCTGCGAACTGGTCGAGCCGGGGATTACGACGGGCCATATTGATCAAGCTGCTGCAGACATGGTGGCGGCGGCAAAGTGTGAGAGCGCTTTTCTCGGTTATCGAGGCTTCCCCGGCAATATTTGTATTTCTGTGAACGAGGAAGTGGTTCACGGCATTGGAGGTGATCGCGTTCTTAACGATGGGGAAATCGTCAAAATTGACGTAGGTATCCTCACTCCGCTCGGGTGGATTGGCGACAATGCTAAAACCGTTCCGGTCGGCTCAATGAGTAGTGATGCCGAAAAACTCCTCTCAATTACCGAGGAATCGCTCTACAACGCGATCGGTAATGCTGTGGAGGGCGCTTACCTTTCCAGCGTTTGCCGCGTTGTCGAAGAGACCGTGGTCAAACATGGTTTTAGCGTTGTCAAACAATTCGTCGGTCATGGAGTCGGACGCCAGCTCCATGAGGAACCGCAAGTCCCCAATTACTGGGATGAGCGCGAGATGAGAGAGCGTCGCTTCCACAATCCCAAATTGCGGGCCGGCATGGTTCTCGCAATTGAACCGATGGTCAACGCAGGCACCGACGAAGTCGTCATCCTCGATGATGATTGGACTGTGATTACTGAAGATCATGCCCTTTCTGCCCATTTTGAACACACTGTCTTAATTACAGATGGTGCGCCTGAGATTTTAACACCGCGCGAGAGAAGTTTTGCTCCTGCGAGCGTGTGAATCGTGATTTTCCCCGAGACTTATTATAATTTTGAAAAACTTTTCAAAAATCACCCGAAACACCGAAACACTGGTTGCGAGAGACGAAATATGTGGTACACATTCCGTCCTCGCGCCAAAAATCGGTTCGAGGGGTCAGAATGATAGGGAAACTGAGCGGTTCGTAACTCTACCCTAATTAAACTGACACACTATTTTTCCCATGAAAGTAAGGCCCTCCGTGAAACGTCTTTGTACCGACTGTCGCATTGTTAAACGACAACGAGTACTTCGTGTCATCTGCAAAAACCCACGCCATAAGCAGCGTCAGGGCTAATTCTTCAATCTATCTATTTTTTTTACCATGGCACGTCTACTTGGAGTCGAAATCCCTAACGATAAACGTATCGAAGCATCGCTTCCCTACATCTTCGGAATTGGTCATAAGACCTCCTCAAAAATTCTTGAGGAAGCTGGAGTTGATAAGAACATCCGCACCGGAGAGCTTTCCGAAGATCAGCTCGGTCGTATCGCAAACGCCATCAAAGGCGGTAGCGTGATGATTGAAGGCGATCTTCGTCGTGAACTCCAGGGGCACCTTAAGCGCCTCACCTCCATTAACTGCTACCGTGGTTATCGTCACCGTCGTGGGCTTCCTGTTCGCGGACAGCGCACAAAAACTAACGCCCGGACACGTAAGGGCAGACGCAAGACAGTAGGTGTCGTTCGTAAGTAATCCTGAACCAATTTTGTAAGATGGCTGAAGAAGACAAACCCGAAGAAGTGAACGAGGAGGCTGCAGTAGATACGTCTGCTGCGGTTGTGACTGAAACTCCCGTTGAGGCCGCTGCTCCTAAAAAAGCTGCCGAGCCTGCTGAAGCAGCTCCCGCAGCTCCCGCTGCGGCCGCCCCTGCACCAGCAGTGGAAGATAAGAAGCCGGAGAAGCCCCGCACTGCTGAGGATATTTTCCTCGAGCTCGAGGCCGATGAGGATGCAGAGAAAACAAAGATTCTCAAGGCGAAAAAGAGCAAAAACATTCTCACGGGTGTGGTTCACGTAGCGGCGACATTCAATAATACGATCGTGAGTGTCAGCGATCCTGCTGGTAACGTTATCGGTTGGTCGAGTTCCGGTAAAATGGGCTTTCGCGGGTCACGTAAGAGCACTGCTTATGCAGCGCAGTTGGTGGCTCAAGACGCTTGCCGTCAGGCAATGTCTCACGGTCTCAAAAATGCTGAAATTCGTGTTAGAGGCCCTGGCGCCGGACGCGAGTCTGCTGTTCGTGCCGTTCAAGGTCTCGGGATCGAGGTGACGTCGATTAGAGACGTCACGCCAATTCCTCACAACGGATGTCGTCCCAAGAAGGCGCGTCGCGTTTAAAACCCCGTTCGTTTATTCGAGTTCGCGTTCCCAATAATATTTTTTACTTTTTTTAATAGTCATGGCAAGAGACAGAGGACCAACAGATAGAATTAGTCGCCGTTACGGTGTAGCCCTTTTTGGCCCATCGAAAGCGCTCGAGCGTCGTCCTTACCCTCCGGGTCAGCATGGTGCACGTGGTGCTCGTCGGAAGAAGAGTGACTACTCCGTAGCACTTGCTGAAAAGCAGAAGCTCCGTATGCAGTATGGCGTTCTTGAAAAGAAGTTTCGTCTTTACTTCGCCGAAGCCCAGCGCCGACGCGGTATCACTGGCGATATTCTCGTCCAGCTCCTTGAGACACGGATTGATAATGTCTGTTATCGCCTTGGTCTCGGGAACACCCGACGCGCAGCGAGACAGCTTGTGAATCACGGTCATGTTCTTGTGAACGGCAAGAAAGTGGACATCCCTTCTTATTCAGTGAAAGCTGGTGACGTCGTTTCAATTTCTGATTCGAAGCGTTCGCAGCAGCTCGGAATGCGTGCTGCTGATTCCACTTCAGCTGTTCCTGTGATGGATTGGCTTACTTTTGATAAGGATGGCCTCTCAGGAACTGTGAATCGGATTCCTGATTCTGAAGAGATCGACACCATGGTTAATGTTCAGTTGGTGGTCGAGCTTTACTCACGATAAGCCTTCCTGATATCCCGGTTTTGAATGTGACATTCGGCGCGTCTGCGATCACCGAATGTCACATTTTTGTTTCCGGGGGAAATTGTTTCATTTAGCATAACGACGTAAGATACTTTCAACTTTACCCAAAAAATCCCCTTCTCTATGAACACACCCACGCTTCATCGCTTCATGTTGATCGCGCTGTTTTTCAGTGCTGTCATGACCTCCCCTATTGTTGCACAGGATTCCGTTGAGGAGAAAGCCCGGGCGTTGCTGGAAAAGTATAAGGCAGCACTCGTTGTCGTTACGGTGAAAGGAACCTTGGAAGCGCGCACGAGTGGCGAGTCTCTTCCTGCCCGTGACCAACAACGTCGTACTCTCGGTGTCACGATCGGGGATGATGGACTTCTTGTTGTCTCGAATTCTGCGATTGATGCCAGTGTCGGTCTTGACGGACAGCAGGCAAAAATGGGAGACGAGGTCGTGACGATTAAGTCTGCTAAGACTACTTTTTCGGATGTGGAGATCAGCTATGGCGATTCCACTCTCATTCACGGCAAAGTCGTTCGGCAGGATAAAGAAGCGGATATTGCCTTCGTGATGCCTGATAGCGCTGAAGTGAAAGCTCTCAACAAGACTTTCACTAAAATGGATCTATCGCAATTCGCGGCAACGGCCGGAGCTGCGGATCGGGTTGTAGGGCTCTCACGTTCATCTGCTGTTTATGGCTATATGCCTACAGTGGTAATGGGACGTATTACTGGCGTCTATAAAGGCGATCGCACGTATTTCGTGACAGATGCCGGCACGGCACAGGGTATCCCGGTTTTTACGATCGACGGGAAGCCCGTCGGAATGACGGTTGTCCGCATCATAGACGGCAAGCCTTCCGGTGTTCTCGGAACGCTTTCAGCGGGCTCGATTCAGGTCATGGCGAACTTTGCGCGTGAAGCAGCCAAGCAGTAGACCCTCTTAAATTTACTTAGAAAAGCTGGTTTCTCCATCGTGGGGAGCCAGCTTTTTTGTTATCTTCAGATATTCTCTTTTATTAATGAATACCTCTCACTATGACCGATTGGTCCATCTCGGAAAAGAAACTCAGCTCGTAGCGGATGCGCAGGCCCTTCTCGGTTGGGACCAAGAAGTGCTTCTCCCTCGATCCGGTGTCTCCTATCGTGCTGAACAAATGGCATGGTTCAGCGGATGGTTGCACAATAAGTTTACCGCAGAGGAAGTTGGTGACTGGATTTCCGGCGCGGAGACTGAGGTGACTGTTCCGGAGGGAAAAGCTAATATACGGGAATGGAAGCATAATTACGAGAGGGAGATTCAGCTTCCTGAATCTCTCGTTAGAGAATTCGCGGAGACTCAAGTGCATGCCAAATCAACCTGGGCTGAGGCGCGTGCGAAGAATGATTTCTCTCGGTTTGCTCCAGCTCTGACAAGGCTGATCGAAATATGCAGGGAACAGGCAGAGCGGTGGGGATATGAAGAGCACCTTTACGATGCCCTGATCGATAAATTCGAGCGGGGAGGAACTACCAATGTCCTGACGACAACATTGGGGGCCCTGAGAAACGATCTTATCCCCGTGGTGGAGGCGGCTGTAGCGAAGCCATTGCCCGATGTCTCGAAATTTCGGGCGCATTACCCGATCGCGGATCAGGAGGCGTTTAACCGTAGGGTAGCGGAGGCGATTGGTTTTGATTTTTCAGCGGGAAGGATTGATACGGCAGTGCATCCGTTCTGTTCAGGGATGGCTCCTTTTGATACCCGGCTGACGACCCGCTATGACGAAAATGACTTCTCTAGCTCTCTCTTCGGGGTTCTCCACGAAACCGGGCACGGCTTGTATGAACAAGGTTTGAGAAAAGAGTTTCGTGGCGAGCCAGTCGGAAATTCAGCATCGCTAGGAGTCCATGAGTCGCAGTCCCGGCTTTGGGAAAATCACGTGGGACGGAGCCGCGGGTTTTGGAACAAATGGTTGCCGGTTGCTGCGGAGTATTTCCCCCACCTGAAAAAGGTGAGCCTCGACGAAATGGTTGCCTACGTGAACCGAACCGAGCTCAGCCACATTAGAGTCGAAGCGGACGAAGTGACTTACGACCTTCATATCCTCCTCCGGTTTGAGATTGAGAAAGATCTATTCTCGGGCGATCTCAAAGTCGCTGATATTCCGGGTGAGTGGAACAGCCGCTTTGAAAAGTACTTTGGGCTTCCGGTAACGAAAGACTCTGAGGGTTGTCTTCAGGACATTCACTGGAGCATGGGTATTTTTGGATATTTCCCTACCTACAGCCTCGGTAATATCAATGCGGCTCATCTTGCCGCTGCGGCGGTCCGGCAAGATCCTTCTCTTACTCAGGCGATGGACAAGGCAGACTATTCCGGCTTACTCGATTGGATGAGGAAAAACATCCACGAAAAGGGGAGTCTCTATTTGCCTTCTGAACTGGTGACGAAAGCGGCCGGATCCCCTCCCGACGCAACGGCTCTGATCGAGCATTTGAAGTTGAGATATCTGTAGGTCGGGTATTGATAAAGGAGACAGATTTCGGAATGGAGTGAATGGATATGAAACTTCCTACAAAACGCTCGAGTAAGCCCTTGGCATGTTCGCTCAGGGTTGTCTGGTCTGCACTTTCGTGGGGCTAAGACCAGGTTCTTTGCGATGACTTTAGATCGTTGATTCGATTACCGTTTAAGCAGCAAAGGCGGGTGATTAAATCGTTTCAAATCTAAGGTTTTACTTTGGCGCGGGATTTGCTACGCTCATTTTATTCATTCGATGGACCTTTCACACACAGCCCCAATCAAACCGCTCAATCAACTTGCGCGAATCGAGCCGGCTACGTTGGACGATCTGCCACGAATGACGGATTTGACGATGGCTCTATTTGATTTGGAAAAGGATTTCATTCCTGATCGTGGCAAACAAGAGCGAGGATTGCGGGCCATTCTGGAACATCCAAACCGAGGTCGCATTTTTGTGGTTCGGACCGATTACGAAATTATGGGAATGGTTAATGTTCTTTTTACGATCAGTACTGCGATGGGAGGTCTCGTAATTCTTTTGGAAGACGTGATCATCCATCCTGATTTTAGAAGGCAGGGATACGGGACTCAGCTGATCCATTACGTGATCGATTTTGCGAAGCGTAAGGATTTCAAGCGAATCACTTTATTGACGGATAAGATAAGTGAAGAGAGTCAGCAGTTTTTCATCAATCTCAATTTTTCTCACTCTCACATGATTCCTATGAGGTTTAATGTCGAGGAATTGGGCTGAAAATTCACGATTCGGGCGGGTCGTATCAAGGCGGTTATGAGTGTGAGAGAGCGCCAACAGCAACTCATTGAAGACTACGGAGTGATTCCGGATCCACTTGAGCGCTTTCAGCTGATTGTTGAGAGCGGAGGGGGGGCGTCTGATCCGTTTCCTGAAACGGATCGAGTGGAAGCAAACCTTGTTCCTGGCTGCGTCTCAAAAGTGTGGGTGACGGGATCGGTCGATGAGGGAATTCTTGACCTCAGAATTGATTCGGAGGCACCTGTGCTCGCTGCCATCGGATCTCTGCTCTGCCGTCTTTATTCTGGGGCGGAAGTGTCGGAGATAATTGGAGTTGAACCTGAGTTTGTGAGGGAATTGGAGATTGAGCGAAATTTGACGCCGACTCGTCTCAGAGGTCTCGGGAATATCAGAAAGCGGATTATTGAGCTGGCCGCCTCGGAAGCGTGATGAGCTTTATCGACGCTCACCTTCATTTGCAGGATCCTCGACTTGCTTCCCGCCTCGGGTCAATCAAATCCCAATTGAGGCAAGAGGACGTCTCCCGCTGGGTCGTTAACGGGACCTCACCGGATGACTGGTTGCGAGTGAGAGCGATTGCACGGGAAAATTCCGAGGCTATTGCCGGGTATGGCTTGCACCCCTGGAAAGTAAACAAAATGGGAGAAGCGGGAATTGAAACGCTGGAGTCTTTTCTCGCGGCAGACCTGGAGGCGATTGTAGGTGAGATAGGATTGGATAAGTGGATTCCTGATCACGATATTGAATTGCAAAAAAACTGCTTCCTCAAGCAGCTCGAAATTGCCAATGCCTACGGACGATCGACCTCTGTTCACTGTCTTCAGAGCTGGGGGCATCTTCTCGATTGTTTGAAAAAGGTCCCGCCTCTCAAGCCATTTCTACTGCACTCGTATGGTGGACCTCGCGAAATGGTTGAAGGCTTTATCGAGCTGGGCGCCTTCTTTTCAATCTCCGGCTATTTCTTTCGCGCAGATAAAGCAAAGAAACTAGCGGTCTTTAATGAGGTGCCGAAAGATCGACTCTTGCTCGAATCGGATGCCCCGGACATGCTGCCGCCTGAAGAGTTGATTGAAGTAATTCTCGAGGATGGATTAAATCATCCTGTCAATCTGGTGCGAATTTACCGAGCTTATGCGGAGTATGTTGCGCTCCCGCTTGATGTCGTCGTCGACCAGATGGCCCGAAACTTCACGCGCTGGTATCAGGCAAAGGCACGCTCGAGCGCGGATGAGAGATCGGCAATCGAATAAGGTTTTGGTACGGCTGACTTAAATCCTTGCTCGAGGATTCCTGGAGGATTTTCGTCGTCGAAATAGCCACTCGTCGCAATCGCGACAAGCTCCGGGTTAATTTTTCGGAGTTCACGAAATACTTCGGTGCCGTCGAGCCCTCCGGGCAGAGTGATGTCAATGAGCGCTGCGTCAATGTTTTCGGCAGAACCGTGATATTCCCGGAACATGCGGATGGCCTCGTCACCGTTCGTGGCAAGGAGGAAGTTGCAGCCGAGATGCTTCAGAATTGCTCTAGTCGCTCTGGCGATTTTCACTTCATCTTCAATGATCAAAACGCGGATTCCGCTAAAGTCTTTCAACTCGTCCTTCGCTGTGGCCGTTGGCTGGTTGAAAATGGAGGGCATTCCATCGTCGATCGATTCTGTAGAAGGGAGAAAGACTAGAAATTCGGTCCCAACACCCTCAAGTGAGGCGACCCGAATGACCCCGCCATGGGATTCGATAATGTCTTTACAGGAGGCGAGGCCAAAACCGCTCCCGTCGTGCTTCGTGGTGAAATCGCGGTCGAAAATTCGAGGCACAATTTCCGGAGCGATTCCCGCTCCACGGTCTTTCACTGAAATGACGGTGTACTGTCCTGCGGCAACTTTGAATTTATTCTCAGTCCCAAGATTCGCATTGCCGGCAACGAGGTCGATTGTCCCGCCGTTGGGCATTGCCTGTCGTGCATTGGTGACCAGATTGTGCAGGACCTGATAGATTTGTGCGGGGTCTCCCTGGACGCATTTTACCCCTTCGTGGATATTGAGACGTGAACGGGTCCGAGATCCGGCGGTGCAAAGACGTGCGACTCGGTTTAGAAGTCCATCGACGCCGAAGACCCGGGGAGTGGCTGTTTCTTTGCGGCTGAAGGCAAGCATTTGCCGAGCGAGAATTTCGGCGTCGCTCAATGCCCACTCTGCTTCCTCAAGAAAAGGGGCTACAGCTGTTTTAAGCGCTCCGCTTTCGAGCCCGGCGAGTTCGAGGTTCGACTTAATTATTTGGAGAGCATTTTTGAAATCGTGGGCGACTCCTCCCGCAGTCATTGCGACAGATTCCGACTTGGCATTGGCATCGGCTTCAACTCTCGACTTCGGGCTTTCCTCCTGAATTCGCGGATCAACCGCCTCGGAGGCAACCACGACTTCCCTCGCTTCCCCAAGCGGCTCAAACGTTAATATGAAATAGGATCCTGGGGTGCCTTCCTTCTTCGTCGGGCGAATCGTCCAATGGCATTTGGTCTTGCGGCCATCTGCTCTCGTGAGATCCCGGTCCATCCAGCAATAGGTGCTGCGCTCTGCAATGGTCGGAAGCTTACCAATAAGGCTCGTGAGATCCTTGCGATCATATATGAGTCCGAGAGGGGATCCCTCGAGCGATTTTTTTTCGTAACCGCTCGTGTTAATGGCGTGCGCGTTGGCGTAGACCATTTTTGGTCCGAGGGGAGTGAGTGCGCTACCCTCAATCACAATAATCCCTGCATTTTGAGAGATGCTGTTGGAATTGTCCGGTCGAACCTGTGATGCCAAACTCATTCGTTGTCGAATAAACGAAGGGAAAAAATTAAAGAATGAATCTATTCAATAACCGAATTTATTTAATTAAGAAAGCTTAAATTAATGGTAATTCGCATGTTTCCTTTCAAAGTTCGTGCTTTACCTCAAGCTACAAAAAAAGCCCGGAAGAAATCTTCCGGGCTTCTTTCGAATTGGGTGCGAAGATCGCTTAAGAAAAGAAGGGCATGATTGGCTTGCCTTCTGTGATGATTTCGTCGGTCTTAGGATCTCTTTGGTGACCTGCAATGAGGAAGGGTCTTCCTGATGGGGCGTATACGACTTTGTTCAAGTCGAGTCCCATTGCATGAGCGATCGTTGCGTTAAAGTCACGAGGCTCAACCGGGTTTTCTTCAACGGCCATTCCGTCTTTGGTCGATTTTCCATAAACCTGGCCGCCATTGATTCCGCCACCTGCGAACATCGTGGAGAAGACGCGCGGGTGGTGGTCACGGCCACCGTTCACGTTAATACGAGGTGTCCGGCCGAACTCGGTTCCGACACAAATCAATGTCTTCTCGAAAAGTCCTTCAGCTTTTAGGTCATCGATGAGCGCTCCGAGTGCTTTATCGAGGCTGCCACCTGTGGTCTGAATCGCATTCCAGAGATCGTTGTGCATGTCCCATCCACCGGACTGGACTTCAACAAAGCGAACCCCTGACTTAACGAGACGCTTGGCGAGCATGGCGCCTTTTCCGACACGCGTGTTACCGTAACGGGAGGTCTTTTCCTGATAATTCTCTTCCTTGCTCAGGTCGAAAGTATCGAGATCGTCACTCTTCATGAGCTTGAGAGTCTCATCGTAGAACTCCGTGTAAGCGTTCACTTCATCCGTTTTGAACTTACGACGAAATCCTTCGTCAAAAGTGTTCATGAGATCGAGTCTCTTGTCGAAAAGCTTCTCGTCAACACCATCGTAGATCGCTGCGTTTTGAACGCCCTTGTCGGGGTCGCCAATCGGGAGCGGTGCCATTGATGGGCCAAAAAAGCCTGCGCCGGGGTGATTGCCGCCTCCACCGATCACAACCGAATCGGGAAGTGTCTCGTGCTTCTTGCCAAGGAGCGTCTGTGCCCACGGACCCATTGAAGGGTGGACGATCGTTGCGCGTGGCTGGTAACTGGTGTGCATCCAGTAAGAGCCACCGCGGTGGTCACCTGTCTTCTGAGTCATCGAGCGAACCACGGCAATGTCCTTGAAGCGCTTTGCCATCTCAGGCATGAACTCTGCGAGTTCAACCCCTGCAACGCCGGTCTTGATACCTTTGGTCTTCCCGCCGTTTTCATGGCCGGGCTTGGGATCGAAGGTGTCCATGTGGGTCATACCACCGGACATGTAGAAGAAGATACAGTGCTCAGCTTTACCACCACCAGCAGCTTGCGCCATATTGGCAGCTCCGAGAGGAAGAATGCTCACACCGAGGGCTGTCTTAGCCGTTTTGGCGACGAATTGACGTCGGCTCAGTTGGTCGAGTTTGTTCAGTTGATCTTTCATAGTAAATAGTTAGTTAAAGTTTTGAGTGTTTGAGTGGATGCGAATTACTGGATGAACATGAACTCGCGGGTATTGACGAGAGCCCAGATCACATTTCCGATCGCCTGGGCCTCCTCTTCTTCTTTTTCTTTATCGCTCATCCCGCGATCGGTTTTAGCCCGCATTCCGGATTGAGCCATCGACTTCTCTTCCGAGGAGGGATAACGACCGAGAACGCTGAGGAAGATCTTTTCGATCTTGTCTCTTTTCGACCCACGTCCGTTGGCGATCTCTTTGATGAGATACGCGTCGGGGCTTGTGAGGACGGCATTAGTGATTTTGCCGTTGAGAAGCGCCATAACCTGCGGAGAAGAACCGCCAGCGAACTGGTTCTCAATGAGCTGCTTGTCTGATTGGCCGAACATGCGGAGGAAGTGCCCCGCCTGCATTGGCTGTCTCAGCTCAGACGCACGGAACATCATTTCGCCATCAACATAGTCATCTTTGGAAACGGCGTCGCCGCTGCCTCCGTATTTCACAAGCTTGCTCGCTTTGCTCCACTGCTCTTTCCAGCCCATGATGTCGTCAGCGGACTTGAGGCTTGCAGGGTCAACATCCATCACTTGTTTGTAGCTCTCTGCGCCGCGGCGAATCACTTCTTCCGGATTGGGTGTCGTCAAGGTAACCAGCGAGTCCCAAATTTGCTCGGCAGACATGCGGCGGAGAATCGGACCGGGAAAGTGATACGTCCCTTTGTCGATTTGAGTAAGGGAAGGAGACATTGTCTCGGCTTCGCGCTGGTAGGTCTTCGAGTTGTAAAGCACACGGAAGAAGTCTTTCACGCTGTAATCGAGATCCTTCATCATCTCTTCAAGGAAAGTTAGAAGCTCGTAGTTCTGTGCCTGACCGTCGAGGTGACCGGGGATGTTGTAAACCGGCTCGATCTGAGCGAGTCCAAAAGCGATCTTCCAGAAGCGGTTCACGGTATTGATCGTGAAACGAGGATTGTCTGGCGCGACCATCCAATCAGCGAAAGCGTGACGTGGAGAATCATATTCTTCGACCTTCACGATGGAACCAAAGTAAGTGGAAGGCTTCACCGCCATTTCAGGCTCACCGTCGTCGTATTTGTAGTCGTGCGGAAGCGTCACTGCGTTGCTGCCGTCATCAGTGACCTGGGTGCGGTGAGTGCCTAGCCACTGCCCCAGATTTTGATCTGTTTCACGATTATTACCAAGCTTCCCGGCATCTTTGAGAACCTTGTTCATTCTCGCTAATTCTGAGCGATAGTCACCTCCTGACATCATCATGGAGCCGCCGCCGCCACCTCGAGTTTCGGTCTCGCCCATGAAGGCTGCCATCTTGAAGAAATCCATCTGCATCACTTCCTCGAAAGGATGATCGTGGCACTGGGCACAAGTGATTTCTGTTCCCATGAAAACGGTGAAGGAATTCGAAAGGTTGCAAAGGCGCATCCCTGAATCAGAAACAATGTAGCCTGCGGCAGGCTCATCCCAGATTTTTCCGGTCGCCGTCAGCATCTCTCGAACCATGTCGTCGAATGGCTTGTCCTCGCGAATCGAGTTCTTAATATACTCCATGTAAGGATCTACTTTTAGATTTCCGTTACCCATCATGACGACGCCTTCGCGAATACGAAGCAAATCGGAGTAGTAATTATACATCCGCATGACGTAGGCATCCGAATCGAGCAAAGTATTAATGAGATCTGAGCGCTTCGTATCTGAGCGATCGCCCAAGAAAGCCTCTGCCTCGTCAAAAGTCGGGATACGACCGGCAACATCGAGGTAGATCCGACGAAGGAACTGATTGTCGTTCGTGATATCGTTAGGCGCACACATTTGCATTTCCCGTTCGATTTCCTCTTTCCGCTTCGCTTTCTCAGCGTTGGTGAGATCGGTCTTTTCGGGGAGCTTAGCGTATTCTATCTTAAGCTCTCCGTAACTCTCCTTGGCCTTGTTGATTACAAGATTGTCAATCGCCGCAGCAAGCGCAGCAGGATCTGTTGGAAGGTTCCCTTTAACAAAAAGGCGGTCCGATTCGCTCAATTTGGCGAGAGGATAATTGATGATTTTCCCATCAGCCATCTTCAGCTTCACGGCGGCAGTTGCACCGGCACCGGTTGTTCCGGAAAATTCCGCTTCAAGGGATTTTCCATCGGCAGAGGTCCAGGTTCGAGGCTCCGCTTCGACAGCCAGTGGGATCAGGAGCGCAACGGCTGCTGCGATCAGAGATTGGGTTTTATTCATTATCATGATTGGTTGGTTGAGTGCGACAAAGGCAACGCCTGCAACTAAGTATGTCCCGAGGAGGGCTGAGTGTTACAGTAGAAGTTAATAATCCGTGGAAATAATACAAGTTTAGGGAGGGAAGCTCAATCATTTAATCGCTTGAGCGATTTCCTGGAGTTGAGTGGTTGATACGGCATCCTGGAATATAACGAGATCATCAATCCAGCCTTGAATGCCCTCTTCGTTGTAGGCGCCGAGGCGTAACTGGCGGGCCGAGCCACTGCTGACAGAACCCGATCGGAAATCGCTGATCGGATCGAGCTTCCCATCGATGAATAAATGCAAATTGGATGCCAGATCCGGTGTCTCGCCCCCAATGTGTCGGTACGCGACATGATGCCAGTTCCCGTCGGCGATCTCGGTGCTCCCAATGAGATAGGCATCGCCGAATTCGATTCGCAGAGCACCGCGTCGTCCACGATTTGACTCCAGATTACAAAGCACATTCCAGCTCAGCCCGTCGCGACCGTATTGAAGAATTTGACTCTGTTTTGCGGATCCTAGTTTCGGCGGCAGCTTCACCCAAAAGGCAATTGAGTGGGGTGAATCGAGCCGGAAATCACGAGCCAAATTCACCTCAAGCGCTTCTCCTTTTTGGAAAATAAGCCCACCCCCGGAGTAGCCTGCGGAACGCCGTGGCGACTGGTCCAACTCTCCATCGCCCACGAGATCGACATCGTAATTCATTGAGGCACCGGAATCTTCAACGATTGCGCCGCCCGACTCATCAAAGTCAAAGTGCAAGTCCGGTTGGATCGACTCCCGCGTTCCAATGCTCTGGAAAAAACGATCACCTCCGTAAGCGACGGGCTGCAGTTCGCTTCGTGTCCGCGCGTCTGCCCGAACCGCCATTCCTTCAAGAACGGAGATTACTGAGGAAAGTCCGCTGCTTCGACTCGCTTCGACTTCACCCTGCATCACGTGAATCTCAGAATCGCCATTGGCCTCGACCGAAACGCCGAAGCGGGTTCCGATGTCCACCGCGTTGAGGCGGGGCGTGTTGACGGTGAAGCCGCTCGCCGGAGGGGGGACATTGGCAGTGAGTCGCCCCGATTTCAGAAAGACTCGATTTCCGGATTCGATGCTCATTTCGGCAGGTCCCTCAACGAGGATCGTCGCCCCCGAATTGAAGGCGATCTTGGCCTCGCCTTCTGTGATCTTCAGTAAGCCGTTGGCGAGCCAGCCATCCTCACGCACACGACTGAGTGACTTCTGATCCCAAGTGAGGTCTTCACTGTGCTCGAGTCGAGCGGAATAAGCTCTTACGGTGTCAGCTTTCAGCGGATTTGAACTGCCTTCACGGAAGATAATCGTTTGCAGGATTAGCATTAATCCAATCGAGGCGACCGCGGAAATAAGGCCAGTTTTAAGCAGGTCCGGCCAGCGAAACGGGGTAAGGCCTCCTCTTTCTTCGACGATTTCTGTGAGAACCGATTTTTTGAAATCGCGAACGTTTCCGAGCCCTTCGGTCCGGATCGTTTCCATCACGGAAAGGTTGAAAAGATTTTTTTCCTCGGTCGATACGGATTTCGAATTCAGCAGTGTTTCCAACGCGGCATCCATTTGGCACTGTTGGACAAAGCTGTTCCGCAGCGCACTGTCATTGCGCAGAGCATGCTCCACCTGTCGGCGACCCTTGTCGTCGAGTTCGCCGGAGATAAATGCTTCTAGATGTTCCGAGTTCAAAATAGAAAAAGTCAGGCCGATCTAACGGCGGCAGTGATTTTTGTTTCAATGCACTGTTTGAGTGCGGTACGAATGCGGCAAAGCGTGGTTCTTACCCAGGATTCGCTCTGATGGAACGCCGCTGCCATTTCACGCGAAGATTGGGAGAGTTTGTATTTGTGCTCAAGCAGGGTTCGCTGTTGCTCCGGCAAAGTGCGAAGACACTCGTCCAAATAGACGATGACGGGTGATTCCGGAGAAAGCTCACCTTGAGCACCCTGGCGTATCAGGAGGTGGTCGAGGTATTTTTCGTTGTTCTTCGAAAGACGCTGATGGCGCAGGGTTTCTTTGCGTATCAAATTGTATGCAATCGCTCGCAGCCACTTTCCGAAATCCGTTCCTGCTTTGAAATCACTGATGTGCCGATGGGCGAAAACAAAAGTTTCGTGAGCAATCTCATCGACGAGATGGGAAATCGGCAACTTCATCGCCACAAAGGCACGCAAGTGAGTGCTTTGGAGATCCAAAAGTCCCTCAAAGGCTTCTAAATCACCTGCTTGAACCCGTTCTACCAGATCTGTCTCTGTATCGTGCTTGTCCACTGTCTAAATATACCCTGAGCAGCTCGATTTGTGACATTTTTTTCTAATTAAGCGAGGTCTGGGCCACTCAAATTTAAACGATCAATCAGTCACGGCTTCGGAAAGGATCATTTCATAGGCGTCTTTGGCATGCGCGCAGGCAGCCCTGGCATCCGGCAATTCTTTCGAATCGATTAGCTTCTCTTTTTGACGCCAGCATTGAGCGACACCACCAAAGTACCATTGCGGCCTCGACTGAAGCGGTCTCGACCTGAGGCATTAGGTGGTCCTGCGCGTGGGAAACCGAAAGAAATGACAAGTGAACGACTAAGGCGACTACCCGTTCCATGAACTGATCGCCTTCAGAATGAAGGCGAATCGGCAAAGCTACGGATTTTCCGAACTTAATTCGGCTAGGGGACGACACGACACCGCTGAGTCTCAGTCGATCGCGGAGAGTAGCGGCGGCGCTTTCCCGAATTTTTCCTCAAACTCGCGAATCGTTGGCTCAATGCGCACTTCCCACTTCGCGTCGTGATTGAGTGCGATGGCAGAGAGTTCGTGATTGAGGAAGGGATTCCGGAATCGGTCGAGGGTTTCCCGGGCAAAGGCTTCCGGTGCCTCGCACCGGTCTTTGATAGGGGGGACGATTTCTTCAAAGAGGACGCGATTGAGCCATTCGCCGATTTCAGGGTCTTCAATCGCTTCGCGGACTGTCTGAATCCTCGTTCCTCTGGTCTTGGCAACGAGGGCAGAGTGAGCTCCGTTAAGAATGCGAACTTTCCGGAGAGTGTAGGGTCGGATGTCTTCGCTCATCACGACGGCAGGATGTCCCGCGAAAGGAAACCCGGGGTCTTCGGTTTCTACCGCCCAGAAAGCAAAGGGTTCCGCGCTGATGAGAAGTGGATCCTGATCAAGGAGCGGATCTTGATCCGGTCTTCCCGGGACGATTCGGTCTACGAGTGAGTTGATCCATCGGCATTCGCCTTTCAGCCAGCGAATCAGCGCTTCGTCTGCGTTCCAATGACCTGCCTGCTCGAGGAGGAGTTGGCGGAGGCGATCGCCGTTTGATTCGATCAGTTCGCAGGGAAGTATCCAGAGGCCTTCTTTCCCTGCCTCGAAGCGACGTCGGAGGACGGAGAGCAGTTTGGCAGGGAACGAAAAGGGCGGGCTCAGTTCACTCTTGCGGTCTCGCTCGTCGAGGGCGAAGCCCGCTTCGGTGGTGTTGGAAATGATCGCTGTGAGTTCGGGATCCGCACCGCGCTTAAGAACCTCATCCCACTGCGTCCCGGCATGAAGAGCTCGTTTGATCGAGCTGACTTTTACCGTTTCATCGATGACCTTGCCGTCACTGAATCCACGAATCGCGACATGGTATTTTCCGTTGGCTTTGTTCAGTGCTTCGGCTCGTTCGGTTCCGGTGGACTGAACGACAGTGATGTCGAGCGGCGGATTGAGTTCGCCTGCGAAAAGATCGGCAAAGCCCCGTAAGAAATTCCCCGCCCCGAACTGGAGGATCATGAATCCAAGTCGGGCATCCCGAGTTGTTTACGAACCTGATTTTGGTTTGAGAGCGCTTCTTCGAGCGTGGGCGCGGTGAAGGTGATGTGTCCCATCTTTCTTCCGCGTCGTGCCTGATGCTTTCCGTAGAGGTGGAGTGACGCTCCGCGATGTGCGAGAACGGCGCTCCAGTCAGGGTCGTTGTCATTTTCCACCCAGACATCGCCGAGGAGATTGAGCATCACGGTGGGTGAGTGGAGTCTTGTTGAGCCAATCGGGAGTCCTGTAATAGCGCGGAGCTGTTGTTCAAACTGCGAGACTTCGCACGCGTTGATCGTGTGGTGCCCTGAATTGTGCGGGCGTGGCGCCATTTCGTTGACGATGAGGCGTCCGCTTTTTGAAACAAAGAATTCCACCGCGAGAATGCCGACATAGTCGAGTGCTTCGGCAATCCCGAGGGCGACTTTTTCGGCATTGGCGATCAATCCTCTATCGAGCCGCGCCGGAATGATAGAGACGTCGAGAATATGATCGCGGTGAATGTTCTCAGCCGCGTCATAGGAAGCGGTGTCGCCGGCCTGATCTCTAACCACGAGGAGAGACAGTTCAGCTGCCAGGTTGATTTTCTCTTCAAGCACAGCGCGAGGGGCATCGAACTCGCTCCAAATTGCATCGGCATCGCTGCTGCTCAATACCTGAAGTTGGCCTTTACCGTCGTATCCGAATTCCGCGGTCTTGAGAATGCCTCCATTTTCGCCCAGTTCAGTGAGAGCGCTGGCGAGAGACTCAGCTGAATCGACGACCGAAAAATCAGCGCAGGGAAATTTGTTTTCGGAAAGGAAAAGCTTTTCCCGCTCTCGATGCTGGCAGGTCGTGATGGCCTTCACCCCCGGCATGAGAGGGATCCTCGCGGCGACTCGCTCAAGAAGGTCCCGTGGGATATTTTCGAACTCAACGGTCGCGATATCGGCTTCTGTGAGAAAGGTCTGCAGGGCTTCGGGTGAATCAAAGGGCTCCTCGATCACGATATCAGCCATTCCTGCGGGGCCATTGTCAGGAGCACCAATCCAGCTGATGACGCGATAGCCCATTCGTCTGGCTTCCATCGTCATCATACGGCCAAGTTGCCCGCCGCCGAGGACGCCGATCGTGGCGGGTGGTCTGAGAAAATCACGCATCGTCCGAATTTAGTTTTCGAGAGAAGGAAGTTCGGACGCTTCGACTTTGGCACGAAGAGATTCACGATAGTCGCTCAGCTTTTCCGAGGTCGCTTCGCATTCATTGGCAAGGATCGAAACAGCGAAAAGTCCTGCGTTGGTGGCTCCGGCTTCGCCGATCGCAAAGGTCGCCGTGGGAATTCCCGCCGGCATTTGGACGATGGAAAGAAGTGAGTCGATTCCGTTGAGAACGCGTGACTTTACCGGCACCGCGAGAACGGGAATGGTCGTCAAAGCGGAAGCCATTCCCGGGAGGTGAGCAGCGCCACCGGCTCCGGCGATGAGGCATTTGAGTCCGCGACCTTTGGCGCTCTTGGAATAGTCGAAAAGCAGTTCGGGGGTGCGGTGAGCGCTCACGACTTTCGTTTCAAAAGGAATCCCAAAATCGCGCAGCACTTCAGCGGCCTTGCTAAGCGTAGGCCAGTCGGAGGTGCTCCCCATGATGATGCCGACAAGCGGCGCTTCCGTGTTGGTTGAATCGGACATTCTCTTAAACTGGCGACCTTCCGCAAACGAGCAAGGAAATTTCCGGCCTGCGGGCGATTATTCCGTCGTCGCTCCTTTTAGGTAAACCTTCCGTTTCGTGGTCGAGCCATCGGCCCATCGGAACTGAATCACGGCGGGTCCCGTCGGATTCGCGGGAGCACCGAAGAACAATTCCTGCGAGGATTGGCTGCGGTAGGCTCCTCCTGCATAGTACTCTGCAACCTGGGTGGGGAAGTCTGGAATCGTCACGGTGACACGAACTCCGGCGGGATGTTTGTCGGGGCTGTCGATCGCGACTCTGAGGGGCTGATTTCCGGGCGAGTTGGTTTGATTGAGAAATGCGGCGGGATCGGAATCATTGAGAGCGGCAATAAAATCGACGCGATTATCGCGATTCAAGTCGGTGGTGACGAGGGCTCTCCCTGCTCCGAATACCAAAAGGCCGCTTCGTCTCGCGGGAATCACGAGAAAGGGGGCTTCAGGGTTCCCCGTTCCGAGTAGGAGCTGCGAAACTCCTGAAGTGTTCGGTTCCGGCTTCCGAATCGTCGACGAAGCCCGATTTTGGAGAAGGTAGGCGTCGGTGAGGCCGTCGTAGTTGATATCAGTTAAAGCAATTCCGTAGCTCTGCGAAGCTTGCGCGATGCGGGGGAGGGGGGAGAAGCTAAATACTCCGGAGCCATCATTGATGAGGATTCCTGACTCTCGGGTGGTGAGAGACCATTTCGTTGATTCACTCAGGTTCCTTTTGGAAAATAGATCCGGTATCACTTTGGTGACAAAGTCGCGGGAAGATTTTGCCCGCTCAATGAGGGAGGGCTGCGCTTCGGTGAAGTCGACCCACCCGGCGAGAGGGAGCCCTTTGCCCTTCGTGCTCACGATCTCAAGGGTGAAGCTCTTCTCATCGTCAAAGAGGGCGTTTCGGTAGAGTTCCGTATTCTCGCTATTGAGCCCTTCGTTTGCGACCAGATAGTCGATGTCCCCGTCATTGTCGATGTCCCGTCCCGTGATCGCATTCCACCTCCCGGTGAGATTTTCCAGACCCGTTCCTTCAGTTTGCCGGATGAGTTTTCCATCGGTATTTTTCCACAGTTGGATCGGTCCCCATTCGGTCGTCAGCATGAGGTCGAGCAAACCGTTGTTGTCCGCGTCGGTCCAAATCGCGCTGCTCACCGCGCCAGTTTTTTTGAGTGTTGGTGCGAGTTGATCGGTGACATCTGAAAAATTGCCTGCTCCGTCATTTTGGAGGAGGTAGCTTGTCCCGGGGTCGGGATAGCGGCCTGGATTAAAATGTCCTCCGACGAATAAATCGACATCGCCATCTTGATCGAAGTCCGCTGCCGCGACCGGTCCACTGTTCGTGTTTGCGGAAGGGATCGCTCCCTCCGGGGCTCTGAGAAAGCGCCCTTTTTCCATGAGGTAGAGTCGATCCTGCAGGGTATCAGGGGTGTTCCCCGCTTCGATTCCGCCACTCGTGATAAAAAGGTCGCTGTCCCCGTCATTGTCGGCGTCGAAAAAGACGGAACCCCCATCTTCGGATGCTTTAGCATCAGAGAAGGCGCTACCGGCCGAGGCGAGCTTCGATGAGCGGGCCATAAATCGGGAGACTATGTCACGTGAGCCTCCCAGTAACAATTCCGACAAGCCGTCATTGTCGAGGTCGAAAACAGCGAGGGAGGGACCGCTGCGACTCAGGCCGGAAGGCGCGAGTGGCTGCGAGAGGTTTTCGTTGAATGGCTCCTCGAGGTAGCCAATTCCCTGGAGGGCATCGGTTCCCGTGAAGAGAGGCTTCAAGGGCGGTTCCCGCGATAGAGAGGGGATCAGGCTGTAGGCTTCTTTAATGGTGTAGCGGTATCCTGCCTCGACTTTTTCGAGCGATTCATAGGCGCCCGAGCCCTGCCAGCGAACCGTGATCCGGTCGAGTGCTTTTCCCTCCGGTGCTGCCGCAAAAAAAGCAGGTTCATCTGAATTCTTAAATCCGCCTTGCGGGTAAAGTTGCTGCACGCGTGTTTGGCCGCCGGTTCTCGTGAATAATTCCGACCCGATTCCGAGGCGGTTGGATCGTTTGCCTTCGAGAGCGATGACGAGGCGTTCTGCCTGACTGTGATTGCGGTAAAGAATGACGTCTTTGCCTAGCGGACACACCACCAGGTCGATATCGCCGTCGCCATCGAGGTCGCCCTGTCCTGATGCGTAGCTGATTCCATCGTCCCCAAGTCCCCAGGCCGCCGTTGCATTTTGGAACTTCCAGTTTCCCAAATTCCGAAACGCAAGGTTACGCTGAGGGCGCTCCGGTTGGTTTTCGAGGATGTCCCAGCGCGTCTTTCCTTCTAATGCTTTCCCCTCGAGTTCTGCGCTTGTCAGGCTCGTCCAGTCACGCGCTTCGCCGGTTGTGAAAAACAGATCGACAAAGCCGTCGCCATCATAATCGCCTGCCTTGACCGACCAGGTTGCCCCGGTGTCGGCGATACCTGCGAGGCGGGCGAGTTCCTGAAAGCGTGTCGTTCCTGTGTTCGCAAAGAGCGTGTTTCTCGTGACCTGCATCGCGCCCCCGCTGTTGGCAACACGAAAGACATCCCGCCGCAGCGGCTCCCCGTAGCTGAGGCGTTCCTTTTGCGTTAGTGGTGCCGAGCTTGTCGCGAGGAGGTCAATGTAGAGATCGTTGTTGAAGTCGGCGGTGACGCAGCCTCTCGAAAACCAGGGAGTGTAAGGGAGGACTATTCGAGAGACGTCGCGCATTCCGCCGCCGCCACCATTTTGCAACAAGGCGTCCGGTCCGTGGCTGTCATTGGCGAGGAAAAGATCTGGAAACAAATCCTGATCGATATCCAGCCAGCTATGCGCTGCGGTGTAGGAGCGCTGGGTTCCGATGAACGAATCCGCCATGCGTTCAAATTTTCCTTTTCCGTTGTTGCGATAGAGGAGGTCGGCAAGCGGACCCTCGCCCCACTGGGGCTCGTCTTTCTCATCGAGATAGCCAATGTAGGATTGATCCCATGGCGGCCGCAACTTTACCTCAGCTCCTTGAACATCCGATTCGATGGATTCGGGGCGTCCTTCAGCGGGTTCGATATGAAAATTCTGGATAAAGAGATCGAGGTAGCCATCCCCGTCTTGATCGACGAAACTGGCGCTGAGCGCTCCGGTGCTGAAATCGATGCCATAGTCATCCGCCATATCGACGAAGCGAATCACGCCTCCCCGACTGATGTTCATGAGCAATTGATTAGGGCTGTTGTAGTTGACGACGTAGATATCGAGATCTCCGTCGTCATCGACGTCTGCCATGACCGCAGAAGAACCCCATCCATCCTCGCCGCCGAGTTGAGCGATGCCGGAGACATCTTCGAAGGTGAAGTTATCCCGTTGTAGAAAAAGACGGTGTGCTCCTGTCGTTCCCGGAAAAAACAAGTCGGCGCGTTTATCTCCATCAATATCTCCTACCGCCACGTTCCCGGTGGCCCAGCCAAAGGCATAGAGACGCTTCAGCGGGTGATCCAAATCGAGTTCGTAGCGCATTGTTACACCGCTCTTTGCCGCATCGAATTTTTCAAAAAGGGTCCCGCCGTCCCAGGTTGATTTGGGTTCGAGCGCTTCTTTCGTCATGATGTCCTCATCGGTCACTGCTTGGACAAGAGCATGAGATAGAATCGGAATAGAGCAGTAAAGGAGAAGTCGGATCATAAAGGTGCCGGGGTTAACTATAAGGCATTCGCCTCAGCGCTGGCAACTGTGACAATGGGGAAAGATTGAGACCTTTTTTGTTGGGGATTCATCGAGATGGCTACTTAAAAAGTGATTAGCAGAACAAAGCGACAACGGACCAATGTCGGCCTTCGTTCATTCTTCACACGCATCCCCGCCCTTTACCTGCATTGACGTGAGATTTGATACGATGGTTATTGTTCCTCAAAGAGACTCTTATTGAAGCAAGGGTCTCAGCGTCTGCAATCGTGACCCGGGCGCACCTTTTTTTGACGATATGCGTGTTTCTTTACTTCCTATACTTTTGCTTTCCCTCGCTCTTGGCGGGCTCGTCGGTTGCGGAAATGGAGGGAGTGAGGCTGGCCCTTCTCGCGATGGGCGAGTTGACGTCACCACCTATTCCGTCTCGACTCGTGAATTCGTCGATTCAGTCATCGCCGTCGGCACTCTGCGGGCCGATGAATCGATCGAGGTGTCTACCAATGTGACCGAGCGAATCGAGAAGATCCTCTTCGATGACGGCGAGAGCGTGGAAGAGGGAGACACCCTCGTTCTTCTCTCTACGCTGCAGGAGGAGGCTATGTTGGATTCTGCTCATGCCGCGCTTGAAGAGGCGGTTCGTGAAGTGAACCGTTTGTTGCCCCTCGTCGCTTCCGGGGCGAGCGCTGATATTGTCCTCGCGGAGCGAAAGACGCAAAAACTCATCGCCGAGGCTAAGATCGCGCAGATGAAAGCGGATGTCAGTGACCGCCGAATTGTGGCACCCTTTTCGGGAAGAGTCGGCTTGAGAATGATCAGCCCGGGTGCACTCGTCGAGCCGGGAACGGTCATTACGACACTGGACAAAACCGATACGATGAAACTCGACTTTATGGTTCCGGAAATTTTTCTCTCAGATCTTCAGCCCGGGCTGAAGATTGAGGGCAAGAGCAGCGCGTTTCCAGATGAACCCTTCAGCGGAACGATCTCGACCGTCGATTCCCGCGTCGACCCGGTGACCCGCTCGATCGCGGTCCGCGCCCTCATCCCGAATTTGAAAGACCGGCTCCGCCCGGGCATGCTCATGACCGTGGATGTCGAGCGAAATCCGCGCACCTCGCTTGTCGTTCCGGAGCGTTGCTTGGTGCCGGTTCGCGATGACCAATTTGTCTACCGGGTCGTCGATGGTATCGCTGTCCGAACGCAAGTAACGACTGGTAGTCGGGTTCCCGGCTTCGTTGAAATCGTAAGTGGGCTCGCCAAAGGAGAGCTTGTCGTCAGTGATGGAATCCTCTCCTTGGAGGACGGCTCGCCCGTGAACAACGCGGGCACCTTCGATGTGCCTGTTGAAGCATTTGACCCCACCAACGGACAGGAATCCTGATGTTTCTCTCTGACACTGCCGTGCGGCGACCCGTTTTTGCGTCGGTCATGAGTCTTCTCCTGATTGCCTTCGGGATTGTCGCCTACACACGACTTCAGGTTAGGGAATATCCGGATATTGAACCGCCCATCGTCACAATCGAAACCGTCTATCCGGGCGCCTCAGCCGCGGTCGTGGAGCGGCGCATCACGCAGCGAATTGAGGATCGGATTAGCACGGTGGAGGCAATCAAGACGGTTTCTTCCGCCAGTGTTGACGAGGTCTCGACCGTGACGGTGGAGTTCCAGATCAATCGGGACATTGATGCGGCGGCCAATGACTTGCGGGAAGCGGTCTCGGGCTTGCTTGACGAACTCCCTGAGGAAGCGGACCCGCCGGAAATCACAAAGCAGGACTCTGCCAGCGAAGTGCTGATGTGGCTGAATCTTACCGGCGAGAAGATGACGCCGCTGGAGCTCGCCGATTACGCCGACCGCTATATCAGCGACCGTCTTTCCGTTCAGCCCGGTGTCGCCCGCATCCGCATCAGCGGTGCCTCGCGCTACGCGATGCGGATCTGGCTGGATCGCGAAGCACTCGCTGCGCGGGGACTCACCGCTGCGGATATTGAGGACGCGCTTCGTCGTCAGAATGTTGAATTCCCTGCCGGAACGGTCCAGTCGCTCGATCGACAATTTACGGTGCGTCTTGCTCGTGAATTCGCCGACGTTGAAACGTTTCGAAGCCTCGTTGTCGCTCGGGGAGAAGATGGCTATCAGGTCCCGCTCGGAGAAATTGCTAAAGTTGAGCTGGGCGCGGCGCAACCGCGTCTCTCCTTTCGCGGAAACGCGGTCCCGATGGCCGGAGTTGGCATCATCAAGCAGTCCCGCGCTAACACACTTGAAGTGGCGCGTGCCGTCAAAGCCGAAGCTGAGAGGATTCGGAGATCTCTTCCTGAGGGAATGGCGCTGGAGCAATCTTACGACACCTCGTTGTTCATTGAAGCCTCTCTAAATGAAGTCAGGACGACGCTCCTTATCGCGGTAGGTCTCGTCGTCTTGGTGATTTATCTTTTCCTCGGGAGCGTTCGCGCAACCCTCGTCCCTGCGGTCACGGTTCCGGTCTCGCTGATCAGCACAGCGATCCTGCTCTATGCGCTCGACTACTCGGTGAATGTCCTGACGCTTCTGGCGCTTGTTCTTGCGATTGGTCTTGTTGTCGATGATGCCATCGTTGTCCTCGAAAATATTTTCCGTAGAATCGAAGAAGGAGAGACGCCACTTGTCGCCGCTTTTCTGGGAACTCGTCAGGTCGGATTTGCTGTTGTCGCCACGACCGTGGTCCTAATCTCCGTTTTTATACCGATCACCTTTTTGGAAGGAGACACCGGAAAATTGTTCACCGAATTTGCAGTGACGCTTGCGGTGGCGGTTGGCTTTTCCTCTTTTGTCGCCCTGACATTGTCACCAATGATTGCGTCGAAGGTGCTTAAGGCAAATGGTGGTAAGCGCAACAATCCACTGACACGTTTCGTCACCTTTCTTTTTCAGCGCCTTGAGCGGGGCTATCGATGGTCGCTCGGAAAACTGGTGAAGGCGGCGTGGCTCAGCATTCTTCTCATTCTCGGAACACTTGGTCTGAGCTACTATCTTTTCAAGGCGCTCCCTTCGGAGTTCACCCCCCGGGAGGACCGGGGAGCCTTTTTTGTCGTGTCAAAGGCTCCTGAGGGAACGAGCTTTTCCTACAGTCTCGATCTCGCCCACAAGATAGAAGACCGGCTTCTCTACCTCACCGAAAACGGGGAAGCGCAGCGCCTCCTTGTCCGTGTCCCGCGTGGCTTCGGAAGCGCCCTCGACTACAATCAGGTTGTCACCATCATCAACCTGAATGACTGGTCGGTGCGCCGCTCTTCGGATGTCATTATGGGAGAGGTGCGAGCCAAGTTGGCTGACCTCCGTGGGGTTCAGCATTTCGTGATCATGCGGCAAGGTCTCAGTCGCGGCTTGACCAAGCCGGTCCAGTTTGTGATCGGTGGTCCCACCTACGAAGCGCTTGCCGAGTGGCGGGACATTCTTCTCGAAAAAGCGAAGGAAAACCCGGGGCTGGTCGGGATAGATTACGACTACAAAGAGACGAAGCCCCAGATTGAAGTGCAAATTGACCGCATCCGGGCCGCCGATCTCGGAGTCTCTGTCGACAACATCGGCCGTACCCTCGAGACGCTTCTGGGAGGGCGACAGGTCACGACTTTTCAGTCCGGCGGTGAAGAGTATGATGTCATCGTTGAAGGGAAATGGGATGACAAACGTTCACCCGCAGATTTGCAGAACATCTTTGTCCGCTCGGAACGCAGTGACCAACTCATCCCGCTTTCCAACCTCGTGACCCTGCGGGAGTTCGCTGACTCGGGATCTCTCAATCGTTTCAACCGGATTCGGGCGATCACGATCGAGGCGAACCTCGCGCCGGGCTATCCGCTCGGGGAGGCTCTCGACTACCTCGATCAAATCGCAAAGGAGGCGCTGCCTGCAGGGGCGGTGATCGACTACAAAGAGGAATCTCGCGATCTCCGCGAATCATCAGGCTCCGGCGTCTTCATTTTCGGGCTCGCGATGATCGTTGTCTTCCTCGTTCTCGCCGCTCAGTTTGAAAGTTTCGTCCACCCTTTCACGATTATGTTGAGCGTTCCGGTTGCGGTTGCGGGAGCGCTTTTTGGTCTCTACGTCACGGGGCAGGCACAGAGTATCTACAGCCAGATTGGAATGATCATGTTGATCGGGCTTTCCGCGAAGAACGGCATCCTTATTGTCGAATTTATCAATCAGCTTCGGGATGAAGGTCGCGACTTCGACGAGGCGGTCATTGAAGCTTCAGTGCTTCGTTTCCGTCCCATTGTCATGACTGGCCTCACGACGGTCGCCGGTTCTCTCCCTCTTGTCTTTTCGAGTGGCGCCGGCGCTGAGACACGTTTTGTCGTGGGCATTGTGATTCTCTTCGGCGTCGCGATATCGGCCTTGTTCACTCTCTTTGTCGTTCCCGTGATTTACCGGTTAATCTCGAGGAAGACGGGAAGCCCGGACGCGACAGCGAAGCAACTCGAGCAAGAGCTGGAGGCAAACAGCTAGCGACGGTCTGCCGACGAGATCGCTCGCCTTTCTCTGCGAGACGACCGTTGGCCGTGCCGAGCAATTCTTTCTTCCACTTGCTGTCTGGCACCGGATGCAATTCGTTGTCCGCCAGGATTTAGTTGATCGTCTGAACTCCTCTGGTGGCTCACCTCACCCGCTTCAAATTCAATCAAGCGGCTGGCTCCGTTCTCTGCGGCCACCTCTCGGATCAACCCTGTGAGCTCATCGAGCCAAGCCTGTTAGGTCTTCCTGAATGAAGCGATTTTGAAGGATGAGGCTTGTCAATAAATACAAAAACTTTGTAAACTTAATGTATAATCTATCATCCTGTTCTGAGTTAGTAATGATGAGGACGGTGGAATCACAACATCTAAACAACCAAACGATATATGAAAAAAGCTGGAAAACTTGCAATTCTCGGAGCCGCAATCGGCATCATGTCTTTCTCAACTGCCTGCACTCCCGGTGAGCGCGGTGCTGTGGTAGGTGGCGCACTTGGAGCTGGAGCTGGAGCTCTTATCGGAGACGGAACCGGAGCCCTTATTGGTGGTGCCGTCGGCGCAGTGGCCGGTTCAGGGATTTCCAAGAAGCGTGCACGTCGTAACGGAAACTGGTAAGCTACGTTTCTTCTGAAATTTCTCCTTTAATATTATCCTGACGCGACATGAAAACTCGCGGCTATCTATAATTATTTCAGGAGCAATTGCTTCGGCGATGCTGACCGCTTCGCGCCCACCCACTCAAGGAGAGGCGTTTGTGGGCAGGGGCGATTGGCACCGCCGCGGGTGAAGCACAGACTGGAAGTGGAACCGGAGTTCTCGCCCGGGGAGGGTGTCTTGGGGCCGCGGGTGGAGGTGATTGATCGTCTCGACTTCCTTATTGCCGTCGAGGATACCCTGATGGAGGCCACCATCACTGAGGGGAGAGGCACTGCGGTCCTCACCAGAGGTGTGGTTTCGGATGTTAGTAGAACTTAGGTTTCTGTTCTAATTTCAAGAAAGCGGGGGAGCGATCCTCCGCTTTTCTGGTTGAGAAAACTCTCCGGACCTTTCTCAAGTGCCTGATGGGGCCGGGTCAGTCTTTAGATTGAGGAGCTGGATCAGCATTCTGTTCCTGGAGCTTCACGTTTTGTTCGTGCAAAGTGGAAATTTGATCCTGGAGTCGTATCAATACTTTCTCGTCGGGTGAAAAGAGGCTCCCTGAGGCGACTCGTTTCCAGTAGACGCCGTAGAACCATCCGGATACGGCGATCCCGATGAGAACGAGAAGGATGAGAGACTGGACTGGGGTGATATTTTTCACGAAGTCCGGTGCGTAAACGTTCCGCCTACTTTTTCTTGCTGAAGAGTCGGCCTAGATTCAGACCTTTGCGCTTCTCAGGAACCGCTGCAGCCGCATTGTAGTTGGGTTGCTGATTCCCACCATTTTCGACCGGCACCACTGCTGTATCGGGCTTTGGTTGGTTCGACTTATTGTTGTTGAACCAGCCGCGTTTCTCCTGAGTTGAATTGGTTTCTCCAACGGGATTACTGCTTGATTCGTTCTCACGTGTAATCACGAGCTTTAAGTCCGGTGGTATATTAGCGACATAATCCCAGCTTCGCACTGGCATCTTAGCTCCCTGCGAGGTGTAACCTTGAACTTTGCGACGAATGAGTTTTCCCGTCGGATCATAAATCTGTTCTTCCGCGAAACGACCGAATTTATCGTAGACCTGAACTCCCCGATACTTAAACGTTCCACGACCATCGTAGATCATCACTTCGGTGGGTCTGCCGAACTGATCAAGCATGATCACTCTTCGCTGTAGGGTCACGTTATTTTTCTTCGTGATCTGTTCTAGGGTTTTGGTATGGGTATCCTGCTTCGATTCGGTAAACGAGCCATCTGCGTGGTGGATCCCTCTCCCCCAGACATCAACGACTTTTCCATGCATCTGTCTCAGCTTAGGATTATAGCGGGCGAATACCTGGCGTTGTTCGTCGGTCAGAATGGTATCCCCGCCTGAAAAAGCCATCGCGGTACCTTCTTGCATCATCGCTCCCTGCTGTTGCGTAGCGGAGACGGCCTGTTGGTTGACAATGGCCCTGCCGGCGCGGGCACCTCCGCCCGCAGGTGCTTCCTGGGTATGGAACTGAGCAGAGGCGTCGAGTGTCATCATCCCGAGGGTGATGATTGTCAAAGTCAGTGAATTGGTTGTCGAATTGTCCATTACTCTCGAGGCAAGGATAATGCCTGCAGAAAATGCCGCAAGCTTTTCCGAAAGGCCCCGCTTCGGCTCATTTTTAGGCTAACTCTCTGAAGGATCGGGAATTAAGCAGCCTACTCGCCTTCGAAAGGGAATCGACGTTCGGGAGCGAGAAACCGCCCGTGAAATCGGTTCTCTGGATGAACATGCTGGACCTCTTCGTACGCTCCATTGATCAGGGGGCGATCTTCGTTGGCCCAGGCAAAAATCCCCCCGGCTAGATTCGCTGCCGTAAGCGGCCATTTTTCCAGCATCTCTCTCAAGAGTTGGGTCGATCTGATTCCTGATGAGCTGTAGAACACGATGACCTCAGGCAGTGGGGCAGCCGTTGCCAAGTAATTGGCAATTTTATGAGCGGTGTCGAGATTGGCTGCCCCGGGGATGTGGCTGACTTGGAACTCCTCTTTTCGTCGCACGTCGATAATCAGGACCTGTCTGTTCGCTTCGATTAATGAGGCGATCGTCGCAGTGCGCAGGTGCTCAAATTCGGGGTAGTCAGCGCGGAGCGATTTGGTTTGCGCTTCCAGCGTTTGAATATTTTCGACTTTCCGGTAGCTGCTCGGCCCCAGCGCGATGAGCGCAATTCCGACAAGGAAGAGACAGGCAATGATAATGATGGCTTGGGGGCGCATCGTTTCCTCAGGCTTCTTTTGGCTCCTCTTTGGGTTGGCGAAAAGCGGAAATAATGAGCAGTCCCGCCGCGATGCAAATGCAGGAATCGGCAACGTTGAAACTGGGGAAATGACCACCCGAGGACTTGACCAGCTTTCCGTAGAAAGGAGGTAGGAAATCAAGGAAGTCGACCACATAGCCCCGTCCGGGAAGCAAGCGGTCGGTGAGGTTTCCGATGATGCCGCTGATGAGCAGTGAGGCGGCCACTTGTGTTGTCTTATCGGGAAAGCCGCCTTTTCTCCAGAGGAATACGATGCCGGTAATGGCGACGACTCCAATCACGCCGAAGAGATAATTGGCGTAGGCAGATCCATTGAGGATGCCAAAAGCCATGCCGGTGTTGTGAACCCTGACAATATTAAAAAACTCAGGGATCACCTCGATGACGCGCCGCATTTCAAACGGCGTTACCCGCGGATCGGGAAACTGCATCACGATCCAGAGCTTCGTGAGCTGATCCAGAATCAGGAGTGGCAAACTGATGCTAAGGAGGTGTTTTTTCATCTTCGTATTAACTCATTGCTTCGTCGCAACGAACGCAGAGTTCGGAGTCAGGAGCGCTTTCAATGGAGCGGCGGCAACGCGGGCACTCAGCATGGTCGGTGACCTGAACTGTAGCAGTAGATTTGCGATCCGTCTTCCCAACGGAGAACTTTGAAATCATGAGAAATTCAAGAACATCGTCCGGAGCCGTTTCGAGGATGCCTTTGGCCGGGTCATCAGCAGGTATCGCAAAGGTAACGGAAGCTTGCTCCCGTTTTTTGAACAAATCTGATTTCACTGCCGCATCGATCGAAACCTGAGAAAGGTCGCGGAGGTTGCTCAGCGCTGCGATCTGGTCGCTCGCTTCGCTGCCGGCAAAGGCAGGGTCCGCTTCAGGAAATGTTTCGAGGTGCACTGAATTCTTGTGGCCGGCGTGTTCCCACGCTTCGTCAGCGGTGAAGGCGAGGATCGGTGCAATGAGACGAACCATCGAATCGAAGACGCGGTGCATCGCGGTCTGAGTAGCGCGGCGGCGGGTCGAAGCAACACGGTCGCAATACATGCGGTCTTTCGTGATGTCGATGTAGAGCGCGCTGAGGTCGACGGCGCAGAACTGATTGAGAACACTGAAGACTTTGCGAAATTCGTAGGCTTCGTAGGCTTCGCGAGACTCGGTCACGACGCGGTTGAGGCGCTCGAGAATCCAGCGATCGACAAGGCCAAACTGATCGTCGGAAACCGCGTCTTTCCCGGCATCGAAGTCATTCAGGTTCGCAAGGAGAATCCGAAGAATGTTACGGAAACGGCGGTAAGGCTCCGTTGTCTGTTTGAAGAGGTCTTCGCCAAATGGAACTTCGTTTTGCCAGTCAACACTGCCGGCCCAGAGACGGAGAATATCGGCTCCGTATTTGTTGTAGAAGTAGGCGGCGTCAGTCGGCTTTCCGGATTTAGCGGCATCTGACTTGGAGATCTTCTTCTTATCCTTGTCGACGACAAACCCGTGGGTCATGACCGACTTGTAGGGTGCGGCGCCGCGAACCGCGGTGCTGAGCATGAGCGAGCTCTGGAACCAGCCGCGGTGCTGGTCGGTTGCTTCAAGGTAAAGGTCGGCGGGGCAGCTCAGCTCGGGATGGCGATCCATCACCGCGACGTGGCTGGAGCCGGAATCGATCCAGACGTCGAGTGTGTCGGTGCAACGAGTCGTGCCAGAAGGGAGGCCGAGCTTCTCAGCCCACCACGCATCGTCATGCTCGAACCAGAGGTTGGTGCCTCCGGTCTCGGTGACGTCAGCGACTTTGCGCGCGACATCGGCATCGATCACGGGAACGCCTGTTTCAGCGTCGTAGAAAACGGGAAGGGGAACTCCCCAGGTTCTCTGACGCGAGATACACCAGTCCGGGCGTGATTCGACGGTTCCATGGATGCGGTTGCGTCCCCAGTGTGGAAGCCATTTTACGCCGTCGATTTCTTCGAGCGCTTTCTCCCGGATGTCGTCGATGCGGATGAAAAACTGAGGCACGGATCGGAAAATGATCGGTGTTTTGGAGCGCCAGCAATGCGGGTAACTGTGGAGGTATTTCTCTTTTCCCACGAGGAATCCTTTCTCAGCGAGAAGCTTGAGAATAGGAATGTTGGCTTCATGAACGTGCATGCCGACGAGAAAGTCGACGCCGACTTCTTCGGTGAAATTTCCAGCGTCATCGACCGGGGAGAGAAGGCCGAGATCGTTCTGCTTTCCGGCAAGGTAGTCATCACTACCATGACCGGGCGCGATGTGAACGGCGCCGGTTCCTGTTTCCGTGGTTACGAAATCCGCGAGGATGATTTTCGAAGTGCGATCAAGGAAGGGGTGCTGTGCTTCGACGCCTTCGAGCGTTTCGCCTTTCAGTTCGACGAGATCGCCAGAGGGTGCGAAGCCGGTTTTCTCTTCGAAGGTTCCGATGAGTTCTTTGACGATGATGAAATTCTCGGTCCGCTCGGTTTTCGCGTTGGTGAACTCGCCTTTGACGTAGGTGAACTGCGGATGCACCGCGATACCGAGGTTCGCTGGCAGTGTCCACGGAGTCGTCGTCCAAATCACCATGGAGGTCTCACCGGCATGGTCACCGGTGATGACGGGGAATTGCACGAAGAGGGCGATGTCTTTCACATCCTCGTATTCGACCTCGGCCTCAGCCAGTGCGGTCTGTGCTCCGTAGCTCCACTGGACAGGCTTTTCGCTCTGATAAACGAGACCTTTGTCCACGAGGGTGGCGAAGACGCGGATGATGTCCGCTTCGTATTCAGGCGAGAGGGTCAGGTAGGGATTCTCCCAGTCCCCGAGAACGCCGAGGCGTTTGAACGAATTGCGCTGGATATCGATAAAACTGCGAGCGAACGCTTCGGAACGGCGACGGATTTCAGGTGGCTCGAGGCCGCGGGATTCTTTGACCACTTTGAATTCGATGGGAAGACCGTGACAATCCCAACCGGGGATATAGGGGCACTCGTAGCCCGCCATTGATTTCGATTTGAGGACGAGATCCTTGAGCACTTTGTTGAGCGCTGTTCCCATGTGCACGTCTCCGTTTGCAAAGGGCGGGCCGTCATGAAGAATGAAACGATCTGCTCCCGCCTCTTTGCGCTTCGCAATAATCGAGGCGTAAAGGTCGTCTTTTTCCCACTGTTCGAGGCGCAAAGGCTCACGCTTCACGAGGTCGCCGCGCATCGGAAATTCGGTTTCCGGCAGGTTAAGGGTGGATTTGTAGCTCGGGGCTTCGTCCTGATTACTCATGATCGATTCTGGGGTTCAGAAGTGGACATACGAAGTTCGCTTCTTAAAAGGCCGCGAACCTAGCACCCCAGTGCCACCGCCGCAAGGGCAGCATCCTAGGCGGATGCGGGAATCTCGTTCCTGCGTTTCCGGAGGAATCCGAAGATGAGAAAACCGATTCCGATGACGATCATGAAGGTCGAGTAAAATTGCCCCCGGGTCATACCGGCGATGAGTTCAGCATCAGGTTCGCGGTAGTTTTCGACAAAGATTCTGCCGACAGCGTAGAGGAGAAAAAAGATCCCCGTGATGACACCGTGGTAGAGGTTTTTCCACTTGAGTCGAATCGCGAGGAGAATGAGGAAAAGAAGGAGCCCTTCGATGAGTGCTTCATAGAGTTGAGAGGGATGGCGGGGCGTCAGAATATCGCCGAGGAGGACGCGGAACTTCTCATTTTCCTGTGAGGCCTTGAGAATCAGCTGGGAGACCGCGTAGTGCGGGTCAAATCCGGAGGCGGTCGCGTTAGCAACGGTATCGTTGACTTGATCGAGAAGTTCGGGGGCGATGTCTTTGGCTTTGGAAGCCACTTCCACGAGTTGATTCGTGGGGAAATTCCAGGAAAAGTAGCCTTCGGGACTGCGGCTCCCTTCGATGATTTCCGACGGAAATTTCATGGCGAGGTTGCTGTCGGTCTTTCTCCCGTAGAGTTCTCCATTTACAAAATTAGCGATCCGTCCGAAGAAGACGCCGAGGCTGCAGACGATGACAAGATTGTCACCGAGGCCAGTCCATGATTTCTTTTTGATACGAGCGTAAATCAAGGCAACGAGCACTGTTCCGAGAATGCCGCCATGGCTGGACATCCCACCCCCGAGAACATCGAAAAAACTCGCGGGATTTGCGATCAGCTCTCCAAAATTGTAAAAGAGCATGTAGCCGAGTCGTCCGCCCAGCATGATTCCGAACAGGGAGATGATCGTCACAAAGTCGGCGACCTCTGAATCCCTGAGCTCGGATCCTTTCAGTTTCACAAACCAGCGGAGAAGGAAAAAAGCAGATATAAAGCCGCTGACATAGGCGAGGCCATACCATCTCAAACCGACGGACTCCGTAAATTGAATCGCGAAGGGATCGAGGTGGTGAATGTAGGTGGCTAAAAAGCAATCGCTCATCTCTGGAAACCAGACCGCGATTTTTGACGGAGCGCAAGAACTGAGATGTCGCAGGCTGGACTCTGACAGGGGTGGGTAATTAATCATGTCCTTGCAGATGGGGCGGGTTCTATCATAGGTTCGCGACCATGATTCGACTCCTGACATTTTTCACGACCTTCGCGGTGATCGCGAGCTTGCCTTTGGTTGCCGCGGACAAAACCAACGTGTTGTTCATCATTTGCGACGATCTCAATTGCGATCTAGGCAGCTACGGGCACCCGCAAGTGAAGACGCCGAATATCGATAAGCTCGCCGCGCGAGGGGTGCTTTTTGCCAATGCTCATTGCCAGTTCTCTCTTTGTGGCCCGAGTCGGGCGTCCTTTATGACGGGCCTGTATCCTGATCAGACGCTGATTCATCGCAACGCTGTCTACATTCGCGAGCACACTCCCAATGTCGTGACGATGTCGGAGCACTTTCGTAACAACGGCTACTTCGCGACGCGGATCGGAAAAATCTATCATTACAACGTTCCCAAGCACATTGGCACGAGCGGTCACGACGATCCCTACTCCTGGAACTACACGATCAATCCCCGCGGCCGTGACGTAGAGGATGAGTCACTTATTTTCTCACTCAAGCCGGGAAGTTTTGGCGGCACTCTGAGTTGGCTCGCGGCTGAGGGAACCGACGAAGAGCAAACCGACGGCATGATCGCTGATGCGGCAGCGAATGAGCTTCGCCGATACAAAAAGGAGGATCGACCCTTCTTTCTCGCGGTTGGGCTTTTCCGCCCGCACACCCCTTTTGTTGCACCGAAGAAGTATTTCGATCTTTACCCTATCAGTGAAATCGTCGTGCCGGAAGTTCCCGAAGGATATGACGAGACGATTCCTGCGGACGCCTTGAAATCGATTCGACGGAAGAAGGATCAAATCAATCTTGCCGACGATCTCGCCCGCGAGGCGATTCAGGCCTATTACGCGTCGATCTCTTTTGCTGATGCTCAGGTCGGAAAAATACTGGCAGCGCTCGAAGAGACCGGTCTCGATGAGAACACGGTCGTGACTTTCACTTCAGATCACGGCTACCACATGGGAGAGCATGGTCATTATCAGAAGACAACGCTTTTTGACAATGGGACTCGCGTCCCCATGATCATTGCTGCTCCTCAGCAAAAAATGCGCGGAGAATTGACAACGATGCCTGCTGAGATGGTCGACTTTTATCCGACGCTCTCAGAGCTCTGTGGATTGAAGCGGCCGGAGCATCTTTCCGGAACCAGTCTTGTCCCGGTTCTGGATGATATTACCGCGAAGCCGAGAGAGTCAGCTTTGAGCCAGTATGGAAATGGATACAGCATCAAGACGGATCGGTACCGATTTACTTCGTGGGGAGAAGAAGGGAGGTCGGGTGAAGAATTTTACGATCATGAAACTGATCCTGCAGAGATCGTGAATCGGATCGATGATCCGGCAGCGCAGAAAGTGATTAGTGACCTTCGTGAACAATTATCTAATCGAATTGCCGGTGCCGGTGAGGTTCCAAGGGGGGTGAAACAAGTTGAGTAGAAGCGGTTCAGGGCGAAGCGAGGGACGGAGCTGATGCTTTAGTTACTTGCCGGGATCCGGGCATATACTCGGCTAAACATTAGCGAGATCTAGTAGTTGGATCGCAGTCCCGTGTCTCCCCTGCTGTCGGTATTGGCACAAATATGGCGCGTTTTTACAAATCCCTGTCTTGCAATGGTTCCTGTTTTTGGCACTCTCGTCAGGATCCCCATTTTTTGTCTTACCTAACTTCCTTGTAATCACACTACCATGACCGCATTGCTCGTCATCATTCCACTATTCGGCGTCCTCGCCTTGGCCTTCACTTTCTGGAAATCCGGATGGGTCCAGAAACAGGATGCAGGCACGGAGCAAATGCAGCGAATTGCCAAAAATATCGCCGACGGAGCGATGGCTTTTCTTCGCGCTGAATACAAAGTGCTCGCCATTTTCGTCGGGTGTGTTGCTTTGCTTCTTTTGTTCCAGGGATTCCGGGATGAAAACAGTTCACCGTTCGTAGCGGTATCATTCGTCGTCGGTGCGGTGTGTTCTGCGCTTGCCGGATTTATTGGTATGCGCGTCGCGACGAAGGCAAATGTTCGCACGACGCAAGGCGCCCGCACCAGTCTCGGTGAGGGACTGAAGATTGCCTTCGCCGGGGGTTCCGTAATGGGGCTCGGCGTTGTCGGACTTGGTCTTCTTGGACTGGGACTGCTCTTTTTGGTTTTTGGAACAGCGATCGGAACCGATGCCGAATCGATCGGACGGGTCATGACGATCATCACGGGCTTTTCATTCGGTGCCTCCTCGATTGCTCTTTTCGCTCGCGTCGGTGGTGGCATTTACACCAAGGCAGCTGATGTGGGTGCCGATCTCGTTGGAAAAGTTGAGGCAGGCATTCCCGAGGATCATCCTCTCAACCCGGCAACGATTGCTGACAACGTCGGTGACAATGTCGGCGACGTCGCAGGAATGGGCGCTGACTTGTTTGAGTCTTACGTCGGTTCAATTATCGCGACGATGGTGCTGGGATCTGTTTTTATGGTTCTCCCTGATTTTAAGGACCTGCCACTCGGTGGGGTTCTCCTTCCGCTTCTCCTCGCCGCGTTCGGAATTGTTACGTCCATCATCGGAACCTTTCTCGTTCGAGTAAAAGATGGTGGTGACCCGCAAAAGGCGCTCAACATCGGTGAGCTCGTTGCCGGGGTTATTCTGCTCATCGGAACTTTCGTCATTGTCTCGACGGTGCTTCCTGAGAATTGGACGATCGGCGAAGAAACCTACACTTCGCTTGGTGTCTTTGGTGCGATTGCGATTGGTCTCATTTCCGGGATCGCGATTGGCTACGTCACTGAGTACTACACAGGGACAGGCAAAGGGCCGGTTATCAATATCGTGCGCCAGTCAGTGACGGGATCGGCGACGAACATTATTTCCGGACTCGGTGTCGGGATGAAGTCGACCGCTATTCCTATTATCATTTTAGCAGCCGCTATTCTCGGTTCTTACGAGTTGGCCGGACTTTATGGCATCGCGATTGCGGCGGTCGGGATGCTTTCCAATACCGGAATTCAGCTCGCGGTTGATGCCTATGGCCCTATTTCTGACAACGCAGGAGGCATCGCTGAAATGGCGGAGCTTCCCGCAGAAGTTCGCAAGAGAACCGACAAGCTTGATGCGGTGGGTAACACCACTGCGGCGATTGGAAAGGGCTTTGCGATCGGGTCGGCGGCACTTACCGCGTTAGCGCTTTTCGCGGCCTTTAAAACGACCTGGGAGCAAACTCACGGAGCGGTTCTTTCGATCGAGGTGACCGATCCCAAGGTGGTCGCCGCGCTCCTTGTTGGAGGCATGTTGCCATTTCTTTTCTCTGCTCTTTCGATGGATGCAGTGGGTCGCGCCGCTATGTCGATGATTGAAGAGGTGCGTCGTCAGTTCCGCGAGATCCCCGGGCTCAAAGCCGGATTGGATGCGCTGAATCGCAATGACGGGAAAGAACTCAAAGAGTGGTCCGATCATGATCAGAAGATTTACGTCGATGCACAAGGGCAGGCGGAATACGACAAGTGCGTTGAGATTTCAACGAATGCAGCAATCAAAGAAATGGTGAAGCCGGGATTGCTCGCGGTCCTCGCCCCTGTTGTTGTCGGATTTGTCGGCGGAGCAGAAATGCTCGGAGGTCTCCTTGTCGGGGTGACTGTGACAGGAGTGCTCCTCGCACTTTTCCAGTCCAACGCCGGTGGCGCCTGGGATAATGCGAAGAAGATGATCGAAGAAGGATTTGAAGTGGATGGGGTGAAGCTTGGGAAAGGTTCCGAGGCTCACAAGGCATCGGTTGTTGGCGATACCGTAGGGGATCCGTTCAAAGACACTTCAGGTCCATCGCTTAACATTCTGCTTAAGCTCATGAGCGTCGTCGCCCTCGTAATCGCTTCGATGATTTAAGGTCTTTGTCGTTGCTCTTCGTGACAATAGCGCCGGTAGGCTCTCAAGAGCATTAGCCGGTGCGTGTAGCGTAAGCGGACACCGGATTTTGGCTCAGAGCCTGCACCCCGAGAGGGGCGCTAGAAGTCCGATTACGAGAGATATCGTTTCTCAAATTCGATCATCCCGCGTTCCGGCATTTCCCGATATTCGGCTTTCAGTTCCCTCATCAAATCGGAAAGCCGGTGCGTTGGCTTCAAGCTGACAGGAAGATGGATGTGGTCTCCGATCCCTCCGACACAATCGGGGACGCCGTCCCTGTTTTTGATTATCGCCGTCCCTGTTTTTGATTATACCACCAAGACAGGCATGAACAGGCTCGCGAACTGATGGGGGAAACCAAGGTTCTCTGTTCTTCGTCCTAAACACTGTGTGATAGTGAAGCGCGGAGTGAGTCGAGGGCATCTGCGCATCCTCGGATTCCACTGCCCTTTGAGGGCAGAACTCAAGAGTCCTAAAATATTCCGGTGGCTGTGCTACGCTTCACCGAGCGTTTACGTTTCTTTTTGAGCCTCCGGCTCAGACGATGGATAAGTCCTGGGAGACCGCGTCGAGTAGCCTATTGGCAAACTAACGCTTAGTCCCCACTGCGGTTTGGAATTTCACGATCGCGTTCGCAATCGCTTCAGCGATACGCTGACGGTGTTCGGCGTCATGAACCCGCTTTCCTTCGGTCGGGTGTGTGATGAAGCCACCTTCGAAGAGAATCGCCGGTTTGTTGATGCCTCGAAGCACATTGAAGCGTGCGCGTTTGATCCCGCGATCAACGGCTTTCAGGTCGTGAATCGCATGGGCGTGGACCGAAGTGGCCAGCGCAATATTTTCAGCATCCCGTGTGTTTCCATTGAGCGGCGAGCTCCAGGGACTGCTCCCATCGGTTGAGCGGGTTCCCTGCGGAGCCAACGCGTAAGTCTCGATTCCCTCGGCGGTGCGTGATCCGGATGAATTGAAATGGAGACTCACGAAAATAGCATTTTTCTGTCCATTCGCGATCGCAACACGCTGGCTAAGAGTCAGAAATACGTCGGTTCGGCGGGTGAGCAGTGTTTTGAAACCTCTTGCTTGCAGCTCTTTTTCAAAGCGAAGTGCCATGTCGAGAGCGTAATCCTTTTCGTAACCCATGACCCCTTTGGCCCCGGAATCGTGCGCGCCGTGTCCCGCGTCGATCACGACAGTGTCGAAATCGATCGGCTTTTTGATATAGCTCGGACGCACTACGGGGTCGACGAGCTTGGCTAGATCGACGGTTGAAATCATCGCTTTGCCCCCATTTTCGATCACGGGAAACGATAAATTGAACTTGATATTGTTCACATAAATCGACTGAGAACCGATTCTCCAGGTCATCACGAGACTGGGATGCTGGAATATTCTGTCATTCTCTTGCTTCGCAAAGCGTTTAAACTGATAGAACTTAGCCACATTTTCGTCGGAGACGTAGCTCCGTCCGCCAATGTTGTAAGTGTTCCAATCTTTTGCGGTAGCTTCACTCCCGGCGGACGCCAAAACCCACGTGCTCGCAAGAATGAGCAGAGATCGGTGAAGGGTGAAATGGCGAGGGTCGAATCGCATGAATTCAGGAACGGGGGGAACCGTAGAAATTAGGACGCAAACCTTAACTGAATCCCTGAATGAACGCAATCGGGGAAATTTGCATTTCAGTTTTACAAAAGGCCTCAGACAACAAATAGTTTCGCCCCCCTCTAGTGACGGGGAAATATTATGGCGACAGAAATTTCCAAAGGCTATCAACCCGGCGATGTAGAAACTCAGTGGTATTCTCGCTGGGAAGAAGCGGGTTGCTTTCGTGGTAACGAAAACAGCGACAAGGAGGCCTACTCCATCGTCATTCCTCCGCCCAACGTGACGGGAATCCTTCACTTGGGGCACGTTCTCAACAACACGATTCAGGATGTGCTTGCCCGTCGTGCTCGCATGGAGGGCAAAGAGGTCCTTTGGCTCCCTGGAACGGACCACGCAGGAATCGCGACTCAGACCAAGGTGGAGCAAAAACTTCGCAAAGAGGAAAAGAAAACCCGCCATGACCTCGGTCGTGACACCTTTCTTGAGAAAGCCTGGGAGTGGAAAGAAGAGCACGGTGGAATCATCATCCAGCAGCTAAAGCGCATGGGATGTTCCTGTGACTGGAGTCGCGAGCGTTTCACGATGGACGAAAACTACAGCCGTTGGATTTCAAAGATTTTCGTCGATCTCTTCAAAGAAGGACTTATCTATCGCGGCAAACGCATGGTGAACTGGTGTCCGAAGTCGCTCACTGCCTTGAGTGACGAAGAGGTCATCATGAAGCCTCAGAAGTCGAAGCTTTATTACATGCGCTACAAGGTGGCGGGCGAAAAGCCCGACCGCTGGCTCGAGATCGCAACGACGCGTCCTGAAACGCTCATGGGCGATACGGCCGTAGCGGTTAACCCGAAAGACGAGCGCTATGCTGATCTGGTCGGTAAAAATGTGATCCGTCCTTTTCCTGAAGCGGAGATCCCTATCGTCGCTGACGAGCACATCGATCCCGAATTCGGAACCGGCGTCCTCAAGGTGACACCTGCTCACGACAAGGCTGACTTCGAAATCGGTGTGAAAAACGACCTCGAGATCATCGATGTGTTTAATCCCGATGGCACGATCAACGAACACGGCGGACCCGAGTTCGAAGGCATGGACCGCTTTGCGGCTCGTGTCAAAGCAGCTGAGAAGCTCGAGGAAATGGGCCAACTCATAAAAATCGAAGACTACGAGAATAACGTGGGCTTCAGCGAGCGCGCCGACGTGCCAATCGAGCCGCGCATTTCGATGCAGTGGTTCCTTAAGTATCCCTGCGTCGAAGAGGCGGCCGCTGCGGTCGCGAACGACGAAATTCATTTCCGTCCCGAGCGTTGGAAGAAGACCTACGCTCACTGGATGAACGGTATTCAGGACTGGTGCATCAGTCGCCAGTTATGGTGGGGGCATCAGATTCCGGTTTGGTATCGGAAGGATAAGGCAGACGCGCTCCAGGCAATGGAAAGCCTCGATGCTAAAGGTGCCGGGGATGACCTCTACGTGGGGATTGAGCCACCGTCCGATGAGGAAAATTGGGTGCGTGATGATGACGTCCTCGATACCTGGTTTTCGAGCTGGCTCTGGCCCTTCGCGACGATGACAAATTGTGATGAAGATCCGACCGCGACGGAAAAGAAATTCTTCGCGACGACCGATCTCGTTACCGCACCGGAGATTCTTTTCTTCTGGGTCGCGAGGATGATCATGGCCGGCTACCGCTGGCGGGGAGAGCTTCCGTTTAAGAACGTCTACTTCACTGGAATTGTGAGAGACGGCAAGGGGCGCAAGATGTCGAAGAGTCTCGGGAACTCACCTGACCCTCTGAATATCATTGCCGAGTATGGTGCCGACGCACTTCGTTTTTCGGTGATGCGTACCGCTCCACTCGGCGCGGATATTCGATTTGAAATCACGAACGAGGGTGGAAAAGAGATTTATCCTCAGGTGGTCGAAGGGCGCAACTTTGCGAACAAACTCTGGAACGCGGTTCGCTATCGTCAGATGCAAGAGGGTGAGGGCGTTTTCGACGTGGAGGCACTCTCAATCTACTCCCTCGATATTCTCGCGAAGCTCGACAAGCTCGAGAGTGACATGACCGCCGCCTACGAGGATTACCGGTTCAATGAACTCGCGCAGCTCCTCTACGACTTTTTCTGGGGTCAGTACTGTACCTGGTATCTTGAGTCATCGAAAGGCGATTTCGCTGAGGATGCTGATCCTGCAGCCAAAGCGTCGACCTTGGCGACGATGGATCTCGTCATCAAACGAGTTCTTTTGGCGCTGCATCCGTTCATGCCTCACATCACTGAAGAGCTTTGGGAAAATCTTGGCTACCGCGAAGAGGGCGGTCCTGAATTTCTAATGCAGACGCCGCTTCCGGAGACAGCGGTTCTAGCTGATGTTGATGAGAAGAAAGTGTCTGCGGCACAAAAGCGGGTCAAAGACATCTACGAAGCGGTGAGTCGTGCCCGGAATCTTAAAGCTGAATACGGTCTTTCAGCGAACAAGGGAGTGAAATTCATCATCGATCCGGAAGGAGCCGATTTTGTTGAGTCGGCGGTCTTTCAGCAGCTCGCCGGTGCCGGAGAAATTGTGATTGAAGCCGGTCATGAGGGTGAAAAGGGCGTTCCTGTTGCGCTCACTGCGATCGGAAAGATTTTCCTTCCTCTCGAAGGATTCATTGATGTTGATGCTGAACGCGATCGCCTCGGAAAAGAACTCGCGAAAGCGGAGAGTGAACTTAAAAAAGTGAATGCCAAGCTCGCGAATGAGAATTTTGTTTCACGGGCGCCGGACAGCGTCGTGAACGAGATGAAAGAGCGCAAAAAACACTGGCAGGACCGTGGCGAGGAACTCACGAAGATGGTCGCCAACCTCGGTTGTTGATTGGGTCGATCACTCAATCCGCCCCTTGAGGTTGACCACCAGAGCCGTAGTCTGTTCTCATGGATCTGGGATTGAAAGACAAAGGAGTGCTCGTGATGGCATCGAGTGGTGGAATTGGTCGTGGCGTCGCGACTGAGTTTGCCCGTGAGGGCGCGCGAGTGATGTTGTTTGCCCGCTCTGCGGACAAGTTGGCAGAGACTGCGGAGTCGATTGCGAAAGAAACGGGAAACCGTCCTTTCATCACCGTCGGCGATATTACGATTGCCGCAGATGTGGAAAAGGCGGTCGCCAATACGGTGCAGGAATGTGGTGGTCTCTGGGCCCTCTTTAATAATACAGGAGGACCTCCTCCGGGTGGGTTTGACCAATTCGATGATGACGCCTGGCAGTCGGCATTCGAGCTCACGACACTCGGGTATGTGCGGACGATTCGAGCGGCACTTCCCCATTTACGAAAATCAGGGGGGCGCATCGTTAACAATTCTTCGGTTTCAACGAAGACGGCGATTGATTCACTGTTGCTTTCGAATGTATTTCGGTCAGGACTTGTCGGTCTTGGTAAGTCGCTTGCCCGCGAGTTGGGTCCCGATCGTATTCTTGTGAATACGGTGGGGCCGGGTCGGATTGATACCGATCGTATCGAACAGCTCGATACTCTCTGGGCAGACAAGAAGGGGATCACACTCGATCAGCAGCGAGCCGAGTCTCAGGCTGCGATTCCTCTGGGGAAATATGGAGAGCCGGCCGATTTTGGAAAGATTGTCGCCTTCCTCTGTTCCGAATCGAATGCCTATCTAACGGGACAAAATATCCTCATCGATGGGGCCATGGTTGAGGCATATTGAGACGCCGATTCGGTGAGGCGGACCGGTTATCCGGCAAAGGGAACTGACGGCATTCCTTTTACCCCGGGGCGGCACGCGTAGGTGAGACCTGCTCCCTCTTCCTCGAGCTTGGCGAAGATCCCCGTGGTGATGTAGAGCGTACCAAGATCGTCGCCGCCGAAGGCGCATGAGGTCACGCCTGTCACGGGAAGCTCAATCTTATGAAGCACTTCGGCTGTTTGTGCGTCAAAGGAGAGGACAACGCTTCCGCGACAAAAGGCAACCCAGAGGTTGTCGTTTTCATCGATCGTCATTCCGTCGGGTGACCCTTCACAGGCTTCGGTGTCGACGGCGATGGTTTCGTTGGTGATCTCCCCGCTCGAAGCGTCGAAATCAAATCGTCGGATTTTTTTCGTTGGCGTATCGATGTAGTACATCGCGGTGCCGTCTTTCGTCCAGCAAAGGCCGTTTGAATTGGTCACCCCTGTGTATTTGGTAGAAACAGTGCCTTCGCGATCGAGGCAGTAGAGCGAGGCATCGCCGGTCTTTTTCACCGTGCTGATCGTTCCCGCCCAAAGTCGGCCCTTAGGATCGCACTTGCCATCGTTGAATCGGTTATCGGGCTTTTTGTCCGGCTCAGGATCAGCAATCGGAGTCGTCTCGCCGGAATCGGGATCGAGATAGGCAAAACCGTTATCTCCGGCAATGACAAAACCCCTCTCCTTTCGCGGGACGACGAGGCCGACACGTTCCCCTACGTCCCAGGATTTTTCGTGACCTGTGGCGGGATTGAATGAGCAGACACGATGCCCCTCGATGTCGACATAGTATAAAATTCCAGCGTGCCAGACAGGGCCTTCACCCCACTTCGAGATATTATTTCCAACGACTTCAACCATGAGGACACTTTGTCCGCACTTTGCCTCGTTTCAACTGACACTTGATACCTCGCGAACGATGTCGCTTCCTTGCGTGATTTTCTCGCGTCGCAGAATCATACTGATTCCGACATCACGAGTTCTGATCACCGCTTTCCGAAATGAAATTCGTTCCGCTACGATTCAGGAACGCGGTGAATCTCCGTGGATCGGTGATTGATTCAGATGCCGCGAACATGCTTATCTCTTTTCATGCTCAAGATCCGTCTCACCCTTTTCGCCGTTTTGTCTTGCTTCGTTCTCCCTCTTTCAGCGGCGCCGGAGCCTTCGGAGGTCATTTCGGTCTGGCCTGAGATGGCTCCCGGTGAAACAACGAAAAAAACCGGCGATGCCCTTGCTCCGCGGGAGGCTGACATTCCGACGATCACTCGCGTTGGGAATATCACCTTGCCAACCCTCGCTGTTTTTCCTGCTCCTGCTGAGAAAGCGAACGGGGTGGGTGTCCTCATCCTGCCGGGAGGCGGTTTCGGGAAAGTGGTTCCTGACATGGAAGGTTCAGAAGCGGCAGCCTGGTTTAATCGCCTCGGCATCAGTGCTTTTGTCCTTAGCTACCGAACGACGACAGGAGCTGACGAAGCAATCACGGAGAAGCGTTGGCTGCGCCCGCTCCAGGATTCACAGCGAGCGCTTCGTTATCTTCGCAAGCACTCCGACAAATTTGCGATTGATCCTGCCAAGATCGGACTGCTCGGGTTCTCCGCAGGCGGGCAGGTTGCCGCGATCCATCTCACTCAGGAAGCGGCGTTTTACGACGCAATTGACGCCGTCGACGAAGTCAGCTTTCGCCCCGACTTCATGCTCTTGGTCTACCCTTGGCAAGTCGCCGATGCAGGAACCGGGGCGCTCATGCCTGAAATCACCCCGAGTACGAAAATGCCTCCGGGATTCATCGTTCACACCGATGATGATAAGTCTTCCTCTCTCGGCGCAGCGTTGATTTATCTGGGAATGAAAAAGCATGGCGTCTCCGGGGAGCTACATGTTTACCAAAGTGGCGGCCACGGCTACGGCACACGCGATCGCCCGGATTCGGTTATCGGCACCTGGACCGATCGCGGGACGGAATGGCTGAGGCTGCGCGGATTGGCAAACTAGGTGGCGAGCGCGGTCTGCGCTTACGCTTTCCTCATCGCCTCGCGCCAGCGTGTCGGGCTCTGTCCGGTCTCCTTCCGAAACCAGCGGGCAAAGTAGTTTTGGTCGTCGAATCCGATCACAGATCCGATCTCTCCGATCGAGGCGTCGGTCTCTCTCAGAAGTTTTCCGGATCGCTCCATTTTCATCTTTTTGAGAGCCTGACCGACGGTAATTCCTACTTCATCCCCCAGTTGCCGGTTGAGATGGTCAAGTGATCGTCCCAGTTCATTCGAGATCGACTTGGGACTCAACTCCGCAAGATCCTGCTGCTCTAAGACCCGCATCACGCGGCGGTATACCGGGCCACTCAATAGATAGGCACTCTCATCTCTTAGTGCCTCTTCGATCTCTCCGAGAATGCGCAGGATGCGGCTCGCAATCGCTACGAGGGATGGTTCTTTTTTCTTTTGCAATACATTGAGATCAAAGAGGCGACTCTCGACTGTCGCTAACTGATTTCGATTCAGGTTCCCGCGGTCAGGCCAATCATTCCCGTTTCTGGTTTCAAAGTCGATCGCGAGACAGATCGGTGCCGCTGCTTTGGATTTAACAAAGCGATGAGGCCTTCCCGCAGGGATTGATAAAACAGTTCCTCTCGAAACAGGAACAACAAAATCATCAAGGTGCTGTTCTCCCTCTCCTCTCAGGTAGAGCAGTATCTGCTGAAAGTCGTGGACATGTTCGCTGAGCTTTTCGACTCGCGGCATATGACGATTCAGGGCAATGCGGCGCAGAACGATTCCGGGTAGGGTGATCTTCAAATCCTCGAGAAGGATCGATTGCAGTTCTTCGCTCATCCATAAAACGATATCGCTTTTGTGCTAATCTGTCCGCTTTTATTCTCACCGTATTTCGAGAGGGGGCGTAGTCTTTAAACATGATTCAGGATCCATCCGAACTGAAACCGACGACCACCTGGGAGGAAACCATCTGGAGCCAGACTTCTGAAGCGGCACTGTCGAACCACAGCAATTCTCCGAGACTGTGTGTCGCGACCTATCTTCCGTTTAAGAAAGGGAAGCCCGACTGGGAAGGCTTTGAGCGCAGTATTCAATGGATGATCGACTGCGCGGCCGCTTTCGAAGTCGAAATTGTCTTTGTCTTGAATGCTGACACCGGATTCATTTTTAATCTCAGTACGGAATTATTCGAGGAGGTGCTCCGTCGCTTCCGCGCGAGATTTCCTGATCCGAAGATCATCTGTGGCACCACTGCGGTGGGGGCGTCAGGCGATACCTTTAAGGCGGAATGGTATAAGCCTCATCTTGAGATCGCTCAGCAATTCGACAATGTGGAAGTCATGGTGATGACTTCGCAGTTGTTGAATCAACTTGATCCCGAATCGCGACGTGATGCCTATTTTGAGATCGCTGAAATGATCTCCGTCCCCGCGATTGCCCATGCACTTGAACCTTCCTTCGTTCCCTGGGCGAGCCCGTTTGACCCCTGGTTGCTTCATCAAATTGCCGGTCACGATACTTACGTAGGAGGGAAAATCTCCACACTCGACGAGCCGCACTTCCTCTACTGGGCGGCGATGTGTCGTGATCTCAATCTCAACTTCTCGCCGCACAGCGGAGATGACTTCGGCATCGCGACAGCGATCAAAGTGGGCGAGCCGCTTTTGATTGGAGCGGGAGTCTCGGCCTGCCCGCTCATCTGCGCAGCGAAACAAATGTGGGAAACCGCTCCCCTCGACACCCGGGTCTACAAACTCTTTGAAGCTTTTCAGTCTCTTGAAGATGCCGTCTTTCGTCTCAACGCGAAAGGCAGTGCCGCCGACTACAAACACAGCACCGCGCACGTTCTCAAACACCTGGGTTTGATCGAGTCGAGCGAGATTCACCCTGACTGCCCTGACCTTCGTCCTCACGACGAAGCCGATCGGATGCTTGAGGCGATGCATCGCCCTCTCCGTGTTGCGGAACGCCTTGGCATTTCACAATTTCGTCTCCCATGACCGCTTCTCCTCTCACTGACTTTTCGAAACTCTGCGTTCACACGGTCACGACCAAGCCGTGGTCGATTGAAGAATCGATGGATCGCTATGCCGAGGCCGGTATCGGAGGCATCACGGTGTGGCGGCAATGGCTCGACGGCAAAGAGATTGCGAAAACCGGCGAACAGTTGCGTGACCGCAATCTGGAAATTGTTTCTCTCTGCCGCGGCGGTTTTTTTCCTGCCAAAACACCAACTGATCGTGAAGAAGCGATCGAGGACAATCGACTCGCGATCCGGGAAGCCGCCGAGCTTGGCGCGCCTATGATCGTCCTCGTGTCCGGAGCGGTGCCGGGCCAACCGCTCGTTGAATCCCGCAAGCAGATCGCGGACGGTATTGCCGCTGTCCTGCCCCTCGCCGAAGAACACGGAATCAAGTTGGCGATTGAACCTCTTCACCCTGTCTATGCCGATGACCGCAGCGCGATCAATACAATGGCATCAGCGAACGCGGTCTGCGACGAACTCGATCACCCTCTCGTCGGCATCGCAGCTGACGTCTACCATATCTGGTGGGACCCTGATCTTGAGGAACAAATCAAACTCACCGGCGAAAAGGATCGGCTTTTCGCTTTCCACATCTGCGACTGGATGACGCCGACGGCCGACCTCTTGAATGATCGTGGGCTTATGGGCGAAGGCTGCATCGACATCCCCGGGATCAGAGCGATGGCCGAAGCGGCGGGATTCTCCGGCTTCAACGAAGTCGAGGTTTTCTCCGATCGCTGGTGGGCACAAGACCAAAATGAATTTCTCGAAGCGATTAAAACGGCCTACTTGAATCATTCCTGAATCAGCCGCGCGAAGCGCCACCCTAAACCTTTTACTCTCTTACCTTCCCACTTTTTACCTTTTACCGCGCGGCGCGCTCCTCTTATGAAAATCGGAATCATCCTTAATGGCGTTACAGGACGCATGGGCACCAACCAGCACCTTATTCGATCCATCCTCGCGATTCGGGATCAGGGAGGAATTAAAGTTTCTCCGGAAATGACGATCGAAGTCGATCCCATCCTAACGGGTCGGAGCGAAAACAAACTTCGCGCCCTTGCTGAGGAGCACCATGTCGATCGCTGGACGACCGACCTCGACGCCGCTCTCGCCGATGACCACAATCAGATTTTCTTCGACGCCAGCTCAACCCTCCACCGTGCCCGCTTTGTCGAGATGGCGGCCAAGGCAGGGAAAGCGATTTATTGTGAAAAGCCTACCGCAGTGGAAACCGCCGAAGCGGTGCGACTCGCTCAGCTCTGTCGTGACGCGGGAGTCAAAAATGGAGTGGTTCAGGACAAGCTCTGGCTCTCCGGGATAAGGAAACTGAAAACGCTCATCGATCAGGGATTCTTCGGCGAGATTCTTTCGGTGCGTGGCGAGTTTGGTTACTGGGTTTTCACCGGCCATGATCCCGACCAGCCGATCCAGCGTCCCAGTTGGAATTACCGCAAGGAAGATGGCGGCGGAATCATCATCGACATGCTCTGCCACTGGCAATACCTCATCGACAAGACCTTTGGAAAAATCAGCAGCGTGTCCTGCCTCGGCGCGACACACATTCCCGAGCGCATTGATGAAGCGGGCAATGCCTATGAGTGCACCGCCGACGACAGTTGCTACGCGACCTTCCAGTTGGAGAACGGAATCGTTTGTCAGTTCAACAGTTCCTGGGATGTGAGGGTCCGCCGCGATGACCTCTTTGTCATGAACGTCGATGGCACGAAAGGTTCCGCGACGGTCGGCCTCAGAAAGTGCTGGGTGCAGTCACTGGGAACGACACCGAAGCCGGTTTGGAATCCTGACATTGATCAACCGATCGATTTTCACGAAGGCTGGCAGGAAGTTCCTGACGCGACGAATTACGAAAACGCCTTCAAGATTCAGTGGGAGCTCTTCATCCGTCACGTCGTTCTCGACGAGCCGTTTCCCTACGATCTCATGGAAGGAGCTAAAGGCGTTCAACTCGCCGAAGCCGGGCTTCAGAGCTGGGAGAAGAAGAAGTGGGTGGATCTGCCGGAGTTGGCGTGAAGCGGTGCCGCTTTGCGGTCTAAAAGGTGAAAGGTTGGATTCTCTGTGTGAGTCGCAGAAAGCCACGGCGACAGAACCCCGGGGAATAAAGGCGAGCTTGAAAAGGCGCTCGACCGGATCGAGGACGGGTTGGTAACCCGTTTCGAAGCCTATCGGGGCAAGGTCTTTGGCGGCTGAGTTCTGTAAACGGTTTGCAAAACCGTTCTACGTTTGCTCTGTAAATGTCTTCCCCCCCCGTATCTAAACAGGGTTAGCTCACTGACCGAACCCTATTGAATGAGCTTGAGGCCTTCAACGTCTCCGTATTTCACCGCGCCGGGAACCATGTTGTCGTCCCAGAGGTCGTCAATGTTTGAGAATTTGAAATCTTGCAGGTCGATCTCAAGAGAGTCAATCGCATCGGGGTAGATCGCTTTTGCTGCGAGAGCTACCGCAGCGAGATCACCTTCCGCATGAATTTTGATTTTCTTCACATCCCAATCAGGATGCTGCCTAACCATCGCGATCGTAGAAATGAGATCGTGGACGCGGCGGACAAAAACGGAATCGTTGTAGCCGTAGAAATAAACGGGGGAACGCTGCCAACTGTCGGCGGGAGGATCGCTCTTTCCGGAATAGGTGATAGGCGCATTCTTCGCAAGTTCATCATTCTGAGCGTAGAGATCAGGGATGACGACGCTGGCGTCTCCGGTGCTCTCCGGGTTGGCGGTCGCGCCGGAGGGAGAGAGCTGAATCACCACTTCGCCGTTCCAGGTTTTGGGATAGGCAATCGCGGCGGCGAATGGGGTGCTATTTCCTGCGATTATTCCTGTCATGACGACGGAGTCGCCGTTCGTCGATTTGTCACCCAGTGCAAAGGTGGCCCGGGTATCTTTGATATCGTCGGCGCGCAAGATTGTCTTCCAGGCGGTGAGGAGCCACTTTCGTTTTTCGGGCGCAGCCTTGGCGGCATCAACCTGCTTCGCTGAGCCTTCAGCCCATACGCGATTCACGTCTTTCTCATGAGCGTCGCCGCTGAGGTAGCCTTCGGGTTTCGGTATTTGATCGGACCAAACTCCAATATCTTGACGCGTCAGGTAAGTGAAATCCCGCTCGAGGCTCGGCCCATCGAGCCCGAGTTTGAAATGACGATTCACAAAATCATACATCTGGGTCCGCGAGACGTGGTTGTAGTTGTGTTTGAAGTGAATGTTAAAATGCGCCTCATAGTTCTGCGGCGCTTTGAGTATTTCATAGAGATTCTTCACCTCAGGGTAGCCTTTCGTTTCCAGCTCAATCGTCCAGTCGTCTGCGGCGGTCATGCCCAGTGGCTTCGGGGCGATGGCGGCGGCGAGATCCATATTACCCTGACCGATCCGCAAATAGTGCGTGTTTTCGCAAGTGCATCCGCCCTGCATCGCGGTTGAAGGCATGACGCAGGGAAAGGCGGCGTCAATGCGATCGTCGATCGCGGCGAGCAGCATTGTTTGAGTGCCGCCTCCGCTCGCGCCGGTGACAAGAAGTCGATTCGAGTCCGTCTCTTCGAGGCTTTCAACGAAGTCGAGGGCCCGAATGCTGTTCCAGGTCTGAAGTCCGAAGTTGGTCTGAAGCCGAAGCGTTGCCTGTGGGCTTACGAATCCGAATTCGCCTGGATTTGATCCGTTCATGTGAGGGCGGGGGCCTCTGCGGTGTTCTGCGAATTGAACGGAGTCGGCTTCACCGATCATGTCGTAGGCGAAGGCTAGGCACCCCATACGGGCAAGTTGAACGCAGCGGGCGACGATGCTGTTTCGAGCGGCAGCTTCAAAGCGTTCTGCTCCGCTCGCGACTTGCTGTTTCACTGACTTTTCTCCGCTCTTTTCAATCAGGTCAAAGAGCCGGCCATTTTTCCAATGGCCATGAGGGCAAAGCACGGCGGGCCGTTTTCCATCAGTCAGTCCCAGTGACTCTGATTTTCCGAGCGGGGAAAAAAGGCTCCCTGTTACATAATGACCGGGAAATGACTCGAAGTAGACACGCTCAACCTTGAACCCATCCTGCTCGAGGACTCCGAAGCGTTTCGCCTTGAGGGGTGTCTTTTCGGGGAGTGGGTAAAGACCGCAGCCGAGGAGCGCTTTCGTGCGAATCGCTTCTTTTCGGGCCGGCCAATTTTTTGCCGCCGCGACATCACGAAAGGGGTGGTAATCGTGAAGCGTGACAGGTTCAGTGATGCGGGTTTCTCCTGCCGCTTGCGAGGAAAGCCCGAACCCAAGTGCGAGTGCGAGGAGAGTGTGAAAAAAGCGATTCATGGGGTTTCGGGTTGGCTCGAACTGCCTACCAGAGTACTGGTGGTTCGGCGCCGGTTTTTGGGTTTTTGATGAGTGGCTTCGCGTCGACTTCTTTTCGCCAGGAGTCCAATTCAGAGGCAAGCTCTTTCGTGGTTTCGGCTTCGAATTGTTCGAGATTGTTGTGCTCTTCTTTATCCGTGCTCAGATTATAGAGTTCGTAGGCACCATCCTCCAAATCCTGGATCAGCTTGTAGTCACCTTTGCGGACCGCGCTTGCCGGAAAGCCTCCTTGATTGGCATAGTGGGGGTAGTGAAAAAAGATCGGACCGCGATCATATTTTGAAAAAGGATTGCGGAGAAGAGGGACGAGGCTGACACCGTCGACGTGTTGATCAGGTCTCGCAGGGAGTCCTGCCATTTCCAGAATCGTCGGATAGAAATCAGTGCTCACGGCCGGACTGGTGCAACGGGTGCCTGCTGCAGTGATGCCGGGCCAGCGAAAGACAACGGGCTCACGAATGCCTCCTTCATACATCCAGCCCTTGCCGCCTCGATAGGGGAGATTCGAAGTCGGGTGACCCTCTGAGGTGGAAAGCCCTCCATTGTCGGACATGAAGATGACAGCGGTGTTGTCTCTCAGGTTCAGTGAGTCGAGTCGGCTCAAGACTCTGCCAACAGCCGTGTCCATGCTTTCGACCATGGCGGCGTAAGTCGCGTGATCCTGGCGCACGCGAACCTTTCTCGGTTCTTTTAAATCTGGCCAGACCTGGCGCTCACGCTCGAGATCGAAGCTTCCTTTGTCGTCCGCGACGCCAAGGCGTTCGGCTTTCTTTTTGTATTTTTCGATCAGATCTGCTGGAGCCTGAAGAGGGGTGTGGACGCTGTAGAACGAGAGATAGAGGAGGAAGGGGTCTTCGGACTTGGCTGCCTCGTTGAGGAAAATTTCCGATTCTTCTGCGAGGCGGGAAGTGAGGAATTCGCCTTCGGGGCCGGCGGAGAGGTTTTCAACATTTTTGTAGGGGGCAAAATAGCTGCGGGGCATTCCGTTTGAGCCACCTCCTTTGTTGACATCGAAGCCTTGATCGGTTGGGCTGTGTCCTTCATCTCCGAGATGCCATTTTCCGGTGAAGAAAGTTTGATACCCGTGTTCTTTGAGGGCTTCGGCCAAGGTCACTTCTTCCAGTGCCATTTGGTTTTCAAAGTTCGCGGCACCGAATTTTCCGTTTCGTTTCCCTGAGAAAAAGTTAGTCGTGTCAGTTCTCGCGGGGTATTTTCCGTTTAGAATACTTGCTCTTGTCGGCGAGCAGACCTGAGAAGCGGCATAGAAGTCAGTGAAGACCATCCCGTCGATCGCAAGTTGGTCGAGGTTGGGTGTTTCGTAGAAGGTTTTCGGATTGTTGAATCCGACATCCATGTATCCGAGATCGTCCGCGAGGAAGAAAACGAAATTCAACTTTTCGTCAGCGGCGACGAGCTGGCTGGAAAGGAGGATTGAGGCAGAAAGGTAAAGAGAAAATAGCTTCATAGAATGAAGTTAGAATCTCATGTCGAATCGCGAGTTCCAAGTAAAACCATGGCGCAATACGGCGGATAATTTTCTCCTCCGGGGGATTGCTTTCTCGGGATTTTCAATGGCTCAGTTTTACTCACTCCGCTGTCCCGTTGCAAAGGCGCCAGTTCACAGGCATATCGGGGCGACTTGGGGGAAGTTCGTTAGAGGGGCAGGCGAGATGATTTGAGAAACGTTTCCATGACTCTTTCCGTTCTTCCCAATCATTTTCTCCCAACTGTTTAAATCGCCTGATTCCATGACTGAGATTCGTGGGCGAAAAGAGATCCAATCTCTCGACGAGCCGTCGTTGCCTGACCTCATCACTCGGATCGAGGGCGGCGAAGCACTCTGCGGAGTAGGTTGCGCTGATTGTCTCTCACATTACTACCCACTCTCAGCAGTCACCCTGAAATGTGCTGAGCGTGGCAAAGGCCCCGAAGCGCTCCCGTAAAGAGCCTATTTCTTCGGCGGCTCGGCGGCTCTCTTTTCTATCAGGCCCTCAATCTTGGCGTTGATGAGATTCACGTTCAACGATGCTCCCGTGCAGGTTCCTAGAACAGCGACCGGTTGTCCCACGGTGAGAAGCGTCCTTCTGTCATTTCTGCTGATAAGCCTGCCTTGTGTGGGGAGAACATCGACATAGAAGCTATTGCTCGTCTCGATTTCGCACCGAATGAGGGACTCGTTCGATTCTGATTTCAGGCTAAGAACGATTGACTGACTTCCCGTCTCGAAGCTGGCAATGGTTCCCACGACTTTAAGATAGCTATTTTTGTATTCCTCGTCTGCTGCGATTCGATCGATTTTGTAGGCTCCCACCAGATTCGTTGCCGTGATTTCCTCCGGCTTGAGAAGGCCACTGAGCTCATTTTCTTTCACCTTTACCCCAACCGCCTCACGGAGTTCTTCGTTTTCTTTGCGCAGATCGTAAACTTCGTTGCGCAGGGTCTCTACTTCACTGCGCAGTTCATCAACCGCTTTTGCTGTTTCGAGATAGGACTCTTTCAATTCCGTTATCTGAGTGGGAAGGCTTGAAACCGAATCAGGAACCTTGATATCTTTGACCTTGTTGAAAAGGTCTCCCAGTGAGCTTCCTGTTCCGCCTTTTTTATCATCTGCGCAAAGAATGGCGGGGAGAAGGGCGACCGACACAGTGAACGCGATGATCCTTTTTATCATCCCTCAGTGTGGATCGATAAAGCACCGATCCCAACACATTTCCAAGCAAATTTACGGGAATCCGGGGCGCGCAGCTCAGGTTGTTACGTCTCGGGTTGGCCGCCTCAGGTATTGAAAAAGTGTTGTAGGCGCGATACGCTTACACTCATGTCCCGAAAAGTTCGACTAACCAAGATGATCGGAAAAGCAGATGACGTTGCTTTCGATCTCAGCAGTCTTCATTTTTCAGGCTTCCAGTCTCCTGACGGATGGAAACCTGACGTGAACGCCTATTGTTACGATGATAGGATCGAGGTCTGGGTTGATTTGGCGGGAGTCGAGAAATCTGACATCAATGTGGATGTGCTTCCTGATCGATTGCGAATTTCAGGCGAGCGCAGACCGCCTCTGCCGATTCGTGATGCTTCGAGTCAATGCCGACAAGTGCTGACGATGGAGATCTCAAGTGGTCGATTTGCCCGGGAAATCTTACTTCCTAAGGAAATAGATCGTAACAACGTCAGTGCTAAGCAGGAAAACGGTCTCCTTCGTATCATTCTTCCGGTGGTGAAGGACTAGCCGACGGTTTTTCTTCTTTTTTCCTATTTTACCCCTCTCCTTTCTCCTCAATTTACATGGAAGATCTTGAACAGATGCTGCAAGAATCCTCGGGCGAAATCATCGAGATTTCGACGAGTCAGCCAAATGCGGAGCTGCCGGAATGGCGCAGCGATTTGCCGGATGTGATACCGGTGATGCCTTTGCGTGGGGTGGTCCTCTTCCCGGGGACGGTTGCTCCGCTTACGGTTGAGCGTGCCGCAAGCAAGAAGCTCCTCGAAGAACTCCTGCCGACCGGTCGACTTCTCGCCCTGACGACGCAAAAAGATGCCGAACTGGATGTCCCGAAAAAGGATGACGTCTATCCCGTCGGTGTTCTGGGGAATGTGCTGCGGATGGTCCGCCAGAATGATAACCAAACTTTGGTTCTCATTCAGATCGTTGAGCGAATCAAGCTGGGGCCATTCGTGCAGGATAAGCCCTATCTCAAAGCTAAGTTTAAGATTCTTGAGAATCGTTTCCCCAAAGCTGGCGATGTTTGGGAGGCGACCCTGCGGAATCTTCGCGAAACGGCTCAGAAGTTTATCGAAGTAAACCCGAGCATTCCGGATGAGGCTAATGAAGCTCTCAACGGGATCGATTCGCCGTCAATTCTAACCGATTTTCTCGCCACGAATCTAAGTCTGGACCTCGCACAGAAGCAGAGGCTTCTCGAACAGGTTAGCGTAAGGAAACGAGCGGATCAAGTGCAGCACATTCTCAACAACCAGATGCACATTGCTGAGTTGCAGAAGAAACTCAGAGCGGAAGTGGAGGATGAGTTTTCCGACGCGCAGCGTCGAGCTTATCTACGCGAGCAGTTGCGTGCGATCCAAAACGAACTCGGCGAGGGCGACGGATCCGAGGAGCAGACTGAAGAATTACGGGATCGCCTTGTCGCGGCCAAGTTGCCGGAAGCTGTCATGAAGCAGGCTGATCGGGAGCTCAAGCGACTTGATATTATTCCGCCTGCGAGTCCCGAGCATTCGGTCATCGTCAGCTACCTCGAAACTTTGTCAGAACTGCCTTGGCAGAAGCTGAGTGATGATCATGACGATCTGAAAGCGGCAGGAGAGATCCTCGACCGCGATCATTACGGGCTCGAGAAAGTGAAGCGGCGTCTTCTCGAATTTCTCGCGGTTCGTAAACTGAACCCGGAAGGCCGCGGGCCAATTCTTTGTTTGCTAGGACCTCCGGGAGTGGGGAAGACCAGTCTTGGCCGGTCTATCGCGGAGGCCCTCGGGCGTGAATTTGCCCGTATCAGCGTGGGTGGGCTTCGTGATGAGTCAGAGATTCGCGGTCATCGACGAACCTATATTGGCTCGATGCCGGGGCGTCTCATTCAGGAGATCCGACGGGTAGGGACGAGAAATCCAGTCATCATGCTCGACGAGGTCGATAAAATCGGGGCGGACTTTCGCGGGGATCCCGCGAGTGCGCTTCTCGAGGTGCTTGATCCTCACCAGAACAGCACTTTTGTGGATCGCTATTTGGATGTGCCGTTCGATCTCAGTCAGGTTATTTTTATCGCCACTGCGAATACGATGTACCCCGTTCCGGGGCCGTTGAGGGATCGGATGGAGGTGATTCATTTACCGGGATACACGACCGAAGAGAAGGTTCAGATTGCCTCGAAATATCTCGTGAAGCGTCAGCTCAAAGAGAACGGGTTGAAGGTTCGTCAGTGTCGTTGGAATAAGACGGCGATTCATAAGGTCGTAGAGGATTATACCCGCGAGGCAGGCGTGCGAAATCTTGAGCGCGAGATTGGAAGTGTCTGCCGTTCCGTCGCAGCGAGAGTAGCGGTCGATGACAAAGTGGAAGTCAAAGTGACTCCTGAATTTGTTGAGGAGGTTTTAGGCGCTCCCCAATATGCCCGCGAAACCAAGATGCGTGACAGTCGTCCGGGAGTCGTCAATGGCCTGGCTTACACGGCTGTGGGGGGCGAAGTTCTCAACATCGAAGCGATTCGTTTTCGCGGAAGCGGAAACATCAAGCTGACCGGCCAGATCGGCGACGTCATGAAAGAGTCAATGCAAGCAGCGTGGAGCTTGGTGAAGCAGCACGCTGATCAACTCGGGATCGACTTTGAGGATTTCGCGAAATACGACGTTCACGTTCACGTGCCCGCCGGGGCGACTCCCAAAGACGGACCCTCGGCAGGTTGTGCGATGTACACGGCACTCGCTTCACTTTTCTCGGATCGACGAGTCAATAAGGACATCGCGATGACAGGTGAGATCAATCTGCGTGGCTCAGTTCTTCCTATTGGAGGCCTCAAAGAGAAGGCGATCGGAGCGGTTCAGGCCGGTATTAAGACGATTCTCATTCCCCAAATGAATGCCAAAGATGTTCCTGAAATCCCCGAGTCGGCGCGGAAAAGGCTGAAGATTCTTCCGATGGCTTCCGTGGACGAAGTGCTCAAAGCGGTCTTGCTGAAGCGTTAAAATGTGTTCATCACACTTCGAGTGATGAGTTGTATATGAGAGAGTTACCAATCATCCAAAGGTCGTTTCTTGGCCTGTGGAATTTGTGATTTCAGTCAAGTGTAAGGTGACTTCTTTGGTCGGTCATCTCTGACGCGATCGCTTCCCGGTAAACTCACCTAAACCGCTTTCCGGATCGCCTGAATCACCATGTTGACGCTGGTGCGGCCGCGCCATTCGTTACGATCAATCGTGAAGGCAATGTCCCAGGGTGGCTTGGGAAGGTCGATCTCGGCGGAGTTGAAATAGATCCCTTCGTGCTCAACCCGATCCTGCTCGAATCGGAATTTGAGGTGGCGTTCCTTAATCACTCGTGGGGCCTGCGTGGCACGGACGCCACTCGTCATGAAGAGCGGTTGCGGGTTGGCGGCTCCGAAAGGCCTTAGTAATTCGTAGCTGTCGAGCAACTCAAGACTGAGCTCTGAAAGATGAAGCTCCGCATCGATATGCAGTTTGGGAGTGAGGACATCGCCCTCGACCTGTTCCCTGACGCTGTTCAAAAAGGATTCACGGAAGGCGTCGAGATTTTCTTCCCTAACGCTGACACCGGCGGCCATTTCGTGGCCTCCTCCAGATTCGATGACGTCGCGGGAATCGTCGAGTGCGCGGACCAGGGAAATGCCCTGAACGCTTCGGCCACTGCCTTTGCCCAATCCGTCTTCGTCGATTCCGACAACAAAAGTAGGACGGTGATACTGCCGGCAGATTCGAGAGGCGACAATACCAACGACTCCCGGATGCCAGCCGCGGCCGCCGACGACGATGCCGTGGCTTCGCTGTTTCGGCGTGAGATTGTTAATGATCTCTTCGGCCTGCTCACGTGTATTGAGCTCGAGTGCCTGACGATCTTTGTTCTGCTGATCGAGCGCTTCAGCGAGCACTTCGGCTTCGGCCAGATCTTCGCAGAGAAGCAACTTCAATGAGGCTTCGGCCTTATCGAGTCGGCCTGCGGCATTGAGTCGGGGGCCAAGCCGGAATCCAATATCGTGTGACCGTGCCTGACTGCTTACGCCGGATACCGCCTTCAGAGCGATGAGCCCGGGATGAATCGTGCGATCAAGCTGTGACAGTCCTCGACGGGCAAAAATCCGATTTTCGTCTTCGAGCGGGACGATGTCGGCCACGGTTCCAAGGGCAACGATATCGAGATATTCCTTAAGGTCAAAATGGGGAAGCGGTCGCGTTTTCAGAAGCGCGTGGGCCACTTTGAAAACGACCCCTGCGGTGCAAAGATAGTGGAATGTATCCCCCATTTTCGGGTTCACAAGGGAGATGCATTCCGCGGTTCCTTCGGGCGAAGGCTCGTGGTGATCGAGAATGATGAGGTCGATTCCCTGTTCCTTCAGGAAAGCGGCTTCTTCACGCGAATTCGTTCCACAGTCAGCGGCGATCAAGAGCGCTGGAGGATCGTCGCCCATGCTGTTCTTGATTCCTTTGGCGCTCAATCCGTAGCCTTCTTCCAACCGGGTCGGAAGGAATGGCCGTGGTTCAAGCCCGTAGGCTTTGAGAATGCAGCAGAGCAGCGTAATCGAGCTGACTCCATCGACATCGTAGTCTCCAAAAAGGACAACTGACTCCTTGTCATCGACTGCCTGGAAGATCCGCACGACCGCCGCATCGACACCGGGAAGGGAAAAGGGATCACTGAGATCCTTCAGTCTGGGATAGAGGAAGCGCTCCAGCTCTTCCCGCTCTTCAAAGCCTCGTTGAAGCGCCAGCGAGACAACAATGGGGGCAAGATTGAGGGCGTTCGCGTATTCGCGAACGAGTGAAGAATCTGGAGCCGGTGTCACCACCCATTTTTGCTTGTCAGGCATCGCGCAACCTAAAGAGATCGGCTAGGGTGTAAAGGTAACCCTGAATTTATTCGCGGGTAATCTGTTTATATCTGCGGAATTCCTCTGGTATATAGCGATTGAGAATCATTGGGTCCCTCAAAGCGTCAAAAGCTCCTGCACCTGAGGCAGAATCTGGTGGTGGGTGCTGTTCCGCCCGGCGCGGGTGAGAACATCGGCGACAAGTGAGGCGTCCGATTGACCGGAAGCGGGAAGCCAGTTCTCGATGACGGGGGATTCATCGCGATGGATCAAGGTGCGGATGAAATCGCGGGATTGGCAGCGGGAGATCTCGATCTTGGTGCCGGCCAGCTCGAAATCGACTTCGACGCTTCCTTTGCGCTCAGGATCGAGATGACTTATTTCGATCACAAAATCTGTCTTTTTCCCGGTGTAGACGAATCGATCGGATGAGGATGAATTTGAATCGAGTTTGCCATTTAGTCTCGAAGCGATCCATCCGGCGAGGTAAAGGGCGCTCATGCGATAGCCCTCTGCGTAGCGAAGGCTGATTTTGTCCAAAGTGCTCACTTTCTGAGCGACACCGACTCCATCGAAGGCGTTCGCGATGGCGTGGCGAATGGAATTGATTCGGGTGAAGGCGAGGTCGTGCATCACGAAGGGCGATGAGGAAGTGGCCTGGGCTTCGGTCAGTCGGATGAACTGATTGCGCGGAGAATCCCAAGATTCGCTGTCGAAAAGGAGCCGATCAATGCGGGAGTAGAGGCGCTCTTCGAACGCGTCTGAAAATTCACCTCTCCACCAGAAAGCGAGAGGGAGATCGGAATCAAGATTAGCAAAGACGATGTTGCGGAGAAGACCGGGTGAATCGCCGGTGAGAAAGAAGCTGATTTGCTCTGTGCAGACTGATTTATGGCCGTCCCTTCCAATCTGGCAATGGGCCTGGATCCAGGCGCGGGCGCTTAATTCAAGGTGTTTTGTGTCGGCGCTGATGAGAAGCGATCGGCAGGCGGATTCGCTGGTCAGTTCTGCGAGAACGGAGGCGTCGGATTCGAGGTCGTCCTGATTTTCGTTGTAGAGAGTCAGATTGATCAGCGATGCTCTTGCGATGCCGGCCGCATTGGGATCATCCCCGTCAGTGGAATCGGGGAGAAAAAGAGCCTGAAGATCTTTCTCAACTTTGGAAATTTCAACCGGCTGTCCGAGGAGTTGGAACGCGGGGAGGTTGGGAAGCGCGGCTGAGGTCGTCATGTCAGTTTTATCATATCCGCATTTTTCACGGTGGAAAACAGTTTCACTCTGTTACATCTTCTCCACTGACTCACTTATGCAGCCTGAAACTCAAATCAAACGTCTCGAAAATGGTCTTCGCGTCGCCACGACCTCGATGCCCCACATGGCCAGCACGGCGGTGGGCTTCTGGGTAGGCTCGGGCAGCCGGCATGAGACCTCGGTGGAGCATGGGATGGCGCATCTCGTTGAGCACATGGTCTTTAAGGGGACACCGACGCGGAGCTCGATGGATATATCCCGTCAGATTGAGGGGATTGGCGCATCGATTGATGGCTTCACGGTCGAGGATCACACCGCTTATCATGCGAAAGGCCCGTCTGAGCAATTTGAGCCGATGTTCGAGGTGATGTCGGACTTTTTCCTGAATCCTACCTTGGATCCGGCTGAAATTGAGTCTGAAAAACAGGTGATTCGTGAGGAAATTGCGATGGTGCGCGATTTGCCGGGGCAATATCTGGAAGACCTCATCAGCGAGGCCGCCTGGGGAATAGAGCATCCTTTGGGACGTTCGATCACGGGAACCGAGGCAAGCCTCGAGTCCTTTCAGCGTTCGCATATTCACAATTTTTTCCAACGTTCCTATGTCGGCGAGAACGCGGTCGTGTCGGTGGCGGGAAATATTGAGCACGCGAGAATTCAGGATTTCGTCGCGGAGCGAATGAGCGATCTCAAATCGGGAACCGCTGCCGTTCCGCAACCTGCGCCGGCCCCGGAGATCCTGCATCGATTCCACGAGGAAAACGATCAGGAGCAATCTCATGTCGCCCTTTCCTTTCCCGGAGTGGATCGATTTCACAAGGACCGCTTCGCTTTGAAGCTCCTCGACGTCATTCTGGGCGAAAACATGAGTTCGCGCCTTTTTCAGAAGATCAGGGAAGAGAAAGGTCTCTGTTATGAGATTCAGAGCGATCTCGTTTCTTTTTCCGATGCGGGTCTCTTGCAGATATACCTCGCGCTGAGCCCGGAGAACCTCGCTCAGGCACTCGACGGGATTCTGGAAGTGATCACGGATATTCGTCTCGATGGCATTACGGAACGCGAAATTCGTGAGGCCAAGGCGTATCTCGTCGGGCAAAGCCGAATCAGCCTCGAGAACACCAGTTCGCAAATGATGTGGGCAGGGGAGACGCTCCTCTTTTTTAATGAGTGGATCGAGGCAGAAGAGGCACACCGGAAAGTCATGGATGTCACCGTCGACGAAGTGCTTGCTGCGGCGAGGTCGTATCTGGACCCGAGAGCGCTGTGCTCCGCTCTGATTGGATCCGGCGACTCCTGTCGTACGCTTGAACGCTGGCTCGGTGCGATTGCCTGAAGTTTTGCGGTTTCTGTTTCAAGGGGACAAAATGACAAACCGCTGATGGGCGCTGAGATACGCTGATCACGGTCTCTGCTCAACCTCAGGAATGAGCTCGCTCCTTAGCTTTGTCCGCTGCCCATGATAAGAGTGAAACGGCTTTCCTGCCATTTTACGAAGCCCTGCCGCCGCATCGAATCGGATCAGCGATAATTGCGGGCCCCTCAGCGGCCCGCCTCTTTCTCAATGCGTGCAGGACATCGGGCCGTCGAGGCTTTCCAGTCTTCGGAACCAGAGGAATTTTCTCGCGAAGAGTGGCAGTGGCTCAAAGGCGGCCTCATCGCCGAAAATTTGGTCATCCTTTCTCCCGAGAGTCTTTTCCTCGCCGTTGATCTGGTAGGTGACCTCGAAGTCTCCGGGCATTTCGCTGACGAGACGTCGGAACTCAAACCAGGGAATGATGTGGTGACCGATATTGGCAAATTGCTGAATGCCTCGGGGACGTTCCGAAGGGGCCAGGATATTCGGCGCTGACTGAAGGACTTCGACCATTTCGCTCTGCAGCTTGAAGAAGTCAGTCCTTTCGAAGAAGAGATGGTTTGATTCTCCTTCCGATCGCAAATTGCTGTACATCGAGAACGAGGTTTGGGTTCGTCCCCCGACCCAGGGATAGACGCCATTGAGCAGTACAGGGATCAGTCCGATCCAGGCAAGACTCCAACGTGCCCGGTTGGGAAGGCCTAAATCTTCTTTCCGCCCCCGCCAAGCCGCGAGGAGGTAGCACCCGCCAATCCAGCATCCCCAGATGAAGAAGGCAACGAAGCCGACACGATTGGCGCTGTGGAAAACTTCGTAATTGCGCCCACCGATGAGGTAGAGGGACCCCTGGGCAGTGAGCGTGGCAAAGAATCCTCCGACCGCGAGCCATCTCGCGATGTTTCGACCTCGTTCAGGAGAGCCGCGGCCGAGCCAGTTGAGTTGTTGATTCCAGAGGCCTTGAAGGCGCTCCCCCCAACCAAGTGGCATGAAGATGATAAGCACGGCGAGGATCAGGGAGCTGAAGCTGAAAATCCCCGCAGCAGGGTGAATCGAAAGCCACAAATGAAAGAAGACCGCCGCGAGAAACCCCGCGAAGCGGGTACGGCGAAAGAGCAGTAGAACGGGAATCCCGAATTCGAAAAGGTAAGACCCCCAGATCGCTCCGTGTAGCGCCCCGGTTGAGGTGGGGACGAGGGGGCCGAAGTAGGCGGCAATCTCGATGTGGAGTTTCGCAGCGCAGGAGATATCAGGATTGAGATAATCCCAGTTGAGCTTCTGAATCCCGGCCCAGAAATACATGATAATGATCGCGACTCGAATCACGGGGGCGAAGCGTGAGAGGTAGTCTTTTCCCTGCTCAAGAGGGGGGAGACCGAACAAAAGCTTCCCGAGAGCGACCAGCATAAACAAGGTCGTGAGTGCTCCGAGGACGTAGCCGTGGGGAATCCCCGGGATTAAGAAATAGCCTGCCTTCACGAGGACGGCGACAAAGAACCAGCGCATCTTCGGAAGCCATGCGGCAGAGACCTTGCGGAACTCAGCGACACCGGGCCCGAAGAAGAAAAAGCCCAGAAACGCCAGCACCATAATGAGATGGAGCATGCCTTCGAAAAGAATGTGATTCGGCACAAAGGGGAGTTTGTGCCAGAGATTGATGAGCGAAGCGAAGACGAGCACTCCGAACCTGAGGACGCAGGCGGGCTGGAAAATGACGGCGACTGCGGCGATCACGAGAACCCATCCCTGCCAGCTTTCCGCCCAGAAGGTAAAAGCCAGTTGGTGAACGAGGGTTGTGATTCCCCAAATCAACGCGAACGCGCTGAAGGGACGATATCCACTGCTACCCGACGTGGCATTCGTATGGCTCATAATTTTGTAAAAATTAAGTATCTTCCGAGTCACCGGTCAAGTGGCATTCTTAAGATGTTTGTTAGAAAATTTGATCCCTGCATCGTCCCGGGCACGACAGCAAAAGTAGCTGTGCCCCGAGGGTGTGGAGACGTCCGAAACTCCCATCGCATCCGGCGAATGTCCCCGCGCGCTCGAACATCGCAAGCGATGCCTTTTAATGCAAAGCAATCCCGTGCTTTTGCCAGAATGCCGTCAATGCCGTCGGAGATCCTTTGAAAACATTGCGCTGGGCGGGGCGGTCGAGATTTCCGAAGTAGAGGCTGTTTTGGTAGATTCCATTGGAAAAGACTTTGGGCTTCGATTTTCCATCGGACCATTCGACGCCGCCGTATTGCCACATCGCCCAGTCGGGCCAGAGGTTATACTGCTTCACGAGATTCTCCGGGTTTCCGGGAGCGGGGTAGACGGGGCCGGCCCCGCTCGTGTGAGAGTAGAGGGCGACCCAGTAGGGTGCCCGGGCAATGCGGGCTTTTGTTTTCGCGTCAGCACCACTCGTTTGCTGCTTCAGCGCCTCGCTATTTTCCAAAGAGCCGATTCTCATCACTCAACACGGTCGTCCCGCTGCTTATCTCCTCGATGTGTCCACTTTCGAAGCCATGGAGGAACGGATCGCATTGCTGGAGGGAATCGCGCAGGGTGAGCAGGCGATTGAAGAAGGTCGAGTCGTCTCACATGCCGCAGCCAAGAAGCTAACGAAACGATGGCTGGATTGATCTGGACGGAGCCGGCTCTCACCGACCTTGACCGAATTGCAGACTGCATCGCATTAGATGATCCTGAGGCTACGAGGAAACTCGTCAGAAAAATATTTTCCCGGGTGGAGCAACTGATCGAGTTTCCCGAGAGTGGATCAATTCCACGAGAACTGCGATCGATGCGACGGTATCAACAGCTCGTCGAGAGTCCCTCTCGAGTGTTCTACCGAGTCGATCGGAAAACGATATACATTGTTCACGTGACGAGAGGTGAACAGATTTTGCGGCGCCGGAATCTGGGGCGGAAAGGGTAGCTCGCGGGCGGGATGTATTTTTGCGAGGGACCGGCCCCGAGAGATTTCTCGGATTCAAATCAAGTGTAACTAATTCCAAAAAACCTTTCCCAAGCGACGACCGTCTTCTCCTGATCCATTTTTGAGAAAGGTTAGGAGCGCGCAATATTTAGCATATCCATTACAGCTGCAATCTCCTTTATATGTTTCAATTGAATTGAAATCTCTCAACACCGCCGTCTTAGCTCGGTAGGATTTACCTTAATCGCAGTGCTTCTAGGGCTCATCAGCGTGCTCTTCATTGGCGCTGCCGACTACAAGGAAGGCACGGATCGTGCGCAGTGTATTTTAACGATTACGGGGAGTGGAACGCCGTTTATTTCCTGTCAGACGGTGGGTCTCGGACATGCTTCGACCGCAGGCGTCGCTTGGTAAGCAAGCGGGTTAAGACTAGTGCTCCTTGCAGAATTTCCTCGGGATCAGATCATGAGGAACCCCTTCTACGTAAACGGTCTCCGAACGCCGGCAGGCTTCTCCGGCGAGGAGGCCTGATTGGTGGCAGAGTTCCATTGAGATGACTTCTTCAGGGGCTGCGAAGTCGGTGAATTCGTAGCCGATCGCTTCGGCTTCGGACATGATTTCTTCCCAAATGGGCATGGCAATGCGGCCACCGTAAGCGCCTTTCATGATCGTCTCGGGTTGGTCGAGACCGAGCCAGACGCCTCCGGAAAGGCGACTTGTGTATCCGACAAACCAGGCGTCAAAAAAGGCATTCGTTGTTCCGGTTTTTCCTCCGGCAGGAGCGGTGAATCCCATTTTCCGGATCGAAGCGGCGGTTCCTCCGGGCTGCATCACTTGCTTGAGAATGTTGGAGGTGAGCCAGGCGGCTCCGGGTGAGAGGACGCGATAATTGGCGCTCTCGTGAGCATATAAAGCGGTGCCGTCGCGGTCTTCGATATTCTCGATAAAATAGGGTTGATGACGAATGCCGCCGGTCGCAAAGACCGAAAAGGCACTCGTGACGTCTTTGACGTTGGCTCCGGTCGTGCCGATGTAGACGGTGGGCGAGGGCTCCATTTCCCGTCGGTCACCGAGTCCGGCGTGTTCCATCATCGCAAGGACGTTGTTGATGCCCGCCCACTCACCCACTCGAATCGTCATCGTGTTGCGTGATCGGATCAGGCCCTGCGAGACGGGAAGCATTCCCCCGAAGGTGCCGTCGGAGTTTCCGGGGTTCCATTCGTCTTTTGCCCAGGAGATTTCATGAGGCCCGATTGCCGCGTCACTGATCCATTGCCCCGGGAAAAGGCCACGCTCGAAAGCCGCTCCGTAGACGAGTGGTTTGAAAATTGATCCCATCGGGCGTTGCGCCTGGGTCGCGCGGTTGAAAGCGCTTTCGGAAAAATCGCGCCCGCCAACCATGACGCGCATTGCGCCGGTGTAGTTTTCGAGCAGCACGGTCGCGGCTTGAAGGTAGCCGGGATCACCGGACTGATGCTGGGCCGCTTTCGGGTGTGGGTAGTCGGCTTGCGCTTCGATCTCGTCGAGGTGCTTCACGAGGGCGCGCTCCGCCGCAGTCTGCAGTCGGGAATCAAAGGTAGTCCGAATTGTGAGACCTCCGACTCCGGCGAGTGATGGCACGAGCTCGTCCACCTGATCGCCGACCATTTTCAGCAAATAGGTCTGCTCGGAAACTTTCGAATGTTTGCGAAGCATCTCCATCCAGAGCGATTGGTCGAGCACGACCGGTTTCGCTGATTCCATTGATTTGGCTTCCTTTTTGGTGATGTAGCCTTCGTCTTCCATCCGCCAGAGGGTGCTGCGCATTTCGCGAAGCGCGGCGTCGTAGTTCCTGAACGGTGAAAATCCGTTCGGGGCACGAATCACGCCGGCGGTCATCGCTGCCTCGGGGAGAGTGAGGTCGGCAGCCGGTTTCCCGAAATAACCCTGAGCCGCCTGTTCGATGCCGTTCATGCCGGTTCCGAGGAAAACACGGCTCACGTAATGATAAAGGATTTCGTCTTTCGTGTAGTGGCTCTCGATGCGACGAGCGATCGCCATTTCGAGGAGCTTTCGCTGAATCGTCTTTCCGGTGAGCCCGTAAGTCATTCTCGTGAGCTGCATCGTAATCGTGCTCGCCCCCTGAACCGTCCTATTTTCGCGGGCATTGCGAAGCCAGGCCCTCACTAGGCCAAAATGATCGACTCCGTGATGACGGTAAAAGCGGCCGTCTTCCCGTGCGATGAGGGCATTTAAAAAATAGGGCGAAATCTGATCGAGGGGAACGGGGGTGCCGATATCTTCTCCGTGGAGGTAGCCGATGTGATCTCCGGTCGCGTCGAGGACGACGGACTCTTGCGGCATGCGACCTACTGCCGAGATGTCGTAGCTTGCGGCCGCTCGTTCGTATTGAAAGAGGATCATCCCCCCGATGAGGAGTCCGATGAAAGAGGCAATCAATCCGGCGACGATGAAGAAGCGGACGAGCGGATTACGCAGGATCGAGGCGAGTTTGCTTGCGGGCCCCCGTTTCCGGGTTCGGCTCGCGGACTTGCGCGTAGCCGATTTACGCGAACGCGAGCGTTTGGATGGTCGTGACATCGAGAGGAGTGAAAAACGCGAGTTTCCCGCAGATTGAGTCGAATCTCAAGCAGGACTTAACCTTCTTGGGCCGATGACCTAACCCTGAAGAGCTGATAGGGGGAAAGAAGTCTCTAAGTCATCGCGAGAATCAACCGGACGGAATCGACTCGCAGCGGGGTATCGAAAAGATACTTTTCCAAATCAGCCTGCTCCTTCTGCGCGATCTCAATCTCGGCATCCCGCACCGGATGCCCCATTTTCTTCAGTCGAATGAGACGCTCAACTTCGCCGCCCACTTCTTCTTTCATCCGTTCGATCGCTTCGGCCCGAATTTCGTCGGCTCGTAGCTCTGATTCTTTCTCGGCTAGCTCGAGGAGCCCTGGAATCGTCGCGCGAAGCGCTTTGGATTTCTCGCGAAGGAATGAGGAGGGTCCGGGGCGGCCATCGTTACGAACGCGCTCGGTCGTAAAATCGTCAGTGCGGTTGCGGCCTTTCTGATCGACGAGTCGACGAATCGGCTTGGATGGCAGAAAGCGCTCGGCGTGGAGATGTCCCGGAGCGATGCACTCGAGTACTGAAACGGTCTCAACCATGAGCAGTTGCTCTCCGGCTTTTTCGAGACGGAAGAACGCGGCGTTCCCGTGGTCGGTGGAAAGCAGGCTCTCCAGTGCACTGATGACCATAGGATGATCTTCGGTCAAAAAAGTGATGTCTTCCCGTGCCAGTGCCGTGGCGCGGTCAAAGGTGACGGACATGCCTTCTTCGGGAAGGCCCGGGAATGCTTCGGCTGAAAAGAGATGCTCGGGGAGGAGGACGTAGCTTCGGGTCGCGAGGTCCTCGACGGTCACGCCAAAGTGATCGAAGAGCTTCAGCATCAAATATTCGAGGCGGGTATCCTGGTCGAGGACTTCGATTTGCGAAACGAGAGCCTCTCCCTGGTCGCGGTCAAAAGAGCTGATTTCAAGAAGGTGATCGCGTCCGCCTTCGAGTTCGAGCTCGATTTTGGCTTTGTAGGCTTTAGTCCGATCGAGTAGATCAGGAAGCGCGGTTTCGCGGTCTTCGGCAGAGGCGATGGTGAGCTTCTCCAGTTCATTCCGGAATTCGCGATGGATCGCGCTGGAACCGTGCAGGGTATTTTCGAAAGCGCCGAGGCCGTTGTGATACCAGAGCGTGAGCATTTCTTCAGCTGACCCTTCGACGAAAGGAACGTGGATATGAATGTCCTCGGTTTGGCCGATTCGGTCGAGACGTCCGATCCGTTGCTCGAGAAGTCCGGGATCGGAAGGCAGATCAAAGAGGACGAGGTGATGGGCGAACTGAAAATTGCGGCCTTCGGATCCGATCTCTGAACAGATCATGATTCTCGCGCCCATTTCTTCATCGGCGAACCAGGCGGCATTCTTATCGCGCTGCAGAAGGGTGAGCCCTTCATGAAACATCGTTGCCTGAGCGCTGATAACAAATTTCAGCTCACTCTCGATTTTCTCGACCATCTCCCGGGTGTGAGTGATAAGTAGAATTTTAGATTCAGGCTCTGCTTTGAGCAAGGTCACGAGCCATTCGAGCTTTTTCTCAAACGATTCACTTTCCTCACAGGTGAGAGGAATAAGGTGGGCGTTCCGTTCCGGGAAGGTATCAAGAACGAGGCGTCGGTTCCGGAAAAGAACGCGGCCCGTGCCATGGAGGTCGATCAGTTCGCTGCGGCAGGTGTCGCGTCGAGCGGGAACGTCGTCTTCTTTCAGCTTCGCGGCCGCTTCTTTGCCGAGAAATTTCGCGATTTGCTTGATTTGAGCGGCGGTGAGCTTTGCCTCGCCGTTGAGGCTGTCGGCGAGATCAGAGATCGCCTGATATTTGTCGGACTCTTTGATAAACTCGTCGAGATCGGAGAAACGAGCCGGATCGAGAAGGCGAAGGCGCGCGAAGTGGCCGGCACGTCCGAGCTGTTCAGGGGTCGCGGTGAGAAGGAGGAGGCCGGTTGATTTGGCGGCGATCGCTTCGACGGCGTCATATTCGGGGCTCGAAGATTCGACGCTCCACTCGAGGTGGTGCGCTTCGTCGACAATCGTGAGGTCCCATTCGGCGGCGGCGGCTTGCCCGGCACGCTTCGGATTCGAGGCGAGCCATGAGGTCGCGCAGATCAGCATTTGATCGTCAAAAAACGGGTTGTCGTTCTTTCCTTCCTCGAGGCCGGCCTCGATCGCTGCGGCGCGATCTTCGTCATAGATCGCGAATGAGAGTGCGAATCGACGGTAAAGTTCGACGAACCACTGATTCACGAGGGCGTCGGGCACGAGAATAAGAATCCGTTTCGCCCGGCCACTGAGTTGGAGGCGATGAAGGATCAAACATGCTTCGATCGTTTTTCCGAGTCCCACTTCGTCAGCGAGAAGGACACGGGGGGCATTACGATTCGCGACTTCTTCGGCGATATAGAGCTGGTGGGGGATCAGAGAGACGCGCCCGCCGATAAGACCGCGAACGTCACGGGCTCTCGCTTCGTGTTGATTTCGAACCGCTGACTGACGCAGGCTCCAAAGTTTAGGGTCATCGCTGACCCCGGAAAGCAGGCGCTGCTCGGGGCGTTGCGTGTTCATCGTGTCCGAGAGGCTGCTTTCGGACAGCTCGTTCCCTTCGCCATCGACATAGATCAGTCGCTTATCGTCTTCTTTAACCTCGGAAACGACGAAAGAATTCCCTTCCTGGTTGCGGACGGTGTCTCCGGCTTCAAAAGCGACGCGGCGCAGCGGAGCGTTCCTCGCGGCGTAGGTTAAGGTCTCCCCGACAGCGGGAAAGAAAGCGGTCACGTGGGTTCCATCAGTGGACATAATCAGGGCGAGTCCAAACTCTGCCTGAGTTTCACTGATCCAGCGTTGACCCGGTGCGAACTGCGAAGGGTCCGTATTGTCGGTCTGATAGCGCGAATGTTTCATTCAATCTAAGGGGGCTGAAATGCTAACGTGTTTCCCGCGAAGCGCCAACGACTAGAGTAATATTTTTCAAATTGACAGAGGGGCGGACGAAACGAACTTAAGAACGATGTCTTTGCTCATTCGTATACCGGCCCTCTTGGTCGCGTTAGGACTTCTCGTTTCAGGCGGGCAGGCGAAAATGTGCGAAATGGTGGCCTTCGTCGGGATCGATCTTCATACTCCGTCAGCGCACTGCGCACACGGTGGGGTTGAGCACACTCATTCAGAATCTGAGCCGTGCACCGATGCATGCTTTGTAGAACTGAGTGAAGGTTTTGCGTCGGTTCAGAATAATATCCCCACTCTCATCGCGACGGAAGGATTTGATTCCTCGCTTCTGGGTGCTTCCGCTTTTCTCCCTGAGAGCGGATTATACGCTAGGGTCTCTTTAGCGTGGCATGGCCCTCCACAAGTGCCTCTGCGATCGCTTCATAGCGACCCGCTTTTCTCGGGTCGTTTTTTGGTCTGATCCAGACCCGGTCCGGCTTTTCTTCGCCGGACAAGCACCGTATAAGGGGGTAGTTCCTCCCCTGATCGGTTTTGAATGCGTTATTCCTGCACCCATCATAGTGTCTTACGAAAGGAATCCCGCGAGACGGAACGAAACACACACAGATATTCATTGATGAGATTTTACTTAACTTTCATACTGCCAATTGTTCTTGCCCTGAGCGTTCCTCTCGAGGCGGCGGAGGCTCGTTCCTTGTCCCGAAACAAGGCAATCTCGCTGGCTCTCGAGAATAATCGCGAACTGAGCATTGCGGCTCTGGAAATCGAGCGGGCAGCTTCGAGTTTCAGATGGGCGGGAAGACTCGACAATCCCGAGCTGGAAGTCTCACGAGGGGGCGATGGAATCGGCCTCGATGACGGCGAGAGCATCTACGAGGTCGCTTTTTCGCAACGATTTCCTATTACGTCGCGGCTGAAGAAAGAGAAAGGGCTCAAAAAGTACGAGGTGCTTCTCGCCGAAGCTGAGATCGCGGAACGCAGACGGCAGATCGCGGGGGAAGTCGATCAGGCGATTGTGGATCTTCTCGCGACCCGTGAGCAGATTCGACTTGAGCGTAAGTTGCTTGCTCTAAATCGCGAGATTGTTGATTTCCTTAAGCAGCAGCAGAAGCGTGGCGAGGTCTCTTCGCTTGATGTGATGCAGGCCACTCTCACGGGGCGAAAGCTGGAACAGGCGGCGAAGGGACAGGCAGCGGTTGAGCGCCAGAAGCTTTTTGCACTGAATAAACTGCTTGGACTTGAAGCGACCTCTTCGGTGACGGTTACTGAGAATTTGAACCTTCCTGGCAGTGCGCCTGCGATCGAAGCTGATTTCTCGACCGTCCTCGGACGCCGACCCGATTACGTGCTCTCCCTCGCGAAGATCGACGAAGCGAATGCGGCGATCGCACTGCAGGAAGCGAGTCGCTGGGAAGACATTTCCGTGAAGCTTTTCGTCGAGGGTGAAAATGCGGTTGATGATCCTAACGGTCTCGAGCGTAACTCGTTTGCCGGTTTCGGCATTTCGATCCCGCTTCCGCTGCGAAAGCGAAATCAGGAAGGGATCGAGAAAGCGAGGATTGATCGGAAGGCTGCCGGAAAAGGTGTTGAAGCGGCTTCTTTCACGATTCGGAGTGAATGCGAGGATGCTTTTCAGCATCGCAAAGATTCATGGGAGCTGGCAATGGAGGCTTCGGGGGAGCTCTTGAATCTGGCTGGGCAAAATTTAAAACAGTTTCGTAAAGCCTACCAGGAAGGGCAGGCGAGCCTCATTCAGGTGCAGCAAGCGCAGGAGCAAGTGCTTGAGCTGCAGAACGCATCCGTCGAATTCACAGCCGAATATCACCGGGCCGCGGCGAGAGTTCGCTACGTGACCGGGAATTACCCGAACCTAACTATTTCTCACTCTTCCAAATGAATTGTAATCGCTGCTTTATTTTTAACGTGATCACTGCGCTGGGTTTTGCCGCCCTGCCTTTGGCTGCTGCCGAGGAGGCGATCAGTGATGATCGTGCCGCCAACACCATTATTCTCAACGAAACGGCGGTTGCTAATTTGAGGATCGCCAAGGAATCGGTTGAGGAAAGAACCTTTGAATCCACTGTTTTCGCGATTGGTCGGATTGAAGAGATTCCCGCGAATCGCTCCGCCCTTTCGTCTCGAATCTACGGTCGAGTCGTGAAGCTCAATGCCCATGTCGGTGACAGTGTGAAGCAGGGCGAAGTGCTCGTTCACATCGAGAGCCGCCAGCCGGGTAACCCGCCTCCGACAATTGAATTGAAAGCGCTTCAGGGTGGCCTCGTTGTTGATTCCCATGTTCGGCTCGGTGAGCCGGTTGATCCTGCTGAGGATCTTCTCGATATTTCGGACCGATCCAAAGTGTGGGCGGTCGCGGTGATTCCGGAACCCGAAGCGTCGGGGATCGTGCCGGGAACGAAAGCCCGTATCAAGGTGCCCGCTCTCGGCGGCGAAGTGATCGATGCGGTCATGACTCGCTACGGAGTCAATGCGAACCGCGAAGCTGGTGCGGTCGAAGGTATTTTCGAGCTCGATAACGAGGACCGGAAACTGCAGCCGGGAATGAGGGTGGAGTTTTCCATCATCACGGCTTCCCGCGAGAATGTGTCAGCCGTCTCAAGAACGGCTCTGCAAGGGGACCCCACGAAGCGGGTCGTTTTTGTCGAAGACTTTGAACTCGCCAATGCGTTTGTCAGGGTCCCCGTCATTCTTGGCGAGCAGAATGACACCCATGTCGAGGTGCTCTCCGGTCTTTTTCCCGGCGATGAAGTTGTCACGCATGGTTCTTACGCACTCAGCTTCGCCGGAGGGGGAGGCGGAATCTCACTGAAGGAGGCGCTCGATGCGGCTCACGGTCACGAACACAACGAAGATGGTTCCGAGATGACGGATTCGGAAAAGGCAGAAGCGGACACAGCCCAATCCGGAGGTGGCAGCGGGGGAGGTTCCGGATCGTTCATGCAGGTCGCGGTCATGATCTGGGCAGGCATCGCAACGCTGCTCTGCCTCTTCTTCGCCCAATCGCTCTGGAAAAAACGAGCGAAGAGCAAAGCGTAGTTCCTGCGAAGCCTATCCGATTTCCTCTACTTTCTCCTCGCTCCTTGCTCCTCCCAAAATGCTCAATACACTCATCAGATTTTCGCTCGCGCAACGCGCCCTTGTTGTCGCGGTGGCGGTGGTTTTGCTTGTCCTCGGGATCAAGAAAGTCACTGAGCTGCCGGTCGAGGTGCTACCGGATCTCACCAAGCCAACCGTGATTATCCTCACCGAGGCACCCGGATTTGCTCCGGAGGAAGTCGAGACACTTGTCACGATTCCACTCGAGAATGCGCTCATGGGCGTGAACGGCGTGACGCGTCTTCGTTCGGTGAATGATATTTCCCTATCCCTTGTTTTTGTCGAGTTCGATTGGGACACCGACATTTACAAAGCTCGACAATTTGTGCAGGAACGAATGACAGGAGCGGCTGATCTTTTGCCGGAAGGCGTCAGTCCCTACATGACCCCTGTCGCTTCATTGATGGGTGAAATCATGCTAGTGGGGCTGGTTGATCCCTCCGGAAAAACGGATCCTCGAGATTTACGAACCCTTGCCGATTGGACGGTCGCGACGTCGCTGAAATCGGTGCCGGGAATTGCCGAGGTGCTCGCGATGGGAGGCGGGGTTAAGCAACTGCACGTTCAGCCGCAGCCCAATAAGATGCTGGCGCTTGGCGTCACTTTTGATGAAGTACGCGAAGCAGCGGCTCATGCCGTGAGCAATACGACGGGTGGCTTTCTCACGGGATCGGCTCAGGAGATCATGGTGCGGAATCTCGCGATGACGACCGACCTCGATGAGATCTCTCAAACCGTCGTGAGCCATGACAACGACCGGCCGATTCGACTCTCGGATGTGGCGACAGTGAAGTGGGACGTCGAGCCGATGCGCGGCGACGCGGGAATGGGTTCGCGGGACATGGAGTTTTCGAAGGGAATGGAGCAACCAGTGGGGTATCGCGGTGTGCTCCTAAGTGTCACCAAATCTCCCGGATTCGATACCATATCGCTGACGGAAGCAGTGGAAGGGCGACTCGAAACTTTGCGGGCAACGTTGCCCGAAGGAACCGAGCTTTTGGTGGTGTATCGGCAGGCCGACTTTATTGAAATTTCGATCGGCAACCTCGAGGAAGCACTTCGTGACGGGGCCATCATGGTGGCGGTGATACTCTTTCTCTTTCTACTCAATTTCAGGGTCACGTTCATTACTTTGACAGCGATCCCGCTGTCGCTCGCTATTTCGATTCTTGTTTTCGATCTCTTCGGTCTCACCGTGAACTCCATGACTCTGGGCGGCTTTGCTGTGGCGATTGGTATGGTGGTGGATGATGCCATCGTTGATGTCGAAAATGTATTTCGGCGTCTCCGCGAGAATGCCGCGAAGGGGGAGAAAACGCCGCGCATCGAAGTCATTGCGCTCGCCTCAGCGGAAGTGCGATCCTCAATTCTCTACGCGACCGTTCTCATCATTCTTGTGTTCGTGCCGCTCCTTGGACTCAGTGGTGTCGAAGGCCGTCTCTTCGCTCCGATTGCGATTGCGACGATCGTGAGTATGGCCGCTTCCTTCGTCGTTTCTTTAACCGTGATTCCTGTGCTCAGTTCGTACCTGCTAAACCCCAAGGCGGGGAAGTCGCACGATGATCAAATTGCAGTGCGTTGGTTGAAGCGTGGATTCCATCACACCTTGCTTCGGTTTGCTCTTTCTCAGCCGTTCCTGGTCTTAGCAATATCCCTTGCGATGGTGATCGCTTCAGGGGTGGTCTATTCGGGTATGGGAGGAAACTTCCTTCCTGCTTTTCGTGAACCCACTGCGGTGGTCGCAACGACGATGGCTCCGGGCACGTCGTTGAAGCAAACGACGGACATGGCTGATACTGCGATGGATTTGCTTCTCGAAATTCCGGAAGTGGAAACGGTCGGCTATCGCGCCGGGCGTGCTGAAAGGGGCGATCATGTCGTCCCTGTTTCAACGGTGGAGTTCGAAGTTGATTTCCTGGAGTCGGAAGATCGGAGCCGAGATGAAGTGATCGCAGATATTCGTTCGACGATGCAGGGTATCCCGGGAACCTTTAGCGCCATCAGTGGCCCTCTCGCAGACCGTATCGGGCATATGCTCAGCGGAGTCTCCGCGAAAATTGCCGTGAAAATTTATGGCAACGATCTCGACGAGCTTCGACGGATCGGAACCGATATTGCTGAACTTGCACGCGAAATTCCCGGTCTCGAAGAGGCGCGGATTGAGCAGCAGGCTCCGATTCCTCAGTTGCGAATCGAAGTGGATCGTCAACGCGCTCTCGCCTACGGAGTGAGCCCCGGAAAGCTGAACGAGGAACTCGGAGCGCTCATGGGAGGTGAGCCTGTTGCGGAGATTTTTGAGAATCAGCGGGTCTACGATCTTGTCGTGAGACTTCCGGAAGAATGGCGGGAGTCACCTGAAAAATTGAGCCACCTCTACATTGACACTTTAAACGGAAAACGTATCCCTCTGAGCTATGTCGCCGATATCCGGCAGGCGAGCGGTCCCAATACGATCCTCAGAGAGAACACTCGGCGACGTTTTGTTGTGTCGATCAATCCGACTTCTAGCGATCTGAATTCCATGGTCGAACAACTTCAGCGGGAAGTGACCGCGAAGCTCGAGCTCCCGGTGGGCTACAGCCTCTCCTTTGAAGGGGAGTATGCTGCGCAGGCAGATGCGAAGCGACGCATTTTCGTGATGTCTTCTGTGATTTTGTTAGTCATTATATTCCTGCTCTTCAGTTATTTTAGGAGCGCCTTTTTTGTTTTGTTAGTCTTGTTGAATATCCCCATTTCTCTGATTGGCGGGATTCTCTACACCAAGCTTGAATTGGACACGGTTAGCATTGCGACCCTTGTTGGATTTATCGCTATCTCGGGGATCGCGGCGCGAAATACGATCATGATGCTTTCGCACTACCTGCACCTCATGAGGCACGAGGGAGAATCCTTCAATCGCGAGATGATCGAACGGGGGACTGAGGAGCGACTCGTCCCGGTCTTGATGACCGCTCTCTCCGCCGGTATCGCTTTGATTCCTTTGGTGCTCGCGGCAGACGAGCCCGGGAAAGAAATTTTGAATCCGGTCGCTGTCGTCATCGTGGGAGGTCTCATCAGTTCGACTTTTCTCGGTCTCATGGTGACTCCGGCCTTGTTCCGGGTCTTTGGGAAGAAGGCTTCGGAAACTGCTATTTCCCGCAATTCAGCGGCTTCGCTTTAACCTTTTTTGAATAATAACCTGAACTAACCATCCAACTAACATGAAAAAAGCCCTACCACGAGTCGCCACCCTATTTGCCGCAATGGCCTTTGCCCTGAATCCCGCATGCACTAAAGAATCGGGAGAAAAGGATCACGATCACGATCATGACGGGCATCACGAGAATGACGGCCACAAGCATGGCGAAGAGGGTCATGACGATCATGCGGACCACAAAGAGGATTCTGCCGAGCACAAGGACCACGGCGATGATCATGGCCACGATCACGATTCAATCGAGGCGGGCCCAAACGGTGGCCGCATCCTTCATGAGGTTGAGCCACATGTAGAATTCCTCGTTACTGCCGATCGTAAAGTTCGGATCTCAGCGGTGAATGATGATGGGAAAGTAGTTCCTGTAACCACTCAAACGGTATCTTTGATGGGCGGAAGTCGTTCGAACCCCACGAAGATGAAGTTCACTAAAGACGGCGATGTTCTCGTCTCCGATATCGCGTTTCCTGAAGGCAATGACTTTCCTGTCGTGATTCAGCTCAAAGGAGCTCCTGAAGGCAAAGCGGCAATCGTGAAGTTCAACCTGAACCTCGCTGACTGCCCGAAATGCGAGAACAAAGAATATGCCTGCAACTGCGAACACGAGCACTGATTGCGAAAGCATTTCATTTTTTGATCAACGAAAGCGGGTGAGCAATCACTCGTTTTTTTTGCGCCTCGTGGAAATGGTGCTTTTACCAATCAGTTTCTGTGACCGCGTAAAAATCACTTCACTTCAGGGATTTGGCTTCACGCGACTTGTCAGCTCGAATTTAATATTCCCGTTCCGACTTTTCGGATGATTTAATGATCAGGGCAACCTCTCCAAATATGATCACGTGAAGGAGACAAGCTCCTTCGATCAATGACCTCAGAGTGGCGAGATTGGACAAATCGGAATTCGATCACTGGCAAGCTTTCGTTTTATCGGGTTGATAAGATTTCACATCTCGAAATGAGGAGACTATTAAGATTTTCATCGATTGCAGGAATTCGAGTCCTGATCAAGAGTCACCGATGCCGAAGGACAAGTCCTTTCCCTTTCCCAACGAAGTATATCCGACTGACTGGTTTGCACCGATGCAGGTGGCTGATTTGTCATCCGGTGATCGTCCCCTCGAGCTGGATCTCGGTTCTGGGGATGGCTCATTTCTCATTCAAATGGCGGAGCATCATTCCGATCGCGATTTCCTTGCGGTGGAGCGTCTCCTCGGTCGAGTTCGCAAGGTGTGCCGGAAAATTGATCGGGCCGGCTTAACGAACGCGAAGGCGCTCCGTGCGGACTCCAATTATGTTGTCGACTGGCTGCTGCCTAAGGGGGCCTTTAATCGTATCCATTTTCTGTGTCCCGATCCCTGGCCGAAGAAGAAGCACGCGCGTCGCCGGCAAATGTGCCAACTACCATTTCTTCAAGCGCTCCACGACCTTCTCGCCCCGGGCGGAGAACTCCTTTTCATGACCGATTCGCCGGAGTATTTCGCGGAGTCACTCGAAACTCAAGATGACTGCGATTTCTTCGTGGCGCAGCGATGGGAGGTCGGTGATTTTCACTATGCTGAGACCGATTTTGAAAAACAGTGGATCGAGCAGGGGAGATCAATGCATCGCCTTAGATTGGGAGCCATCTGAATTAAACCGGTTTCACTCCGAGTTCTTCAAAAGGGACCTCGTGCGGCAGCACTTTGTTCCTCGCGGCAAGGGCGCAGGCAACTCCGGCGGCTTCTCCCATCGCAACGGCATTGCCGGTGACACGGTAGCTGCTGTGAGCGATGAAGCTGCCACTGATGCAACGCCCCGCGAGCATGAGTCCGTCGACGTCCTTCGCGATGAGCGATCTCAAAGAGATGTCGTAGGGCTGCGATTTGAACGGCTTTGATTCGATCGCCTTCGTCTTTTTGGGATCGGTTGCGTGAACGTCGATCGGGAAAGTGACGCGGCAAATGCCGTCTTCAAAACGGGCGCCGGACTTGAGATCATCGTCGCTCGAAGTGTAGCGACCATGGATGCGTCGTGCCTCGCGGGTTCCAATTTGTTCGCCCGTCGAAATAATTTCGGCATTCTTCCAGGGGCCGCCTTTTTTTCTCAAGGCGTTGATGAGGGCATGGTTTTCGCGGCGCGCTTCGAGAGTGGCCCGGGTGACATCGGTCGCGTCGATTGCGGAGACGTTGTATTGATGATTGGCCATCATCGCATAGAGACCGTCGTGAATTTCAAAGATGGAAGGTCCTCCGTAGGAGGGATCGACTCCGGCGCTGCGAAGCTCGGCGAGGAAGTTCGACTTTCCGCGCCCAAGCCCATTGGCGGCGGCATAGTGATTGATAAAAGGGGCGATCTCCTTGGTTTTTACTCCGTGGAAAAGAACCATGAGGCTCATCGGTTGGGTGATGCCGTCTCCGGGGCGGCCAAAATCAAATCCACACCCTGCCTGGGCCGCGAGATCGCCGTCTCCGGTCGCATCGATGAATGATTTTGCGGTCCAGACTTCGCGTCCCGTTTTTGACTCGGTCACGACGGTGGAAAGACGATTCGAATCGTCGGGGACGGCTCCAACGATGCGAGTGAAAAGACGAATATCGACTCCGGCTTCAAGGAGCATGTCTTCGAGGAGCAGCTTCATCGGCTCAGGGTGATAGACCCAGGCGCTCTTGACCTGCTTGCCGTTGTTTTGTTCCTTCAGCCTCACGAGCAATTCAGCCATGATTCCCTGCTTGTTGATTCCGTCGAGAATCCACGACAACATTCCTGCCGTCCAGATCCCGCCGATGCAGCCATGCACTTCGATGAGTGCTGTCTTTGCTCCGCTCCTCGCCGCAGCGAGGGCGGCCGCAAACCCGGCAGGGCCTCCGCCTGCGACAATCACATCGTAGTCGCCGGCGAGAGGAATCTCGCGGGCATCTTCTGCAAACCAGTCGCTCTTCAGTTCACCCGAAGTCCGAACGTGCATCCGCTCGCTGGTGCCAAAGACTTTCTTTTCATCGCCGGGGCGGGGACGTCGGAGAGGAACGGGGCGGTTGTCAGGGTTCACTTTCTCCTGCGCATTACTGCCTTTGATTCCAGCGGCCAAAGCAGCTGCCCCGGCAGTGAGGTGTTTGGCGAAATGGCGACGATCTAGGGAACGATCTTTCATGCCAACCAGTGAATCTCATCGCGGTGCGAATGGAAAGCACCGGATCACGGCGAATTTGTGTGTCCGAAATGTTTCAGCCTGATCCAGTGAAGTTTGAGAAATAGTTCCTCGGTTCCAATCTAGGCAGTCGACTTCCCCGCGTTTTGTCGTCGCCATATAGCGACGAAACAGTTCTTCCCTCCGACGATCAATGCTTCGATCGCGAGAGAGCAAAGCAGGAGAACCCAGGCGTTCGATTCCCGGATTGAGTAGGAACTTGCGCTGATCGTTTCGAAGTTGAATTGATTGACCTTTTGCTTCCAGGTGAGATTTACTACCTCTTTCGCGATGGGAGGCTTCTTAATTTTGATCGTGCCAAGGTCAAGGGTTGAGGGTGACCATTGACCTGCGAGCGGAAGGGCGATTACGAAACAGAGGGAAATAAAATGTTCATCGGTGACCCGTTTCCAGATCGGTAGCTGCGTCTTCCACTCTTGATTAAAGGCGCGGGCGACTGATTTCATGACTCCGAAGATCGCTCCAATCGTCGCAAAGCGTGATGGGCTAAGAACACGATAGCCGAGGAGCCACTCGAGCAGAATGCTAAGCAGCAACGCGACGACGATGAATTGCGTCACGTCCGCATAAATTGCGAAGGGGATTGGGTATCGTTTTGTGAGGGGCTTTTTCAAAATACTGATTGCTCAGGGTTAACTATTTCGTGCAAATATATAAGGCTGCGCAAAAAAAAACTTGGGGCCGGAGGTCTTTTTAGAAAATTGCCGGTGTTGAAACGCAGTGTAACCACCGGATGTTCATAAGGTGAATCATAGCGCCCCGGCAGAGGTGCGAGAAATGGAGGAGTACGAGTCGACGACGATCTACCTCGGGCACTGTTGGCTGAAACCAAAGTCGACGACACGAAGAAACCTTCTCGCACCCCGTCCGGGGTGCACGAGAGTTTTATTGACTATCCGGTGGTTACGCTCTGCTTCACCAGCGGCTGCTTCCTGTTGAGCCTCCGGCTCATTGTCGTTCGCTCGACCTAGCCAAGCAAACCATTCAGGGTTGCGCTTGGGCGCATTGCTTCGCTCGTCTTCGCTTCGTCGGGCTGGTAATAGCCACCGATGTCGACAGGGTTTCCCTGAGCGCCGATGAGCTCGGCGACGATGGCCTCTTCGTTGCTTGCGAAGGCTTCAGCAATCGGAGCGAATTCGGCTTTGAGGTCGGCGTCGTCATCCTGACTCGCGAGGGCTTCGGCCCAGTAGCTGGCGAGGAAATAGTGGCTTCCGCGGTTGTCGATGCCGCCGAGGCGACGGGTCGGAGATTTGTTTTCGACGAGGAACTTTCCCGTCGCGGCGTCGAGTGTTTTTCCGAGGATGATGGCTTTCGGAATATCAAAGGTTTCTCCGAGGTGCTCGAGTGAAACGGCGAGGGCGAGGAATTCGCCGAGCGAATCCCAACGAAGATAGTTCTCAGCGACGAACTGCTGGACGTGCTTGGGGGCAGAGCCACCGGCGCCTGTTTCGAAGAGGCCTCCGCCGTTCATCAAAGGAACGATCGAAAGCATCTTTGCGCTCGTGCCGACTTCGAGGATTGGGAAAAGGTCAGTGAGGTAGTCGCGGAGCACGTTTCCGGTGACGGAAATGGTGTCTTCGCCAGCCTTGAGGCGCTTCAGGGTGAAGTGCGTTGCCTCGACCGGGGACATGATCTGAATATCAAGTCCGTCGGTGTCGTGTTCGCTCAGGTAGATGTTTACTTTGCTGATGATCTCGGCGTCGTGGGCGCGAGTTTCGTCGAGCCAGAAAACGGTCGGAGTGCCGGTGGCGCGGGCGCGAGTCACGGCGAGTTTTACCCAGTCGCGGATCGGAGCGTCTTTAGCCTGACAGGCGCGCCAAATATCGCCTTCGGAAACATCGTGTTCGATCAGCGTATTTCCTTCCCCGTCGACGATGCGGACTTTCCCCTTGCCTGCGATTTCGAAAGTCTTGTCGTGAGAGCCGTATTCCTCTGCTTTCTGAGCCATGAGGCCGACGTTCGGGACCGTTCCCATCGTCGTCGGATCGAAGGCTCCGTTTTCCCTGCAAAAATCGATCGTCGCGGCGTAGACGCCTGAGTAGGAGCTATCGGGAATCACCGCGAGGGTGTCTTGCAGATCTCCGGCTTGGTTCCACATCTGACCCGAGGTCCGGATCATGGCGGGCATGGAGGCATCGATGATCACGTCGCTGGGAACATGCAGGTTGGTGATGCCTTTGTCCGAGTTCACCATTGCGAGGTCAGGACCATTTTCGTAGGCGGCCTGAATGTCGGCTTCGATCGCTGCTTTTTGATCGGCAGGAAGTTCGTCGATTTTGGAAACGAGGTCACCAAAGCCGTTTTTGAAATCCACTCCGAGCTTGTCGAGGGTTTCGCTGTGCTTTCCGATGAGATCGGAAAAGTAGGCTTCCACGGCGTGGCCGAAAATGATGGGGTCGGAAACCTTCATCATCGTCGCTTTCATGTGAACGGAGAAAAGAATCCCTTCCTTCTTCGCCGCTGCGATTTGATCTTTCAGAAAAGAAACCAGTGCTGCTTTGCGCATCACGGTTCCGTCGATCACTTCTCCTTCGAGGAGAGGGACAGAGTCCTTGAGGACAGTCGTGGTTCCGTCGGAGCTGATGAATTCGATTCGTGCATTGGTGGCCGCGAACACGGTGGTTGATTGCTCGTTTGAGCGGAAGTCGTTCTCGCTCATGTTGGAGACGCGAGTCTTCGAGTCGGATGACCAGGCACCCATGGAGTGCGGGTTCTGGCGGGCGTACTCTTTCACTGCGCCGGGAGCACGACGGTCGGAATTGCCTTCGCGGAGAACGGGGTTCACGGCGCTGCCTTTGATTTTGTCGTAGCGGGACTTGATGTCTTTGTCCTTATCGGTGGAGGCGTCATCGGGATAGTCGGGGAGTCCGTAGCCGAGGGACTGTAGTTCTTCAATCGCAGCGATGAGCTGGGGAACTGAGGCGCTCACGTTGGGGAGCTTGATGATGTTTGCTTCGGGCGTTTTGGCGAGTTCGCCGAGTTCTGCGAGGGCGTCATGAACGCGCTGTTCTTCTTTGAGGAATTCGGGGAACTGAGAAAGAATTCGTCCGGCGAGAGAGATGTCGCGGGTTTCCACATTGATTCCAGACGACTTCGTAAAAGCTTTGATAATTGGCAGCAGCGAATAAGTGGCAAGCGCTGGGGCTTCGTCGGTTTTTGTGTAAATGATGGTCGGAGCCTTGGACATAATCTTTTGGATGTTTAAAATCTGCACAGTCGATTCAGAAATGACTCCCGCGCAGTACACCCGATGATGGCGAAAATCAACTTTTGGGAGTGCCCGGGCGGGCTTCGTTATTCCGGCTCTCCCCGAATATGAATCACTTTAAAAGCGGAGAGTTCGCTCAGGAATCGAAAACTTGTGTCATACCGCCAAGTTTGAAGTCACAAAGTTGAGCTGTCTCGGTATATGCTTGTAGCGGGGCAGCTCTGTGTCCCTCAGTTTATTATGAAGATTTTTCTTTTCCTTATTTTCGTCTGCTGTCTTTCCGTTTCCCCGTCGCAAGCGGATCAAAAAACCCGTGAGCTGATCACTCAGGAAGGTGGCGAATTGATACTGGGTAAGTCTGTTGCCGGGCTCATCGATCTTACGACGGATGATGCTTTTGCGATTCTTCAAGATGCAAAGGGGAGCATTATTGCTGCGGGAAGCGAGTCGGGGGAGGGGCGTGCGGTCGGATTCACCCATGGCAGTTTTCTGAAGTCGGGGGCCGTGCTTGAGCAGGAAGGTGTTGCCTCGGTAATTGCCAATTCGATCCGTTGGGCGGGTCGTTCCGGGAAGCCGATCGTCGGGTTGCACCCATCGATTTCAGGACTTGAGGCACTTCTTTCAGAAGAGGGAATGAAAGTGGAGGTGCTTGATCCGTCTGAGGTCGAAGGCAATAAAGTGAGCGTCTATTGTTTCATCGGACACGAGGCACTCGAAGAAAGTGAGATCGAAGCGCTTTCGAATTTTTTCAAAGACGGAGGAGGGGTCGTCGTCGCGACGACCCCGTGGGCTTTTAAGAAGAAGTATGAAGACTTTGCTCAGTTTCCCGGAAACCGGGTTCTTGCTGCCTCAGGATTTCAGTTTTTGCCGGATGGTTATGCGCGAGGGAAAGAGCCCATTGTCATCGGAAGAGCGACTGAATCGAAATCGCTGACCTCGACCGGGCAGGGAAAGGCGATGTCATCGGGAAGCGGCAGATCTTCAGTGGCTCTCGCCGCGGCAAAGCAATTGGCGATTGAGAAAAAAGTGGCTCAATCGTCGGCCGGATCGCAACTGATTGCCGATCTGTTTTCAGCTAAAGCGCTGAGGGATTCGGAGCTACCTGAGTTTTTAGAGGCCTTGAAAGCGCTAAACCTTGCCGTCGGGCCCATCATTCCGACGAAGGAAAACCCGGTCGTTCCGGGGAACGATCCGCTCGTGGACGCGATTATCGAACTGGAGACGCATTTCAATGAAAATGCCCCTGCAGGCATGATGTATGCGATCCCTGCGGCGGTTGACTATCCCGGCGCGGTTCCAGAAGAGGCCGAACGAATCACCAAAGAGCTCACGATTGATGGAACCTGGCGCGGATGGCTCGAGGGGCGAAATGCCGCAGGTTGGGCCGCTAAAGAGATGCGACCGACCGGTGTCTACGCCGCTCCCGGCGAAGTGATCAAAGTGACAGTCCCCGCGCGGATTGCGGGTGAAGGCTTTGAGGTCACGATCGGCTCGTATGGCGGAAAGCTGCGAAATCGCGACTCCTGGCATCGCTACACTGATTGGCAGGTTTCTAAACCGGTGACTTCGCGAATCACAGAGGTATCGAGCGGTTTGGGCGGGCTCGTTACGATCAGGATTCCCCGTGAAGCGGAATATGAGTCACTCGATCTCGTCATTGAAGGGGGGATTCGCGCGCCTCTTTATGAGCATGGGAAAACGGATCTGAAAGAGTGGGCTGCTGAAATTCGTAAATACCCTGCTCCGTGGGCTGAAATTGCGGGGCCACGGATGATTATCGCTTTGCCGAGTGAGTATATCCGCCGACTCAGCGATCCTGATGAAGTCATGGAAGTTTGGAATGCCTACATCGATACCGCGGCTGAACTGGTTCAGGTGGATCGCAATAATTACCGGGCTGAGCGTATCGTGTTTGATCGACAGACCGCGGCGGGTTCGATGCACAGCAGCTATCCTGTCGCGGCTCATACGGGACGCAGTGCGGAACAGTCTGTCGATGCTAGTTCGTTGAAAAAAGACGGCAACTGGGGCTTCTTTCACGAGTACGGCCACAACCATCAGCATAATTTATGGGCTCTTCCCGGAACGGGTGAAACGACCTGCAACCTCTGGTCCGTCTACATTTACGAGGAATACGTTGGCACCAATCGTGATAAGACTCACAACTCGATTCGCCCTCTCGACCGGAAGCAGCGAATGAGCGCCTATTTCAGTTCCGGCGCCAAATTTGAAGAATGGTCCATGTGGGTCGCCCTCGAAACTTACCTTCAGGTCCAAGAGGAGTTCGGTTGGGAGCCCTTTAAACAGGTCTTTGACGAATATAACAGGCTCGAGCCTGATGACCGGCCAAAAGGCCAGGAGCAAATCAACGATCAGTGGGTGATTCGCCTATCCAAGGCATGTGGGAAAAATCTCCAGCCATTCTGGGCGACCTGGAGCCTTCCCATGAGCAGTGATGTGGAGCGCGCCCTGAAGGATTTGCCAATTTGGGAAGATCATCCCGTCAAGAAATATGCCGCGGAGCTGTGATCGGAGCGCGGGCGCGCCTCATATTGCGTCCTTTGCCCGGCCCGATTTCGATCTGCCGCGGAAATTCTCTGCATTCTCATTCCAAAACCACTTGAACCCTTTCTCTTTTCTGGCATCCTCCGAAGGCCTCTTTTGCTAGCAGGGGTTCTCACCTTATGGGAAGAGAAAAAAAACCAGCGATCCTCGCTCTTGAAGACGGAACTGTGTTCCGTGGAACTGCTTTTGGTGCAGCCACGACACAGTCAGGCGAAATTTGTTTCAACACGTCCATGACGGGATACCAGGAAATCCTTACCGATCCTTCCTACCGTGGGCAGTTAGTGACGATGACCTGTCCCTTAATTGGTAATTACGGAGTCAGTGCTATTGATGCCGAGAGTTCGGAAATTCATGTGCGTGGATTTGTCATCGAAGAGCTTTGCGAAGTTCCCAGCAGTTGGCGCAGTAGGCAGTCTCTCAGCGACTACCTCGCAGATTCAAATGTTCCCGGAATTGAAGGAATCGACACTCGAGCGCTCACGAAGAAGCTTCGTGTCAGCGGAGCGATGCGGGCAACACTTTGTACCGATGGCAGCCTCGACGCCGATGGTGCAGTCGCTGCGGCCAAGCAGGCGCCACTCATGGCGGGCTCCGATTTCGTGAAAGAGGTCACCACTCCCGACCGTTATCAGTGGGACCCCAAGAGTGAACTGAGCCGAGAGTGGACGATTATCAACACCTCGGCGGGCGAGCCGCTCATTGAAGTGGATGGAGAGATGTTCCGTCCCCTTTGCGATCCCAAATATCGCATTGTTGCCTACGATTTCGGAATTAAGCGCAATATTCTTCGCAGTCTTCGTCAAAAGGGCTTCGAGGTGGAAGTCGTGAATTCACGCACGCCGGCCTCCGAGGTTCTAGCGATGAATCCCGACGGTGTTTTTCTTTCCAACGGTCCCGGTGATCCGGCGGCGCTCGATTATATTCACGAAGAAGTGAAGCAAATTATCGACAAAAAGCCGGTCTTCGGGATTTGCCTTGGTCACCAAGTGCTCGCACATGCTTTCGGCGGTAGCACTTTCAAACTCAAGTTTGGCCATCGTGGTGGCAATCATCCGGTGAAAGATCTTCGTTCTGGAAAAATTGCGATCACTTCCCAGAATCACGGGTTTGCAGCCGACGGCGACGCATTGCCTTCGCACATCGAAGTGACGCATATCAATCTCAATGACGATACCGTCGAGGGAATGCGTCACCGCGATTACCCTGTTTTTTCCGTTCAATATCACCCTGAAGCGGCGCCTGGTCCGAATGATGCATCTTACTTCTTTGAAGAATTTGCTAATCTCATTGATCAAACCCGCTGAGTTGTAGTAAAAAGAAACAAATTATGCCGACTATCACACTTTACGTCCCCAACCAGGAACCCTACGCGCTTGATATCAGTGGTCTCGAGCAAGTCACCGTCGGACGGGCCGAGGAAAACAGCATCGTGATCGAACACGGATCGCTTTCCGGGGCTCATGCGGTGATTACCAATAACAACAGAGGTAATTATCAGGTCAATGACCTGGGCTCTACGAACGGGACCTTTCTTAATGGCGAGCCGGTTACGGAAGCCATCGTTGAAACCGGTTCACAGATTAGTTTTGGCGAAGTGTTGGCGGTTCTGGATCTCGAAGATGGTGCCGGCGAGGCAGCTGACGAGGCTATGGCAACTGAACAGGATTCAGGAGAGGGGAGCGGCTATGTTTCAGGCACTTCTGCTGAGATTGCTGATTCATCTTCCAAGCCCGCTGATTTTAAAAATCTTTCCCCCATCGATAAAATCGAGAAAAAGGACACTCTCGGCATGGTTGCGATGCTTGTGGGAGTCGTTGCCATCATTGCCGCAATTGCTGTGATTGGTCTCGCTTTTTCGATGCGTGCCGCCTGATTCTCTCGTTATTTACTGAATCATGAAAGTTGCCCCGTCGGGCAATCTGATCTCTTTGCGCGTTGCGCTATCTCTTATTGGGGTGAAAGATTCCCTTGTCGTTTTTTGTATTAAACGCTGAATTCTCATGTCGAATACCATAGTTATTGGAGCCCAGTGGGGTGATGAAGGAAAAGGAAAGATCGTTGATCTTCTCACGGAGAAAGCGGACGTCGTTGTCCGGGCTCAGGGGGGGAACAATGCGGGACATACCGTGATCAACGAAGGTGTCGAGTACATCCTCCATCTCATTCCTTCCGGAATTCTCTGGCCCGAAAAGTCCTGTGTCATCGGAAACGGTGTTGTCATGGATCCTGTCTCCCTCCTTGGAGAAATTGATGGTCTTGCCGAAAAAGGGATTCACGTGAACTCCGATAATCTCAAGATTTCTGATCGGGCTCACCTCGTGATGCCGTTTCATCGTGAAATGGACGCTTATCGCGAAGCCAAAAAAGGGGCCGGTAAAATCGGAACAACGAAGCGTGGGATCGGTCCGACTTACGGAGACAAGGTCGATCGAATCGGATTCCGCCTGCATGACCTCGTGGGAGACCCCATCGTTTTCATTGAGCGACTCAATGCCCGCATCGCTGAATGCAACGTTCTCTTCGAGACCGTTGGGATGGACACGCTCGACGCCGAGGCAATCGGGCGTGACCTTCTTGCCGCTGCTGAGCGTCTCGCTCCTTACTGTGCGAACACCGTTGAAATTCTTCACCGGGATATCAAGGCAGGAAAGTCACTGCTCTTCGAGGGGGCTCAGGGAACCTACCTCGATATCGATCAGGGAACCTATCCCTACGTGACGTCTTCCAATACTACCTCTGGCGGTGCCTGCACTGGTTCGGGAGTGCCTCCGCATAAGATCGACCGAGTCGTCGGCGTCACAAAAGCTTACACCACGCGAGTGGGAGAGGGGCCTTTCCCGACTCAGAACGACACCCTCGCCGATCGGTTCCACAAAATGGGCCGCGAATTCGGTGCGACGACGGGACGCAAGCGCCGTTGCGGTTGGCTCGACCTCGTTCTCGTCCGCTATGCAGCGATGGTGAATGGTTTCACTGATCTTGCGATCACGATCCTCGATGGGCTCGATGACTGTGACGAAATTCCCGTCTGCACTCATTACGAACTCGACGGCAAAAAGATCAGCCTTCCGCCTGCCGCAGCTAAAGATTTTGATCGTGTCGTTCCCGTCTACGAGAATCTTCCCGGTTGGAACTGTGACACGACGGCTGTGCAAAATTACGACGACCTTCCTGAAAACGCGAAGGCCTACCTTGCCCGCATCGAAGCGGAAACCGAGACTCCGGTCAGCATGATCGGCGTCGGTCCTGCTCGCGATCAGACCATCGTTCGTTGATCTCTTTATTTTTCCACTATGGCAGCGATTGATCCGGAAAAACCCATTCCGCAGCACGTCGCAGTGATCATGGATGGCAACGGTCGCTGGGCCAAAGCTCGTGGTCTACCGCGTCGTGACGGTCATCGCGCCGGCGCCGAATCGGTAGAGGCCTGCCTCGAATCGTGTGGTGAAGCGGGGATTAAGTACCTCACTCTTTACGCCTTCAGTTCCGAAAACTGGAAGCGACCCGAGAGCGAGGTCAATGCGCTCATGAGCTTGCTCGCTCACTTCATCAAGGAGAAGACTTCCCGCCTGATGAAGAACAATATTCGGCTGAAGGTGATCGGGCAAATCGATCGACTGCCCGACAAAACACAAAAGCTTCTCAAGAAATCGATTAACAAGCTTGCCGACAATGATGGGCTCACCCTCATCGTCGCGCTTAGCTACGGGTCACGTGAAGAGATCGTTGATGCGGCGCGATGTCTCATGGAGAAGGCTGTTGCCGGTGAGATTGATCCCGCCGACGTCGACAACGAGATCTTTGCCAATCATCTCTACACCGCTGGAATTCCCGATCCCGATTTGCTCGTGCGAACCAGTGGTGAGTTTCGCATTTCGAATTTTCTCCTGTGGCAGATCAGCTATTCCGAAATCCACATCACCGACGTCCTCTGGCCCGACTTTCGTAGCGAGGATCTCACCGCTGCGATTGAAGATTTCCAGAAGCGGCAGCGGCGTTTTGGGGGCTTGGGTGAGGAGAGTTCCTCATAGCTGAAAGTTATGTAGACACTCATGTCTGCATAAAAAGCCGGAGCCGAGAGCGTTTCGGAGAGGCTGCACCTCGAGGGGGCAAACATCGATCCAGCGATAAAGAGAGCGCCATACAATGAGGGCGTAGATCACGATCGGCGCTATCCCGAGAGTGATTGATGCGAGGAATAGAGCCATGAGAATAGACGCTCTCCGACTGCTAGCGCAGTGATCCAGATGATCGGATAAAAAAACAGGTCGAAAACGGATTGAACCTTGAAGGCCTGCGACTCAACCTTTTCCGTCCATCGCAATGAGCTGCGTTACGGTAACGAACTGCAATCCTTTTTGAAGGATTTGATCTACGGCGGAGGGAATTGCATCGATCGTAGGTGCATGGATATCGTGTACGAGAAGAATCCCTCCGGGCTTGGCGCCCGATACGAGTCGCGACGCGACGACGGATGAGCCGGGGCGTTTCCAGTCTTCCGGATCAACTGACCAGAGGATCGAAGGATAACTGAACTCGCTGCGTATCCAGGTCTTCTGGGCTTTGGTGATGGCTCCGTAGGGAGGGCGCATCGTTCTCGGGGCAACTCCTGTGGCAGAGAGAATCGCTTGGTGTGACTCTGTCAGCTCCTTCCTCACCTGAGCTTCTGACATTTTACTAAGGTTGCCGTGGGTGATGGTGTGATTTCCAATTTCGTGTCCTTCGGCAATGATTCGGCGCAGGATTTCCGGGTATCGCTTCGCATTGCTCCCGACGACATAAAAGGTGGCCTTCACATTCCGGGCTTTCAGCATATCGAGAAGCCTCGGAGTATTGACCGGATGAGGGCCGTCATCGAAGGTGAGGGCCACGAATGGCAGGCTCGTGTTGACGCTTGAATAAGAATCTCTGTTCCCGATCGAGGCGGGAAAAGGAGGCCGCTGTCCTCCCATAGCTCCGGCATTCGGAAGCTCCGCAGCCCCCTTCCTTTTCTTTCCGTTGGTTTCACAACCGCTAAGCAGCATAGCGACCATGCTGAGAGTCAGAAGAGGACTGAGAATAAAACGATGATTTTTCAAAATTGAGGTGCTGCTATTCAGTGCTAGTGATCCGCAAGTTTAAGAAAGTTTTATAAAACTGCAACGCAAAAATGAAAGAAAAGTTAATATTTTATAAATCTTTCAAGAATAGGACGCAAATTTTCGGTGGTGTCCTCAGGCCAGAGTTCCCTCGATGTGAGGAGGGCGGTGTCGAGGGCGGTGTGTTCAGGCCATGTGGGCGATTCAGGTATTTGCGGAATTACTTTCGCTAAAATCGCTTTCGCACTTTCGGCATTTGCCTGGACATGTTCGATCACGGCATGGGCATTGACGGCTTCTTCTTCGACTTTCCAACAGTCGTAATCGGTGATCATCGCAAGGGTTGCGAGGGCGATTTCAGCTTCCCGCGCCAGCTTCGCTTCCGGAAGATTCGTCATGCCGATGACATCGAATCCCAGTTTGCGGTTGGTTTCTGATTCTGCGCGTGTTGAAAAAGCAGGGCCATCCATGCAGACGTAGGTGCCACCGTCGTGAACGTTTTTCCCGCAGTCGATCGACGCGCCTTTGAGTAGTTCACGAAGGGATTGCGAAATGGGATCTCCGAAGGCGATATGGGCCACGATCCCCTTTCCAAAAAAGGTATTGTTCGCTCTCTGGCTCGTTCGGTCGAAGAATTGATCGGGAAGAACGATGTCGCGGGGAGGGTAATCTTCCCGGAGCGAGCCAACTGCAGTGACGGCGATAATCCACCGCACGTTTAGAGATCTCAGAGCCCAGATATTGGCCCGGTGATTCAATTCAGAGGGAAGGATGCGATGGCCTTTTCCGTGCCGGGGCAGGAAACAAACTTTTCGACCGTTCAGGTTTCCCGAAATGATGGCATCGGAAGGAGCCCCGAAAGGCGTCTTGATGTTCAGCTCTTCGACGTCGGTAAGACCATCGAGTTCGTAGAGGCCGGAACCGCCTATAATTCCGATGGCGGCTGGAGAGGGTGAATCAAATTGCGACATAGCCACAAAGTAGAAACGAATTCGGTAATTCCAAGCATCAATGCATAGCTTCAATAGGAATCACGCAGCGAATACTTAAGTATTGATCGCTTGATTATTTAAAAAACTTAACTAAAGTTTTAAAATGTTTTTACGAACGACCATTTCGATCGTTTTAGTGGGCTTTGGTGTTGCGGCTCCCTGGTTGGTGCAGGATTGGCTCGATGTGAAATCTGATCAGGAGCAGGCTGGGCGTCTTTATTCCGCGGCGGATAGTTTCCGTTCGAAGTTCTCCAGTGAAATGGAGGCTCCCCAAACCCTGAAAATTGCCAAGGAGGTATCTGCCCCCGGGGCTAAGGCGATTGCGGGGCCTCGTTATTCTCTGGTGGCAACAACGGTTCGAATTTGGCAAGGGTTGATCCCGCCATCACTCGGGGGATCTACGAAGGGTGCTTTGGCTCTCGGTAATGCGATTACGGTTCCTGCCACATCACGTTCTCTTTCAATCGTGGAAAAAACGGGATCCCGTCTCGATTCAAGCTTGGATCGAATGGGCTTCAAGCTGGGTGATCCTGTGTATTTGCGTCTTTTTAAGGAAGAGCAGGAGTTGGAGTTCTGGATGAGGCGCCGAGGGGAAAGTTCCTATTCTCTCTTTAAAGTGTATCGGATGAGCAATGTCGAAGGAAAGCTTGGCCCCAAGTTGAGAGAGGGAGACGGGCAGTCACCTGAAGGATTCTATTATGTGTCGGCATCCCGCTTTGTTCCTGAGACGAAGCACCATCTCGGGCTCGACCTCGGGTATCCAAACAACTACGACAAGCATCACGGAAGAACCGGAGGGGATTTAATGATCCACGGAGGAACTCGAGCCGCGGGAGCGTTTGCTGTTCCGCGCAAAGGAATGGAGGAGGTATACACCCTCGCGGCCGGAGCGGTATCTAGCGGGCAAAAGTTTTTTCGTGTGAACGTATTCCCTTTCCGAATGACGGATAAGCGGATGGATGCCGAATTTAAGAAGAGTTCCAAGTGGCTGGAATTCTGGATCAATCTCAAAGAGGGATACGATTTTTTCGAGAATGCTCATTTTCCTCCTGATGTTGCCTTGTCAGGCGGTGACTATCATTATCGCCTCAATTAATTCTATGATTTCTTTCTTCGGTGACTCTGTGTCGGGTCGCCATTCCCTGATTTTTCTAAAAACGTGAATGAATTTGCGCATTCGGAGCTTTTTTGCTTCACGCGGCGATGCAATTCCTCTAGGGTCCCCCATTCGGAGTCTGCTCCACATCGCAGACTTCGGTGATTTATAGAATTGAGCTTCTTGATTGAGGCTTTCGAAACACAATTGCAAACAACTTCCCTGCCTTGTACTCCAACGAACCTTACCTCCTTGACCTGCTGCGTGAAGCGAATGTTTTTGATGAGGCCGCCCTTGAGGATGTCAATCACAAGAAAAAAAATCAGGAATCTGTCATAGAGGGGCTCATGTCTCTCGGATTGGTTACCGACGAAAAAATCGCTGAGATTTTGGCAGCTAGCGCCGGCATGGAGTATGTCGAGTTGTCGAAGATGGAAATTGATCCATCGGTGGCCACTCAAGTGCCTGCGGATTCAGCGGTTCGCTTTAAGATTGTTCCTATTGCCTTCGGTGGTGGGAGTCTCGTCATTGCGGTGACGGATCCCCTCGACTTTGATTCGCTCGATTCTGTCAGGCACGTGCTCTCCGTTGAGCCTGAATTTGTGGTCGCCTCTGATTCAGCGATTAAGCAGCGCCAACTTGATTTTTATCAGGCCGAACTCGACGCCGAGCAGATCGCAAAGCTGGATTCTGATGCGATCACGATGGTCGAATCGGAAGGTGAAGGTGGGGATGCTCCCATCATCAAAATGGTTTATCAGATCCTCCAGGAGGCTTATCAGAACCGTGCTTCTGATATTCACATCGAGCCTCTTGAGGAAGAGCTACGAGTCCGGTATCGAATCGATGGCGCATTGCACAAGGTTCAAAGCCACCCCACTCAATTGCTTTCTTCCATCGTTAGCCGGATCAAGATCATGACCGGGACGATGTCTATTGCTGAGAAACGGATTCCTCAGGATGGGCGGATTCAGGCCAAGTTTGGTAGTGGTGATCTTGACCTTCGTGTTTCGACGATTCCCACGAGCTGCGGCGAAAGCGTCGTCATGCGTATTCTTGATAAGAGCTCGCTGACCCTCGGGCTTCCCCAGTTAGGCTTTTTTACCGATGATGAGGCCAACATCGAAGAGCTGATTCGCCTGCCGGATGGTATCATTTTGGTTACCGGCCCAACGGGTTCCGGTAAGACAACAACGCTTTACGCCTGCCTAAATACGATCAACAAGCCGGATCGGAAAATCATTACGGTTGAGGATCCGGTGGAGTACTTGCTCTCAGGTATCAATCAGGTCCAGGTGAAGGAGGCCATCGGAATGACTTTTGCGGCGGCATTGCGAGCGATTTTGAGACAGGCTCCGAACATTATTATGATCGGGGAGATTCGAGATCTTGAGACTGCCTCGATTGCGATTAATGCCAGTCTTACGGGACACCTTGTTTTCAGTACTTTGCACACGAATGATGCCCCATCTGCCGTCGCTCGATTGGCGGACATTGGAGTGAAGCGATTCCTCATTGCGAGTGCGGTTCGTTCTATCCTTGCGCAGCGTCTCGTTAGAAACATCTGCCCTGATTGTGGCGAAGATGCTGAGATCACGCCGAAGGAGGTGAATGCGCTGCGATTGTCCGCTGAGCAGCTCGCAAAAGCGCAGATTCGGGGAGGCGTAGGGTGCCGAACCTGTCGAATGACCGGTTACAAGGGGCGAAAGGGCCTCTTTGAAATCTTCAACATCGAAGAAGAAGTTCGCCTCCTCATTAATGACGATGCGCCTACGACTACGCTGCGGAAAAGAGGGCGTGAGCTGGGAATGCGGACGCTCCGTGAGGATGGTGTGCGGAAAGTGTTGGCTGGTATTACCACTGCTGAAGAGGTGCTTCGGGTGACCATGTCCGACGAAGATTAATTCGGAGAAATAAACTCTTAAATTTTTAATTACGTTATATGACGGTTGACAGTGTAATAGATCTCTTGATTTCAAGGGGACTGATAGACGATTCTCAGAGGAGCGACTGCATCGTGGCTGCTCACGATAGTGGAAAAGATATCACTTTCGCAGTCGAGGAAATGGGAATCATTCAGAGGGACCAGCTCTTTCAGCTGATCGCTCAGGATATCGGAGGAGAGTTCTATGACTTGAGCGATTTTGAGCCTGAAGAGGTGGTTCTGCGAGCGGTTCCTGCGGGAACGGCGAAGCTTTATCAGGCAATGCCGATCCAATTTCTCGAAGGCGGTCTCCAGGTGGCAATCGCCAATCCGCTTGACCCTCAGAATCTTGAGGAATTGGGTTTTTCATTAAATCAGCAGATCATTCCAGCGGTTGCGCCGCCGGAGCAGATTGCTGAGTTGATCCAACGGTTTTACTACGGCGGCAGCAGTGGCGGTGAGGCAGGGGGCGGGGCACCGGGTCCCGATGCCAGCGAAAGCGATGCGCTTGCCGTAATTCGAGCGGAAGTGGCTGCTCTTTCCGAAGATGATCTCGAAGAAGAATCAAATTCGGCTCCCATCATTCGCTACGTGGACCTCGTTCTCTATCAGGCGATTAAAGAGAAAGCTTCTGATATTCACTTTGAGCCATTTGAAGATGATTTTAAGATTCGTTATCGCGTAGACGGTGCTCTCTATGAGATGGCGCCTCCTCCCCAGCATTTGAAGCAGGCGATTACTTCCCGTATCAAGGTGATGTCGGCATTAAATATTGCTGAGACGCGCCTCCCACAGGATGGTCGTATCACCAAGGAAGTAAACGGCCAGGCGATCGACATGCGTGTTTCGACAATGCCGACAATTTTCGGCGAGAGTGTCGTCTTGCGGGTTCTCGATCGTTCCAATGTGAACCTTGATCTTGAGGCCCTGAATCTGCAGCCGCACATTTACGAATACGTTGTTGATGCCATCCAAAAGCCCAATGGTATTTTTATCTGTACGGGACCAACCGGTGCCGGAAAGACGACAACGCTTTATGCCTGTCTCCGCAAGATCAACACAGAGGACTCCAAGCTACTTACGGCTGAGGATCCTGTGGAGTATGACATTGATGGCATCATGCAGGTTCCGATTCAGGAGGCTATCGGGATGACTTTCGGAAAAGTGTTGCGAGCCTTCCTTCGACAAGATCCTGATCGGATTCTCGTGGGTGAGATGCGTGACCTTGAGACGGCCCAGATTGCGATCCAGGCTTCGTTGACTGGTCACCTTGTATTGTCCACCCTTCATACCAACGATGCTCCCGGAGCGGTGACTCGTTTGATTGATATGGGTTGTGAGCCATTCATGGTCTCAGCCACCCTCGAAGGGATTCTCGGTCAGCGACTCCTGCGTAGAATTTGTCAGAATTGTAAAGTTGCCTACAAACCAACCGGGGCGGTACTGGCTCAATTGGGGCTCGCTGAATCCGATATTGGCGCCAATGAATTTTATACGGGGCAGGGTTGTGACAATTGCAACGACACTGGCTACAAAGGACGTCAAGGTCTCTTTGAATTGCTTGATATGTCGAATGCGATTCGAGAACTGATCGCGGAGAGGGCGGCGACTGTTGTCATAAAGAAAAAAGCTGAAGAACTGGGAATGAAAACACTCCGCGAGGATGGCATCAGGAACATTTTTGAGGGAATCACAACAATCGAAGAAGTGTTGAAATACACTTGATCGGCAGGGTACTATTTTTTCCATCGACATCAATGTCGTGGAATGATTATTCTTAGGAAATTTAAACGATAAGACACTAACAGATACGCTATGGCGAATTTTGAATACATTGCTCTGGATGCGAAAGGCGAAGAGACGACCGGGTCGATCGGTGCAAAAGATGAAGCGGATGCGATCGGGCAGCTGAGAAAAAGCGGGCTCTATCCTACTCAGGTCGTTGCGGCCGGGAAGGGCGGCGTCTCGGGGACTGCGAAGAGGAAGGCGAAGAAGGGACAAAAGGCCAATAGCAAAAAAGGGATTGGCGCCGGTGGTCGAGTGAAGGGGAAGATTCTCATGATTTTCACCCGGCAGCTCGCGACGCTCGTTGATGCCGGTCTCCCCCTTTTGCGCGGGCTATCGGTTCTTGCGAAGCAGGAGAAAAACCGTGTCATGGCAGGGACGATCAATCACCTTGCTGATTCGGTCGCGGGTGGTTCCACCTTTTCAGAAAGTCTCGGGCAGCACCCTAAAGTCTTTGATAAGCTGTATGTGAACATGGTGAAAGCCGGGGAGCTCGGCGGTGTTCTGGAACTGGTTTTAGTTCGTCTTGCCGAGTATCAGGAGAAGGCTCAAAAATTGAAGAATCGAATTGTCGCGGCAATGGTTTACCCGATCATCGTGATCGTGATCGCAGCTGCCATTTTGATCTTCCTCATGGCGGTTATCGTGCCTCGATTTGAGAAGATTTTCGAAGAGATGCTTGGAAATGAGCCATTACCGGGAATTACTCAATTCGTGATTGGGATTTCAAGATTTGTGCAGGGAAACCTGGTCGTTATCGTCGTGGGCTCTGCGGTCTTTTACGCCGCATGGATTGCTTTCAGCAAGACGGTTGTAGGGCGTAGAGTCATTGATCGCTGGAAGCTGTTCATCCCCGTCTTCGGTCCAGTGGCCCTCAAAGGGGGTATTTCCCGGTTCACCCGAACTTTAGGAACTCTTGTGACAAGTGGTGTTCCTATTCTTCAAGCGCTGAATATCACGCGAGATACGGCAGGAAACGTAGTCCTTTCGAACGCGATTGAAAAAGTTCACGAGGCGGTTCGTGAAGGCGAATCGGTGGTCGCTCCGCTCGAGGCAAGTAAGATTTTTCCACCTATGGTGATCAGCATGGTCGACGTTGGTGAAGAGACGGGGCAGTTGCCTGATATGCTTCTCAAGATCGCTGATGTTTACGATGATGAGGTCGACAACGCAGTTGATGCGATGACGGCGATGATTGAGCCGATTATGATCGTCTTTCTCGCAGGTATTGTCGGAACGATCGTGATTGCCCTTTTCATGCCGATGATCTCGATTATCACGAAGATGAACGAGCAGGGCGGGTGACCTGTGCCAAAGGAAAGTAAGAGAAATGTTTTACAATGTATTGACATTACGGGAGTGTCGTCGCTAAACTGATTGCATGAAATTGAATCAAAGTTTGAGGAAATCGGGCGGCTTCAGCTTGATTGAGCTGTTGGTCGTGGTTGCTATAATGGTTGTTCTCGCCGGGTTGGTAATTGGTTCATTGCCGGGGATTCAATCGAAAGTGAATCGAGGTAAGGTTGAGGCCTTTATGGCTGAGTTGGAGTCAGGTCTCTCGCGTTATGAAATTGATAACGGCTCTTATCCTCAAAATGTTCCTACTGGTGCGACCCTTCAAGCACGTGATACGAGTGGTATCGGAGGCGCGACGGTCCTTTATAAGCATCTCTCCGGAGATTGGGAACTGAAGGGAAGCATCGATTTTGATAAAAATGAGAAGATTTATGTGAGCAAACTTGACTACGAAAGTAACAAGAGTGCCAAAGAGCCCCGTACCATCAGCATCGGTGGCTCCTTCATGGTGGTTGATTCATACGGCACCCCGTTTCGCTATCTCGCCCAGCCGCCCAACATTTCGGTAGACAAGAGACAGACGTTCAATCCGACCTACGATATATGGTCGGTAACCGATGTCAGTAATCCTACTGATGAGGAAGACCAGGCCCGGCACATCACGAACTGGCAAAACTAGCCTTATTTGAAGGGGAGGCAAATTTGGTCGATTCGTCACGCGAGAATTCTCAGAGGCAAAGATCGTTCATGGGGGACTCTGTCTTCAGGGCAGCGCGGGCGATTCTCAGTCGGGCTCCCAGCCTGATCTCATCGTCAGCTAATACGACGAAATCCTGCAATCGAATCTTGGAAGGGATTCCTCGACAATCGACGTGTAGTTTTAGCAGGGCAACGAGATCGAAGACTGGTGTGATCGCGTTTCCGCTCTCAAGCTGATTTTGTGGCGACACCAATTTCTCCCTCCCAATTCGGCGGGACGTATTCGCTGCTCTAGGGACTCCGAGGAATCGCAGTCGAGAAGTATTGTCGTCGCCTTCCCTTGTGAGTGGGACTCTCCAGGGAAGCGCGAATGCTTCGGAATCGGAAAGGCAATCGTCAGATTCATCATGCAGAGTGATGAAATCGTTAGATGGCTCCGAGATGATTCAGCTGATTGCTCTGAGCGCAATAAATCAAAGGAAGGTTAGTGACGGGGTGTGTAATCAAATACAAATACCTTCTCGAGCCGTGGCTTGATCAGTGTGACAAATTTTTCGTGCTCAGGGTGGGGAAGATAAGCTTCGAGCCCTGCTTTATTTTTGAATGTAACAAGGAATGAATGGGTAAAGCCGTCGTTGAGAGGCTCAATATTCTCGGAGGTTCCCCACTCGATATCGACAATCTCATCAATCTTGTTTTTGAGCGCCATGAACTCACCAATGATCTCCGTGTATTGATGCTCAGTTGTGTCCTCTTTGAACTGGAAGGAGACAAAGTGGCGGAAGACCTCTTCGGCGTTAGCGCTTTGACCGGATAATAAATTTACGATAGCAACTGAAACGATTATAAGGAGTGATTGAATTTTTTTCATAGCGAAACCCTTTGCCAACGGACATGATCTGTCGATCATAATAACACAAATGATGAGCACTTGGGATACCTATAAAAAATCTGTTATTCGTTATCCTGAGATGGGATTTTCCCTCGATTACAGTCGCATGGATGCGCCCACGGAGCGTTCGAGTGAGATGCAGGCGAAGATAGCCCGCGCCTTCGACGATCTTGTCGCGACGGAGAATGGTAAGATCATGAACCCGGATGAAGGGAGAGCAGTGGGGCACTACTGGCTGAGAAATACCGCGATTGCCCCTGCCGGAGAGGGAAAATGGATTGAGGATGTGAATGCGAAAGTGAAGGCCTTTGCCGGGGCGGTGCTCTCAGGTGAAATCACCGCTCCGAATAACAAAACATTTCGGCATATTCTTTTGGTGGGAATTGGGGGGTCGGCACTGGGGCCGCAACTGATTTCAAAAGCACTCCTTCCACCCAATGCGCCAATCGATATTCGCTTTCTCGACAATACAGACCCACGTGGAATTGATGATGCCATTGCCGAACTGGGCGCGGGGCTCGCAGAGACTCTCGTTGTTGTGATTTCAAAGTCAGGGGGAACCGCTGAGACGCGAAATGGAATGCTGGAGACGGAGGCAGCGTTCAAAGCCCGTGGGCTCGATTTTCCCCAATACGCTGTCGCGGTCACCGGGGAAGGAAGCAAGCTCGACAAGCACGCTGAAGGCGAAGGGTGGATCGCCCGTATTCCAATGGCTGATTGGATCGGTGGTCGTACTTCAATCATGAGCGCAGTGGGTCTCTTGCCTTCAGCGTTACTTGGTCTCGACATTGACAAATTTCTGGAAGGAGCTGCGATGATGGATGAGAAAACACGTGTCGCTGACCCCTCCGTCAATGCTTCGATGACACTGGCTTTGATGTGGTATCACGCAGGCGATGGTGTGGGGAAAAAGGACATGGTGATTCTACCTTATTGTGATCGACTCGATCTCATGTCCAAATATCTCCAGCAGCTTGTGATGGAGTCGATTGGGAAAGAGTTCGAGCTCGGGAACGAAAAGCGCGTGAACCAGGGAATCGCAGTGTATGGCAATAAGGGATCGACTGATCAGCATGCCTACGTGCAACAGCTGCGAGATGGTTTGAATAACTTTTTCGCGACTTTCATTGAGGTGCGTCAAACTCGCGCCGGAGAATCGATCCAAGTCGATGACATGGGAGCAACTACTGCCGATTACCTTCAGGGTTTTCTGAGAGGAACTCGCGATGCCCTCTATGATAGCGGGCGTCTTTCCATGACCATCTCACTCGACAAGGTAGACGCCCGTTCTTTGGGGATGCTGATTGGTCTTTTTGAGCGAGCGGTTTCTTTCTATGCCAGCCTCGTCAACATCAACGCCTATCACCAACCGGGTGTTGAAGCGGGAAAGAAGGCTGCCGGAGATTTTCTCGACCTTTTGTCACGAGTAAAAAATCATCTCGCGGAAACAGGTTCGGGTGGTGTTACCGCGGCAACGATGTCTTCAAATCTCGGCGAAAGTGATATTGAGCAGGTCTACCATGCGCTGAATCACCTCGCTGCGAATGACTTTTGCAATCGCGAGGAATCAGAGACTCCGGGGGAAGACATGTTTAGATGCTAGGGCGTAGAATGCGCTGGCCTCGTTACGCTTTCTTGAAGCTCAAATTGATGCAGTAAGGTTTTCTGCCTGACTCGTCGTTGAATTCGGTAAACTTCAGCACTTTCAGATAGCCGGCATCCATTGAAAGCATGAAAAGCGCGTCTGAAAAATGGTTTTCGCAGACCGCTGATCCGAAGCTGGCTGGTTTGTTATCTCCCACTGCTTCGTAGTAAATCTTCCGTTTAACGGGCTCGTATTGGGAATTTTTCGGGTGTGTTTTTCCCCAACAGATGAGCGTGGCCTTCTCATTAGCGTCGATTTCGATTTCGATCTCGATTTTGGGAACACTGTTCGTAGCGGGAGTGGTGTTAATCCAAACGCCTTCGAGGGGTAAAGCTCCCGCGGTCGATATGAAGCCTAGGGTGAAAAGGGCACATTTCGGGCCAAGTGGAACCTCTCAATGAGAAAAGCCTTCCTTAAAGGGCGATCCTTTTACTCGTTTGCGGGACGGACGGGAACGTTGTGCGATGCGAGATATTTTTTCACATCCGAGACCGTGTAGTCACCAAAGTGGAAAATACTGGCGGCAAGCACGGCATCTGCCTTGCCTTTATCTAACACTTCCACGATGTGATCGAGCTTGCCTGCTCCGCCGCTCGCTATCACAGGAATAGATACGGCACCGCTGATTGCGGCGGTTAGCCCAATGTCGTAACCCGCTTTAGTACCGTCGGCGTCCATGCTCGTGAGCAAAATCTCTCCGGCCCCACGCTCGCAGACTTCCCTCGCCCATTCGATCGCATCCTTGCCGGTAGGGGTTCGACCTCCATGAGTAAATACTTCCCAGCCGGAGCCGTCGGCACGACGCTTGGCGTCCACTGCTACGACAATGCATTGAGCTCCAAACGCTTTTGAGCCCGCAGAGATCACCTCCGGATTGCTGACTGCCGCGGTGTTGATCCCGACCTTATCGGCTCCTGCCATCAACATTTTCCGCATATCATCAACCGTTCGAATGCCACCACCAACAGTGACAGGCATGAAGCAGCGCTCTGCCGTTTCGCGCACGACATCGACCATGGTTTTTCTTTCATCCGAAGAGGCGGTGATGTCTAAAAATACCAACTCATCGGCCCCTTGCCGGTTGTATTCGACTGCGCAGTCTACGGGGTCGCCAGCATCGCGCAGATTTACAAAGTTGGTTCCTTTAACAACGCGACCGTCAGTGACGTCGAGGCAGGGGATAATTCGCTTAGTAAGCATGAGTGTAGGAAACGATAGCAGTGAGCTGAGATTTCTCAAATACCTCATAACTTTGAGTGGGAAAAGCCTGAATTTCTTCAAAAAAGCTATAAATACCCTAAAAATATGGAAATTAGCTATAAAAGATCTGGTAATTTAAAAAATAAATGATTAATCTTACTTAACTACTTTAATTTTGCTATGGATGCCGTCTCAAACTCAACCATTTCGCCCGCAGAAAACGCTTCATCTTACGACGATTCCTTCTCGGTCATTCCTCGTAATTGCGACACGGCAGTCGTCTATTGGGATCTGACCAGCGAGCGTCAGCCGATCCATTCAAAAACCCGCCTTTGCCTTCAAATCAACGGCGTTGAATCTGATGCCGAGGAAATGATCATTCTGCATCGGGAGTCCGGCCATTTCATCATCCCGCTTCTTGCCGAAGACAGGGAGTACCGCATCGCTCTGGGGTGGTCTGACGCGACCGGATTTCGCGCCATTTTTGAGCAGAGCGTAAAACTTCCCAATTATCCCGCTAATGATGTGGGAGCGCTCAGTTCCTCTCTCAATTTCCGAGGCCACCACTTCTGGCCGAAAGGCTATGGCACATCGGTAAACTAGCCTCGAAATTCGAGGATGGCAGAGGGGAGTGAAAAAGCAAGTGAGGGCAGAGAATGGGAAGACTCCCGTGTCGACGCCTTCATGGAATACCTTTCTGTGGAAAAAAATTGTTCTCCGAGAACCCTTTCCAATTACCATCACGCTCTTTCCCGTTTCGTAGAATCCTCAGCCACCTTCCGAAGTTGGGAAGTTGCTGAGGCAGATGATTTCAGGGATTATCTCTACGACTGTATGAAGAGCGGTTGGGCCCGCGCTACTGTTCGACTGCATTTCGCTGCCCTGAGAAGTTTTTACAAATTCCTCAATCGACGATGCGGGATGAAGTTCAATCCCGTCGCCGAGGTTCAGCTTCCCAAAATTGAAAAGAAACTGCCGGTGGTGCTTAGTGTCAAGCAAGTCACGGAGCTGCTCGAGAAGCCTTTTCAGATTGAACAGCCTAAGCAGGCACCGAGTTGGACTGCCGCCCGCGACGTCGCCATATTGGAACTTTTCTATAGTTCTGGAGTTCGTCTTGCAGAGCTGGCAGCGATGAATGTAGAAGACTTCGATCTGCACAATGAGTGCGTTCGTGTTTTCGGAAAAGGGAGCAAAGAGCGAATGTGTCCTGTGGGGAATTTGGCAGCCGAGGCCATTCATAATTATCGAAATGAAGCACGGGTCATGGAAGGTGCTCTCTTCATTTCAAAGCTTAGAAAAAGACTCACTTCGCGGGCGATTTCAGATGTGTTCAAAAAGTATCACGCCCTCACCGATATTCCCGTAGACGTGAGCCCCCACAAGCTGCGGCATAGCTTTGCCACTCACCTTCTCGACAACGGAGCCGACTTGAGAAGTGTGCAAGCGCTCTTGGGGCACGCGAGTCTCTCAACAACGCAAATATACACCCACGTTTCGATCGAGCGCATGAAGCGGGTTTACGAAGAGTCTCACCCTCGCGCCTGATCAACCGCGAGGGGAATCAGGTGAGTGGGACGCACCCATCGAAATGAAGCCTCCAAGCCAGACCGATTTTCTCGCGTATTGCATCGCCGGCCTTCACGCTCTTGACCGCGCCTTCGGGCCTAAAGCTCCACCGAAGTTGCGCTCTGAATTCCCTCGATGGCAAGAATGCGCTCGATTACTTCCGATGTAGCTTCTGAATCGATGTTCAGAATACTGAGGGCAAGTCCGCCCACTTGATTCCGGCTCAGGGACATGTTCGCGATATTGATGTTGCTCTCTCCGAGTGCTCTGCCGATCGCTCCGACGATGCCGGGGGCATCGGTATTTTCGAAGACGAGGAGGTGACCCTCCGGCGTTGCATCGATGTTGTGCTCCTGAATCTTGACGATTCGAGGCTGACTTCCGAAGAAAGTCCCGGAGATCGAAGTTGAGTCCTCGCCGTTACCGACAGAAACGGTGATCAGATCGGTGAATTCGCATTTCTCGGCAGGTCGGCTCTCGGTCACTTTGATGCCACGATCTTCCGCAAGAGATGGGGCATTGAGGTAGTTGGCTGAGCCGGAGGTAGCTCCTGTTTCAAGGAATCCTTTGAGCGCGGAGCGAGTCACGAGCGAGGTGTCGATGTCGCTTACTTTTCCGACATAGTCGATTTGGAAAGAGTTTGGCTGCTTCGGTGCGAGTTGGCTCACGAGCTTGCCGAGCACTTCGGCGAGGCTGAGATGCGGTCCGATTTCTTGAAGGGTTGCTTCGTCGAGGTTCGGCATGTTGAGCGCGTTGACGACAGACCCGTGGAGAAGTCGGTCGCGAATGGACTCTGCGATCTCTATACCCACATTTTCCTGGGCCTCTTCAGTCGAGGCTCCGAGGTGAGGGGTGAAAACCATTTCCTCGCGAGCGAGGAGTTCGTAGTCGGCAGAGGGGGGCTCGTCTTCGAACACGTCGAGAGCGGCTCCGGCGATCTTGCCTTCTTTAATTCCGGCGAGAAGCGCGGCTTCGTCGATGAGGCCTCCGCGAGCACAGTTGATGATACGAACGCCTTCTTTCATCAACTTAATGCGATCCGCGTTGATGATGTGAGTCGTTTCAGGCGTCTTAGGCATGTGAAGGGTGATGAAGTCGGCCTGCTTGACCGCATCGTCGACCGTTTTGCACAGTTCAATGCGCATTTCCTTGGCCTTGCTCGCAGCGAGATAAGGATCGTAAGCGACTACCTTCATTCCGAAACCTTGAGCACGGCGGGCGAACTCGGCACCGATGCGTCCCATTCCGAGAATCACGAGGGTTTTATTATAAAGTTCGACCCCCTTGTAGGCTTTGCGGCCCTCTTTGAAACGGCCCGAGGTCACTGAGTTGTGTGCCTGTGGGATGTGGCGGGCGAGCGACATCATGAGTGTGAAAGCGTGCTCGGCAGTGGAAATGGTATTTCCCGACGGCGTGTTCATCACGACGACTCCGTGTTTGGTCGCAGTGGGGATATCGATGTTGTCGACGCCAACACCGGCCCGGCCGATGGCGCGAAGCGTTCCCGAACCCGCTTCGATGATGGCAGCGGTGATTTTGACACCGGAGCGAACAATGATTCCCTCGTAATTCGGGGCAAGATCGATCAATTCCTGCTCGCTGAGGCCAAGTTTGACATCAACTTCGAGGCCTTCGGCCTCTTTCAGCAGTTCGATTCCGCGTTCGGCAATCGGATCGGCGACAAGAACTCTGCGTGTGCTCATAGCTAGGGTATCGTGTAAAAGGCCTGAAGGTAGATTGAGTGGGCGGCTTCGCAAGGGGGAACTGATATCTAACCGCGCTTTTCCCTTGTCTGGAGGGGCCTAAATGAGCTTTGATCACCGGATGATCCGCGCGCTCTCCCTTCTCACAAATGCCTTTCCGCTGTGGATCGTGATTGGCAGCGTTCTTGCCCTGTTTTTCCCGGGATCGTTCACTTGGTTTAAAGGCCCGTGGATCGTCTATGGGCTCGGCGTCATCATGCTGGGAATGGGTCTGACGCTGCGGTTTTCCGATTTTAAAAACGTTCTCAAAATGCCCCGCGCCGGAGTCATCGGGGTGATTTGTCAGTTTGCGATTATGCCATTTCTTGGCTGGGGAATCGGGAGAATCCTGAACCTTGCGGAAATCGATCCTTCGTTGGCGGTTGGCCTCATTCTCGTCGCTTGCTGCCCCGGGGGAACCGCTTCCAATGTGGTCGCCTTTCTCGCGAAAGCGAATGTGGCGCTATCGGTCATGATGACTATCGTTTCGACCTTCGTCGCGATTTTGCTGACGCCGATTCTCACAAAAGGGTATGCGGGAACTCTCGTTGAAGTGGACGCCGTAGGCCTCTGTCTCAGCACGATTAAAGTCGTCCTCGTCCCGGTGCTGGCCGGGTTGCTCCTCAATCGATTTTTCCCGAAAGCATGCCAGAAACTCTCGCATGTTTCGCCCCTGATTTCAGTGATCGCGATTGTGTTGATCGTTGCCAGCGTCATCGGCCAAAAAAACGAGGTGATTCTGAATTCGGGTTGGCGGCTTCTGGCAGCACCCGCCCTTCTGCATCTTGGCGGATTTGGCCTCGGCTATTTTCTCTCGAAGCTGTTCAAGCTCGATGAAGCGAGCGCCCGCACTGTATCGATCGAAGTTGGAATGCAGAATTCCGGTCTCGGGACGCACCTCGCGAACCAGCATTTTCCCGGGACGATCGCTGCCGTTCCCTGTGCGATCAGTGCGGTTTATCACTGCATTATTGGAAGTGTCCTCGCAGGATTTTGGCGGATGCGGTCAAAAGAGTGAGATAGCGAGTCAATTCAAAGTAAGGGTGGCCTCGCGCGCTCTCTACCGCTTCCCTTTTTTCCACCCCCGATCCACCGATCGGCGAAACCATGAGAGTTGAAGTGCGACGAGATTGTCTCTGGCAGCTCGGGATACTAGCTCCCGACATTTCCGTCGAGCACGGGGAGGCTGACCAGCAGTAAAATCACGGGAGCCTTTGTTAATCAACTCAATCATCAGTCGTTCCGCCGGCTGAGTTGCCTAGATCGGCATATTCAGGTGGAAGCGCATTCTTGAAGCGACTTTTGTCGATCGCTTTCATGTAGGCCTCAATCGGAGAGGCGACCCCTTCGACCATTTTTGCCCAAATCGCGTCATCCATGAACTGCATCCCGTATTCTTTACCGCCGGTAATGATATCGTGGAGCTTCTGAGTCGATCCTTCACGAATCACTGAGGCGACAGCCGGTGTGGAAACGAGAATCTCATTCACCGCGACACGACCTGGCTTGTCATCACGTTTCAAGAGAAGCTGAGCGACAACACCGCGAAGCGATCCTGCCAACATGGTTCGCACCTGTGATTGCTGATCGGAGGGGAACACGTCGACGAGTCGGTCGACGGTCTTACGGGCGTTGTTCGTGTGGAGAGTTCCAAACACGAGCAGGCCTGTTTCCGCAGCCGTGAGCGCGAGCGAAATGGTTTCAAGGTCACGCATCTCACCCACGAGGACGATGTCGGCATCTTCTCGGAGAGAGGCTCGCAAACCATCAGCGAAGGAGGGAGTGTGAATCGGCACTTCGCGTTGGGAGATCGTCGATTTCTTGTTGTTGTGAACAAACTCAATCGGCTCCTCAACCGTGATGATGTGACGCGAGTAGGTGCGGTTGATATAGTCGATCAGCGCGGCAAGAGTTGTCGATTTACCTGAACCGGTCGGGCCTGTTACGAGGACAAGACCACTGCGCAAGTCGCCAAAGTTCTCGATCGTCTCGGGGACACCGAGATCCTGGATCGTTTTGATCTTCGTCGGAATGAGACGAAAGACGGCTCCGAGTCCATTGTTCTGTTTGAAATAGTTGCAACGAAAGCGGGATTCGTGATCCATTTCGTAAGCGAAGTCGAGGTCGCCTGTTTCGAGAAATCTCTCGTAGGCTTTCGGATCGCAGATCTCTTCAAGCATGTGATTGAGCGTCGAGTGCTCAAGGATGCCTTCAGCGATCGGAGCGATTCCTCCGTGGGCTCGCATTTTGGGCGGTTGCCCTTCACTGAGGTGAAGATCGGAACCACCTGTTTCAACGAGGTGCTTAAAGTATTGGTCAATAACGGGCATGATATAAAAAAGTAGGAATTAGATAGAATGCGGAATCAGTCACCGAGTGAGGAGCGGAGGGTGTTGGGGTCTACGGCTCGTCCGAGCGCTTCCTCTTTGGTAATCTTTCCTTCAAAATAGAGGTCGGCGAGAGCGTCATCCATCATGATCATGCCGACTTTTTTACCTGTTTGCATGACACCTGGAAGCATGAAAGTTTTTCCGTCCCGGATAATGGCGGAAACGGCGGCGGTGTTGACGAGAAGCTCAAGAGCGAGTTCGCGACCGGTGCCGTCTTTATTCGGAACTAGCTGTTGGGAAATAACGCCACGTAGCGATTCCCCAACCATGATTCGAATTTGTTCCCGTTGGTCGGTAGGGAACACGTCGAGAATACGGTCAAGGGTTCGGGCGGCGCTTCCGGTGTGAAGCGTCGCCAAGACGAGGTGACCTGTTTCTGCCGCGGTGATCGCGAGCGAGATCGTTTCAAGATCTCGCATTTCCCCGACCATGATGATATCTGGATCTTCGCGAAGGGCGGCTCGTAATGCCTGGGAGAAACTCTCCGTGTGAGTGTGGACTTCACGCTGGTTCACGTGGCAGTTGTCTGAGTTGATCACGTACTCGATGGGGTCTTCCAGCGTGATAATGTGGTCGTTACGTTGCTTATTAATCTCATCGATGAGTGAAGCCAGGGTCGTGGATTTTCCTGATCCGACAGCTCCCGTAACGAGAACAAGTCCGTTGTGGTACTCAAGAAGTGGTTTGATTGCGTCGGGCAGCCCCAGTTGATCCATCGTTCGAAGATCGGTGCTAATGACCCGGAATACCATTTCCCAGCCCAATCGGGTTTTCACGACGGAGGCACGGAAACGGCCAAAATCAGGAGCGTAGGCAAAATCGACGTCGCCGGTTTCTATGAGACGCTGAAGTTCTGCCGAGGGAAGGTACCCGCGCGCGAGTTTCTCGGATTGCTCGGCGGTGATTTGATCTGCATTCTCCCAGATGGGCTGCAGCAATCCAAAGCGGCGCCACTTGGGCTGAGTCCCCGGTGCGATGTGGACATCGGAGACGTCATACTCCTGAGCCAATTTGAGATACTCGTCGACGTGATCAAGAATGGGAATGGTTTCTGACATGATAAATAGTAAAAAGAGAAGGATTAGTGAAAATCAGAGAATCGAATGGGAGGGGATCGTTCCGTAGCTTCTTTATTGAGAGGGAAGTATTCTGATCATGGCAGGATGAAGCAAGACAAAAACGGACGATTTTCATCTCATTTAACGTGATACACGCCAGACAAAAGGTCTTGCAGGGTCGCTCTGATTCTGAGACCTCTATCTTGTGAAAACTTTAGGTGGTCTCCTCGTATTCGTTCTCGTTTTTCTCGGTGTAGGTGTCGGCATGCATTATGCCATCTACGAGAAGATGGGTATTTTTGTTTGGTCGATGGAAAAGGATGCTCAGTCGAGCAGTTCTAAATTCGTCCGCACGATCATGCATTCTCCGCTGGGAGATGGTGATGTCGCTGTCAAAGCTGATCACGGATCAGGTGGTGAGGAACAGGCCGCTCCCGCTCCCGCTCCCGCTCCCGCTCCCAAGTCGGCTCCGCCAAAGGATTCGGAGCCGAAACGAAAGCCCGGCGAGTTTCAGCTCTTTAACGGAAAAGATCTCGTTCCCTGGGAAATTACTCAGTATGGCGGCGAGGGAGAAGTCTTTGTCAATGAGGGGGGGAATATGGAATTCGGGTTTGGCGCGGTCATTACGGGGGTGCATTGGGCAGAGGCTGTTCCGGCGACTTCGAATTATGAACTGACACTCGATGCCATGAAGCTCGACGGGAACGATTTCTTTTGCGCGCTCACTTTTCCGGTAAAAGACAGTCATACCACGCTCGTGATTGGCGGATGGGGTGGAGGCGTCGTTGGTATTTCTTGTGTCGATGATCTCAACGCATCCGAAAATGAGACGATGAACATCGAAGGATTTGAGAACGACGTCTGGTATAAAATTAGAGTTAGGGTGACTGATGATAAGCTAAATGCCTGGATCGATGGGGAGGAAAAAGTCGACCTCAATCTTAAGGATCGAAAAATCAGCCTCCTCCCGGGCGATATTGAACTCTCCGTTCCGATCGGAATCGCGAGCTTCCAAACACGCTCTCAATACCGAAATATCGTCTGGAGAAACCTTTCCGGGGGTGAATGATTTTCTCAATGATGAGAATGGGGAATTTGCGATTTTGTGATGGAAATTATAAAATTGTCAAAAATTAAAATTATGGAGGCATTAATTATCAACTTTTTCAATGAAACGCTTGACCTATGGTCCAGATAGCGGCTGGATTATTAAAAATTGTGAAGCGTCCTACTCGCCGAACTCTCAATTTTTAAAGATCACTCAAACTTATTTTCAAATCCTGCATGAATCTACGCGACCAGCTTAAAGAAATTCTTCCTGACATTCTTCCACGAAACCCTGCCCAGGCGATCAAAGGGACAGAGTTGATCGAAATGGTAAAGCATCGTCTCAAGCAGGACTATTCGGACGCGACACTCCGCTATCATTTTTCGATAATGTCTTGTGATCCGTCTTCGCCGATTGCGAAGGTCGAGCAGGGACAGGGATACTACCTTCGTACCTCCACGATTCACACAATGAACAGTGCGCGGAATATGTTTCGTGCTGATGGGGGCGAGCCGAGCGCTTCCTCTGTCATGGGTTCTGCGAACATGGAGGTAACTCTGGCGAGAGCCTCGAAGTTTCGTGCCGTGGTGCAGCGTTATCTGGAAGCGGTTCAGCAGTTTCCCTTTTCTTTCGAAGAATCGTTTTCGACAAATGTTGAAGCGAACCGCTGGCGTGTCCCTGATCTGGCGGTGGTTGACTGGCTTACGGCTGACTCGTCTGATGACAATGTCACGATGGATAAGCGCAAGCTTGAGATCACCCGTCGTCTCGGCGAGTCCCCGATGCGGGTCTCGAGTGTCAAGCTTCGCCTTGAGCTGGATCACAGCTCCGTGCTTGAAGATTTGCATCAGACACTGGCTTCTTCGGAGTGGGCGAATGCAGGTGAGTTGCTCATTGCTGCCTCGATCGAAGATCAGCGACTTGTTGAAGAGATTCGCCGTTTTGCGGCCCGTTACGGAATCGGAGTGATCAGCTTCGGTCTCGACGCGGATGTACTCGACGATATGCCTGAGCCTGCCGCGATCGAGAATCTGCTGCCCGGTGAATTTGATTCGATCCAGAGCCTTCTTCAGATCCGTCGCTACGCGGCCCCTGAAGCCGGAAAGAGCCACGATTGGCAGCATATTGTGAATGCCGCTCTTGAGAATAACGATTTTGCACGCTTTGAGAAGTGGGTCTCGAAGAGCCTCCTCGAAGAGCGTGTTATCACAGCGCGTGAATTTGAAGATCTTGAGCGGAGCAAGTCTTCGGTGGCTCAGGAATACGTGGCCTAATTGGTTCACCGAAACTTTCCCGTATCCCTTGGCTGGACGGAAATTCTATCGAGGGGTGCCCTTTTCCCTGGGGGCACCCTTTTTTATTACAATTTCCTGACAACCCTTTTACAGGGCTATGACAACTGTTTTCCGACAGGGGGAACAGTGTGGGATGGAAATAAAGAAACACCTGATTCTATCGGCGCTCGGAAGCATCGCTCTCCTGAGCGGAAATTTCACCTCATCCACTGCTTTGGGCTGCGGTGCCTGCGGAGGCGGAGGCGGCGATCTCCCGCTCGGGGTGCGGACGTCGGTTGACCGTCCCTTGATTGCCAAAAATGGAAGCGATTCCAAAGTCGTTATTAAAATCGAGATTGAGGGGAGAAAGATCGGCCGCGTGCACCGAACGCCGTTGAATCTCGCGATTGTTCTCGATCGAAGCGGATCGATGGCCGGGGCAAAGCTGGAGCAGGCCAAGGAGGCGGCTCAGTTTCTCGTGAATCAATTGCAAGGGGACGATGTCCTGTCGGTTGTATTGTATGACACCGAGGTTGAGGTCGTCGTTCCCGCGGGACAATTGAAAGACAGAGCTCGTGAGATCAACCGGATCATCGGTCGAATTGAGACAGGTGGCAGCACGGCCCTTTATGCGGGCGTGGAGCAGGGCGGAGGTCAGCTCCGCGAGTATCTCAGTCACGAGCGAATCAATCGTGTCATCCTGCTTTCTGATGGCATCGCAAATATTGGGCCGAGCAGCAATTCGGAGATCGCGAAGCTAGGGTCCCGTCTTGCCCGTGAGGGTGGATCGGTGACGACGATCGGACTGGGGAATGATTACAACGAGACGCTCATGACTTCGCTCGCAGAAGCCAGTGACGCTAATTATTACTACGTAGCGGATGTGGAAAGCCTTCCCGAAGTATTTGAAGCGGAGCTTGGTGAGCTTCAGAGCATCGTTGCCCGGGACATTACCATCGAGATTCGCTGTCCGAAGGGGGTGCGTCCGGTTCGGTTCCTCGGTCGTCCCGGCATTTTGAGTAAACGCAGTGAGTCCGTTGCCTTCGGCACTGTATCGAGTGAGCAGGTTCGGGAGCTCTATCTGGAGTGTGAGATTGAGCCTGATGCAATGGGGAAAACCACTGAGATTGCCGAGGTCGCGGTGACTTTCACCGAAGGCAGTTCAACTGACAAACAGTCGCTCAACTCCGTGTCGGTGGTGGTGGGTTATACCGGTGATCTCGTCCTCGCGGAAAGATCGGTCGACCGCGCTATTTGCGCCGAGGCTGCCATTTTTGCCAATGCGCTTGAAACGGAAAGAGCGATTGCGCTGGCGGATCAGGGGAATATCACGGACTCAAAAGCACAAATTACCCGCCAAACGGAAACGCTTAGAGCGGTGTATGCGGCGGCTCCTGCCGCTCTGCAGTCTCTGTTGAAATCAGAGATACGGGAGCTCGAAGAGACGGCGAGTGATCTTGATGACAACAAGCTCTCAAAAGAGCAGCGTAAAAAGCTTTCGAATGGATCGTGGGAGCTTCGGAACTCGAAGCGGGCCAAGTAGCATTCGAGTGGGTATCCCGCTCCTCATGCTTCGCGGCATGAGGAGCGGTTTCATGCTGCAATTTCATCGTTTACCCTGATATTAGAATTCTGAATGAAACGTATTGCTCTGGTCTTTTTGGTAGCGATTTTGCTGCCGGCGCTCCTCCTCGCGGGGCTGGCGGTGCGTTCGCTTCGGGATCAAGAGCTTGTTGTTAACAGTCAGAGGATCCAGCTTCATCAAACCTCCTGCGATGCGATGGTCACCTCGGTGAATCTTTTCATGGATGACGTGAGAGGCTTTTATGGCGAGGTCCTCGATGATCTCGTTGCCCGGACCTCTGAAAATGTTCTGACCGATTATGATCAGCTCCTAAGCGAAGAGTGGTCGCAGGCGGCTGGTGGTGCGGTTGTCAGTGACGCTGGTGAGATACGTTCGCCTTCGAGAGGAGACAGCACCTGGGCTTCTCAGTTTCTCGATAATCATGCGGGATTTTTGACGAGTCAGCGCGTCGTTGAGGTCTATCGGGCACCCCAAAGAATCGCGAGTCAGCTTCAGGTTATTGAAGAGGAGGCGGCACCAGCTTCTGTTGGAGAGTCGATGAAAACGGCAGCGGCATCCATCGATTCGGATGATTTTCGATACAAAGCGGGGGCCCGGGATTCGGATCCGGTGAAAGAGTCGCAGGATCTGAAAATAGCGGTTCAGTCGCCGCAGCGTAGAAAAGTGCAGGCTTATCCGGGGAAGGTGCTCTCGCAACGATTTGGAGAAGAGTTGGAGGAGACGGTTGAGTCAAAAACCTATCTCAGGAAAGACGCTCTCTCGAGGGCGCCGGTGCCGAAGGAGGTTCAGGCAAGCGCTGCGGCTCCGATGGCTGTGCACTCGAAAAAATCGGCGGCATTGGAGGATTCAGTAGGAAGCGAGATGCCTTCCGTTGCAGTGGTCGAATCTATTGGAACACGGTCTCCTCAGAAAAAGGAGGCCGGCCAGCTGGAGTTGATGCCGCAGGGTCTCCGCAATGTCGCGCCGAGTCAGCAGTGGGAATCACCTGCGATCCAGCAATTAAATTTACCTCAACAGAGCGTCGCGGAACGAAAGGGTGCCGTTATTGGGAATTATTCGAATCTGAATCAGGTATCTGCTTCGCTGAATGAAATCACCTCTGACGGGGAGGAGGGTGCCGTCGGTCGAATGATTGACGGGGAGCTCCATGTTCTGCTGTGGAAAAAACACCCTGCTCGCCCTGGATACACATTCTGGGCTGAATTGGATCTCGATTCGATCAAACGTGAGATGAAGGATCTTTTTATTCCGCATCAAGAATCGCTATCAGAAAATGAAGTCAGTCTTGCTCTGCTGGACTCGGGTGGCGAGCCCGTCGCGCAATCAGTGCTCGGTTTTTCAGCGGATTGGAGCGTGCCCTTTGTTGCCTCCGAGGTGGGTCAGATATTGCCGCGCTGGGAGGTGGCGGCCTATCTTCTCAATCCAGCGGCACTGAATCAGTCGGCGAAGACGGTTCGCCTAACCTTGTTACTCACGACCTTGATCTTGGTGGGTGCCGTCGGCGTCGGAGGCGTCCTTATCATGCGTGCTGTGAATTACGAAATGGTGCTCGCGACGAGGAAGACTGATTTTGTGAGCAATGTGAGCCACGAACTAAAAACACCTCTGACTTCGATCCGAATGTTCTCTGAATTGTTGGAGAAAAATCAAAACCCCGATGCGGCACAGACGCGACAGTATTCGAGCGTGATCAGCAAAGAGTCCGCCCGGCTCTCGAGGTTGATCAATCGACTTCTTGATTTCTCCCGGCTTGATCGAGGGGAGATGAAACTCAACAAAGAGCCGATCGATCTCGTCACCTTTCTCAAAGACATCATCGATACCTACCGCATGCAGATTGAGGCGAAGAATTTGACCTTGAGGCTCAGTATCCCCCCGGATCCTGTTTCGAGGATTGAGGGCGATGTTGATGGGCTCTCGCAAGTCTTCGCCAACTTGTTATCGAATGCTGAAAAATACGGGGCATCAGGCGGCGAGATTGAGATGGCGCTGCGAAATCCCGGTGACGCTGTCATACTCATTGAGGTCAAGGATCGTGGGAAAGCGATCTCGAAGGCGAATCAGCGGCGTATTTTTGAAAAATTCTACCGCATCGATGATTCTATTAATTCGGGGATCGAAGGCTCCGGTATTGGTCTTGCGCTCTGTCGTCAGATTGTTGACCTGCATGGCGGACAAATTCGTTATTCCAAACGTGAGGGCGGAGGCAGCATTTTCTCCGTCGAACTTCCGATCGTATCCTAATTCATGAAGCGGACTGAGATTTCCATTTTTATCGTCGAAGACGATTCCAGTATTCGGTTCGGTCTCGAGGAGATTCTGAAGGCAGAAGGGTTTCAAGTGGAGTCCTGTGCGGACGGGGCGAAGGCGATCGAAGGTATCGCCGGATTCCTCCCCGATCTCATTTTGCTCGACGTGATGCTTCCGGGGAAGAGTGGCTATGAAATCGCGAAGCAGCTTCGCAAGGCACGCTGCCGCATCCCGATCTTAATGTTGACGGCGAAGGGGCAGGAAATGGACAAGGTAGTCGGTCTCAATTCAGGCGCCGATGATTACGTTACGAAGCCTTTCAGTATCATCGAGTTGCTCGCTCGAATCGATGCGTTGCTGCGGAGGACGAGAGAGTGGGGCGAGAGTGAGGCGGCAGCTCAGACCGCAACCCCGGTGGAGTTTGAGGTGGGAAAGGCAACGATCGTTCCGGACACCTACGAGGCAAAGGTGGGTCGTGATCGTGTTTCGCTGACCCCGAAGGAGTTGGCGCTAATCGCCTTTTTTCATCAGAATCGAGGCAGTGTGCTGAGTCGTGATCGTATTCTCGAGGCGGTCTGGGGAGTGAAGTATTTTGGAACGACGCGGACCCTTGATCAGTGTGTTGCCCAGGTAAGGAAAAAAATCGGTGACGAAGGTCGGACGCCGGAGCATCTCCTTACCGTGCATGGCGTCGGGTATAAGTTGGTCTGATGTAGCCACCGGCGCAAGACGGTGGCGCGGATTGGCGGGGCACGTTTTTGGTGATCGCGGCTAGGTTCGCGAAGGGAGCTTATTCAAATCCCCACGCATTGTCTCGACTTTCATCCTCGATCCTGAGGAGGCCAGAACGAGCCCCGGGTCAGTTTTTCGGATTCCGAAAGGCTTTTCAAGCTGGCGAAGTGCCTTCATTATGATCTCCTCCCAGTCTTCGCAACTGCGATGAGGGGCCGGGCCGATGTCGCAGAGATTGCACATTCATTCAATTTGGAACGTGCTTTCCGACAACGGAAACAGGGTTAGGCCAATGACCTAACCCTGTTGAGCCATCCTCGCGGATGAAATTTGATTGCTCCTCTCGAAGAGAGGGCACCTTACTACATCAAGTTGAGAGCGCGGGCGCGCTTAATCTCACGAGTGATGCGGCGGTGGAGTTTCGCGGAAACTCCAGTGAGTCGGCGCGGGTAGATTTTACCACCTTCACTTGCGAAATTCTTGAGATACTCAGGATTCAGGCAGTTCACCTTTTCTACTGTGATGTCGTGACGACGGTGAGGCATACGACGGTTCGCACGTCGGAGATTGATTGCTCTCTGTTCTGTTTTTGGGCCCATAACTAAATTGATTGAATAGTGATTCCACGATTGAGGCGCGATTAGCGCTTCTCACGATGGAGGGTACGACGTTTCAAATACGGGTTGAATTTGACTTTTTCAAGTCGACCCGGAGTCAGAAGACTCTTTTTGTTACGTGTGGTTACGTAGATAGATGGACGGGCGCCTTCTTCTTTGGCTTCCGTGCATTCGAGGATGATAACGTCTCTTGACATGAGATTCGGGATTACAGTGTTTCGCGAGGGCGCTTATAATAGTTCAGGGGACCAAAATCTCAAACGATAATTTTCAATCATCTTGGGATGCGGTCGGAGAGGCTTCTTTCTCGTCGATTCCGAAGAGCGTCGTGGCGGGTGATCGACGCATGCCGGCAGCCTCCTCTTTGTCCAGTTTTTCCTGGAAATCGACGGTGCGGCGGGCAAATGGCATCGCTTCGAGTCGAGCGATGGGAATCTGGACACCCGAGCCTTCGCAAACGCCGTATTCTCCACGATCAACGCGGAGGAGGGCTTCTTCGATCTGGTGAAGGGCGTCCTGCTCCTGAGAGAGGAGATTTAAGGCGAAATCGCGGTCGTAGGCATCACTGCCGGCGTCGGCCTGGTGCATCCCAAAGGCGGATGAATCGTGATTGTCATCACCTTTACCGAGAGTGTCGCGGGCTACTCCGTTCATCTGGTCGACAAGTGTGTCACGCAGATCGAGGAGTTTCTGGCGCTGCTTCTTGAGGAAGGTAGCGGTGAGTTTTTTGGGTTTCCCTCCACCATTGCTCGATGCGTTCAACGCAGGGGTAATTGGCCCGAGATGGGCAAGAAGCGGGCGTCTTTTCACCATGTTGCGCTTATTAACCGGAGCATTCTTGCTGATGGGCTTTTTAGCCACTTTTTTCACAGGCGCTTTTTTCGAGGCCTTTTTAGCAGGCGCTTTTTTAGCGGGTGCCTTTTTAGGAGGCGCTTTTTCAGCCGGAGCCTTCTTAGCGGTTGCCTTCTTAGCGGGTGCCTTGGTAGCCGGAGCTTTCTTTTTTGCAGCTTTCTTTGCCATGTTTGGGCGAGGGGGAAAAGTTGAAAAATTAAATGGAATCTTGGCGTTGTGCCAGCCTCTCTGAGGTAAATCGGCAGACTTTTACTTCAAGACGAGCTTCGTCGCAAGGGAAATTGGCTACGAGAATGGCCAGATGATGGGGATTAGGAAGCTCGCGAGAACCCAAAGAGCGATCGCGAGAGGGAGACCAATCTTGCTGAAGTCAGCAAATTTGTAGCCTCCAGCCCCGTAGACGTAGGTGTTAGTCTGGTAGCCAATGGGAGTTACGAAGCTGGCTGATGACGCGAACATGACCGCAATCACGAAGGGTCTGGGATCGACATCGAGAGACACCGCAATGCCGATCGCGATCGGAGTGAGCAGGGCAGCGACTGCGTTGTTACTAATCAGCTCAGTTAAAATTGCTGCGAGGAGGTAGAGAGCGGCAAGGACGGCGTAGGGTCCCAGGTCATTGAATCCTGCCGCGACTGCCTCGGCTGCAATCTTGGCAAGCCCTGTATTTTCGAGGGCCGTTCCCAGTCCCAGCATGCCGAAAATCATGAAAATCACCTTCCATTCGACGGCGTTGTAGGCTTCTTCAGGGTCGATACATCGGGTGATTAGGGTGATGACAGCCGCCGTCATCGCCAGAATAGGGATGTATTCAGGGTAGCGGGCTCCCCCGATCATGAATAGAAGGAGTGCGCCGATTGCGATGGGTGCTTTTCTCCGCCGAATCGAACGCCCACTCGGCTTGGTGAGGTTCACGAAGTCCTTTTCTGCAAAAAGTTCGCTCATTCGATCGACCGGTCCTTCGACGAGCAAAGTGTCACCGAAAGCCAGTTTTACGTCTTCGAAGCGGTCTCGCAGATTCACTCCGCGGCGGTGCACCGCGATGATGACGACACCGAAGCGCTGGCGAAAATTGAGTTCTTTGAGACTTTTTCCAACCAATCGGGATTCCGGGCCAACGATTCCCTCCATGAGGACCGCTGATTCCGTTTTCATGTGGTCGAGCCCCAGTTCTCCCTCGGGTTGAAGGTCGAGTCCACTCGTCTCGGAAAGTTCGACCACTCCTGAGGCTCGCGTTTTCATCAGAATTTGATCCTTAGCTTCGAAAATCAGCTTGTTAAGAGGGATGGGTACGGGGCGACCTCCTCTCACGATTTCGATGACCCGCAGGCTCCTGTTTTTGGCTAAAGGGGTGTCCGGAAAAGCTTTGTCCACAAGTGGTGAATTGCTGTTCACGTATACCTGAGTGAGAAATTCCTGGGAGGCTTCGCCGTCGAACATGGTCGAAAGGGTTTCGCGATCGGGAATCAGTCTCCATCCGCCGAAAAGGATGTAAACAAAGGCTGCGGCGACGAATAAGAGTCCCAGTTTGCCGACCTCGAACATGCCAAAAGGCTCGAGGCCGTATTTAACCGCAATGTCTGATGCGATGAGGTTGGTCGATGTGCCAATGATGGTGCAGGTTCCTCCGACGATGGCTGCGTAACTCATCGGAATCAGAAAGCGTGAGGCTTTGAGGTCAAATTTCCGGCAATGAGTGAGGACGATGGGTAGGAAGATGACTACCACGGGGGTGTTGTTAACAAATGCCGAAAGGAAAGCGACGAGGATCAGCAGGGTGATCATGACGCGAAACGGATTTTTTCCGGCGATGACTTCAAATCGGCTTGCGAGCAATTCGATCAGTCCGGTTCGCTCCAAAACAGCGCTCATGATGAACATCGCGGCAATCGTCACGGGCGCGGAACTACCAAAGACGTCGAGGGCCTCTGATGGCGAGAGAGCTCCGATGAGAATCAGGGAGAGGAAGGCTCCCATCGCGGCAAGGTCCGGGGAGACCCACTCTTTCGCAAGAGTGACAAACACCAGAATGACGATGGCGACGGTGAAAATTTGCTGCCAGAGATGGACTTCCATTTACGAAGTTGAGCGTTGCAATTATATAAGGTTCGGGGCAGCATCGGGCCGGCACGACTTTTGCCAGTTCACGATTACATAACCTCAGTCTGGATTTATGGAAACCCTTCTCATTGCCGTTGGCACGCTAATTCTTTACTTGATCGCCTACCATACCTACGGGAGGTGGCTTGCTCGGAAAATTTTCAAGTTGGATCCTGATGCGATTGTTCCGAGTATCGCCTTGAATGACGACAAGGATTACGTTCCGACAAAGAAATCCATCATTTTCGGGCACCACTTTACCTCAATCGCGGGCACCGGGCCAATTGTCGGGCCGGCGGTGGCGGTGATTTGGGGGTGGGTTCCTGCCCTTTTGTGGGTGCTTTTTGGCTCTATCTTGATCGGGGCCGTACACGATTTTGGCTCCCTCGTTGTCTCAATGCGGAATCGAGGGCAGACCGTCGGTGATATTGCCGGTCGCGTTCTCACCAAGCGCACGCGCCTGCTTTTTCTCTTCATCCTCTTCATGGCACTTACGATCGTGCTGGCGATTTTCGGGCTTGTCATTGCTGCGGTTTTCAAACAATACCCGGCTTCTATTTTTCCCTGTCTTGTTCAAATCCCTCTCGCCGTTTTGATCGGGGTTTATATGCACCGCAAGGGGATGGACATATTGATCCCGTCGCTTGTTTCGCTCGCGGTTATGTATGTAACGGTTTACTTCGGGAATAGCGGGCTTTTAGGTGACTTCAATACGGCTTTAGCTGCCTGGCCTGTCATGACCTGGGTCATCGTCTTGCTTCTCTATTCGTATGTCGCTTCGGTATTGCCGGTTTGGGCTCTCCTCCAACCCCGCGATTATATCAACAGCCTTCAGTTACTGAGTGCCCTTGCTCTCGTTGTCATAGGCTTAGTGGTTGCTGGATTCATTGGGGGCGCACCTGTGAGTCCGGGGGCGGAAAGGCCTGTCTTGGAAATTGTGGCACCTGCCTTTCGTTGGGCTCCGGAAGGGGCTCCCTCGATCTTCCCTTTTCTGTTTATTACGATCGCCTGCGGCGCGATTTCCGGATTTCACTGTTTAGTTTCCAGCGGAACTTCTTCGAAGCAAATCAAGTGCGAGACCGATGCGCAGTTCGTCGGGTATGGCTCGATGCTGACAGAGGGTTTCCTCGCTGTTCTGGTGATTCTCGCCTGCGTTGCCGGGCTTGGCCTGGGGATCAATGGCGCGGCTGATGGAGCCGTGCTCATGGGGGCGGATGCTTACGCGGATCGTTACGCAACCTGGGGAGGGGCGAATAGCCTCGCTGCCAAGGTGGGTGCTTTTGTCGAAGGCTCGGCCAATTTTCTGAAGGCGTTGGGTGTCGCTCCCGCTTTTGCCATCGCGCTAATGGGGGTCTTTGTCGCGAGTTTTGCAGCGACTACCCTCGATACTGCCTGCCGATTGCAGCGCTATGTGATTCAGGAGCTCGCGTCTACCTTTGCCCCGAAAGTGTCGAGCAGTGCGCTCGCTTCAGAGGCTTATGATTTAGATAATAATATTGCGGGAGCTGATCGGAAAACCGGAGAGGCGATGGATCGCAAATCTCACGCGCTCAATCCGTGTAGCTGGTTAACCAATAAGCACGGAGCAACAATCTTTGCGGTATTGGTCGCGACGTTAATCGCCTCGATGCCTGGCGGTGAGGGAAAGGCGGCCGGGACGGGCGGCCTTATTCTTTGGCCGCTTTTCGGGGCAACTAATCAGTTGCTCGCAGGTCTCGCTTTCCTCGTTATTTCATTCTGGATGTGGCGAAGAAAGCTCCCTGTTTGGTTTGTCGTTATCCCGATGGTTTTCATGCTCATCCTTCCCGGGATTGCGATGACGATTAACATTTTCGTCGGCGAGAACTCCTACATAGCCGAAGGCAATTGGCTGCTTGTTTTCATCGGAGGAGCCACGCTCGTTCTCCAGATCTGGATGATTGTTGAAGCACTCAGCGCTTGGCCTAAGGCAAAGGGCGTATTAGAAGAACAGTTGGAACCTCTTGAGGAAAGCGACTATTCACCGGAAGGGGGTCGCTCCTGTTAGGAGTGGCACGCCATAGGGACCGTTCCAAGTCAGAAAGAAAACGGAAGAGAGCGCCCCGTTAATGGCGGCGGCGCGCTTTCCGGTGTCAGGAAAGCAGCGGTAACACCTTTGAAACGCGCTCTTTAAGTTCTTTACCGGGTTTGAACTTCACGATGGCTCGGGCCGGAATCGGGACAGCCGCTTCCGGCTTATTGGGGTTGCGACCGATTTTGGGCTTCGTCTTGGTGACCTGGAAGGCTCCGAAATTTCGTAGCACAACATCGTCATTGTTGGAGAGGCTTGCCGTCACCTCACCAATAAAACTCTGGATTACGTTGAAGACCTCCTGCTGCGTAAGACCAGTCTGGTTGCTGATCTTGATAACAAGATCTCGTTTCGTAATAGTTGCCATGTAATGTGCTTTCGTTAATGAGTTTGAGTAATCTTGAAGAACTGCGTAAAAATGCAATGGATAGTTGCCTGTTAGGGCAAAAGTTCACATGGCGTTTTTACAGCGCTGCGGATTTTATATTGAACCAACCGCTGTTTAGCGGCTTTCGTGCCAAGCCGGGGGAGCTTTTCACAAATGAGAAAGTTTGCACGATTTGATGGATTCACTAGAGCGGTAGGTGGCGTAAACTGATGTATTCTTTGGGGGACTGTTCGGAAAATTTGGGTTGTTTGACTACCATCCCCAGAGATTACGTGTACGGAGACGAATTGGTATGAACAAAGACACCAAATTTACTAGCGCATTTCTGAATCAATCAAGGGTCGATTTGTTTCAAGGAAAACTCATTGGTTGGTTTGAGTCGGAGGGGAAGAGTTATCCATGGCGTGAAACTTCCGATCCCTATGCGATCCTCGTCTCCGAGTTGATGCTGCAGCAGACGCAAATTACCACGGTGCTGAAGCGTGGCTTCTTCACGCGCTGGATGGCTAAATTTCCAGATTGGCTGTCACTCGCCGGGGCGACGGAGGCATCGGTTCTTAAATCCTGGGAAGGGCTCGGATACTATAATCGCGCTCGTAATTTGCAGAAAACTGCCCGGATTATTGTCGATCAGTTCGACGGGCGTTTCCCCGAAGTTTACGAAGATGTCATTTCATTGCCCGGGATAGGGCGATACACCGCCGGGGCGGTTCTCAGTTTCGCGTTCGGGCAGTCTCTTCCCATCTTGGACGGGAATGTCATCAGAGTGCTTTCACGTATCATGGCATTTCGTGAGCCGGTGAATACGCGATCGGCTACCGCTACGCTCTGGGATTGGGCAGAGAGCCTCACCCCTCGGATGAGTGCTAAGGCTTACAATTCCGGAGTGATGGAATTGGGCCAGAGAGTGTGCCGTAAGTCGTTACCTGATTGTGAGATTTGCCCCGTAAGCGAATTCTGTCTCGGGCGTATCAATGGCGAAGCTGAAAAGCTCCCGATTAAGGAGGCGGCCAAAAAAGTGACTCGATTGGAGGAAAACGTCCTTATTCTTTTCCGGGATGAGAAAATTTTATTGGCGCCCGAGAAAGGAAGTCGCCGGAAAGGAATGTGGCGACTTCCGGAGATCTCCTCCGAAGAGGCGGCTGATTTCGAGGAGTGTTTCCGTTTTGATTATGCCATCACCCGCTACAAAGTGAACCTTCGTGTATTCACCCCCAATCCAGCCGCGGCGGGGAAGCGTGAAGCTGATGCCGTTGAGGATTGGTTTGACCCGGGAAACCCGGAAAATCTCCCCGCAATGGGGTCACCCTACCTCAAGGCGCTCTCTAAATATGCTGAAATTCGTGAAGAACTTTCGTTTCAGGCTGAGAATGAAGGTGACAGAAAGCAAAAAATCTGGTAGTTCGTGCTTGTATTGGGTGGATTTTTTTTTAAATGTATCCCTTTAACAGTTGTTTAGAGTGAAATTTGAGGATTTTGAACTTAATTAGTTTTCTCCGATTGCTCTTTTTAACCGCGAATTAACAAACACAGAGTTATGTGGAAGGTATTTCTTGTCATCTCATCCGTCGTCCTTGGAGGCGCCGTTATTCTTAGTCGCCTCAACTTAGGGGAGGTAAAGGAGCTGGTCGCTAAGGCGGCAGAACAAAGTCAGTTGCTAGTCGCTCGTCAGGAGTCGCTCGCGAAGACCAATGATGAGGTTGCTCAATTGGAGCAGTCTATTCAGATTCTTAAAGATGAGGAGGAGAAGCTTGGTATCGAGAAAATCGATCTCGACGCCAAATTGGCCGAAGCTCAGTCCAATAAGAAGGCTCAGGATGCAATACTTGTCGTAGCGATGGAAGAGCTGGAGAAAGCCCGGGTTTTAGTGGGCGACATGGCCAAGGTGGAAGCGCTTCAGAAGGAGATGATGCAAATCCGCGAGCAGGTCGAGGAAACGGAGATCGAGGTGGTTCAGATGGAAGGCGCGGCCGCTGCGGCCGTGGTCGAAACTGACCGTCTTGCCAAAGTGGCGGAAGAGCTCAAAGCGCTCCGCTCTGATCAGGAGGCGGGTTTTATTCGTGGAGAATTTCAGTCAGAAATTCGTAATGCCTACAATCAGTGGGGCTTTGTTGTCGTTCAAGGTGGTAACGATCAGGGCGTCGTGAATCGTGCACAAATGGATGTTTACCGACGCGGTCAGCCAATCTGCAAGCTTCTCGTGACATCGGTGGAGCCAACTTATTCGGTTGCTGACATCATTCCCGGATCGCTTGCTGCCGGTCAATCCGTTCAGATGGGTGACACCGTCGTGAAAACAGTTCGTGCCAATACCACGGTGGCTCCTTCAGCACCAGCGGGTGCGCCGGCAACCGCTGAACCTGGGGCCGGAATGGCTCCGGCTCCCATTACTGACGATCCGTTCGGCGGTGGAGGAGGAATGTCTGCCCCGGCAGCTACTGAGCCTGATCCCTTTGGAGGTGGTGCTCCTGCAGCACCGGCTGAGCCTGATCCGTTCGGTGGCGGTGGTGGTGCCATGGAAGGCGGGGCCGCTCCGGCCGCTCCAGCCGAGCCCGATCCCTTTCAGTAGGCGTAGGAAATTAGCGAAAACTAAAACCATAATTTTCCAGACAAGATGAAAAAAATTATAATGATTCTCTCCGCCGTTGTCATGATGGTCACCGCATTCGTCGGGATCATGAACAAGAATGACCTTGAGGATGTGGTCAAGGAGCTTGAAACGGTTCGTGGTGATGTCAAAACAGCGACTGAGCAGCTCGGTGAAGCTGAGGACAAGCGCGATGATTCTGCTGAAAAGGAGACTCAAGCCAAGGATGGGCGTAATCAAGTGGCGGCCCTAGTGGGAGGGGTAGCACAGGAGCTTAAGAGAGCCGCTCGCGACGTCGAAGATGTTTCCTCTGAGCTCATGAAGGTGGAGATCGAGAAAAAAGAGATCGACCTTGCTGTTCAAAGGCAGTTTCCTGACGGGAAAATTAAGTCAGTTGAGGACCTCGCGATGACTCGGACGATGCTCACCGACACCCTTACGGAGAAGCAGAATCAGAAAACAGAGCTCATTGCCACAGTTACCGAGGCTCAGCAGTCGAAGCTGTCTGAGATTGCGAAAGTTAAGGAGGAGGAGAAATACCAGATGCGACGTGCGCAGAAGCTCACTCTGAACGGACTTACGGCCACGGTCATAGCGGCGAACAAAGAGTGGGGATTTGTGATGGTCAATGCAGGCCGCCAGCATGGAGTCTCTCCTGACGCTTCTCTCCTCGTTAAGCGTGGAAACACACGCATTGCGAGATTGAGGATCGTTACTCTTGAGGAAGGGGTTACCGTTGCCGATGTAGTGGACGAATCAATTGTTCCCGGAATCGATGTCCAACCTGGTGACAAGGTTATCTTTGAAAACGTGCAATAGTAGGGTGTTTTTGTTTCCCTGTTACCGAATTTGAATTGCGAAAAAACCAAGATCCAACCGATGAAATTGCTTTCTAACTTTTTTTTACTCATTGCTGTTGCGGCAGGGATCTCACTGACATCCTGCGTCACGAACAGTAAGGATGTCCGGCCTCAGCGTGAAAAACTCAGCAGTATGCCTCACAACATTCCCCAGTCCTGGGAAGGTTCGGCGGGAATGCCCGGCTTTGGCGGTGGCGGCGGAGGTTACTAATTGGTCTCCGGGAATTGCGAGACAATTTTTTTCGAACTACTTTATCTATGGCTGAGGAATCTACTGAACTTCCCGAGATGGGCTTTGCTTCCAACTTTGATAAGGAGGAGCGCATTTTGCTTGGAGGGTTTGGTGAATTCATCTCTTTGCGAGAGGATGACGAATTGATCCACGAAGGGCATCCCCAAGATTCTCTCTTCATGGTCATTTTTGGAAAGCTTCATGTGCAGACCGAAGTCACCGGACGCTCTGTTTTATTGGGGCTTCTCAAAGCGGGAGATACGGTCGGTGAAGTGAATATATTTGATTCAGGTAACGCCAGCGCCAGCGTTGTCAGCCATACGCTCTCTCAGATATGGAAAATTGACCGGGCGAGTCTTGAGCAATATCTTGAGGCTCATCCACGAACCGCGTCGCGACTTCTCGTGAATATCGCGACGCAGCTCAGCAAGCGATTGAGATCGACTAACGAGAAGGTGGCTATGGCGCGCGAAGCGATGCTTGGCTCCTTCTAGTGACTCGTCTTAAGGGCGGGGCTCAATCAATTCCTCCTATATTATACTTTCTGCTGCGGCGGAAAACAGCACCCCTCTATGTTCGAGCCTTCTACACTCCCATTAGATCAGGTGTCTGGTATTGGTTCCGCTTTTGCTTTGTTTTTTGCACTTCTCATTGGGCATTCTCTCGCTGATTTCCCATTGCAGGGAGACTTCCTTTCTCACGGGAAAAACCGCAGGTTGGATCCACCGAAATTGGCAGATGGGAAGGCTCCGGCAACGACATGGATCTATCTGATGACAGCACACGCGCTCATCCATGCGGGTTTCGTCTGGTTTATTTCAGGGTATCTTATTTTTGCTTTGGTCGAGTTTGTACTTCACTGGCTCATTGACATCGCTAAGTGTGACGGAAAGACCTCCTTTGCTCTCGATCAGTGGCTTCATATTTTAACCAAGGCGATCTATGTGGTGATCCTCTGGTTGGGGGTCATGTAGGGTCAGGCCCGGTTGTTCATACTGTTGTTCTATGTTGTGCCAGGGAATTCGGAACTGCGATCACGACCAACAACGGTCTTGAAAAGGCGTATCTCTGGGCGAACTTCCTATCATGATTTTAAGATCGCTGACATGGCTCTTTGCGTGCGGGCTAATGGTATCAACGTCCGTTGCTGAGACAGTCTCACCGCTTGATTCCGACAATGAGGATCTCGGTTTCAAGGAGATCGAGCTTTTTACCGAGGTTCTGGAAACAATCCGTCAAGGGTATGTGGATGAGGATAAGGTGACTTACGAAAAGCTGATCAACAGTGCCCTTGCTGGAATGCTGGCTGATTTGGACCCCCATTGCCAGTTCATGCAACCCAATGTGTTTGATCAGCTCAAGCGTCATACTGACAGCACCTACGATGGCATCGGCGTCACTATTTCAACCAAGGACAACGCTCTTGCGATCGTGACAGCAAGAGAGGATGGGCCCGCAGCAAGAGCGGGAGTGTTGCCGGGAGATAAAATTCTAAAGATAAATGATAAGCTCACAGAGGATGTTGGAATTTCTGAAGCTGTCAACATGCTCAAGGGAAAGCCCGGTGAAGCAATCAAATTGACGATCCGTCGTCCAGCGACACAGAAGCTGCACGAATATGAGATGAAGCGGGAAGTCATCAAGCAATCTTCGGTTAAGGATGTGAGGATTTTAAATTTTGAGCTTACCAAGCCTTATCGGATGGGGTATGCGCGGATACTTCAGTTCAGTGAGCCGACCGCGACAGAGCTTGCTGATGCGCTCGATAAATTGGAGCAGGAAGGGATGGATGCTTTCGTCCTCGATATGAGAAACAACCCCGGTGGTTTGCTTAACAGCGCGATCAACGTGTGTGGTGAATTCGTAAAGGCGGGGACAGTTGTTCTTACGACCGAAGGAAAGCCCGGCTCGGGGCAAATCAAAGTGTTCAGAACGAGTGCGAATAACAAGCGTCGCGAAAGGGATTACCCGCTTGCGGTGTTGTTGAACCATTCCTCTGCCAGCGGCGCCGAGGTGGTTGGGGGCGCTCTTCAGGACCTTAATCGCTGCATTGTCGTAGGTGAGACCTCATTTGGAAAAGGGTCCGTTCAATCCATCCTTCCCATCGGAGATGGGAAGGCGATTCGGATGACAACCGCAAAATATTACACTCCAAGTCATCGTACGATTCACGAAAACGGCGTGGTCCCAAACATTGTCGCGACTCTCACTCCGGCTCAGGAACAGGATCTTCTCCGTTGGTTCAGTCGTGACACGATGTCACCTGCTCAGCGAAAGGAAGCGGAGAAATTTCGAGACCCGCAGGTGGTGCGAGCGATCGATGCAATGAAGGGCGCGCTCGTCTATTCCAAGTTTGGTGAAAAGGAGGAGTCCCCGAAGGTTGTGCCTGAAAAAGCAGAAGCAAAATCGGCCACTGAAGAAACAGGTGAGTAGCCCCTTTTTTAGTAACCCGTGTTCTTATGCCCGGTGATTTAGTTCTCGCGATTGAGACATCGTGTGATGAGACCGCAGTGGCTCTCTCGACAAAGCGTGGGGAGATTCTCATTAGCAAAGTCGCTTCACAGATAGCGCTGCACGCACCCTACGGAGGCGTTGTTCCTGAACTGGCTTCCCGAAACCATAGCGTTGATTTACGCCCGCTGATTGATGAAACGCTCCGGGAGGCGGGCGTTGATCTGAGTGAGGTCGGTTCGGTTGCCGCTACCTCCGGTCCGGGCTTGTCGAGTTCGCTACTTATTGGCGACACGACCGCCAAAGCGATTGCGGTAGGGCTGCAATGTCCGTTTTACTCAATCAATCACATGGAGGGGCACCTTCTTTCTCCTTTCATTGGAAGAGAGGCGCCAGTTAGAGAGCATCTTGCCCTGATTGTCAGCGGCGGACATACCATGGTCGTTGATGTCGCCAAAGTGGGGGAGTATCGAATTCTCGGATCGACTCGCGATGATGCCGCGGGGGAAGCTTTCGATAAGGTAGGAAAAATGTTGGGACTTGCTTATCCGGGCGGCCCTGTGATCGGTCACCGCGCTGAAAAGGGGAACCGGAAGGCCTTCGATTTTCCGCGAAGTATGATCGCGAGCGGCGACTTTAACTTCAGCTTCAGCGGATTGAAGACATCGGCTCGTTATGCGCTCGACAAGTTGGGCGAAGAAATTGCCGAAACCGTAATCGATGATTTTTGTGCCTCGTTTGAGGAGGCGATTATCGATGTCTTGATCGCGAAAATATTTTTCGCTGCGGAGGCGACAGGGCGAAGGCTGATTACCATCAGCGGGGGGGTTAGTTGTAACCGGCGTCTTCGGGAGAGAGCGCAAGTGGAGGCGGAAAAACGGGGGCTCGCCCTGTTTCTCGCGATGCCTCACTACGCGACGGACAACGCGGGAATGATTGCCTTTGCCGCGGCGTTGCGAGAGGAGGCTGGAATTGCTCCTTCAGGGCTGGATTCCGACATTGATCCGAATATGAAACTCGCTTGATACGTCGTCTGCAATACTGGAAAACGGGAAGGAAATGATTGCAGAGAAAGAGGCATATTGATATCCTTGCAATCCATGCTCTTTAAAAATCTCCTGAATTTTGTCGTTGTTCTACCACTGGTTTTCGTGGGTTTATTAGCTACTCCCTGCCAGTCCGGAGAAAAAGCAAAAATCGTGTTTGTGGCAGGTAAGCCGAGTCACCCGGCACGCACCCATGAACACAAGGCAGGTTGCCACCTTCTCGCCGATTTGCTCAACGAGCATTGCGGTGATCGAATCGCTGCCGTGGTTTACGAGAATGGATGGCCCGAGGCAGCCGATGCTTTTGCCGATGCTGCCGCTGTCGTTATCTTCTCCGACGGAGGGCAGCGTCATCCCGCATTTTTTCATCTCAAAACACTCGCTGATTTGCGCGCTCGTGGAATTGGTTTGGGAGCAATTCACTATGCGGTGGAGATGCAACCGGGTGAAACGAACGATGCCTTGATTGCAAGCATTGGGGGTGCCTTTGAAGTGGATTATTCAGTGAACCCTCATTGGGTTGCTGATTTTAATCCCAATTCATCCCACCCTGTCGCGAATGGCGTGAAGCCCTTCGCGATCGAGGATGAGTGGTATTTTAACATGCGGTTTGCCGAGGGTGAAGGAATGACCCCGATCCTCTCGGCGGTGCCGCCTGCCGAGACGATGAACCGTGCTGATGGCCATCATTCGGGAAATCCTGAGGTTCGCAAAATGGTTGAAGCCAGAGAAATGCAGCATCTTTGCTGGGTTTATGAGAGTCCCGCGACAGAGAGCGCAAAAGCTCACCGGGGATTTGGATTTACGGGAGGTCATTTCCACGACAACTGGGCGAATGACGGATACCGGAAAACCGCTTTGAATGCGATTAGCTGGATTGCCGGAGTCGAAATACCAGAAAAAGGAATTGAGTCACCAACTCCTGACAAAGAAGCCCTTGATCGGAATCTTGATGATAAGCCGGCTCCGAAGCCAAAGAAGAAAAAATAAGCCTTTCGCCCTATCTATTAACAACCTTATGAAGAAAGAACAAACAGCTAAAAAAGAAGACGGCGTTTCGCGAAGAAAGTTCGTAGCCGGCGCGACGGCTGCCGGAGCAGCGATCGCGGCGTTACCGATCGAGAGCAGTGCTCAGGTCGCCGGAAGTGATGCCGTGAAGGTTGGTATGATCGGAATGGGCGGACGTGGGTCCGGCGCGATTGTGCAGAACCTCACCGCGAACGATGGCTCACGGCTATACTCGTGCGCCGATGCCTTTCAGGATAAGATTGATGGCACCGGGCCTCGTGCATCAGGTCTTCCGAAAATTACCCAGCAGCTTGAAAAAATGGGAAAAAGCAAGCAGGTCGATCTTCCTCAAAGCCGACAGTATGCAGGCTTTGATGCCTACAAGGCAGTGATCGATGAATGTGATCTCGTCGTCATCGCGACCCCTCCCGGCTTTCGTCCGATTCACTTTGACTACGCGGTGCAGCAGGGCAAAAACGTCTTTATGGAGAAGCCGGTATGCGTCGATGCCTGGGGTTACAATAAAGTGATCGAGGCAGCGAAAACGGCAGATCAAAAGAATCTCAAAGTCGTCGTTGGTCTTCAGCGTCATTATCAGAATGTCTACCTCGAAGCCTATCAGAAGGTGCACGAAGAAGGTCTCATTGGAGATATCGTGAGCGCACAGGTTTGGTGGAATGGAAGTCGTCCCTGGATCGTGAAGCGTGAGCCGGGTTGGACGGAGATGGAGTATCAGATGCGCAACTGGTATCACTTCAACTGGCTTTGCGGTGATCATATTGCTGAGCAACATGTTCACAACATCGACGTCATGAACTGGTTCCTCAGCGGTGATTCTTTGGCTGGTGGTCATCCTGTTTCCGCTCAGGGAATGGGTGGTCGCGCGGGTACCGAACCTCTCTCAGTGGGAGAAATTTTTGATCACCACTACGTTGAGTTCCGCTATGGCAATGAGCACAACAATGCGGTGATGAACAGTCAGTGTCGCCAGATCAAAAACACTTGGAAGAAGGTAGCGGAAGAGATTCACGGCTCGGACGGTATTCTTCATCTCGGGTCCGGTCGAATCACCGATCTGAAAGGTGAGCTGAAGTGGCAGTATCGCGCCCCACGAAGCGGCGATCCCAATCCTTATCAGGTTGAGCATGATCGCCTCTACGAAGCAATTCGTGAGGACACGCCTCTCAACAACGCCTACTACGGCGCGAAGAGCTCCTTCACCAGTGTTCTTGGACGTCTCGCTACCGCGAGCGGGCAGGATATCACTTGGGACGAAGCAGTGAAGTCGAACTTCTCCATCATGCCTGAAGAGTTTGATATGAACGCTGCGGCTCCTGTTCAGCCGGGTGAAAACGGTGACTACGAGCTCGCCATTCCCGGTGAGTGGAAGCTGCCTTGGGCATAAGCCACCGGCATAAGCCATCGGCATAAGCCGACCACATCGATTATCCAGTTCTCAACGATTGGGTAAATTTCCTAAGCGGCCTTTAGCAATATCCTAAAGGCCGTTTTTGTCGACTCGTGAGATGCGGTTTTTTCAATCCGTATCCGGTCGGTCGCGGAAGGCCGTTTTCTCTGAGGCGCTTCAATCCAAAGGCTTACCTTTCATCGTCCGATCATAGAGGCAGCCATTGTCATAATTTGGGGTATTAACTGACCGGGTTTTTCCAAATCCTCCCCGGCTCATTGAGAATTTAGGCCGCTCTCGGTTTGCTCTCTGATCGGCTGTGAATTTCGACGATGAAAGAAATGATCGGCTCGGAAATTGGTTTTTCGTTTAGGATGATGAAAGTGGGGGCTTTTGAAAACCTGATTCTGGATCGGTAGGCAACGCGACGACGCGGGAGATCAAGCGGTTGGAACAGGCTATTGCCACCTTGCCTTCTGACGAGTTAGGCGCTCCTGAATGGTGATCATTTTTCAGTGGGAGTTTAAGAGTGGTCGAAAGCTGGCAAGCCCCTCGTTGAAAAGAGCTTATATCCGTCGCGTCCAAAATGGATTGAGGGTCGTACCGTCAGTATGGAATTTTTTAGAACATCGCTTCTTTTGCTTTTTGCCGGTATTCTCCTACCCGATGCGAAAGCGGACTGGAATCAATGGCGGGGGGCGGATCGAACGGGTGAAGTGAAATCTGATACTGTCTGGCCCCTTGTTCTCGGGGAGGACCATCTCGCCAAGCTTTGGGACGCGGAACTCGCCGAAGGCTACGCAAGCCCGGTCAGTGATGGTGAGAGAATTTATACGATCGCGACAAAGGAAGAGTCCCGGGAAGTGGCGAAGGCGTTTGATTTGAAAACGGGTGCACTTGTCTGGGAGAAGTCGTGGGAGGGGGCGATGAAGGTTCCCTTTTTCGCGAAAAAAAACGGTAGCTGGGTACGGAGCACGCCGACGCTGGATGATGGAGCGCTCTACGTCGGAGGGATGAAGGATGTTCTGGTGAAATTCGATGCCAAGACGGGAGACGAATTGTGGCGCATCGATTTCACTGAGAGGGATGGAACGGAAGCACCATCATTCGGGCAGGTTTGTTCGCCTCTGATCGATGGCGATGCCATCTATGTGCAGGCCGGGCTCGCTGTCGCAAAGTTGAACACAACGACCGGAGAGACTCTCTGGCGCTCAATGGTGGACGAGCGAGCGATGTTTGGCAGTGCTTTTTCCTCCCCCATCATTGCAACCATTGCCGGGAAACGGCAGCTTGTTGTGCAAGCTCGGCTCACGCTTGCGGGACTGGACTTGGAAACAGGGAAGGAACTTTGGACGACTCCGGTGAAAGCATTTCGGGGGATGAACATTCTCAGTCCTACCGTGATCGGGGACGAGCAGATCTTCACGGCAAGCTACGGGGGAGGCGCCTTTCTCTTCACAATTCAGAAAAAAGACGACGGTGGTTTTGTGGTGGAGCAGGAATGGAACAATGAAAAAGCCGAGGGCTACATGGGTTCACCGGTCGTCGTTGGTGATCACGTTTACCTTCACGGTCGTGATAAAAAGTTTCATTGCCTCGCCCTCTCCACCGGGAAGTTCGTCTGGTCGAGTGACGAAACGTTTGGTGAATATTGGTCTATGATTTACCGCGATGATCAGATTCTCGCCTTGGATCAGAAAGGCGAGTTGATTCTCTTTCAAGCGAAGCCTGACGCCTTTGTTATCGTCGATCGACGAACCGTGAGTGAAAAGGATCCGACCTGGGCCCACCTTGGAATGGATGGCGATAAGCTACTGGTTCGCTCCCTGAAAGGGGTTGCGGTTTGGCAGTGGAAGTGACCCGGTCTGTTTATCCTGCCCGCCTCGACCCGTCTCCCGAAAAGGTCGGTTTTTTACGATAATGAAAGGGTCCTAATTCTGCCTCATAACTGGGTTTTTCGAGGGTAAACGAGAAGGGGGAGCCGTATCAGGAATCGGAAATCATCATGCTTCATAAGCGGACTGACGAATCGTTCTACGGCCGTGATTCGCTTCACCACGTCGATGATCCGAACGATTTCACCGGATCAGATAACGCAGCCGTCGGCCCCGGTCTCGCATTCGCAAAGGCTCTTGTTACATCCCAGCCCAAAACCTGTATCGCCCTAAATCCCTGCACGATCGCGGAATTGGAAGCCATATTACCGGTTTTTTTGCCCTGGATTGAGTGAGGGGCGACAAGGCGCAATTGTGTGGTTCCCTGCCGTAACAACTGTGCCATGATGCAGCCTAAAGTCTGAACAGGGACATGGTTCTCCTCATATGATCGTCAAAATATTGCTACCTCTTATTCTCGCCTTCATCATGTTCTCTCTCGGTTTGGGATTGAAGGGACGCGATTTCGCCGGTGTCGTGAAGTTTCCGAAAGCGTTCGGAATGGGGCTTTTCAATCAGTTGATTTTAGTGCCTCTTGTTGCCTTCGCCATTGTCATCATGTTTAAACCGGTTCCGGAACTGGCCGTCGGAATCATGATTCTCTCCCTCTGCCCGGGTGGGGTGACTTCCAATGTGCTGACCCGACTTGCATACGGGAACACTCCGCTTTCCATTTCAATGACGGCAATCGTCAGTCTGATCTCAATTATTTCGGTGCCGATATTTGTCGCTTTGAGCGTGAATCATTTCATGGGCGTGGATGGCCCTGAAGTCGATGTCACCAAACTCGGGCTCCAAATGTTTCTTCTCACTGCGGTTCCGGTCGGACTTGGTATGCTACTCACCCAAACGGCTCCGAAGCTGGTGCAGAAAAGTGCCAAAGCTATTTCCCAAGTCGCGTTGGTTCTGTTTGTTTTCATGATCATTGCCGCGCTCGCGAAGAACCGGGAAGTCTTCTTTAGTAATTTACCGACCCTGGGACCGGCCCTAATCCTCCTGAATGTAATCCTCCTCGCGATGGGGCTTCTCACCGCAAAGTTGGCCCGGCTCGATCTTCGGGATGCGAGCACAATTGCGATTGAATCAGGTATTCAAAACGGCACCCTTGCGATCGCAGTGGGCGCTTTGATTGCCGCTTCCGGCACGGACACGTTGCCGCCGATTACGGTTCCTGCGGCCGTTTACGGAATTACGATGTACCTTGTTTCGGTGCCGTTTGTGATCTGGCGCCGACGACTCTCGTAGGATGCGAAGATGGTGAGGTAATCCTGAGAGGGGTATCGCTGGACTTGCTGCCTTCCTTCGCGATTTTACCGGAAGCTACGCTGTCTGTCCCTGGCGGCAGGATTGTCACTGATCGTGTCTCCTTATGTCGCTTCGCCAAAATGGCGAATTGGGTCTTTGTTAGTTTGTTTCGTGGTCGCCACTGGAGTGTCCTTCTATCCCGCCCTTATACAGTTGTTTACGGGTGAGGCGGAGGTGGTTGGTTGGATTGAGGGGGCGGATTTTCCAAGGCGAAAGACGGATTTCGAGTGAGTCCACAGAGCAAAACGGTGACGAAGTATCATGTGCGGAAGTATGATGTCGTTCGATTTCAGTCATCATCTCGTTCATCTGCGAAGGTGAAATTGATTCGTGTTGAGGTGAAGCACTCACTCTCCGTTTCGAAAGAGGCGGGTTACAAGGAAGAGCTCAAGGTGGTTTATCTCAAGCCGCTTAAGCGTCGTCTTAAGGTGAGTCCCGCCAACCCGTAGTGCTGTCCTCTCGACTTCGCCTCGTCAATTGCTCACGATTTTTTCATGACTGGTTTCCTTCGATGCTTTCTCTTGGCCGTAATTTTTTCCGTGGGTGCCGCCTCTGCCGAGATTCAGGTCGGTCGGGGCCTTGTTGATATTTCGCCTCCGATGGGCGTTTCGATGGCAGGAGCGATCAGTCAGAATTCACCGGTGAAGTTAATCCATGATCCGCTTCACGTTCGTGCGCTCGTGTTTTATGACGGGAAGAAAAAGGTGGGGCTCGCGACGGTCGATAACACGATGATTTCGGATTCGATCTTCGACAAAGCGAAAGTGCTTATCGAAGCGGAGACGGGCATTCCCGGCTCGAATCTTATCATGGCAGCAACCCATACTCACAGCACTCCGCGCGGGGTAGCAGGGTTGGTAAAAGAGGCGGCGTCAGAGGCGTATCTCAATTCGCTCAGCGTGAGGATTGCGGAAGCGTTTCGGCTCGCGAATGCTGAGCTTCAGCCCGCCGCCGTAGGATGGACCAGCACGGAGGTTCCTGATCATGTTTTCAATCGTCGATGGTTTGTTGATGAGACCGCGAAGATTACGAACCCGTTTGGGGAAGATGGCGAGGTCGTGCGGATGAATCCGGGATTCACGGGGCTGATTAAACCTGCCGGTCCCGTCGATCCGGAGTTGTTTCTTTTATCGGTGCGCGACAAAGCAGGCAAGACACTCGCTGCGATGGGGAACTACGGGCTGCACTATGTCGGCGGCAGCAGGGGTGGAGAAGTGAGCGCGGATTATTTTGCCGTGTTTTCTGAAGCGCTCCGCGCGTTGCGGGGCGCTGATGCTCAGTTTCTCGGGCTGATGAGCAACGGCACCAGCGGTGATGTAAATGCGGTCGACTTCAGCACGGAGAAAAAGAAGTGGGAGCGCTACGAAAATATGGAGCGCGTCGGAAAGGATCTTGCGTCGAAGGCAATTCCTCAACTGGAAAAGATCGATCATCAAGGGGCGATCGACGTCGATGCCGCAGAGATGATTTTGAAGCTTGCGGTTCGTAAGCCCGACGCGAAACGACTTTCCTGGGCCAAGGCAAATGCGGCGCCGGCGAATTCCCCAATCAGACTAACGAGGGCTCAGGTTTATGCAAAAGAGACGCTGGGACTCGCTGGCTATCCTGATGAGGTGGACGTTCGGATTCAGGCGATCCGAATCGGAGATTTGGCGATCGTGGGAATTCCCTGCGAGGTCTTTGCCGAGACGGGGCTTGCGATCAAAGCGCAATCAGCTGTGCCTGCGACAATAGTGATGGAACTTGCGAACGGGTATCATGGGTACCTTCCTACCGCGCAACAACATCAATGGGGTGGATACGAGACCTGGGCCGCTCGCTCCGCCTACTTGGAGGTCAACGCGGAAGAGAAGATTCGCGATGCCTCGATCAAGTTGCTCAAAAAAATGAGCGAGTAATTGGTGACTAATTACGAGATGTGAGCTCAGGCTGAGCCATTCAATGTCTTTTTTGCTCCGTTTGGAACACCGACAACAATTAGCTGCTTCATCGACTTGGCGAATCGTGGGCAGAGCCCTCTCCATTAATCGCGGGAGTTTACTCCGTCGCTTTCTCCTCAGAATTGTCGCTTTTCGCTGCGTCCTTCTCTCCTTCGCCCTTTGCCGGGACGAACTTCAGAACGGTCCCGTTGATGCAATATCGCTTGTCAGTAGGGGTGTCGAATTTTTCCCCTTCGAAGACATGGCCAAGGTGACCCTCGCAGCGCTTGCAGACGACTTCGGTGCGGGCGTAGCCGAGATGGTAGTCGACATTGTATTTCACGTTTTTTGCTTTGGAGGGATCATAGAATGAGGGCCAACCGCAGTGGGAATCGAATTTCTCAGTTGAAGTGAAAAGCTCAGCATTGCAGCCAGCACAGTAGTAGGTGCCGCCGCCTTGGTTTTTGAATTCATCATAAACCTGACCATCTGCCGGTTCGGTTCCTGCTTCGCGGAGAATTCGATATTGTTCCGGCGTCAGTTCTTTTTTCCATTCTTCGTCCGTCTTTTTGACGAAATCGGTTGGTTGTTCGGGAGCTTTTTTCATGACTTCTATGGAGGTAATAGATTTCCCCTTTTCATCCGCCACCGCGTAATAGGTGACCAAAGTGACGAGGGCGGTGAAAGGAAGAATCCAAAGGGAGTTTGATTTCATACCTTCAGTTTAGGGCGGATCGATTCTTTGGTCAAAGACGGGATTACCTCTCTTTTGACGGTGAAGGTTACGCTTCCTTACCTGCCGAGAGCTGGTTGACTAGCTGACTTATTTCCTGTGGAGTGGCGGAATGACACGCATTCCACCCTGTTGGGTCACCGGCCTAACCCTGTTAAGTCTCGGGTTTCTCCTTTTTTTCGTGATATCGCCCATTCAGGCAGAGGAGGGTTTGTTCGACCTCGAAGCGATTCGCGAAACGTCGACACTTGAGGTCAAAGTGCTCATCGATTGGGCCGTTTCAAAGAAAGAGCCAACGATTCGACAGAAGCTCATCGAAATCACGGTGTGCGAATGGTGGCCCGGGCAGAAGGTTAGACTTCCCGTGACCTTGAATACTCCTGCGGACGGGAAAGCGTGCCTGAATGTGGTCATAGCGAATCAGGGTCTAGGGAACCGTCCTACTTTGCCGACAAAGGGTTCGCTCACCTTGCTTAAAGAGCACGGAGTCGGTGTCGTTCTTATTGGGATGAGCACGATCGAGATGATGAAACCGGTCGGTGAGTTACATCTCGGAATGAAGAAGCAACTGCTCGCGACTAAGGATCGACGATACACCGTTGCTTGGATTTGGGGTATGAGTCAGATGCGTGCGCTGACGGCGGCGATGACCGAGCCGGAAGTATTTGAGCCGGTGCGAGTGCTCACGACGGGTGGGTCAAAGCGGGGCGTTGCCGCGACCGTAGCCGGTATTTTTGATGACCGGTTTACCGCGATCCTGCCGGTCGTGTCACCCATTTTGGGAAATCCCGGGGCACCCTGTTTTGTTGAGGGGGCAGAGCCGGAGGAGATCATCAAGGCTAACGAAGTGTTTCTCGAGAAGGCGGATCCGGGTCATGCTGAGGCATTTCGGGAACGGGCGACGCGTCGTTCAAATCATCGCGTGACTCTGGCGCAAGCGAAGGCGGCGGGGTGGAGTGATTCTGATATCGAATCGATGACGGATAAAGTGTGGGATGCGACAAAAATTACGAATTTCCTAAAGGAAGTGAAGGCTCGAGACCTCGACTATTTTTGGAATGTGGGAACGAATGACAATGTTTCTCCTGCTCTTCTCGAAGTGGGAAACCTCTACCCGGAATTTCCTCTCTGCATTATCCCCCGCGGCCAACACGGCGGGCCTGCCACGGCTGGCTTCACAAAGCGGGTTCCGACCTTACCTGAAATTGAAGCCAATTTTCTAAGTTTTGCTCTTTATCATTTCAAAGAGGCGAGATCGATGCCAAAGCCTCCTGAAATTGTGGTCGAACCCATCGAAAAGAGAGGCGTAAAAGTGACGGCGATTTTTCGGAAGGGGCTTGATCCGGAAATGAATGAACTGCATTTTTCATTTAATCGAAGTGAGCCCTACACGATCGCTTTCGAATTCGATGAATGGTCTGTCGCGAAAATGACTCGTATGGATGCGGGCGTTTATGAGGCGGAGGTTAAAGTGCCAAAAAATCTGTTGATGTGGCATCTCGATGTGGTGACCTTGCATCGACATGTGGAGAACAATCTGCCGATTACCTTTTCGGGGCCGTACTGCCGGATGGGATCATTTTGAATCACGCAGGGGTTCTATTCGTCAGACAGCTGGACACCATCGCTTTTGCCGATCTTATTTATGAACTTACATCGATTTATCTTGCGCCTTTGCCTCCTTTTTTTGAGCGGATGCCTCTTCAGCTGTGCCTCGGCTACGCTGGAACTTCAGGATCCGTCGACTGACAAAGCGGCGATTCGAAGCGGGTCGATTGCGATCGGAGGTGTTCTTCAAGCGGGCTCGGGATGCGGCCTCACGAGTTCTTCACGCAATGCCATTGCAGGGGAGTTGGGAAAAACAATCTCAAAAAAACGCCGTAAGCAGGATGTCATGGGTTGGGACACAGTAAGGCGACTTGCCGGGGCTCCTTCGCTGAGTTCCGGCGGAAGCAGTAATCTGCTGACGCGTTCGTTTTCTTCGTCCGATCGGGATAAATTGAGAAAAGGCGGAGCCAAGTATGCCCTCGTAGTTCTCGTGAAGAGCAACACGATCTGGGAAGATGTCAGTGAATCCTGTGATCATGAGACGGAGGAAATTCGTGACAGAGACGGGCATGTCATCTCGTGTATAACGACGACGACCTACACGACGACTTCAAGTACCTATCGAAAAGTGAGGGCGGAGTACCATCTCTACGAACTCTCAAGCGGCAAGAAAGTCTGGGTGACTTCGAGTGATCATAGCGAGGTGTTTTCCCGGTCCAATTGCTCCGATTTTCATTACCCGCGTCCGCCTCAACACCCTGCTCCGCCTTCGATTGAAGATGTCATGAAAAACATGTCGGCGGCTGCGGTGAGGAAGCTGCCCAAAAAGTGATTACGGTTGAGGAGGGTTCAGCCAATCTTCAAAAAATCGGTAGATCACTTCATTGGACTCAGGGGTGGGTCCATGATCGGGGCGGTTGTGCATTGCTACCCGATCACTGTATCCAAGGATCTTATTGATTTTAATCGTGTGGTTGAGTGCCTTCCATTGAGCGGGTCGGTCTTCACTTCCACCGGAAACGAGGAAGGGTCTCGGCGCCATGAGGGCATGAAGTTCGTGAAGGTCGCGGCCTTGCGCGAGGAGTTGGGGATACAGCCCGGTGGCGGGGTTTTCTTCAGTGGGGACGCTGCGCTTGCGCCATGGCTTGGGGTGATAGCCAAGATACCAGGGCTCCCAGTAATTGACGCTGGGGCGCGGTGCAAAAACGATTCCAGGATCGGACCAGGCCGCGCAGGCGAACTTTTCGTAGAGACACGAGGCAAACATTGACCACTTCCCTCCGAAAGAATGGCCAACAATGCCGATTCGATCTCGATCCACTTCCGGCCGTGAAGCGAGAACCTCGAAGGCATTGGCGGCGGCATAGGCGAGCATGGAGAGTGGTTGCACCTTGGCCTCTGCGATCGAAGGCCAGTAGAGCGAATAGGTCTTCGCTGCCGTTGCTGCCGTCGTTCCGATAGATAAAGTGACGAAGCCGCGTTTGGTTAGCTGATAGGCGAAGTCCCGATTCTCTTTCCCCAGTCCGATTGCGGTTTCGGGCTCGTAATAGACCGTGATAATCGCAGGTAGCTTCTCTTTGGCAGGTCTATCCGGAATGAGCAGGTAGCCGGTTGTTTCCTCGGTGGGGGTCCAGAGAAAGCGAATCTGATGCTGAGTGAAATCTTCCCGTCGAGTGGTATCGATAATTGTGACTTCGGGATCAGTGATCACGTCCGGCCATTGACCCATGAGATCAGTCCACTCTTTCAGGATTTCGGCGCGCCGCTCTTGCCACTGATTTGGCGACGCGACTAATTGACCGTTCTCGAACCGGAGCGGTGATCTGAGATTTCCAAAATTGTTTTGAAATTCAGGAGGCGGGCTCGTTAACTTCCTGAGTGGATCTTCTCCTCTAGCAGGAAGACAGAGAAGGCAGGAGAGTATGATGAGCCAACGCATTTTTCTATTATCCTTTGGCTCTCTCAATGAGGAAATCGACCAGTTCCTGACTCCTGAAGAAGCCCGGCCAGAAGCTGTGTCCCTGGCCTTCCATTTTGAGAACCGTGATGAGGTCACCGGCGCCGGCTTCTTCGTATAGAGTTTCCAGCGCTCCCGAATTGGGGGGGAGGGGAACGACCGTGTCATCCGTGCCGTGAATGATGAAGACGGGGATTTTTGCGTCTACGAGGACTGATGCCTTTTTGATGGGGTTCAGATCCGCCTCGCGCGCGTCGAGTTCGGCTGGGGAGATCCCGTAGGCTGATGCGGCGCGTTTAACTCCTGGATAGGTCGTGAAGTCATAGACGGGGTATATCCCGCCGAGACCTGCGACACGATCCGGATGTTTGATCGCCCAGCTCGAGGTCCAGAGGCCGCCTCGGCTCCGGCCGAGTAGGGCCGGCTTTTTTGAGTACCCGTTTTTCACCATCTCGGCATAGAGCGCTTCGAAGTAGGGGAAAGCATGAGGGCTCCCATAAGCTTCACCCACGTCGATCCCGGCGATCGCGATGCCTCCGTCGAGGAACTGCTGATGCATCCAGCTTTCGGCTTTGTCGGGGTATTGCTTTAAGGTTACGCCATAAAAGATCCACGGTTTTCCAGAGTCGGAACTGGCGGGTTCTTTCGGAGCCATGAGGAATGTGTGACGGCCTTCAAGCAGGTAGCTCTTTCCTCCGAGAAGGACCTGGCTGCGCTTCGGTCTAGCTCCTTCCTGGGCCGTGTTCATTTTCGCCGGTTGCGCGGAATCGACTGATTTCAATGCTTTTGCGGAAAGACCCGCTTTTGCCGTCTCCGCATAGTCATCCATGCGTCGTTCCCATTCCTTGACGAGCGTATTTAATTTGGCTGCGTTGGGAATTGCGAGGTCGGTGGATTCGTCGCGGTCGTTGGAGAGGTTGTAGAGTTCCCAGGGTTCACTGATAGGGGCGACGGCCTTCCAGTCACCCATGCGAATCGCTTTGTGTCCGTCGTGAAACCACCAGATCGCTTCGTGCCGCGATTCGGTGTCTTCGGAGAAGAGGGGCGTAAGGCTGATACCGGGCGCGGGAGGGGCCTTCGGATGGGGACTCGCTCCTGCGACTTCGAGCAGAGTCGGGACAATATCGATAACGTGTCCGGGAGTTGTCCGGATCCCTCCGCTGTCTTCAATGCCATTGGGCCATGATACAATCAGCGGTGTAGCGATGCCGCCCTCATGTGTCCAGGTCTTGTGGCGGCGAAAGGGGGTGTTCGCGGTGGTGGACCATCCCGGTCCGAGACAGAGATAGGTATCGGCGGCGCCCATAGGGAGGCCGGGGTCGTGACCGTCGTCGCGTACCATGATTTCGGCGCTCGCTCCGTTGTCTGACAGAAAAATGACGATGGTGTTGTCCCATTCTCCCATCGCTTTGATTTGATCAAAAACCCTGCCAATTTCAATATCCATGCGATGAATCATCGCGGCATGGATGGACATTTTCTTTGCCTGGAACGCCTTCTGCGTGTCGGTCAGGTTTTTCCAGGGAACGGGTCTGTTGATTTCGCCATCGCCTAGAATCTCGAGAGCTTTAGGGAAATGATAGGGCGGCCCGAGATCACGTTCGACGCGTGAGAGTTCTGATACGGCCTCCTGATCGAGGAGCTCGAGCGCTTTCAGTCGATTCCATCGCTGGTTCCTGATAGCGTCCCAACCCGCTTCGTAAGTGTCCTCGTAGATTGCGATATCTTCGGGGAGGGCATGCAGTGGGAAGTGGGGGGCGGCAAAGGCGAGATAGTGAAAGAATGGTGAGGTCTCATGGTTCTCCTCGTGATCGGTCAGCACTTCAATGACATGATCGGCGAGGAAGGTGGTCGCATAAAAATCAGTGCCTTTCTCTACGGGAGGAAGTGGGATGTCGTCCTTCGAGTGTTTGATCGGATTGAAAAATCGGCCCTGATCTTTCAGGTAGTAGGAGTGATCAAATCCGTTTGCGACCGGCCTTCCATCGATGTGCCATTTGCCGGTGTGGTAGGATCGGTAGCCCTCGGGTGCGAGTAAGCGCGGAAGAAGAACGGCCCAATCCTGGCGAATCCCGCGATTGCCTCCTCCTGATGGAACGCCCGGAACGCTGTCCCGGCGAATTTGTTGCGCGTAGAAACCAGTGAGGAGCGCTCCCCGCGTCGGCCAGCAACGGGCCGTGTTGTAAAACTGAGTGAATCGAAGTCCGCTCTCCGCGATCGAATCAAGGTTGGGGGTCTGGATTTCACTGCCGTATGAACCGAGATCGGAAAAACCGAGGTCGTCGGCCAGTATAAGGAGAATGTTAGGTTTTTTTGCTGAGTCTGCTTTTGAAAGAGCCGGGGAGAAAAGGAGGACAAGGGCCAGTACGGCGAGGGAGAGGGATTTCATCGGTTGGGAGGGAAAGTTTAGCGTGGAAACGGGGTAATGAAAATAAGCAAAGGGGGACGCTATTCGGGATATTTGAAATCGCATTGATGCGCTCGCCTGAGCAGGTAGATGTCTTTTGTCAAAAAAGCATAGGTAGCGATATCGGACCGTCACGGGGCTTTTGCGGGCGCCGATCAATCGGCCTCTCGGCGAGGCGCCGCTACCTCTGTTCCCGCTATCGCGGCGAAATTTCGTCTTTTGAACCGGATCGAAAAGCGCACAATCGGCGCCTATGAAATTGAAAACGATTCTTTTCACTCTTCTCTCAGGAGTGCTCCTGCCTTCACTCGTCACGGCCGAGCTGAGGCTGCCTGCCATTATCAACGACCACATGGTATTGCAGCAAAAGCAGGCCAATCCCATCTGGGGCTGGGATACTCCGGGAACGGAAGTTACGGTGACGTTCGGTGGACAGAATAAAACGGCGATCGCAGGCAAGGATGGAAAATGGACCGTGAAACTGGATCCAGTGTCCGCGAACGCTGACCCGGCGGAGATCACTATCAAAGGGAGTTCTGAAAGAAAGATCGCTGACGTTCTTGTTGGGGAAGTCTGGATGTGTTCGGGCCAGTCGAATATGGGAATGACCGTTGCAGGGGACTGGAAAGCTCAAGTGGAGTCGTTGGCATCGAATCATCCCAATCTCCGGCTCATTACGGTTCCCCGAGTGGGGACTCAGGAATTAAAAGAAGACTTCAGTGGAACGTGGGAGGCCGCGAACCCCGAAAATTGTCAGTCTTTTTCTGCGGTGGGTTTTTTCTATGGCCGTTATCTTCACGAGATCCTCGGCGTTCCGGTTGGTCTGATTAACAATTCGTGGGGTGGCTCGGCTGCGGAAGCGTGGGTCCGACGGGATGCTCTCGAAGCGGATGATCGCTTTGCCGGTTTGATGGAGAGCTGGAAAAGCCGCGAGGCCTACTTTGCATCCGAGGCAGGGAAAGCGAAGAACGACGCGGAGGTAGCGAATTGGAAGAAGAAAGCGGAAGCGGCCAAGGCGGCAGGCACTCAGGTGCCACGAGCTCCGAACTCCCCTGCTGCCTTGTTAGGGGGCAATTCCCGTCCCGGAAATATTTTTGCGGGGATGGTTCATCCCACTCTCGGATATGGAATGAAAGGGGTGATCTGGTATCAGGGCGAAAGCAACGCGGGGCGCGCCTACGAGTACCGCTCTCTTTTTCCCTACATGATCGAACAGTGGCGTAAAGAGTGGGGCCAGGGTGACTTTCCTTTTTACTGGGTGCAGTTGGCGGATTTTCGTGATGAAGTGGCCCAACCCGGAGAGAGCCAGTGGGCTGAGCTGCGGGAAGCACAGACTCGAACGATGTCGCTACCGAATACGGGAGAGGCAGTGATCATCGATCTGGGGGAAGCGAATGATATTCACCCGAAAAATAAGTATGACGTAGCCGCGCGACTGGTTCGCTGGGCGCTCGCGAATGACTATGACATTCCAAACATCAAGCCGCAGAGTCCGACCTACAAGGACATGAGTGTGGCGGGTAACAAGGTGATTCTGACATTCACTCATGCCGCTGGCGGTCTTCGTACCGTAGATGTGAACGAGGTGCGCGGATTCGCAATCTGTGGCGAAGATCGTAAATGGGTCTGGGCCAGTGCGGAAATTACTGGCGCTGAAACGATCGACGTCTGGAGTGACGAAGTCGCGAGTCCTGTTGCGGTGCGTTATGCCTGGGCGGAGAATCCGGTTTGCAATGTCTTCTCAAAAGACGGTCTTCCGATGACTCCGTTTCGGACAGATGATTTTCCAATGGTCACTGCTCCGAAGCAGTAAAACCAATTTCGCTGGTCACCATCAGGCCGCGCTCGTCGGTCGCGGTGATCAGCCAAGTGTTGGCGTTGTCTGGAAGTCCTTTCGCTACAATCTTATTGCCCGAAATCGTGGCAGGTATCGACGCCCATTTCCTTTTTGAACGGAGTCCTGTTTCGCTCGTAAAATGAAGTTTGGCACTGACGACGGGGGCCTCTGGGCTGAAGGTCATCGAAACAGATCCTCCGGTCGTTTTGAGCTGGCTCAAGGTAGGCAGGGGAGCACCGTTTTTTAATTTGGAGTCAACGTAAATTCCGATCTCTTTAGGATCCCATCCAGAGCCGTGACCGTGCCGCATTCCGGGCTCGATTCGGAACGTTTTTGGGCCTTTCACGAGTGAATAGGACTTCACGTAGCTGTCGAGAACGTAGTGGACATCATTGGTTCCGTTTACCCATAAAGTGGGAACGGTGCACTTCCCCAAATGGCTTGAAGGATCGTAAGCGGCGACCCATGCGGCACGCCTGTCGTTCAGTGCATCGATCGACGGTTTCTGAACCGATTCGCCTTCGTGTAAAAAGCCGCAGCCGTAGACGGGAACCGCGGCCTTAAAGCGGTCGTCGAGTGATGCGACAAGGCAGGTGGAATACCCTCCCCAACTGATTCCGGTGACCGCGGTTTGTTCCGGATCCACTTCGGGAAAACTACGGAGCAAGGTGTGCGCTTTGATGACGTTGCAGACGGTGTGATAAGGCCAGTCGTCGCTGATCGTTCCGCCGATGCTCCCAAATTTCTCCTCATTTCCGTGCTCGAGTCCGCCTTTCTCAAGTCGAGTTCGGAGTTCTTTTTTGTGTCCGTGATCTCCCACTTTATTTCCTTCGGTGTTAAAGGTCGGAGCGGGCGGACGTCGGCCCGATAGATCCATCGCTATCGCGGCGTAACCCCGTTGCGCCCACATCCAGACCCAGTCGGAAAAAGCAGTGCCTCCGCCGCCGTGGATGAGCACGATTCCAGGGAATTGTTCGCCCTCTTTTGCGAGACCGAGCGTTTTGGGTGAAGCGTAAAAAGCGAAGACTTCGGTGGCTTCCCCGCTGATCGGTTCAGCTTTATAGATGAGCGAGTGAATCGGAAGCGAGTCGTCCACGATCCGAAACGCAGGCACTTCGCTTTTGAGGCGATCAATGGGCCAGCTGCCGGGTTTTTCCTCCGCGCTTGCGAAGCTGAGAGAGAAGGGGAGCAGTAGTGAAAGTAAGTGGGATGTTTTCATGAAAAGAGTCGTTTCCTCGGCCCGCCGAGAAGCTTAGCAAGCCTCCTTCTCTATCGGAAGCGCTGATTGTGGAAAAGGATGATTGGATAGGGCGATACCCTTGAGTAAACAGGCTATGCTCACTGCGCTAACCCTGTTGAATCGGAAGCTTCGCGAGCAGTGGCCCATCGAATCAGTTCCGGCGCGAGGTGAGTGAGTCCGTCGGTTTGTTCCGGATGAGGGCTGATGCCAACGACTCTTCCTTTGCCGAAGTGACCTGCGAGGATTGCGGGCGAACCTTTTTGAATGCCCGGAGGGGATTCATTTAAGGCTACTTCGGTGTTGAAGACGGCGAGGGTTTTGAAATCGGGAATGTCCGGTGAATCGGCCGGTTCCATCACGGGTCCGTTCTGATATTTAACGGGAGCGGCATCCACTGTGATTTTCATTATTTCTTTTCCTTCGCTCGTAAAGCCAAGTTCGAGAACTTTTTTCCCGCGGCGCCATTTTGACGATTTTGTTTTGGCATCGAGAATCTTCAGTGACCATGAAAAATTTTCGCAAGCGAGATAGCAGCCGGCGCAGATGCCGAGAAAGCCTCCGCCATCACGAACGAAGTCTCTCACGTTTTCCCGACCGCGTTCTCCGAGGGCGGCGGCCTGCTTGCTTCCGCTCCCACCGGGGAAAATGAGGGTATCAAATTGGGAAATGAATCCGTTTTTGATCTCCGCAGGACCTATTACTTTTGCTGTGAATTCTTCAGGCAAAGCGGCGAATGCTTCTTTTAAAGACGAGGGACCGACTCCCCCAACTCCCGGGCCGATATAGATTCCGATGTGGGTGTTTTTCTTCCCTGGTTTAGTGAAGATTAAATCATCCGCTTCGTTCCGGATCATACCCAAATTGGTAAGAAGCCGGTGCATCATGAGTCGATGTTGTCTCACTCTCACGCCGAGAGATCTTCCTGTGTAGGTGGTTTCAAAAATAGCGCCGGTGGCACCGAGACGATCCATGCTCGCCCTGACGAGACCTCCGTTGACGGTTCGCGAGTTGCTAAGGAGCCGGAAGAGGTCCTCAGGCGCTTCGACGGTGGCGTTCACGGCAGCGAGTGAGTGCTCAAATAACGGGAGGGTTGCTTCGGTGGCATCACAGAGAATTGTTGAGCCAACTGAGTTGGCATTCTGTCGATTCACGGCAAAGCCTTCGTGTAAATCGACGACCCAGTCAGGCTTGGTCTCTTTCGCCAATTTCCAAATCGCCGCAGCGAGCGGGCTTACGGTTTTCTCTTTTTCGTCGGTTTTCGGGAAGTGCCGATTGAGATCTCCTGAATCATTGGCGAGTCCGGGAAAGCGCCTTTGGTTGGCGGTGAGGGCGAGATGGTTGGCTCGCGGAATGACGATGAGAGAGCCTTTGACGATGGGCCAGTCTCGGATTTGATCGGCGGCGATGGAGCCAGCCGGTTCGTTCCCGTGCATTCCCCCGACGAGAAGAAAGGTAGGTCCTTCGACAGGGGAATCGATCCGATACCAGGGGGTTTCCGAATCGGTGCCCTCGGCAAGATTGCCGGAGGTATGAGTATTGTCATCAGCGCCGAAGCTGTTGACAGCAAAAAAGAAGCAGAGAAGAAGGAATCCTTTCATTGCCAAAGCGTGCCGCAATGAAAGGGGGATGGGTAGGCCGTGTTCGCGGCACGGAGTGCCTGATCTAGCTTGATACGCCGTCTGTCGCTCCGGCGGAAGGAGTGCGATTTTCTTTCTTCAGATTCGCAACAAGGTAAGTGGGGTCGTCATCGAGAACGATGACATCGACGAGGCTGCCCGCGGTTTCGAGGAGCTGGCGGCAGTTCGCGCTAATGTGCTGGAGTTTGAGCGTTTTTTCGTTGGATCGATAGCGTTCGGCGAGTTTCTGAATCGCTTCGAGACCGGAGTGATCCCAGACGCGGGAATCCATCATGTCTACGATGACATTCTCGGGATCGTCGGCGGGAGAGAACTCATTGTTGAAGTCCTGAATCGACCCGAAGAAGAGCGGACCGTGAATGTAGTAAACTTTAGCGCCGTCTTCGCGAATCTCGGTCTCGCGGTGAACGTGGTGAGCTGACTTCCAAGCGAAGACAAGTGCGGAAACGATGACACCGGAGATCACGGCGAGGGCGAGGTTGTGGGTGACAACGGTGACGATGGAAACCAGTAAAATGACGAAGGCATCAGATTTGGGAATTTTTTTCAAAATGCGAATGCTCGACCACTCAAAGGTTCCGATCACGACCATGAACATTACGCCGGTAAGCGCGGCGAGAGGAATCCGTTCGATGAGTGGACCCGCGAAGAGAATGAAGCAGATCAGGAAAAGACCAGAGGCGATTCCGGAAAGTCGGCCACGGCCACCGGAGCGGATGTTGATGATACTTTGACCGATCATGGCGCAACCACCCATGCCACCGAAAAATCCAGTGACGATGTTGGCGAGTCCCTGGCCAACACATTCGCGATTACTCTTACCGCGTGTTTCGGTGAGTTCATCAATCAGGGTGAGGGTCATGAGTGATTCAATCAAACCAACCGCCGCGAGGATAAACGCAAACGGAGCAATGAAGATGAGAGTGTCGAGATTGAACGGGATCGAGAAGGAGACCAGCTCCGGCAATCCCCCGCTGATCTTAGCCATGTTCCCCACAACGAGAGTGTCGAGGTTCATGCCAATAACGATGAGGCTGACGACGACGATGCCGACGAGCGAGGCGGGAACGGCGGTGGTGAGCTTCGGCAGGAAAAAGCTGATTGCCATGGTGAGAGCGACGAGGCCCAGCATGAGGTACATCGATCCTCCTGCGAGCCAGTCTGATCCGGGCACGGTGGGGGAGTCGGTAAACATCGGGAACTGCGCCATGAAAATCACGATGGCGAGTCCATTGACGAATCCAAACATGACCGGCTGAGGAATGAGTCGCACAAAGCGTCCCAGTTTGAGCGCTCCGCAAAGAATCTGAATCATTCCCATGAGAATCACGGTGGCGAATAAATACTGAAGACCAGCACTGTCGCCGAGGCCGAGCGCCTCTCCTTTCTCGTTTCCGAATTTGACGAGTCCGACCATGATGACTGCGAGTGCTCCCGTGGCACCTGAAATCATACCGGGTCTTCCGCCCGCAATCGCAGTGATGAGGCAGACCATGAAGGCTGCGTAGAGACCAACGAGTGGCGGAACTCCGGCGATGATAGCGAAAGCGACGGCTTCTGGAACAAGGGCAAGGGCAACGGTAAGGCCGGAAAGAATGTCATCTTTCGCCTGGAGACGGTTGCCGAATTTACGGTAAATAAGCTGGATCACGGTACGTAGAAGTTTTGCAGTTCAGATGGGGTCCGGCCGACCTGAAAAGGTGCGGTGATTAAACCTGGAGACGACGGGCCTCCGCGACAGGGACGCTCGACTTAACGGCCCTTTAGGACTCAATAGCAAGAGGAAATCAGTGGGCGTTGGGAGCCCCTTATTTCAGAGCACCCTCGGGCTTTCCATTGGTAGTGAGGACATGCACTTCGTGTGCCTTCACTTTGGGATGGAAAAATTCCCAGACCACTTCCTTTTCGTGAGTGATTTCAAAGAGCTTCGGCATCTCCGGCTTTTTTTGACCGTAGCTGCAAATCACAGTGTTGCCGCTGGCGAGACGTTGGCCTCCACAGGGATCAGCGAAACGTCCTTCGACGTCCTTGTTCGTGACATGCCAGACGACTTTGCCATCGGCATCGAATTCAACGGTTTGATTTCCGTGAGTTAGATTCACGAGGGTATTGCCGCTCTCCAAACGGATTGCGGTGAAAGGCCAGGTCTCTGCGGCACGTCCGCCGAGTTCTTCGAGATCGGTTTTGAATGTCTTCACGACGGTTCCGTCTCGCTCGTATTCCTTCACTGCGAAGGCGAGGAGATGCGGGACAAGATAATTTCCGTTGGGAAGCTTGCGGGCCATGCGGGTTTGCATGTGCCCGTTGTCTGTTTCGGGGAGCAGGGGAACCTCGATCGCAATTTTCCCTTCGGAGGTTACTTCAAGAAGCCTCGGCTTGGGGCCTCGCTCGACGACCAGTGTGTTTCCGTCTTCGAGGCGAACCGCGGTGCCGAGTTCTTTGTTTTCCGGGGCGAGTTTGTATTCCCAGACAGTCTCGCCGGAAGGGGTGATTTCTTTGGCGCTGTTATTGATTGAAACGAGGACATTGCCGCTTGGCAGGACAAATGCATCGCGGGCTCTTCCTTCGGTTTTCCATGTCACTTTGCCTTCCTCACTAACGATTACGGTTGGGTTTCCGGCGATGAGAAATGAATGCCGTATTCCTGAATCGCTGCGTTGTTCTCCGAACGAATCTTGAGCACTCAATTGATGAGTGAGAGTAAGAAAAACAGAAAAGGCGATGAGGGTAAATCGAAGCATAGCGGCAGCCTAATCCAACTTAAGAGCGAAATGCGATCTTAAATTATTGGTCGCTTGAGCGGATTCGAGTCATTTTTGACGGATGGAGTTGAATCAGTTCACCGACGACTCTTTCAGAGTGCTCATTTTTGTGGCGCTGAGGAAGGGTGAGATGACGCCGATTCGTGAAATTGCTATGGCCTTTGCTATCTCTGGAAATCATCTTGTAAAGGTAGTTCATGATCTCGCCAAACTCGGCTATTTCGCTACTTTTCGGGAGGTGGGATGCGAGTGATACAAACGCAGATTTTTTTACACCAAAGTGCTCGCCGATGAGCGGAGTAATTATCTCTTCGACGATGTCACTATGACGGCCCAACGTCGGAAGCAGAGGGCGTGACCTGCGCCGAGTTCACAAAATTTCGATCTCACGGAGGTGCCCGTTACTCAGCGGGAAGAAGAAATCGCTTCTTCCCGTCCTTCCATCCTTCAAACATCTTCTTTGCCCTGATCTGTTGCGCTTCGCTGAGCAGTGGCAAGATCTCTTCGAAAGCGATTCTCGTGAGTTCGATGTCGGCTTCCGTGTAGACTTTGCGATGGGCGTAGCGCTCGTCTAGCGCTCGCCTAATGATGGGAGTCGCTTCCTCGATTTGTTCGTCCCTTAGCTTCAATTTGTTGGCGAGGTGATTGATCACGAACTCTTTTGATTCCTCATTTTTCCAGCCTTCACTGAGTGGAATGATTTTGACGATGAGGGTGAATAAAGCGATTGCTCCACACAAAAATCCCGCGCCAAAGACAGTGGCGACGCCGCAACCTGCTTTAAATTTTGTTTTTTTACCCATTTGGAAAAGGGGGGGATTAAATTTCGAGCAGAAGGTACCCAGCCCAACGGAAGACGAGGTCGCCGGCCCCTTCCGGAATCTCCCATGATTGTCGCATTGCGTAGATCGCGACGATCGCGATGAGGAGAGGGAGAAAGGTGGCTGAGAACCGCCACGAGAACAGGGAGACCCAATCGAAGAGTGAGTTTTGATCGGATAGCGAGGCGCGGAGACGCGTTTCAAGTCCAAAGTCATTGGCTTCTCCAAATGGGAGTGCCTTCTGGGCTTTTTGAAAAAGGTGGGAAACAGGATCGATGATCTCGTTCATAATTTAGCTTTCAGTTCTTCGTAGATGAGTTTCAACTTTTTCCGTGCGCGATGAGCCCGTACTTTGACATTCGATTCGCTCCAGCCAGTGAGTTGCGCAGTTTCACGAACGCTTTTTTCTTCGAGGTCGAGAAGTGTGATGATGGTGCGGTCTTTGGCTTGAAGTTGGTCAAGGAGCAGGGAGACAATCTCGGAGGCTTCGGCTTGTGATTGAATTCGGCGAGGTGACGCGTCGGTGGCCTGTAGGTGCTCGATAGGGTCTAGGAGTCGCTCGGATTCTCTTCGTCTGCGATTTTTACGCAAAAAATCGTAGCAGCCGCGGACCGTCAGGGTCATCACCCAATGTTCGAAGGGGGCTTTTGCCTGATAAGAAGGAATGCCTTTCCAGAGTTTTAAGAGGAGGTCCTGAGTGAGGTCTTCCAGTTCGTGTCTCGATCGCGCGTATCGCGAAGCGGTGCTCCAGATCCTGCTGTGGTATTGCTTGGCGAGGTGCACAAAGGCATCTTCGTCGCCGTTTTTGGCGCGTTTGACCCATTCGGACTCTGGAATCGCGGTATCCACCTGATAGCTTGTCCGAGTTGTATCGTAATAAAACATGGTCGGCAAAACACTTTGCCCTCTTTCACAGACGTGAGGAAGCTGATCGAGGTTACATGAGGCGGATCTATTTAAAATTTTCTTGCGATTCAAAGTGATCCTCTGATTTTTGATATCGATCCTGAAAGCATCAACGATAACAGCCCGGGATTTCGGTCCGGGGTGGCAGATGATACAAAGCTAGCAGCGTCCTGAAGGGCCGCTCGAAAACTCGTTCCCCGGAAATCATGCCAAAATCTTCATAGTAACTTCGCTCATCTCATATTCTCGACCAAAAATCGAAGGCAGGGCTTAGATACGAGCAACGAGGTAGAGTATTAAACGTAAAGAAAACCTAACGCGCCCAAGGAGAGGCGTGCTTCCAGCCGCCTGATAAGACTTCCGCCGGATTCCCCGAGCCGGATGAGGTCCGAATTCGCTTGGCTTTTGGCGATAGGATCCGAGATGCAGGATCTTGTTTGGGCGGCGCTGGTTCGCCTCGTTCTCAATCTCGTTGCGATGAAGACGCAGTGGCTCGGTATCGGATTGAGCGGCCATTCTCGCGCGTCCCTTCAGGGCGCTTCTGAATTTAGATCTTAGAAACCCGGATTGAAATCCGGGCCTGTTACGTTGATGCTTTCAGCATCGTTGAGGAGCCTCCAGCTCAAAGCGGGTAATGTCGGTCAAGGAAGGATGGCGCCTCGTTTCCCCAAGTCACCCCGATTCCGCTCTTGCTCTTTCGTCTATTCGTTGGCTAACTACGAATCTATGAAGCGATTTTTCATTTCCCTTTCTGCCGTCATGGCTTTGTCCGTCTCTCCTCTCGTCGCGCACGACGCCGCGGAGGATATGGCGGGCGCTGCTAAAAGCTTTCTCCTGAATCTCGATGACGAGCAAAAGGCCAAAGCAACCTACCAACTCGACGGGCCTGAGCGGGAAGATTGGTATTTCATTCCCCGTCCGTTTGAAGGTGAGGAGGCGAGAGAGGGGCTGCCACTCAAAGAGATGCGCGGTGATCAGCGTCATCTTGCCTATGCCTTGCTCAGTTCCGGGATGAGCCATCGCGGGTTCTCGACTGCTTTGCAAATCATGAGCCTCGAGCAGGTGCTTTGGGAAATGGAACAGGTACCGAAGCGGGACACGATGATGTATTATTTCTCGATCTATGGCGAGCCGGGCTCTGATGCCTGGGGATGGGGTGTTGAAGGGCATCACCTTTCGATCAATTTTACGATTGTGGATGGTGAAGTTGTTTCCGGAACACCGAGTTTCTTTGCTTCGAATCCCGGCAAGGTTCCGGAAGGACCTCGGAAAGGGCTGCGAGTGCTTGCGGAAGAAGAAGATGTCGCTCGTGCGCTTGTTACGGCTCTTGATGACGGGCAGCGTAAAAAAGCGATCGTGGCTGACAAAGCGCCCCGCGATGTGCTTACCGAGGCGAAGCCAAAGGTGGAGCCACTTGGTGATGCGGGAATTGCCTTTCGTGATCTCAATAAGAAACAGGTGAAACTGCTCAATCAGCTCATTGACGTTTATGTGCACCGACTTCGTCCTGATGTTGCGGATGCTGATCTCGCTAAAATCAAAGAGGCAGGGATGGACAAAATCGTTTTTGGCTGGGCCGGTGGAATCGCGATGGGCGAGCCTCACTACTACCGGGTTCAGGGACCGACATTCATTCTCGAATATGCGAACACGCAGAACAACGCGAATCATGTCCACGCGGTGTGGCGCGACTTCGACGGTGATTTTGGACGTAACGTTCTTGTAGAGCATTTTAAAGAGCACGATCACAAGAAGGGTGAGTGAGCAAATTAAAAGGGAACTCGATGAAGACATGGTTCGTCTTCGTCGAATGTTGCATTCGGTGACGAAGGGCGATGCCGACGCGGTGCGTCGTCGTCTTCAGAATCGTGAAGAGGCGCGTATTCTCGATCTTGCCTGCGGGGCTTGTAACGAAGCGGAGGCGCTCACTGACTTTGTTGCGGAACTTAAAGGCGGCGGCGAGAAAAAGATCAAGCTAACAGGAGTGGACGTGCGCGCCCGTGAAATTGCTGATGCACAGCGACGATTTGGAGGAAGTCATGTTCTCGAAGAGCGTGGCGTCGCGAAAGAGTTTGATTTTTTGACCGGCGACGCGAGCAAGCTCGATGCTCACAGCGAAATGGGCGACGACTTTGATCTCGTTTTCCTCCGGCACCAGAACTACTGGAACGCCGACAAAACCTGGGAGAAGATTTTTGACCAGGCACTTGGAAAAGTGGGCGACGATGGTCGGCTCATTATCACGAGCTACTTTGACAAGGAACACGCTCTCGCTCTCAAAGCGATTCAGCGCCTCGGCGGTGAGTTGATAAAGACTGAGTTCAATGAAGAGACACGTGAACTCATAACGCCGGGGAAATCCGTCGATCGACACGTCGCTATCTTTCGTCGCAAGGAATAGCGCATGAAGGTTGTCCTGATCGTCGTCATTGCCATCGCGCTTCTTGCCGTGCTTGCGATCTATCTTTCTCAGGCGCAACTCATCTACTATCCGCAGCGCTATGACACGAAAGCGAAATTCTTCGAGAAGGTGGATCGGTATGCCTATTTTTCGGAAGAAAGAAAGCAGTTCATCTATGTGCTGAAGCGGGATGAATCGTCCCCTCCTGAAAAAATCTGGTGGTTTTTCAATGGAAATGCCTCAGTTGCCATGAATTGGGTTGAATTTCTTCAAGCGATCGACCGCGAGAAGAATCATGCCTACGTGCTTTTCGATTACCCGGGCTACGGAATCAATGGCGGGCGCCCGCATCCGGATCGGATTCGACAATCGGTCGATGCCTCGATGCCGGTGATCGCAGAGGCGTTCAATTTGTCTGAGAGCGATCTGAAGAGTCGGTCCAACGCTCTCGGCAGTTCCCTTGGATCGGCGGTGGCCCTCGATACGGCGAACCGGCACAAGATGAGCCAAGTGATCGTGATTTCACCATTCACGACGATGAAGGCGATGGCGAAAAAGCAATTTGGTGGATTCCTTGCGGCTTTGCTGAGTCATCATTACGACAACGAGACTTCTGTTCGTGAGTTGCTCGCTCGGGATTCAGGAGTGCAGATCGATATTTTCCATGGCGATCGGGATAGTCTTATCCCGATCGCCATGAGTCAGTCTCTTGCCGCAATGGACGAATCGGGAGAAAGCATCAGGCATCACCCTGTTCCCGGCGCAGGGCATAACGGAATGGTTCTTGAGATTAGAAATGAATTGCTCGAACTGCTCAACGCAGATTGATGGATTCTTTCCTCCGTTCCCGGTGACTTTCTTGCTCTGCCACGTGGAGAACAAGGATTGGATGTTGCGCTAATTGATCGACGGCACTCCCCCCTCAAAAGGCCTGCGGTGATTTTGTTTCAGAATTTGAAGAGGAAGGAGAACAGGAATCTGTATGTATCAGCTCGGGGAAGAAACGAGAGGCAAAGGATGTCGCGGTGGCAGGTTGAGCTAAGTCTCCATGGTTCAAAAGGCGGGTGATTTCGGAACCGAATAGAAACCGCGGACTCCGGGCATTCGCTATATCCTCGAGGGAGCATCCAAGCTGATTAGGGGAGTGGTATTGCTCAAAGAGGGTTTTGGAATTTCTTGCCGCACCGTCTCTGATACGAAAGTAAAGGGGGCATTTCTAATCCCGAATGAGAATCTCGGATGCTGTAGAATTACGCCCCGTAAGGCTCGGCGATGAGTCGATCTCTTCCCTGTTTGACTCGATTAACTTCCTCAGTTCTTCGAAGTTGTTTGAGAAATTCGCTGTTACCTGTTTTTGTAGGGAACCGCATTGCCTTCCCAAATGCGTAATGTTTTCAGGAGTCGCTTTACAGGGCACGCCCACTCCGGGTTTTTGTGGGCGCTTTTTTAAACCTTATCGGGACCTGAGAAGGGATACCAATACATTTAAATCACCAAAATATGTCATTCATTCAACACATCGAAACCCTTGTTCCTGAGAGCAGTTATACACAGGCCTTTGCCTGCGATGTCATGAAATCCTGGGTGAGCGAAAAGAAATCGATACGTTACATAGACAAGATCTATCAGCACTCAGGGATTGAAAAGCGTCACAGTGTTGTGAAAGATTTCGGGAGAGAAGGTTCAGATTCTTTGTCGATCTATCGTTCGAACGGCGCACTGCATGAGCCCTCTACCGGTGAACGCAATGCCGCTTATTCCGTCGAATCAAAAGTTCTCATCGAAAAAGTTTCAAGGCGCGCGTTAAGTAATTGTGAGGATGTTTCGGCAGCGGATATTACGCACGTGATTACCGTTTCCTGCACCGGCTTCTACAACCCCGGGCCTGACCTTGTAGTGGTGAACGCGTTGGATCTCCCTGCCTCTGTGCAGCGGTTTAATTTAGGTTTTATGGGGTGTTACGCTGCGTTTCCGGCTTTAAAAATGGCCGATCAGTTTTGCGAGGCGAACCCCGATGCGACAGTCCTCATTGTTTGCGTTGAATTGTGTTCCCTCCATCTCCAGGTGAAGGAAGATCTCGATACCCTCGTGGCAAATTCGGTTTTTGCTGATGGGGCCGCCGCTGTGTTGGTGAGTAATCGTGATCCGTTACCCGGCCGCCGCGCGCTGGACTTAAAGAATTTTGCCTGCAGTTTGGCTCGGGAGGGAGAAGAAGATATGGCCTGGGACATCGGCGACAAAGGGTTCAACATTGTTCTCTCAAAGTATGTCGCGAAGATCATCGGTGCGGGAATCGAGAAAATTATTTCCGACATTTTGTCAGGAAGTGGATTGTCGCTGAACGATATCGATACCTGGGCGGTTCATCCCGGAGGGAGAGCGATTCTTGATAAAATTGAAAAGAGTTTACCGATGAAGCCGGAACAGCTTGAGGCCTCCCGCAACATCCTTTCCGAGTACGGAAATATGAGCAGTCCGACGATCCTGTTTATCCTCGCAGAAATCCTCGGAAGTTCCAAGACCTCTCACGGTGACAAGATTTGCGCGATGGCTTTTGGCCCCGGTCTCACAATCGAAACATCGACGATGCATGCTGTGATTTCGTAATAGTTTCCGGATTCGTAACCATTGCGGCAGTGCTCTGAGTCGTAAAAGTTGGCGACGACGCTTCTTGTGGGAGCGCAATGTTCTTCGAACCATCAATAGAAATATTTGAGCCCTCAAATAAGGTAGGTCTGCGTCAAAGATCTCAATTAAAGCGCTGCAGATCGAATCCCTTCCTCAAGAATCCACTGGGCGCCGTAGCCGTGTTCGGCGTCGCAAAGAGGGTGGATTGCTAACTCCTGATGATCGATCACGGCGAGAAAATGAGTGCTCGCGTTTTCGAGGTGAGCGGGTTGTTCGGGGATATCGAGAACGATGCCTTCGGGGTGCTCTGCATTGGCGAGGCGAATTGTCCCACCGTGATCGGGATCGATAAGGAGGGTTCCTTCGCTGCCGTAGAGAGTTGTGCTGTAGGAGGTGAGTTTTCCAATTTGAGTCCAGCTCGCTTCGGTCGTTGCGAGGGCGTGGTCGTAAGTCATCACAAGGATGGCATTGTCTTCGAGTTTTAGATCCGGTTTGAGACCAGTGCTGATTTTAACGCCATTGACTTGCCCGGGTCGTCCTAACAAAACATCCGTTAGGACGGCGCCGTAACAGCAATAATCCATGAGCGCTCCTGCTCCGTTTAGCTCGGCGTCGTAGAGCCACTCGCAAAATTGCGGCGAGCATCCCAGTTCGACGGGGCCCTCGTGGGCGGCACGGTATTTCACCTGCCAGAGCTGCCCTATTTCCCCGGCTTGGGTCATCGTGATGCCGTGACGAAGTTGTTGCCACCAGGCAAAGGGCCAGTTGATCATGAGTCGGACCCCTGCGTCGGTGGCGGCCTGCTTCATGCGCTCGGCTCCTGCGAGGGTTGCTGCCATCGGTTTTTCGACGAGGCAGTGAAGGCCGCGCTCGCACGCCGCAACGGTGAGGTCTTCGCTCAGTTTGTTGCTCGCGAAAATGTAGACCGCATCGAGTGATTCGTTCTTCAGTAGGTCGTCGTAGGATTGATACGTTTTGCCGGGGAATTTTTCCGAATACTGGGCCAATAACTGCGGGTCAGCGTCGGCAGCAGCGACAAGCTCGGCTTGTCCGGTTCGCTGCAGTTCTTCCAGATTCCCCCATACGTGGTCGTGATGGAGGCCGAGGGTGGCGATGCGTTTCATTTCTTTGCGCTAAGAGCGTGTAAAAGGTAAAAAGTTAAATCGGTTCGCCGGTCGAGTGAAAGGTCCGTAAGGTCTTCGTTGTCTCGCCATCCCTGCCGACACTTTTCGGGCTTAGGTGAGGTCGAATTTCTGATCGATGGGGATTTGATAATCTTTTAGTTGTCCTGATTCGACTTCTTCGATCCTTACTTTTCTACCGGCGAGGTTCGATTCAACGACAGCGTAGGCGCAGGCAAGGTCGCGCAGTCCCTCGCTGCCTGAGCATTCGGGTTCTGATCCCTTTTCAATTGCTCTGAGCCAGTCGAGTTGGGAAAGGGCAAAGTCGTTGGTGAGGTCTAGCGGAAAGTGAGCGGATTTCATTTCAGCGGGAGCTTCTGCTTCGTAGAGGGCCCTTAGCGACTGGGGCTCCTCTCCGTCGAGTTGGATCGTATCACCGGTGAGACGCCCTTTGGATCCGTAGAAGACAGGGCCTTCTCCGACAACCGTATTGGTGCCGTGACCGCCCCAGCTGCCGAACATGGTTCCGGCAGCGCCGCCTTCTAGTTCGAAATGAGCGTAGAAGGTATCATCGGCATCACAGGAAATGCCTGATACCCGTTCACCGTCGCGAAGCAGATAGCGTGTGGGCTCCGCGATCTGAGTTTGTGCCATGACCGAAGCCACTTCCTTTCCTCCAATATAGCGGATCATGTCAAAGAAGTGAGGCCCGAGATCGAGCGCGATGCCTCCTCCCTGAGAGAGGTCATGACGCCAGGGTGTCTCCGCGACAATGAGGTCGGGGGCCCACCAGGTTCCGATATTCCCCATCACTGCCATTTGAAGATCTCCGGCGGGGCCGTATTCGGAAAAGGCCCAGTGTTGATGTCTCACTCCGGCAGCAAAGCGCAGATTTTCGAAGACCCCGAAGGTGACTCCGCTCGTCTCAGCCTGCGCGCACATGCGACGGGCACCTTCCATCGAAACGGCGAGCGGTTTTTGTGAAAGAAGATGAAGCCCCTTGTCGAATGCGAGCGCCGCAATTTGATGATGAAGGCTGTGAATCGTGAAATCATTCACCGCATCAATTTTCCCTGAAGTGATCATTTCCCGATAATTGGTGAAAACTTCGACCTCTGTATCGGGCTGGAAATCCGAGAGGTATTGGTCACCGACGGCGAGAGGGTCGCCGGGAAGGTTGGAGACGGGAGCGCGCTGGGGTGGGCCGGAGCCCCGTTTCATATAGGATCTAGCGTCTTCAGCTTTCCGCGAGCAGAGAGCTGTGATTTCAAATCCTTCAACCCCGGCCTCTTTGAGAAGGCGATATCCCTCGAGATGCGCGGCAAGAATTCGGCCACATCCAACTATTCCAATACGAATCATGAAAGAATTCTAGGAGCGCCCCGTAGAATCGCAAAGCGAAAAGCATTTATCAAATTACCCCAATTCCCTTAGACTATGATTGTAATGGAAAACCCCAACGTCAAAGAACAGTTTGCAGCGACCCGTATGAGTCTGATTGAGCGGCTTGCTGATTGGGAGGACCAGCGAACTTGGGACGAATTCTATCAAACTTACTGGCGGCTCATTTTTAGTGTCTCAATGAAGTCGGGGTTGAGTCATGACGAAGCCTTCGACGTGGTTCAGGAGACGGTCTTGTCGGTGGCTAAGCAATGGAAGAAAGGGCAGAAATACGATCCGGAAAAGGGATCGTTTAAGACATGGCTGATGAACATTACCCGATGGCGCATTGCTGACCAGTTTCGGAAAAAGCAGCGCAATCCGGCGGCGATGAATCAATCCGGAGGAACTCCGGGTGGTGAAGGTGAGGGGCGGAACACGGCGACGATTGAGCGGCTCGCCGGTGAAGATGGCCAGGATATCCTTGAGAAGATGTGGGAAAACGAGTGGCGAATGAACCTCTCTGATGTGGCGATCGAGCGTGTTAAGAAATTGGTATCACCGAAGCAGTTCCAGATTTTCGATGCCTACGTGATTAAAGATTGGGACGTCGCAAAAGTGAAGGAGGCACTTGGAGTGAGTCCCTCACAGGTCTATCTCGCGAAGCACAGGGTTGGCTCATTGATCAGAAAGGAAATCGAAATTTTGAAGAAGGAATTCGCTTGATGCGAAACTGATTAGTCTGTTGCTGAGGCGACCCACCTTGCTACCGCATCTCCTTCTTCGCTCTCCTTGAGAAGCCAACGGTCGTTGTGTGGATGAACCGCCCACTTGTTCGGGAATACCCCGAGAATTTTCTGCGTATTGACGGTGAGGAAGGTGAAATGGTCGAGTGGGATCTTCCCTTTGATGAAAGCTTCAGTGGCGGCCGTAGTTCCATTTTGGCAAACAAGGACCGGTCGCTCTCCGATTCTGAGAAGACGTTCGGTAGCGGCCTTTTGATACGCTTCAAGAGGTGATCCCCATTTCGTGCCTCCCCACGTTTTAACACCGTCGTAGTGATCGTGGGTCATGAATCCGCTCCAAAGCTTTGCGATTTCATCGTCGTGCAGCCCGATGTAATTAACGGCGATCGCACCGCGGGAAAAGCCGCAGAGGAGGACTTTATCGGAATCGCCGCCATACTGTTTGCAGATACGGGGCACGTTTCGCTTCGCGTATTCGACGCTTAGCTTTTCATCGCCCCACCAGCGGATTGCATTGTCACTGCGATCCCGCTCGATGAAAGGAAGCACCACCGAGATGAAATTCCCTCTGCTGATTCCGTATCCAAGGCCGGCTCCGCTTACCTCGCCGGTCGATCCGGCCTTCGGGAAATGGTTTCCGGTGTATTCAGCGATTACGGGCCACTTTTTTCCTGCCGCTACTTTCTCTGCAGACCAGTCGCTGGGGAGATAAAGCGAATGATGGACTTCACTGCCTTTGTATTCGATCGAGGTAACACGAACTCGTTTCCCTGCGGCTGGCTCGCTATCCGTCATCGGAGGAATCGTGAGATCCGCAGATGAACTTTCGAAAATGAAAATCGACGAGCTAAGTATCGTCATAAAAAGGAAGCAGTGCATCTGCGGGTAGAATGCTTCTTGTCGGCGAAAAAGGCAACTCCGCCCCCATCTAAATCCCGTCTTATCGCCCTCGATTTTCGAACGACCCTGAGAGCTCTTCTTTCGAAAGCGCGCTGCTGCTGTCCTTATCCATTTGTTGAAATCTTACGATTTTTTTGCGGTGTGCTTCCTCCTTTTGTATGAGGCCATCGCTGTTCCTATCGAGTCGCGTCATGAGTTGCTCAGAGTTCGGTGCTCGACGTTCTTATTTTTCCTTCATACCAGCTCGATTGCCTTTTAAACCATTTCTAAAAGAATTTTCAGACTCACTTTTCCGCGCGTGTTTTTGTCTCCCATTCTTGGAATTTCCGGGCCAATCGGGTCACTGTCTCCGGCTGAGAGAGGGCGCGGTCTTTTGTTTCTCCTCGATCCGATTCCAAATCAAAAAGCATCCATTTCTTCTGAGGGTTCTCACGAACCACTTTCCAGTCTCCGGCCCGTAACGCTGAGTGCCTGCGATAGCTGAAGTAGAAAGACTCGTGGGGTGTGGGTGAGGAAGAGGTGAGTGCCGGGAGTGGATCTTTGCCATCGTAGTCGACTCCTTCGGGAAGTGTGACTTCTGCCAGTTCCGCACAGGCTACAAAGAGATCAGGAGACCAGAGCGGGGCATCAACGACTGAGCCCGCCCCGATCTTTCCCGGCCATCTTGCCAGTGCCGGAACGCGGAGACCGCCCTCCCAGCAAGTGACTCCTCCTGACCGGAGCGGTTCGTTGATGCCAACGTCGACTCCCTCACGGTTTAAGCGAAAGGCACCGTTGTCGGACATGAAAAATACGAAAGTGTTGTCGCGCTGAGCTGAACCGTCAACGGCATCAAGAACGCGCCCAATAGCCTCATCAAGGGCATAGACGGCTGCGTCGTAGCGTCGTTTTGGATCGGCTTCGTCTGGCGTGAGCTGAAGCGCGAGGAAAGCCCGGTCTGGCGCCTGATAGTTTACGGGCTCACCCGGTAGTTTGTTTCTTTTGTTGGGGAAATGAGGGGCGTTGAAAGGCAGATAGCAAAACCAGGGGTGTTTGCCTTTTCCTTCTCTTTCGATGAATTTTATAGCGGCGTCGGCGAACAGATCAGTCGCATACTCGCCATCGCGAATGATCGCTTCCGTCCCCTCGAAAAGATCCCGTTTTCCGCTGTAGCGATGGTGGTAGTAGTCGATGTTTCCGGAGGCATGGCCGAAAAAGTGATCGAAGCCTCTTTCGGTTGGTCGTGACCCTTCCGCAAAACCGATGTTCCATTTTCCGAAGCAGCCCGTGCGATAGGGGTGGGGAGCGGACTTCAGCATTCCCGAAATGAGGATTTCTCCCTTGTTAAGTCCGACCCCGTAGTTTCCTTCGACTCCGCTCAGTTGATCGAGTAGCCCGTGTCGCTGGGGAATGCGTCCTGTAAGGAGGGAGGCACGGGAAACCGTGCAAGTGGGGGCGGCGGTGTAGAATTGGGTTAGTCTGGCGCCCTCGCCTGCAAGTTGATCGAGTCGGGGCGTCACCGCGCTGGATTCAGGGCGATACATTTTCAGGTCACCGTAGCCAAGGTTATCGCAGGTGATTAAGAGTATGTTAGGTCTTTCTGCGAGACCGCAGGAGGCGATTGAGAGAAGGAGCGAAATGAGGGCGAGGGTTCTCATGACGCCGATTCTATCGGGATTCATGTCGGGGGTCCAGTGCCGCAATCGCTTTGCTTTTTCCGTCGCATTTGATCCTCATCTGTGCTTTTCTCAGGGCATGGATTACCCGCTTACGCTTACCTTTAAAATTGTCGCCTTTTCTCCTCAGCTGACCGTTACCAATTCTTCAGGCGAGACGGTATGCTACGTGAAGCAGAAATTATTTAAGTTTAAGGAGGCGGTTGAAATATTTGCTGACGGAACAAGAGCGGAGAAGCTTTGCGAAATCAAAGCAGATCGGGTCATCGATTTTTCCGCTCAGTATAACTTTATTGATCAAAGTGGCGGCGGCTTTGGCTCCGTGAGGAGGAAAGGGATGCGTTCGATCTTCAAGGCGCACTATGAAATCCTCGACCATGAAACACCCGAATATGAAATACGCGAGGAAAGTGCCTGGGTTAAGGTGATGGACAGTATTCTTGGCGAGATCCCTCTGCTGGGCATGTTCACCGGCTACTTCTTTCATCCGAGTTATCTCATCACTCGCATCGCTGACGGGCAGGAGATTGTCCGCATCAGCAAGCAGGCTGCCTTTTGGGAAGGTCGTTTTGTCCTTGAACAGCTCAGCCCGATTGATGATGGCGATCAGCTTCGTATCATGCTGTCGACGTTGATGATGACTTTGTTAGAGCGCCGCCGTGGCTAATTGAGGTAGGTGGCGAGGCCACAAAAAAGGCGCTCCAAGTGGAGCGCCTTTCGAGAATGCTAAAGACTCGCTCAGCAACAGCCTGACTCGGAAGAATCACCGGGTGAGCAACAGTCGCTCGCTTCAGTCGTGGCATCGTAATCGACACCTTTCGTCTGACGCGGATCACGAATCAGCGTCTGAGTGCAGTCAAATAATGCCGCTTCTTCGAGTGGAATATTTTCCTGTGGTTCGACAAATTCGAACATGTTTTCGTAGGCTCCGGACTGGTAGATGTTGTAAATTTTATCACAGACCGCGTAGCGCTTTCCTCGCTCCATCGCGTGTCCGTCGTCATCGAGCACTTTCTTGAACGGGCCTTTGTAGATCACGGCCTGATTCCGCTCGAGGCAAATGCCTTCTTTTCCTTTGAAGGCTTCGATCGTCATGCTCCGAAACTCAATGCCCTTGACGGTTTGCCAAGGTTCTTTGTCAAACTTCAAAATGCTCACGCCGTAGAATCCGGCATCTTCGAAAGCCTGAAGGAATTCATCTTCGAGGAAAGCCCCTGAGATGCAGCCGCTCCAGAGTTCCGCATCGTCCTGAAGATCTTGCGGTACGTCTTCATCACATACGATATCAGAGATGACAGCACGACCACCGCGTTTCAAGACGCGATGAATTTCCTCGAACATTTGACGGCGGTTGGCTTTCGAAACGAGATTTAAAACGCAGTTGGAAACGACGACATCGATGGAGTCGCTTTCTACGAGAGGCTGTTTGATGCGAAGCTCGTCGGCAAGTTCTTCTGCTTCGAGGTAGCCGTTCGCGTCGCTAACAGGATTTTCCTTAAGTCTAGCTTCAAGCGCTTCGAGATCGAGCGCGAGATCCTGAATTCGTCCTTTGCGGAATTCGACATTGTCGTGTCCGGCGCGTTCAGCGACGATCGCGGTATTGCGACGTGCCACCTCGAGCATGTCATCCGTCATGTCGACACCGATCACTTTACCGGTCGGTCCGACTACCTGACTGGCGATGAAACAAATCTTTCCAGTGCCGCTTCCCAGATCGAGAACGGTCTCGCCTTCTTTCACGTATTGGCTCGGATCGCCGCATCCGTAGTCACGTTCGATTACTTCAGTGGGTATGATCTTGAGATATTGAGCGTCGTATTCGACGGGACAACAGAGAGCTTCCTCTCTGGCATTGGCGCCATCGGCGTAGCGATCTTTAACAACGGTTTCAGTTTTCATAGATTAAAATTTGGGGCGGTCCTTGTTCTCGATACAGGAATTAGGAAAGGGAACCTCCACAAGAGCTTCCGCTTCCGGCGGTGCATCCGAAACAGTGGTTTCCGGTGCGAATAGGAAGTGCTTTAAAGGCGTCGAGCTCGATGTCCCAGACTTTCATGAGCTTTTCATCGCTCTCCTGATTGGAGAGAGGAAGTTTCATCATTTGATTGAAATCGCAGTCGTAAACGTCGCCTTCCCAGCTCACGTTGATTGTGTCCCGGCACATGAGGCTATCAATCGTCCCGGGATTGAAGCTTTGGCGGAGCAAATTTGAATATTCCTCGAGTTCGCCATTTCGTTTCAGATAGCTCGCAAAACGGGCGATCGCCATATTCGCGATGCAATAGAGGGAATTGAAATCGATGTCGAAATGTTCCTTCATCTCCCGCTTGTAGGTTGCTTCAAGTTCCGATTGCTCCGGTGGTAGGAACGCCCCATTGGGGTTGTAGACAAAATTGATGACCAGCTCTGGATCGCGACCGTATCCGAGATCGTTGAGCTTTTGAAATGCTTTGATGCTGCTGTCGAAAACGCCATCACCCCGCTGAGAGTTCACATTCGCAGGTTCGTAACACGGCATGCTCGCTATGATCTCGACTTTGTTCTCGGCGAGGAATTCAGGGACCCACTCAAATCCGGGTTCGTTGATAATAGTCGCGTTGAGTCGATCCATGACTCGACGGGGCTTATCAAATTGGCGCACCGTCGTGACGAGACGCTGAAAATCGGGGATCATCTCCGGAGTGCCACCGGTTAGGTCGAGGGTGGGGATATCCGTTTTTTCGAACCATTCGAGAATCTGATCGACGGTTCCGCCGGTCATGATCTCTTTTCGCTTCGGGCCGGCGTTCACGTGGCAGTGCACACAAGTCAGGTTGCAGAGTTTCCCGATATTGAGCTGAAGAATCTCAGCATTGACACGGGAGAGAGGTGCAGAGGCCCCGGAAAGGGCTGCATCGAAATCGTTTTTAACTTCTGAAATGACCATAAAAAAGCATTGTGACGTGTTGAGCGATCGAAACCTTACGGCGCAATGTGACAAAAGAGACAGAAATGGCGAGATTATTTCCGGATATTCTTGCGGTAAGGATTGCCTTTGAATCGACGTCAGGTAACTAGTAGGGACCAAATCATGGACTGCACCCAACGCACAATCGTCGATTCACTGGTGAATTCTTATCACGAAGTGGGTGATATCAATCATTTTGAAAGCGGGAATCTTCCTTCAAAGAGGACGATCACAGGAACCTGTGAACGGCTCCTTCAGGTTCTTTTTCCCGGCTATCATGATGAGGAACCGATACCTGCTGATGAGTTGGAAATGATCACCGGTGAGCGCATCGCGACGATTATTGAAACTTTCGAAGTTGAGATCGCCAAGTCGCTGCGCTTGCGGGACGAGGAGAATGGTGAGCCTCATGAGGGACTCACTGCGCAAGCTCATCAGCTGGTTTGCCAGTTTCTGAGTGATCTTCCTATCATTCGTAAGGTGCTCCACACCGATGTCGAAGCTGCCTATGAGGGTGATCCCGCAGCAAAGAATTTTGATGAGATTATTCTCGCCTACCCCTGCATCGAAGCGATTGCGATTCAGCGTTGCGCTCATTGCCTCTACGAGCTCAATGTTCCGCTGATCCCTCGTATTATGACGGAGTATGCGCACAGCTTGACGGGCATTGATATTCATCCCGGCGCGAAAATAGGATCGCATTTTTTCATCGACCATGGAACCGGGGTCGTGATTGGAGAGACCTGCGTGATCGGAAATTTCGTAAAGCTCTATCACGGGGTGACACTCGGGGCGCGAAATTTTCCGAAGGACGAAAATGGCCGTATCGTCAAAGGAACGAAGCGTCATCCTGAGGTTGAGGATCATGTCGTTGTCTACCCTCACGCGACCGTTCTCGGTGGGAAAACCGTGATTGGACGCAGTTCGACGATTGGAGCCAATGTCTTTCTGAGGGAGAGCATACCCGCTGATTCGTTTGTCACAACGGTGGGCGAAAAGCTCAATATTTTTAACAAAGTGACGGGCGTACCGGTCACCGGTGACCCCGTCCCAGCTTCGGAGAAATAATGGCAGATCAGTTGGAGTTGTTTGGCGATGGGAAGTTTGGCGATAAAAAGCCGGACCTCTCTGATGTCACCCCACCCGAGACGCCGAAGAATCGAGCTTCAGTTCCGGAGGGTTACGTTAAAGTTAAGATTGGGCGCGACGCAGAACTTACGAGGGAGGCCGTTGAGCATGCGGAGCGACTTGGGCTGAAGAAGCTCGCGAGGCAGGTTGTGGTGGTTTGGAATCGCCGCATGAGAACTGCTGCGGGGAGGGCTTTTTATCAAAACAGCCGGATTGAGATGAACCCGAAGCTTCAGACTCTTCCCGTGGCGGATAGCGCGAAAGAAGTCCCGGATACTTTTTTGCACGAGCTGGCGCATCTCGTGGCTTTTAACCGGAACCGTGGGAAAAAAATACAGCCTCACGGGCAGGAGTGGAAGCAGGCCTGTGCTGATCTTGGAATTCCCGGGGAAGATCGGTGTCACTCGTTGGATTTCAAACCACGGCGAATGAAGCGGAATTTTACCTATGCGTGCATCCATTGCAGTACGGTAGTCGAGCGCGTTCGGAAGTTTAAGCGCATCGTGGCCTGTTACGCCTGCTGCAAAGCATATACGAAGGGGAAATTTGATATGCGATTTGTGCTCAAAGAGAAACCGAAGGAGTGAATCGGGGCGGTTGGTCTCAGCGCGTTGTCGTTCTTCGATTCCGTATTTTTTTGATCTTTGACCTTTGATTCTTCGGACGATTCGTTATTTTTGCCGCAATATGAAGCTCGTTTTTCCCTCCCTGTTTTCTCTCTTTATTGCTGCCATTACACCGGTTTTCGGAGCGGAGGAGGTTGCTTTGTTTAATGGCAAAGATCTCACTGGTTGGACCGCGAGAGGCGAAGTCGAGACGCTTGAGGTCAAGGACGGTGAAATTCACCTCCTCTCGAAGAACAATGTCTGGGTAACTTCGGATATCAAGATGGCCAACTTCGATGTTTCGCTGGAGGTCTTGCTTCCGCCTGATGCCGCTGAGATGAAATTGAACAGTGGCTTCGCCTTTCGCTGTATCGGCGAGACCGGAAAACCCAAAGGATACCAGTGTGAAATCGAAGCGCCTGCACCGGGAAATAACGCCGGGGTCTATGCAATCGGGTTGGGAGGATGGCTTGCTCCCAAAAAGGAAGAAGCAAAGGCGCACGAGGCAGCCGTCAACGGACTCATTAAAGACGGAGATTGGAATACCTATCGGGTTGTCTGTGCGGGGCCAAAAATCACGACTTTTCTCAACGGGAAACAAATCGCTTCAGTTGAAGATGCTCAGTCCCTCGAGGGATTCTTTGCGATTCAGCATCATGGCAAAGGGGGCACGGTTCGTTTTCGAAACATCAAGGCTAGGAAATTGCCCTCCCCATCACCCGAAGCTCAGGAACCCCCCAATGTTGTCTGGATTACGGCAGAGGACATGAGCCCGACACTGGGCGCCTACGGAGATGAATATGCGACGACACCCAACCTCGATGCCTTCGCGAAAGAGAGTGTGCGCTATGCCAATGCGTTCGCTGCCGCGCCCGTTTGTGCTCCCTCGCGCTCCACCTTGATTACAGGGGTTTGGGCATCGAGTTTGGGAACGAGCCAAATGCGATCGGGCTATCCGATCCCGCTTTCGATTCAGGGATTTCCGTCCTACCTTCGCGAGTCGGGCTACTACACGACGAACAATGTCAAAACTGATTACAACACGAACGATGCCGCTCGTCTCGTCAAGGAGTCCTGGGACGAGAGCAGCGATACCGCGCACTGGCGAAACGAAGATCGCAAAAAAGGGCAACCGTTTTTCGCGATCTTTAATCAAATGGTCTCGCATCAATCCCGGACCATGGTTTGGCCTTACGCCGCTTTTCAGGAGCACGTTCAGTCCAGTCTTTCAGCTGCGGAAGTGCATGATCCGAAAAAGGCACCCGTTCCTCCCTATTACCCTGACACGGAATTAATTCGTCGCGAGCAGGCTCGCTTCTACGACTGCGTTACGGCAATGGATCACAAAGTGGGGCAGCTCCTCACTCAGCTCGAAGATGATGGGCTTGCTGATAACACCATTGTCTTCTTTTATTCAGATCACGGTTCGGGAATGCCGAGGCACAAACGTCTCTTGCATGATTCAGGAATGAAAGTTCCGCTGATGATCCGGTTTCCTGAAAAATACAAACATCTTGCTCCAGGGGAGGCGGGTGAGACGATTGATAGGCTTGTCACCTTCGTTGATTTTCCGCCAACGCTTCTATCCTTGTTAGGAAAAGAAATTCCGGAACACATGCAAGGTGAAGCGTTTCTGGGTTCTCGTGCCGTCGCGAAAGAGAAAGATTACGTGTACGGATTTCGTGATCGCGTCGATGAAGTCTTCGATTGCTCCCGTTCCATACGCAGCAGGGACTACCTCTATATTCGCAATTACCTGCCTCACCTTTCTTGGATGCAGCCCAGCGTCTTTTCGGACTTGGGAGACATCAGGGGTGAGATCAATCGCTATGTCAAAAAGAACGAAGGAGCGCTCAGTGTTGCGCAACAAGGATTCGTCGGAGCGACACGGCCCGCAGAGGAATTTTACGAAATCGCGTCTGACCCGCACAACATTAAAAATCTTCTCTCAGGCGAGATGTCCGCTGATCATAAGAAGGTTCTTGAGGCGCACCGTGCCGAGTTCGCTCGCAAGCGGATTGAGATTCGGGACGTCGGTATTTTGCCGGAAAGCATCATGACCGATTACATCAATGAGGAAGAGATGACGATCCATGAAATCGTGGCCGGCGGATCGAATCATCGTCCGAATCTGGAGGCAATTTGGGAAGCCGCTGATCTCGTCGGGAAGGGATCGCGCGAAGAGCTCCTCGCTCTGATCGATGATGGAGACGACTCGATTCGATTTTGGGGCGTCATCGGTCTCCGCTATGCCTTTCCCGACGACGAGAAGCTTCTTGATGATCTCTTTGATCGAATGGATGACATTTCAGCCGTGGTGCGCATTGAGATGGCTTCGTGGATGGCGGACGGTTCGCCGGAGCATCGCGGAGAAGCTCTGGAAGTGTTGGCAAATGAATTGAATCATCAAGATTGGTGGACAGGTCTCCGGGCTTGTCGTGCGATTGAACTGCTCGGGGCGAAAGCGCAATCGCTCATGCCGGTCATGGAGTCGCTATATTCTCGCACTCGAAATGTTCCGGGAGACGAGCACTTTTTCCTGGCCTTCTCTGCGGGAGCGTTCCTCGATGCTATGGGAATACCAACTCAACCCTGGGATTTCAGCCCAAAAGGGGGAGGATTTATGGCGGATCCACCTGCGAAGAAGGGAGAGTAGGATAGAGACTTCCCCGTCTCGCCGAGCGGAAAAGCAGTCATCGGAACCATCTCGTAATTCTCAGCCAGTTAAGTTCCAAGCATGAACTGGCAACCGGCGGTTGGCGGCTATGTGCTGTTGACCTCGTGTCATCTCTTGGCCAGTTTAGTTTTATGAAACACGCAGCACTTTCTCTGCTTATCCTGATCTCTATTTCTTCCGCTTTTTCAGTGGAGTGGCCCGAATTTCGAGGGCCGAATCGTGATGGTACGGTCGAGGCGAAGCTCCCTAGCGAATGGAGTGAGGAGAAAAACGTTTCGTGGAAGAAAGCGATTCACGGGCTCGGTTGGTCGACTCCGCTTGTGAGCGAAGGGAAGATCTGGCTGACAACCGCTGCTGAGAATGGTCGTGAAATGTCGATTCTCTGTCTTGATGAAGAGACCGGCGAAACGCTTTTGGATCGGGTTGTGATCACGACTGACAATCCAGAGCCACTTTCGAATCCGATGAATACCTATGCGTCGCCGACCGGATTTGTTGAACGCGGACGCGCCTACTTTCACTTCGGGAGTTACGGAACGATGTGCATCGATACGGCAACGTACGAGACGATCTGGGATCGCCGTGATTTGCGAGTTAGTCATTGGCGCGGCCCGGCCTCTTCGATCGCACAATGGGAAAATAAATTGGTCCTCACTCTTGAAGGGGCGGATCAGCAGTATTTCGTCGCCCTCGATAAAGAAACTGGGGAGACGCTCTGGCGTCGGGATCGCTCGACCAATTTTGACGATGACAAAGACGGCATCCCCGCCAACAGCGGAGACATGAGAAAGGCCTACAGCACGCCGATTTTTGTCAAAGTGGGAGACGTCGTCCAAATGATCAGCAACGGAGCAAAGGCCGCCTGGGCTTATGATGTCGAAACCGGCGAAGAGATCTGGAATGTCCATTATCCAACCCACTCTCCTTCTTCACGAACGATTTACAGTAAGGAGACGAACATGGTTTACATCAACACCGGTCTCGGAAAAGCGGAACTCTGGGCGGTGAAGCTGGATCCCGAAGCAAGAGGTGATATTTCCGAGTCACATGTTGAGTGGAAGATTTTCAAGCGGACCCAAAAGCGTTCCTCTCCCGTTCTCGCAAAGGGACTCATTTTCATGGCGAACGGCGGCGTTGCCAGCTGTGTGGATTCCAAGACCGGTGAAATTTATTGGGCAGAGCGGGCCGGTGGTGAGTATTCTTCCTCACTGATCGCCGCAAAGGGCCTCGTTTATATGTTCGACGAAGAAGGCCTTTGCACCGTGGTAAAGGTCGCAAAGGAATTCGAAGTCGTCGCCGAAAATCATCTCGAAGGCGGCTTCATGGCCTCTCCTGCCGTGAGCGGGAATGCGCTGATTCTGCGAACGAAGACGCATCTGTATCGGGTCGAGGAGTGAGGGTAAAAGCCTTTATCGTTATCTCTTTCGTCGTCTTCTTGACGAAGTCTTCCGGAGTCCGAGTCGATCGCAATGCGAGGGTGGAGTGCGGAGAGGCTTCGTAAAACGGCAGGAATGTCAATTCTCCGTGAGCGCACCCGGACTCCGAGGAGACTCGACCGGTCAACCTCATTCATGAGCTTGGACAGAGACTCCGCGCCAGCCACAAGAGGGTTGACTCGCTGACCTAATCCTGTTGAGTCTTGGCTTATGGCCCGTTCCACTCTATTTGAGGCAAAACTCTATGGCATCGTTGATCTCGGCTATGCCAAGCCGGCGGCAATAGCAACGGTCACTCGCGAGATGATAGCAGGGGGTATTGATGTCATCCAGCTCCGTGCTAAGGGGCATCGCGAATCAGATATTGAAGCGTGGGGACGTGCATTGCTTCCGATTTGTCGAGATGGGGGGGTGCCTTTTGTGATTAATGATTTTGCCGAAGTCGCTGCCGTGATTGGAGCGGACGGGGTTCACGTGGGGCAGGACGATGCCTCGATGGATGACGTTCGAGCGATTGTGGGGGACGAAATGCTCGTCGGGCGATCGACTCATAGTGTTGAGCAGGCGGCGAAGGCGGCGTTGGATCCTCGCACCGACTGTATTGGCTTCGGGCCTCTTTTTTCGACTCCGACCAAGCCGACTTACGCGCCGATTGGAACGGCGGAGATTCAGGCGGTGCATAGGGCTCATCCTGATCTGCCGATTTTTTGCATTGGGGGAATCAAGAAAGAGAACCTCTCGCAAGTCGTGGAGGCGGGTGCAAAAAGAGCGGTAATCGTCTCAGGTATCTTGCAAGCACCCGAAATCACTGCTTATGTTCGTCAAGCCAAGGCGATTTTGTCGGGGCCTTCTTAATTAATCTATTCCTCTACTACATAATTTTTTTTCAAAATGAGCGTTCTCGTATCCGGATCCATTGCAATCGACCATGTCAAAACCCAGAAAGCTTCTCAGGAGAATCTTCTTGGTGGTTCAGCTTCCTATGCCGCAATTGCTGCGAGCTTCTATGGTCCTGCCGGGATCGTCGGCGTGGTCGGACATGATTTTCCAGATGAGCATCTCGATTTGCTCAAAAGCAAAAACATCAATCTGGAAGGAATCGAGGTCTCGAAGGGCGAGACTTTTCGCTGGAGCGGTGAGTACATGGAGGACATGAATGACCGCGAGACGCTTGAAGTCGCTCTCAATGTCCTGGAGTCATGGCAGCCCGCGGTTGCTGATTCACAAAAGGAGTCAGTTGCGATCAACTTGCTCGCGAATGCGCATCCGCTCAATCAGCATGCCGTGATCGATCAAGTCGGCGACAAAGCTTGTTTCACCATTGCGGACACGATGGATCTCTGGATTCAGATTTCCCACGATGACTTAAAAAAATTGCTCAAGCGCATTGACCTCCTCGTTCTCAATGACGGCGAGGCCAAGTTGATGATGGAAACCTCCAATATCGTGGCAGCAGGAAAGCAGCTTCGTGAAATGGGACCGAAGTATGTGATCATAAAGAAAGGTGAACACGGAGCGATGCTGTTCGGTGAGGAGGGTTTCTTTGCCTGCCCTGCGTTTCCGCTGGATGATGTTTTCGATCCGACCGGTGCAGGGGATACTTTTATCGGTGGTTTTGCCGGATACCTAGCCACTCTCGGAAAGAGGGAGTTTGATTTCACTGACCTCACGAGTGCGATTGCACGCGGAACGATTCTTGCGAGCTTCACCTGTGAAAGTTTCAGCACTCATGCCCTCGACAGCCTGACACGCGACGCCTTCGACGAGCGTCTTGCCAAATTTCGCGAGTATTGCACTTTCGTGTAAGTTTTGGTAGAAAGCTCCAATGGAGTGGTTCTACGCTGAGAGCGACAATCAACCTCATTCAGTTAAGGAAGCGGAATTAGAGAACCTGATCAACACCGGCGTTGTCTCATCGACAACCCTGGTTTGGAACGAAAGTCTCCCGAATTGGATTCCCGCAGGTGAGGCGCTTGGAAACAAGTGGCAAGGGGTCGAGGCGGCTCCGCCTCGACTTACGGCAAGCCAGGTGAAGCAGGCAATCACCGCGGTTCCGGGTAGTTCCGGGCAGAGGTCCGCGGACGATGCCGTTGCCATTTGTGCAATCGTGTTTGGGCTTCTCGGGGTTTTTACCTGCATTCCCTTTCTGAGTTTGGCGGGTGTCATCTGCGGCCATATCGGGCGCAAGCGGGCACGGCTCGAGACTGCGCCATCAAGTAATGGCGGGCTTGCTCTGGGTGGAATAATCGCCGGATACATCGGACTCGTCTTATTTTTAATCTTCGTTCTCATCTACGGAGCGATTAGTATCGCAGTAATCGCGAGTGGTGGCCTTGAGTCATAGGCGGTTCTCTTTTAGACGAATAGCCCGGTGAAAGGTTTTTCGGGAGGGAGCGTCTCCACGAAGTGAAAATCGACCTTGCCCCATGAAAATCCTCCTGATCCTATTCGCAGTCCTCCTTCCCGCCTCGCTGCTACAGGCGTTCGATCATTCAAGCCTCGACTCAATTCTGAAACGGTGTCTTAACGGATCAGGGATGGTTGACTACGCGAGTTTGAAGACGAACCGAACGGGACTGGACACCTATTTGAAAACGACGGGGGCGGTTTCGCAGGCGACTTTCAATGGATGGGGCAAAGATGAGCAACTCGCTTTTCTCATCAATGTCTACAATGCTGAGACGCTTCAATACATTATCGATAATCATCCGATTGCTTCGATTAAGAAACTAGGCGGTATTTTCTCGACCCCGTGGGACAAGAAAAACGTCATTCTTCTCGGCGAGAAGGTTTCCCTAAATCATCTGGAGCACAAAGTGATCCGTCCGAATTATGACGAGCCTCGCATTCATTTTGCACTCGTTTGTGCCGCGAAAGGATGTCCCCCCTTGCGCAGTGAAGCCTACACCGCGGCAAAACTCGAAGGCCAGTTGGCGAGTCAGGCTAAAGTCTTTCTGAACCAATCTTCGAAGAACCGATTCGAAGATGGAACGCTCTATCTATCAACGATCTTCAAGTGGTATGGCGGCGATTTTAAAGACGGTGGTCAAACGGTGAGTGGCTATGTTGACTCCTACATCGAAGGGGCAACGACGGGGGCCGATATCAAATGGACCGATTACGACTGGAGTTTAAACGAGCAGTGATTCAAATTTTAACACTTACACAATTCGTAAATGGATGATACTCCTGCTGAAGCGCCCGCCCCGAAATCGAATCGCAAGCTCTACTTTATAGGTGTCGTTGTCCTCGCCGTTTTTGCGGGGTCTTTTTTCCTGCCGGTTAAGGAGTGGGTGAATGCTCTGTCTGACTGGATTGCCAGTCTCGGGTATTGGGGGCCGGTGGTCTATATCGCTTTCTATGTTCTCGCGACCTTGCTACTTCTCCCGGGCGCGGCGTTGACCCCGCTTGCAGGATTTTTGTTCGGCCTTGGCTGGGGAAGTGTTTGGGCGATTATCGGTTCGAATATTGGAGCGAATCTCGCGTTTTTTATCGGAAGGTATTTTGCGCGAAGCGCGGTTGAAAAGCGTGTCGCTGAGAATGAAAAGTTCAGCACAATCGATGGAGCGGTGGGAGATGAAGGTTGGAAAATTGTCGGGTTGACCCGCTTGTCTCCTGTCTTTCCGTTTACGCTTTTGAATTACGCCTACAGCTTGACCAGCGTGAAGTGGATTCATTTTGCGCTCGCCTCACTTGTGGGGATGGCTCCGGGAACGATCATGTATGTGTATTTCGGATCACTCGGAAAGCTCGCCGCAGAAGCAGATCAAACCAGCAACGCGAAGATTGTTCTGATGATCGTGGGGCTGATTGCGACGGTTCTCGTCACGGTTGTGGTGACGAAAGCAGCGAAAAAGGCGCTCGCGAAAAAGACGAATATTAAGTAGCTGCGTTCGTAAGAACGTGGCCTTCTGTAACGACGACCCACTTGCGACGGCAGCTCCGCTCGAGGGCAGCTCCGCTCGAGGGCAACTGCGAGAGGGGTTACGTGACTTTGCCGTTGTAGCAGTTGAACCCTCTTTCGCGGAGAAATCCGATGAGCATTTGGCCGCTCTCTTTTGCGAGACTGACAGCGAGGCTGCTTGGGGCGGAAATGCCTGCGACGACTCCGATGCGTGCCGCAAGAGCTTTTTGCATGAGCTCAAATGAGATGCGACCGCTTACTAGTAGGATCATCTTGCTGAGATCCATCGAGTCGAGCGTGGCGCGTCCGATGACTTTGTCGAGAGCGTTGTGACGTCCGACGTCCTCTCGCGTAAGGATGAGATTTCCTTCGGAATCGAAGAGCGCGGAGGCGTGCAATCCGCCGGTTCGATCAAACGTAGCCTGGGCCTCGCGCAGCTTTCCCGGGAGTGAGAGAATAAGCTCTTCGCTCGGGTCTAACAAATTTTCGAGCGGAGGGAAATTTTGAAAGACCGACTCGATTGTCGCCTTGCCGCAGACGCCGCAACTGCTTGACGTGAAAACGTGGCGAGTCAATGACTCGAGGTCGGGGGCATTCTTCAGCCTGACGTCGAGGGTGTTGCCGATCCCTTCGGGATCGACGTCGGGACAGTGGGCGATTTCGCTGATTTCGTTTCCTTCCGTGATGATGCTTTCGGTGAGGAGAAAGCCAGCAGCCAGTTCGTCATCATGTCCCGGCGTTCGCATCATCACAGCAATGCTCTGGCCGTTGATTCTCACCTCGAGTGGGTCTTCTCTCGCGACGACGTCAGTGAGCTTTTTCCATCCGCTGTCGGTCCGGTAGCGCTGAATCGGAGCGGCTACGTCGTAGGCACCACGTGCAATTTCTTCGAGAGCTTCACGCGTGTTTATGTTGGAGAAAAGCGCTGCCTGATCGTCGGAGATTTCGAGCGGCTTGATGATCCCGTTAGATTCGGCTTCCCCGATGAGGTGTTGAAGTTTTCTTTCTCCCTGCGCTTGCGCTCTCTGGAGAATTTGGAGCATGTCTTTGCGCGGGTAAAGCGCTGCGAGAGGTTCCCAGTAGCGATCACGTTTCGGAACGACACCTTCCTCGGAAACGATAAGCTCGCTCAAGAATTGAGCGGTCAGCAAAGGTAGGTCGATCGCCAATACCAAGATGAAATCAGCCTCACTTTTTTCAAAGACCCGGATGAGGCCGCCTAGAGGGCCTAAGTCAGTGATTTCATCATTGATTCGTTCGACGCCCTCAAGGATGGGAGGGAACGGTTGATCGGCATTGGTGGAAAGCCAAATTTTTTCAGGCTCGAGTGAGGCCAGTTTCCTCAGCTGGAATGCGTAGAGGGGATGTCCTTCCCATTCGATGAATGCTTTGTCTTCTCCGAAGCGCGTTGAACGTCCCCCCGCCAGCAACGCGGCATCAAAAGAAAAATCTGAAGTCATGAGTTTGGAACTGGGAAATCCCAGCCTAAGGGACTTTGTTGCTTGTTCCCAGCAAATCATTGACCGCTTTGTTGGCGACTCGAATGATGTATTTGTTAGGCTGATCTGTGAGGGCCACTTGTAGCGCCTCGAGTTCGGGGCGGGCAGCTTCGTCGAGTTCATCAAGAACGATCGCGGCTTCAAGGCGGGCCCATTCGTTGTTGCCTCCGAGTTCTTTCGAAAGAGCGGGGAGTCCTTCTGCGGTCCAGCCCATTCGGCAGAGAGCTCTCGCGGTCGCGATTCTAACGGCAGGGGATGAATCGGTGAGAGTCTTCTTGAGTTGTTTCTTGAGTCCTTTCTCTTCCTTGGCGTGTTCCGATAAATTTCCGAGACCGGTCGCTCCCCAGTAGCGCACCGCAGAGTCTCCGTTGTTCAATCCTTTAATTAGATCAGGGATCGCTTCGCGGGAAGAAGCTTTCGTGGCCATTCCTGTGAGGTCGACAATCAATTCAGTCTGGTCTTTTTCGCCGTGAAGAATCGCGTAAGTGGATCCCGCTTCTTTAACGCGTTCTGTAATTTCCGATTCGGGCATGAGACCGAGGTCGCCGATTTCAAGCTGCCATTCGGTTAGTGCCTCGATCATTTCATCCAGTTTTGCGGCATGCTCCGGGGAATTGGCGAGATTGTTTATTTCGTGGGGATCATTATCGAGATCATAGAGTTCGTGAACCGGTTTCGCCTCGGCCGAGAATTGAGCGAGAGCGCCTGAAAGAGTGCCCGCTTTTTCCGCCTTTCTGATCTCCATCATCGTTGCGCCTTTCTCAGGAGTGTTCATATACTGGTAGTAGGGCTTGAGTGGCTCAAAGTTCCGGATGTAGCGGAAGCGTTTGTCCCGCACCGCGCGGATGATGTCGTAGCGTTCGTCCATGCGATCGCGCGCCCCGTAGACGTATTTTCTAGGAGTGCTATTTTTTGCGAAGGACTGCCCATGCATGTAGTCGGGGCTATCGAGGCCTCCTAAGGCGAGGACTGTTGGAGCAAAATCGACCGAGTTGATAAGCCGGTCATCAACCGTTCCCGGCTCGAAATCGACTCGTTTTTGAAATTTCTCCGGAACGTGGGCGATGAGTGGAATCTTTGTCCCCGAATCGTAGAGCCAGCGTTTCGCCCGGGGAAGCCCTACCCCGTGGTCCGACCAGTAGATTACGATCGTATTTTCCCATTCGCCGGCCTCTTTGACCTCCTGAATCTTAGCGCCGGCCCAGGCATCCATCGCGGTGATGAGCTCATAATTGCGTTTCCAGTCTTCCCGCACCACGGGCGTATCCGGGTAGTAGGGAGGGATATTGTCAAAGGCTTCTCGATCCTGACGTTGATCGGGAGTGAGATCTTGAGTGACCCTCTCGTATTTTTCTTTACTGGCGATGCCGCTTTCGTGACATCCCGTGAAATTAAAAACGGCAAAGAATGGCTGACCATCTTTTCGCTCTTTCCAATGCGCTTTGCCTGAGCTTTGGTCCCAAATCTCGCCTCCTTTTGGTTTTGAGAATTGGTAGTCGGTTTTGCTGTTGTTGGTGCAGTAATAGCCGGCCTCGCGGAGATAAAGAGGGAAGGGCTTTAGCCAGTCTGGCAGTGTTGCGTTGCAGCGCATGTGGTGGGTGCCGACTGAATTCTGATACATTCCAGTGATGATTGACGAGCGACAGGGGGCACAGACTCCCGCGCTGGTATAGGCATTGGTGAAGCGAGTTCCCTTTGCGGCGAGTTCGTCGAGATGAGGGGTTTTGGCAAAGGAATCCCCGTAGCAGCCGAGGTGCGGGCTGATATCTTCGCAAGAGAGCCAGAGAATGTTGGGGGTGCCGACGCTCCAGCAGGGAAGGAGCGTCAGGTTCAGAAGCAGGATTTTTCCCGTTGGGAATTTCATATCAGGACACTTTGCTATGATCGAGCGCTTGTCGCAATACCCAAATAAAGGTGCTTAATTTGGGTATGATGAAGGTTTGTGAAAAGATCAGCGGCACCTTCCGAAGCGGAGAACAGGGACCGAACTTCTGCAATATCCGGAGCATCATCTTGCCGGCGCATAAACAGTCCGGAACGATTCGGGGAACACTCACGGCACTGAACGAATCGTCCGAAGCCCTCAGCTAGAGCCCCGCGGAAGCGAAGTGTCCTGAATAGTTACTTATGGAGGTCTTAAAGGAAAGCGTGGGCACATCCGTGGCGACACGGTCGAAGACGAAGTCGGCAAGGAGCATTACGACATGATAAAAGTTCGAGATGAGAATGGAAATATGATGAAGAATGGCGATGGATTTCCCGTCATTCAGGGGAACGTCGTCGAAGTCGATATCACGACCGGTCGCGGCACCGTGCTTCAGTGTCTCACGAAGACGCTTCAGCGCCTAAAGTTCAATGCCTTGCGTGAGCGATAGGGTTCTCGACTAACGGAGTTGATAGACCGCTTCAATGATATTCCCGTTATCTTTGGAGAGTGCGGGAGAACCGACTACTTTTTCGATGAGACGTCGCATCGGGGTATTGTCAGAGAGGAGAACCGCTATCCATTGATCGATTCCTGCTGCGAGAGATCCGGTTTTCAACGATTGCAGAAGTTCAAAGCCGGCTCCGTTACCCTGCCAGAGATCCGCCGTGACAATTGCGACTTCGGCGAGGGTGGTGTTGCCGTTGCGAAAGCAGTGTCCGACGGAGATCGGTGTTTCGGATCCATCTTCTTCAATCGCGGCGACTCCATAGGCAAGGTGATTGACCCCGTCTGGATTTGAAAGCCGTTCTAAATCAGACTCGGTTAGTGTCTTCTTGTTGAAAAAGAAACGACGGAAGCGGCTTTCTTCGGATAACGACTCGAATCCCTCGACAAACGCCTGTCTGTCCTGAGACGAGATCGGTCGAACGATCCCCGGAGAACCATCTCGAAAAGTGATTGACCGCGTTCCTTCCATTAGAGCTTACTTTTTCTTTGAGAGTGCTTCGAGATAATCGAGGACACTGGCGATTTCGTGGACCGTGAAATTATTCATCAAGGCCGGTGGCATGATGGACATAGGAAGGGTTTCACGTTTTTTGATTTCGCTCTTTTTAAAGACATGTTCTGTCGATGCGATGTCACGCAGGGTGACCTCGTCGCCCTGCTCGTCGGTCACAAAACCCATCACCGGATTTCCTTTCCTGGGGGTGATTAGATAGGTCGCGAATCCCTGGGCAATCGTTTTGTTAGGATCGAGGATTGCCTCGGCGAGTTCAGGGCGCTTGTAGGTTTCGAAGATGTTGCCGAGGTAGGGTCCCTTTTGCGGCTCGTCCTGGCTCACGGTGTGACAGGCGGTGCAAGTGGCGCGGGCGAATACGGCCTCTCCGAGTGAAGCGTCGCCTTTGTGTTTGATCGCAGCAGCGAGTGCTTCTTCGAGATCGAGCGAGCCGATCTTCGGCGTTTTGTCGGCTCCTGCCGGCTGGATCTTCAGGCTTTTAGCGGCGGCTTTGGCTGCCTTGACGACTTCTGGAATGGAATCGGTCATCGCGACACGGATGCGATCATCGAGGGTGCGGTTTTTCAATTCGGCCGCGGCCTGAATGAGGATGACTCGCTGTTTCGGATTCTGCCAGCCGGTGTCGAGCGTTTTACTCGTCATCGCGATCGATTCAGGGCTTCCTGACTTGCGGGAGGCCAAAGATAGCAACGCAGCATTCGCCCAGTAGGTGGAGGGTGAGTCCAGATTTTTTCCGGAAAGCGCTTCGACGAGAAGGTGGTGATTCTCCAGTTTCGGCGAGTCGAGAAAGGCTTTGCGCGCCGCTTCGAGTTGCTTGTCTGCCTCACCTAGAACCTGCTTTGCATATTTGGCTTCGCTTTTTGCTTTGTTCGGGTCAGCGATTTTCCCGGCGATTTTAATTTTCTCCCGAAAGCGGGGGATTGCCGCCTTCAATTCCGCAAGGGCGTTGAGCGAAAGGGACACGGTCTCCGGGCTGTCGGTTTTCGCGAGAGCGATCACAGCATTGGCACGGGCTTCGTGGGGGAGCGAATTGTCGGTCAGAGATGTTTCGATTAGGGCGACTCCTGCTGTTGGAACTTCCTCCGCCGAGGCGAGCTGCTTCAGGGCTTCCGGAATCATCTTCGGGTTGGATTGGGAAAGTTTGAGGAGACGATTCATGGCATCGTTCGACTGAATCCGGTTTCGGCTCAGTTCACGGACGAGAAAGGTGGCTTCGTCAGGACCGGCTCCTTCGAGCGCTGAGCGCAGAGCCGCGAGAATCTTTTCGGATTCATTCCATGTCTCAGGCTGGTAATAGGGGCCGCGGGTGTCAGGGCGGGTGCCCCAACTATCGCCTTTCCACTCGCCTTCGATGTGGTAAAGGCGAGCGAGGATCGAGATGATTCGCTTCCGGGTGGCGAGGTCGTTTTCTGATTTCAAACCAGTCACGAGAATATCTACGACTTCGGGATCGTGCATGCGCATGAGGGCTAAGGCGGCTCCCTTGCCATGAGCGTCTGAAGCAAGTAGCTGGAGTGTTTCATGGCTGGCTCCGAGCTTCGCGAGTGACCGAAAGGCAAGATGGAAAATGGCCGGATCTTCGTTCGCGAGGAGCGGGGCGATCGCTTCGGCGTTGCCTTTCATGTCCTGCCTTGTCGCGGCGATGATCGCTTCGGCGATGCGGCGTGGGTCTTCGAGTTCGAGTCCGTAGCCGATGAACTCGCGAGCGAGACGAGGCATTTCGTCTCCGGGAAACTCTAAATCACCAAAGGCGCGAGTCGTGAAAGGGGCAATGGCCTCGTCGCTCTCGGTGATGTTCATAAGGGTCTTGAGTGTTTCGATTCCTTCGCCTTGCAAAGTGATCGCATAGGTAGCCGCAACACGTCCTTCGAGAGACTTTGTGGTATCGACGGCGAAAGCGAGGAGCGTGTCGCTTGTTTCCTGTGATTTCTCCCGGCGCAGCAATGCTCTTTGCGCTGCCATGGTGCGAATGCGGCTTGGCGAATCGAGTGCCTCGCTTAATTCAGCGACGGTCATTGTGTCGTAATCGGGAAGTGGCTGGGGCTTGTAGCCTTTTGGAGTGACTCGAACAATGTAACCAGTATCTGGTCCGGCCCATTTAAAAGTGGCTGGTCCGCGCCAACTCGCTTGATAAACGGCGCTCATCCCGTCGATGTCGCCATCAGTTGGCCGTGTCACTTTGATGAATGGCTGGGGTTCCGTGATTTCTTCAAAGGTTGCTCCGACCCGCTGCACGGAGTGGCGATAGAGAGCGCCGGTTCCCCAGTCGGCGGTGAAAGGGGCCTTGTTCCATTCGTCGGGAAATCCCGGTTCGTGAATGTAGACGGCGCCACATCCGGATCCGCCACCGTAGTCGGCGAGCGGTTGAATGTGTTCCTCGGGAAAGTTTTTGTAGAGGCGGGGATAGCCATGGTCTTCGAGTCCGGTGAAGTGATGAAGCCGCACGTCCCAGCCGCCACCATCATTGGTGTTGTCCCTCGCAAACATATCGAGAAGCGGACTGATCGGTGTTCCCAAAATATTTCGGGTCCCGGTCGCGAAGAGCTCGAGTCCGGAACCGTCGGGACGAAAGCGGATCACGCCGCCACCGCGATGTTGGAGTTCGCGTCCGTCAGTACCTTTAGCTTTCATAAAACCGAAGTCTCCTCCGGCAACGTAAATCCAGCCGTCGATTCCCATCGTGATGTCGTTCGTGGTGTGGTCGGCGGGACGGTCCTCAAATCCGAAAGCGATCCCTTCGATGAGCCGTTTCGATTCTTCGGCGATGCCGTCACCATCTTGATCGATGAACACGGAAATGTGGGGAGGATGCAAAAGATAGAGGCGGTCGTGATCCCAGATCAGACCTCGAGGTGAGTCGATATCTTTGATGAATTCCTTCACTTCGTCGGCCCGTCCGTCCCTGTCCGTATCGCGAAGCCTGAGGACCCGGCCGCGATGTGGTTCGCGCCCGAGTGATCCATTGCCATCGCTGGAGACATAGAGATCGCCGCCGGGAGCTGCGGCGACATAGACAGGGTAGTTCGCGCCGCGCCAGTCGGAGAAAACAGTGACGTCGAAACCATCAGGGACGGTAACGTTTCCGAGAATGTCTGCTTCTTCCTTCGGAGTAAGTTTGACGATCTTCGGAGGGATGTTGCCTTCCTTTGCATAGGGATCGTTCGCGGCCGCTTCCTGCTTTTTCTTTTGCTCAGCCTGTTCGTGATCCAGCTTCGGAAAGAGAGATTTGAATCCGACTCCTTTCAAAGTGATTTCGCGAATGCTGGCCCAGCCTCCTTTGTCGGTTCCATGAACCGTGACCCGGATGAACTTTGCGTCTTTCGCGGCAAAATCGGCCGCCACGGCTTCGGCCTTTGCATTGGTTTTTCCGTCGATGAGAAGACCCCACGAGCCGGGTTTCGCATCGATCGAATATTCGAGGTCGAACTGATATGCGTTGTTCGTGCTCTCCCACACGATGCCGGCTCCGTGGATTTTTTGAGGTGAGTCGAATTCGAGCTGAATCCACTGTGGCTTCGAACTATTCGCGGCACACCAGCGTGAGTCTTTGTTCCCGTCGATTGCCTTCCACGCGAAATTATTTTTGCCCGTTTCTTTGCTGCTGGCGGTGATCTTTACAAGCAGGGCATCTTTGGGCGGCTTTCCCAACGAGGCTTCCGGTTTCAGTTTCGGTTTCGGAGCGTCAACTTTCGGTAAGAAAGTGATTTTGTTTTCGCCGGTGAACGCTTTGCCGAAATATTCATCATTGAGTTTGTCGCAGGACCAGAGGAGGCCACGTGTGACGAGATTGAGATAGCGGTCGTCGGCGACGGTTTCAGTGTTGTGACCAAGCGTGGTTGAAAAACTACGAGCACCCTGCTTCTCATTTACCCAGGCAACGACGGCGACGTCTGTCGTTTCTTTTCCTTCACGTGTGTATTTCTGCGTGCCGACGGCGAGTGGCTGCGCGTCGAATATATCCACGTTGTTGTAGAGCTCTTCTTTGATCGTAGTCCAGGCTTCGAGGCCAGCGACGATAGGGTGATCCTTTTCAACAAATTGCACATCGATAGGTTCCTGTGGACCATGACTTGAGGATTGCACACCGAGATGCTTGAACCATTGATCGGTGCCGTTTCGGAAACTGTGCATCGCGCAGTGAAGGTGCACCGCCGGGATTGTCTTATGGGCGTCGAGGATGTGTTTCATCACTTTGAGATCCTTGTTCCCTGCCGCGCACTCATCGTGGATGATGACATCGTAGCCCTTCGCCCAGTTGGGGTTGTCATAGAGGGGGAGTGGGGGATTGACTGATTTGTCATCGGTCCACCAGACGTCGACTTGAATATTGGCCCGCTCCTGAATCCCTTTGAAAAGCGCCTCATGCTGGCCCTTGTAGTCATGGCAGCATCCTCCTGCGACGAGGAGCGCTTTGAGCGGTCTAATCGTGGGCTTGGCCTTTGCCTCAAGAGGGTTAGGTCCCTGACCCAAGAGGGTTGAACCAATGAAGGCGAGGGCGAAGAGCAGCGAAGAGGAGAGTCCGATTGAAGCTGAAATTTTCATATGAGGATAAAAGTTATTTTGCCGGAATAGCGAAATTTAAGGAAGGCGAATAGGTCCCGGGGCGTTGATTTTTGTCGCTTTGTTAGCTGCGCCGGGGAACTCGCGATGTTGATGCGTTTTATCCTTTTTTCCGCCAATCATCTGTCGATCGAGGGTGGGCAGTTCGGGGACAGAGTCTCCCGTTTCTGCGGTCCAATCACCGAGGAGTTGCCTCATTTCATCGAGGGTGCCTTTCAATTCCTTTTTTCCGGCAAGGTTGGTCATTTGGTGGGGATCGTCGCTTACTTGGTAAAGTTCTTCTTCTGGTCGCGGGTTTTGCATGACGTCTTTTTGGTTTTCATTCAACTTCCCCTCATGCCATTTATCCCAAAGCTCTTCGCCAGCGGGAAAAGAAGGATCACTTTCCATGCTCAACGCCATCCGATTGGGGTAGGCGTTTTTGATGTAAATAAAGTCGCCGGTTCTCACCATGCGCTGGTGAGCCTGAAAGACGTGCCAGTTCTGCTCGGCAAAGGCGACATCTCTCACGATGGCCTTGGGATCGCTGAGAATGTTGGTGAAGCTGACTCCCTGAGCCCGCTCATCAAGTGCGACCCCGGCGAGTTCGAGAATCGTGGGCCCGACGTCGATGCTGCTGATCAGCGATTCGGTCACCGCGGGCTCAATTTTGCCCGGGCAGGCGATGAGAAAGGGTGTCTTGATTCCGCTGTCGTAGAGGCGGGTTTTGCAGCGGGGAAAAGGGCGGCCGTTGTCGGTCATGTAGATCACGTAGGTGTTGTCCTCGATTTTCTGGCGCTTTAATTCGGCAATGAGATGGCCCATCGCGGTGTCGGTCCGGCTCACCTCGTGATAGTAATCAGCGAGGTCGGCGCGGGTTTGGGCTCCGTCGTAGAGAAAGGGGGGGACTTCAATCTCAGCAGGGTCATAAGTTTTATTTACGCCATCGATCTGCCAATCCCGGTGAGCATCAGCGGAAGCGAACCAGGCGAAGAACGGTTTCTCCTGGGGGCGCTCTTTGAGGAGATCGACCCAGTCGTCAGATTTGCCGGGACCTTTGCCTCTTGAGATGACCTCAAACGTTTCAGTGAGCTTTGCGATGTGATTTTTTCCCGAAAGGATCGTGTGATAGCCCGCCTCGCGAAGTGCTTGAGGAAAGCGGAACTGGTCATTCGGGAGCGAGGTATGAAGCTCGGGCGCACCGGTGTTGTGGGGGTAGCGGCTCGAAATGATCGAGCAACGCGAAGGACTGCAGCTGCTGATCGTAAGATACGCCTTGTTGAAGCGGATGCCGCGCTCTGCGAGCGCGTCGAGGTGCGGCGTTTTCACAAAGTCATTGCCGTAGCAACCAAGGTCATTCCACCCGATATCATCGGTGATGAAAAAGATAAAGTTGGGCCGCTCTTCTGCTTGAAGACTGGAACTAAAGGCAAGGAGGCAGAGAGTGAAAAAGAGATTTTTCATAGATCAATTCGAATCCGGGAATCTGTCAGTTCCCGCCCTCCTTCGCAACTGTTCATGGGGGCGTTGATGTCATTAAGGGAATCCAAGCTCGAACCGAGGACGGTAGCCATGATTGGCTCGCGCGTGCCGGGGTGATTCACTTTTTCTCGTTGCCCTTGTCTTTCTTCCGCTTTTCGTTTCTCCGAGCATAACGATCTGAGGATTTCATCATTCGGGCCATTTCGATGGGAAGTTCGGAGACGAATTCCATCATTTCGCCGGTATCGGGATGAGGGAATCTTAATTCGGCGGCGTGCAGTGCCATGCGCTTGGGACGACTTTCGATGGGACGATCTGAACGGGGTATATCTGAGTCGGGGTGATACTTTTCGTCGCCGATGATCGGGCACCCGATGTTGGCAAGCTGGACACGAATCTGGTGTTTTCGACCGGTATCAAGAGTCAACTCGAGGACGGAGCGCTTTTCTGTTTTTCGAAGGACCCGGTAGTGGGTGATCGCCTCGCGGGTATCATCACCCGGCGGGGCGATACGAACGCGAAGAGGGTTTGATTCGTCGAGGTGATCGCACAGCGTCCCGCTCTTCTGTGGGGGAAGCCCGTCGACAACCGCGAGGTATTTTTTCTCTGCCTTTTTCCAATTTTCCTGAAGAGCTGTTTTCGCCTCTTCGGTCCGGGCAAAGACCATCAGGCCTGAGGTATCCCGGTCGAGGCGATGAACGATCCAGATGCGATCGCGTCCTCCCTGGTAGTTCTCTTTGACATACTCGGTGAGCTCCGAATAGGCCGTGGCATCGTCAGCTTTATTCGCTGCAATCGAAAGCAATTTGGCCGGTTTCATGATCACAATGACATCGGCATCCTCATGAATTAGCTTCATCCCTGCGGGCAAATCTGGTCGTGAGGGCGCTCTCGGAGTTGGCGCGAGTGTCACGACGTCGCCCGACTTAAGAGGATGAGTCGAGCGCTTCGCGACACGCCCGTTAACCTGAATGCCATCGAATTTTAGCCACTGACGCACCTTCGTCCGCTTCACGTCAGGTAGCTGTTCAAAAAGAAAGGGGAGGAGTGTTCCGTCTTCTTCGGTGGTAAAGGTTTCACGCATAGGGGTAATCGTCTCGGTTTCGGCTCAATTCGGATGGTTTGATTGCAGTGATTGGCTTTCAACTAAATCGAACGAAGAATGAAGGAAATGTGATCATCAGGTATCATAGACTCAAAGGAAAGTATGACTTTTTCTCCGAAAATAGCGGTGATGATCACCTTTTCTGTGTGTTTCATCGGTGGCGAGGCGACCGCAAAGTGGTTGGGAATTTGTCGTCGCAGACGATGCCGACCTGTGGGGCGAGTCAGGGATGTCCGGACTGTGATAATTGCGACCAGAACAATTGCGATGAGTGCGATGGCCCGTGTTCCTTTCTGTTGTTCATTCTTTTTGCTGTGGTGAAGCCTAAGGCCGTTTTCATGCATCGGTTCGACAAGTGCGTTGGAAAGCGTCGTATCTTCGATTCCGCCGCCGCCGACGTTTTCTTTTCCTAAAGAAGGAGGGGAGTTTTCTCCTCTTGGAACTGAGTAATAAGCTGCGTTTCAAAAGCTTAGGAAAATTATTTTAGCGCTTACCGAGGCTTCTATGGAGGCTCTCGGTGCGCGTGCGTCATTTGAGAGACGATCCGCTCGCCTTTCAGGCTGCGCGGATTGCGGTTGTTCTAATGGGTCCTGTGGCAACCGTAGCGACTGCAAGTGATTGACGTCTCAATCAAATTGGACGGGCCGTAAGATTCGCCGGAGCGCGTTTTTTATGGGGAAACGGTTTGCGGCATGGGGGCAACATGCGGTTAGATAGGGCTATGCTGAACTGGATTTGGATGGGAATGATTGTGATCGGCGTCGTTGTTGCGGCGCTATTAGATCAATTGAGCGGTGCCAATGGAATCGTTGAAGGGATGTTTTCGATGATCAAAATTGGTGTCGTGAGTATCGTCATCCCTCTGAGTGCTGTGATGATGCTCTGGTTGGGAATTATGCGGTTGGCTGAGAAGTCCGGAATGATCCAGGTGGTCTCCCGTGCGGTGCGTCCGATAATGAAGCGACTTTTTCCCGAGGTGCCTGCCGACCACCCCGCGATGAGCGCGATGGTCATGAACATGGCTGCCAACATGCTTGGTCTGGGGAATGCCGCGACGCCGCTCGGCCTCAAGGCAATGCAGCACCTTGATGATCTCAACCCTAACAAAGGAACGGCTACGAATGCGATGTGTACTTTTCTCGCGATCAACACAAGTTCAGTAACCTTGATTCCGGCAACGGCGATTGGCCTCCTCGCTGCGCAGGGAGTTGCGGAGCCCTACGCGATTGTGGGAACGACGATTGGTGCAACGCTCTTTTCAACGATGGTTGCGATCATCGCGGTGAAGGTTTTTGAAAAGATGCCGATCTTCAATCGTGAAGCGAAAGCGGTGGAGGCGGTTGATGAGGAGGCTGAAGCAGGAAAAGAGATTTCGCGAAATCTCTCAGGGAGAGGAAAGGCAGTCGTCGCAGTCGTCTTGTTGATGTTTGCGGGAATCGTTTTTCTAGAGACGGTTCCTGACGAACGGGTTCGCTTGCAGGAAGCGCTTGGTCTTCGCGACATCGCAATTCAGCTCGATGCCGAAACGGCTACGCTTGAAGAGATCGAGCCTGAGGGCGAAGACCCACTCTGGCAGCGAACGGTTTCCGCCATCTCTGTCGCAGCGATTCCATTCGTGCTCGTGTTCTTTATCGTTTTTGCGGCCTTAAAGCGTATTCCGGTTTACGAAGAATTTGTGGAAGGCGCTAAGGAAGGGTGGCATGTCGCCGTGCGAATCATGCCCTTTATTGTGGCAATGTTAGCGGCACTTGCGATGTTGCGGAATTCAGGTGCGCTTTTTCTCTTTCAGAATCTATTGAGGCCAGTATTGGATTGGGTGCATTTTCCAGCGGAGTTGGTTCCGATGGCTCTGATGCGGCCGCTCAGTGGAAGCGGGAGTCAGGGAGTGCTTGTTGAAATACTCACGAACGAAGGGCTTTCTGAGACGATCAAGTACACTGCCGCGACGATGTTCGGTTCGACGGAGACAACCTTTTACGTGCTCGCGGTATATTTTGGTTCCGTTGCGGTAAGAAAGACACGTCACGCTCTTGCTGCCGGGCTCACTGCCGACCTCGCTGGCGTCATCGCTGCGGTGGTAATCTGTCGCGCGATGTTTGGATGATTGCGTATCGATGAGTGATGGCCGCAGCGGACCATTCGTGCGACGCTCCTTCCTATGCGATCTATCCTTTTGCGATGTCTTTTTGTCATTACCCTCTTCTGCCCTCCCACTGAACCGATGCTGAATGCTGCCGACGGTCATACGCGAAAGCCACTCCCCCCGCAGGAGGAAATCGATGCGTTGCCTGCCGACGGTGGCGAAGAGTTCAACCGGCTCGTCTTTTCTCAGAGCCCGTATTTGCTTCAACATGCGCGGAATCCAGTGGACTGGTGGCCGTGGGGTGAGGAGGCTTTTGAGGAGGCGAGGAAGGAGAATAAAATGGTCTTCCTCAGTATCGGTTACACGACTTGTCATTGGTGCCACGTCATGGAGCACGAGTCGTTCGAGGATGAGGAAGTAGCAGCTCTCATCAATGAGCATTGCATTGCCGTGAAAGTGGATCGAGAAGAACGCCCTGATATTGACGAGGTCTACATGCAGATTACCCAGGCGATCACGGGTGGGGGCGGCTGGCCGATGACGGTCATGTTAACACCTGATAAACATGCCTTTTTTGCGGGGACTTATTTTCCGAAAGAGTCGATCGCAGGTCGGCCCGGAATCAAGAAAGTCGTTACTGAATTGGCCAAGGCATGGACCGAAAGGAGAGATGAAGTGGAGTCGACTGCGTTGAATATTTCGGAGCAGATGGGGCAGATGATGGGTGGCTCGCCCGGCGCTGATCTTGATCCTTCCGTTTTGCATACCGCCTTCACTCAGTTCGTTTCCCGTTACGATGAAAAAAAGGGCGGTTTTGCGATGCGTCCGAAATTTCCGGTGCCACCGAACTTGATGTTTTTGATGCGGTTTGCGCAACGCACTGATAATGAAAAGGCCCTCGCGATGGTTGAAAAGACTCTCACCGAGATGCGTCGGGGCGGTATCTATGATCACATCGGTTTTGGGATTCATCGCTATTCTACCGATCGTGAGTGGCTCGTGCCACATTTTGAGAAGATGCTCTATGATCAGGCGCTTGTGTCCACTGCCTTTGTGGAGGCGTTTGAGCTTACCGGCAAGGAGCGCTACGCGCGCACTGCTCGTGAGATCCTCGAGTATGTCGAGCGCGATATGACGGATGAATCGGGTGGGTTTTTCTCGGCAGAAGACGCGGACAGTGAAGGTGAGGAAGGCAAATTCAATGTCTGGACAACCAAAGAGGTAGTGGATGTGTTGGGACAGGAAGACGCTGAATTCTTTATCGAGACCTTTCATCTTGAGGATGAAGGGAATTTTGTCGATGAAACGGCGCGGAAGAAGACAGGTTCAAATATTCCCCATCTTCGTGAAGAGCTGCTTGATGAGGCTCAAGCGCGATTTGAATTACTGAGAGTGAAATTATTTGAGCGTCGTGAAGGCCGTGTTCATCCCCAAAAGGATGATAAGATTTTGACGGATTGGAACGGGCTCATGATTTCTGCCTATGCCAAAGCAGCTCAGGCTTTGGATGAGGAAAAGTATGCGGCGATCGCAACTAAGGCGACGGATTTTGTTTTGGAGAAACTTCGATCGGATGATGGGAGGCTCTTGAAGCGCTATCGTCGGGGTGAGTCTGGTTTGGCCGCTCATCTGGAAGACTATGCGTTTATGATCGGGGGGCTTATTGATCTCTACGAAACCACTTTTGAAGTTCGACACCTCGAGCAGGCGATTGCCTTTCAGGGAATGTTGGATGAGCATTTCTGGGATGAGGAAACAGGTGGTTACTTTACGGTGGCTGATGACGGTGAGCAGCTCATCGTCCGGGCTAAGAAATTGTACGGGGGGGCGATCCCATCAGGTAATGCGGTTTCGATCGGCAATCTTGCCCGTCTTTATCGCATGACTGGGCAGCCTGCTTTCGGGAAGCGCGCCGACGAATTGATCCGTGCGTTTTCGGGAGAAATCGCTCAAAATTCGATGGTATATCCGGTCGTGCTGACGTGGCTTGATTTCTATCTCGAGCCCGGTCATGAAGTGGTCATCAGTGCTCCGACACTTGAAATCGCGGGGCCGATGATCGAGGCCTTGCGGAAAGGTTTTCGCCCCGGTCAGGTGGTTTTGGTTCGAACCGACGAGAATGCGGATGCCTTAAGTCGTATCGCTGCGTTTACCGAAACGCAGTCTCCTCGTGAAGAAAAGGCAACCGCCTATGTGTGCAGGAGCTTTGCGTGCAAGCTTCCGACAACTGATGTCGGTGAGATGATCGAGTCACTTTCGGAGTAGGCTGGGTAGAAAGAAGATCGACTATGGGGTGCAACGTCCGAGTCAGTTTCGTTTCGATTAACAACGAATTGTGAAGAAACAGACAAGCTCTCATCTTCTGGCTTCTCCTCATCGCCTTCGACCACGGCATCCCCCTGCTGTCGTAGGCGGCGGAACTCTCGACGCCGGACTATATGGACGGGCAGAGTTTCCTCGGTCGCGCGACGGGGAAGACGGAGCTGGCAAAGCCGATACCAGAACCACTCTTCTACGCTGAGTATTGGCAGCGCACAGAGTATTGGAAACGCCTTGATAACCACGCTCTCGTTGAAAGGGGGCGGTATGAGAATAAAGATAACGGCGGAACAACGATTCCGGATGAAGCGAAGCGTCGCGGAGGCGATATTTGGGAAAACGACCACGAAGTGATTCCACTCGCTATCAAGCGCCACGAGGAATGGATCGACAACCGTAGCAGCTTTCCCGCGGCCTGGGATTATGTGGTGCTGCAAAGTTGGCAGGATGTGACCGACAATCCTGAGGCGGGCTACATGAAATATGCTACCAAGTTTGCCGATTTGGCCAAAGAGCAGAATACAACGCCTATCCTTTACCTATCGGCACCTTACAGCCAGAACGTAGTGCCAGTTGACGGACCGATCGAAGCCGTTCCTTTTTGCCTGCTCGTTCCGAACTCCTAAAGCATCGGGGTCCGAGTCGTATCCACGGAATCCCTATGGTGATTACTACACGGTAAAACTTTCCGTTTCGCCGGTTGCCAACGCAAAAGCGGCGGAGCAGGTGCCGGATTACATCAAAGGTTCTCTCGGATATAAGAAAGAGATTTTTGATAAGGCTTCGTTTCTCGACGGGAAAATCAGGGATCACTACCGTTGTGTTTCCGCGATGGATTCCGGAGTGGGCACGATGCGTGCGGAGCTCGAATCCCGTGGGCTCTCGGACAACACGGTTATCATTTTTACATCAGACAACGGCGAGATGATGGGGGACTACGGAAACCTCGGGAAATGGATCGCCTATGAAGGATCGATCCGCGTTCCTCACATTATTTTTGATCCACGAATTCCGACAGAGCACCGGAGAAAATCTTCTCAAGCCATGGTGCTCAATATCGACATTGCGCCTTCGCTACTGAATCTGGCCGGAGCGACCATTCCCGATTACATGCACGGGAAGAGTTATTTAAATCTCCTTAGAGAATCGAATGAAGATAAGTTGCGAGAAGATTGGTTCTACGAACACAAATGGACTGCTTCGGGTCGAATTTATCCTTCCGAGGGAATTCGCTCGGCGGACTGGAAGTATCTGCAGTATTACGACAAAAGTGGCGATGGACGTCTCGTGGGCGAGCAACTTTTCAAAGTGAAGATTGACCCGTTCGAGCAGGATGACCTGATCGATCAGAAGGCCAACGCCGAGATTGTCGAAGCGATGAGGCTTCGGTTAGAGTTTTACTATTCTCTCGAGGGAAGGTGAAGCAGAGAAGCGTTAGCGCCTCTCAACTGATTAGTCCCGTCCGCGTCGATCGGAGCGGCGTGGTGGGCCTTGATCGCCGCCGCCTCTTTCGTCATTTCCGCGACGTGGGCCTCCGCCGCCGCCACGGTATCCACCGCCACCGCCGGAACCACGACTGTCGCCGCCACCGCTGCCTTTGTATCCGCCGCCGGAACCACGACTGTCGCCGCCACCG
>Ga0208903_1000007_pt1 | contig 223030 bp, 184 predicted proteins | sample AntAceMetag02UKJ_FD_184769 | JGI IMG/M metagenome (GOLD analysis project Ga0208903, IMG submission 184769) | Saline lake microbial communities from Ace Lake, Antarctica - Antarctic Ace Lake Metagenome 02UKJ (SPAdes) (version 2) | ecosystem: Environmental > Aquatic > Non-marine Saline and...
AGACGAATACAGGAACAGTGAGTATACTTCCTCCTCCGCCTAAAAGCCCCATTATTAATCCTATAACAATGGCAAATCCATACCCTATGAGTAAGGTTTCTTCCATTTAGAAAGGTAAATATTTTTTAATCATCCCGAAAACAAATGTACCTAGAATAGCTCCACCGATTACTACCAGAATAGAGACAAACCCTTGACCTAGGAGTACGAACATAGGTCCTGGACATGCGCCTGCCAAAGCCCAACCAAACCCGAAAAGAGTGCCTCCTAGAATTCCATTTATGTAGGTTTTGTTTTTGAGCGGAAATGTAATAGGTTCTCCTGTGTAATCTTTGGCTCCTGTCTTTTTAATGATAAACACAGCCAAAGCCCCCAGAGTTACCGCACTTCCGATTATTCCATACATATGAAAAGACTGGAACTGAAACATTTCGAATATTCTAAACCACGAGAGAGCCTCTGATTTAGACAATATAATACCGAAAAAAATGCCGGCTATTAAAAATTTAATCAACTTCATTTTCTAAAATATTAAAGGGAAGAATAAATGAACCATTGCTAAGCCGCCTATAAAAAACCCAATGACTGCTACTAAGGATGGCAATTGAAGATTACTCAATCCGCTTATGGCATGGCCTGATGTGCAGCCTCCTGCATACCGCGCCCCGAATCCTACTAGAAATCCCCCTATGAGAAGAATCAGAAATCCTTTCACCGTAAACAAAGCATCTAATCCAAATAATTCTGAAGGAAGCATTCCCTCATTCAGGATACCATGAGTGCTTAGTATTTCTTCTATTCTGGGGTTGAGCTCTATATTATTTGGATTCTTGAGAAGAGTAGAAGAGATAACTCCTCCTATAACTAGCCCCCCTAAGAATATCAAGTTCCACACTCTGGACTTCCAATCAAATTTAAAAAATTCAACCTTTTTACCTGCACCAGCGGCTGCACATAGCGTACTAAGATTAGAGGATACTCCAAATGTTTTCCCGAAGAAAAACAGGGAAACCATTATTAAGGTAATCAACGGTCCTGCAACGTACCAAGGCCACGGCTGACTTAAAAATTCTATCATGTAATTAGTAATTAATGGGCAAAGATACAGAGTCAATACAGCAAGTCGAGTGACTTAGGTTACTTAAGCTTCTGGGCATACTCTGGCAACGACACCTTGTTTCTACTCTGCACTACCTCACCATTATTTTCCAGTTTTTTCATTAGCCTAGATATAACTACCCTGGAAGAATGTAAATCTCGTGCAATTTCTGCATGGGTTATTTGAATTTCTGCCGATTTAGAAACTAGGACTTTATCATGTAGATATTTCTTAAGTCTTTCTTCCATATTCATAAATGCCAAACTATCTACAGCTTCCAATAATTCTTGCATTCTGCTATGGTGGCTATCAAGTACAAAGTTTCTCCAACTTACGTATTTCACCATCCACTCATCCATTTTTTGGACTGGAATAAAAATGATTGTGGTCTCCTCATCTGTAATGGCACTTATGGTACTTTTCTTTTTTCCAGTGCAGCACTTAAGCGTCATAGCACACGTATCTCCATGCTCTAAATAGTATAGAAACAACTCATCTCCTGAAGCATCTTCTGTAAATATTTTAATTGAACCAGAGACCAGAAGAGGTATCCGAGAAATCTCCTGTCCTATTTCCATCATAGGAGTATGCGGTGCGATGGTTCTTAATTCTCCGCAGTCAGCTATTTCTAAAATTAAAGCTGATTCAAACTCTACCGCAAATTCGTTTTGAAGAAGTGTGGTTATTTCCATGAATCAAAGTTAGGGAACTTTGATTTCAGACGGAAGACATAACAAATTAAGAATGGACAATGAAGAAAGTTTAATTTTAGACGAAAGAAGTCTTAGAATGATATTTAAGACTATAACAATCTCCTAGTTATCAAACCCCGATTATAAAGAATGAATAGAATAAAGCATTAATAATTCATCATTAACCATTTATAATTTAAATAGGTATTAATGATTTTTCACAACTATTGGTAGCTGAGTTTCGTTAAATTAGCATCTACCGAAAAGGATATGGCATTAAATATAGATAGAAGGAAATTTCAGCAGCTGAGTAAGCTTGAGTTCATGGCTAAACAAGCTGTAGAAGGATTCATAACAGGAATGCATAAAAGTCCATTTCATGGATTCTCCGTAGAGTTTGCCGAACATAGATTGTATAACACTGGAGAATCTACCAGACATATCGACTGGAAGCTTTATGCCCGTTCCGAAAAACTTTTTGTGAAACGATACGAGGAAGAAACCAACTTGAGATGTCATTTAGTGATAGATCATAGCTCTAGTATGTATTTCCCTTCTGGTGTAAAAGCGGACTCTGATGACCTAAACAAACTTAAATTTTCCATATACGCCTCTGCGGCTATGATAGAATTATTCAGAAGGCAGCGAGATGCCGTAGGTCTGAGTCTTTTTTCTGATACTGTTTCTTTAAAAACCAAGGCTAAAAGCAGTGCTACACACCACCAGTTTCTTTACAATGAGCTAGAGGGCCTCCTGAATGACATAGATAAGCCCAGCCAGAAAAAAACATTTACCGTAGACGCTCTTCATGAAATAGCGGAAAGTATTCCTAGGCGCTCACTTGTAGTTATATTCTCAGACATGCTAGATAACTCCGAAAGGTCTGAGGAGTTGTTTTCTGCGTTGCAACATTTAAAACACAACAAACACGAGGTTATTTTATTTCATACGGTAGATAAATCTAAGGAAATAGACTTTGACTTTGCCAACAGACCTTACACGTTTGTAGATATGGAAAGTGGCGATGAAGTAAAGGTTAACCCAAGAGATGTAAGAGAGGAGTATGTAAAAGGTATAACTGAATTTGCCGCTGAACTAAAGCTCAAATGCGGACAGTACGGAATAGATTTCGTAGAAGCAGACATCAATGCTGGATTCAATCAAATCCTTCTTCAATACTTAGTCAAAAGGAAGAAAATGCTTTAGTTAATTCTTGATGCTAATACTGGCTTAGTCGATAGTCGGCTGGATGCTAATTCTCCCTTAGTCAAGAGTCAGAGCTGCGCTCTTTTAGTCAAAAGTCGGAAAGTTTCTGGATGCTAATACTGCTTTAGTCCAAAGTCGAAAGGGTTCTGGATGCTATTACTAGTTTTAGTCCCTAGTTAGATGGTGCGCTTATCTGCTATTGCAACGCTACTCTTCTGGAAATTATGTTAGAGTCAGACTTTAATTCTACCAAGTACATTCCTTTTTCATAAAAGGTTAAGTCTACAGGAAATATTAATTCTCTATTCCCTTTCATTACTTGCTTAGAAAACACTTGCTTTCCTGCCATGTCATAGACCGCTATTTGAACTTCTTCTACTTTGGAGGACTCATAACTTATGGTGGTAAATCCATTCGTTGGATTAGGAAACACCTCTAAATTTATAACAGTTTCTATCTCTGTCACGTTTACTCCGGCAGTGAGGAAGTTGGCTGTGAATGTATCGTTTTGGAATAAATTCTCAAGTAATACAGCTTCTCCTGAGCCTTCTGTAATTATGCCATTGGCATTCCAAGAATCAAAAACAAAACCTTCATTGGGAGTAGCTATAATCTGAACTGGGCAGCCATTAAAATACACGCCAGTCCATGGAAATGACTCTGGCTCTATCGTGTTTACTTGAATGGTTCCTGCTCCTTCTGGAAGTACATTAAAGGTCATCACGGTTTGGCCTCCTAGGTTCAGTTCATCATTTACATGCGCTCTAGCCGTAGGTATTCTAGATGTGTTATAGTTTGCTATTTGATTGACATCTACATACCATTGTTCCACAGGTACGTTTTCTGCCCATCTATCTGCATGAATGGTCATAGCGCCTTCCATCTGGCTTACTATCTCATCCTTTTTCTCGGTGAAATAAGATGGCTGAAATACTGTGTTAATTACATCTGCATAACGCTGAGCGAACTCACATTTGAACTGATTATTGGTTAACAATTTATTAAACAACTCTGAGTGCATAGATGGATAAGGTGGGTTTTTAGCTTTAGCTATAAAATTATCATCAACAGAACCCCATAGAAAAGAAAATCCAAAATCTAGATCATACATCATGTACCTCCATCTTCCTGCTTCTGTCTGGGGTCTCCATAATTTCACATTGTTTATCCCCCATTCTATGCCCATCCAATCTTTGTTCTGCAGATAGGTTTCTGCTATAAAGTAATCTATGTAATTCTCTAGATCTAACCTGCTATTAGCCACTTGATAGAATTCAGAGAAATTAGAGTTGGCCTCCATTAAAACTTCATAGGTCTCTATAAAGTGAGCATCTGTGCCCTCTAAAACTCCCCACGAATTTAATAGGTCTACTTCATTAGAATTCACCTCATGGTTGGATTCTGCGTAATGCTCATCCATTTTTTCACGCATAGCATAAACACCCCAGAATTCACCATTTAAATAAAGTAAGCATGGCTCATAAGCCATGTTATCTAAATGAAGGTCATTTACTACTCTTGAGAAAAGACCATCTTGGATTTTATCTGTCCATAGATGCTGACCTCCTGTTCTGATATTAATATTGTTTACGTCTGCTATAAATGGCTTTTGAGAAAACAGAGACTCCTCTAAATTTCCAGTGTAAACAGATTTAAAATCAAATCGAAAGGACTTTTGGTTTTCTCCCCTGCTCCATCCTCCATGGATTTCTAAGTCCAGATACTCTTCTGCTTTTAGCTCTTTATTTCCATTAAAAAATTCAACTCTGGAGAAACGTGACCATGGCTCCCAGAAATTACTCCCGAAGTAGGGAAAGTTATCTGTATCTGCATTTGGGCCATACACGTAGATTCCATCTTCCCAATCCCAAAGATGAGCCTCATCTGTATGGATAGAAAATACAGGAAGCGCATGATTATCTTCATCTAGAATGAATGTTCTATCTACTACTGGACTCGGCAGCAAGTTCTGCTGAGAGAATGCCCTGAATGAATAAGAAACATTCTCATCTACCTCAGCTTCATTAAACAAAGATGATTCTTCACTAGGAATATCTCCATTGGTAGTGAATCTTACTGCATTAAATGGTGCATCTGTAGTTAATGTCTGATTTGAAGTATACCATCCCGAAGGCAAGCTAACAACAGGTTCTTCGGCTATTCCAGCATAACACCAGCTATTCATATTAGCACCTGCTGGAGAGGGTACATCAAAATAACACCATGGACCTGTCCCATCTGGGTCTCTTCCGTAAGAAAGTCCACTAGTTAAGTCTTCTGGTAGGACTACTACATCTGTAATATCTCCAAATACACTGGTCACAAACACAGTTTCACCGGGGCTTAACTTAAAATTAGTCTCGAAAAATATAGAATTCACAAATGGTTGATACCAAACTGGCAGCGGCAGATATGATGGGTTAAAAGAAGCGAGCAAGCCGCTCAAAAAGAAATTACTACTCATATCAGAACTTTCAGCTGAAACATTGTGCGTTTGAATAGCCAACACATTGTCACCATTTTGAACTAAAGCATCAATCTCTGCTGGGCTCAGTGTATACATTTCGGGGATACCTCCTTCGTGAAGATTGGCTTCGTGGTCTACAGTGGCATACGAATCGTATGCTGGTGGAAATCCTTCTATGTTTGATGAACGAGCTATTTCTGTTCCATTCAAATAGGCCACAAAAGCATCATCGTAATCTGCATGTAAAATCATTTCAGAGATTGCCGAAGCGTCTGAAACCTGAAAAGTCTTTCTTATATATACCGATGGAAATCCTTCTAGCTCTGTTCCATCATCTTCATCGGCATAGCCAAATCCTCCCGCAGCTTCTTCCCAAGTGGAATCATTAAATTCTAATGAATTCCAATCTAAAGAAGGCTCAGTAGTTCCTGGTAAATATTTCCAGTTGTTTTCTGCCAGCACGAAAGACTGCCAAACACCTGATGCAATACCCACATCATTTCCAGAAGCTAACACAAGCAGTATCTCACCTGGAGCAAGTGTATATGCCGGCATATTCCATTTCTGAAGATCATCTGCATTATCTGACAAATAATAGTCTGCTAAAAAAAGAGATTCAGAACCGATATTTATAATCTCTAACCAGTCTTCATTTTCTCCCATATTTACGACACCTCCCTTGGCAGATAATTCGTTTAGACTAATCTGCGCTGTGAAAATTAACGGTAAAAAAAGCATCATTATGCCGAATATGAATTTCATTTGCTCTAAATCTATGGTTAGTGTAAATATAACATTTCCTAGATATGCTAGGCTTCACAAAGGTAAATGAGATAAGAATGAAACTTTTTTTATTTTTTTTCAGTAAACCACTTGCTGAAAGTAAAAAAGGAATTATCTTTGCGCTCCGCTTTTAGAGAAAAGCAGCATAAAGAAGTTTTGGTCTTATAGTTCTATCGATGATTATCGAAACGATTAGAAGACTTAGAGTACAAGAAAACTGGTCTGGTAGTTCAGTTGGTTAGAATACCTGCCTGTCACGCAGGTGGTCGCGAGTTCGAGTCTCGTCCAGACCGCCAACAAAAATTAAGGGAAGCAAACGCTTCCCTTTTTTTATGCTCTAACATTTCAAAAAGATCACAAAACGTGTTTTGGGATTCTTTGTCTTAATCTGCCGTAAACGTCTACTTATAACCAAACAACAATATTTATCTTACACTAATAAGGCTAAGTATGACACTCCCCATCTTTAGACAGCACTAAGTTAATTTATAATTGATTTAATACTCTTCCGTCTCATAAGGACAATTGAATTCTCAATACATTATTTTCCGTAAAGACTTCTTTGATAATACGGTCAAACTTCAATGAGTGACTATTATCTAAAACACTAAAAGTGAAACGCTTTTTAAAAAAGACTACACTCTAAGAAAACAGGTAAATGGTCAGATAAATGACGTGCATTTTTAAGATTTTCACAGTCATGCACAAAATCCATTCTTCCAGCATTAATTAATTCAATATTTGAGGTGTCGTAATAAATATTGTCTATAGAATGATTTAAATAGTTGCCGTATCGACATTTTATTTTCAAGGTAGTTGGAGTGTTTTTTAATGAAGGTTGAAAACCTAATTTATATAGTGGGTTCCAAACTTTGTGTTTTTCATTTAAATTGAAATCTCCAACAATAAAAATCCTCTCGCTTTTTAATCTTTTAGGATATTCCTTAAAGTAAACAATTTCATCCTCAGGATTATCATCGTGTTTTCGTGAATGGTAATTTATCACGAAAAAAGTTCCCTCTCCCTTTTTCACTTTAAAACTCGCTATATAAGGTTCTCTATTACAAAGCACTTCTAGCTCTTTATCTAGATAAGGTTTCTTAACTAGTTTTACTTTTGATGTTTTCCATAAAAAAGCATACCGCTCACTAATATAAGCTGAGGGACTATTTGTCGCGTCACTAACGCTATAATTCCATTTACTTCCCATTCTATTTAATTCATCGGCTATTCTTGCCACTGCTTGCACGCCTGCAGGGTCTTTTGCCACTACTTCCTGCAAAGCAACAACATCAAAATCTTTTATGATTTGTGCGATTTGGACTAATTCGAGACTATCCTTTGTTCTTCCTAGGTCTTGAATGTTCCAAGACGCTATAATTAGATCCCCAGTTTTACTTACCCTTTGAGGAGAAGTTTTGTTTTTATTATTGGAATTATGTATTTCTGGAGAGTCTTTTCTATTTCTATCTGATTGTTGCTTACTTTTAGAAGTGCATGCCGTGAAAAGGAAAAAGCAAAGAAATAAAAGTAGCCGTGAATAAATTAATCTCATAATTATATACCCTCAAATACTACTAGATTATTTTTATACTTCTCATGCATACTACCTTCAAACCAGTCTAAACTTATCCATTTACCATCAGAATCAGTTCTAGAGTCTTTCCCTTTCAATAATGAATTTGTTTCGATACTAGGCGGAAGAAGAAATTCAGCAAAAGCATGACCGTTTCCATCACTATCTAATGCTCCAACCATCCTAGACTCTAATCCTATTTGTCTTGCAAAAGAAGCCATTAAAATAGCGAAATCATCACAATCACCTGAGTAAATTCCCTTGTATTTTAATGATAAAGTCGCTTCGGCAGATCTCCATGTGTCAGAGGCCAAATAGGGATCATAAACATAATGCCAATTCTGATTAACATATTTATTCATAGCAAATATTTGTTCGAGTTGAGATTCTGATGTCTTCAGATCTATAGTCAATTTAGTAACTTCTTTTAGAATAAGACCTTCAACTTGAATAAGCACGCCCTTTGCGGGAGAGATTTTGTCATGCTTTAATTTTTTTTGAATTTTACTCTTTTCCTGTGGTGTAACCACATCATCAATATTAACACGCCCTGGAATGTTATTATTTTTTATAGTTTCAGGAGTAGGATTAGTGGCCTCTCTATTTGACTCGCTTTTCGCCATAGCAGTTTCAATCATCTTTGCTCTTCCTGCATTTGAGAAATGCTCACAGGAAAATAGAAAAAATGAACATCCCCCGAGCAAAACAACTACTAATGTGCCTCTTAAATTAAAAATTATTCTACTATTTCTCATCAGTATTTTTCGTGTTTAAAAATTTACCTACTTTTGAAGTTACTTGGATTGAAAACTTTCGATTGTTACTCTCATCATTAATATCTCTTGAATATCCGAAATATCCACTTCCAGCGATTATTATTTCACATTGAGACCCTAAATCTCTAAAGTCAAGACCTCTGCTTTTCCAATAATTAAAAAGAGATAGTGCCCGTTTATAGCTCAATTCATATCCTTTATTAGGCATTGTTATCCAATTATTATAGGATCTCTGAGTATTCCCTTCAATAATTAATAAATAATCAACCTTCGGATTATCTCTTATTATTCCCTTCACCTTATTATAAAGCGCAGTGCCTGCTTTAAATAGTTCTCTCCTCTTAGCAAGAGGAATGTTCGTAATGTCGGAACTTCCGCTCTCAAAGGAAATGTCATTTTTTATCCTGTACCTCTTATTTACATCGTCAAAACTGAAATAATCTGGATCTAATCCTTCTAATGCTAATTGAACATTATTTATCACTTCTAGCTGATCTGCTGCGGCCTGTAGTTCACCTTGTTTTGATTTTAAAATTGTAAATGAAATCACATACAATACAAGCATAACAAAAAATAAACTTGTCATTAAATCTGCGTAACCCACCCAAAAAAACCCTGTTTTTTTCATTATTAAATTGCTTTTCCTATTTTAGGTAAAACCTGAATAATAAATCTTTGATTTTTAGACTCATTTTTAAAATCTTCTTTTAAATCTCTTTTAAATCTTCCTACACCTCCCCATCCATTTCCGGAAATTTGTAAGTCAATTAATCCCTTATATTTTTCATCTTCAAAATCAATTCCTAATTTCTTCCAATAGCTCCATAAACAGTAAGCTCTATTATAACTTAACACATAATCATTTTTTTCTTTTGGATCGATTAATTTAGAGGCATAGCCAGAAATTATAACTAGATATGATACATTTCTCATTGTTGAATCCTGTACTTTTTTTGTAGCTAAATAATCAATTGTTTTTTGAAGCTTTATTCCAACATTCCGAATCTTGTTTGAGGTTGTTTCAAAATCTTCTAATTCGTCTAATTTAATTTCAGCCTTATTAGTTTTAAATTTAACATCAAAAGCGAGAGTAAATCTTTTATATTTCTCTTCATACCTAAAAAGGCTAGTATCGCTTTTTAAAGGCTCTAAATTCTTCTCAACAGCCTCTAATATCTTTGCTTTTTCAGCTGATATTGAAAGTTCCTTAATTGTATTTTCTAAAGTAGCAGTTAGAACATCAATTTTATCTATTTGCTTTTTGTAAAGCGCAAATGAAACCACATAAAGAACTAGCATAATAAAAAATAAGCTAGTCATTAAATCGGCATATCCTATCCAAAAGAAACCAGCCTTTTTCATTATTTTATATAATTAAAATATATTAGCATTGAATGAATACCATAACTAATAATTACTGTATAAGCTCCTATTTTCATAACAGTTAAAAGCCCATGAGCAAATGATTTTTTTTGTTTCCCAGGACTACTTGTGATCTGATTATTTCCTCCTAAATTCTTTAAATTTGATAATGCCGAAATTAACTCCTTGTTGCCGTTCGAAATCACATGTACTAATTTACCTTCAAGGCTAGCTAATCTTTCTTCTATAGCATCTAACTTAACCAGTTTATCTAAGTTGTCTAGTTTCTCAAATTTTGGCCTTCCTTTTTCAAAAGCCTCTTCTGTTCTTAGGACTTGTGAATCCATAGTCGCGGTGAACTTCTCTACAGATATAGTAAATGCTTCAGATAGCTTAGAGTCAAACTTAGAGATCAATTCATTGAAAGAGTCAAACTGTGTTTGAGTTGCTTTACTTAACTGCGCAATTGCTTCTTGAAAAGCAGAATCATTTTTAGCTACTGCCTCATTAACAGCATCATTGTACCTTTCGAAAGACTGAATATGTTTATTAAAAAATGATGTTGCCTGATGACTTTGAGTAATGCTATCTTTTATATCTAGTAATACAACATTCACATTTTGAGTGTTGCTTACAAAATGCTTAAGGCTAACTAACAATTCAGAAGTACTAGCCATTGATTTGTCTAACTCATTATAATATTTCGCGAAATTCTGGAAGGAACCCATCATTTCATCGAGGCTTTTAAATATTTTCACATTTGCAGTCGTCATTCCTTTAATATCAAGATTTGATATCTCCTGTATTAATTTTTGTTCCTTAGCAACAGAGTCATGAGAAACCTTTACTATCTCCACTAACTGCGAAACGGTGCTATTTGTAGCTCTTGCAAAAACATCAAGCTTATCAGATAAAATAGAAACTTCTGGAAGGTTACCAGTTGCCATTCTAGGCATTAATTCTGACTGTAACTTTGAAAGAAACTCACTTTTTTCTTCATCCGCTTCAGTTTGAGCATCTTTGTATATAGTAATCGAGAAAATGGTTGTTATTATCAACCCAATAACACTTGCAGACATAGCCCATTTCACTCCGTTGATTAAAGGTTGTATAGCATCTAATGCATCATTTCCATCACTAAAATCAACCGAAAAAAGCCCTACTATTATTCCGATCATTGTCGCTGCTAATCCCAAATATAAAGGTGCAGGAATCCTATTTTCAATTTCGGTTTCAATAGTTTCGGTATGCTTATCTACAATGTCTTTAATGAGATGAAAATCGATTGAAGCTCCTTTGTTTTTTATTAAATAGACATTGATGTATTTCACTATAGTTGTCAATACCTTACTTTTAGCTGAATATTTAAGATATGTAATGCTTATGTCACCTCCTTCTTCATCAAATGATAATATATCATCTACATGGCCTTCATCAAAAACAAGTTTTGGCACATATTTACCTGTAATTATTGGCAAATCTTCAAAGTCATAAATTGCACGGTATTCAACAATCTTAAACCATAATTTATACGCTAAGTAGACTTGTAATACTATAATAAAAGTAATAATAATTGCTTCTAAGTATTCGTATTCTATTATATCAAACATCTTGTTATATAAATTTAATTCTAACCTTTTTTGTTACTATCCAATCTTCGCCATTAAGCTTAATTTCACCATTTTCAATTACTTTGATAGCTCTTGCGTTATTGGAGTGTTCATTGTCATAAACACAGGCCGTTTCTAAATATGTGTTAGGTGAGTTTAATGCTCTTGAAAGATCCGCATCTACTAAAATGGTTAAAACGCCAGTTTGCATATGTTCATTCAAATCCACTTTATATAAGGAGTTTAAACTTTTTTCTTTGCTCGCGTCCTCATTAGCAAAAGTCAAATTTCGAAAAGGGGAAGGCAAGTAAATTAGATTATTTGCTTTTGGTTGATGGAATTCTAGGTCAATAGCTTGAGAGGGTGATTCAGAATTGTGAGTTTTATTGATTTTCACACCCACTGAATTTTTAAAATTTTCTAATCTCACTTTAAGAGTTTCATTTTCCTCTTTTAAATCTTTATTATCATTTTTTAAACACTGAATATTCTCCCTTAATTTTCTAATGTCATCTAGGTTAGAATGATCTAGGTTAGAATAACTAATTTTCGGCTTATGTTTTGCTCTTTTTAAAGATCGCTTAAGATTTCTATTCTTATTGATTAATATGACAATAAAACTTACTAAAATACCTAGAATGCCATAAATCCAAAACAGCAAACCTGAAGATCTTTCTAATGGATTTCTTACGATTAACGTTTCCCCGTAATTTTCCATGGTTTTTTCCTTTAACTCTTTCTGGAGTTCTTCTTCAATGGCACTATTCTCTTTTAGTATTTTCTTATATTCATTATTTATTGCTTTTTTTGTGTTATTGAAATTCTGTTGAGTATTTCCTTCTTTATACCCATAGGGTTCTATGCTAATAAAACTACTCTCAGAAGCGAAAAAATATTCTTTATACTTATCGAAAACATCTTTTTTTGTAGTTACCCAGTCACCTTGTTCTAATATCTGACCAACACTATTAAGATCTATTTCCTTTTCAGATGAATAGTTCTGATAATTATCAGATAAGCTTTTATAAGTGCTATACTCTTTATTAGTCCCTTTAGCTCCCTTTACTTCAGGTGTAAATAAATATAAATCTTCCATATAAGCAATAGTCAATTTGACAACTGCCCAATCGTTTAATTGTTCGTGAACTTCTTTGTTTTCTAAATCGTTCTGAGCTCTTATAAATGTCATGGGCACAAGAGCGATCCAAAGTAATAGAATTATTTTCTTCATTCTTGATTTTCATTTAGTGCTGTAGCTAATTCATTTAGTTTACCCGTAAGTGCATAAAAGAATAACGTTTCACTTAAGGCCTCACCATCATCTGAATCCTTTTTAGCTAAATCTACACCAGATATAATAGAATCTTCGAGGTCATTAGATTTAAGCTCATTAAAAACTCTTAAGGAAGCTGTAGAAACGCCAAATTCATCCCTAAAGTCCATTGATTTATTTAGCTCAATAAATAGTTTGTAAAACTCTTCTACATTTTTTATCACACCACCTCTATAGGTTTTATCCACATCATTATAACTAACAGACAAACCATCTGTTTGTGTTCTTCTTTGAACTTTTTTATGATTAAAGTTGCCAACATTAAATTCAATCAATTCTTTATGGCTATCAATATTTAGATTTTCATCAATATAAAACCCTCCCTTGCAAGTAATTTCTTTTGGGTTAACATTCGCTTTTAATTTTATGTTTGAATCACCTCCTAAAACTTCATCAAAAATTGCTTCAAAAAGTTTTGTCAGTGATCCTAAAGTTTTATCACCATCTAATATGCTTAATGATTTGGACCCCGTTCCACTAAATAAAATATTACGAGGTGACTCCATTCCTTTTATTTTCATCATTTCTGCAATATGATATGCTATTGAGGAATAAAACAGTAAAAAGATGATCTTAAAATCGCTATTGCTTTTTAGCATTTTAGCGAAATTTAATTCTATTTCTTTATCTACTAAACTCTTGTTGTTTTTTAATGAAAATAAGAAATTCACTAAATCTGCCGAAGAAGCGTTTTCATTATATATTTTTTCTAAAATCGCTAATTCTGCTTTTAATTCATTTTGAATTAACTGCTCTTTAAATTGATCATAAAATTTTTGGACAAAACCATTCGATCCAATATTACCATTAAATCCATCTCCGAAAATTGAATTACCAGCAAACTTAAATGATGTAATTAATTGTGGCTCTCCATCAGCAAAAATCATGACATCACTCGTCCCTCCTCCAATATCAATTGAGACAGAAGGTTTAGCATGAGCGTGTATTGCTTCCTTTGCCTTATAATAGTAAAATGGTGCTATACTTTCTGGATAACTTGTGAGGTTATCTAAATCAATATTAAATATCTTTTCGAATGATTCTTGCCATATAGTTTTAAAAATATTTAATCGATGTGTAGTCATTGAAACAGGATAAAACCAAGTGATTTTCGTATTGCTTAGATTACCATTATTCAGTAATACTTTGTTTTTGCAAAGTGTCAACATTTCCTCAATATAGTGCTCAATTCTTTTTACATTATCGCTATCATCACTTGCCCACTTTAAATCAGTATATGGTTTTAAATAAGGTCTTATGGTGTTTTTTTCATAATCGAAACCAATATTAGTGTGTGTGAAAACATTTGTAGGCAGTGCGAAATTGGCATTGGCGTTTTGAACTAAACAGGTACGAAATGGAGAATTTCGTACTTCCTCTTCTCCAAAGTTTTTACTTATCACTTCCTGAATTAAATGGGATTCCCCAACACGAATTTCTAATATAGACTGAGACCTAAGCTGCGATTCATTAGGAGTGGGCATTAAAAAGCCAATTTGCTCATCACTTTCGGTAATATCAAACGCCTTTTCCGATCCATGTCCTTCTATTTTATATTCAATATGTGAATTTGTAGTCCCAAAATCAATAGCGAACTCATAGTTATCGCCACTATTACCATTATACTCAACCCATTTAGGTATAATAATATTTCTTACTCTACCTACATTAACCTCAATGACATCAAACTGATCTTCTAGAATTGTTTGCAGCGTTTTCACTGGAGTAATAGCCCTATGAGATTTATATCTGACTTTTACAGCACTAGCCTTAATGGAATTATAAAATCTAACGTCTAGAGGTTCATTATTAATAGGATTTACATCGGCAATTCCAACAGAATAAGCGATAGATTTTTTAATGCTTTTAACACGAGGATAAAGTGATAAAGCAAAGGATTTTTCTATTATAGTCCCCCTGTGAGGATCTGTATTTACATCTCCAGCCGTTCTGATTGGATAATATATTTTTTTATAAGTAATATAACCTCCATTTCTTGTCGGAATACTAAGCTTAACCTCTAAACTATCTCCCGCTAAATCGGAAGTTTTAATTAAATCATCATTTATGATATCATCAACACTAAAATATTTAAAAAACGCCTCCTTAATTGGCAATAAATATTTCCTGTTCCCAACTGTTAGGAAGTTATCACTGTCGACCTCATAAGGTAATTTAACAATTGAATCTGTTAAAAAATCATTCATTGTCAAATAAGGGTATAAATCTCCTTGATTAGGCAATGTCCTCTTGTCCAATGCAAGACTATTCTCAGCAGGAACTATGGTACTTGAATCCCACTGGTCTTCTGTATAAACATAACGAAGATTTAAAGGTTCTACTGGTAAAACAAGAGGCTTAAATCCAGTAATTAGTTTTGATGTTTTTATTACAAAATCGCTTTGTTCTTCTATTATTTTTGGGTCTTTAATAAATTGCTTTTGAGGAACTCCAGTAATAATTTCAAGAGGAGCACCAGCATTATCATTAAACACAACATTATTTAATGATTTTAGATAAGCTGAACAATCCAAATTCATTAACTCTTCATGCTGCCGAACATTATGACTGCTTAATTTTAGTTTTGTCTTAATTAAATAACTATTAAACTCTGGAAAATCTTCATTGAAATTACTGACAGTTTTTGACAAAGAATATAGGTACTTAACAAACTCCTTATCTCTTCTATACAAAGGTAAAAGTTGGTCATCAAGCATTATATCCTGTCCAAAACATATTGCAGTTTCTTTAGCATTTGGCGCTGCAAAAAACAAGGTTCTTGGAGATGTGCCGCCAATAATTTTGTGCTTATACTTTAAAATATAAATTTTGTCAAACTGATCAAAATTATATTGAGTGCGATCTTGATCCAAAAACAGCTTTATAGTTTTACCTAGATGTCTTTCTTTTGGATTCCCTTTTAGTAACTTATCTAAACTATCTGTTTTGTCCCAAGCAATTAATTGTAAGTCCTTTTTATGCTTATCATAATTAAACAAGATTTGTCCTATATCTAATGCATCTGAAACTAATTTATGATTATCTGTTGCTGTTGCTTTACCATTTCTCTCTAGGCCTTCTAAATCACCCTCAGCTACTTTAGCAAATGCAGTTCTAACCAGGTCAATTCTAGCAAATGGACTAGGAATAGACGTTGGTAGTTTCTTTCCATCACCGCTATCCGTTGAGATACTATCAATAAGATTACTATTTATTTCTGTAGATAAAAACCAATCATGGTTTAAAGCTCCTTCATTATGAATTCTAAATACTTTTTTTGCCATAATTATTAATTTAATATCTTATTAACTTGTTCCTCCAGCACTTTATCAAATATTTTAAGAAATTTAGATTGATCGGTTTCGTTTTTAAATTCACCCGAATGGGCTAGTTTATTTATTTCCTTAATAATTATATCTCCTTTTGCTTTATTAGAAAACACGGAACTACTTGGTGCTCTTCCAATGATAAAATCCATAATCTTATCATGGTCCTGATTATTATGGAATGGCGCAAATGAAATGTCATTATCATCCATTTCATTTAACCATTCATCAAAATAATTCATGAATTTGGAAAAATTAGTTTCGTAAAAATCTTTTCTATAAAAGTCTTCAGTTATAATTTCCTTATTAAAATCCCCTTTAGAGTTTAATAGAGGATCCATAGATTTTTTCAAAAACCGTTGAAGCAAACTCAATTTTGAAAGTGGAGTACTAATCTTCTCTTTAGTTTTCGCCCCAAGATTATCATATTTAAGTTTCACTCCTTCTTCTTCTATTCCAAATTCTTTGATAGAATTATTCAAGTTATGTATGGAGTCAACAAAATCAAAAATTGCTAAAGCACCTGCCATTTCAAGAAAATGAGCATTATTTTTTTGTTCTCCTTTCCCCTCGGCATAAGGCATATTATTATTTGAATGATCCCCTAAGTGATAAAATGCATCTATCGAATTATTTTCAAATATTGCATGCTGATAATAACTTAATGCTGCTTTGGCCTTACTGAAAAATGTAGAGGAATCAATTGTTTTTTCACCTTCATCTGGTTCAGAAACTTTAAAATATGGCAAATAAGTAACCGCTCCAATGTTAGATTTGCTTATAATATTAGAATTAACGACATTGGTATCTACTTGTCTTAAGTTCTTCAGAAGTAAAGGGAACCCTGAGGCTCCTGTGCCTCCAAAAATCGAGCTAATTATAAAAACAGCATCTCCTTTGTTAAAAGAGTTTGTGAATTCTTTATATTCTACTGAATCAACAATCTTGTTTAATACAATACTACCAATATTTGGGTTTCCTTTAAACCCAACAGTCATATCAGCTTCCAAGTTTTCCTTTGAAAACAATAAATCAATCAGGGCCTGATTTTCTTCATCCAAGCCGTTATAACCAATAGATTCTCCAAATTTTTGCCCACTTCCATCAACACTAAATTTAAAATTATTGCTAAGGTTAGAAACATTATTATCTGTTAATTGACTGAGAGTACTAATTTTTGTGCCAAAAAACTTATTGTTTACTCCTACCTCATTGTAGATGTTTTGGTATTTAATAAGAATATCAGCAGTTTTGTTAAGGTCACCATTTGCCGTGTCTGGATCTATTATTATTGGCACTATTGTATCAAACCCATTACTAAGTTCAACTCCTGATGCTAATAACATGGTAAGTGCTTTTATTACACGAGAACCAGTTCCCCCGATTCCGAATACATATAATTTTGCCATAATTTAAAAAGGATTGTGTGAATTGTGCATACTAAATCGCTTAATTACAAGAGTATATATTAGTGAAACTATCAAAGAATAAAGTACTGTAATCAAACTTATTTGAAGTATAAAATTTTCTGGATTAACCCCGTCAGCATTATTTGCAGCTAATACATTAAGTATACATTCGTTATTATATACAATACCAGTTGTTGCAACAAAGCCAATTATAGCAATTATAATTATTGTAATCAACCACATTAATCTTTGTCTGCGCATTGGCTCCCATACTTTATAAAAAAGCACTAAAAGTACCAGAGGAACTATAAGTAATAGCCAACCAAACTTTCCATAATCAAAAAGATCGAACAAACAAGTTAATAGAACTTGATAATTGTCCCAATTGAAAAAATATTCATACATAGGAGATAATAAATTATTCATACTCACAGTTTTAATGTTTAATGTTCACCTTTAATTCTAAATATTCATCACTTTTACCAACCTTACTATAGGCCTTTGATATCCCTGTCATCAGCTTGTCAAATGCAAAGGTTTGGTCTTTATTGTCCTTAATATCACAATCGTCATCTGAACCAGTAACCGGTATCCAAGAAGGAATATTATTCTCTAATTTTATTACCAGATCACCAGCATAATTAAATTCAGATTTTACAATTATTAAGTGAGACAATTCAATTTTTTCTCTAGCGTTTATGCCCTGAATTGCTGAGTAAGTAGTGCTACTATTTGACAAATTTTCTACTGTTTTTATATCTTCAATTTCGAATTCAGCCGTTCCACCTATTTTATAATTCTCTTTTTTAAGTAAATAAGAGTCTGGAATAGATATGCCTGAATAATCAATTCCAATAGCAAATTGCAAATAGTTCTCACTTCCTCGATCATCCCTTTCCGCGTCTTCAATCTCCTTTACTAAACCACTTCCTCCTCTTCCTACTTTTCTAAATGATCCCTTTTTCTCTTCTCCTAGAGTCAAGATTGTATAATTCACTTTTAAATTATCTGTCAAGAAAAATCTTGCCTGTTCTTTAAACCCAGGTAATTCATCTATTACAACAATCTTTTTTAGAGCATTATCAATAGTTTTTTTATTACCGAATAATAAAATGTAATATGGCCTTTCTTGGTCTATTTGTACATCTTTACAATTAGATTCAGTATAATAGGTTCCCTTATAATTTGATGACATTTTTAAAACAACCGTTTCGATTGCGTTGTCGTTAAGTGCTCTTACAAATGATTTTTCAATTTCCACTTCAACTACATTAATTCCACCTTTGGGCATGGAGTAAATACCATCTGTAACTACAATGCTTAAATTATTACCAATAGCATTTTTTATTGCATTTTCAAAAATAAATTGATGATCAGAGCCACCTATTGACTGAGTTTTTATGCTTTTACTATCAATTTTTGAAAGAAGATTAGATGTTTTATACTCCTTTGTATTTACAAAAAACGGATTAAAACCTGGAATGCTTTCATCAATAATTCTATGCATGGTTTGTTTGAAATTCTTACCATCTAGATATCCATTCATAGAACCCGAATTTTCAAAGTAGAAATTTATTTCTGCCAGTTTGGTTGAAATCTGAAGAGATTTTCCAGCTTGAGCCTTTTGTTTTTTTGGTGTTTCGACATCCAAACCTCCTTCGGGTCCAATACCGCATGAAGTATAAAGTATCACTATCCCAAATAAAAAGACCACACTAGAAATTGATAATTTTAATTTCTTGTTATGACTTATAATTCTGTTCATATTTATTCTTTTAAAGGTGCTGGCAAATGTGACAGGTGCAATCCAGTGTACCTCATTTAATGTTTTTCTTAATTTCACGCATTACGATATGTCACAAAAGGCGCATGAGTAAATTGCACATTCTATCAAATAAAATTTCTGTTAAATCCTCTTTTGTCTAAATGTAAGATAAGGCACTAAAGTTATTCAAGTATGGCAAGTTAAGGCTTATAGGGTTTCAAATCTAAATCTTAACTACATATTTAGATGGAATATCTTCGCAGAGAATCTGCGAATCCATAAACCGAATTAAATTCTCATAATTCTCCTATTCTCAGTTCTCAAAAGTTGAATTTCAACCCACATTCGCGTTTTTATTTATCAAGTCTATAATTTTCACTAGCTGGATTACGTCTGAATCGTTTTCAAAAACTCCGCTGATTCCTTGGTCGTTTAAGTCTGTAAATGGCGGCTCGTAGAGAAGGCTTTTGTCTATGGTTCCGTTCTTAGTTAAGAATGAGATAATAGTGTTTACAAAGGTCATTTGGTCTGCTCTCAGATTTCCTATTTGAAGGAAATTAGAAAATGCAGCATTTACAGCCCCTTGATCTAACCCTACTATGCTTCTGATAAAAGCACCTAGTGGTTTTTCTCCAAATTGCTTCACGAATTCTTCTTTGGTGCCTGCTACACTTTCTGTAAAAAGCATTTTCTCTAGCTCTTCTATTTCTGGAGGAGTTATAGAAATATTGCTACGCAGTTTATGTATTACCAGATGGTCTTTATTCTTTCTGATGTAGCTTTCTACTCTGTCTTTATATGATTTAAGATTCGTGTAGGTATCTACTGGTTCTCTAATAATGATATTATCAAGATCAAGCTCATCCTGGAAGTTGGTGTATACTGGCTCTTGTGTTTCCGTCTCTAAGTATTTTATGAGCTCCCTTAATGACACCCTTAAATGCTCTAACTTCTTTACATCTATAGTTTCCCAATAACGATCTGTCTGAACATCTTTTATTAATTGGATGTGCATCGACACCTGAGGAATATTATCCTTTTTCTCTAATGCTACTGCTGTGCGGTAAATCTTACCCATGTACTTTTCTGCATCAGTAGATCCTGAGAGCATGAGGATTTGGTAAATCAATACCAGCATATCGAACCTTCTAGCTAATTCATCATCTCCTTTTATAGGTGGTGGTAAATGAGAAAGGTGGACGTTTACTTCTTGGATGTCACTCTTGGTGAGATTGAGCCACTTATTCTTATGGCTATACTCTTTTACATACCTGAGTCCTTTTCTGACCACAAATCGATTTTCATCTAAAGACTGAACGGTATGGTGTAACTCTGCTAAGTAGCTATCTCTAATTTCTACTTCGGCTTCACTTTTTTCAGACTGATGGGTTATCAATTGAGATACTTGGAGTTTGGCCTCGAAAATCTGCTGGATGAGCGACTTACTTTTTTTAGTTCCTGCTCCCTCTGGGTTTTCATCGAAGTATTCAAAGTTTTGACAATAGTCAAAGATGAAAAACTCCGTCTTATCTTCTCCTGGAGCAAATAGGTCTGGCCTTAATCTGGTGCCTCTTCCTATCATCTGCCAGAATTTAGTAAGGCTTTTTACCATTTTAAAGAAAACTAAGTTCACTACACTAGGCGCATCTACTCCTGTGTCCATCATATCTACCGATATGGCTATCTGTGGCTCTATTTCTTCTAAATCATAGCAAAATTTCTCTAGTAAGTCTTGGGCCTTAGTTTCATAATTATCTATGACCTTCATGAAATGTGACCCATACTCTGGAAAGTTCTTATTAAAGCGCTCTTCTATGAATACTGCGTGGGCATGGTTTTTAGCAAATATGATGGTCTTCCCTATCTTATCTCCTCCGCTTACTTTAATTCCATCTGCCATTAAATAAGCTAGGACTTTATCTACTGTATCTGTATTAAACAACCATTTATTAAGGGCTGCACTGCTTATGTCTTCTGGGGTAGACTCTTGGCTAGGGTCTCCAAATTTTTCTTCGTATTCCACCTTTTCATCAGGGGATAACTCGGAGTACTTTATACCTTCTCTTTGAAACTTAAGGGGCACACTCATGGCCTTAGGGGGCACTAAGAACCCTTGGCTTACTGCATCATTAAGCTCATAGGCATAGGTAGGGTTATTGTCTTCTATATCAAATAAGCCATAGGTGTTATGGTCTATATCGGTTTTAGGGGTAGCCGTTAACCCTAAGAGCCTAGCATCGAAATAATCGAAGATAGCCTTGTATTTTTGGTAAACAGACCTATGGGCCTCGTCTATGATGATTAAATCAAAATGGCCCACCCCATAAAAGCGTTTATCACCAGCCCTTACCTTATCTATCTTATTCATAATGGTAGGATAGGTAGAGAATACTAGCCGCGTATTACTGTCCTCTTTCTCTTTGGTAAGGTCTATGGCAGAAAGCTCAGGAAGGTGCTCTTTAAAGGCATTTTTAGCCTGTGTTACTAAGGAGTTCCTATCGGCTAGAAACAAAATTCTCTTGGCCCAGTTGCACTTGGTAAACATCTCTGTAAGGGCTGCAGCTGTTCTAGTTTTACCACTACCTGTAGCCATTACTAAAAGGCTAGCCCTAGAGGCACCCTTAAGCCTACCATCTTTTCCTGTTACTACTGAGTTTTCTGCTACCCTTTTTATAGCTTCTATCTGATATTTTCTACCTGCTATATCCGTATTCACCTTAAAGGCCCTAAGGTCTTTTCTGGTTAGCCTTCTATCTATTAATAACTGAAGCTCATCCTGTGTGTAGAACCCATATACTGGCCTATCCTTAGAGAAGGTATCGTTCCATATATAGGATTCGAACCCATTGGTATAAAATATAATAGGCCTTTGTCCATGCATTTCTTCTATGCAATCTGCATAAAGGACGGCCTGATGCCTACCCTTTCTGGCGTCTGCCATCGTTCTCTTAGCCTCTACTACGGCTAAGGGTAGGCCATTTTCACCCCATAAAACGTAATCTACATACCCTAAGCCTGAAGGGTTAGTGGTCTTAGGCATGCCCTTTACCTCATACTCCAATTCACGGCCTTCTTTAAGGTTATCCCATCCAGCATCCTTTAGGAGTACATCTATATAAAGCTTTCTAGTTTCGGCTTCTGAAATAAGGATGGGTATGGCCTTCTCTAAAGGGGCTTCTTTCTCTCTTTTTATTCTCCGCTGGGCTACTTCTTTTTGCTGCCCCTCTAATTGTTTTTGAAGAAGTTCTATTTTGGCTGCTTGAGCTTCTAAGGTAGCCCTCTCCTCCTTTTCTTTCTCTCTTCTGTTTTCTAGTTGTTTCTCTAGAATCTGTAAGGTCTTTAGGGTTTCTTTCTGCTCATTTCCATCTGGCACAAGTGCCATGCTAAACGGAGGGATATCCAAATCTTCTTGGCTGTAGTAAAGCCCTAAAAAACTCAGAAAACGGAATAGATTTTTAATACATGCTATGGATTCATCTTGAGAAACAGACTTTCCATGAGCGCCATTATTTCCTGTAAGCCTAATGAGATTTATCTCTCTAAACATAGAAGGCTTAATGATGTCTCGAAAGCACTGCTCATGGATTAAGCTAGCTATTTTAGTATCATAAGGCCACTCTAGCTCCGCATCATTCTCATATAGCCATCTTAGGGCTTTTTCTAAGGCGCTTCTGCTAATCATAGCACTGGCCTTTGGAGAAGTAAAAGTGAGCTTCTCGGCTTCACTGGCTTCTTTAAAAATGGCTGGCCACTCGGTATGTAGGAATTGAAAGTTGCTCATAGCTTATTACTGTTTCTTTTGTTCTCTTTTTAATAGCGTTTTTTCTTTCTGTCCATACGCTTACACAGCTACTATTCAAGTGAATTTGACTTTGTTTATCAATATTTCTATCAACATCATATCAACATTTACAGTTTATTTCACGGTTTTATGTTGATAGAATATATTGTCCAACGTTTTTCTCCTTCTTTATGCACAAGCCCATTTTCTATCATTTCATCTAGTTTTACTTTTAACGTTCTTTGTTTTATCTCTTCACCTATGCGCTTATTTATCTCACTTATCGCGCTTTTAGGGTAGTTTTTTAAATCTTCATAAATTAATTCCTGTAATCTATGTGGTTCTATTCGCTTTAAATTTGTTTTTTCAATAAAGTCACTATCTCTAAGGAATTCAGGATTAACATAGTAAAATGTTCCTTTTGTTTTCCCTCTAGAGCGTATTAGTTCAAAATCTAATAAACGACCTAACCAATTTTGTAATCCATTTTGTTTCAGAACATTTAACTTTGTTGATAAATCTAATGCAGAAACACCATCACTTTGAGCAATTAAACCCAGAGCAATTAATTCTCTTTGTCTTAGCTGAAGTTCTTTAGAGGCTTTATCCATTAATCGTAAAACCTCATTACTAATAATTTGTTTTTTAATGGTTACAACAACCCTATCGTCACCTTCAAAAACCGTAGGAACTTCTTTTCCATTTCCTAATAGTAATTCATACACCTTATCATAACCACTTCCTTCTTTTTCCATTAATTTCAAATCGTAAAATAGCTTCGATAATAACGGGTTTCTTTGGACTGATTTTGTTAAAATGTTTTCGGGAGTAACGCCAAGCGGCAATAATCCTGGACTATGAATTTCAAGACGGTCATTATATAGATTGATGAAAATATCGCCACGCATGGAGTAATTTCTATGCGCAAAAGCATTGGCTACTAATTCTCGAATTACTTCGGGTGGATAGTTGTAAATGTTTTTTCTAAAAATACCATCTGATACTTCTACAAACTCATTCCAATCTGGAATTTGAGTTAAGATATCGTTCATTAACTCTTTAGGATTTTGAGAAAAATCATCCCAAACTTTTTTAAACACTTTTCGTTCTTCAACATCATATTTTATAAACTGAACTGCTGGGGGATAATGAATAACAGCTCTATCTTTTCTTTTCCCGATCCATAGAATGCCTAAATTGGTTAGAACACCATTATTTGTTAAAAAGTAATGATCCACAATTTCTTCATCAGACATCTCTTTTACAAACTGACTAATTCTTTCTGAAGCGCGAATGTCATTTAAAAATTGATTTAATTTTGGTACCTCACAATCTGAAAGTGGAATTTTTCGAACTGTTTTATTCTCCCAAACAAAAGCACTTTTCTCTGAAAACAATCTTTCGATATCATCTGGTAAAACAGGTTTACAATCATCTGAAACACGCATATAATATTTACCATCAGTGGTACTTGCAATCGATTGGCTATTTCTTAAAACAGATAACTCAATATACTCTCCTCCATTACTAGAAGTTATAATTATAGGAGCAATTCCTACATTTATGGTTAAGGATGAAATTCTTTTTTGAATAGCTTCAATGAGTTTCGTGTCAATTACCTGATTTTCTTTGGGCTCCTCTTCATCATCTTCTATACCAATATTTATTTTACCTCCATAACTATTCGCAAAACAAACGCAATCTTTAGCCAGTTCTTTCCAATCTGCTTTTTTACCCTCAATTATTAAAAGTGACTTCTTGTCTAAAATGCTGTTTTCTTTCATAGCAGTGTGTCTTTAATTCAACTCCCCTTTAAATGCCCTTTGCAATAGGCTGTTAAATAAATCTTCTTCTTTAGCTAAGCTTTCTGTTTTTTGATGATCTCATATTGTTAATCATTTTCATGCACCCAGTAATCCACTCCATGATGATGACTACAAGCACCTGACCCAGTCGCGTAACTTCTAGTACCATCATTACAAATAGCACCAGTTCTCTTCCCCTTGCAACCTCCCAAAACAAGAACAAATGAAAAAAATATTAGTACTAGATATTTTCTCATAATTAGTCTTCTTTTTTCCTTTTTGTATATATAGTATATGCTAAATAAATAACACCAACTATTAACGCTAATTCCAGAAAACTGCTACTAGATGGACTCTCTTCACCATCCCACTCAGAACCGTGAACCTGACCACGTTGAGCGTAGGTAGTAATCACGAAAGCCATAGCTGCTAAAGATGTAATAATTTTTTTCATAATGTATAGTTTTATATTAACTCCTCTTTAAATGCCCTTTTCAATAGGCTGTTAAATAGATCTTCTGCTTGGGCTAAACTAGCCTGTGCTTGTCTTTTTTGTAATTTGATGTTAATTATCAACTTGCTATATTTCTTTTGACATTCCATATCTGGAACTAGAATCATTAAAGTCTTTAGATCCCCTAAGTTTATTCCTTTTACCCCTGCTCCTTTGACATACTTTGATATGTACCTTTGAAATTCAATGCTTTTTAAACATGATTCGGCAAATTCAGGAGTGAGGTTATTTATAAAATCCAACCTTGCAGTATCTTGAGTAATGTTTGCATCAATATATCTTTGCGGCACAATACAAACCCTACCTACATGACCTCTAATTGAGATAAGAATGTCATTTTCTTTGAGTCTTGACCTCATGTATTTAGATTCAATTTCTTCACTTGTATGACAAACTTGCTCATTAAGTATTTTTCCATCCTTAACATCCATAACCTTTATGTATGGTACTCCTAAAGGTTTAATGTTCTCCTTAGGCATTAGAATCCCATAGGTTACTGGTCTTTTGGGGTTCACTAGATCAATGACTTTTCTTTTCTCCCATCCATTAGGATTTACTACAGGATCCCCAAACGTATCCAAAAACAGGCTTTGTGTCAGTTCCTCATACTTTGTAATTAATGCTTTTGTTTTTTGACGGTAGACATCTGCTGCATCCAAAATGGCTGCTATCTTTTTTTGCTGGTCTAGTGGGGGGAGTGGGAACTTAATTGACTTGACGACTGACATTGGTGGGAAATTCTTAAGTCCAGTACCATGGCTCAAATTAAAAAGTTGGCTCTGTATTTTCTCACCTTCAAACAGATATATGAAGTACTTGTTTAATACTTTGCTTTGATCCAAGGTTAGTTTTAAAAGGGCTTGATTTATTATTCCAGGTTTAAAACCCTTAGGAACCTCTGCAATTTTTCCAATAGTTCCAGAGCAAGATATTATCAAGTCGCCTTCTTCTACCTTAAAAGCCATCAACTCCTTATATTTACTTTCATCAATATAATACCTGAAATCATTAAAGCGTTTATATATAGCATGTTGTTGTTCATATACCACATAACCCTCATCTACAAAAATATCCTTCTTCAATGCCCCACCAAACGGCCCTCTTTTCATTGAATGCCTGTCTGATGTTGCTATTTCTGGCAAAGTGAGTTCTTGCATCATCCCAACATCTTTTTTAAAGAAGTCAAAGCTTGGTTTCTTTCTAAATCCAAAGTTTCAATATCCTTTATAATTTCAGAAGGGGCGGCATATTCTATTTCTTCATAGACTATTTCCTTGTATCTGTTTATAGATAGATCCCAGTCATTGTCTTTTATTTCACTAAAAGGCACCAAGAAACTTTTATCTGTTCTGGCTCTGGTAGTCTCTTCATTTATGTTGTGGTATCTGCTTAAAAGGTCAGGAATGTCATTGTCTTTAATCTCATTCCGTTTGTCATCTAGACTATAGCCATCTGCGGTCATGTCATAAAACCAGACGTTGTCTGTGCCACCTGTGCCTGTTTTGGTAAAGAAAAGCACGGCAGTACTTACCCCTGCATAAGGCCTAAACACCCCACCAGGCATAGAAATTACTGCATCTAGTTTGTGGTTTTCAATAAGTTCTTGACGTATTTGCTTGTGGGCATTAGAACTACCAAATAGCACTCCATCTGGCACTATTACTGCACAGCGTCCACCTTTTTGCAACGCACGAAGCATTAACCCTAAAAAGAGCAATTCTGTTTTCTTAGATTTTACAGTTTTAAGGATGCTGTTTTCTACCACATCATAGTCTAAGCTGCCTTTAAATGGAGGGTTGGCTAGGATAAGGGAGTACTTGTCTCTGAGATGGCCTAGGCTCTCACTTAGGGTGTCGTTTTTTATGAGGTTAGGATTTTCTATGCCGTGTAGCTGGAGGTTCATAGCTCCTATGCGTATCATGGTATCGTCTATTTCTACGCCATGGAACATGTGGTTATTGAAATGTGCTCTGAACTCTTTTTCCAAAAACCAGTCCTTATGGTTTTCTCTGTAATATTCTCCTGCGGCTACTAAAAATCCTGCTGTTCCTGAGGAAGGGTCACAGATAATTTCTTCTTTTTTGGGCTGTGCCATATCCACCATCATTTTAATAATGTGGCGCGGTGTTCTGAACTGTCCGTTGGTTCCTGCAGAGGCTATTTTAGAGAGCATGTACTCATAGAGATCACCTTTAGTGTCTCTATCATTCATGTTTATTTTATCTATTAGCTGGACAACTAGGTCTAGCAGTCTGGGAGTAGAAATGATAAATGAGGCTTTGCTCATGAATTCTGCAAACACTCCTCCTGATTCTCCCACTTGCTTCATGTGGTCAAAAACCGTCATGCCATCTACCGTGGGTTTGACAAACAGGTCAAACATGGTTTCTGGCTCTGCGTTTTTAAACGAACTCCACCTGAGTTCTTTCTGGGCTGCTGTAAACAGTTCTACTCGCACAGGAATTCCTACGGTATTGGCCTTTTTTTCTTCTAATAGCTGGCGCTCATCTAGTCTTCTTATAAAGAGTAAATAGGTAAACTGCTCTATGACAGATATAGGGTTAGAGATACCACCTGTCCAGAAGGCATCCCATATTTTATCTACTTGTGATTTTAATTCTCCTGTGATCATGGTGTTTTAACTAGTTGTAATATAGCGAACTATACAAGTCTAAATGTGTGTGTGAATATATAAAATTAAACTAGGTCAAACTCGCTAATCATAATCAAAACTTTCTGCTTGATTAGAAGTCCATAAATTTCAGCGCATTTTCAGCAGCTTCTATTTCTGAAATTTTAATATACTTAAAAAGCATTTTTTCGCTTGAGTGTCCACTTGCGCTTCTAATTACTACTGTAGGAATGCCTCTTAAGAAAGCATTGGTACAAAATGTTCTTCTGCATGTGTGAGAGGCTATCAGCTCATATTTAGGAGTCCATCGTTCTACTTTCTGGTTTCCCTTTACTTTAATCATTTGCACACTATTAACTACCCCAGCTTGCTTGACTATTGTTTTTATAAGTTTATTAAACTCTGTTTTATTCATGCATTGAGGAAAGGAGTCTCCGTATTTCTTAATTATCCTCTTAAGTCTTGGAGAGATAAGAATAATTACTGGTCTAAGAGTTTTTCTAGTAGTTAGCTTTATTACGTTATCCTGAATACTTTCTTTCTTAAGATTCACAAAATCACTAAATCTTAACCCCGTTTCACACCCCACTAAGAAAAGGTCTCTTATTAGATCTCTTCTTTGGTTTTCAGGAAATTTTAAAGCCTCTATTTGCTCAAGTTCTGATTCTGTTAAGTAAACGCTGTCTGTTTCCTTTTGAGTGACTTTGAATCCCCCTAAGTCTATAGGCTGCACTAGCTTTTTTCTCATGGTGTTTATCAAGAACAGCTTGAAGTTTTTTATTTGTTTCCCTACAGTGTTAGGTGCTAGTCCAAACTCTCCGTTGGGCTTTAATACATCATATTGAAGGTAACTGACTAGATCTTCATAGAAAACAAAATCGATATGCTCAAACCGAATTTTCTTTTTAGAATAAGTCTGGAACCCTAAGAGGTGCTTTTTTAAAGACCTATAATCTTTCCAGCTGTCGATAGAAACTTGATTTTTTCTGCGGTCAATCCATTCATCAATATTCTTAAAAAAATCAACATCTTTATTTCTAGAAACCTCTTTTCCTAGATATACTTCACTCACTGTCTCAGGGTAGGGAGTTTTGTCTTGGCTTACTAAATCAAGATAGATTCCTTCTAGCTTATTTTTCTGAGAGAAGAGATGATTATTATATTCAGTAGCAGAATTATGCTTCTTATGTATCTCCTGTTTATCGCTCAGCCAAAATTCAGGTTGAATATAAATACCCGTTCCCATTTCTGTTCTCTGCTCCCGGCTAAAAGAGTAGATGAGATAGATTTGAGTTTCTCCCTTTTTGTTTTTTCTGTTTCTAATTCCTAGTCTTACTTTATTCATCTTTAAAAGTGTCGTGCATTTGTCGTGCAAGTTGGCGATTAATTGACTTCAGCTATGCAAAGTTGAAATCAGAAAACCTCCATTATTAGACGCTTAATGAGTGTTTTAAGCAATAATGTGTACAGTTAAATGTGCAGCTAAAACGTCTCGTCCAGACCGCCAACAAAAATTAAGGGAAGCAAACGCTTCCCTTTTTTTATGCTCTAAAATTTATTGAAAATCTGTTCGATTCGAAAACTCAAAGGACTTTTAAATTACATCCTCATAAAATCGATTTACTTAACCACCAACCTCCGATTAGAAACAGGCACTATCGCGTTTCCTTCATAAACCTTAATCAAGTAGATACCTCTTTCTAGCCCTTCAGTAGAAATAGACGTTTTCTGGTTTAAAGTCGTTTTACCCTTACTCGCTATTTCCTTTCCTTGAATGTCAAAAAGACTAACCGAAAATAAACTTGTATTAGGATTTTCTATGGTTAACTCCTCTCCTACCGAAATAGGGTTAGGGTAAACACGAATTGGATTCGCTTGAGGCTCGTCAATAGTACTGGCTAAATCAGCTTGATTGGTATAAATCGCACCATTAGCTCCTACCGCAAAAATAGATGCACCCGAATGAGACTCTACATCGTTCACTCTATTCTCTACTGGTATCCCATTCCAAAAAAATCCTGTGTTTTCGAAGATAATCCCCTCCTGACCATCAAAGCTTTCTATGCCTCCTGCTGCGTATGCCACTTCTCCCGAGGTAGTATGTAGTGCATTAAATGCAGGGTAAAAGAATGAACCTATTTCCAAATCAACCTGCCAGGTCAACCCATCATCGGTACTTGTCATAGAACTCCACTCCTGTATATTGTGGTGAGCAACTCTAATTAAATCACCATCAAAATCTATATCTGTAATCGCATATCCCGAGGCCACGTTAGGAATGGTGTCCCACACATCTCCTCCATCTGTAGTTCTTAATAATGTCCCTTCTATGGTTCCTGCAAATCCTAATTCAGGACTTTTAAAGTTAATGGTAGTCACATAATTTGTTCCCGACCAATCCTCTGGATCCTCTGCTGGTGTCCAAACCCCATCCTCAAATTTTTCTATGATGTGCCCTTCAAAACATCCACCTCCACCCGCAAATCCATAATCCTCGTTTTCGAAGTAAAGACTAGCTTGCTGACAAAAACCCAAAGATACGTTTACACCAGTCCACGTTATTCCTCCATCCCATGTTTCTAGCATAGCTCCGTATAAGCCCGACATAACATACCCATGATTTTCATCGAAGAAATGAAGGTCGTATACATCCAGGTCCTGAGGCCACCCATTACCATCTAAGTCAGAGACTATTTCATTCCAGCTAATCCCACCGTCTAGTGTTTTCAGCAGAATACTATCCCCTCCGATGAATCCTATCTCATCAGAAATAAACTGAATAGTCTTTAACTCTCTGTCTGTAGTGGAGTCTATTGGATACCAAGTTTGGGCAGAAAGAGTAAAGCACATTATAAGCGTAGCAAAGGTAAAAATGAACTGTTTTCTCATTGTCTCTGTATTTGTTTCTGTAAATAAACAACTATAAAACGGAAAGCTGATTGATGATTTTTCTCGGTTACTTGTGAATTTTTCTTATTTCGCGTTGCAACGCTGATGGACTGGCTCCTGACTTAGATTTTATGAAATTACTAAAGGAAGACGCATCTAAAAACCCCAATTCATAGCCAATCTCTTTTATAGATAAAGACTGAAAAAGCAACAACCTTTTGGCCTCTAAAAAAAGGCGGTTATGAATCATTTTAAGCGGACTGGAACCAAAATGGTTATTGGTCAAGGCATGCAGGTTTTTAGACGAAACATTAAGCGCATCTGCATATTGAGAAACTTTATGGAATCCTTTGTACTTACTCTCCAATAGTTCTTTAAACCGATACGTGGTTTTTCCAGAGTCTGACTTAAGGCCAACTTGAGCAGGACGGATTAAATCTAGTAGCATAGAATTCAACAGGTAAAAATCTGACTTCTTACTCTTTCTAGATTCTAGTTCGAATAATCTCTTATAACTACCCAACATAGAAAAAAGGTGCTCATCATCCTCGAAGAAGGCAGGCTTCTCCAAATTATAAAAGGTAGTATAAGCAGATATTTCTGATGAGATAATCTGCTCTGGATAGAACTGAAAGAGAAATCCTTTTGACCGGTCTTCTCGTGTTAGCAGATGAATTTGGTTTGGGTGAATAAGATAGGCAGAATAGTCTTTTATAGGGTATTCAATAAAATCCACCAACTGGTTTCCTCCGCCTTTTTCGAAACAAATCAATTCAAAATAGTTATGCCGGTGAACAGCCGTAAAATCATACGGATTCACATAATCCAAGGATTCTATGGTGATGGTGGAATGGCTATTTAAATCGTGCGATGGAGTGTTCATGATTACTGCGTGTGTCTAATGTACAAAGACTTGTCAGTAGAACAAAAACGAAACCTCAATTAAAGAATGCTGTGCTAATCGTAACTCTTTGTTAGTTCTCTTTAAATCTTCTTCTCGCTAATCATTTTTAGCTTAATTCGCCATTCAAAGGATTCCAATTCTACGGTAGAATTATCAAGTAGCATTATGTCGCTAGAAGTAGATCCATTTTTTCAAAATTTCAAAACTGTACGTTAATACCTGTCTTTAGATTAAACCAAACATCTTTATCTGCCCAAACAGTACTAGGTGATTCTGAAAAATAATGAGCTACAGAAGCCTCTGTAAACAAACTAAAATGCTTAGCCAATTTCACATTAATTCCGCTTCCCACGTTTACATTAAACTGACCGCTATTTAATGTCTCTTTTTCAGTTGAACTTTCTAATGTACCATAAGAAGAAGTCTTCCTATCTATTTTGGCAGAAAGCCCAAACTCTGAAGAAAGCCCTGCGGTAACAAACAATCTGACGCGACTATCCTGCAAATAATCATACTTCACACAGAGCGGAATGGTCAGGTAACTTCTTGTAATATTTTCTTCAACTTTTAAGCCATAATCCTGATGAGAAAAAGAGCTCTTCATAATCAATAGCCCAGCTCCTAACCCTACGGAAAACCGTTTGGCCTCGACTCTATTTAGGCGTTTTTCCAGTCCCAAAGTTAGTTGAACAGGAATTTTAAACTCCTCTCTGGAAAGTCCTCCAAACGTACTAACTTGAGAAACTACCGCATTATAATCTTGATTAATAATCGGTGGCAGAAACACCAAGTCTGGAGCACAGACTGATGGTAAAGATGAATTCTCTATTGGTAAATGAGTTATTTGTGTGCTATCCGACTCTAGTTCGGTCCCGAAACCATTAAGTGCTACTAAAATGAATAAGGAAAAGATGATTTGATTTTTCATGTTTTTGGCTTTATATGATATAAACCATTGATGCCAATCAGACCTTGTTGGTTGCACTGCCTTCTTTATCCAATAATAATTTTACCAAACATTCAATTGGCCCTGAGACTTTTAAAGCCTTTAGAAAGGACTCGAAAAATCAGGATTGGAAATAAACGTTTCGTCTGAGAGTGTTTTTAAGAAACTCACTAAATCTGTCTTATCCAAAGCTGTAAGCATTAACCCAGTGCTAGTAGTAGCCAGTAAAGCCTGATCCAAAGTAGAGGAGATTTCTATCCCATCATCATAGTGACTTACCACTTCTTCTAGTGTTTGGAAGCGCCCGTCATGCATGTAAGGTGGAGTTAGCTCTATATTTCTAAGTGTGGTGACTTTAAACTTGGCTCTATCCTCTTCTAACCCTGTAACATTAAATCTTCCTAAGTCAGTAAAATCAGACTCTTCATCTAATCCATTATTCATGTAAAGGTCATTTTCAAAATTAAACCCTCCATGGCAGTGCTCACAGTCTGCACCAGAATCTTCTGGGAAAAACTCATTGTATTCAGAAAAGAAAAGCACCCGCCCTCTTTCTTCACTCTCAGATAATTCTGCTTGACCAGCTAAAAACTTATCGTATTTAGAATTATTAGAGACCAGAGTCATCATGAACTGCTCCATGGCTTGTCCCATTTTGAGAGGAGTTATTTCTTCATTTCCGTACGCTCTAGTAAATTGATTTTTATAGCCCTGAATTTCATTCAACTTGGTGATTACATTGGCATGTGACTCTGCCATTTCTAATGGATTTATTATCGGCTGCAACGACTGATGAGCTAATGAGGGTGATCTTCCATCCCAGAAAAACCCATTGTTATTCCAAGCTAAATTAATAACAGCCATGGCTTGTCTGTCGCCAAAATCTCCTTCCGAGCCCTCACTAAACTGGTCAATGTCTGAAAAACCATTGGCCTGACTATGACAAGAGGCGCATGATTGATTGTTTAACGAAGACAGCTTCTCTTCATAGAATAACATTCTGCCTAGCGCCACTTTAGCGTTAGTAAGTTGAAATCCTTCAGGTGTCATAGGTGGCGGAAAACTCCCTAAATCTAGTTCATAGGGTGTTTCATCCAAGGTGACAGGAGCTGGTTCACAAGCGACCTCATCATCCTTTTTGCATGAGGATAAAACGATGGCCAATACTACTATAAACTGAAATATGCTTTTCATCTTACTGACTGTTTTTCTATAAACTGCTCATCACTTAGGCTCTTTAAAAAAGCTACCAAATGCTCTTTTTCTTTTTTAGAAAAATGAAAAGGTTTTAATTTTTTAGAGCGGTTTTTATGCGTTGCAATACCACTACTGTAATGCTCTACCACCTCTTCTATAGTTTCCATGCTTCCGTCATGCATATAAGGAGAGGTGAATTCTAAATTTCTTAATGTAGGAACTTTAAATACGGCTCTATCCGACTCTTCTGCTGTTAATCTTATTCTTCCAGAGTCTGCGTACTGCTCATAGAGTCCATTATTTTCGAATGCATAATTAGTAAAGGTAAATCCACCATGGCATGAGCTGCACTGCGCTTTATCACTAAAAAAGAGGTTCATTCCTTTTCTCTCTTCTTGAGTTAACTGCTTTTTATCCCCTTGGTAATAATACTGATCAAATCTACTGTGGCCACTAATAAGAGTTCTTTCAAAGTTAGCCAGAGCTCTCGTGATTACATAAGGGTCAGGAACTCGGTTATAAGCTAGTATGCTCATATCTATGTAGCTCGGATCCTCATTCATCCTCTCAGCTATTTCCAAAATATTCATATCGAATTCTAGATGTTCCTGAATAGGCACTAGCGCCTGCATTTCTAAGGTTGGAACTCCGCCATCTCTATTTAAATAGGGGCTGTACGCCACATTGGCTAGAGAAGGAGCATTACTTTTTCCTTCTGCCAAATCTGACCCTATGCTAAATCGTAAATTATCAGAAAAAGCCAAATGAGGTTTATGACAGCTGGCGCAGCTAATGCTAAAATCCTTACTCATCAGAGTGTCAAAAAAGAGTCTTTTACCTAGCTCTATTCTTTCTACACTTGGCAGGTTGTCATCTGGGAAATCTATTTCTGGAAACCCTATAGGAATAATGACTAAACCTTTATCTTCTTGGGCATCATGGCTAATTAAAAAATTAGCGAACATAAAAACCAGCCCTATTCCTAAAACATACTTAATCAAAAGAAACGATTATTTAACCAGCCATTTCTCTGAAACTAATACCGTGTCTTCGTGCTTCAGGCTAATTAGATATGCTCCAGACGCAATCAAAGGAAGATTTAAGGTAGAAACAGATCCATTTATCAGTTCAGAATAAATTAATTTTCCTGAGATATCTAAGATTTGTAATTCTACATCTCTTACATTTTTTAAATCTAAGAGTAGCTTAGAATTCTCTCCATCTACAGAAGGATTAGGTGCTATTCTCATTGAGATTGTATTGAGTTCCTTCTCTTCAACACTTAGCACAGTCTGAGAAAACACTGCATCTCTAAAGTTTTCTAGCATAATGACTGCATCACCAAAACCACCATGAGTAATTCCTCCCTGTGCTGTAGAAACTTCAGTAAAAGCTTCTGTGTAGTTGGCCTCAAGGTCTATATTAATTTCCCCATTAAAAGCTGAAGTAGAGACGGGTAAGGTTTGCACGTAATAATTCTCATTTCCTAGTGCATGGACTTGAAAATCATACTCTGCACTTCCAGTACCAGAGAGTCCTTCCATAGCTAAGAACCTATAACCAGAAGCCCATCCCCAATGCATAGAAGGGTTTTGGGGTGCCAGCGGGTGATCGCCTGGCCATACTGTTAAGTCCTGATTATTATGAGGGGTTTGAACTCCTACATAAAACGAAATAGCCTCTAACTGATCTACATCAAAATCACCTAATTCAAAAACCTCCTGATCAAATGCATCTACCAATAACCACACGTTGGAGGCAGAGGTGACTTGACCTCCATCATGAACAAATTCTATTCGGGATATGTAATATTCACATCTATTGAGTGAAACCTGATCTCCGTTGGCTATAGTGAAATCGGAGTTTATCTCTAAATTTTCAGCTCCTACTTTATGGCTGATATCGAGTGTAATTTGGTTTTGAGCGAGAATACTCGTAGCCAAAAGAATGGCCATTGCCAATAAAGATGCTTTCATAAGGTTGAAATTTTGAACGCCTAAGTTACCTATAATTTCCTTTCAATAATTTACATGATTCCGTAAGAGTTTTGCATTTTTTTGAAATCTCAACTTGTAATAGAAGAAAAAACATTACCTATGATGAAAATAAAGCTACAGAAAGGTGTTTAAAGTATATATAAAAAATATGGTGTGTCCCAGATGCGTAGATTCTGTTTGCGAAGCGCTTAAAGACGAGAATATTACCTATTACTCTGTTAAACTGGGAGAGGCTGAAGTGAAAGAAATTCCTTCTGGGAGTGGGCTCAGAAAATTGAAGAAGAATTTAAAGAAACGAGGATTTGAGTATTTAGTGGATAAAGACAATGAATTGGTAAACATCGTGAAATCATTCATAATCGATAAAATTCATTATTCCTCAACCTCAAAAGATAAATACAACATCTCTGAAGAGCTGGCTAAGCTGGCTAGAAAAGATTACTCTAGTATTAGTAGAACGTTCAGTAAAATCGAGAAAAACACCATAGAACAGTTCGTGAAAGCTCAAAAAATAGAGCGCGTGAAGGAGCTTATTAGTTATAATCAATTGAACTTGTCTGAAATCGCTTATGAAGTTGGGTATGGCAGCATTTCTCACTTAAGTAACCAGTTTAAAGATGAAGTAGGAATAAGTCCTTCTGAATTTAAAAAGCTTAATGAGAAACCAAGAAACTTCTTGGATACGCTCTAATTCCAGGGTCAACATCTTACAACTATCTTCCGTATTATTGAAAGTGCTCTCGTTTTAAAGAGTATACATTAGCCCTAAAATTATCAGGGATGGAACATGAGTATCCTATTTCAGGAATGACGTGTAAAAGTTGCGAAGCTAAAGTAAAATCAGCTTTGCTTATGGTGGAAGGAGTGCGCTCCGTTTCCGTTTTTAAGGAAGATGACATGGCTACCATCTCTATGGAGAAGCATTTACCTCTATCTGTTTTTAAAGAAGCGCTTAGTATTGAAAATGGGAAATACGCTATAGAAGCAGAGGTTCACGATCAAAACATAGAGTTACCTAAGTCATGGCGAAAGACCTACAAGCCTATTCTCCTGATATTTACTTACATCCTATTAACCACGGGCTTGATTCAAGCTAATACAGAGTTCGATTTAATGACATGGATGAGGCATTTCATGGCTGGCTTTTTTCTGGTCTTTTCATTTTTTAAGCTGCTTAATTTAAAAAGTTTTGCAGAGTCTTATTCCATGTATGACATAATAGCTAAGAAATTATATGGCTGGGGTTATTTGTATGTGTTCATTGAGATTTCGCTGGGAATGGCCTATTTAACTAATTTCTATCCGCTAGTTACAAATAGCACTGCTTTGGTGGTGATGTCTATTTCTATAATAGGTGTTCTTAGATCTGTTCTTAGTAAACAGACTATTCAGTGTGCTTGCTTAGGGGATGTATTCAATTTACCGATGAGCACTGTGACGATTATAGAGGATGGTTTAATGATCTTAATGAGTGGCACCATGATTTGGTGGCATTTCTAACTCCTAAATTTAATACCTTTATACGCTATGGCAGTATCTACAGATCAAAAAAAAGGGTTTCTCTCAGGCATACTAGGAGTAGCTCTGGCTACCTCGTGCTGCTGGGGGCCATGGGTACTGATAGGCTTAGGAAGCTCTACAGGACTATTGGCGGCTAATAGTTCTCTCATGAAATACACCCCATATTTCATAATTTTCGGTGTATTCTTTATCGGTCGAGGCATCTGGAAACTGGTCAAAGCTAGAAAACTGAAAAATGAAGGGCATCTGCCTCCATGCTGTAGAGGAAAAAATTTGGACTTAAATAAAAAGGAGGTTTAAATCCACTAGTTCAACACTACCTGACTTTTGATGGAGATCTTCATTTAGACCTTGAATACATTCCAGTTTTTAATTCTAATTTTTCCCGTTGCGCTTTTCCCTATTATAAGCATAAAAAGGCTGAGCGGACTTTTATGGCCACCAGAGCATCTAGTGCCCTGAATTCCACTCTACGAATGGTATACTTTGACTGAGGCGCGTGTATCTCCAGCTTTTATAGGGTTTAGCCAAGCGGAAACCAAGACTGATGCTGGGCTGAATTCCATATGCTTTTTTAGCTCAGGCATTATCGAATTTACTGGCACAGCTCTAAAGACAATTGGCTAATTCAATATGCCTTTTTTTAAACCCAAATGATGATGATGATGATGAGCTAAAAGAGTTTGACTCTTTTACCTAATTATTATTTTACTTAATACGCTATCCTCCATACTTAAAATGTAAACTCCCTGGGAGAAATCCACTTGAACATTTATTTTCTCTGAACTTAACTTTTGCGTCCATACGGTTTCTCCTAGAACATTTCGCAGTGTTACTACTCGCCCTATATTGTTTGGACATTCTAAAGTAAACTGCCCATTGTTTGGGTTGGGGTAAACTCGCGTATCCATAGCTATTTCTTCCACACCAACTATAGGCTCGATACATGAGCCCGGTAAATTCTCATCTAACCAGTTTATTCTTAGATTAATCCATTCCTTAAAAAACGCTACTTCTCCAGCATAACTATCTGGAAGTGGCTCTACCTCTGGCGCAGCAGTGGCTAGTCCTAGAATAGGCCATTTCTGGAAGTGACGTTCTTGAGCTGCACTCACCAATAAGGCTATGCTGTCTACATAGTTATTTATATACTCTTGGTTTAAGAACTCCTCTCTGTATTCATCCCACCGGCACCGCTGCTGATTTACATAAGTGCTGTCCTGCTGCAAACGCACATACCAATCAGGGCTGTAATTATCTGTAGGGCAGTCGTTAATTAAATGCGCCCAACCAGATCCGTCTTGATTTTCGAAAATCTCACAGGTGTACATATCTTTCCAGGCCCAATCAAAATCCCATGAAGGACCTGCCTTGAATAAACCTCCATTGGAAGCCTTGTCTTTATGAAAATACCTGCTTTTCTTAAACCCATCATTATTTCTACTTAATTCGTTTAGAAGAAAATAATCTATGAATGATTCTGCATCCAAATAGTTTCTATACCCTTCATCTACACTTATGAAATTAGCACCATAAAGAGCTGTTTCCATGGAATCTACATAAGAGGCTATGTATTCTTTTTGGGGTTCTGTGATTACTTCTGGCTTAGGGTATTTATAAACCAAGTGAACATCAAAATCTGGATGATTTAAAGAAGTATTACTTAGCTCCCAGCTATTCTGGCTATTATGGTAATTAAGCTCTAGAATATACCCTCCTGTCACATTATCTCCTTCGTTTTCTGTTTCATTTAGCGTAGCAATGTCTAACCTGCCACTGTCCACTTTAATTTTTTCTCCGAACGCATAAATGCCTTGGTAATCACCGTTTAGTTGAACTTCACACAACCGAACTCTAGGCGCGTACTCTCCCATTCTCTCAAACAAATGACTGGCTAGAAGATTTCTCATTAGCACTTTGTCATTGTAGTTACTCAGTAATACCCAGTCATTTTCTTCTGGCATGTCTACGAGGCTTACATTGTTGTTTTCTCCTAATTCATCTCTAGTTTCGAAAGAATACGGTGTCTGTGGATAACCTGCCGATGTGGCTCCTCTTATTTCTATTCCTATCTGGCCATTATAGTTTGTGGGCACATCTGCTAAGAAATTAACTTCACCTGGCCCATTATAAATCACCTGCAGAGAAGCATCTATTTTGGGGTCATCTAAGATTTCTTCTCCATTGGTTTCTATTAAAAATATAGGCAAAAGAGACTGCTCTAGTTCTACTATCCCTGGATCCAAAGCACATAATTCGAAACTTCCTTCTGCTCCACCATAGCCCCATAATTGCACATAAATAATCTCTCCTGGAGTTAAATTACTCACAGTTATAAATGAAAAGTACCCTGTACCTCCATCATCATCACACGGGCCATCTTCTAGAGAAAAACAATCTTCTCCAAACCAAAGCTGAATCCCTGTGTCATTCATACCTCCATTATCCGCAGTTTGAAAAACAAGGTTCCCTGATTCGGGAACAGTAATAGAATACCAGATATCTCCGCCATCATACTCTGAACAGTTAGGAGTATATCCTGAACCTACTACAGCTGAATTGTCAGCGCTTAGGCATTCATCAGGAATTAATTGCAACGCTGAACATGGAGAAGTTCCAGCTGCTGGCTCTAAATCACAATCGGCTATGAACGGCCCTGATTCTCCCTCACTGGGTTCTGGCCCATCTGAATGAACTAACACCCCACCTGAAGCTAAGAGTAAATAACTGTTTTCATTTTCGTACTCTCCTGCCGAATAATTTAGTGCGATTTCTTCTCCAGTACAAGTTGGAAGTAGCACATTATTACCAAACTCTTCTGCTGAAAACACTCCGAATGATTCACCATTTATAAAAACTTCAAGCTCGGCTCCGTTCCAACCGTCTCCATACTCATCCTGCAGTATCAGTGTATAATCACAGCACTGAGAAAATAGTTTTTGGGGAACAAATAAAAGGACTAAAGCAGAAAGAAAAATACCGCGTAAAAAAGTTGAGTTAATCATGAACCCCAAAGCTAATGAATTGATTTTACTTCCCCTTTACAATCAAAACTTGTAACAAAACAAAAAAACCCCTTACTCCAATAAAGGAATAAGGGGTTTTACAGTTATTGTCTTATGTCTTACTCACATGAAGTACCGAAAGCTCCAAGGAACCCTCCTAAATCACTTACGTTTATAAAACCATCACCTGTGAAATCACCAGGACAAGAGTTTCCAGAGAATATACATGAGTTATCATCTGTATTGGCTGCTGCGGCATAATTATCTGCTGAGTCATAAATACATCCTAACACAACTAATACAGAACAAGATCCGTCATCAGTCATAGCGTAAGCATTGTATTCAACGAATAATGGATCAGTACATCCTAAGTACATACATGAACCATCATCAGTCAGTGCTGTATCATCATAGTTAGATGCGTTTGAATCAGTACAGCCCGCAGACGCACAAGTAGTCAGATAAGAACCTACAGGAAGAGGTAACGTAGCCGAAGCGTTATCAGTCCCACCTTCTAAACCGTTTACTCCTGAGAATGTCCAGTTAGCTTCTACGAACACTGCTCCGTCAGGACCAGTCGCACAGTTTCTGTAAGCCCATCCATCTAAGTATTCCCAAGTAGTTCCGTTTCCGTCTACATCGATATCACCAAATGTATCGATTACAACTCCTTGTTCGAATAACTCTAGAGCATCATCTCCGTTTATTGAAACAGAGAAACCTGCGTCATAATCAGCATCAAACCCAAAGAATGTATTGAAAGCTACTAGTTCAGCTGTAGTAACATAGATGAAATCTCCAGCTGTAGCGGCTACAGGAGGGAAAGTAAACTCTTCTCCATCTGTTCCTCCTCCATTATTAGCAGATCCGATTCCGAATATGCTTAAATCAGCTATATCATTTACTACGAAAAGCTCAACTCCTTTAGGATGACCACCAGAAAGCGACCCATCAAATGCAGCTGTAATTATTAAATCGTTAGTAAGGGTGAATGGAGTTCCAGCACATGAACAATCTCCTTGAATAATATCACTAGTAGTCATCGCATTTGCGTCATCACAAGCATCACCAAAATTAGCTAGTTCAGTAGGACAATCAAAGGCAGTTCCTGCACATGTACAATCTCCTAAAATAATGTCATCAAAAGTGGTAGCATCTGCATCATCACATGAGTCACCGAAATTAGCCATCTCAGTAGGGCATTCAAATACAGTAACATCTGCAGGACAGTCTCCTGTTAAAGCAATGTTACTTAACGTAAATCCGCTATATCCATCAGCTCCATCATCTGCATATTGTAACCCTAAGTAAACCTCAGAAGAACCAGTTAAAGCAGCTAAGTCTGCACTGAATGAACCAGCAGCATCATAAGTACCTAAAGAGGTCCAAGTAGCGGCAGCAGGATCACCTGCATATGAAGTTGTGTATTGTAAGTCTAATGTGGTAGCTCCAAAACTCTCTGCTAATTCAAACAACAAATTAGAAGCAGCTACTGCAGAATAATCAAATCCGTTCGAGACTAACCATAAGTCAACTGATTCAGCACATCCACCACCACAATATCCGTTAGCAGAATAAGTACCATCTAAATTATCTATCCAGACATCTCCGTCTCCATTAGTAGCTACTGTAGCTATAGACCAAGCTATAGGGTCACAAGTAACAACTGCTGTTCCTACACATGAACAATCTCCTAGAAGTACATCGTTTTCTGTTAGTCCATTTCCATCGTCACATGCATCACCTATCAGTTCACAAGTACCATCATCTGTAGTAGCATTTATGTTAAAGTTACAGGCTGCAGCATCTGTGCAACCTGGAATTACAGAAGGACAAGTAGCTTCATAAGCTCCTACTGGCATAGGGTTAGCAGTGGCACTATTTATTATTGTTCCATCATTATTATTTATTCCACCATACGTCCAGTTAGCGGCATCAAACGTTCCACCATTTGGTGCTTGTTCACAGTTTCTGTGTGCCCATGAATCTAAATAATCCCAAGCTAGTCCAGATCCAGCCAAGTCGATATCCCCGAAAGTATCTATCACCATTCCAAATTCGAATAACTCTATTGCATCATCCCCGTTAATAGACATTACAGAACCTGCATTGTAATTAGCTGTTAAGCTTTCAAAGAATGATTGAGCACCTGCATCATCAGAAGAAACAAAGATATATTCTCCAGCACTTAAAGCGTCTGCAGGGAAATTGTACTCCTCTCCATCTGTACCTCCACCATTATTAGCACTTCCAAGGCCGAAATTACTTAGGTCAGCTATCTCTAATAAAGCATAAAGCTCAACTCCTTTAGGAAATCCTCCAGTAAGAGGTCCATCATAAACGGCAGTGATCATTAATGCATTCGTTAGAACGGGAATTACTCCTGAACAGGAACAATCCGGCTGATATTCATCACCTATAGTAGCAGGATTCATATCATCACATGAATCTCCTATAAAAGCACAAGAACCGTCATCTATAGTAAATGCTATATCATAATTACAAGCAGTCATATCAATACAACCTACACATGCAAAATCACAAGAACCATCATCTGAAGTAGCTGAAGCATTATAATTGCAAGCTCCTAAATCCATACATCCAGGAACATCAGCAACTCCTAAACAGGAACAATCAGGCTGATACTCATCACTAATAGTAACAGGGTCCATATCATCACATGAATCTCCTATTTGAAGACAAGATCCATTTTCGATAGTGGCTATCACGTCATAATTACATGCATTAACATCTGTACATCCAGGTGTTCCAGTAGCAGTAGGTGAATAAGTTCCTATTGGCATTGGCGTAGAAGCTGCACTATTAGATGCTGCTCCGTTATAAATATTAATTCCTGGAAGAAGCCAGTCTCCAGCTATCCATGTAGCAGAAGCAGTCGTTCCATCAACTCTATAAGAATATCCATCTAGATAATCCCAAGCAAGACCAGAACCATCACAACAAACATCACCATATACATCTATAACATTCCCATTGAAGTATAACTCAACTGGGTCATCACCATTAATAATGAAAATTCCAGAAACATATTCAGCAGTTTCTCCTGAAAAATAAGTGGAAAAATTAACTCCTTCTCTTACCAAGTGAATGTAATCACCAGCGGTAACAGCATCTGCAGGAAAAGTATATTCCTGACCATCAGTACCACCTCCATTATTAGCAATTCCTACTCCATAAAGAGATAAATCAGGAATATCATTTAAAACATATAGCTCAACTCCACGAGGGTCACCTCCAGACATTGTACCATCGAAAATTCCTGTAATGATTAAATCCTGACTAAAAGCAGGAAAAGCTAGAACTGCAGAAAACAGTGCTAACATGAAATTTTTTAATCTCATTGTTTTTGGTTTAGGTAAATTGGTTAATGGGGTATTTGACCCCAATTTAAATTAATTTCAGCGTAAATTTACCGTTTTTAATCGAAGGGCGCATTAAGGAATTGTGAAGTCTTATTAGAACATATTAACTTTTATTTCACACGTAGCTGAATTCAATTTAATTCTAATTATTTATATTTTTAGATCAAACCACTAAAACTACTGAAATACAGCTTTATGACTAAACCAAACCTAGAGGAATTAAAAGCACAAGCTATAAGACACAGACAATCGGGGGACTCTTATACAGCAATAGGAAATTATCTCTCAAGCTCGGGAGCTAGCAGTGATGAGATAAAAGAAATTATATCGCATTTGGATCAATTAGAAAAAGTGAAAGCCGTACAACCTGGAAAAACTCAAAGAGGAACTTCGCTGACTAGTGGATTTATTGGGGTGTCTCTTATAACATTTGGAGGCATATTAAGCTACTTTCTTTGGGGAATGGGCTGGGTTTCTAGCTTACCTCTTGTGATAATAGGAGCTGGAATATTAGGTTTGACTGGAGCTATGGATAGATAAATAATTTATCACGTTTCTTTAACCCTAGCTTTCTTTTAGAGTTTAATGAGATTCAACTCTGAAAACTCTACTAAATTCGTTTTCTTAAAGTACAAACATCCAAATGGGTAAGAAATTAGTAATTATAGGAGGAGGCTTTAGTTCCTTAGCTGCCAGCTGCTACTTGGCTAAAGATGGTTTTGACGTAACTATACTTGAAAAAAACACCACCGTTGGCGGAAGAGCTCGGCAACTTAAGAGAGACGGATTTACTTTTGATATCGGGCCTTCATTTTATTGGATGCCTGATGTGTTCGAGAGTTTCTTTTCTGACTTCGGGAAAAAAGTGTCTGATTATTACTCGTTAGATAAGCTTAATCCAGCGTATGAAGTTTACTTCGGGCAGGATGACTCTATTAAAATAGCTGATAACTTTCAGGATATTAAATCAACTTTCGAATCTATTGAGAAGGGAAGTGGTGCCAAGCTTCAAAAATTCATGGATGGAGCTGAGCATAATTACAATGTGGCTATTAAAGACTTGGTTTATCAGCCGGGAGAAAAGATTACTGAAATAATTACACCTACTACGGCTAAAAAAATAGGGCAATTCTTTGGCACTATTAAAGGTTCGGTTCGTGCGAAGATAAAACACCCAAATCTGAGAAAAATTCTTGAATTTCCTGTGTTATTCTTGGGGGCTAAACCCAGCAATACACCGGCTTTCTATAATTTTATGAATTATGCTGACTTCAAGCTAGGAACATGGCATCCAAAAGGTGGGATGTATTCTGTAGTTGAAGGAATGGAGAGTTTAGCTAAAGAACTTGGAGTAAAGATGATTACAGACTCTGCAGTAGATAAAATAAACGCATCAGACGGAATAGTTACTAGCGTTTCTGCTAACGGCACTGAATATGACTGTGACTTACTCCTAAGCGGTGCTGACTATCACCACACGGAGACTCTTCTGGACGGAAACAAGCAGTATTCTGAAAAGTACTGGGATAAAAAAACATTCGCTCCTTCTGCCCTACTGTTTTTTGTAGGTTTTGATAAAAAATTAGACAAACTCTCTCATCACACTTTATTCTTTGATACGGATTTCGAAAAGCATGCTGAGACCATATATGATACTAAATCATGGCCTGAAAAACCTCTTTTTTACGCCAGTTTTCCAAGCATCACAGATCCTACAGCAGCTCCTGAAGGAAAAGAAGCTGGTGTTTTTCTAATTCCATTAGCTCCAGACATTGAAGATACTAATGAAATCAGAGAAAAATATTTCAACTTATTATTGCAACGCCTTAAAGATCTTACAGACCAAGACCTTACAGATGCTGTTCTCTTTAAAGAGTCTTACTGTGTGAAGGACTTTAAAAAAGATTACAACTCTTATAAAGGAAATGCATACGGATTAGCCAATACCTTGCTGCAAACGCATGTGCTAAGGCCTAAATTAAAAAGTAAAAAGCTAAAAAATATGTACTTTACAGGACAGTTAACTGTTCCTGGTCCAGGTGTTCCTCCTAGCATAATCTCCGGGAAAATAGTAAGTGGTTTAATCAAGAAATACCATAAGTAAATGAAAGAAACTTTCGATAGTTCCAGTTATAAAATCAGCAAGCTGGTAACGAATACTTACAGTACTTCGTTTTCTCTCGGAATTAATCTGCTAGGTAAAAAAGTGAGACCACAGATTTATGCTATCTATGGTTTCGTCAGGTATGCAGATGAGATAGTAGATACTTTTCATGAGTATGATCAAAAAGTACTCATAGACGAATTCGTAGAGGATTACCACAAGGCTCTTAAGAGAAAAATTAGTCTAAACCCTATATTAAATTCTTTCCAAGAAGTAGTCAACCAGTATGGTCTTCATGATTTAGTAGATTCATTCATCTATAGCATGATGCTAGACCTAGAAAAGGAAGAATATAAAACTGAGGAGGAATATAAAAAATACATTTATGGTTCTGCTGATGTGGTTGGCCTTATGTGCTTGAAAATATTCGTAGATGGGGACGAAGCGCGCTATGAAGCGATGAAAGATGAGGCGATGAAACTAGGAAGCGCTTTTCAAAAAGTGAATTTTCTTCGTGATTTAAAAGATGACTTTGAGAGATTAGGCCGGTCATACTTCCCTAATGTGACTGAATATGATTTTACGGAAAACACTAAGCTAGAAATCATAACTGACATTGAAAAGGATTTCAAAGAGGCTTTACAAGGAATTTTAAAACTGCCGATAGAAGGACGACTAGGCGTTTATGTGGCTTATAAGTACTATTTAGGATTACTCAAAAAAATCAAACAAAAAAGTAGCGAGACCATCCTCCAGGAAAGAATTAGAATCAGTAATTCTAAGAAGGTTTTTATATTAGCAAAATCTTATGTCAGACACAGAATAAATATGCTCTAAATTGAATCTTATACTTCTCATATTTCTTCATATTCTTCAACCGACAATCGCTTCATGCGACATGTCCACGGTGAGAACTAACTTTAAGAGAGGGAATACGTCTTCTGAGCTTCTAGAAGAACACATTACCTTTATGGAAGACATGACGTGTGAAACGGCAGAACCTTATCTAGCATGCGCTATAATGCAGAGAGCAGAACACTCTATTTGGCCACCTTATCAGCTTAAATACTTTAATTTAGGGAAAGACCGCTTGGAAGAATATATATCCTCTTACCCTCAAGACATAGAGGCTAGATATATAAGATTATTAGTTCAACAGGGAAGTCCAGGTTTTTTGGGCTACTGCGATAATATTGCCGAAGATGCTTCCTACATACTAGATAACTTAGAAAAATCCAAGGAGAAAAAAGAGTTTAAGGAGGAGATGAGAAATGCAGCTAAAGAAAATCTGAATTAACGATGATTGTAGGATACATATTTATGACACTTCTTACTTTTGGTCTCATGGAAGGAATTACATGGTGTACTCATAAATTCGTAATGCACGGATTTTTATGGTATTTACATGAAGACCACCATCAACCCAAGTACAAAGGCCTTTTCGAAAAAAATGATGCCTTTTTTGTCATTTTTGCTTTACCTAGCGCTACGCTAATTATTCTCGGGACAACACCTTCTCTAAATTGGATGTTCTTTGTAGGCTTAGGAATTATGTTTTATGGAGCTGCCTATTTCTTAGTTCACGATGTACTCATACATCAGCGATTTAACTGGTTTAAAAAAACTGACTCGCCTTATTTAAAAGCACTAAGAAAAGCACACAAAGTTCACCACAAGCATTTAGACAAAGGGCATGGCGAATGCTTCGGTATGCTTATAGTACCTAAAAAATACTATGCTCAATACCAAGCGAAATGAAGCCCTTTACTTATCTATTAATAGACTTAGGATGTATATTCTTTCCTTTCATATTTAGCTTCATTTCATATAGAGCTTTCTATAAGGAGTGGAAGCATTTCATACCTGCTAATCTACTAGTCGCTTTTGTTTTTATAGTGTGGGATTACTACTTCACTGAAATAGGGGTCTGGGGATTCAATCCAGAATATCTAACAGGAATTTACCTAGGAAACCTGCCGCTAGAAGAGGTTCTTTTTTTTATTTGCATCCCGTATGCTTGTGTCTTCGGATACTTCGCTTTGACACATTTCTTGCCTAAAACCACAAAAAAAATACCCTTAACTCAGGTAATAATGGCAGTCGTTTTTCTCGTCATAGGCATCACTCAGTATGAAAAGCTGTACACCTCTGTCACGTTTATCGCTCTGGCTGTTTATCTGTTTTTCAGCGTTGCAATGCGAATTAACCAAGCCCAACCACTTATAGGCTACGCATGTATTATTCCGTTTTTTCTTTTAGCCAACGGCTTGCTTACGGGCTCATTTTTAGAAGCTCCCATCGTATGGTATAATGATGCAGAAAACCTAGACATTAGGCTATTTACCATCCCTGTGGAGGATGCTTTTTACGGCATGTTACTCATCCTTATGAATGTTAACTTATATGAATATTTCAAACGAAAATTCACTTCTTAACTGAGTACATAAATCCATTTCTGAATCTTTATACATTTGTACTAAAGATTTTACAATGGCAAACAAACCGAATTCTACTAAAGAATACATAGACCAAATTCCAGACGAAAGAAAAGAAGCTTTTTTGAAGCTTCGAACGACTGTTTTAGAAAATCTAAAAGGGGAGTTCCAAGAAGGCTTAAGTTATGGAATGATAGGATATACTATTCCTCATTCCGTTTTTCCTGATGGATATCATTGTAACCCTAAGCTCCCTCTTCCATTTATCAATATAGCTAATCAAAAAAACTTTATAGCTCTTTATCACATGGGGCTTTATGCTGACAAAAAATTACAAAACTGGTTTACAGGCGAATACTCCAAACATGCCCAATACAAAATAGATATGGGTAAGTCTTGTATTCGATTTAAGAAAGTAGATGATATACCATACCCCTTGATAGCCGAGCTTCTAGCGAGGATGGACACATCATCTTGGATAGAACTTTACACATCTTCAGTAAGAAAATAACCTCCTCTTTTTAGATTCTTCTAATCAACCTTAAAAAGATTCATTTTTGAAGTTTATATGAGCCTTGGACTGTTACTGGAATTCGGTTTTGCCTATTGAGATTCGATTGATACTAGGTTAGAATAGGAAATCGTATCCTTGAATTTTCATTTTATCGTACTCAGCCGAATTAAACTTATACAACTTACTTCCTTTCTTCTGGCCCTTCTCAATTCCATCTGCCGCTTTTTCTAAGTCTATAATCAGTGTCGTATTGAATAGTTTTTTTCTGAAGTTTCTTCTGTCAAATTTCTTTCCAAGTGCGCTTTCATAAAGATTCTGAAGTTGCCCCAAGCTAAACTCCTCCGAAAGTGAATGAAATCCTACAGGCCTTCTTTTCACCCTTCTTTTTAATCTTTCTAAGGCGTACTCTACTACTTCGTTATGATCATATGCTAAATCAGGAACCATTTTCACAGGATACCACTTAAGGCCAAACTCTAACCATTTACTATTTCTAAAATCTACTTTTTTAACCAACGCATAATGAGGAACATTTACTACCCTGCCATTAGGGTGTCTATAGACCCCTCCAAATGCGCGAAGTTGTTCAATTGTAATTTCATTTTGCTCGCCTACTATTCCTTCAAAAAGCTTTCTGGCTGAGAGTAAAAGTTCTTCTTTTTCGGTTAAATACTTACTCGGCAGAATAAGGGCTCCTTTAAAAGGAGAGTAGCTACTAGGCACAGTAAGCACCTGAAACTCTATGCCATCAAATCCAAAAATAACTAAGCTTAAAGCTAATGCTACACTGAAATTTGGCTCGTCTTGTGGGTATGAAACTTCCTTACTCATGAATTTTTCTCTTCTTACAAATCTATTAAACTGTTAATTAGAATCATACTTATTTTTCGTCTCAATCCATCTACTCATAAACTCTGTACTTCTCAAAGTATGAAACTGCAACATTTCACCTATAAAGTTAGACCTTCTATGATCTTCTAGTGTCATTAAAAGATCCCCAACGACTTTTAACAGAACATCCTCATGAATTGGCGTTGCAAATTTGTTGTTGATTAGGGCAAAACCTGTCGCCTGAGCTTTTAGCCATTTTTCCTTATTCAAGTAAAGAGAAATCGCTGCGCTTGCTATTTCTTCTGGTGATTCACAGATACTACCTGGCCAATTCCCTTTATCTTTCATCCCCTCTGCTCCTATAATTGTGGTAATAATAGGTGTCCCATTTTTCATGGCTCCTATAAACTTTCCTTTTAACCCAGCCCCAAATCTGAGCGGACTGAGACACACCTTACTTTTCATAAACATCTCATCAGCATCCTCTACTGCTCCTATGAGATTAAACCCATTTTTAGGCTTATTCCATGCAAGAGCATTTTCGTTTAAGTATGCTCCATACACATTCATTTCAGCATTGGGCATTTTCTCTTTTATCAGAGGCCACACCTCAGCTTTTAAATACCTTACGGAATCATAATTTGGTTCATGCCTAAAGTTTCCTATTGTCATAAACGACATTCTATCTTCGAAATCAGGTAAGCTGTCTGTTTTTTCCTTGTCTAATGGTTCGAGTTTAAAGGGAAGATAATGCAGTAAATGCGGTGGGATATTAAATCCTGAAGTAAGCAGCTCCATCTCGAACTCAGAAATTATTAACGTTAAGTCACACCTATAAACAGCGGCTATCTCTCTTTTAGTTAAGTCACTTTGGAGATCAATTTCCCCTCCTTTTTTTAGCGCTTGATGTCTCGCTTTTCTTAAAAAATGAAGATCTTCAGAATCTAGAATTTTTACTGCATTCGGGACTTCTTGATGAACCCTCCAGCCAAACTGTTCTTCAGATAAAAACCTATCGAAGACTACTAAATCAGGGTTTTCTTCTTTAATAATTGAATCAAAGCTCGAAGAATTGAGCTTAATTTCAATAGTCTTACACCCTATTTCTTTTAAATCTGCACTTCTGTCTGATTCGGCTGCTGCACACATAAAAGAAACAGCAAAACCATTCTCCATGAACAGCTGAATTAATCGCATTATTCTCCCTCCTGCTGCCGTAGAAGTAGGCTCTGGCCAAACTAATCCTATAAAAACTGCTTTTTTCATTTGGCGTCTAAATTACCATAAGAAATTAGCACCTTTGCTACGCAAAAAGAAAAGTGATGAAATTAATAGGAACTAAGGTGTGTAAAAAAAGTGATTTGGGTATTCATAACAATCTATTTGGAGGAACTATGCTCTCGTGGATAGATGAAGCGGCTGTAGCTTTCTGCTCTGAAGTCTGCTTTACTCCTAACCTAGTAACTTTAAAATTAGATGAAGTGATTTTCAAAGAGCCCGTTAAAGAAAACAACCTTATAAAAATTTATGGTCAGGTAATGTCTTTTGGAAATACGACTATCACTTTAAACGTGGAGGCTAGAAAATTCAACGTATATACGCACGAAGAAAAGCTAGTAACGACTACTAAGTTAGTATTCGTAAGAATAGATGATGATGGCTCTGCTATTCCCATAGCGAAGCATGTAAAGGAGAAGTATCCAGAACTAAACGGGAAGTAAAACTAGCTCTGTAGAAGATTTCACTTCAGGTCTAAAAGAACCCCACAGAAAATCACTCTTTACGGGGCATAATTCAATTAGGACTCCCCCATAGGTAAGGAGCGTGTCTCTATCTTCTGTTCATGAGAAACTTTTTAGCAGAAATTGATAAACTGATTTTAGAACCTATGCTTCTTAATTCTTAACTTGCCCCGTAACCAATAAATTTTCACTTGTCTATGCTTGGCTCTTTTACCCAAGTTTATAAAACTGTAATCTGCGTACTACTAGTATCTATGGCGAGTACGCACCTTTGTGCTCAAAATAGTTTGACAGGAATAGTCCAATCTTTTAGTGTGAAAGATGGCTTACCCAGTTCTACTGTTTACTGCTCTTTTCAGGATTCAGATGGATATATGTGGTTTGGCACTAATAACGGAGTCTCTAAATTCAACGGGCAGAAGTTCCAGAATTTCAGTATTAGCGATGGGTTATGTGATAATAACATCCTAAATATTTCTCAAGATTCACAGGGTAGAATTTGGTTTCTATCGCGTAGCAATTGCCTTTGTTTCTTAGAAAATGGAGAGATTTCAAATTCTGATTCTATTCTAATCCTCGCCTCAGAGACCAATATTAAAGGACTCCTCTTCTTTAGTGAAGATCGTGATAATCTTTACTTTTCAGGAGAGGGGAATGAAGTAATACAACTAGGAAAAGACCTTAAGACAAAATCTATAATTGTCACCAACTCCCCATCAGGTCAATTAAGTTGTCCCGTAAAATCTAATGGAATTGTTAGCCATAACTCTTTCTTAAAACAATGGTCTGATAGCATTCACGAGGAAGAGCAACTAATTAAATATATTTTCTCTAAACCGAGCGCTCACTTCACGCTCTCCAATTTTGGAATCAGCAAATACTTGAATGGAGTACCCGAAGTTATAATCACCATTCAGGATTGGCCAGAGCTTTTAGGAATGGAAGAGATTTATGTGGATAACGTTGGAAATATTTACTGTTTTTCTAGCAAAGAGATCGGTTTACTATTCAAAAAAAAAGAAGGTAAAGACGAGTATCTCGCGTATGAACTTCCCTCTATAAGTTACTCTTCAGTATTTGTAGACTCAGACAACAATCAGTGGTTTACCTCCTATGATTCTGGAGTTCATTTAATATCAGAAGCACAAAAAGAGCTTACCGTTTACCAGTATCAAGATAACGAGCAAACTACTTGTTTAACACTAACTCCGTTTAATGAAGTTCTAGTGGGAACAAGCGGAAATAGGATTCTCAAATTTAGAGGTAGAGAAATGGTTGATTTGATTCAAATAGGAGCTCATAATGATGTTTCTGCATTGCGTGCTATTGCTATTGATTCTACAAACAATTTTGCCTGGAGCGCTGGAAAATTTACTCTTATGGGTTTTCCTCTAGCTGAGGAAATGAGGTTGTATCAATGTTTTCAAAGTGGTTTAATTCCACTACCGCTTAAAGAAGTAAATGACATATTTCCTGCTGCCGATTCTTTGATCTACTTAAGTACATTGGACGGTATCTACTCGCTGCACTTAAAAGATCCAGTTCATACGTTAAACAAACTAGCTGAAGCTCCTGACAAACCATCTTATAACATCACACAATCTAAGGATGGGAGAATTTGGTTTGAAAACAATGAGATTCTTTATTACATATCGAATAATAAACTTTATGAATTCACTCAACCTGATGTGAACTTTAAAACAAAAATTACTTCACTTCAGGTTCTAGAGGATAATACCCTTGTGGTATGCACTTTTGGTAGTGGCGTGTATTTCATAAGAAATGATAAGGTGATTCATCACTTATCTATGAAAAACGGGCTTCTTTCTGATTTATGTAATGAATTATTTATAGATGGAAGTAGGCATTATCTCGCTACCATAGATGGAGTGGTTATTTATGACTGGGATGGAAATAGCTCCCATGTAATTTCTACATACACGCACTTAGACGGTTTACCCTCTAATGTTATCAATGATGTTTTAGTTAAAGATTCATTGGTTTACTTGGCATCTAGAGAGGGATTAATCATTTTTAATTCGAATTACCACTCCTCTTATAAAGCCAAAGTAAAAGCAGAGCCAAGGCTTTACTTAAAGCAGTTTAAGTCAAAGGATAGATCGTTTGATTTCACAGACCATATTACCCTTACGTATGATGATTCATTCATCAATATTGATTTCGAAGCGCTCAGCTATATTCGATCAGATGAGATTATCTATGAATACAAGCTAAATGAAGATGATTCTGAATGGATTAAAACCAAGAATAATTCATTAGAATTTCCTCGGTTTGAGGCTGGAGATTACAAATTCACGTTAAGAGCCAGAAAACATGACTCAAACTGGTGTGACCCCGTAAAATTAAGCTTCACTTCTCTCCCTGCTTGGTGGGCGTCTTGGTGGTTTAGAACTCTTATTGTTCTAGCTCTAGGGTTTCTTTCTTTTTTAGTCATGCGATTTTTTGCAAAGCGAAAATATGAACGTCAATTAGCCGAGATTCAAAAAGAACAAGCTTTACTAGAAGAAAGAAATAGAATAAGTGCAGACATGCACGATGACCTAGGCTCTGAACTTACCAAAATCGTTATTCTCTCTAGAATAGCCCGAACTAAACTAGCATTGGATAGAAGTAAAGAACAGCCGATTATAGACATAGACAACGCAGCTACAGACATCGTAAAAAAAATGAACGAAATCATCTGGGCGCTTAACCCTGCGAATGATTCATTGGAAAGTCTAGTCTCCTACCTTCAAAAATATGTAAATGATTATCTAGAAGTGCGAGACCTGTATGGAAGAGTAGAAATGCCTGAGGCCGTTCCTGAGTTAAAAGTAAAAGCTGCCTTCAGAAGAAACGTCTTTTTAATCGTAAAAGAATGTCTTCATAACATTCATAAACACTCACAAGCCGATAGAGTAGACATGTCAATACGTATTTCGGGTGATTTAGATATTTCCATCATCGAGAATGGTATAGGATTCGATATGGAAAAAACAAAAAGGTTCGGTAACGAACTAATTAACATGAAGAAAAGAGCTAATGAACTCAATGGAGATGTGGACCAAGAATCATCTCTAGGAAATGGTTCTACATTAAAAATGGTTATCCCTCTCATTAAAAATCATGCTTTTGTATTAGAAGACAACTAACCATTTTAGCCCATCTTTGTGATATGGCTATTTTAAACCAGATAATCTCAGTGGAAAACATACATGTAGCAGTAGTAGAGGACAATTCTGAAATCAGACAGGGTGTTTCGTTTATCATTAACAGCACTGAAGGATTTTCGTGCATCGCTTTTGGAAATGCAGAAGAAGCGCTAGAGAAGATTCCTAATAAAGTACCTGAAGTAGTCCTAATGGATATTAACCTTCCTGGTATAAATGGAATAGAATGCACTAGACAGCTAAAAGAAATATACCCGGAATTACAAATCATGATTTGTTCCGTGTATGATGATGATGATAATGTTTTTAATGCCTTAGAAGCTGGAGCAAACGGATACATAGTTAAGAGTGCAGCTGGAGAAAAGCTTTTAACATCTATAAGAGAGCTTCATAATGGCGGTAGCCCTATGAGCAGCTCTATAGCCAGAAAAGTAGTCGCTCGATTTCAGCGATTGAACTCAGGTAAGGCGTTGCAAAGCGAACCTAAAGAAGACTACTCCCTTACTACTCGAGAAAATGAAATTCTGGATTTACTAGCTCAAGGATATCGCAATAAGGAGTTAGCTGAAAAGCTATTCGTAAGTGTAAATACCATTAGAACACATGTTTATAATGTGTATGAAAAACTTCACGTAAACAGCCGAATAGAAGCACTAAATAAAACAGGAAGAGGGTATTCCAAATAAAACAGGAAGCTGTTTACACTGCACTATCCAGAGAAATTGATTAATTTAAGATATTATAACCTAAACCAAATTATTATGACCGCACGCTATGCTTTTATTTACCTACTGTGCTTTGCATTCATATCCACTCAATCATTAGCGCAAGACTGCACTAATGTTCAAGCATGTAATTTTGGTATGGATGAACCCTGCACTTTTCCCGGTAATCCTTGTGATGATTTGAATAGTCTCACTTTCAACGATGTTCTTACTACGAACTGTAATTGTATTGGAGGAGATGAAGTTAGGCTTGAAATGTTTGACATGGGAGAGAACGGATACTCAGGCACCTCTATAACCATCACCAGTTCTACAGACGGAACAACCTATGGGCCATTTACTCTAGAGGATGGCGGTTCTGGTGTAGAATTTCTCAACCTGCCCACAGGCTGTTACGAAGTATCCTCAACCCAAGATGCTCAAGATGATGAAGTATATTTCGTTTTAAGTGCTGGTCCAAGTGTAATGGAAAATCAAATTTTGGGTATTCCCAATGATTTTCAAACCTTCGGTGTAGGCGTGATTTCAGGATGTACAGACCCTACAGCTGTTAATTATGAGCCCAATGCATCATGTGATAGTGGAGGATGCTATGTATGTGATGTAGATGGAGAATGTGAGGTAGGCGCTGATGGGTTTTTAAAACCGATAGATTGTAACATCATTACGCTTTGTGGTCCTGGTCTATATCTAATCGTAGGATTAGAGTCAGGTAATCTTATTGGAGAAGGATGTAAGGATGTTATTATCCCAAACAAAGCGGGCGACTATGAAATAAGATTTTTACCTATTGGAGGAACCATGGAGTTAATCTATGAAGACACTAAAGCTGCCACTGAGCCAACCTGCTATTACGTGGATGAGAATGGATGTAACGGACAATTGTTCGATTGGAAAAAACCAAAAAAAGGAATTCTTCGAATGGAAGATGACTGTGATTTAGGATGGAGTGGAATCTACTATCAGATTTGTGATTCACAGTACAATATTCTCGAGACAGGAAGCCTCAATAATGCAGAGTTCGGAAACACATTTGCCCTAGGATATGATTCTTTTGATCTAGATGATGGGTGTTATTTACTCAAATTCTTTGCTGATGATTGCTTTTATCCTTGTCAAGAGTTTAGCCTAGTCAATACGGATGAAGGAGAAATAACAGGATTAATTGATGGAGCCTCTTTCCCTTTCACTATTAATTCAGAACCTTGTTATTTTGGCTGTACAGATGTAAACGCAGTTAATTATGATATTAATGCTACTATTCCCTGCCTAGGAGATAACTCCTGCTGTACCTTCACTCCTGTAAACGATAACTGTGCTAATGCACTGCTCCTAAATGCGAATGAGGAAATTATTTGGGACACTGAGTTAGCTAATACATCCGAATTTTCGTGTACGGCAAATCCTTCTAAAGATTTATGGTATTCATACACCCCTGGTTGTAATATGAATTTTTCTTTAGATGCTTTCTCTTCTAGTAATAGTGTCATTACAGTCTATGAAGAAAACTGTCCCGCATTATCTGGAGCAGAAATCTACTGCCCAGTAATGCCCTTCTCGAAGTTAGCCTCTGCGGCTATAAACGGAGAATCTGGAAAAACCTACTTTGTTCAAATAAGCGCAGATAATAACTTAAGCCTTTTTGGAAAAGGAAGTTTGAAACTAACTGAAAACGGATGCAGAGGATGTACTGATTCAACTGCAACCAACTATGAACCTCTAGCAGAGATAGAAGATGGAAGCTGTATTTCTACTAATTGCCCAGGAGATTTTGACGGTGATGGCGAGGTAAACGTTAGTGATTTAGGAGGTTTCTTAGGCGCATTTGGAACTAGTTGTATTCTTCCTGTGGATTAACAGAATACTTCTATCTTAGCCGCATGGATAATAATGATATTTTTAAGAAACTTAGAGTAGCACTTAAATACAGGGATGACGACATTCAAAGAATAGTGAAAATGGCCGGCATGGACATCACTAAGAGTGAGTTAGGCGCAATATTCAGAAATGAAGACCACCCAAAATACATGCCTTGCGGAGACCAACTTCTTAGAAATTTCTTAAACGGTTTAATCATAGAAAAAAGAGGTCCTATGCCTGATAAAAGGGTAGATCACAAACCTACAGCTAGACCAACTGATAAACCAAAAAGACAAGGAACAGGAAGTCCGTTGAGTGGCAGAATATCTAAAAAATAGTCGTTGATTTAAACTTTTGGGCTAGCTAGCCGTCTAACTAAATATACGTACATTTAGTTAATACGAAAACTAGTTATTATGTCCAACTCCCTTTCTCTCGAAGAACTCAAAACTATTTCTTTAGACGACTTTAAAGCCAGAATACCTGCTCTAAAAAAGTTCTCCTCTAGCACCGCCCCTAAAAGTCCTATATCAGCTCCAGCGCCTCCTCCAGAAACTGGCCTGGAGCCTTACACAGGTGTATGGACTCAGAGAGAAGCCAAACATTTAATAAATAGAGTGCTCTTTGGAGCCAATAAAGAAAATATCGAAACCACTCTGGGTCAAGGAATGGATACAAGCGTAGAAATGCTTTTAGCTGACTACGATCTTCCTGCACCACCACTAAATACGCTAGGAGAATTTAACGTGCCGATAGGAGAAACATGGGTAGATGCTCATTTAGAGAGTGCAGATCAAATTAGCACTAGAGCTGTATCTCTATTCTCTTGGACTATAGGGCAGCTGCTAAACCAAGAGTACAGTATAAGAGAAAAAATAACACTATTCTGGCATAATCATTTCGTAGTTCAGGGAGAAGTAGTTGAAGACCCACGCCTTGTATACAAGCATGTTACCACCCTTAGGGAGTATGGATTAGGTAATTTTAGAGAGTTTGCTAAAGCCATTACTATAGACCCTGCCATGCTGCGATTTCTTAACGGAAACCAGAACTTCAATGTAGCTCCAAATGAAAACTATGCCCGGGAGTTACTCGAACTATTTACCATAGGAAAAGGGCCATTAGTAGGGCCTGGAGATTACACGAATTACACAGAAGATGATATAGCTGCTGCCGCAAGAGTTATGACCGGCTGGGTAGATTTAGGGTTTGGAAGTTTGACCCCAGGTGAAGAGATTTCTTCTCAATTCTTTGATGAGGGTCATGACAACCAACCTAAACAGTTCTCTAATAGATTTAATGATTCAGTAATAAATGACCAAGGAGCCAGCGAATATGAAGCTCTGATAGACATGATTTTTCAGCAGGACGAGTGCGCTAAGCACATCTGCAGAAAACTCTATAGATTTTTCGTTAATTATATCATAGATGACTCCGTAGAGACTACCATGATTCAGCCTATGGCAGACATATTAATAGCGAATGATTATGAAATTAAGCCCGTATTAGATGCCTTATTTAAAAGTGCCCACTTCTATGATTCTGAAGTAGTAGGATGTATGATTAAAAATCCGCTAGATTCTATTATGGGGCTTTTAAACCAATTCAATGTTCAGATTTCTGATGATGACTTAATACAACAATATGATACATGGTTAGGACTATCTTTTGCAACGCCACTTCTGCAAATGGATTATTACAACCCACCAAGTGTAGCCGGATGGAAAGCGTATTATCAAGCTCCTCTTTATTACAGAAAATGGATTAATTCGGTAACTCTTCCTATTCGAATGATTATTCCCCCTGCGCTTATTTTTGATGGATTAGATATAGAAGGGGAGACTATATTTATAGATACGCTGCTCTTTATTAACGGTATGCCTGAGCCTTCCGATGTGAATCTTCTAATAGATGATGTTACAGATTTCCTGTATGCTAGACCAGCGACTGCAGCCCAGAAAATTTACTTAAAGCTCTACTTACTTCAAGGACTTCCAGATTTTGAATGGAATGTAGAGTACACCAATTATTTAGATGATCCAGACAACCCCGATTTGGTAGGAAGCATACGAAATAAAACCAATTTATTTCTTTATGGATGTTTAACCCTGCCTGAATCATTCTTGGCTTAATCTCTCTCAACATGAAAAGAAGAAACTTTATAAAAACATCAGCTGCTGCCGGAACAGTTCCTGTGCTGCTGAACGGATTCGGTATTTCTAGCTTGGCTATGCCTGGTATTTCTAGCTTAGCTAACGGAGATTCAGACAGAGTGTTAGTTCTCATTCAACTAAATGGCGGAAACGATGGATTGAGCACCATTATCCCTAGAGATCAGTACAGTAATTTAGTTTCTGTGCGTAGCAATGTGCTCGTGCCAGAGTCTTCTATTTTACCTCTTACTGATGATGTAGGAATGCACCCGACCATGAGCGGACTTAAAAATTTATATGATAACGGTAAACTAAATATTATTCAAAGTGTAGGTTATCCCAACCAAAACAGATCGCATTTCAGATCCATGGATATTTGGAACACCGCATCTGATGCTGATGAGTTTCTGGAAACGGGATGGATTGGCAGGTATTTAGAGCAGAACAATCCTGGCTACCCTGAAGGGTATCCTAATGGGGATTGTCCAGACCCTTTCGCTATCACCGTAGGATCATTAGTGTCTGAAACGTGTCAAGGAATTACTGGGAATTATAGTTTAGCGGTAAATAATATAGAAGGAAATGAGGCGCTCATAGAGGGCACTTCTGGTAACTGGCCTACTGATGAATGTTATGGGTCTGAATTAAGCTTTTTAGAAACATCTATTCAACAAACTAACGCTTATGCAGAAACTATTCAGGCTGCAGCTGACTCAGGGAATAATATAGCTACCTATGATGAGGATAACCGACTAGCTCGGCAGTTAAAAATAGTGGCCAATTTGATTTCTGGGGGATTACAGACCAGTGTTTATGTGGTAACTCTAGACGGATTTGATACGCACGCTAATCAAGTAGAAGACGGAGACACTGCCACTGGAGATCATGCTGTTCTGCTTGATCAACTCTCAACTGCTATAGCTACTTTCCAAGAAGACCTAGAGTCTCTGGGGATAGAACAGAGAGTGCTAGGCATGACTTTTTCTGAATTCGGAAGACAAATAGGGTCCAACGAAGGTTTAGGTACAGATCACGGAACTGCTGCCCCGCTCATGGTTTTCGGGCCGTGTGTAAACCCCATTATTTTAGGTGATAACCCAGAAATTCCTACTGAAGTATTTGACCAGGATGGAGTGCCTATGCAGTTTGATTTTAGGTCTGTTTATGGTTCTATACTTATGGATTGGTTTAACGTTTCTGAGGATGATGTGAACGCAGTGTTATTTAGTGAGTTTACTTATCTGCCTATTCTTCTGGGCTGTGAAAACTCCATAGACAAAGTGGAACCATTCACAGAAAAAATAGAAGTTTATAATTACCCTAATCCATTCACAGCTCAAACCACTATCGTTTTTGAAACGCGATCAGAAAGAGCTAAGATCTCTATTTTCGACCAGCGTGGTGCCGAGCTAAAGGTACTAGCCAATAGAAATTTCGCTGCAGGAGAACACTCCCTCGTTTTCGATTCTTATGGACTATCTGCAGGAAATTATTACGTAAGAATCATTACAGACAACAGACAGAATACAACATCTATGGTGAAAATAAAGTAATATTTAGTTTGAGTACAGCTAAAGATCACTAACGGAATAGGTCTAAGAGAAACGGTAATCCTACAAGCACAGAAAAGTATATCCTATGCTTTAGGATTAAAACTAAGGCTATCTAATTAGACGGTTTTAGCTCTAGCACAGTCGATACGGAAAATGAAACAGGGTTAGTCAACTCTACTTTCTCTCCGTCTTTTTCCCAATGAAAATCTCCTGAACCCACCTTTAGTTCTATAGAAATATCCATGTCGTTAAAATAAATGGCTTCTTCTTTTAACTTAAATCCATTAACGAATACATCTGCTCCGTCTGGAGCTAAATTTCTTATGATGACCTGCTTGTCAAAACCAAACTCAGGAGCTATACTATCTCTAAAATATGCAGATCTCGGAGCCATAAAACCCGCTATTTTCTTTATTTGACTATCCCCTATATCTAAGCTTTTTGGAAACTCCTCTTTCCATCTACCAAAATCCAATTTGAACTCCTCTCGAGTTAAAGCATCTGCTCGTTCTAAAATTTTGGCTACTTCTGCTTCTGTATACCCGAAGTTCATATAATCAGAAAGTCGGCTGAAAAAACGCGTGGAAAACTGTGGGTTTTGAATGCACTTTCCAAACATCTCTATTCCCGCAGCGTCCTTTTCTTTAAAATGCTTTTTGGTCCTCGGGTTTATGGGCCACACGAATCCAATATCAAAATCATACCCTACATAACTCCACTTAGTGCTTTCTTCTTTACTTTTCCAAAAACGGTTATTGAACCTGTCTGCTTTTAGAGTAAATAATTCATGAACCCAGAAATCAAGAAGGCTCTCTATCTCGAAGTTTTTCTCTATCAAATCAAAAGCTTCATTCGACTTAATATCTATAGCGTTTATCTCATCTAAAAACGCAACATACGAAGTGTTCTCTCCTTTTACAGTTTTGGCTTGACGCGTATTTCCGTTCAACACATGGGCTACTTTCTTACCTGTATGTGCGGTTATAAAGTCGTCATTCTTTCGCTCATATATATTATACACCCCCCAGTACTCTCCATTTACGTAAAGAACAGAAGGCATATACTCCTGCATTAATAAATCAGAATCCATGATATCATTCACTCCTTTAACTACCTCATTTTTAAACCTAGAGGCATCAGAATAACATGCCCTCACCACGAAACCATCTATGTACTCATTCTTATTCGAAGAGAAAAACCAATTAGCCATCTCTCCTCCTCTAGGCTTAAAGGTCATAGACTTCTTAGGCCTTCTCCTGGTTCCTGCCCCATAGATTTTAAAGTTTATAGCCTGCTGCCGAACCTCGCCATCTGTAGGGAAATATTGGATACTCGCTTTACGCTCACAGGAATCACTTCTGTCTTCATAATTCTTAAATAGACCTTCTATAAAAACCCCAGTGGAGTCACTCCATAAATTCTTAGGATCTGTAACTAAAGAAAGTACTGGCAAAGAATGTGCTTTTCTATCTACATAAACTGCAGAAACTGACCGTTTAGTAATAAGCGTCTCACTAAATAGAGCTGCCGTTATCACCTCATTACTATCTATCAAAATAGACTTTTTGTACTCTTTAGAGCTAGTAGAAAACACCGAAGAACCATTCGTTGTATACCTTATGTCTCCTTCTTCATTAGCGGTAAGTTCTACTCGGATTTTATCGCCTTCTTTCATAAACAGAATAGCTACTGGAGAGGCTATTCCGCTTATAAGATCCTTAGTATTATTTTCTTCTCCAGGAGTAGGGAACTTAGAATACTGCCAAACATTATTTGCTTTTAGGTATGAATAATCTTTAAACTGCTTGGGGTAGGTCACCTGACTTTGGACTTCTCCTTTGGGATTTAGAAGAACAATAGCTCCTCCAGATTTATCTAGCTTGAAGTTCAAGTGAGCCTCAGTAGCATCTTCTCCCGAAGCGAAAAACAGTTGATAGCTTTCTGGAAGTATAAAGCCTGATGTAAACAGGTGTTTCTTTTTTAGCTGCAGTTTGTCTGTGATACTATACCCCTCTAAAAAAAGTGTATCCTTGGTTAGGTTCAGAAGATTTATTTAAACCATCTTTTATGGTCTTTTTATTGAAACACATAAACTCCGAAATCACTAGCTCTGAAGGTCCAACTTCTTGAGGAGTCTCCTTAGACTTTTCTGTTTGACAAGAAGATATAGATGTGGACAATAGCAGCCACGAGCCGCCTAAAAGAATAAAAAATATAAATTTAGTTTTCATTATTTACTTGCTACTTCAGGGTGAATTTTCATTGGCTCATTAGCACTAAATAGATTTTCTACTTCATGGCCTTTTTCCTCTATCCAATCATACGATTTCCTTAAACAATCTAGCCCATTTGATTTATTCTGAGCTAAGAACTCTGCAACATAGAGAGAATTATCTTCTGTTCTATAAGAACAAAATAAAACAAGTGAAGGCAATCCGAATAAAGAATTCCGCCTACATGTTTTTTATCAACTCCGTATAAAGCTGTGTTAACTTCACCTCCGCCTTAGCCGCAGTAGCTATAATGTCACTAATATCTACAGGAGCTAAATTCTTAGGATCACACTCATCAGTAATTACACTAATAGCCACACATGGGATTCCCATGTGATTACATGCTATTACCTCTGGAACAGTGCTCATTCCTACAGCATCTGCTCCTATTACTTGGAGCATTCTATACTCTGCGCGAGTTTCTAAATTTGGTCCTTGCACTGATGCATAAACACCCTCATGAAGTGTAATCTCGTTTTGCGTTGCAATATTTTTTAACGCTTCATTCATCTCCTTATTATAAGGCGCACTCATATCTGGAAACCTTGGACCTAAATCATCTAGATTAGGGCCTCTTAACGGATTGGCAGGCTGAAGATTTATATGGTCGTCAAGTAGCATAAGCTCACCCTTTTTCATGTTCAGGTTTACAGAACCTGCGGCATTACTCATCAGCACTTTACTTACTCCTAGCATCTTCATAACTCGAATCGGGAAAACCACTTGCTCTATGCTATGGCCTTCATAATAGTGATATCTACCCTGCATGGCCAATACCTGCTTACCAGCTATTTTCCCATAAATCAATTTACCGAAATGGAACTCTACAGTAGCTATAGGAAAATTAGGAATAGTGTTATAACTAATTTCTATTTCGATCTCTATTTCAGTAATTAAATTACCTAACCCTGTTCCTAGAACTATTCCTATTTCTGGATTGGTGATTCCTCTCGACTGTAAAAATGATGTGGTTTCTTTTAGTTCTGAATACATGGCGTAATGTTCTATTTATCCGTTTTTCTCATTAATCAACCAAGGGTGTCTCTCTAAATCAGAGGCCTGATCCACATCGCTCAGTGTTTCTAAATACCCCACACTTAAGTGGTTTTCTTCTGCTAATTCCTTCGTTATTTCCAGCACATGGTCTGTGCTCCAAGGAACATCTTTGAGTAACTCAGGATGCATTTCATTCATGGCTATAAGGTAATAGCCTCCATCTGTAGCTGGACCTATTACTACGTCATGTAGTTTAAGCATACCGAATGCCCTCTCTATGTGTCCGAGGGTGATTTCAGCACAGTCTGCGCCTATCATCACTACCCTTTCTGCTCCTTCTTTAAATTCAAAAACGAAAGCATTTTCCATTCTCTCTCCTAGCTCTTCCCCTTTTTGAGGTGTAGAGTTAAAGTCATAAATGTTTACTTCGTTTTTAGGATTACCTGCCCAGTGAACTGTAGTTTCCCAAAGCGCACAGTTAGCCTCTCTCAGCGTGTAATTCAATAAATTCTTATAAACAGCCAAAGCACTCTCCTCTCCTATGGATTTAGCTAATCTCGTTTTTACCTTTCCCTGTTCGGGAGATTTAGCCATGATGGCTAAAACATGATGTTCCATTTTTAATATACCTTTTCACCACAGGTGAGCCACTGCCCCCACTTTTTATTATAAGCGTGAACTTTTTCGGTAGGTAAGCCTTCGGCATCCACTACTTCATTACCAGTATTTTTCCATTCGAAGATTCCTCCATAGAGGTTATACACGTTCGAAAAGCCCATTCTCTGGAGTTTTTCACCTATGCGTTCGCTTCTGTAACCTACGGAACAATAAACCACTATTGGGTCTGACTTAGACAAATCTTTTAGCGCTTCTGTGTTAAAATCTTTGTAACCCGAGAAGATGGCGTTGGGGATGTGAGAAACAGTAAATTCTTCCTTTTCTCTCGCATCTATAAGAACGGCACCTGGTGGTAAACTATCTACTTTCACCAATTCTACAGTGCCTTTATATAAACTCTCCAACTTCTCCTCATAAGTTCCCTGCGTGCAGCCCATAAGTGATACTTGGATAAAAGCTAATAATTGGAAAACAGTCTTCATCTTTTTAAGTTTAATTAAACCACCGTTCCCTGACAACTAGAGCCTGCTCCAGCCGTACACCCAAAACAATGCTGAGAAATAGTAATATCTCTTTCCTTAAGGTCTTCTAAATTAAAATCTTTTAAATGCTTCCCTTTCGCGTTTACGGGCAAAGCTAACATCTGATTAAAATCACAATCGAATAAATAACCATCCCAACTTACGGATATCGTATTTCTGCACATCACTCCTTCTGCTGCCACTGGATTATAAGCGTCTACCAGCGAATACATATAGTCCTCATAGTTTCCGCTGGCTACCAAGTATTCTAAAAACCTACTCACTGGCAGATTAGTAATAGCGAATAGGCTATGAAAATCAATATCAAAATCTTCTTTAAGCGCTTCCTTAAAGTCCTTCTCCAGTGCAGCCTGATCTCCAGGTAAAAATGCTCCCGATGGATTGTATACTAGGTCTAACTTTAAGTCTGAATTGGGCATTCCATAACCTACATCATTCAGAGTTTGCAACGCTTTAATGGATTTATCAAAAACACCGTCTCCACGCTGCTGGTCAGTTTTTCCACGCTTATAATGAGGCAGTGAGCTTATTACGTGTATATTATGCTTCTTAAAAAAGTCTGGTAAATCATAATACTTTTTATTGGCGCGGATAATAGTAAGATTTGAACGTACTATAAAATCCTCTACTCCTACTTTAGAAGCTTCTTCTACAAACCACCTAAAGTTAGGATTCATCTCAGGTGCTCCTCCTGTTAAATCAAGGGTTTTAGCTCCAGACTCTTTTAATACGTCTATACAAAGCTGCATGGTCTCAGTAGTCATGATCTCCTTCCTATCTGGACCAGCATCTACATGGCAGTGAGAACACACTTGATTACACATATACCCCACATTCACCTGAAAGACATCCAAGCCAGTTGGCTTCAATGGAAACAATCCCTGCTTCTCCAATTTCTTTCTAAAAGACTCCAATTCACCATTTGAAAACGGCTCACTGTTCAGTTTTTTAAGCTGATTGGCCGTTATGGCTAGGTCATCTTTTCGTGCTAGTAATGATTTTACAGCCATATTACATACTTAATTTATTTACCTTATTCATCATCTGTACGCTATGCACCATGGTAGCGCCACTTTTTATAGCTCCTGCTACATGCACCGCTTCCATCATTTCTTCCTTAGAAATTCCGCGTTGCAACGCGTCTTTACTGTAAGCATCTATACAATATGGACAACTCTCAGAATGTGCTACTGCTAGAGCTATTAATGACTTTTCTCTGGCAGAAAGAGCGCCTTCTGCAAACACTGCTCCGTACCAATCAAAGAACTTTTCTCCTAGTTCCTTTTGCCATTCAGTAATCTTCCCGAAATTTCTTAGATCCTTAGGATCATAATAGCTATCACTCATTTTTTAATTATTAGTAGTAAACCCTGCCTACCTGGAGGCAATGGCTAATTGTAAATTATTCTAGCTGAATACCGCCATAAAGCGCTCTATATTATTACGTCAGCTTCTGTATTAGCACAGTCCCCTTGATATAAATGGAGACTCACTCTTCATACCACCCCGCTTAAGAAACGCCTAATCTCTGCTCATTAAAATGCTTAGCACATACCAGAAAAGTAACATTACCGAAGCAAACAACCCTAATGCTGCAGCTACATGCTGGTCTGTAGAATACTTGTGAACCATATTGGAGGTCTGGTATAGAATAGAACCTGCAGCTAATACTACCATTCCTCCAGAAAATGCTAACCCTAAGTTAAAACCAAAAATAACACCTGCCAGAATTAATCCCATGGCTACAAGCCCTCCTACTGTCAATGCTGTTTTTAAGAATGAAAAATCTTTTCCTGTTTTGAGCACCACTAAACTTAACCCTGCAAATAACGCTAGCGTGATTAGTCCTGCCTGCTGTATCAAAGCTGTTCCGCCTCCTGCAGAAATAGCCATCATAATAAGAGGTAAGAATATAATAGCCTCGGCCACTACATATAATGCTAACCCCTGATACTGCTTGCTCCTATCATGAGATTTTCTAGCCATTTTCTCTGCATAATTAGTAATGAACATAAACCCTCCTAGGACTAAAAGCCACGAGGTTCCGCTGCTTACCAAGGCTTGAGCTAAAGCTTTAGCCCATGGCATACTGAGTAGGATGGTCTCTACTACGATAAAAGCCAAAACCGCTCCTGCTAAATGCTTATAGGTATTCTTTACAAACTCAGTACGAGTTACTGCATCTGCATTACGCAGAAGTACATATTTATAATCTAACGCTTCTTCCATTTTCTTTTTTTTAAAAAACCAAAAGGGCAAGTTAAACAGCCCCTTCTCCATAATTATACCGCTGTGCTAGCGTATATTCAAATCCCAATTATAACTCTTATATCCAATTTTAGCATCCCCATCAATCTTAACATCGGAATACTGGTTTAGCCAATCTATGACTGTTCCTGTCTGCTTAAAGTCTACTCCGTACCAATCAAAAATGTTGGATATTTTAATTCTACCCGAGCTAAGCTCATTCATAGCTGAATCATTCACGAACTCACGAGTTAGCTGTTCTAATTTAGCTTCTATATTGGAGGCCGTAAATGCTGCATTGTGCAACTTAGGACAACTCATAGAAGCACAATTAATAGCGAAGTGAACTCTGGCATCTTTAAACTTAGGCCTTAGAATTTCATTTTCTACTTGGTTCAGGCTGTACGTTTCTCCTGCTATTTTTATAAACTTCTTATCCCACGGAGATCCTATATCTTTTATGCTTTTCGGCAGCTTATTATCGATGATCAATTTTATAGTATAGATGTTATAAACATTAATCCAAAATGCTTTTTCTTCATTTTCACTCATAGCAGATGGCGTGGCAGATTCCAACATACCTAAATAACGCGCTATAGTAGGGTCATTTTTAAAACTGGCATAATCTACTTTTCCTGTGGCCGACACATATTTTCTAAGCATAGCATCCAATGGCGCATGACTGAAACCCACTAAAGGCAATGGTGGTGCAGCTTCTTCTAGCTTTGTAAACTCATAAGTACTTAAATCTGCAGCTACAGAGCCATTGGCTGCTGATAACTGAAATGAGAATAAACATAATATGAGGGTTAATTTCATGACTTTTACTTTTTTAATTAATCGTACATCCATTGCAACGCTAAATGTATGCCAAAAGCTGTAATGGCAGAAGTTAAAAAAATCACTTTAAAACTAAGAATTGAAAACTCAGAAGGAATTACCTTCGCACAAAAATTTTGTTAATGACTATAGGAATAATCGGCTCGGGAGCCATGGGTAGCGGAATAGCGCAAGTAGCGGCAGAAAACGGATGCGTGGTCTACGTAAATGACAATAGACAGGAGGCGCTGCAGACAGCATCTGACAAGCTTACGGCTTTAATGAAAAAGCTAGTAACCAAAGGCAAGAGAACTCAGGAACAGGCAGATAACATACTTAAAAATGTTCATTTTACTTCTAAAGCTGAGGACTTAGAGCACTGTAATCTGGTAATAGAGGCTATAGTGGAGAGCCTAGAGGTGAAGAAAGAGGTGTTTAGATGGTTAGAGAAAATAGTTGGCGAAGATTGTATTCTTGCCACCAATACTTCTTCATTATCTATAAGTGCCATAGCGGCAGCTTGTCATAAACCAGAGCGAGTTATAGGAATTCATTTCTTTAATCCAGCTCCTCTTATGCCATTGGTAGAAATTATTCCAGCGTTGCAAACCGCAGCTTCTGTAATAGAGAAATCAAAAGCACTGATAGATTCTTGGGGAAAAGTGACCGTGATGGCTAAAGATACTCCTGGATTTATAGTGAACAGAGTGGCTAGACCTTTTTATGGTGAAGCTTTAAGAATTTATGAAGAGGGAATAGTTCCTGCAGGGCCAGTAGGATTCGCTACTATAGATCACGCGATGAGAGAAGTGGGTGGTTTTAAAATGGGGCCTTTCCAACTAATGGATTTCATAGGGAATGATGTAAACTATGCGGTGACAGAATCTGTATTTACGGCTTTCTATTTCGACCCGAGATATAAACCTAGCTTTACTCAAAAAGCACATTCTGATGCTGGATGGTTAGGACGTAAGTCTGGAAGAGGATATTTCGATTACGCTGAGGGCGCGGTTGAACCAGAAATAGTTCTAAGTGAATCTCTACACCACTACATAGTGGATAGAATATTAGTCATGCTGATTAATGAGGCTGCCGATGCGCTTTACCTCAATATAGCTTCTGCCGATGATATAGATTTAGCTATGACTAAAGGGGTGAATTATCCAAAGGGATTACTTCAATGGGCAGATGATATAGGCATAGAGGAATGCGTAGATATGCTAGATAACCTCTACGATACTTACAGAGAAGATAGATACAGATGCTCTCCTCTTCTAAGACACTTGGCTGATGGTGATATGAGTTTTCATCCGGATAATGATTAATTTTTAATTATTAATGATGAATGGTCAATGATGAATGGTTAATTATTAATGATGAATTTTTAATTATAAATGGTTAGTGGCTTAGTACTGAATTAATAATTATTACCGAATTAATAATTAATCCTTAAACATTAATAATTATTGTTGAATTAATCCTTGAACATTAATAATTATTGATAAACAATTATTGCTAAATTTATTTTTTATGAGAAGAGATAATGTGGTTAGGGATAAGAGTTTTTTATTGGCTGTTAAGATAGTAAGTGTCTATAAGTTTCTTGCTGCCGATAAAAAGGAATTCGTGATGTCTAAACAACTGCTCCGAAGCGGTACTAGTGTAGGAGCTAATATTAGAGAATCTGAATATGCGCAATCCAAACCTGACTTCATTCATAAACTAAGTATCTCTCAAAAGGAACTAAACGAAACTATGTATTGGCTGGAGCTTTTAAAGACCACTAACTACTTAACTGAAAAGGAATTTAGGCAAGTATATGAACAGTCTGAGGAAGTAATGAAATTATTAATCTCAATTTTGAAAACCTCCAAAGGAATCAAATGAGAACTACAGTTCTTGGGTAATTGTTAATGTTTAATTATTAATGATGAATTTTTAATGGTTAATTGCTGATGTTGAGTACTGAATTAATCCTTAAACATTAATAATTGATGGCTGATGGCTTAGTACTGAATTAATAATTAATCCTTGAACATTAATAATTATTGTTGAATTAATAAATATGATGACATCTAGAATTAACTTCACATCTACTGATAAAAAGTCTCCTTTTCTAATAGCCGGCCCATGTAGTGCTGAGACTGAGGAGCAGGTGGTGGAAACTGCTGTGAGATTAAAAGCTACTGGAAAAATAGATTTGCTTAGAGCTGGGGTTTGGAAACCCCGTACGCGGCCTAATTCTTTTGAAGGCGTGGGAGAAGTAGGTCTTCAATGGCTCACTAAGGCTAAAGAAATCACTGGCCTTAAAACCTGTGTGGAAGTAGCCAACTCTAAGCACGCAGAACTAGCCATGAAGCACGGAGTGGATGTGCTGTGGGTGGGTGCGAGAACTACCGTGAATCCGTTTTCTGTTCAGGATATAGCAGATGCTGTAACTGGGGTGGATATTCCTATCATGGTGAAGAACCCTATCAATCCAGATATAGCGCTATGGCTTGGTGGAATAGAACGATTCGAGAAGGCAGGAATAACACAGTTGGCGGGTATACACAGAGGCTTTTCTGATTACAGCCAGAGTATTTATAGGAATAAACCGCTGTGGCAGTTGCCCATAGAAATGAGAAGACTCCGACCAGATATTCCGTTGATTAATGACCCGAGTCATATTTGTGGAAGAAGAGACCTATTGCTACGCGTGGCACAGAAAGCTATGGACTTAAACTTCGATGGGTTGATGATAGAATCTCACATTACACCAGATGATGCGTGGAGTGATGCCGCACAGCAGATAGTGCCCGAGGTGTATGCGGAGTTGATAGATTCACTGGTGCTGCGGGAGCGCAACTTTACTACTCCAGAATACGAGCAATCCATACTGCAGTGGAGAACCGAAATAGATGCTATAGATGCGCAGCTATTCTCTCTCCTATCAGACCGTATGAAGGTGGTGAAACAGATAGGACAATTCAAAAAGACAGAGGGCATTACCATACTGCAGGATGAACGGTGGAACCGCATATTCTCTGAATCATTAAAGAAAGCCGAAAAGTATGGGCTCAGTTCAGAGTTCATTACCAATTACCTCAGAGCGGTGCATGATGAAAGTATAGACAACCAGGAGGGGATTATGAATTCATAAATGGCTGCAGTTTGATAACTGACTATTTGGTGGGCTAGTGATTCAACTAAACGATGCCAAATTGATAAACGAATAAATACGTTTCTCCATTTCTGTTTTCCCGAAAAAAAGTAATCTACTAGAGTAGAGTAAAGAAATCACAGTTGGCAGCGTTGCAATATTAATCACAGCAGCTCAAAAAAAGCGAACACCAGAATAACGCGAACACGCTATACGCTCAGAACCAAGCAGGCCACACACCTATTGGAATCGGGAGTAGACCTACGGCACACAGAAGCACCACTAAGTCACAGCCCCTCTAAAACCACAGAAACTTACACACACCTAACAGTAAATCAACTGAGTGTGGTTAAATATTTCTTAGATTAGCGAGCTTAATATATAGTACGGATATGTGGAACACTGTATATACACGCACGTTATCTACAATAGCTTATGATGAATATTTTTAAACGTAAAAAGAAAATTGCTGAGAATATTTCCAATGAAAACCATAAAGGAATAATTGGCAAATATGAAGAGGATGGTTTTCCAATCGTTGTGAAGTTTGTCAATGAATTGCCTGACGATTCAATAATCTCAAAAATGCTTTGGTTTACGGTTGTTTCTTGGAAATATGATGGGTCTGAAAGAAATGGAATGCCGTCAAAATCAACAAACGATAAAATGATTGAATTCGAAAGTGCTCTTGATACAGTATTTTGTAAAATTGATATATGTAAACATGCATACAATAGAACGGGGAATGGTTTAAAAGAATTCAATTACTACATAGAAGATCGAGATGAGTTTATGAATCATTTCAATGACGCATTAAAAGGTCACGAACCATATCCCATTGAGATAAGTTTCTATGAAGACCCTGAATGGATTGAGATGCATAGAGTAATTAACGATTTTAAAACAAAAAAGTAGATAATCGAGTAGACGGCCGTGAGCTGTAATGCCCACGGTGCGCCTCTCACACCACCTGCCATACGGGTCTCGTAACAGGCGGTTCGTTAGGATTTAAGGCAGCAGCAGCAGTCAACCAAGGAGTAAAAATTGTCTGAACCATGATTAAAAAGATTACCACGATTACCCTGATTCTTAATACCAGCAGTCAATCAAGAAATCAAGAGAATCAGGAAAATCAAGGTTCAAGACAGGAGCAGCAGCATTAAGTTTTATATAAATCTAACTCATATTAGAATCCAGAGCTCTCCTCCTCGAGAGTAGGAGGAGCAAAAATCAGGAGACCGAAGGTCTCAACTGATTTTGAGGTGGTAGGCGTGTGGGCTGGCTATTCGTGTTAGTGAGTTGGAGCTGCTTTTGCACTGCCACCACCCCGAATTGCTGTTGAGGATTTTTATAGACTGATACTTTCATTTCAGCAATCCACCCTACTTCGACAAAAGCTCAGCACAGCGCTCTTAAAAATCAGGAGGGGAGTTTTAATTGTGGTAAATTATTAGATTACCCTGATTCTTAATACCAGCAGTTAATCAAGAAATCAAGAGAATCAGGAAAATCAAGGTTCAAGACAGGAGCAGTCAATCAACTTAGTGTTATTGAAAATTTATTAGATTAGCGAGGTAAATGTATAGTGCGGATATGTATAGCAGTGTTTATACATGTACGTTGTGCGTCAGCTAAAGAAACGTGATAACATTAAAATTAGCAATATGAACAAAATAATTCTGACTTTTTTGATTGCAATTTTACTCATAAGTTGCAACTCGAAAAATGAAAAAACTAACGATATGGCAAACAAAAAAGACGAAACAGAAAAACCAACTTCAAAAACCGACAATACGCCAAAAGTAACCGGAGTAGGCGGAATTTTCTTCTATTCCGACAATCCGAAAGAAACCCAGAAATGGTATGCCGAGAATTTAGGAATAGAAACCAACGATTGGGGCTCATCGAGTTTCGACAGCAGAGACATTGACAATCCTGATGTTGTAAATTCTCTTCAGTGGAAAGCGTTTAAAAAAGATGACGAATATTTTTCACCATCTAAAAAGGAATTTATGGTTAACTACCAAGTTCAAAATATCGAAGGACTTGTAGAAAAATTAAAGAAAAATGGAGTGACCGTACTTGATAGCATTGCAACTTACGATTACGGAAAGTTCGTGCATATTTTAGACAAGGACGACAATAAAATAGAATTGTGGGAGCCAATATAAACTGAATTGAAAAATCTTGTTGAAAAAAGCCGAACGCACAATCGAGCAGACGACCATGAGCTGTAATACCCACGGTGCGCCTCTCACACCACCCAGCGTACGGGTCTCGTACTGGGCGGTTCATTAGGATTTAAGGCCGTAGCAGTTTACCAAAGAATCAAAGTTATCTGAACCATGATTAAACAGATTACCACGATTACCCTGATTCTTACTACCAGCAGTCAATCGAGAAATCAAGAGAATCAAGGCTCAAGACAGTAGTAGTCAATCAACTTAGTGTGATTATATATTTATTAGCTTAGCGAGGTAAATTTATACCAGTACATATAGAGGTAAGTTAGACTTAAGAGAAAACTGATTTAGACAAATGAGAATTGATAACATAATAAAATCTAAATACCCATTCATAATAGATGGAGGTCTATCCAATGTATTAGAAGAGCAAGGCTGCGATTTAAATCATAAATTATGGACTGCTAATTTATTAGAAAAAAATCCTGAGGCTATCATTCAAGCACATTACCATTACCTTAAAGCAGGAGCTCAATGCATAACTACATCCAGCTATCAAGCATCTATTCCTGGGTTAATCGCAATTGGTTATAATAGAGATACAGCTGAAAAACTTCTTATTAAATCAATTCAATTAGCTGAGATTGCAATTAAGAAGGCTTTGGAAGCTGACATTGTTGATTTTAAACCTCTGATTGCTGCCAGCGTAGGACCTTATGGCGCATATTTGGCTGATGGCTCTGAATATCATGGGAATTATGGTGTAACTGATGAAGTATTGAGAGTGTTTCACCTTGAAAGAATTAGAATATTGGATCATTCAAATGCAGATATTCTGGCATGTGAGACTATTCCATGTCTTCAAGAGGCAAGAGTACTTTCAGATCTTTTAAATCATGTTTCCAAACCCGTTTGGATATCCTTCTCATGTAAAGATGAGCAACATTTAAATGATGGGTCAAAAATCAAGAACATTGTCTCAATTTTTAGAAATCATCCAAAAGTCTTTGCCATTGGTGTTAATTGTACTGACCCTAAATATATCTCAGGAATAATAAAGTGTATAAAAGCAAGCGCAGGTAATAAAAAAATAATTGTATATCCTAATTCAGGAGAGGCATACAATGCTAAAAGTAAAACTTGGTTGGGTTTATCAGATCCAAAATTATTTGTAAAGATGACAAAAGAATGGTCGAAATTAGGAGCTGACATTATTGGCGGGTGCTGTAGAATTGGTCCTGAGCACATTAGAAAGGTTAGTGAGATCTTGGCAAAACGTTAACGTTATAAAATAACAACGAATACTAGTAGAATGAGCAAGCGAATTACACCCCTAACTTCTCACAGAACCGCACGCGAACCTCTCAATTCGTATGTCTCTTAGTATGCAGTCGGTTTTAGGTTAACTGATATCCTAACTCGCCATGATAAACCAACCTATAGATTAGGTAGACATATCTCAAGGAGAGCGCTTGATGTCTATCCAACACAGATATTTACACACACCTATCGGTAAGTCAGCATAGTGTGATTAAAAATTTATTAGATTAGCGAGGTAAATAGACAGTGCGGGTATGTGTGCCCGTTTATATGCACGTACGTTGTGCTTGATTAAAACTAATCATAAATGAAAAGAAGAATAATCCGTATCTCAAAAATAACAGGAATACTTCTAATACTTCTCTACGTAACTATTTGTGCTTTATTTTACTTTAATCAAGAAAAATTCGGGTTTCACCCAACAAAACTGGCTACTGATTATGAATATGATTTTAAAGGAAACTTTGAAGAAATCAACCTTAAAACAAAGGATGGAGTAAACATTAATAATTTACTTTTCAAAGCAGATAGCTCTAAAGGAGTCGTCTTTTATTTACATGGCAATGGCGGATCTCTAAAACGGGTTGAAAAACGAGCCGCTCTTTATACAAGTCTTGGATATGATTACTTTAGGGCAGATTATAGAGGCTATAACAAAAGCGAAGGCTCCATAAATAGTGAAAGTCAATTGCATCAAGATAATCAGATGCTGTATGATGACTTGAAAAAGAGGTATTTGGAAGATGACATTATTGTAATTGGACATTCTTTAGGAGGAGCTTTGGCTGCAAAATTAGCCTCTGCTAATAATCCAAGACACCTGGTGTTAACTGCCCCCTTTTGTGGTAGCAAAGGCTACAAAAAACAACCGAAAAAAGAGGGTAAAGAGTCATTGATATCCAAAGTTTTCAAAATATTACCTATGAAACTCCTCCTAAAATACACATTAAAGACAAATGAGTTTCTTCCGAATTGTAAGATGCCAGTATTAATATTTCATGGTAATGAAGATAGAGGGGTTGGTAGTTCAATAAAACTAAAAGAGGGTTTTAAACCAGAAGATAGACTCATAATTCTTGAAGGGCAAGGCCATTCAGGAATTAATGATAATCCTATTTACCAAAAAGAAATGAAAAAACTCTTGGAAATATAAAACGAACGCACAACACTTAAACACTAATGAGGCACGATGAGACCGCGGCTCATTCTGGCACCCTGTCACATATTTCGATAAAAGCTCAGCACAACGCTCGTCCTTCGGTATACAGCATTTTCTCTTGGTGCCTGAATAGGCTTTTTGCCTAAGAAGGGGTTTATATAATGGTAGTTCAGGTACAGTTCTTTACATTTGAATTACGAATGCGCTAATTGACATTGATTAGTTCAGGAGAATCTTTGCAAGTTAATACAGAACGTTAGATATACATGAGCGTTATGGCTCACAAACAAACAGAAACTAACTTATACCATGAGAAATTTAATATTAATTGCTTTTGCCTTATTTACTTTAGGAGGATGTTCGAGTAATGAGAAAAAGCCAATTACCACTATAGAAGGCAGCAGTTATTTCGACTATTCCAATAGTGACGACCAAGCTACGGGTGGTGTTAAAATGATTCCTATAGAGACCTCAAAAGGTACATTTAATGTCTACACCAAACGTATGGGAAACAACCCTAAAATGCGTGTACTACTCCTTCATGGTGGCCCAGGCTGCACTCATGAACAATTCGGAAACTTTGAAGGCTATCTTCCCAATGAAGAAATTGAGTACATCTACTACGATCAACTCGATTCATATTACAGCGATAAACCAAATGATTCCACGCTATGGACTACCGAGCATTTTGTGGAAGAAGTAGAACAAGTAAGAAAGGCACTAAACCTTAACAAAGATAATTTTTACCTGCTCGGCCAATCATGGGGTGGGATTTTGGCTATGGAATATGCTTTAAAATATCAGGATAATTTAAAAGGACTCATCATTTCCAATATGATGGCAAGCGCTCCAGAATACGGCAAATATGCCACTGAAGTTTTAGGCCCACAGATGAATCCTGAAGTGCTTAAAGAAATCATGGATATGGAGGCTAATAACGATTTCGATAACCCGAGATATAGCGAACTTTTAATGAATCATTATTATACAGAACACATCTTGAGAAAGCCTTTAAATGAATGGCCACATTCAATGAGCTCATGCCTAGAACACCTAAACCCCAATATTTATATTTACATGCAGGGGCACAGTGAATTTGGCATGACAGGGAATGCTACCTTAAAAAATTGGGATGTCTCTAATAGACTCCAAGAGATTAAGACACCCACCCTAATGCTTGGCGCTACACACGATACGATGGATCCAAAATACATGGAATGGATGTCTACAGCGGTGCAAAATGGCAGAAGTATAACCACAAACGGAAGCCATTGCTCCCAATTTGACGACCCTGAAACTTTCTTCACTGGATTAATTAAATTTATTAAAGATGTAGATTCCGGAGAATTCAAATAAACGAATCTCCCCGCACGATATAGCACCTAGAAGGATTTGGAACTCACTCAACCATTTTTACACTTCAATAAACATCCATGCTAGTCAGAAAATTTAGTAATTAACCAAAAAAAACTACAGAATGAACAACCTCTCCATTTTAACACTAAGCCTTTTATTCTTGTTTTCTTGCACTCAAAAAGCCGAGAAAAAAGATCCAGTTACACCACCTGTATTGGCAGAACAATCTAGCTCTTCGGATGAAGAAGTAATTCCCAATGACTCAATCCATGAAGAAGGACCTACCCTAAGAGCCAAGTTTGTAGAGTTTAGCCTGGGAGATGCCGAGCATTATTCATTTGAAAAGGAATCAGGTGAAATAGTAGTCTTTGATGGCTGTAATATTGACAACTTTTATTTTCCCAGAGAGCTAGAGGAATCTGAAATGAACGAGACGAATCAAGGTTATGGCTCCAATAGTGAACTTCAAGGCAAATGGTTTATACTCACTTACATCACCAGAGAACAGCCCATATATACAGATGGCCCAATGGGAACAGCCCGTATTATTAATAAAGCAGTGCTTGATGACAATTAAAATGGATTATCCTTCAGAGGAGATTTAATCCGAATGAACTTGGGTAAAAGTTCTGGTATTGAGAACTTATACTTTAATCTTCTGAATCGAAAATTGACCTTTTTCCGCCAAACAACTTCTGCCTATGAGAAAACAAACCTGTTTCCACCCTCAAATCCCTCGAAACAGCTCAAGCAATCCACCCCAATAACATAAGTGACCGCTCAGAACTCTGTCGTCAAACAGTAAACCGCTTTAATAAGACAGCTCTTTACCGAGAAATTAGGCAACTATCACACTCAAAAAAGATTAATTCATTATGAGTAAGATAAAACATGTTTTTAGGCAAGTTGAAGAAGGATAATTTTGAGAAATTACATTAATCTTTAAAGTTATCTAAAATTATAGCTAATCCATTTTATTTAACTCTTGCAACGCCAAAAAGAAACCTATGCCAAACATAATGGTAACTACTCCTGCCAGATATGGAACTAATTCACTCATTTGTTATCAATTTTTAGAAGCTTTAAATAAACAGCAAAACCAAGGATAGAGGGAACCCACAAACCTATAAAAAGGGCACCTTGTTTTTCTCCTTGAAACCACATAACTTCAGAAAACACTAGACACAAAAATGCAGCTGATAGCATTATTAAATCTATTTTAGTTAGCTTTTTTAGCATCCTATATATTTTTTATTAAGATTAATTAAAAATCAAAACTAGCTATAGAACATTCGAAATCTATAACCTTTAAATCACAAAAGGTTTTTCAATGCACTCAACCAATATCGCGATCCCGGGCTTTATGAGGATGTTCCCTGTGATCTTTATTCCCATCGTATCCTAATAATATTTTTTTATTAGATTAGCCACACGAAACAGCCTTTGCATAGTTATGTATTATTCCTCATACACTTGCGCTGTCCTTGATAAGTAACTGACTAAAAAAATAAGCCTTGATAAAATTCTTCAAACACATTCGCCAACGCACGATAAAAGAAAACCGCGCCTCTAAGTATTTCCTTTACGCCATCGGAGAGATCGTGCTGGTAGTGATTGGTATTTTATTCGCGTTGCAAATAAATAACTGGAACTCCGAAAAACAGCTCAAGCACATTGAAATTAAATACTTAAAAGAAATAGCCCATAACCTCAAGGCTGATTCGGCAGATATTCAGTTCAACATTAAATTCAATGAAGTTAGACTCCGTTCAACCCAAATGGTCTTAAAGAATCTCATAGAGCAAGAAACCTATAATGACACGATGGACACCTACTACGGAAGTCTCATTTACACCACACGCTCAATTATTAATTCCAGTGCTTATGAAACACTAAAAACTCGGGGTCTAGAAATCATTTCGAACGATTCACTTCGAAAAACAATTACCCATTTATATTCTTTTAGCTACCGCAACATTATTGATTTCGAGTTACAGGATGACCACGCTCTCCAATACCAAATCATCATTCCCGAAGTGTTTAAAAAAGTGACCCTGGACCCCGAGGTTATTGTTGGTCAAGGACAGTCTATGGGAAAGCCAAAAGATTTTGCTGCGCTAAAAAATGATGCTGATTTCAAAAATGCATTGGTGATGAATAGAGAAATGAGGGATCTGATGGTGAACGAATACATCAGTCTTAAAAATAGTGTCACTAAATGCGCTCAACAAATCCGCAATGAATTGAATAATTTGGAGAATTGAGACAATGATTCAATCATCCCGGTTTACTCTCCTGCGCTTGCGGTAAAGACTTTGCAGTGCAAGGTCTTTACACCATAACCTCACCTCTCAAAACTCCACACTCTGGCCCTAGCTCCAGCAGCTGATATACAGCAGTAATCAACGTGCTATTATCCTCGATAACAGAATGGCCTTAGTGAGCTACCCTCTAGGAAAACAAAAGTCCCATACTCACATCTAACAGTAAACCAATTAACTGCCTCTAATAATTCAGTAGATTAGCTGGACTGAAAATTTAGCACAGATACTTTAGAAATATCTTGACAGGGATTAGAAAACATAAATCTCTTCCTTGCGATTTCATTCTATCATTCTGGATAAATAGACCTGGAATTCAACTATGGATAAATTCAAAAATAAATACCGTATTCCCTCAGCCCGATTACTAAACTGGGATTACAGGAACAATGGCGCATACTTTATTACCATCTGCACCGCTAATCGTGAACCCTATTTTGGAAATATTAAGAATGGCATAATGCGCTTAAATGAAATAGGACAATTCGCAGAAAGGTTTTGGTCAGATATTCCTGAACATTTTCCGTTTGTTGAATTGGGGAATTTTGTAATAATGCCAAACCATACGCATGGAATATTGATTATAAATAATCCTGAAAATGAGGGTGCAAACAACATTACACAGCCGTTGCAGGATATTCGACAGACGTTGCCTGATACCCTACAGACATTGCAGGATATTGTACAGACGTTGCCGGATACCGCACAGACATCGCAGGATATTGCACAGCCATTGCAGGATATTGTACAGACGTTGCCCGATACCCCACAGACATTGCAGGATACCGCACATTCATTGCCCGATATTGTACAGACGTTACCGGAGACCCCACAGACATTGCAGGATACCGCACATTCATTGCCGGATATTGTACAGACGTTGCAGGATACCGCACATTCATTGCCCGATATTGTACAGACGTTGCAGGATACCGCACATTCATTGCCCGATATTGTACAGACGTTGCAGTGCAACGTCTCTGCAGCATCCGCGGCATCCGCGGCACCTGCAAAAAATGAACAAATGGCGAAAATCTCACCTAAACCTGGCTCAATTTCTACTATTATTCGATCCTACAAATCTGTGGTGTCTAAAAATGCCCGGAAAATTCATGCGGATTTTGGCTGGCAAACGCGATTTCATGATCACATCATCCGCGATTCTAAATCATTTGAAAATATTCAAAACTATATCCAAAACAATCCCTCAAATTGGGGGAAAGACAAATTTCATGGCTAGCAGCAGACGTTGAAATGGATGATTGCACCGCAGTACAGACGTTGAAATGGATGATTCCCCCAGATTGCGCAGCAGGGCAGATATTGAAATGGATGATTGCCCAGATTGCGCAGCAGGGCAGATATTGAAATGGATGATTGCACCGCAGTACAGACGTTGCAGTGCAACGTCTCTATCGCATTCCAATCAAATTCCAATCCCAGATCCAATCAAATTCCAATCCCAATCCCAAATCCAATCAAATTAAATCATAAATCCCAATCATTCCCTATTTCACCCCATAACCTCACCACCCAAAACCCCACTCCCAGGCCCTAGCTCCATCACCTGATCTGCTGCATCAATCAACGTGCTATTGTGCTCAATAAACAACACCGTATCACCAGCATCCACTATAGACTGAAACACCTCTATCAACCTCAGAATATCTAAATAATGTAGCCCAGTACTCGGCTCATCAAAAAGGTATAGCGCAGCTCCTTTTCGTTTTGCTAGCATAGAAATAGCTAGTTTTAACCGTTGGGCCTCTCCGCCAGACAACGTGTTTCCTGACTGCCCCAGCAGTAAATGCCCCACCCCTACTCGCTCTAGTAGTTCTAGACTTTCTACGATGGCTCCAGAGCCAAAAAACGCCCTAGCTTCTGCCACCGTCATCTGCAGGACTTCTCCTATAGACCGCCCGCCCAGCGTGCAGGCCAATACTGCTTCACTGTAACGCATTCCTTTACAGCTATCACAAGTCAGCCAGATATCACTCATGAAATCCATGCTTGTTTTCAGCTTTCCATGGCCGCTGCACGTAGCGCATTTTCCGTTTTTACTTTGGTAAGAGAAATCTGCTCTTTTGAGCCCAGCTTGTTTGGCACTTTCAGTTTTAGAGAATAGGGTTTTTAGCTGTTCTATAATTCCTGCATAAGTGGCAGGGGTGCTCAGTCTGTTTAGTGGCAGCGCCTCCTGATCTATCAGCAGTACTTCTTCGAATTGATCTAGCCCAAACATTGCAACGCTATTCACTGGCCTGTTTTTCAACCACGAGCTGTACAGTACATCTTTAACTAAACTGGATTTCCCACTGCCAGAGACTCCCTTTACTGCTATGATTTGTCCCGCATAAAGCGCCACATCTATATGCTTCAGGTTATGGGCAGAAGCTCCCTTCACACCAAATGGCGCTCCTTTTACTGTTTTCTTTTTAGCTGTAATTTCACTTTGTTGATTCAGTAATTTATAGGTAACAGAGTCTTTGTTTTGCAACGCTGAAACTTCTCCCTGGTAAATGACCTTACCTCCCATTCTCCCTGCACCTGGGCCTAGCTCTATGAGGTAGTCTGCATGGCGTATAAAAGACGCATCGTGCTCTACCACCACCACCGTATTTCCATTTTCGACTATGCGTTTTAGCACATGAGATAGCACAGTCACCTGCCCAGCATCCAAGCCTATGGTAGGTTCATCCAGCACATAAGTAACCCCAAACAGGTGTGTAGACAACTGCCCCGCCAGTGTAATGCGCTGCCGCTCTCCTCCAGAGAGTGTGCTCACTGATCGATCTAAGTTTAAATATCCCAACCCTAAATCCACTATAGTGCGCAGGGATTCTGTAACCGCTGGCAACACCACTTTACCAATGGCCTGCACCACCTCATCTGCCTTATGATCCATCTTCTCTATCTGTTCCAGACAAGACACGATGCTCAGCTGAGTAATCTCATAAATGGTTAATCCCAAAAATTTTACGCGTAGCAATTCTTCTTTCAATCTACTCCCTCCGCATGCTGCACACTGTACCCCGTGTAGTAATTCTTCCAGCACTTTGATATTCTTATTGTGCAGTCTGCGCTGGTATTCATCGTCTATATAGGTGCAGAGTCCGAGCCATTGAGCAGTTAACTCCTGCGTTCCCGTTCTCGATTTGGTGGTGTACTCCCAAGTCACATCCCACAGAGTTTCTCCTGTTCCATAAAGAATTACGTGCTTCACGTTATCTTCCAGCTCCTGCCATGGACGGTCTAAGTCTAAATTCTTTTGCTTGGCGGCTTCCTTTAGTGTGGCCATGAATTGTCCATTCAAATCAGTATAATACCCAACTGTTTTATTGGTAGAAAAAGCACCTTCAAAAATGGATAGCTCCGGAGAGACAATCACCTCATCTGGATCACATTTTAGGTTCACGCCCAATCCTTCGCATTCTGAGCATGCTCCCAAATGATGGTTGTAAGAAAAGTGCTGAGCCGTATAATTCTCTCCTTCATGCTGGGCTATGCGCGAATACAATAGCCTAAACGCATCATACACCCCAGAGAGTGTGCCCACGGTAGACCTCTTGGAGGGAGTTCCTCCTTTTCTATTGATTCCTATGGCTGGCCCGAGCCCTGAGAAAGAAGCTATTTCGGCTTCACTATTCTGCTGCAGAAAGTTTCTGTTATAGGTAGATAAAGACTCTGTAAAGCGGGCATTGGATTCGGCAAACAGCGTATCGTAAACCAATGATGATTTTCCACTCCCAGATACTCCAGTCACCACGGTCAACTGGTTTTTAGGAATGCGCACATCTATATTCTTAAGCCCATGGGTGGTGACACCATTCAGTCGTATTTCATTTGTTCTGCCCACGGTCGGAACAGTTGATTGAGATTCTTCCAAATCTCTCTCCGAACTAAGGGTTTCAAGCATCGGCTTAGTTTCCTGATCTGCTCTAGGAATTCCTTGGTAAAGGATAGTGCCTCCAGCAGCACCGCTAAGTGGCCCGAGTTCTATATGCCAATCGCTCCAACCTATCACCGCTTCATTTTGTTCTATACATACGATGGTATTTCCCTTCTGTGTAATGCTGTCAAACAAGTGCAGTAGAGATGTTATATCATCATGGTGCAGTCCTATGCTGGGTTCGGTGATCACGTATAACGTATCACCTGTATCCTTTTTCTGAAGTTGGTTGGCTATTTTAATGCGCTGCGCCTCTCCACCAGAAAGCGTGGTAGACGATTGTCCTAGGGTTAAATACCCCAGTCCTATTTCTTTTAATATATCAAGTCCTACCAGTACTTTTTTCTGATTTTCAAAAAACGCTACGGCCTCGTGGATAGATAATTTATAAACCTCTGCTATAGACAACCCTTTATACTTCACCAGCAGTGTTTCTTTATTGAACCGATCACCATTACAGGTACCGCATACCAAATCTACATTGCCCAGGAAGTGCATGCCTATCTGCGTTTTACCCGCACCTTGGCAGGTTTCGCAGCGGCCACCTTTGTTATTAAATGAAAACCGAGACTTGGTGAATCCCTCCTTTTTAGATTCGGGCAGACTAGCGTAGAGATCTCTAATATGATCGGACAAGCCCAAATAAGTAGCTGGATTACTCCGTGGTGTTTTTCCTATAGGCGAGTGATCTATAAAAATAAGTTTATTGATAGCCTCCACGTTTTCAGAACTAGCGAGCTCGACCACTCCATCAGTTTCCATTTCTAACTGCTCGCACACAGCTCGAAGCAGTGTACCCTTTACCAAACTAGATTTTCCCGAGCCAGATCTTCCGCTCACTACATTGAGCTTACCCAACTGGAACTCCACATCTATGTGTTTCAGATTTCTGTGGTGGCAACCTTTTAGTTTAATGGATTCTGCAGCCGCACGCCCCTGACCCTTAAAGGAGGTGCTTCTTCCCGCTAGGGGAATAGAGTCAGTTAAAGTCTTTACTGCTCTGTAAGTTGGGCTGGTTTCTTTTAATTCCTTCTTCTCTGTGAATTCCGAAAACGCACCGTTAAAGATGAGATCACCTCCATTCACGCCAGCCTTCGGTCCTATTTCTATAATATGATCAGCGTTGCCAATCGTATCTAAATCATGCTCCACCACTATCACCGTATTCCCTTTATGGACCAGTTGTTTTAAATGATAAACCAGCCGCTCATTCTCTGCGCGGTGCAGTCCTATACTTGGCTCATCAAACACATACAGCACATCACTCAGTGGAACCAATATCTGATTAGCCACACGTATACGCTGAATTTCACTTGCTCGAAGTGTTTTGGAAGAACGGTTCAAAGTCAAATGACCCAGCCCCAAATCTTCTAGCAAATCTACCTGAGCAGCTATCTTCTCTATAATTTCTTTGGCCACAGTTCCCCAACTATTCCCCTGCATCCATGAATTCAGTTCGTTCAGTTCCCAGCTTGCTATATCTGCTATAGATTTACTATGCACCGTTACGCTTAACGCATCATCATTCAGCCGAGTTCCATTACACGCTGGACAGCTCACGGCATGCACATACTTGAGAATATTGGCATTTCTATCTCTTCTCAGAATATCAGACATAATGGGAACCATACCCTTATAATACCCTTCCTCTCTAGGCTTGGCCTTAATTCCTGTCCATTTTAACCGTGACTCTAAACTATGCTTCCCGAAGGGCACTTTTATCTTATCGCTTCCGTGTAATATTACTTCGCGTTGCAATGCCGTAAGCTCGTCCCATACAATATCTACACTAAATCCCTCGGCCTTACACACCTCATTTAGCACATCTATAGTCACCTGAGAATACATAATATATCCATTAGGCAGTGTAGGCGCCAGTGCTCCTTCTCGAATCGTTTTTTCTGGATGAACAATCAAACGGTTCAGGTCTATTTGTTCTTCTTTTCCAATCCCATTGCAACGCGGACACTTGCCCACTGCAGAGTTAAATGAAAACAGCGCACGAGAAAGCGCTATGTCTTTTTCTGTAGTTCCAGTTCGAGCGAATAATAAGCGTAGCAAATCATAGATATCAGACATAGTACCCACCGTAGAACGGGCGTGCATTCCCGTGGTGCGCTGCCCGATGGCTATTACTGGAGAAAGTCCTTCTATTTCATCTACATCTGGACGGTTCAGTTTTCCCATAAACTGCCGAGCAAAAGACGGCAAGGTTTCGAAATACCTGCGCTGGCCTTCCTTTGCTAGGATTTCAAACACCAAACTAGATTTCCCCGACCCAGATATTCCAGTCACCACTATAAATTGGTTATGCGGAATACGCAGTGAAATATTCTTCAGGTTGTTTGTTCGAGCACCCTTAATGACTATTTCTGGACGAGGCTTTGAGGTCATGCGGTGAAATTAATCAAATAAGGTTTGGGTGAGGATTAGAGAGTCTTTTTTGAAAGCCCAGAGAAGTAATTCTCTTCTGTTTGAAGTGAGCTCAAAGTGCTTTTCATAGGAAAAGGAAAAGCACAAATTAAAACCAATCAAATTCCTCTCATTGGAGGAGTGGATTGCTGAAACGTAAACGTCAGTAAAGAAAAATCACTGAAAGCAATTCGGGATGGTTGATGTGCAACAAGAATAAGGCGGGTAATTCTCCCACAAAAAGTGCGAAATTCTATTTTCACAACGTCAAGCTGCCAAAGTGTATTCACTCTGATCTGTCGCATTTCCACAAAACTGAAAATATAATTTGTTTTTTTATGGTTTCTTTTTTTGTTTCTCGGTCACTGAGCATTTTCAGTCGAAGGGTTGACGAGAAAAAATGATGGACAAGAAATACCACGAAGAATTAAGTAAATCAAGACAACTTAACTTAGCAGGATTGACTGCGCACTAGTAAATCAGTATATTTAATTTCTAAAATGAATCTGCACACGCTGGCCCAACCAAACTGTTAAATGCCTTCAAAAAATTAAAGTAAAGTCCTATGAATGAAGAAAATAAATCAGAAGAACACTACATCAACAGAAGCAATTGGCTGAGGGCAGCTGTCCTGGGTGCCAATGACGGAATTTTGTCTACTGCCAGTATAGCCATCGGAGTAGCAGCAGCAAGTGACGTAAGAGAGCCTATTGTTTTGGCAGCATTAGCAGGATTAGTAGCAGGCGCTTTATCCATGGCTGCCGGAGAGTATGTGTCTGTAAGCTCTCAAACAGATATAGAAAATGCAGATATTGAAAGAGAAAGAAAAGAACTGGAAGACACACCAGAAATAGAACTACTGGAATTAGCTGACATATACGAAAAAAGAGGTCTAACCAAAGAAACAGCCCTGGACGTAGCCACTCAATTATCTGAACAAAACGCCTTAGAGGCGCATAAAAGAGATGAGTTAGGCATAAATGAAATTAGTCAGGCCAACCCATTACAAGCTGCTGTGGCTTCTGTTGCTGCATTTACTTTTGGGGGAGCATTGCCTTTCCTTGTAGCTGTGTTTTTTCCAGTAAAACAGATGATTTATTACCAATATGGATTTGCGATTTTGTTTCTGGCTCTATTGGGAATATTGGCCGCTAAAGCGGGTGGCTCTAATATCGGACGAGCAATTATTCGAATCACTTTTTGGGGGACTATAGCTATGGGTCTTACAGCACTTGTAGGATACTTATTTGGCATAAGCACATGAAAACCGTAGCTTTACCTAAGTGTATTAAGAATCAAGTTAACGCATGTGCTTTAACTTCTTTCCAAAATCACTTATTAATTCAATGAGTATATTCACCTTTTTGAAATTTTCAAAAACGGGGAAAGTCAATTGATGTTGATCTTTAGTAATAAAAATAAATACTATATCTATGAAATATCTAATCATATTAGGAGCCTTTTGTTTAACTGCTATAAACTCAAATGCTCAAGGTTTTGAATGGGCAAAACACATTGGAGGACCCAGCAATGACCAAGCAAAATCTGTAGCCACAGATTCTGAGGGAAATGTTTATACCACAGGATACTTTCGAAACACTGTTGACTTTGACCCGGGGATTGGAACTTTTAACCTCACTTCTGCTGGAGGTTATGATATTTACATCTCTAAATTAGATGTTTCTGGATCTTTTGTATGGGCCAAACAACTTGGTGGAACATTCAATGATGAAGGGTTTTCTATTACTACCGATGCCTCGGGAAACATATATCTCACTGGGTACTTTCAAGGCACCGCAGATTTTGACCCTGGGACAGAAATAGTTAATCTTAATGCGAGTGGCAGTTATGACATATTTGTTTCTAAGCTAGATGCTTCAGGAAATTTTATTTGGGCTAAACAGCTAGGTGGGTCAGGAGTGGATTCTGGTTACTCAATTACCATTGACATAGGCGGAAACGTGTTAATTACAGGAAACTTCAGGAACACGGCAGACTTTGACCCCGGAGTAGAAACGTTTAATCTTACCTCAGTCGGGAATCGAGACATTTTCACTTGCAAGTTAGATGCTTCTGGGAATTTCATTTGGGCTAAGCAAACCGGAGGAATAAGCTTTGATAATGGTTTTTCTCTCACCACAGATATTTTCGGCAATGTGTTCACGACTGGCGGTTTTCAGGACACTGTAGATTTTGATCCTGGAGCTGGTGTTTCAGATCTTATTTCGGCCGGGCTTTTCGATATCTTTATTTCGAAACTTAATGCTGCAGGAGAATTTTTGTGGGCTAAACGAATAGGGGGAACAAGAACAGACAATGGCACATCTCTTACCACAGATGCAGCGGGAAACATCTATGCTACAGGATATTTTCGAGGTACTCTAGACTTTAATCCAGGAGCAGGCATATTTAATCTGATATCACCTGACGATAATGATATTTTTATTTTGAAACTAGATGCTTCAGGAGAGTTTGTTTGGGTTAAACAAATGGGTGGTACAGGCGATGACAGGGGATTCTCTATGGCAAGCGATGAACTTGGCAATATCTACACCACAGGAATGTTTAAAAATACCGCAGACTTTAATCCAGGAGATGGAAGCTTCAACCTTACGTCAAATGGAGATATTGACATCTTCATCTCTAAATTAGATGCCTCAGGAGAATTTGTTTGGGCGTTACAAATGGGCGGACCTGATAATGATTTCGGAAATGATATCACAGCCGATGAAACGGGTAATATATACACCACGGGAGTATTCGAGAACACTGTAGATTTTGACTCAGGAGCTGGAATCCTTAACCTCACTTCGGCTGGAGGAGATGATGCATTTATACACAAGCTCAATCAATGTCCAAGTGCGTCAAGCACTGATGTAATAATCACCTGTAATAGCTACAGTTGGTTAGATGGAAATTTATATTCTGAAAGCACAAATACTCCTACTTTCAATATTGAAGGTGGCGCGGCAAATGGGTGCGATAGTATAATCACCTTAAACTTAACCATTAACAACACTGCCACTAGTACAGACCTCATCGCGGCTTGTGGGTCCTATACATGGTTAGATGGAAATTTATATTCTGAAAGTACCAATACTCCTACTTTCAATATTGAGGGCGGTGCAGCAAATGGCTGCGATAGTTTGATCACTTTAAACTTAACCATTAACAACACTGCCAATGGTACAGACCTCATCACGGCTTGTGGTCCCTATACATGGCTAGATGGAAATTTATATTCTGAAAGCACAAATATTCCTACGTTTAACATCGAAGGCGGAGCGCTAAGTGGATGCGATAGTCTAGTCACTTTGAACTTAACCATTAACAACACTGCCACTGGTACAGACCTCATCACAGCTTGTGGATCCTATACATGGCTAGATGGAAATTTATATTCTGAAAGCACAAATATTCCCACGTTTAACATTGAAGGCGGAGCGCTAAGTGGATGCGATAGTCTAGTCACTTTGAACTTGACTATTAACAACACTGCCACTAGTACAGACCTCATCACGGCTTGCGATTCTCTTACTTGGTTAGATGGAAATTTATATTCTGAAAGCACAAATATTCCTACGTTTAACATTGAAGGCGGAGCGGTAAGTGGATGCGATAGTCTAGTCACTTTGAACTTAACCATCAACAACACTGCCACTAGTACAGACCTCATCACGGCTTGCGATTCCCTTACTTGGTTAGATGGAAATTTATATTCTGAAAGTACCAATACTCCTACTTTCAGTATTGAGGGTGGTGCAGCAAATGGGTGCGATAGTATAATCACTTTGGACTTGACTATTAATAGTGTTTCAGACTTGAGCACAACCACTACCGGTTCTACCATCAGTGCAAGCAATACTAATGCTACCTACCAATGGTTAGATTGCACAGATAGCTTTAGCCCTATTGATGGAGAAACTAACCTCTCTTTTACTGCTTCTATTACTGGTCTTTATGCTGTTGAATTGACAGAGAATGGTTGTATCAGTAATTCTGAATGTGTCAATATCATTGCAACCAGCATACTTGAAAATACTTTTGGCCAAGATTTTACGAGTTATCCAAACCCCACATCTGGACAAGTAGAAATTGTTTTAGGCAAACATTACGCTGATTTGAATGTCATTGTTCGAAATAACCTAGGTCAAGAGTTAATGCGTAAAACCTATGTATCAACCAATATGCTAAAGATTGACCTTGAATGGGGTTATGGCATTTACTTCATTGAAATTTCGGGGAGTAGTCACAGGACTATATTGAGAGTATTAAAACAATAAGTCTCTGATTTTAATTATTTACTTACGTAACATACTCAGCCTTATTGTGGTTTTGAGAAACAACCAAGTCTTACTTCCCTTATGCAGTATTACATATGACGACCTTAAACATCTATCTCTCATCTGCCTTAAATGCTCCTCTTCTGTGCAGTATCCACTGAGATTCATCTAATGGAGAAACTCCCTTAAATTCTCTCACTTTCTCTTCAGAAAAGCTGGTCTTCTCATAACCATCCAGAGTTAATTTTAATCTTCCTTTTCCAGAAGTAGTGGCATTAAATTTCACTCCATAATCCATGGCCTGCTCTACAGCAACTCTTCCTGCTATAGTAAAGAAATCTCCATCAAATACTGGAGCGTCTAGCTGAGCTTTCATCTGATTTAAATCACTAGAAACAGGGCCTAAAAACTCCTGATTGGCCTTTATTTGAAACGCATACATTGGTTCTAGAAGCTCTGTGCCTGCCAGTTCCAATCCTCGCATTATTCCCATTGGAGTAGCCAATAAAAAATCTCCAGGATTAGAGTGAACCGTATGCTCTGAACCTTCGATTAAGGTAATCTTCAAATCGGTAACTTCCCATCCTTTAATCCCTTGTTTTAAGGACCATGGAATAGCTCTTTTTACCTCGTTTATGTATTTCACACTGATGTCTGAAGTCCTCACTTTAGACTCGAAAATCACTCCGCTTCCCGCAGGTGCTGGCTCTATTAAAAAGGTCATTATAGCCCAACAGGGCTTAGGCATCCAGTAGCGCACATATCCCTCAGCAGATTTCTTAGGGGTTTCTTTATAAATAACTTTAGGCCGTAGAAATGTGGTTTCTATTCCATACCGCGTAGCTATGGTTTCTTTCAGCACCTCTGTCTGAATAGGACCTAGAATTTTTAGATGGAACTCTCTCTCTTCTTTAAACCACCTGAAATCTAACACTGGGTCTTCCATAAAAAGAACTTCCAAGGCCTCTCCTAATTTCTGATAATCCTTATCCTCTTCTGCCACGGCCTGAGTACTTAACACAGGTTTAGAAATAGAAGAAAAACCAGAAAGGAATTCCTTTCTTCCTAAAACGTCTTCTGCCTGAATTAAGTCAGAACTAGTTATCATTCCTATCTCACCCTTGGAGAGCTGTTCTACCTGCGCTGCACTCCCTAAAACGCGCCTATAAATTTGATTTATTTTAATGTCTTTCTGTAGTTTTTGTGACCAAATAACATCCTTGCTTTTTAAGGTTCCTCCGTACGACTTCACATGTGCCAAGCGGCCTAATTTCTCTTCAAACTCCACTTTAAATACTTTAGCTGAGCTCTCTGTTTCTATCTCAGAATTAGGAATGAGGTATTCTTTTAGTTGGCCCAGTAATTCATCTACTCCTAAGTCTAGCTTGGCACTACCGAAGATTAACCCTATTAAACTTCTGTTTTTCACCTGAACCATAGCCTTTGAAAGCACCTCTTCCAAGTTATAATCGTTCCCTTCTAAATACTGCTCTAAAAAATGCTCGTCTAATTCTGCCAAATTCTCCAACGACTTAGTTATAATTGAAGAAGAAGTAAAGGATAAGGAATCTTTAAAAGGAATGACTTTTGGTTTTTCAGGGATACTGTTATCACCCATATTTAGAGCGAATAATTTAGCGCCCAAGTCCTTTTCGAAATCTTTAAACACTTGTTCTAAGTCTGCTCCTGGTCTATCTATTTTATTCATAAACACCAGCACTGGTAGATTTCTTTCTTTTATGCTTTCCCATAAGTTTAGCGTATGGGCTTGAACTCCTTCTTTGGCTGAAACTACTAAGATTATTAAATCTAAAACAGACAGTGCTCTATCTACCTCAGCAGAAAAATCTATATGCCCAGGAGTATCTACTAGATTAATATGGGTTCCTTTCCACTCGAAATCTACTGTGGCTGTTTTTATAGAAATCCCCCTATTTCTTTCCATAGCTAAGCCATCGGTAATAGCAGAACCTTTATCCACACTTCCCTGCGCCTGTGTAGCACCAGACTTATAAAGCAGGCATTCTGTAAGTGACGTTTTACCCGCATCTACATGGGCTAAAACTCCTATGGTTATAATATCCTTCTCGACCATCGGCCCGAAAAATAGGCAATTACATCGCGCCCACAATTTTCTAACTCTATAAACACGAGCAGGAGCTAGAAGTCTTTGACTACACCATTCCTCAGGCATGTGAAAAGAATAAAACACCCCCAAGTAAAAACACTATTAGCTTTTCCCAAGAAGGATTAAAAGAGGAAAAGGGTTACCTTTTTAATTCTTAACCTATATCAATTTATAGGATGAAGATTTTATAGAACTTTGCAACGCAAATAAAAAAAATCATACAACATGAAAAAAGTAATATTAGGTCTTATAGCTGTAGCAGCTATTAGTTTTTCTTTCTCATCTGGAATTTTAGAGGGCGAAAAGCAAGTGAAAACAAGTAAGGTAGTTTGGAAGGGATATAAAGTATTAGGGTCTCATGAAGGAACCGTGGATCTTAAGTCAGGATTTTTATCATTCGATAATGAGGTTTTAACTGGTGGCGAATTCGTTTTAGATTTAACCAGCATCTCATGTACAGATCTAGAGGGCGAATACAAAGGTAAATTAGACGGGCACTTAAAGTCTGAAGATTTCTTCGGAGTGGAGACTTATCCTACTGCCACGCTTAACATGACAACAGTAAAAAGCTCAGGGAAAAATTCTTACACTGTTACTGCAGATCTTACTATGAAAGATGTAACTAAGGAAATCGCATTTGAGGCTTCTATTTACGGAAATAAGGCTTCTGCCAGCTTAAAAATAGATAGAACAGAGTTCAATGTAAAGTATGGCTCTGAAAGTTTCTTTGGTGAGCTTAAGGACAATGCCATCTATGACGAATTTGATATAGTGATCGATTTAGAATTTTAGTTTCACTAATTTTTTTTTATTAGGTGGTTCTTCTTAACGAGAGGAGCCACCTTTTTTTATTTCATTAATTTTAGTGCTTGGCTAAAGAGGTAACCGTATAATAAATGTACTCCCTTCATTTAAAACCGACTCCACGCTAATTTCTGCTTTATACTTTTGAAGGATCTTCTTACACAGACTTAACCCTAAACCTGTTCCCTCAAATTCATTTCTAGAGTGTAGTCTCTTAAAAAGGGAGAAAATGTGTGAGAAGTATTCTTTTTTGATTCCTATTCCATTATCCTTAAAATAGATGTAGAGGCTCTCTTCACTCTTCTTATATGAGATCTCTACAGTCGGGGTCTCGCTCCTATTATATTTTAAGCCGTTCTGAATAACATTTTGAAACACGAGAAGCATATCGGAAGGACTACACATATAATCGGGGAGGCTCTGACATTTAATCTTCCCGTTTACCCCTTCTATTTCGGTTTTTAAAAGCAGCTCCACTTTTCCTACTATAGCCATCAGACTTACTAGCTCTTGATTCGTATTGGATGGGTTATCAATACTAGAAAAATCTCTCATATCCTCAATAAGGTCTGACATCTGAAGAGAATTCACCAAAACGAAATCCAAATTTTTCTGCAGCTCAGCGTAATTCTGATTTTTTAAGTTTTTCTCCATCAAGTTGGAGAAATTCAAAACATTCCTTACGGGTGATTTTAAGTCATGAGAAGCTATCCTAGAAAACATCTCTAACTCTTCGTTTTTTTCCTTTAAAAGCACTTCCTGGGAGACAGACAAATTACTGTACTTAGTATTTTCAATTAGAACTCTAAACGTAATCACTAAACCTGCCAGTAAGGATACTCCAAAATAAAAAAAAGGTGCAGGTGCCAATATTGATTCTTTTAACGGAGGTGTTATATTAGACAGGGCAATAGCCGTTATCATGTAGGTTATGGCTATAAACACACACAGAACAATTGCAGGTTTCTTACTAAATAAAAAGACACTAAGAATGCTCAACAACAAGTAATTACCCTCTGTCCTAACACCCCACCCTTGGAGTAAGTGAACTAGGACCAATCCGACTAATGGAAATAAAATTGTAATTATCCTAGCCGCTGTATATTTTTTAAACCCGTTTAATATTAGTGGGCATATAAAAACGAGAACCCAAGATGTAGTGATATAGTACGCCAAAGAAAGTCGAGGTCCTATAGTGTTATAAAACAGATAAGCGATTAACGAGACTATAAAAATTATTAAAACTAAATTATTAGATTCTGTTCTGAGTTTCTCAGAAAAAGAGAGGTCTTCAGTTACCCCTAAATTTAACAGTGATTTGTATTTTTTTATTAAACTATTAATCATTTAAAAGGTTTAGCTCTACAGAAGCACCTACAATGTCGCGTTTAACATTCAAAGAGACACTCCACATAATTAAACTTTTAGCGTGTTCATATATGATAAATAAAATTAGTGTAATTTAGTCAGTGTATTTTTGACACTAACTTTATAATTAATTTGGTTCATTTCTAGTAATGAAAAACAACTTTATCGCAGTAAAACTAGCGCTTACCCTCTTAATAGCACTGCTTGGTAATGAAGGCCTAAGCCAATATACCGCTAGCACATGTCAATCTACAAATGAAGCCTTAATTGGTACTGACAGAAATGACTGGGCACATAATAATTTAGATGTTGTAAATGAAGGTTACCTTCATAATTTTATTTCTCCAGAATTACCCTGTGGATTAGAAAATGCTCAGCTAACATCTGTGGTTGCTAATATTGAGATTATTTCTATAAACAACTCAACTAATTGTAATGGAGTTCCCATTTTTGGGAATATTCTATTAAACTGTGTACTTTCCACATCTTCCATTTGTCCTATAGAACAAGATGTGCTTTCTGCAGGCTGTGCTTTTGGTCAAGGAGTGATCACTACTGGTAATTATTCTCTTAACCTTTCAGGATGTGGAGTAAACCCGAATGTTAGCTCAATAATAGGTGTTGACATTATACCTGCTACTGAAATATTGGCTTCATGTCCTTCTAATGGTGCGGCTATTTCTCAGGGATTAATCTCTATTCAATATACTATTTGCTTGGATTACACTTATAATATGAATGGTCCTGTAGCTTGTGCGAGCTCTATAGTTCTTCCATGTAATGATGGTGACGACTGTACTTTAAATGATATGATGACCGTAGATGAATGTGATAATTCAATCGTTTGCGTGCCTTGTGCAGGACAATTAACAGGTGACTGTAATAATACTGTAGTAATTCTATGTGATGATGGAAACCCATGTACAGTCGATGATCAAGAAACAGTTTCTGCCTGTGACAATACTTTTGTTTGTATTCCATGCGCAGGAACATTTCAAGCTGACTGTAATGATACTATTGCTCTTCCCTGTGATGATGGAAACCCATGTACTGAAAATGATTTGGAGACAGTTTCTGCTTGTGACAATGACATCATTTGTGTGCCTTGTGCCGGAATAGAAGCTCAGACATGTACAAATACAATTTCACTTCCTTGTGATGACAATGATTTTTGCACCGCTGATGATCTAATCTGGGTAGATGCATGTGATAACGATATTATTTGTATCCCATGTGCTGGAGTGGTAACTCCTACCTGTGACAATGTGGTCATTCTGCCCTGTGATGACAATGACTCGTGCACGGTAAACGATGAAGTGACAGTGGCTGTCTGTGACAATAGTTTTATATGCATCCCTTGTGAAGGAACTATAGCTGCAGACTGCACTAATAACCTAGAACTGGCGTGTGATGATGGACTTTTATGCACCATAGATGACGTGGTTATCGTTTCTGCCTGTGATACTGATTTAGTTTGTATTCCATGCAGCGGAGTTCAGGTAACTCAATGTGATTTAACTATCTCACTTCCTTGTGATGATGGAGATCCATGTACAGAAAATGACGTAGAAATAATAGATGCTTGCTTTAATTCTGATATTTGTATTCCGTGCACTGGAACTCCCGTTTTTCCAGATGTATGTAATGATTTCGACTGTACAAATGGAATAGAGTTTTGGAACGATGAACTATGTGAATGTGATGTTGAGCTAACGATTTTAGGCTGCACTGATGTCAACTCCTGTAATTATGACTCTGAGGCCAACTGTGACTCTGAGTGTGACTATAGCTGCTTAGATTGTAGAGGTGTTCCTTTCGGAACATGGACGGAAGACAATTGTGGTATATGCCTTTCTCCTGAAGATGAAATCAGAGATCTAACTTGTTTAGCTGGTCCTTTTATTCCTAATTCATTTACTCCAAATAATGATGGTGTAAATGACTATTTCAATGTGTCTACTGCACGGCCATTTGCTCATTTTGAGTTAACTATCTTAGACAAATGGGGCCAAATAGTATTCCAGTCATCTGATTCAGAGTTTAGATGGTTAGGGAATAAAAATAATGGCGATCACTACTTACCCTCAGATATTTATACTTACAAATTAATCTACAGTTTTAAAGACTCTCAAAAGGAATCTGTGACAGCTCATGTGGCTCTTATTCGATAATTGAAAGTCTTAAACATTTGATTTATTCCTGAAGTTAATTGTTCATTCCAATCGTATCTTGGCTAAAAAACTTAGCATGGACTTATTAGCTATTGGTTATCTATCTCTTACGCTTTTCACCTTGGTTTTCCTTTTAAAAATAGGCAAACTAGCTATTGTCAACTCTTCGTCAAATCACACAAATAAATTTGCTTTTTTACTGATTGGACTAATTTCATGGCAGGTCTTTATCTATTTAGTTTCCAAATCAGGGTTTACTGCCAACTTAGATTTCCCTCCAAGGTTTGCGCTGATGTTCATTCTTCCTTCCTTCATTTTTACTGGAGTTTTTCTACTTAAAAACAGAAATAGCAAATGGATAATGGAAATCCCTGCTAGTTGGATAGTCTACTTTCAGTCCTTCAGAATACTGGTTGAATCTCTTTTCATTCTTTCCGTAACAAAAGGGATTTTACATGAAGAAGTCACCCTAAATGGATATAACTACGATATGATTTTTGCCATGACAGCTCCAATCGTAGCCTATTTGGTGTTTTCAAAAAAGCTCTTTTCTCTCAAAACTTTAATGTTCTGGAATTACGCAGGATTAGCCGTCATAGCCAGTATAATCTTCTTATTTCTGTCTACTATATACAAACCCGAATGGTACGGAAGCGACACTGCTATGCTTCCTATGGAGGCTCTTAAATATCCTTATGTATTAATAGCTGGATTTTTGATGCCGGTGGCTGTGTTCCTTCATGTTCTGTCGATTCTTCAAATTAGAAGGTTTCTTAACCGCTAACCTTATTTTATATTTTATTACGCTCGCTAAAGTTATAGGATTTGATAGCTCTATTATCCAAGGATGGCGTGGAGGAACCAGAGTGGTGAAGGGAAGCGAAGGGAAGAACAATGAAATTTATACGTCTATAGAAGTAGGTTTTACATCTCATATTTCCCTGCCCAGTTTACAAAAGGTAGAATGGATCAAGGAGGATAACAAAAAAATAGGTTTTTCATATTACTAATTCTAATTCAGTAAATGAAGGATTGCTGGAAGGAATGCAGAAGTAGTTCTTCTAACTAAGACTCTATATCAAATCTATTTCTTTTAAACTTTCAATCTTGTTTCTTTCTAAGAATGCGTCTATAGTTTCGAAGTGCTCAATAACTCGTTTGTTTTTAAACTCAAATACTTTTTGAGATAAGCCCATTAAAAAATCTCTATCATGAGAAACTAGAATTAACGTTCCATCAAAATTGGTTAACGCCTCTTTGAGCACATCTTTAGATTTAATATCTAAGTGATTCGTAGGCTCATCTAAGATTAACACATTCACTGGTTCTAATAAAAGCTTTACCATAGCCAATCTGGTCTTTTCTCCTCCTGAAAGTACACTCACTTTCTTTTCTACATCGTCTCCGCTAAACATAAATCTACCCAAAATACTCTTAATCTGAGTTCTGGCGTCTCCTTTAGCTGCTAGATCCACTGTTTGAAAAACAGTTAACTCTGGATCTAAAAGTGAAGCTTGATTCTGAGCGAAATATCCAACTTTGGCGTTATGTCCTAATTCACATATTCCTTCGAAATCGATTTCTCCCATTAAGGCTTTAATCATAGTGGACTTTCCTTCTCCATTTCTTCCTACGAAGGAAACTTTCTCTCCTCTAGCTATAGACATATTAGCATCACTAAAGACGGTAAGGTCTCCATATGACTTAGACATTCCACTCACTTTTACAGGGAAATCTCCTGAACGCTGAGATGCAGGAAAACGTAATTTCAATGAAGAATTATCTACCTCATCTATTTCTATTGGAACCAGTTTCTCTAGCATACGTTCTCTTGAAGAAACCTGGTTAGTCTTAGAATAAGTTCCTTTAAATCGTTCTATAAAAACCATGTTATCGGCTATGATTTTCTGCTGCTCTTGGTATGCCTTTAATTGATGAGTTCTTCTATCTGCTCTAAGTGTGAGGTAGTGACTATAATTAGCCTTGTAGTCATAAATCCTACCCATAGTTACTTCTATAGTTCTATTGGTAACGTTGTCTATAAAAGCCTTATCGTGAGAAATAACTACTACTGCTTTAGCTTTATTAATCAGAAAATCTTCTAGCCAGATCACAGATTCTATATCCACGTGATTCGTAGGTTCATCTAGTAAAATTAAATCTGGTTTTTTAAGAAGGATTTTTACCAGTTCTATTCTCATTCTCCACCCTCCACTAAACTCACTAGTCTGCCTGTGAAAATCTTCTCTTTTAAATCCTAACCCCTGTAATGCTTTTTCTACTTCTGCATCGTAATTAATCTCTTCTATCGAATAAAACTGCTCTCCTAAGTCTGAAACTTTCTCTATGATTTTCATGTACTCCTCAGACTCATAATCTGTTCTAGTTTCCAATTCCTTATTTAACCTGTCCATCTCGGTTTTCATGTTAAATACTAGATCGAATGCCTTAGAAGCTTCCTCGAATACTGTGCAATCGTCTTCAGTGAGCAAGTGCTGTGGAAGGTATGCTATAACAGCGTCTTTAGGGGCTCTTACGTTTCCTCTGTTGGCAGACTGAACACCTGCTATGATCTTCATCAAAGTTGATTTTCCTGCTCCATTTTTTCCCATCAATGCTATCTTATCATTCTCATTAATAGAGAACGTTACATCACTAAATAGTGGTTGACCACTAAATTCTACCGCCAAGGCATCTACTGAAATCATATCGAAAAATTTAAGTTGGCAAAGCTATGAAAATGAACATGCCAAAATCCTGTATATTTCAGCCGTGAAATTTTTTTTCTTTATACTTACATTCCTTTGTGCTATTTGTTCGTCTGGCCAAAACTCTGTGGACTTGGTGAACATGTACTGGAGAAGCTCCCCGTTTAATAAGACAGAGAATTCAGCGTTGCAACGCCACTTAAACACTTTCTCTGCAGACGCCAAGCTCCCACTAGTACTGAACGATTCGAATATTTTAATTATAGGTCTAGGATACCAGAAGAGTTCGATCACTGATTCTGAGTCTTTCTCTACTAAAAACGGACTGAATTATTACTCGTCTATGCTTCAATTGGGCTGGGAGCATAAATGGAATAAAAAATCGAAAATGCTCTTAATGGGCATGACTCGACTAAATAGTTATGAGAGCAAACTAACTTTAGATAATCTGCAGCAAGCTTGGCTGGCATTGGGGACTACCAAAAAAACGGGACATTTTGAGTGGAAGTATGGAGTTTACTATAACGCTGAATTTTTCGGTCCTATGTTCGTCCCTCTTTTTGGATTTAAATGGACTCCTTCTCCTAAATGGATGCTGACTTTAGTAGCTCCAGTGAACATTGAGATCGCCTATAAACCAAAACAAAAGTTAAGACTAGGGCTCAAGTATGAAGGCCTAAACGCGTCATACGCCATGAAACCGGAAGACTCTTTAAACGATGTTTATTTGGATAAAGCTGATAATAATATTTGGCTTTTCACCGAGCTAGAGTGTGCTAAACACATTTGGGTTCACTTTAAAGTTGGTCATTCTATACTTAGAAAATATGCCACTTATAGTTCTGATGATAAAATGGACTTGAAAATTAGTGCTGTATCAATTGGAGATGACAGAACCCAAACCGCTCCTATATTAGAAAATGGTCTGTCATTAGAATTAAGATTGATTTATAGGCTTCCTCTTTAATTTTTTAATGACTTTTGACATCCAGAAAAAAAAGCATGACTTTAGATTTTTTAGAGAACGTAAATGAATTCGGTGAAAGTGTAGTTCGCCTTTATAATTCTAATATGGCTGAGGCCATAGCGTTTAAAGCTGCTCTAGACTTCATAGTTATTCAGGAGAAAAAAGCATTTAATGTCTCTAAACTTTCCTTTGTAGAGAGCAGAAACTGTGAACTTTCTCTCCATATTAATGATGAAGATATAGGAATTCAGACCTTAGATAACCATAAATTTTTCTGCTGTATGACCTTAGATGGCTTTAAAGCTATTAGTGAAATGCTAGTCCCTTACACAGAAAGAGAGACTAAGGGATATAAGATTCTTTATGATGTGGATACTCCTATAGACTTTCTTTTCGCTCCAGGGGGGACTTGGTAATTATTTCTCACTGTGCTATTAATTAATTAGAGTACTTTTGTGCGCTCAATTTTAAAACAGCCTACAGTGAAACGAATTAATGATTACAAGAAACTTTTTCAAGTAGAAAATGAAATCGACTTAAAGGAGTTAAAAAAGAGTTATCGCTCACTTGTAAAAGAATGGCATCCTGATAAATTCTCTCAAGATGATCCTAAGGCAGCAGAAGCTGAAGTAAAAAGTACCGAAATAATAGACGGTTACCACTTTCTAGTTAGCATAGCTCCCGAAACTAAAGAAGCCAATCTAGAGGAGTACACTAAAACTTTAGGGAGTTCAGGTATTTCTGATTTTCAGCATAAGAGACAGGTATTGGAAGTTACTTTCTTAGACGGAACTACTTATGAGTACTTCGGTGTTTCTTCTAAATTATATGGTAAAATGGTGAACTCTGATAAAATATTCAGATTCGCTAAGAGAAATATCTTTAACTCTCACTTATACCGCAAATCTAAAAGAGACAACGTAATGGTATAGCAAAAAATATTAACGCATAAAAAAGCCCCGATTCTTTAAAGGAATCGGGGCTTTTTTTATCTGAGTTTTTTACTATTCTATAATAATTTTCTCTGTAGCTATTTTACCATTTTCTATTAAGGTAAACGTATACATTCCTGGGGCAAAATCATTTAAGCTGATTACACCTTGGTGAGAGCCAACTTGACTTTCTAAACGGTCGGTATAAACTTCTCTTCCATTAACGTCTGTAAGTGAGATGAACATTTTTCCTGCGTTTATAGCATTGTATTCATATCTGATTTCAGTAGTAGCTGGGTTAGGATAGATAGAAAATGAAGAGATAGCTTCGAAATCTTCTATTCCTGAAATAGTAATTACTACTGGCACTAAATCTGAATAACAAGTGGTAGGTGCTGTAGACACATTCCAATCATAGAAGAAATAGTAATACGTAAATTCGTTTGTACCATCTACTGTAGAACCAGTAATAGACCCTAAATCTCCTAAGCCATAAGGATAATCGACTCCTGAACCTGCCGCATCTCTCCATAACTGAGGATTATTCTCATCAGTAATTAAGATATAATCTTCACCAGCAGGAACGAAGAAATCTAATTCTACTACAGACTCTCCATCTGGAATATTGAATTCCTCAGACTCTACTACTTGAAATGAGCTATTGTATAATACAATGGTTCTATTTCCACTTCCTCCTGCATATACTTTAACATTATCAATAATCATGTCTTCATCTGCAGTGAAAACTAATCCATTATCACTGTTGTTATGGTATTGTCCCGGCTCTGAAGTAGTTTCTTTTCCTCCATTGGCAGATTCTACATTTCCGTAGATTTCCTGGTTAGCTACATAAACAGTAGTGTTAGAAGTTACATCGATAGAAATAGGACTTCCTGTTCCTATTTCGTTTTCACCTGCGGCATCACCAAACCATATTAAATCACCTCCAGTAGCGGTTAATTCTATTTGCCCTGCTACTACCGACACATCCTCCGCAGTAGGATCACTATCAGGACTATCGTAGATAGTTACGTCTATAGTATTACTCTCTACTTCTCCACCACATGTCTCTAACATTACTGAATAAGCACCAGACTCAGTAACCTCTATGGTCTGTGTCTCTGCATCATTACTCCAAGCGAAGCTAGCTGCATTTGGTGCAGAAAGCGTCACACTCTCTCCTTCACACACTTCAATATTTCCTGAAGAAGTAATCACTGGAATTACCTCCTCTTCTTCACCAACACAAACGGTGTTAGAAAGAGATGCACAGCCATTAGCATCTACAACCACCGCAGAATAATTACCTGTAGTAGATACTTCTATAGAAGTAGATACCATTCCGTTATTCCATAAAATTATTCCTGAAGCATCTACAGACACTGTAGATGTTTCACCAGCACATAATAAAGTAGATGTAGCGGAAGCCGTTACAGAAGTTGTGTTGCAATCAGTTTCTTCCACAAAATGATATTCTCCAATCGGAGCAGCTTCTATGACAGTTACATTTCCTGCAGGCCACTTAATCACAGCATAATCTACGGAAGTAAACGTACCCAAACCAAAATGAACTTGATTCGAATTAGTAATCCCGTAGCTCTCACCTGATCTTACCTCTCTAATCTGCGTGCCGAAATCTCCATAAATCTGAACCTTGGCACCTACTGCGTCTCTATTACTTTCTACACCTTCTAAATCAAATCCGATCCAGTTATTATCTCCTCCATTATTCAACCAAAGTTTATCTTCATGATCGTAATCTGGGTTTACATAAGTGTCTCCGTAACTAGCGTAAACATCTAAGTATCCATCATTGTTTAAATCACCTATTCCGAAAGAATGTAATGCATCATCTCCTGGTAAAATAGAATTGATATTTAAATCTGTAAACGTGTTATCACCATTATTTCTATAAAATCCTGGTGCTCCTCCTGAGGTTAATAAATCTACATAACCATCATTATCGAAATCTACCATTTTAGCTTGTAAAAAGAATCCTTCTATGTCTATCCCTGAACCAGCACTTATGTCTGTGAAATATCCTTTTCCGTCATTTTCTAATAACATCATGTTTGTACTATGATTAGTTAACAAACAATCAAAATCTCCATCATTATCAGTGTCTGCAAAATCAACAGTCCATGACTGCTCGTAAACCACAAGGCCTCTGTCTAAGGCTTCATCAGAATAATTATTATTCCCATCATTTATGAATGCTGCATTTATTCTTCTAGGATCCGTAGGATTACTTACGAACTGACGACACTTAGCGATGAATAAGTCCAAATCGTTATCGTTATCGTAATCTGACCATACACTCCCATAATTTCCTGAGTTATCTGATGTCGGAGTAGTAGCCATGTCTATCAAGTCATTTGCTAACTCTAAAGAACCACTTCCATTATTACTCCAAATATTAGATTCTGCATCATCATGACAGGCAAATGCATCTAACCAGCCATCATTATTGATATCAGCTATGTTCGCACATTGCATAAACATCGCCTGGTTTAGCTCTATTAATTCATGGTTATCTGGATCAGTAATCTGACAGTAATGAACTCCATCATAAGACCCTCCTGCGAAAACATCTTTATGCCCATCATTATTAATATCCGCTACTGCCATTCCCCACTGATTATTACCGCTGATAGTACCAAATGACTTCATTGTAAGGCCTGGAACACCATCTAAGTTTTGATAGAAGATTACTATATCTAAACTTCCGTCCAAGGTTAGAATATCATCATATCCATCTCCGTTCATATCTGTAACAGCTACGCACCCTCCACTGTATAAATCCTGGGGTAAATCTGAACTCGAATCTGTGAATGACTGACCAACTGAAGAGCCAACACTCAACAGGGTAACTGCCATAAAAAATAAAATTTTTCTCATTGATTTGTTTTTTTCGGTTTATTCTTTAAAGGGTTAAAATTAATAAACATAAACTTATCCCTATCACTAAATACAAACTTTTCAGCGCATTCCCTACCTATCTGTAATATCAGAATTAAGCGTAAAAGCTTCATTGCCTAACACTATAGGATTGTCTGGTGAGATTCTATTAAACTCGGGGCCATTTTCAAGTTTAAGAACTCCTCTTGGACATACAGCAGCACACACACCACAACCTACACAACTAGAACGAACAATGTTTTGTCCTTTCTGAGCATAAGCCCTCACGTCTATCCCTTGTTCACAGTAAGTAGAACAATTCCCACAGGAAATACACTGACCTCCATTGGTAGTAATTCTAAACCTCGACTTGAACCTCTGAACTAGTCCCATATATGCCGCTAATGGACAACCGAACCTGCACCAAACTCTATTCCCGAAAATCGGGTAGAATCCAGTCCCTATAACTCCCGAGAAAATAGAACCTATAAGAAAGCCATACCAAGACCGAATAGTGTCTGAAGATATTCCCAGAAGGGTCACCTTATCGTTATAATCCATATCTGGATGATAGACCTGCTGATAACTGGTGTACCCAGTCCATATAGTCATAAAAACAGCGAAAAGAAGAACGAAATGAATGATATATCGCTCAAATTTCCAAGCTTTTACGGTCTTATCTGAGTGCTGCCTGTAAGGGTCTCCCAAAGTTTCTGCCAAACCTCCACATCCACAAACCCATGAGCAATACCACCTTTTACCATAGAAATAGACCATTACGGGTATGATGACTAGAGAAAGTGAAATCCCCCACACAAACACAAATTTCCCGAAATGTCCGTTCGCAAGAAGATTGGTGACATTCCAATCAAAAAGAAAATCATAATCTAACGGCCAAGCACTTTTTAAATCTACTCCGGGTAAACCGAACATTGGAAGAATCTCTACAAGTAAGAAAGCAAAAACAACTTGGAAGAAAACAACTGATATCGTTCGTACTATCTGATACTTATTATGACGGTATTTAACTATCATTCTTATCCCCATAATACTCATGGCTGTGCAGTAGAGAAGGCCATAGAGAAACCATTGCGAAGCGCCACCACCACCAAAAACATCTTTAACAGGGTCTACAATGTACGTCCAATTAATAATCACTGAGGGGAAAAAGTATAAGCCTATGTAGAATAAAACTAGAAAAGAGAAGGTGACCCATGCTATCCATCCTTTGCTAGTATTGTTCTCAAAATAAATTCCTGTATTCTTTATTCCTGCCGGCCCTAATACTTTTAAGTTGATGAGTATAAAAATCAAAGATGCTATGCTAGCTAATCCAAAAGTGAGGAACAGCCACAGCCCTTTATTCTCATGAACATGTCCGTTTCCTGAAGGTTTCATCAGATCATAGGCAAAATCTCTATAATTACCTTTAGCTATATTCTGGCGCTCATCATTGGATTTATCCCATGCTTTGTTCGATCGATGTTCAGCCACATTAGCCTCATGAATAGCATTGGATTCGATAAAGACTGATCGAATTTTCCCTGTAGCAGAAAATGAATTAGAAAACTCTACCCCTGCCACCTCATTTAACAACCGCTCTTTTAAAATTTCAGACTTCATGCCTTTGGAGTCCAAATGAGAACTTATAGTTTCATTGCTCACTTGAAATCCGCTGATGAATAAACTAGAAACAAATGCCACCATAGTGATAGCAAAAAGCGTTATTGCTATTAGCTGTATTTTTTTCATTTAGAGAGTCTTAAAATTCGTTTCCAACTTTTCTTTTTTAACTGTACCTTATATTTCGTTTGAGAATTAAATGCAGCTACTATTTCTGGCTCATGTAGCGTATAAAATTCAGGGTCAAAATTGGCATCTGCCAAATGTGAAATGACATAATCTATGCTGCGCTCATGATTCAATTGATCATTAATGACTTCATGCCTCATTCTTATTCCAAATGTATTTAAACCTAAGAACTTACCCGTAGACTCTTCATACACGAAATGCATGCACATTTTACCTTTTTCATGCTCCCAGTAAAAGCTTTTTTCTCCCTCACTATTATTAGCAAAAACCCAACCATACGTTTGGTATTCTATATCGAAAAACTTGGCACTATTAAACCAATGTCCCGGATTGTACTTGGTCTTTTCACCGCATAAAGTAGCCGCTAAGGTTTCTCCCATAATCCTTCCAGTATACCATACCTGCTCCATATTTCTTCTTCCTACTACTGGCTCATCGAACTGAGCACAGTCACCTATGGCATATACACCTTTCTGATTGGTTTCGAAGTATTGGTTAATTATTATACCGCGTTGCAACGCTAGGTCTCCTCCTTTCAAAAACTCAACATTAGGACTTACTCCTGCTGTTAAACCTACTAGCTCGCAGTCAATCCTCTCTCCAGATTTAGTCATTATATGACTTACTTTCCCGTCTTCTCCAGCATGAATAACATCTAACTCTGACTCTAACTTTAAGTCTATATGGTGTTCAATGATGTGCCTTTTGACCAACTCCCCTTCTCCTTTGGGAAGAACATTACCCCAGAATTTATTTTCTCTTACTAAGAATGTTACTTTAATATTTCTAGTAACCAACATCTCTGCAAGCTCTACTCCTATTAATCCTCCGCCTACTATCACCGCCCTTTTTACACGCTGCTTATTTTCAGGTGTTCCGTATGGATGTGTGTTTTGTTCTAACAGCTCTAAGTCTTGATAACTATATAATCCCTGAACACCAGGCAAGTCTTGTCCTGTCCATCCAAATTTATTTGGCTTACTTCCAACAGCCAAAACCAACTTATCATACGACACGTCTTCTCCCGATCTTATCTTCAGCGTTTTAGTTCCGTAACTTATGTCTTCTACAAAACCATGAACTAAATCTATCCTATTCTTTTCCCAGAAGTGATCTTCATAGGGCTTAGTGTGCTCAAACTTCATGTGTCCCATGTATACATACATGAGGGCTGTTCGGGAGAAAAAGTGCTTAGTTTCTCCGCTTATAATCGTGATTTTAGAATCACTACGTTTTCTAATATGCCTAGCGCAGGTTACTCCACTAATACCATTTCCTATAATGACTATGTGTTCTTGCATGAAAATGTGTTTGCGACTTTAATAAATGGAAACTTAGTTCTTTTTATTAGTGTGTACAAGCTGAAATTTCGCCTATTGATGTCGTTCTTTAATTCCTAACTTTGCACCGCAGTGAATCAATACGGAAAAATAGCATATCATACGTTAGGGTGTAAACTCAACTTTAGTGAAACCTCCACTATAGCCAAGGAACTTACCGAGGCTGGTTATGCTCGGGTAAACTTCGATGACACGCCAGATGTTTATGTTATAAACACATGCTCAGTAACTGACCATGCAGATAAGAAGTGTAGGAATATCGTAAGAAGGGCATTAGCTATAAACCCAAAGGCTTTTATAGCTGTAATAGGGTGTTATGCTCAACTTAAACCGAAAGAAATAGCCGACATACCTGGTGTAGATGTAGTTTTAGGAGCTAATGAGAAATTTAATGTTCAGGAGTACTTGAAGAACATAGAAAAAAGACAGCACGGAGAATTTCATGTAGAGGCTATTAAACAAACCAAAGATTTTATTGCGTCATTCTCTGAGGGAGATAGGACGAGATGTTTTTTGAAAGTTCAGGATGGATGTAACTACTTCTGCTCATTCTGCACGATTCCTTTAGCTAGAGGGAAAAGCAGAAGTTCTAGCGTAGCCAAAACTATGGTAGAGGCCAACAAAGCTGCTCAAACAGACGCGAAAGAAATAGTTCTAACAGGAGTAAACATAGGAGATTTCGGAACGGCTAACGGTGAAAATTTCCTTGAACTAATCACTGAACTAGATACCCTAAAGGGAATAGAAAGACTCAGAATCTCGAGCATAGAGCCTAACTTACTGAGTGATGAGATTATAAAATTCTGTGCATCATCAGATAAGTTCGTTCCTCATTTTCATATCCCACTTCAGAGTGGCTCTGACACTATTCTTACCTCTATGAGAAGAAGGTATAAGACAGGTCTTTATAACAACAGAATTCAGCTCATTAAGGAGCTAATGCCTGAATGCAGTATAGGTGTGGATGTAATCGTAGGCTTCCCAGGAGAAACAGATGAAGAGTTCGAAAAAACTTTTGATTTTTTACATTCTCTTCCTATCAGCTATTTACACGTATTCAGTTATTCAGAACGACCTAACACGACCGCTGTAAGAAAAACTGATGTCGTTCCTAAGGCAATCAGACTAGAGAGAAGTAAAAGGTTAAGAATATTATCTAGCAAGAAACAGCGGGCTTTTTATCAGAAATTCGAATCTAAGGAGTTTAAGGTTCTCTTCGAGTCTGATAATCATGATGGATTTATCAGAGGGTTTACAGAAAACTATTTAAAAGTTCAAATACCCTATTCTGAAAAATTAGTGAACCAAATTATAGCTGTAGAACTGATGGACTTAAATGCCGATTGCATTTATAATGGTAAGATAAAAGAGCCTATTTTCGCCTAATATGTATCCTACTTTATATCACGCATTACTAGATTTAACCGGTATAGACTGGCCTTGGTTAAAAATGATGAACAGCTTCGGCTTCTTTGTGGCCCTAGCATTCTTAACGGCCAACTACTTTCTTTTCAGGGAACTGAAAAGAAAAGAAAAGCAAGGATTATTTTTTTACACAACTAAAACAATAACAGAAGGCAAGCCTGCTAGCATTTTCGATTTTATTACAAGTGGAGCTTTAGGATTCGTAATCGGGTATAAATTTCTATACATTTTTCTGAATAGAGCAGAGGTTTTTGCAGATGGTAATCTTCCTCAGAAGTTTCTCTTAAGCCTAGAAGGAAATTTAATCGGTGGATTAGTTTTAGCTGCGGCATTCTTACTCATGAGATACAGGGAGTCTGAAAAAGACAGATTGCCAGAACCAATAGAGAAAACTGTATTTATAAAACCCTCAGATAGAGTAGGAAGCATAACCATTGTGGCGGCTTTCTTTGGATTTCTAGGAGCCAAAATATTTGCAGGTTTAGAAGACCCTAACGATGTACTAAGCTTCTTCAGAAGACCCTCTGTAGAAGGACTACTGGGCGGGCTAGCTATTTATGGAGGATTAATAGGTGGTGGACTAGCTCTTATTGTTTATACCCGAAAACATAAAATTAGCCCACTTCATTTTATGGATGCTATAGCTCCTGGAGCGATGTTGGCTTATGGAATAGGAAGAATAGGCTGTCATGTATCTGGTGATGGAGATTGGGGTATAGCGAATACTAACCCTTGTCCTAGTTGGGTTCCTGAATGGCTCTGGGCGTATAGTTACCCTAATAATGTAAACGTTGTAAGCTCTTTTAATCCAAAGGGTGGGTATACCGGAAAATCCATTACCCCTGAAATGATAGAATCAGGAATTCCAAGCTTCCCTGGTTATGGCACTTACTTAGAACCTGCTGTTTATCCTACCCCATTATATGAATTAGCTTTAGCTACTATAATTTTCTTAATATTATGGAGACTGCGGTCTAAAGTAAAGTTCGCTGGATCTATAATAGCCATATATTTTATTTTCAATGGTATAGAACGATTTTTTATTGAAAAAATTAGAGTTAATGATTTTTTCGATTTAGGCTTTATGACTATAACTCAAGCAGAGATTATAGCGCTCTGTTTTGTGTTATTCGGTGTTATTTTATTGCTCTTGATTCGCAGCGGTAAAATTCCTGCGCCTAAGGTTCCTACAAAAAAAGAAATAGGGATTTCTTCTTCAGAACTGTAACATATAAGAAATATTCTAAACTCTTCAGGCAACTACTTCAGTCGTCAAAGTGTTTATAATACATTAAATTACACCCTGTTGTTCAACACCTTTAAATACCATCTCACAACCCTCTTGCTTTTGCTCGCTTTTAACGCGAACTCGCAGAATGTGGTGGAACGATGTTTTTACAGCATAGGTTCTGGTGAAAACTTCGATAACAGTGCTGACATCACTAACTCTGGAGGATGTGATGTAGGGTTTTACAATAGTTCTGCTTGGAGCGGAGTAGCCTTTGGAATCCCCTCTCCTTACGACTGCGACAATCCACGTGTTATACGAGTTCCTACTTCAGAGGCTGTAGGATTTAAGTTAAGTAATGGCGTAACCGCAGGAGCCAATTTCAACCTCCAAGTACGCGTCTTAAATGCCGGAGGAAATCTCAACTTTGATATTTACACTGGTAATTCCGGACAGTTTTTTAATGGAGATGCCATTCAAGCCACTTTTGTAGGAAACCAAAATGTTCTCGGAACTAACTGGCAAGATTTGACAATTGGCTTCAATGTTCCCGCTGGTGCTGGTGGTCATAATTGGATTTTTCTTAGTCCGCAATCTGGCACTGGATTTATAGCTAATTTTTGTCAAAATGGCTTAACCAAACCTACAGTAGACCTTGGGGCAGATATAGAAATCTGTCAAGGAGATAATGTTACTTTTGACATCACTAACCCTTCTTCAAGTTATAACTGGAGTACTGGATCTGTAGGACCTAATGTTACGATCGGCTTCGAAACTACGCTAACTGGTGAGGCTTATAATAGTTGTGGTTCAGCCTCAGATGAAGTGGCTGTAGTCGTTTATTCCGAACCCGCATTAAATGTCACCACAGATACCATAATATGTCTCGGAGAATCGCTCCTATTAGAAGCTCCAGGATGGAACGCCTCCTATTTATGGAATGACGGATCCACAGGAGAAACCTTATTAATCGATACCGCTGGAGTATATAGTGTTCAGGTAAGTGACAACTGTTTTACCATTACAGATCAAATAGAGCTTTCCTATTTAAGTCCACCTGAAGTTGATTTGGGGCCTGACACAGCAGTATGCAACGGTACAGTAGATTATTATGTAGCTAGCGGAGGTTCTACTTCTGTTTACTCATGGAACACTGGCGGAGCTGGGCCAGGAATAGTCATAACCGAAACAGGTGAATACAATGTAAGTATTACTAACATTTGCGGCAGTGCATCAGATGCCGTATTTGTAGAATTTAGCTATTCTCCTGGAAATTTCTTACCTGATTCTATCGAGTTCTGTGAAGGACGACCGATGGTCCTGGATCTATCAGGAATAGAAGGTTCTTTCGAATGGAGTGATGGAGGCACAGATGATATTTATGATGTTCCGAATCCTGGATGGCACTTTGTGAAAATTACAGATGATGACAGCTGTTTCGTGGCTCATGACACTATTTATGTAGACCGCATATTCTGCGACTGCCCAGTTCATATAGCTAATGCATTTACTCCTAACGGTGATGGTTTTAATGAAGAATATTCTATTGTCTTTGAATGCCCTCCTTATGACTATCAGCTGACTATTTACGATAGATGGGGTCAACAAATTTTCAATACAATAGACCCCAACAAAAAATGGAGCGGTAGAAATAGGTATGGTGATATCGTCCCCTCTGCCGTTTACTCTTACGTGCTTAAATACACCGAAGAGTACCAAGGGTTTTTAAAAGTCAGGACAGGTTCTGTGGCACTTATAAAGGACTGAACCAGACACTCAAGAAAAGACTTGCCTTTGATCTATCATCTCATTAAACGGTAATATTTTTCATTTTGGTAACCATTGAAAAGAAATCACTTAACCTGTCTTTACTCAAAAGTCGATAATTCCCACTAGACGGTAAATATCAAATTTTCCAAAAAGTCATTAAACCATTTTTAAATTAACTTGTCTAACACAAAAGAAGGTATTTGTCCAGTCCAAAAATCAAGAATATTAATCCACTAGAGACGCCTATTAAAGCTGATTTATTCTCAGAGTTACTTTCAGTTAATAAAGAAAGAATTTACTGGTTAGTCAGAAAAATGGTGCTTTCTCATGAAGACGCTAATGACGTCACTCAGGATGTATTCATAAAAGTTTGGGGGAACTTGGACAATTTCAAAGGGAATAGCTCTCACTACACATGGATACATAGAATAGCTATCAACGAGAGTTTAAACTTCTTAGACAAGAAGAAAAGAACACTGAACACTTCTGAGTTGGGAGAACATCTCTTTAACTCTTTGGTTTCTGATGAATACTTCGATGGAGACTTAGGCATTAAAAAACTGCATAAAGCCTTACTTACTTTACCCGAAAAACAGAGACTCGTTTTTAATTTAAAATACTTCGAAAACAGAAAATACTCAGAGATAGCTGACATTACACAAACAAGTGAAGGAGCCTTAAAAGCATCCTATCACATAGCTGTAAAAAAAATAACGGCATTATTAAAAAATGAAGAATAATCCAGGAAATAGAGGACTCGGAATCCCAGAAGATTACTTCTCTAATTTAGAGTCGAGTATCTTAAATGAGATCGAATGTCTAGAGTTAGAAAAAGAGATTGAACGTAAAGTGGGTAGAAAATCTGGCCTAGACGTTCCATCTCACTTTTTTGATGAATTCTCTTTACGCACCAATATGCCAAAAGCTTCAGTTAAACTGAGAACCTTAATCATTTCTAGCCTTTCTGTAGCGGCTTCTTTAGCGCTAGTATTTACATTTATTCAGCTTAGTTCATCAGGAAACCAAACAGAATTAACTGAACAAAGCTTTAATGAGTTATTAGCTGAAACCTCCATATCTGAAGAGCATTTAGATTATTTAGAGTTAGAAGAACTTACTTCAATTTATGCAGAAATGGATTATGAAAATATGTTCGCTATTGAATCTTCCCCTGAGTCTATAGACTTCTTATTAGAGGATGATGCATTTTTAGAAGAGATAGTTAATGAATTAGATAATATTTAAAAGAATAAGACATGAAATATATACTTACCGCAAGCCTTTTTTTAATTTTCTGTTTTACCGGAACAGCTCAAAACAGACTTGAGAAAAAAGCCAGAATGGATGCACTTAAAGTGAAGTTTTTCACTGAAGAGCTTCAGCTTACTTCTAACGAAAGCGAAAAGTTTTGGCCCATTTATTATGCCTATGAAAATGCGAAGAAGGAAATAAAAAAATCGATGAAATCTGAGCAAAGAAAACTATCAGAAGGAGAAACATTAGAAACTGAATTGAAAAACTCAGCAGAAAAAATTTATGATTTAGAATGCCAACTCTCCCACAAAAAGAAAAACCTCATCGAAGATTGTATTCCTGTATTAGGTGTAAGTAAAACAACTAAGCTCATTAATATTGAAGCTAAACTAAGAAAGAAAATAGCTGATAGAGTCAAAACCAGAATGGAAAACAAATAGTTTTTATTACGCTAGAACTCTTTCATGAAATACTCCAAGCTTTGCCTCATTCTGGTTCCATACCATGAAAACATTTCTCCATCTACAAGCTTTATCTGAGCCTCTGGAAAAACACTCATCAACTCCTGGATATGTAGCTCCTTAAATGGAAATGGCTCAGAAGAAAGAAAAACGTGAGAAGGCTTTAACTCCTTTAAAACCTCTTCATCTAAAACTGGATACCGAGATAAATTCTCACATACATTATCAAACCCTGTCAAGTTGAGCATTCTACTAATAAAGGTATCTCCACCTATGGACATATACGGATTTCTCCATATTAAGTAGAGTACTTTTTCAGGGATTTTACCAGAACTTCTAAGCGTTGCAAATTTTGTCTTTAGCTCAGATGTATCGAAATTCAGTTCAAGTATTTCAGATAAATCATCCATCATCTCGAATGCATCTATTTCATTCTTTATATCACTAGTCCAAACAGGGCAAAACTTTCTTATTTCTAAAATATCTTCCAGCGTGTTTTCTTCCTTATTAGCGATCACTAAGTCTGGAGAAAGATCCCTGATTTTCTTAACCTGAACTTTTTTAGTTCCGCCTATTCGAGTTTTTTCTACGCTTAAAGATTTAGGGTGCACACAGAACTTGGTAACACCCAATAACCGATCACCTAGACCAGCATCACTCAAAAACTCAGACTGCGATGGCACTAAAGAAACGACCCTTTGGGGAGTTTTTGAAAAATCTATTTTATGACCAGTTTGGTCTTCTAATATCATTTGAAGTTCTATTAAATAGTAGTTGTGCTCTCTGAGAAAGCCCCTACAAACTTAATAGTTCTTTCATCTATGACCTTAAGTTATCCCCAAATATGTTTACACCTCATTAATAGTGATGTCCAATGATCTTGATAGGCTTGAGTTCTTTTCCTTTAGAGAAAAAAGGAACCCATTTAGGCCAGAAAACTCAACTATAAAAACTGAGTCCACAGCTCTAAATGAAAGGTGGGTTTATCCAATAAGCTAGAATATTTTTTTTGTTATGGGATAGCAGTTTAATTCTAACCTCTCTTGTATTTTGACCAAGCTTGCAACGTTTATAAACTATCTATTGTATTAGTTAAGAATTCAGTTGATTCGAGTAATTTGGATTCTCTAGTTCAGCAGCTGGTATAATAAGCCATAAGACAAGTGCAATGACCGAAAAAGTTCTGATTTACTTAATTCCATTGATGTTATTCCTACTCACCGGAAGTATAGGAAACTCTCAAAATGAGCAGGACTGTGTAGGTGCTATTCCTGTTTGTGAGGGGTTCTATAATCAAACTGATGGCTACACGGGAACAGGAGACATTGACAGTGAATTACCTGCTAGTTTTTTATCCTGTCTTACTATTGACGCCAACTCTGTGTGGTACACATTCACAGTAGAATCTTCAGGGATGCTAAGTTTCACACTAAGTCCAAATGGAGTAGATTCGGATTATGACTGGGTTCTATTTGATTTTTCTACAGGCTCATGTGATGACATTTCTAATGATGATTCATTTATAGTTAGTTGCAATTCTTATGGTGATGTTTTTTTTAATGGCCCTACAGGAATTAGCTCTGACAGTGGAGGAGCAGGAAACTCAAACGGTCCAGGAAACCTTAATGGCCCGGCTTTTAATCAGGACGTTTCAGTATTGGAAGGTGAGACTTATTTGTTATACATTCAAGACTGGTCAGGGAATTCTGAGGGTTACACCTTAGACTTCATTGAATCTACAGCCTCTATTTTTGATAATGAACCTCCCGAAATAAGTGAGGTAGAAGCGAACTGTACTGGAAATGTAACAGTAACTATGTCTGAAAGTATTAACTGTGATAACCTAGAAGCTAATGATTTCATTATACTGGATAATGGAACGTCATATTCTCCCATTAATGTCATTTCTGAATGTGACCCTTCAGTAAATTCTGTTTCAGAATTCACCTTAGTTTTCGATGATGACGTGGAGTTTACTGTGGACTCTAATTTAACATTAGAAATCAGCCAAGAAGATGGTTTATTAAATGATGCCTGTGGTAATGTCATTGAAAACCTAACTTTTAATTTCATCTATTCTGGTGACCTCGCCTTTGAACTCAGCTCTGAAAATCCTTCATGTGGTGAACAAACTGGGGTCATTTCCATTATAGACATTGAAAACGCACAGGAGCCTTTTGAAGTTTCTCTAAATGGTGTAATTCAAACAGGAACTGACTTCACTGATTTACCTGCCGGTGATTACACCATAAACCTGACAGATGACTTTGGATGTACGGCAGAGCAAACCATTACTTTAACTGAAATTTCTCTTATTGAAATCTCTGCTGGAGAAGATGGTTTTTCATGTGATTTAACCTTCGATTTAAGCGCCTCTTCTTCAGACTTAACAGACCTTCAATGGACAGCTGGCCCTGCTCTTCTTTTCTCAAATGAAACCATTTTAAATCCTACAGTTACTGCTCCTTCTTCTGGAACTTATACTTTAGAGTTTACCGCTACTAACACTGATGGATGTGAAGTATCGGATGAAATAGATATTAGCTTCTCCATCTTAAACTCAAACATCTCCTTAGGAGACCCTATCTGCGGAAGCACGTGTGATGCAGATGTTAATGTAGAAGTTAATGGAGGGGTGCTGCCCTATTCTTATACACTCGACAACCTAGCTGAACCTAACTTAAACCTTACAGGAGTATGTGCAGGAGTCCACAATTTTAATGTGAGTGATCTTAATGGATGTTCTATTAATGGAGATTTTACAGTAGAGGAATTAGACAGCCCTGTATTAGTTTCTACATCGGTAATAGATGAAACCTGTCCTGAATCATGTAATGGCAGTATATCTATCAGCTACACCAATACTTCTAGTATTTCTAGTCCTCAGGCCATGCTAACTGGTGATGGCATATTTGAAAATTTATGCGCTGGCTCTTATCAGCTTATTCTTACCAGTGAGGACAATTGTCAATTAGTCTATACCAGAGAATTAGGAACCCTGAGTAACCTTAACGCCATTCTGTCCACATCAGGTGCTCCGCTAACTCTAGACAACCCTATTCTTACAGCAGAGGATATTTCTACAGGAAATTATATTTACAGTACTCTTTATATTGATGGAACTTTATACCCATTCGATGATTCTTCTCTACTCGAAATTCCGCTGGAAGCTCCTAGTGGAGACCCTATATTAATAGAGCTTATAATTGAAGATGAATATGGGTGTGTAGATTCAGACTCTGAAGTCGTGGGATTTTTAATTCCCCTTCAAGTTTACATCCCTAATAGTTTCACTCCAAATAACGATAACTTAAACGAAATCTTTAAACCGTCCTTAAAAGGTGTGGATTCGAACCAGTATTCTTTTACCGTATTTAATCGATGGGGGGAAGTCATGTTTACCACGAAAGATGTCAACCAAGGGTGGAACGGAAACCATAAAGGGGGAGATCATTATGCCGAAGCTGGCGGGTACCATTATAAGCTCTCAGTAAAACAGCTTTTCAGCTCTTTAGAAGAAGTCTTAATAGGACATGTCACTCTAGTTCGGTAAGTAAATAGCCAATTATGGTCAAAATGTCATGAAAGGAATCCTGCGTTGCAACGCTTGTCACCTAACTTACTGACATAATTTCTTATAATTCTTATGGCACAGAGATTGACTTAGACAATTCAGATTTAAAAAATTAAAAAAAATAGAAATGGGTAAAATCATTGGTATAGATTTAGGAACTACTAACTCGTGTGTAGCCGTAATGGAAGGTAACGAGCCTGTAGTAATTCCAAACAGCGAAGGAAAAAGAACAACTCCTTCAATAGTAGGATTCATAGAGGGTGGCGAAAGAAAAGTGGGTGATCCAGCTAAAAGACAAGCTATTACGAATCCAACTAAAACTATATACTCTATTAAGAGATTTATGGGAAGTTCTTTTGACGATGTTAAAAAAGAAATTTCTAGAGTACCATACAAAGTGGTAAAAGGAGATAACAATACTCCTAGAGTTTTAATAGACGACAGAAAATATACTCCACAAGAGATTTCAGCTATGGTTCTTCAGAAAATGAAGAAAACGGCAGAAGATTACTTAGGACAAGATGTTACTGAAGCTGTTATTACAGTTCCTGCTTACTTTAATGATGCGCAAAGACAAGCAACTAAAGAAGCTGGTGAAATAGCAGGTTTGGAAGTAAAAAGAATCATAAATGAGCCTACTGCTGCTGCATTAGCTTATGGATTAGATAAAAAATCTACTGATCAGAAAATAGTAGTATTTGATTTAGGTGGTGGTACTCATGATGTTTCTATCCTAGAATTAGGTGATGGAGTATTCGAAGTATTATCTACAGATGGAGATACTCACTTAGGTGGAGATGATTTCGATCAAGTAATTATAGATTACTTAGTACAGGAGTTTAAAGATGAAAATGGAGGTTTAGATTTAACTAAAGATCCTATGGCACTTCAGAGATTAAAAGAAGGTGCTGAAAAAGCGAAAATTGAGCTTTCTTCTACAGGAACTACAGAGATCAACTTGCCATACATCATGCCAGTAGACGGTATTCCTAAGCATTTAGTAAGATCTCTTACTAAAGCTAAATTTGAGCAAATGACTGATTCTTTAATCAAGCGTTCAATAGGGCCTTGTGCGACAGCTCTTAAAGCTGCTGGATTATCTAAAAGCGAAATAGATGAAGTTATTTTAGTAGGTGGTTCTACTAGAATACCTGCTGTAGTAGATGCTGTAAAAGCATTCTTCGGTAAAGAGCCTTCTAAAGGTGTAAATCCAGATGAAGTAGTAGCTTTAGGTGCCGCTATCCAAGGTGGTGTCTTAAGTGGTGATGTTAAGGATGTTCTTTTATTAGACGTTACTCCATTATCATTAGGTATAGAAACTATGGGTGGTGTATTCACTAAATTAATAGATGCTAACACGACTATCCCTACTAAGAAGTCTCAGACATTCTCAACTGCTGCCGACAACCAGCCTTCTGTAGAAATTCATGTACTTCAGGGAGAAAGAGCAATGGCTACAGACAATAAGACTATTGGAAGATTCCACCTTTCTGATATTCCACCAGCGCCTAGAGGAATTCCTCAAATCGAAGTTTCTTTCGATATAGATGCTAATGGAATCATTAACGTAGGAGCTAAAGATAACGCTACTGGTAAAGAGCAGAATGTTAAGATAGAAGCTTCTTCAGGACTAAGTGCTGACGAAATAGAGACTATGAAGCAGGAAGCTGCTGCTAACGAAGAGTCGGATAAAGCTATTTTGGAAAGAGTGGAAACTATCAATAAAGCTGACACTATGATTTTCCAAACGGAAAAACAACTTGCTGAATTCGGTGATAAGATTCCTGCTGATAAAAAGCAGCCTATAGATGACGCTTTAACTGCTCTTAAAGAAGCACATGAAAGTCAAGACATAGATGCTATCAACACTACTCTAGCTCATCTAGAGACTGTTTTCCAAGCAGCTAGTCAAGAAATGTATGCACAAGGAGAAGCTCAAGGCGATGCCGGAGCAGACCAAGGTGATGCAGGTACTGAAGAGGAAGTTACAGATGTAGATTTCGAAGAGGTAAAAGAAGGTTAAGCTTATAAATTAAGCTGAGTTAATAAAAAAGGGAAGTCATGTGACTTCCCTTTTTGTTTTTCGTCTTATTTGCGGATATAAACTTTAATTAAAAAAAACAACTTATTATGCTTAAAGAATTTAAGAATTTTATTATGACAGGAAATGTGATTGAATTCGCTATCGCTGTTATTTTGGCTGGAGCTGTAGGGCTTGCCGTAAAAGGATTTGTCAATATGATTATGATGCCAATCATCGGTTACTTTGCAGGCGGAACTAATTTCAGTGAATTATTCATTGTTCTAGGTGGAGCTGAGTTCGCTACACTTAAAGAGGCTCTTGATTCTGGAGCTGCAGTAATCCAATGGGGTTCATGGGTTAATACTCTTATCAACTTAGTTATAGTTGGATTTGTATTATTCATGATGGCTAAGGCTTACAAAAAAACTAAGAAAAAAGAAGAAGCTGCTGCACCTGCACCAACTGGACCTTCTGACAATGCTCTACTAATAGAAATTAGAGATGCTTTAAAGAAGTAATCTTTAAAAGATTAAAACAAAAAAAAGGGGCCTTCGGCCCCTTTTTTTATTCTATTATTTTTTTCTTAAACGTCTACATTTCCTATGAACCCTCTTCGACTTGAGTTGCCATTAGTCATAGTTACTCTATCTACTCTAGAATTAAGACTTTTACAAATTGATAATTAGATTTGAAAAATTCCTTTATACTTTAAGACGCATTCTCCATTATCGAGGGTTACGTTTTCAAAAGAGAGCAGCCCAATAATATCAAAGAATACATTGTAAATGAAACTTTATCATAGACCTCTAAAAGAGTTATCTTGTTTGGAGTTATCCATCAATCTTATAGATTCCTTGCTTGAATGCAAACAGAACTGCACCTATTCTAGTTTTTACTTTTATTTTGGGAAATAGTCTTTCTCTATAGCCATCTATGGTTCTCAGAGATACATCCATTTTATCTCCTATTTCTCTGTAGCTCATTTCAGAACAGCAATTGACTAAGAACTCTCTTTCATGATCTTTAACCTCGTAAAAATCTGAATTATGTACTTTCTTAAGAAGGGCTGCACCTCCTTCTTCGTTTAGATAAACACCTTCTGTGGAAACTGCCTTAATAGCTTGAATTAGCTCCCATGGTTCAGCTCCTTTTAGGATATAACCGCATGCCCCAGATGTTATCATATTTATGATGGATCCCTCATCTGCATACATTGAGAGGGCTATAACTTTTACATCTGGATATTTTTCAGAAATCCGGGCAGTAAGTTCATACCCCATCATTCCAGCCATTTTAATATCACATAGAACTATGTCAGGATATTCTGAGAGAGCCGTCATCTTATTCAAAAAGGATTCTCCACTCCCTGCTTCTATAGTCACTTCGAATTCTACTTGCTCCTCTAATAAACTAAGAACACCTTTTCTAAAAAGGTTATGGTCATCTACTAACCCTAGTTTAATCTTCTTCATTATTGGCTTCTAATTGTAATTTGATAAATGTACCTTTATTTTTTATAGACTTAAAGTCTAGGGTCGCATTTATCATTTCTGATCTTCTCTGAATATTTAATAATCCATTACTCACGAACTTAAGACTTTCGTAATCAAACCCTTTTCCATCATCTGCGATAGACACTTCTAGGCTTGGAGCATTGTATTCCAGATTTACAAGTAATTCAGTTCCATCAGAGTACTTTAATGAGTTATTCACTACTTCCTGTATTATCCTGAACAAAACCAACGTTTTCTTTTTCCCTAAGCACATATTCTCAAGATTAACCGTGTTTAACTCAGCAGTCATTCTACCTGATTTGTTTATATCCGTTGTGAGCTTCTCCACAAGCTGTAATATTTCATTGTTTTCGAGCTGGTTCTCACTTAGTATATGAGAAAGCCCTCTTAAATCTCTAATGGCTGTGTTTAATAATTCAGAGGCGCTAGTTACTTTACTTTCATTGGATGTGTTTTTTAATCCTGAGATATTCATCTTTACCAGTGATAACACTTGACCTATATTGTCATGAATTTCTTCGGAAACGAAGCTTAATGTTTCTTCCTGTACCTCTACTTTTACTTGAAGCACCTCTTTTTCAAAGATGTTTTTCATTTCTGCTTTTTCCAACTCATGAATTCTCTTGGCTTTTCTGTATTGCAACGCAGAGAAAATTACAAATGCAGAGAATCCCATTAAAATAACAGTCCCTGAAATAATGAATAGTACTATTTGAAAAGTTTCCTGCATGTGATGCCTATAATAAGAAGTACGTAAAAAAGATTATTTACTATATAGCCCGAATATGCTCCAGTTTTTCTAACTACTTCTGGTAAATCTTCGAAAAAAGCATGGAGTGACAGTGAAATAATCAACCCAGAAAAATAGACTAAAAGTGCAGAATTAAGCCAAAAGAACAAATCGCTTAAAAGTGATTCAGACTTAAATGGTGGATGAAGAGTTTGTCTTAAATAATAAAGACTATATAAAATTAATACGGTACTGCTCAAGCACATATTAACTATGCTAGGATTTTCAAACCCATCTATAAAAATACCTCCTGTGAAAAAAGCTAAAAATAACGGGAACGACCAGCGAATCCATTTTTTAAATGTCACTTGATTAATTTCTTTGTAAAAAAGCATGCTCAGACACATAAACTCAAGCATATGATAAAAGTGATAAACCCAAACTTCTCCTGTGAATGTCACAGTCAAATCAGTTATTAATCCAACTAGCATGAAAGATAAAAACCAGACTTTTTCTTTTGCTAATCCATATGCTATAAATAGGGTTATACAGGAAAAAACGGAAAAATAATATAATATATCTTCTGAAGCGAACATGATTAGAGGCTAATCTAATCCTTTATTCCGTTGCTATCAAATGCTTTATTTATTCCTTTTAAAATATCTACTGTAGTTCCTCCATTTGGATAAATAACATCCTTAAGTTTTGGTGGCCAGGGCTGATGTCTTTCTTCTCCTAACATTACTCCGTTCGTCTTGATAGGTCTATTTTTAGAATCACATGGCACGAGCATTATAGTTTGTGAAGGATTAGCGGAATCAGTGTTATCCAGCCCTAAGACACCAAGGAAACCGTCAAAGCCACCTAACTTAATAGACTTATCGATGGCTGACTTATCTATTCTAATAATTAGGTTTTCCTTATTTAAATCTATGCTTCCTGGACCTGAAGTAGAGTGTAAACGCTGAGCATAAAGCTTAGCCATTTCTTTCATTTGAGATACGGTAACTTCTTGTGACATCTTTATATTTTTCAATGTTTATTTAAAAAAGAAGTTGGGTCTTAATTCTCATTATAAGAATATGAAATCATTCTAAATTTTTACCAACTCAACAAGACAATGTACAAACACCTTTATACCAAATACTTAATGCAAAATAACTCTAAGATGTCTTTATGACGAAATACAAAAAAGGGTGTAAACACCCCTGAGCTCAGGGGTGTTTACACCCCAAAAAAATGGGTGTTTTTATGGATGCTAAAACTAAAAAGTATCTCGTTATTTGTATTAACTATGAAAAGTGATGCTATTAGGTGAGGTACTATTAAGGTTTAAATCTTAACATCTAAACTGAGTCTAGACAAAAGACATTGATTGATTTAATTAGTGCATATTGTGCCACATATCTTTCTCTATTGATTCTTGAGAAAGATTTAATGTGAAACTGAAAACAAAAAAGCCCTGAGTGAAAACTCAGGGCTTTTATGTTAAAAAGAATTCCTTTTATAATAGGTTCTCTATTTTTTCTGCTAGCACATTTTTAGGTACAGCTCCCACTGACTTATCTACCAACTCTCCGTTTTTAAGGAAAATAATAGTAGGTATGTTTCTAATCCCGAATTTAGCCGCGATTTCTTTGTTATGGTCAACATTTACTTTTCCTATTACAGCTTTACCGTCATAGTCATTTGCTAACTCTTCTACGATAGGTCCTACCATTCTACATGGTCCACACCACTCAGCCCAAAAATCAACCAATACTGGCTTATCGGACTTTAATGCTAATTCTTCGAAGTTTGCGTCTGTGAATTCTACAGCCATCTTTATATATATTTAATTTTTATTCAAATTTATTTCTTATTTCTTACAGGTCAAAACTCCTGCCATTTTTCATTCCATGACTTATTGACATCTTACGTTGGTTAAGATATTAAATCGAACTCTAATTCTGGAATTCTTTCTAGCCTAGTAATTACCTCATCAGAAAGCCTTATGCTCTTAGTCTTACTCGAAAAGTCGAGGAGCTCTTTCTCTCCCTTTACCGAGAAATTTACTCTACACGAACCAGGCTCTGTTTCTGCTAAAAATGACAATTCGTCTACCAAACTCTCTGTCAGAGCCTTAAGAGAGAACTTAATATTAATTCCTTTTGCTACTTTATCTCTTAACTCTGTTAAGAGTTCCATTGATTTAACCTTCAACTCCAGCTCTTTCGGGTCATTTCCGAATCTTCTTGGCTCCATCGCTCCTCTTAAGAAAACGAACCAACCTTCCTCCATTAGAGGCTTTACATTTAGATACTCATCACCGAATAACATTACTCTAACGGATTCTGAATAACCCTCGATATTAAAAACACCCATCGGTTTCCCTGTTTTAGTAGTTCTATGCTGAACGTCAGAGAGCATTCCTGCTATTTTTATCTCTCTATTATTAAACGAATGAGGATCTAATATTTTCAAATACCCTTGAGGGTCTGTAAAATGTTTGACCTCTAGCTTAAAATCATCCAAGGGATGACCACTAATAAAAATTCCTACAACTTCTTTTTCTCGGGTTAGCCTTTGTAATGGCGACCATTCTTCGCATTGAGGAATCATAGGTTCTGGAACATCCTCTCCTCCTGAATCGCCACCAAACATAGAAACCTGACTGGAATTGGCCTGCTCTCTTAAATAATGTCCGTATTTAACCAGCGTATCTAAAAAGGGAGTATTCCTAGAGTCTATAGCTAAATATTGCGCTCTCTTTAATCCAAAACCATCAAAACCTCCTCCATAGACTAATCCTTCTAAGCTTTTCTTGTTAACTGATTTGGACTCCATTCTTTCTATGAAGTTAAAAATGGTCGTATATCTTCCATTTTCTATTCGTTCACCTACTATATGTTCTATGGCATTTCTTCCTACACCCTTAATTGCTCCCATTCCGAATCTTACGGCTCCTTCATCATTTACTCTGAATTTGTATGCCGATTCGTTTACATCTGGACCTAGAACTTCTATTTTCATTCGCTTACACTCCTCCATAAAGAATGAAACCGACTTTATGTCATTCATATTATTAGAAAGGACAGATGCCATATATTCGGCTGGATAGTGTGCTTTCAGATAAGCTGTTTGATAAGCTATCCATGCGTAACAGGTTGAGTGAGATTTATTAAATGCATAAGATGCGAATGCCTCCCAATCCTTCCAGATTTTCTCTAGGACCACCTTATCATGACCTTTCTCTGCACCTTGATCCAAGAATTTAGGCTTCATTTTGGCTAAAAGATCTAACTTCTTTTTACCCATTGCCTTTCTTAAGGTATCTGCCTCACCTTTTGTAAAACCAGCCAGCTTTTGTGACAAAAGCATCACTTGCTCTTGATAGACTGTAATCCCGTATGTTTCTTTTAAGTACTCTTCACAGGCATCTAAATCATATTTTATTTCTTCACTTCCATGTTTTCTAGCTACGAAAGATGGAATATATTCCATAGGCCCTGGTCTATAAAGGGCGTTCATGGCTATTAAATCTGCAAAAACTGTTGGCTTAAGACTCCTTAAGTGTTTCTGCATTCCAGGAGATTCATACTGAAAAATACCTACGGTCTCTCCTTTTTGGAATAGCTCATAGGTTTTTTCATCATCCAGCGGAAAAGCGTCTGGATCTAGGTCGATATTATGTTTCTCTTTAACGAGTTTAACGGAGTCTTTTATAAGGGTTAATGTCTTTAACCCTAAAAAATCCATTTTTAGTAGACCGGCATCTTCAGCTACTGCATTATCATACTGAGTGCATACCATATCCGAATCCTTAGCCGTGGCTACGGGTACATAATTCGTAATATCGTCTGGTGTAATAATAACTCCACAGGCATGAATCCCTGTATTACGCACAGTACCCTCTAATTGACGTGCCTTATTAATAACATTGGCTTCTGCACCATTGGTTTGAGAAAGCTGAATTAATTGCTTAGCTCTGTCGTAATCTTCTGTTCTTAATTTCTTTTTTAGCTCTTTATCATCTAGGCCGAAAAGCTTTTTCAGTTTAATATCTGGAATAAGCTTGGCTATTCTGTCCGCATCCTGTAGTGGTAATTCTAAAACTCTAGAAGTATCTCTAATAGAAGACTTCGCAGCCATAGTCCCATAAGTAATAATCTGAGCCACCTGACTAGCGCCATACTTATCTATTACATAATCTATTACCCTTCCTCTCCCTTCATCATCAAAATCGATATCGATATCAGGCATTGACACCCTTTCTGGGTTTAGGAATCTCTCAAATAGCAGGTCATAGGCTATAGGATCTACATTAGTAATCCCTGTACAATAGGCCACAGCTGAACCAGCGGCAGAACCTCTTCCAGGCCCTACTGAAACTCCCATTTCTCTGGCTGCGCTGCAGAAATCCTGAACGATCAAGAAATATCCTGGATATCCCGTTTTAACTATCGTCTCTAATTCGAAATCCAGCCTTTCCCTAATCTCATCAGTTATTTCACCATATCTTTTCTTAGCTCCTTCATAAGTAAGCTGTCTTAAGAAGGCATTTTCACCTCTCTTTCCTCCGTCTTTTTTATCGTCTGCATGAATAAACTCTTCTGGAATATCATACTCAGGAAGCAGTACCGAACGCTCTAGCACGAAAGACTCTATCTTCTGCTCTATTTCTTGGGTAGATTTAATCGCTTGGGGTAAATCAGCGAATAACTGCTTCATCTCATCACTCGACTTTACGTAGAACTGATCATTCGGAAAACCCCATCTAAACTCTCTCCCTCTTTTACCTAAGTATTTCTTCGGTGTACTTACATTTTCTGCATCTCTTACACACAAAAGAATATCATGTGCCTCTGCTTCTGATTGAAAAGTATAGTATGTATTATTGGTCGCTACAGGCTTTACATCATGCTTTTTACAAAACTTCAAAATAACCTCATTCACTACATTCTCCTCCTCTACTCCGTGCCTGATTATTTCTGCATAAAAATCCTCGCCAAACTCTTTCTTCCACCATACAAAAGCCTCTTCTGCCTGCTTCTCTCCTTCGTTTAATATTTTACCCGAAATCTCTCCCCAGAGTCCTCCTGAAAGGATAATCAAGTCCTCCTTAAATTCAAGTAATAAGGCTTTATCTATTCTAGGAACATAATAACTCCCATCGGTGAATGACTTAGAACTAAGTTTACAAAGGTTCTGATACCCATTTTTATTCTTCGCTATCACCACCACCTGAAATCCATTGTCTTTAACAGACTTATTTTTATGGTCTTCACAGATATTAAACTCAGATCCCACTATGGCTTTTACCCCTTGACTCTCCGCTTCTCTTACGAAAGAGAATGTATTCATCATGTTTCCATGATCTGTAATAGCTATGGCAGGCATTTCCAATTTCTTAGCCGCTCCTACTAAGTCATAGACTGTAGATGTAGACTGCAAAATAGAAAACTGAGAATGACAGTGAAGATGTACAAACGGCACATCAGCTAACTCAGCAGAGACTGCCGATTTTGGTGTTTTTATTATCGCTTCTTCAGATTTGACAGAAGCTTCTTTAGTTTTAGCCTTATCAAAATTAGACTGGTCAAGCTCAGGCGCATCATAAACGACAGTGCTGTATCCTTTTTCTTTTGATATTACATTATGACTTATTAATCCAAAGAAACATTTGGCCGTAGCGTGAACATCATATGCCGCATCATGAGCGTCACCGAACGATTCTCCAAATAATTTCTGATGCAACTCAGTAAGCGTAGGCCACTTAAACTTTCCTCCTCGACCTCCTGGAATTTGACAAAACTCAGTTCCAAACTCCTTAGTGTCTAACTGGTTTTTTAGGGTGACAAGTTCGAAATCTCTATTATCTCTATGATACTCCCCTCCCACTATATTTATATCGAACTCTACATTATGCCCTACTGCATAATTAGCTTTATCGAAATCTACATGGAATTTAGTAAGTACCTCAGCCAAGCCTATCCCTTCGGCTTGTGCTTTTTCCGTAGTAATTCCATGGACCTTGGCTGCATTATAGGGAATATCGAAACCATCTGGTTTCACTGTATAATTACCCGTACTTAGTAATTTTCCATCATAGGAATGTAGCTGCCAAGCTAGCTGAACAAGCCTAGGCCAGTTCTCTGAATCTGTAACTGGAGCCTTCCAGTTTTTTGGAAGACCAGTGGTCTCCGTATCGAAAATGATGTACATATGAACAGGTAAATTACATGACTAAGATAAACGTATTCCTTCAGAGTCTTATCAATGTTTATAACTATACAACCGTCTCACCTATAATACTTTAAATCCATTTAACTCAACTCTATTCCTACTGGACAATGGTCTGAGCCTAGAAAATCATTTAGTATGAATGAATCTTTCACTTTAGGCATTAGAGATTCAGACACCAGCATATAATCTAATCTCCAGCCGATGTTCTTTTCACGAGCTCCACCCCTGAAACTCCACCAAGAATACTTGACCACATCAGGATATAACTCTCTGAATGAATCTTTAAATCCTGCCTTAATAAAATTGGTCATTCCGTCAATCTCCACCTGAGTATATCCTGGAGACTTATTATAATTTGGCTTAGGCCGGGCTATATCTATGTCCTGATGGCACACATTCATATCGCCATTTAGCACCACTGGCTTTTTCTCTTGTAATGCGTTGCAATGCGCTAATAAATCTGCATCCCATTCTTTTCTATAAGGCAACCTTAATAACCCAGCCTTAGAATTAGGAACATAGGCAGTAACGATATAAAAATCATCAAATTCCGCTGTAATTACCCTCCCTTCATTATCGTGTTCTGGTTTTCCTAAGCCCTTCACTATAGAAATTGGATTCATCCCTTTGGTTAAAATAGCTGTACTGGAATACCCCTTCTTTTCAGCACTGTATGCTACTACATCATACCCACACCCAAACAATGCCTCCATTACCTGATCTTCCTGGGCTTTGGTCTCTTGAAGACAGACAATATCTGCATTCAACTTTTCTAGATTTTCAAAAAAATCTTTTTTCACTATTGCTCTTACTCCATTAACATTCCAAGATATAATCTTCATTTCTTTGTTCGTTTAGCGGTCCAATAAACCAATTTATAAAACTATACTTTCTATCCCTATTCTCTGATTCGAAACACAATAAAATTGAAGACCTCTTATTTTAAATAAAGAAGAGTGCGTTCCTAATCAATTGATAATAAACGGACAACTCATCAAAAGCAACTCCTATTCTCATTGAAAATATTTTTTTCACGAAAACCTTCTATTTCAGCTCAGACACTTCTTAAGAAATGATGAATCGACTCGATTAAGAATTAATTTTGTGACCTAAATCTAAACCTAATGATCAGACTAGTTCCTGTTTTTATTTCTGCTGTCTTATTTTTATCAATCGGCTGTTCTCAGAATGATAAAAACCAAGACTTAAGCACAGAGAAAGTTATTCAAATTCCCTTTCCTATAGGGTTCAAAAAGAATTCTTCAGAAGTGTTTAACGGCCCCAATTTCAGCAGACTCAAAAACTCATGGAAAAAAAAGTTGGAAAATAAAGAGATGTATATGGTTATTAAAGGGCAGTATTTCCAAAACGAAGAGAACACCACCCGATCTCGAGATTTAGGAATTTCTAGAGCTTCAGAATTGAAGAAACTACTGTCCGAAGAAATAGCCCCTTCAAGAATACTTCTAGATTGCGAAAAAGTATTTACGGATTTTACTGATAAATGGGAAGATGCTTACAGCATATCTTTAAAGCAAGGAAATACAGAAGATTTAGGATATACCGAAACAGCAGAAATGTTCATTATTAACTATGGCTCAGACCCTAACTTAAGTGCTATTAGCGAGAATGTCTCATTTAGGCTAAACGACATCGCTGAACAAATGAAAAATGGAAACATAGGGGCTAACATTATTTGCCATACTCAACCTACCTCTAACCCGAAAGCAGACTATGAGCTAGGAAAAAAGCTAGCCGATGAAGTGAAAGCTTTCTTAATTTCTAAAGGATTGACTAATCAAGATTTAAGGTCTTCATCCATGGGGTCTTCTCAGCCTATAATCGGAAAAGATAACAGAAGAATTCAACTAATCTTTAGCGCTAACTAAGACACTGTTTTTATCTTGGCTTTTGTCTATTACTAACGTGTGCGCATCTCCCTGAGCCCCATTTAACTCGAGGCTCCATGTCATATTAGCGAATGCTTCTAGTGTCCTTCCTACGGTGCAGTACGTTTGTAAACTTAACTCTATCGTTTCCTCTACCTTAGCTACTCCGACCTTAGCTTTAGCGCTAAACAGAAACTCCACTTCTCTGAAATAAGCTGGAACCTCTCTCATATTTCTCGCTCCATTTACCTGAACAGTAAACTCGTCTAAAACTATTCCTTCCTGTTTTAATAGACAGACGACATCTATAGCTGCGCAACCTCCAGCAGCTGTTAACATCATTTCCATAGGCGAGATTCCTTTTCCTAAATCACCCTGAGGAAGCCCATTTAAAGAAACTTCATATCCATCTGAATTGGATGCTTTAAATGTACTCCCGTCATCATTTTTAGACAGAACGACTGAGTATTTTTTCATAAGTACCAGTTAGTAATCAAACGAATCTAAGGATAAACCGAATAGTATAGAAAATCCGTTTACGCCATTATTAGATTCTTAATTACTACTCTAAGCCTCTACCTTTGTCTCTGCATTATCTACCGGCACGAATCCTTCTGGCGCAATACCAAAATCTGAAGCTCTAAAAACATCAGCAAATTTTGTATAGGTAACACTAGGAATCACATAACCAGTACCGCTATCTTTCATTATTCCTTTAGCTCTATCGTAGGCGTCTCTCACGTTCTCCGCATCTAAGAGCATGTTAAATGAAGATTGCTTTTCTTTACCACTCTCATCATCAAAAGCGACCATAGAGAGCTTTACTTTAAACCACATCAATACTTCGTCACTTTCATGAACCTCTATGATATTAGTTTTAGTAATCGCTAGCAACTGGAAAGTCCCTCCACCAAGCTCATTCATAACCTGATTTATTCCAGTTTCTGCTTCCGTGTATGTGTAAGCTTCTAATAAATACTGCTCAGTAGTATTACTCTCTACACCATCTACATCAGGCTTTTTCCACTTTACTCTACAATTGAACCAAAATTTATTTGTCATGTCTTACATTATTTTTAGGGTCTACAAAGATATTTCTACCCTATTATTTATTCTATATATACAACTAATTAGTTGTTCACATCCCATGAACAAATTGAAATAAAAAAAACCACTTCCTCCCAGAAATGGTTTTTTAATACGATTCTTATCCGACTATTTTATTTACTTTTTCTTTGTCTGCTTCTTTTCTCCTTTTAACTCCTTTAACTTAGCATACTGGTCTACAGTTAATATTTCTTTAATCTGAACTTCAGCTTTCTTTCTGACTGCTTTTAGCTGTAACGATTTTTCTTCTTTAGACAAAGACTCATTAGAACTAATAGCCCTTCTTTCTACTTTTGATTTTTCTTTTATGGCTTTCATTGCTAGATTTTGCTCATCCGAAAGACCTAACTGAGTCGCCATTCTGTCTTTCCTTTTTTCTTGCTTAGCCGCTTTTTGTTCCGAGCGCATTGCGCTATACTTTTCAGCTTGCTCAGCATTAAAAACCGTCATCATTTTAGCCTCTGTATTCGAACGTGAGATTTTGATAGCCTTCTTTTTCTCGGCATCTCCTATAGCATCATTCGCTCTGAGTAATCTCATCTCTTTCCTTGTTTCATCAGAGATTAATCTTAATTCAGCCACCTGCTCTTTCGACAAGTCTAAGACAGAAGTTAGTCTTTCAATTCTATCCCCTTTTTCAACTGTTTCTTGGGCATTTAGATTTACGCTTAAGAACATAACTAACACCGCTATTATTAAATTTATTTTTTTCATGTTTCGTTTTTTTAATGAGTATCTCTCTAGATTAGACCGTTTGATTTAAGAAAAGTTTAATTTCTTTTTCGATTCGTTTGATTTTTTCTTTTGGCCTGTTAATCGCTCTATAACGCTAGTGACTAGAGAAAGAATAATACTGAAAAGTAATGCAAACCCTAAGTTTTCCACTTGAAAACCTTCATCTATAACCCAATCGGCCATTAACACGATACACGCATTAATCACAAAAAGAAATAATCCTAGTGTAACTACGGTAGCGGGTATAGTCATGAAGATCAAAACTGGCTTCACAAAGGAGTTCAGAATAGATAAGGTAAACGCCACTATTAAAGCCCATTTAAAACCTTCGACATCCACACCGGGTAGAATTTCAGCTGCCACAAACACAGCCAAACCCATAGATAAAATCTTTATTATGTAATTCATGATTACCGTATGACAGAAACCATACCATTTCTAATTTCCACCCTTACTCCGTCAAATTGTGCAGACTTATATGCCAATTTGTAAGAATAAATCCCCGCTGGAACATAATAGTCTCCTTTCTGATCATCTCCTACCCAAGCGGTTTCCGGATCTGTGGTGAAAAATACTTGCTCGCCCCATCTGTTATAAATGGCCATGGAATACTCGAATGGCTCACAAGTAAGAATAGGTTTAAAGACTTCGTTAATCCCATCATTATCTGGAGTGAAGGCCAATGGAATATATGGAATACAGTCACAGATAATTCCCTCTACTTCTGAAGTCACATTTTCAGTTTTACATTCATTAAAGACGGTTACTTCAAATGTGCTAGGTTCTGAAAAAAACTCTGATTCAGACTCTATTCCTGTGGACCAGATAAGCGACTCAGCATTCTCATAGAAAGGTTCTATCTCTATCTCTTCCCCTTCACATAAGTAATAAACCTCTTCCAACTCTAGTACGGGATTTAGAATTTTTGAGATTACCACTAGGCCAGCTTCTGAACATCCAGTGATTTCATTTTCTATTTCTATCGGAAACTCACCCGAATCAGAGAAAACGAACTCACTAGATACTAATCCATTGTGCCACGTAACCGAGTAATCCACATTAGAAGAAACCAGAATTAATGTACTGTCCTCACAGAAAGAGTAATCTCCAGGCAGGTTTGAAACTGGAGGAGGATTTATCGATAACTCAAATTCGAAAAAACTTTCGCACCCATTTAATTCTGCTGTTACGGTATGAACTCCTCCCGTAGAATACGCTGTAGAATTAGTGAAATCCCCATTTGACCAGTCCACTGAGTAACTATTGTTTAGGCTAATATCTAACGTTTCGTATGAACAAATTTCATATTGATTTTCTAAATTTATTACAGGAATGGGTAATTCGCTAACCGTTATTTCTGCAGAGCTCTCGCATCCTGTAAGTGTATTTTGTGCTATCACTTCATAAACTCCTTCTTCAGAAATGTAAAATGAGCTTGACTCTACTCCTGCTGGAAAAAAGAGAATAGAATTAAGTGCCTGAGGTACGATCAACACTGAATCAAATTCGCAATATTCAGCGACCGAAGGCATATCTATATCTGGAATGTTATTTTCCAATAAAGAAAAGACCACACGCTTATTGCAGACTCCGTCTGTGACTTCCACCCAATGAGCACCTATTTCTGAATAGAAACTTGAATTAGTAGCAGCCTCTCCATTGGACCATTCAATATCATACAACGGATTATAAACCGCAGTAAATTCTGCTTGCTCTCCTGGGCATACCTCAATATCATCTACCTCATCTATATTCAGCGAAATAACTTCCACCAAAACCGTATCAGAAAACTGTTCTCCACATTTATCATATTCTACAATGTACTCAGTAGTAAAAGAAGGACTTACCACAGGAGTAGCCGAATTTACATCGGTAATATTAGTTGAAGGTGACCATTCTATATTCTCGGCTGTTAGTGAATTAATCTCTAACTGAATCGCTTCACCTTCACAGATTATTTCCGTTTCTAGTGGGTTTAAATATGAAACTTCAATCAAACAAACGCTATGCTCATTGTCATAATAGCCGGTAGCTCCAGTAAACCCCCAATAAACCTCTGTCTCTCCTAAAAAAACATCATTTACTAGGTCAACATTCGCAGACAACCTCAGATTACAATCCATGTATGCCTTTACCTCCTGGATCACTGGGTCCCACACTAACCTTAAAGAAATAGATTGTCCATTTTCAGCGTTAGCTCCTCCTGGGAAGATAGCCACCGGTCCAGCTAAATTATTGGCAGTATTATGATTAGTGTCCCCATTCTGAAGCATGGCTAAGTGATCGGCAGCTATGTCTCCATTAAAATCAAAAGAGTCATTATTAAATGTATCGAACTCTAAACCAAAAGAAGGACTAATTCCTCCAAGCCCTAAAAACTGACCGTTAACACCTAATGCGTTAATCCCTTCGGTCTGCATTCCTAAAACGCATCCGTCAGCACCTTCTCCATCTGTAGTACCTAGATTCATCTCGACTTCTAACGAAAAATACCTAGTTAAGTCTAGCTGCTCAGTATACCACACAGCTCCCGTTTGATATTGTTGATTAGGAGTGATCTGATAACAATCTCCTCCTAAATCCGATGCGTCTCCCACTACATTAGCAGTCTGAGCATTGGCGCGTTGCAACGCAAAACTTACTAAAATCAATATGATGATTCTTAACTTCTTCATTTTCTATAATGCACAAAACTCGTTTTTAATTTCGGTTACAAAAGTAAACTTCTTTAAAATTATTAAGTAAGTTTTTAAACAAACTCCACACCAAATAGTAAAGATTTGTGAAAAGCTCATTCTCCTAAATCCTTAATCCAACAACGAATCATTAAAGCAAATGGACGAAAACATCCTTTTTATTTGACTTGTACTTTCATTTTTCTCTATAAATGTTACTAATTAGTTGATAAACTAAAAAGACTATAACGTCCTAAGAAAAGGACAGAATTTACCTTTGCAGCGCAACAAAACACAACCATGAAATTTTTTATAGACACAGCTAACCTTGACCAAATAAAGGAAGCAGAAGATTTAGGCGTATTAGATGGAGTTACCACGAACCCTTCACTAATGGCCAAAGAAGGAATCACAGGTAGAGAGAACATATTAAAGCATTACGTGGACATCTGTAATATCGTAGATGGACCAGTAAGTGCAGAGGTTATTTCTACAGATTTTGAAGGAATGGTTCGAGAGGGAGAAGAACTAGCCAAGCTTCATGAAAATATTGTGGTTAAAGTTCCTATGATCAGAGATGGAATTAAAGCTATTAAGTATTTCTCAGGAAAAGGAATAAAGACTAATTGTACTCTAGTATTTAGTGCTGGACAAGCACTTTTAGCTGCTAAAGCTGGAGCTTCTATGGTTTCTCCATTTATTGGGAGATTGGATGACATTTCTACTGATGGGTTAGAGTTAATCATGAAAATTAGAGACATTTATGATAATTATGGTTTCGAGACAGAGATTTTAGCTGCTTCTGTTAGACATACTATGCATATTATAAACTGCGCAGAAATAGGAGCAGATATTATGACTGGGCCTTTAAGTTCTATCTTAGGATTATTAAAGCACCCTCTTACAGATTCTGGATTAGCTACTTTCTTAGCCGATTATGCTAAAGGAAATAACTAGGGAACTCTACGATATTTAAGTATCTTTAAGCCATGCTTTTACAAATACATCCTGACAACCCGGATCCTCGAAAAGTCAAACAAGTAGTAGAATGCTTGAATGATGGAGGTGTGATAGTCTACCCAACAGATACTGTATACAGTTTTGGATGCAGTTTACAAAAGCATAAAGCTTTTGAACGTATAGCTAGACTGAAGGGAATTAAGCCTGAAAAGGCTCATTTCTCTCTTGTATGCTATGACCTTTCTCATTTAAGTGAGTTCTCCAAAGCTGTAGATAATAGAACATATAAAATGATGCGTAAGGCCTTTCCCGGGCCTTACACATTTATTCTAAATGCAAGTGCTAATGTTCCTAAAATATTCAAGGCCAAAAAGAAAACGATAGGAATTAGAATTCCTGACAATAATATCGCTCGTACTCTGGTAAACGAATTAGGTTCTCCTCTCATAGCCAGTTCTGTTCATGATGAAGATGAAATCATAGAATACACTACCGATCCAGAGCTAATTCATGAAAAATATGAAAAGCTCGTAGATCTAGTTATAGACGGAGGTTATGGGAATAACGAAGCCTCGACTATTTACGATTGTACTGGTCTAGACCCAGAACTTATAAGAGAAGGTATAGGTGATATAAATATTTTCTAAGTACTTTCTTCTTAATTCTCAAACAAGGTTGTTTTCACAGAAAAAAACACCCGTAAAGCACTTTAAACGTGCGGATTAAACTCACTCAGAGCAATAATTCCAGGCACAAAAAAAAGGGCTTCCGTGGAGAACCCCTTTCTAATAAACCTGCAAGGAAAATTTGAAACCGACACAGTCATGAAACTGTGTCTAATAATAAGACGTGTCTTTCATACAGGGGTTGCCTCTGGGAAGTTTATTCTGCCTGATTCCAATTAAAAAAACAATTCTCAACTTCTTAAAAACATAAAATTGATGCTCGGGCTCTTTTAAAAGATGCGACCTGAATACATTGTACCTTCGCGGAAAAATCAATAATACTTATGGCAAATCCGATCAGCTTAGCAATTCACGGTGGTAGTGGAACTATTCTAAAGTCAATGCTTACACCTGAACTAGAAGAGGCCTATAGAACCACTCTTCAGCTATCTTTAGATCAAGGAAAAAAAGTACTTGAGAACGGAGGCTCAGCATTAGATGCGGTTTCTACATCTGTAATGGTGCTGGAAGATTCTCATTTATTCAATGCTGGTAAGGGTGCTGTATATACGGCTATAGGAACTCAAGAAATGGATGCCTCCATTATGAATGGTGCAGACAGAAAAGCAGGTGCAGTAGCCATGGTAAAAGGAGTTAAAAATCCTATTCATTTGGCCAGACTCGTTATGGAGAAATCAGAGCATGTTTTTCTAGCAGCACAAGGCGCAGAAGAATTCGCCAAAACCCAAGGTGTGAAATTTGAATCACCAGAGTACTTTCATGACGAGCTAAGGTATAACCAGTGGCAAAGTGTGAAAGGAACTGATAAAACTCAGCTAGACCATACTCTTATAGTAGATGAAAAATTCGGTACAGTAGGCGCAGTAGCATTAGATGCTTCAGGGAATGTAGCTTCTGCCACGAGCACCGGAGGTATGACCAATAAGAAGTTTGGTAGAGTTGGTGACAGTCCTATTATAGGTTCTGGAACTTATGCTCACAACAAAACCTGTGCGGTAAGCTGCACAGGAAGCGGAGAATATTTCTTAAGAGGAGTAGTAGCTTATGATGTGAGCTGCTTAATGGAGTATAAAGGTTTATCTCTTTCTGAGGCCACTAAAATCGTAATCCATGACCGACTTATCGAATTAGGAGGAGATGGAGGATTAATAGCAGTGGATCAGAAAGGAAATGTTTCTTTAGACTTCAATACTGAAGGAATGTACAGAGGATCTTTTATAAATGGCGTTTCTGATGTTTCTATTTTTAAGTAGAACAAACCCTCACTTAAAAAACAATCAATTTAAGTTACATAATCTCATTGCAACGCTTATAACAGAAAACGAAAACCTGGCTCTAAATAAAGCTTTCGTGAATAGGAAGTATCTCAATCTCCTTTTCCTTAAGATCGAACTTGTCTCCATTACTAAGCACATGTACTATTAAATTACTCATAGACATAGGCGTGCCTTCAGGCAATTGGTCATGTTTGTTATGAGTAAGTTGACTCGCATCGAAAAGGATAATCATTCCACTACCTATTACTGTAGCTATCCTTCCATTTTCTATCATAATCCCAGTATCCTCAGCCAAACCTATACCTAATAAATGAGGCATTCTAGTGACTGCTTCGGCCAATCTCCCAAATCTTCCTCTTCTGATGAAATGGCTGTCTAAAATCACTTCTGGAAGAAAATTAAGCCCATCTCCCACTTTTATAGCTCCTTTGATTAGAGACTCTGAACTGCTTCCGCCCGTTACCATTTCTTTACTCATGGCCACAGCTCCAGCACTCGTTCCAGCTATAACTATAGGCTCTTCAGCGTAACGTCTTTTCATGATAGAAAGAGCAAGCGTACCATTAATGATCCCACTTAGCTTAGACTGATCTCCTCCACTCATCATTATGCAGTCAGCTGTTTCTAGCGCGTTGCAAAACTCAGGATTGTTAGCATCATCCTGAGATTGGAAGTTAAGTACAGAAACATCCTTACAACCTAAGGTAGCAAAAGCACTGTTATAATTTTCCCAAACTTCATCTGGAATGCCGCTAGCTGAAGGAATGACCACGATTTTAGAATCGGTTCCTTTGGCCTTATTAATAATGTGAAACAAAATTCCTTCGCTAATGAAGTCCATGGCATCTCCCATGTCTGAATCTAGTCCTTTGTCCTCATTCCCCCCCACTGGTATTAATATACCTTTTATCTCTTGGCTCATGATTGATTTTTAGCAAAATCAAAACTATACCAATTAGGACCAGAAACAGGCTTATAAGTCAATGAATTTTAAAAGTTACTCCTTCCCTTTTTCACCAAAAAATAAAAAACATCATTGGAAAATTGACTTTTCCGTTCAAATAATCCCACTTATCCTTATTTTTAGAACTTATCCATAGCTTAAATTTAAAATGAAGATAAGAGAGATTAACGCCATGCGAGGACCTAATTACTGGTCTATCAGAAGACATAAGCTTATAGTGATGGTTCTAGACATTGAAGATTTAGAAGAAAAACCTACAGATAAGATAGATGGATTTTTAGAACGATTAGAAGTCATGTTTCCCAGCATGTACTCTCATAGATGCAGTGAAGCAGAGCCTGGAGGGTTCTTTAAAAGAGTCAAAGAAGGCACATGGATGGGTCATGTAATAGAGCACATAGCGCTAGAGACTCAAACTTTAGCTGGAATGGATGTTGGCTTCGGAAGAACCAGAGATTATGGTGAATTAGGTGTGTACCATGTGGTGTTTGCTTACATGGAAGAAGAGGTAGGTAGATTCGCAGCTAAATCTGCTGTAAGAATAGCACGAGCTCTTATAGATGGAACTGAGTATGACCTAGAAGAAGATCTTCAGGAAATGCGAGAGATTAGAGAAGACAACCGATTAGGACCAAGTACGGGTTCTATAGTAGAAGAAGCTGCTGCCAGAGGAATTCCGTGGATTCGACTGAACAAGTATTCACTTTGTCAATTAGGCTACGGAGCTAACCAACAGCGTATTCAAGCTACAGTAGGAAGTAAAACCAGCAGCATAGCTGTCGAACTAGCGTGCGATAAAGAAGATACCAAGTTCCTTTTAGAACAAGCTGAAGTGCCTGTACCTAAAGGTGAAATAGTAAGAAGAGAATCTGGTTTGAAAGAAGCCATAGAATATCTAGGCTATCCATTGGTGATTAAACCTATTAATGGGAATCATGGAAGAGGAATTACCTGTGGAATAGAAAACGAAGAGCAGGCATTAGAAGCATTTGCTGCGGCTAAGGAAGTCTCCAAAACCGTAATAGTAGAACAACTGATTATCGGGGAAGATTACAGACTACTCGTTATAGACCATAAGTTGGTGGCTGCTGCCAAAAGAAGTCCCGCGCACGTAGTAGGAAATGGAAAACACACCATTCAAGAACTTATAGACGAGGTAAACAGCGACCCAAGAAGAGGTTATGGCCATGAAAAAGTATTGACCGCTATTTCGGTGAACGACATGACCATGAACCTGATCAAGGACAAAGACTACACCTTGGAAACTGTTCTTAAAGATGGTGAAAAACTTGACCTTAAAGAAACGGCTAACCTGAGCACAGGTGGAACTGCCACTGATGTAACAGACATTGTACATCCATACAATATCTTTATGGCTGAACGCATCAGTAAAATCATCGGGCTGGACATCTGTGGTATAGACATCATGACTACGGATATCAGTACCCCACTGCCAGAAACTAAAGGAGCTGTATTAGAAGTAAATGCTGGGCCAGGATTTAGAATGCACTTAGCACCTACAGAAGGAATGCCTCGAAACGTGGCCGAATCTGTAATAGATATGCTTTTTCCGAACGGATCTGATGCCAGAATTCCTATTGTGGCTGTGACAGGAACTAACGGAAAAACTACCACTACTCGACTCATTGCCCACATGATGAAAATGAAAGGCTATAAAGTCGGGTATACCACTTCTGATGGAATCTACATCCAGAACAGGCTACTTCAAACAGGAGATTGTACAGGACCTGCAAGTGCAGAGTTTGTATTGAAAGACCCTACAGTAAATTTCGCAGTACTAGAATGTGCGCGGGGAGGATTGTTAAGAGCAGGATTAGGATTTGGAAAATGTAATATAGCCGTAGTTACCAATGTAGCTCCAGATCACCTCGGTCTAAAAGGGATACATACAATAGAACAACTGGCTAGAGCAAAAGGAGTCGTACCTGAGACTGTTATGAAAGATGGTTATGCCATTTTAAATGCCGATGACGACTTGGTGTATGACATGAGGAAAGATCTGGAATGTAACGTAGCCTACTTTGCTATGTCTGATGACAATCCTAGAGTAATGAAGCACTGTGCCAGAGGAGGAATAGCTGCCATTTATGAAAACGGATACATTACCATCTGTAAAGGAGAATGGAAGATGAGACTGACCAAGGCTATAAACGTGCCATTGACATTCGGAGGGAAAGCTGACTTTATGATTCAGAACGTTCTTCCCGCGGCTTTAACAGGTTATTTAAACGGATTCTCATTAGAAGACATAAGAGTTTCTTTAGAGCTCTTTACTCCTTCGCCTCAGCAGACTCCCGGAAGATTGAATTTATTCGAATTCGAAAATTTCACTTTACTTCTAGATTATGCGCATAATGCAGCTGGATTAAACGCACTTAAAAACATGTTGGATAACATGGAACAAACCCCTAAAGTGGGAATCATAGCAGGCGTAGGCGATAGAAGAATTGAAGATAATGAAGCTATAGGAGCTGTCTCGGCTAGAATGTTTGATGAAATTATTATCAGACAAGACAAACATTTACGAGGCAAAACAGAGGAGGAGTTAATTTCTATGTTGGAAAACGGCATTAAAAAAGAAGACCCTAATAAACCCGTTACTATTATTCCATCTGAAGCTGAAGCCATAAAGCATGCTATAAAGCATGCTAAACCAGGCAGCATGATTGTGCTCTGTAGTGATGTAGTTCCAGATGCGCTAGAATTAGTTATGAAGCTAAAAGAAGAAGAGACTAAAAGACTATTCGATGAAAAAAAAGCGGAATTAACTAGCTAGAGTTTATCAGAATTAGAACCTGAAATAGATTAAAGTCCTAGTGCATTTATGTACTGGGACTTTTTTTTGAGGAAAATTAGGCTGTTGCTTTTTTAGAGTTTCTAATAAAAAACGGACATAAAAAAAAGGGTTTCCGTGGAGAACCCCTTTATTGTAAACCTGCAAGGAAAAATTGAAACCGATACAGTCATGAAACTGCATCTACTATAAAGACGAGTGAAGTTTTAAGGGGTTGCCTCTTCGAAAATATATTTTTTCTGTGACCGTGAATCTTTCTTTTATTAAGACCTTCACCGTATGGATAAATCCGAAGTTTTAGCAGCCATCAACGCTGGAAATAAAAACACCCTTATGGAAGCCTTAGGAATTGAATTCACAGATGCTTCTGAGGGATATGTAGAAGCCAAAATGCCTGTGGACTCCAGAACCCACCAACCTATGGGCTTACTTCACGGAGGAGCTACCGCAGCCTTAGCAGAAACATTAGGCAGCGTAGGTTCACACATGCTGATAGATAGAAACACAGAAGCTACCGTGGGAATAGAAATAAACGCCAACCACATGAAAGGTGTGAAATCTGGCTGGGTAACAGGAAAAGCTCAAATTCAGCACAAAGGCAGGAAACTCCACGTTTGGAATATAGATGTATATGATGAACACGAAAATAAAATAGCAGTGTGCCGATTGACCAATATGATTATCCAAAAAAAGTAATCCCAGTTGAAAGAACTACTCCTTCATACATTCTCTTTCCTCATAGACTCAGGTTTTAAAACAGAACTCACGAAAAAAGGAAAAGAGCAGTTCCTCACTTTCTCTAAGGAAGATGCTGAACTACAAGTCTCGTGGACTTCTGACAAAGAGAAACCATCCATCAATTATTCAGATGATATACACCTCTTCGGAATCCTAGACTGTGAAAAAGAAATTAGAGCCAAGCACAAAGACCTTCCTGAAAAACAACAGGAACTCCTCGCTTGGATTTTTTCGGTGATGCCATTAAAAGAATTTTTAGAAATATTCGCGCAGAAAATAAAATCTACACATGAATGATGAACCTATAATACTAGATGAATTCGCGGTTATTTATTCCCTGCCCAATTCGTATGACTTTTACCTCCACACTCCTAAAATCGGAGAAGAGGTGTTTCACATTACCGATTTTATTGGAAATAACTTTTCTCTTACAGGACAAACAGAGAAAATTGAACTAGAAGAAATAGACTCTGTAGAACTCCACTTTAAAGAGGACATGACAGAAACCACCTTTGAGCAATATTCAGATGCATTTATAGCAGCATTCGGAAAACTTAGCTCTGGGGAGCTAGAGAAAGTTGTTTTATCCAGAATTAAGAAAATTCCTTTTAACACCAAGGAGATTTTGAATTACCTCTTCTACCTAAAAGCCTCAAACACCAATGCATTCACCTACCTGATTACATCTCCACAAACAGGTACTTGGGTTGGCGCCACTCCAGAAAAACTTATTCAGGGAACTGCTGCAGAATTTCAAACAATGGCCTTGGCTGGAACACAACCTCACGACAGATTGAACGAACCGAACTGGTCAGAAAAAGAAATTCACGAGCACGAAATAGTAGCTAATGAGATAGAGGATGTCATGAAGGAAAAAGCTTCTGACTACAGCCGAAAGGAACGCCAAAACCACAAATCTGGCTCGGTAGTTCACCTGAAAACCGAATTCACCTTTGCTACGCCAGATGTAACCGATTTTATTTCCACACTACACCCCACCTCAGCTATAGCCGGGAAACCTAAAGATTTAGCGGTGAGTCACATCAAAGAATCAGAAAGCCACAAGCGAGAATTATATACTGGTTACCTCGGTTTTAAACGAGGGGAAGAGTCACACTACTTCGTGAACCTCAGATGCATGCAGGTGCATAAGGATGCTGCCTCACTTTATTTAGGAGGAGGAATCACGAAAGAATCAATTCTGGAGGAAGAATGGGCGGAAACAGAAGATAAAGCCAAAAGTCTCTTGTCGCCTTTAGAAAAAATGCAGAACTTCGCAGGGAATGATTTCTGATAAAAAATCGGTACAGGATTTAGTGCACATATTCCTTGAAAAAGGAATCACAGACATCGTTTTTTCTCCTGGATCTAGAAACGCACCCTTGTCTATTTCTTTTTATAACCACCCAGATTTCACGTGTTATAATATCCCGGATGAACGCTCTGCCGCATTTTTCGCATTGGGTATGGCGCAGCAACTGAATAAACCTGTAGCCATCTGTTGTACCTCTGGTACAGCGGCTTTGAATTATTCTTCCGCTGTTTGCGAAGCTTACTACCAGCGCATTCCCTTAGTCGTATTAACTGCCGACAGACCTCAAGAATGGATTAACCAGGGAGCAGGTCAGTCCATACAGCAGGGAGGAATTTACACCAACTTTATAAGAGGGAGTTATAACTTAGTGCAGGAGGCAGAGTCAGAAAATGACTTATGGTTCAATACTCGGCTAGTCAACGAAGCCATAGAAAAAACGGCTTATCCCGTGGCTGGCCCTGTTCATTTAAACTTCCCGCTAAAAGAGAATTTATACGGCAAGGAAAACACTCAAGCTTCACCCAAAGTGGTGCAAGTAACCAGTCCAGAAAAAAACATTACCGCCAGCCAAATCCAAGAATTACTAGGAGAATGGAAAGGAAGTGAAAAAATAATGCTCCTCACCGGACTGAGTTTACCAGATGAGGAACTGAATAGCGCTATCCAGTATTTCCAAGAAAACACTAGTGCTCTCGTCCTCACCGAATCTACTTCCAACCTTCACTTAAAGGAATCCGTTACAGGTATAGATCGACTTTTGGTCACCCTTTCTAAGGAAGAGGAAGATGAGTTTATTCCAGATTTACTGATTACCTACGGCACCAATATCATTTCTAAAAAAATTAGGCTTCTGTTCAGAGAAAAGAAACCTAAAATGCACTGGCACATAGACAATTCCAATGATTTAATGGATACATTCATGTGCCTAACACGCCAAATAATATCCAAGCCAGTAGACTTTTTTAAGGTCTTTAACCAGCATGTAAACCAGTCAGATTCTGAATATGCCAGACGCTGGAATGCCAGAGAACATAGACTATTAGAACTTACAGAAGAGTTTGGCGCAGAGGCTGAGTTGAGTGATTTTTCAGCGTTGCAACGCGTACACAAATCCATTCCTGAACACTACCAAGTGCATACAGGCAACAGTGCATCTGTGCGGTACCTGCAGCTCTATGCCAGAAAAAACTACGATATGTTCAGTAACCGTGGCACCAGCGGCATCGATGGCTGCACTTCTACTGCCATAGGTTCCTGTGTAGCTTCAGAAAAAGACACGCTGCTCGTCAGTGGAGACATGGCGTTTTTATATGACACCAATGCCTTTTGGCACCACCACGTACCTGCCAATTTTCGAGTGGTAGTAGTCAACAATTCTGGAGGAGGAATTTTCAGAATCATTAAGGGACCTAAGGAAACAGGAATTGTAGAAAAGCAGTTTGAAGCCAGACATTCAGTATCTGCCAAAGGAGTTTGCGAGCTACATGATTTAGAGTACTCGAAGGCTGATTCATTGGAAGAGTTAAGCGCAGCGTTGCAAAGCTTCTATGCTTCCTCTGCCAAAGCCAAAGTACTGGAAGTATTCACTCCTGCCGAGGTGAATGACTTGGAGCTAAAGAAGTATTTCGGGTTTTTAAATGACAATATTTGATGGACATAGAAAGATATTCGGAACATTCTCTTATTCTGGGAACAGCTCAAAACCTAGATTTTAATTATACCGAATTCGGTACAATTAAAAATGAAAGACTGATAAACTTTCTGTCTAAAAGCCTAAAGCTAATTCTATTTTGTTTCCTGTTTTTTTCATGCAGCCAGTTAAGTCAATCTCAAACTTTCAAAGTAGATAGTTTAATCATTCTGAACCCAGACAACAATAACGTCTACATAAAACTTCCGATTCTTGTTGGTGACAAGAAGATTTCGGACACTATAAACCAACAAATTATTGAAGATTTGTTTTTCGACACCATAACTACTCCATGGAAAGAGAACATTGAGGCACTGATAATAAATGAGGCTGAGTTTGGTGTTTGGTATGAGATTATTGACTTCAAAGTTATTTTACTTAATGAGAGAGTTTATTCCATAGAGTTATTCGGTGAAGGTTGCGGAGCTTATTGTGACAACTTCTATTTCTCGTATATGTTTGATTTAAAAACTGGAAGCCTCATAAATAGTACTGACATTTTCACTACTGAAGGATTTGATTATTTCTGGGAAAGAGTAATCAAGTCAAAAAATGCAGAGATTGAAGACGAAATAAAAACTTTATTTAAAGAGACAAAAGATATATCTAACGCTGAGGAGCTAAACACACATAATCAAACAATCAACTTATACGCTACTTGTTTAGAAGGTTATTCAGAAGCACCTTCGGGCTATGTTTCGGTGGATAACAGAAAACTACATGTACACCTAAATAGATGCTCTAATCATGCGAGCAGAGCTTTGGACGAGCTTGGTGTGTTCAAATTTATTTTTGAAATAAGTGAACTAGAGCAATATCTTTCACCATACGGAAAAACCCTATTACTAAATTAAATGCCTACACCTAAAGATTGGATATCAGCCATGAGATTGAGAACGCTGCCATTGGCGGCTTCTACTGTGCTGGCTGGTGCAGCATCAGCTTTTAATTATGGCACCTTTAGTTGGCTCACATTTGCACTCATTTTACTGACTACTTTATTTCTACAGATACTTTCGAATCTGGCTAATGATTTAGGAGATGCCATCAAGGGAACCGATGACAAAAATAGATTAGGCCCAGTTAGAAGCATCCAATCAGGAGCTATCTCTAAGACAGAAATGAAGCGAATGACCATCCTATTTGCCGCGGTTAGTTTTCTCCTTGGGCTGGCAGCTATCTATTCTGCTTTTGAAACTATTAATTGGCAGACCCTGTTATTCGTAATTATAGGAGTAGCAGCCATAGCAGCAGCCATGAAGTATACTTTGGGAAAGAACCCTTATGGTTATTCAGGTCTTGGAGATTTGTTTGTATTTGTGTTTTTTGGTCTGGTGGGCGTGGTAGGAACTGATTATTTACTGAGTGGAACTTTTCACTGGTCGGCTCTCCTTCCTGCTTATACGGTTGGCGTATTTTCTGCGGCTGTACTGAACTTAAATAATCTCAGAGACCATAAAAACGATAAGCTTCATGGTAAAAATACCATCGTGGTAAAACTAGGATTGGAGAAAGCCAAAGGATTTCATTTCTTTCTAATTGTCTCTGGGATGACCTCTTTGGCAGTGTTTTTATACTTGTCTCCCATCGTGATGTGGTTTGCCCTTCTCGTATTTCTAATTCCTACGGCATTGGGAAAACACATAAATAAAGTGAAGCATACCAAAAATGAACAGCTCCTAGACCCAGAATTGAAAAAAGTAGCACTTACTACCTTTGGGACGTTTCTAGTGTTATTCATTTTTCAACTTATTTCTGCATATGAAGTTTTCTAAACTAAAAACCAAACTAGTAAAACACACCTTAGAGTTCAAGTTCCTGGCTAAAACCAGTAGAGATGAATTAAAAACTAAGGACACTTGGTTTTTGAGTTTAACTGATGAAAAAGGAATTACAGGAATAGGAGAATGCAGCATTATTCCAGGCCTGAGTATTGAGAATCCAGAAGCATTTGAGAGAAAGCTCAATCACGTAGCCGAAAATTTTTCGGAGTATGAAAATTACCATGAAAGCTTGGTCAAATTTCCAGCTATACGGTTTGGAATAGAGACCGCTTTATTGGACTTAAAAACAGGTGGAAAGCGAGAATTATTCCCTACAGATTTCACACTCAAACAGAAACCACTTTCTATCAATGGACTGGTATGGATGGGAGACAGAGCGTTTATGTCATCTCAAGTGAAAGAGAAAATAGCCGCTGGGTTTAACTGTATAAAACTAAAAATAGGTGCGCTAGATTTCGAACAAGAATTAGACATCATCAAATCTATAAGAAACGAATACAGCGCTAATGACATAGAGATTAGAGTAGATGCCAATGGGGCATTTAGTTTGGATGATGCTTTAGAGAAATTAGTTAGATTATCTGAGCTAGACCTTCACAGCATAGAACAACCTATAAAGCAAGGTCAAATAGATGAAATGGCCGCTTTGTGCATGTTCTCACCTCTAGACATAGCGCTCGACGAAGAGCTGATAGGTATTCACTCTATAGAAAAGAAAAGAGAACTCCTAGAAATCATTCAGCCGCAGTACATCATTTTAAAACCAAGTTTACTGGGTGGATTTAAAGCCAGTGAAGAATGGATATCATTAGCTAAAAAGAATGACATCAGCTATTGGAATACTTCCGCATTAGAAGCCAATATTGGCCTAAACGCCATCAGCCAATGGACCAGCTCGCTTAATAATTCTTTACCACAGGGATTGGGAACTGGCGGACTTTATTCTAATAATATAGACTCACCACTCACTGTGAAAAATGGCGAGATTTATTATGATAGAAGTCAGGACTGGGATTTGAAAGACACTAAATGATTCTAGACTTCCAAAATATAGAAGACATAAAACGCCAAGTTCACTCTGGCTTGAACTCAGCCTCGTCAATTCATGAATGGAAGAAAGAGATTTTCTCTTTTTTGGAATGGTATTATTCTTTAGAAGGCCCACTGATTCAAAAAACTTCTGGTTCTACTGGAATTCCTAAAGAGATAAAACTTTCTAGGGAAGTACTTTCAGCTAGTGCAGAGGCTACTATTGCTTATTTCAAATTAGCTGAAAGAAGCTCAGCATTGCTTTGTATCCCTGCCAAGTTTATAGGTGGGAAAATGATGCTTATGCGTGCCATAATGGGTGAATGGAAACTCACCTGTGTGGAACCTAAGGGGAATTTGAGTTCAGTACTGGCAGGTCTGTCTTCTTTTGATTTCACTGCCATGATTCCGCTACAGGTTCAGAAATTACTGAATGATGATGTGAGTCTGCTAAACAAAATAAAGAACTTAATTATAGGCGGTGCGGCTGTATGTGATGCGTTAGAAAATGAGCTTTGCAACGCAAAAATAAATGCCTACTCTACCTACGGAATGACCGAAACGGCTTCTCATGTAGCACTCAAGAAACTAGACGGAAAGTCCAATTTTCAAGCATTAGATGGGATTTCATTTTCTGTAGACTCTGAAGGTCGATTAAGGATAGAGGGTTCACGAATTCCAGACTCTCCAATTTTGACAAATGATTTAGTTAGCCTGACTTCTGAAACCTCTTTCAAATGGCTGGGGAGATTTGATAACGTGATTAACTCTGGCGGAGTGAAAATAGTGGCAGAGGAGTTGGAAAAAACTATTGCAACGCTGCTAAATGAAGCATTCTATATCACCAAAGAGATGCACTCGGAGCTAGGCGAAACCCCTGTACTAGTGATAGAATGTGAAGCGTGGGAAAGTGAAAAAACCAGCGTGTTTTTAGAATCATTAAAACCGAGGCTACCCACCTACTGGAGTCCTCGGGAAATCCGATTCGTTGCGCATATAGATAGGACGGCATCTGGAAAAATCAAGCGGATTTAAAGTTTAGTTTAAGCCTAGGTTCTTTTAATGTCCTATCTTCGCGCACCTTTTTTAAAAGCTATGGAAACACTCGTATTCGCGACTAATAATGAGCACAAGCTTAATGAAGTTAGGTCTCTGCTTAAGGATAAGTATATCATTAAGGGGCTATCTGACATAGGCTGTGAAGAGGATATTCCTGAAACTTCAGACACGCTGGAAGGAAATGCCAAACTAAAAGCCAAATTTGTATCTGATAATTATGGAGTGAGTTGCTTCTCTGATGACACTGGCTTGGAGGTGAAGTCTCTCAATATGGAGCCTGGAGTTTATTCTGCCAGGTACGCTGGACCTCAAAGAAATAGCGATGACAATATGGCCAAACTGCTAAAAGAACTTTCTATAAGGAACAATAGATTGGCTCAGTTTAGAACTGCTGTGTGTCTCATCAGAAATGGAGAAGAACATAATTTCGAAGGAAAAGTTGAAGGAGTTATTTTGACTAAGCGAACTGGTGAAGACGGGTTCGGTTATGACTCTATTTTCAAACCAGATGAAGCAGAAATTTCCTTTGCTCAAATGACATCAGACGAGAAGAATAAGATCAGCCACAGAGGCCGTGCAATTCAAAAACTTGTGACTTTTTTAGAAAATAACGATTAGATTTAAGGAGATTTGTAATTTTCGCCCCTTCTAACATAAATCATCATGCCGAATTATTTAGACTTCGAAGAGCCTATAAGAGAGCTCGAAGAACAACTGCAAAAACAACGTGAAATCGCTCAAGCGAGCGATTTAGATATGAGTAAGCCTGAAAAAGACTTGCTCCAAAAATTATCTGACACACGTAAAAGAATATATAAGAAACTGACTCCTTGGCAAAAGGTGCAGGTTTCTAGACACCCAGACAGACCCTATACGCTATCTTATATAGAAGCGGTAACTGAAGGAAGGTTCGTGGAACTCCATGGAGACAGAACGGTAAAAGACGATAAAGCTATGGTAGGTGGTTTCGGGATGCTTGGAGACCAATCTGTATGCTTTATAGGTCAGCAGAAAGGGCTTAACACCAAACTTAGGCAGTATAGAAACTTCGGGATGGCTAATCCTGAAGGATATAGAAAAGCGCTAAGGTTAATGAAACTAGCTGAAAAGTTTAATAAGCCTGTAGTTACCTTTATAGACACTCCTGGAGCTTTTCCTGGTTTAGAAGCAGAGGAAAGAGGACAAGGCGAGGCTATAGCTAGAAACCTATTCGAAATGATAAAGCTAAAAGTTCCGCTTATCTGCGTAGTGATAGGTGAAGGTGCTTCTGGTGGTGCTCTGGGAATAGGACTGGGAGATAGAGTGATGATGTTAGAGAACTCATGGTATTCTGTGATTTCTCCTGAAAACTGCTCTACTATCCTATGGAGAAACTGGGATCATAAGGTGGAAGCCGCAGATTGTTTAAAGCTAACTGCGAATGACATGCTTAAGAACAAACTCATAGATGGTATTATAAAAGAGCCAGTAGGTGGAGCTCACGCTGCTCCTGAAGAAGCTTTTCAAATAGTACAAAGTGAACTTATAAAAATGATAGCAGAATTAAGTCCACAAACTCCTCAAAAAAGAATAGACGCTCGAATTAAAAAATTCGGGAACATGGGGGTTTACAACAAATAGTTGTGAATGTTTTATTCGAAAATTATTGCAGAAGCTAAGGTATAATCTTAGATTTGCACCTTTAAGTGAATATCATATTATAAGTATCTAAAAATTAAATAGGTAATGAAAAATCCAATTTGGAAATCAGCGCTTTTCTTTAGCGTTATAGCACTTTTATTAGTAGGATGTGCAGGTCTAGGGAAAATGGAAGACCACATAGAAGAACTTGGAGCTAAAAGTAGCCCAGAACCTCTTATCGTAAAAGGCGACAAAGTTGACCTAGAGATTACTGGTAAATTTCCTGAAAAATATTTCCATAAAAAAGTACGAGTAGAAGCTTCTCCAGTGTTAGTTTATGAAGGTGGTGAAACAGCTTTTAAAATGACTGAATACCAAGGAGAAGATGCAGCTGGAAACGGTACTGTAATTCCTTACGCAACTGGAAAAAGTTTCACTTACACTGACCAGATAGATTATGACCCTGCTATGGAAAACGCAGGTGCTTTAGAGCTCAGAATTTATGGTGAGAAAGGAAATAAAAATGAAACATTCGCACCGTTAGTAATAGGTTCTGGTGTAATCACTACTCCATACCTAATGAAAAGTGACGACATGCCTATTATGGCTACGGATAACTTCCAACGCGTTCTTTCTTTCTCTAATAGTGATACTGAAATTAATTATGGTAAAAACAAATCTAACGTCACTTCTAAAGAGCTAAAAGACGAAGATTGGAATAACATGAAAACGTTAGTAGAAGGACTAATCGCTGACGAAAGAAAAGAGGTGACTAAAATCAGTCTTAAAGCATACGCTTCACCAGAAGGTGAAATCACGCTCAATGACAATTTAGCTCAAGAAAGAGCTGAAAGTTCTGCAGCAGCAGTGACCAAGTATTTAAAAGGCGCTGGAGTAGAGCTAGAGGAAGGAAGTGAGTTAATTACATTGGTTCCTCTTGGAGAAGACTGGGAAGGATTTAAATCTAAAATGCAAGCTTCTGAAATAGAAGATAAGCAATTAATTATTCGTCTTTTAGAAGATTATACTGACAAGGACAAAAGAGAAGAAGAAATTAGAAACCTTTCATTCACTTTTAAAGAAATAGAAAAGCAAATTCTTCCTGAATTAAGAAGATCACAGATAGTTATCGATTATAACGAGACTGGATATTCTGATGAGGAACTTATCCAAATCGGGAAATCTACTCCTTCTTCGTTAACTGTAGAGGAATTATTAAAGGCTGCTACTCTAGTTTCTGACATGAATGATAAACTAGCAATGTATAAGGCTGGTGCTGAAAAGTTCACTACCGATTATAGATGTGCTAACAATGCCGCTGCTGTTTTAATCATGCAAGGTGACAATGATATGGCTCAGACTTACATGGAAAAAGCTACTGCTGCTGAAACGAATGCTATTACTAATAATAACATGGGAGTTTTAACTAGACGTTCTGGAGACAGAAGATCTGCTATGAATTTCTACGGTAATGCTTCTGGTGCTGGTTCTGAAGTGAGTTATAACAAAGGGCTTATCCAAATCCAAGACGGAGAGTATGCTGCTGCTATAGGAAGTATGAATGGTAAAGAAACATTCAATACTGCACTAGTTAAAATGTTAAACGGAGATAATGCAGGAGCTTCTCAAGCGATGACTGATAGTAATGATGATTCTGCTATAGCTGATTACTTAAGAGCTATTATAGCTGCTAGAAGTAATGACTCTGCTGGAGTAATGAGTAACATCACTTCTGCTGTAGCTAAGGATGAAAGTTTAAAAGAAAAAGCGAAAAAAGACCTGGAATTCAGAGACTTTAGTGCTCAGTTCAGTTTCTAATTCGTAAGAAATATAGTTTTACCTAGTTATTCAGTAAGACAAAAAAACCTCTTGAAAATTTCAAGAGGTTTTTTTTATTCTCTGTTTTGAAAGTCTACAGAGTATTTTATTCAAGGTAAACCACAGTAAAATCTATCCTCTCAAGCAGAAGAATCACAGAAAACTGACATTCTGCTAAACTTTAACTCAAAGCACTTCGTAAAGAGTTATTATATCTAATAGAAAGCATCTATTTTTGTAACCAGACACAGACACCGTGGAAATAGAAAGAGTAGTATTATCGCCAGAACAGAAAGCATTAAGAATTAACCTTGATCAGGATATTTATGGCACCTTCGCTGAGATAGGCGCGGGACAAGAAGTGGTAAGACACTTCTTTAGATCAGGCGGAGCCAGTGGAACCATAGCTAAAACTATGAGTGCCTATGACAAGGATTTCAGTGATGCTATCTATGGCAAAGAGGACAAAGAACGTTATGTCTGTAAGTCGAGACTGGATAAGATGATTAACCATGAATATGGGTTAATCATAGAAAGACTAGATAGAACGAACCATCCTACGAAGCATTTCTTCTCCTTTGCCAATACCATCTCTACTATTAATTACCAAAAAACTATTCAAGGACACGGCTGGTTAGGAGTGAAATTTCAGACTTCTCCAGAATCTAAACCAAGTACTGTAGTAATTCACATTAGGCTTCATGAAAATGACTCCTCACTACAGCAGCTCACTTCTGGAGTACTAGGAGTGAATCTTCTATACGCTTGCTTCTATTTCCATAAAGAACCTAAAGAACTCCTTAAATCTCTGTATGATAATATTACCAGAGACCAGGTAGAAATAGATATGATAGAGCTTCATGGTCCAGACTTCAAAGATGTAGACAACCGCTTAATGAGTCTGCAACTAGTGAAAAATGGAATGACAGATGCCGTAATTTTCTCTCCAGACGGACAGAACTTACAAGCCGCAGATGTGCTCTATAAAAAAAATATCCTAGCCATAAGAGGAAGTTTCAGACCTGTGACTAAGGTGAACATAGATATGATTATGAAAGGCTTCAAATTATTCGAAGCTGAGCACAAAGTAGAACCAGATAAAATTCAAGTACTGTTCGAAATCACTCTAAACAATCTTAGAGCTGATGGAGATATAGATGAAAAAGACTTCTTAGACAGAGCAGACATACTCTGTTCCCTGGGTCAAACCGTGCTCATATCGAATTATATGAAGTACTATAAACTCGTAGAGTATTTCTCTAGGTATACGAAGAAGAGAATGGGAATTATAATGGGTGTAAATAACCTGTTGGAAATCTTTGATGAGAAATATTACAGAAACCTCAATGGTGGAATTCTCGAAGCATTCGGCATACTGTTCTCTCGAGATTTAAAACTCTACCTCTACCCTTGGATGGATAAAGGAAAAGTACTCAACAGTGAGAACGCCCCTATTCACCCAAGATTAAGACCTCTTTATGACTATTTGCTCTCAAACAAGCGTATAATGGACATAGAAGACTACAATGAAGATGTACTGAACATTCATAGTAGAAAGTGCCTCAAAATGATTAAAGAAGGCAAAACTGGATGGGAATCTATGGTACCTGCTTATGTAGATACTATTATTAAGGATAAAAAACTATTCGGCTACGGAAAAACAAAAGCCGAAGAAGATAAACCAAAGGTGGCTAGTAATTAGCACTTCGGCTGCGCTCAGTGACCGAGATTGAAGTTGGAAGTTGGAAGTTAAAATTTCTACCTAAGATTCATCTTAAGTGTTTCGATTTCTTGCATCCTTCTAAAATCTAGAATTTTCAATTTTCAATAAATTTCCCGCCCGCTGCCCTTCTCCCTTCGGCTATCGCTCAGGGAACGCCATCCCGCTCCTAAAGGAAGTCCACCGCACAGGCTAGTTTTATAGTTTGGGGTTTGGAGTTCGAAGTTCATTTACTCTTTAATAATTTTCTCGCTCTGCAATACTCTATCCCCTTCCCTCAAAACCAACTGATAACTACCAGCTGAGTACTTAGAAACATCTAAAATCATAGTAGCGCCTTTAGACAAAGCAGGAAACTCTTCCATCAATTGACCTTGTGAGTTGAAAAGTTGATAGGTGGATAAGTGGGCTGTTACACTTTGGTAGATGTTTAAGAACTGCTCTGCTGGTATCGGTCCAGCCTTAAAATATTCTGTGGCACCTTCTTGTTCTATTACGTTTATTTCATCGGTGAGTTGACAGTCTTCTACCAAGCAGCCGTATTCATCTACTTTAACTAACCATCCCTGCTGTGCAGGCCCTTCTGAGAAAGGCTGACCTGAGTCTGCGTCTCTGGATTCTCCGCAGAAAATGTAGCCACCATCACTAGTGGCTTTTAAGTCATTTAGGGTGTGTTCTTCATAAGGCGTGTTTATGTAGTGGTAGGTTCTGTCCCACAGCACTGTGCCATCTTCATCTACTTTTACGAGCCAGCCTTGGCTTATGGTAGTACCTGTGCTGTCTGTTTGTTCCTCTTCTGGCAGAAACTCTTTTTTGGTACCTCCTGCCACGTAGCCAGATTCATCTAATGACTTCACCACTTTGTAAAATTGGTTTTGAAAATCAAGTTGAAATCCTTCTCCGATAGCATTTGTCCAAAGTGTATCACCTTGTAAATCCATTCTAAAAATTAAACCAGTGGGCTGAACATCTACAGCTTCCCCTAAACCAACTCCTATAAACGTGTCCATGTCATACCAAACCAAATCGTTTACTCTATTCAATAAATCAACTTCATTTAAAGTTACTACTTCACCCGAATCATCTAATTCTATAAATTTATTTCCATTTCCCCATTCTCTTAAAACCCCCAAAACTCCACCCTCAGGAGTGGGAAGTAGAGCGTTACAGTATTCTGGCTGGGCGTCAGTGGCATAGATATACTCCCACAGCACTTCTCCATCTGGAGCCATGCGCTGAATGTAAAAATCTCCACCTGTGCCTGATTCTGGCTCTAGAATATTACTACTTATAAAAATGGAATTATCATTATTGGTGGATTTACAAAAGCCTATTGGAGCTATAACCCATGAATTGACATCTTCTAAGTATGGTGAGCTAAAGAAATTAAAGGTTGTATCCCCCAACTCATTAAAGCTTGCAATAAAGCCTTCATAAGGAATGTCTGATTCAAAGTCTTCTTTATAGCCAACACAACAGAATTCAAATTCATCATTCAGGTATCTAAAGCCTGATTCATTGGTCATGAGATTATACCCTGAATCTCTAAAATACATTTCTTTGGTTAGATACTCTCCTAACAAATTAAATTTGACAAAAGTCAAGGGAATCATATTTCCACTATCCGTTGGATGCACTCCGTTACAGGTTACTCCATAACCATCTTCTAGTTCTATGACACCTTTAAATGTTACAGCAGAAAAATCTGCAACTTCCCGAATGTTAAATCTAGTTTGAGAAGATGCTTCTGTAGATAATAAAATCAAAAAAACAATTAAAACCTAATCTAATAATCTCAAATCCATCTGTCTTTAAAGTTTCATTATTTGACTTAATCTGATACGTATATAATCCGCTTGCCCAATTATCAGTTTGAAGAGTTATGAAGCTTTCATAATTCTTTATTGTTCTAGAGATAATTAATTTACCAGAGCTATCATAAATAATTAAATGTAATTCTTCTTCTGAATTTAAATTATTATCAATCTTAAAATTCACTACAACTGAACCTGGATTAGGATAAACCTTTACACTAAACCCTTCTTCTGGTTCTTGTTCAAATGACTTAAAGGAGAACACATGGTCACTCTCATAAGCGGGTGGAATAAACCAACCTCCTTAGTGGAAGTCTAAATATGCCACCGCTTTTTTACCTGCAGAGGTAAAGAAATATTGCAACGCTAAATCCTGTAACACATTTCTCTCTGAAGCTGTTATTTCATCATAATCTCTACCTTCTTGTAGCATCTCTTTGTGCAAATCATACCATACATAGTACTGCTCCAATTCTGTTATTATAATAGGGTCTTTTATATACATGCCTTCGTCTAAGATAGCTGCTAGTAAAAATACTAAATGCACTCCAGTACCCCTTCATAGCAAACGCGTTATAAAACAAAAAAGGCTGATGCACATGCATCAGCCTTTTAAATATTGCGTTTAGATTTTTCTTATTCTTCTGCAGCTTCCGCCTCTTTCTTAGCTGTTAAAGCATCGAATTCTTCTTGGCTTCCTACGATTACTTTTTGGAATTTTCTAGTTCCTGTTCCCGCTGGAATTTGATGTCCTACGATTACATTCTCTTTTAATCCTGCTAAGTAATCAACCTTACCTGCTACTGCTGCCTCATTAAGCACTTTAGTAGTCTCCTGGAAGGATGCTGCTGATATGAAACTCTGTGTATGAAGAGAAGCTCTAGTAATACCCTGTAATAGTGGTCTAGAAGTAGCCGGAACTACATCTCTAGCTTCTATTAGAGCCATGGCTTTTCTTTTCAGTTTAGAATTCTCATCTCTAAGTTTTCTAGCCGAAAGGATTTGACCTGGCTTAATAGCCTCAGCTTCACCAGCGTCTATTACTACTTTCATTCCGTATACTAAATCATTTTCTCTCATAAACTCAGCCTTATCTACAGACTGTTTTTCTAAGAATCTAGTATCTCCCTGATCTTCGATAATTACTTTTCTCATCATCTGACGTACGATAATCTCGAAATGCTTATCATTAATCTTCACACCTTGAAGTCTATATACCTCTTGGATTTCATTTACTAAGTATTCCTGAACCGCTGTAGGTCCTTCGATAGCTAGAATATCCGCAGGTGTAATAGCTCCATCTGAAAGTGGCATACCCGCTTTCACGAAGTCATTTTCCTGAACTAAGATGTGTTTAGATAAAGAACATAAATATTTCTTCACTTCTCCTGTCTTAGACTCTACGATGATTTCTCTGTTACCTCTCTTAATCTTACCGAAAGAAGCGATACCATCTATCTCAGATACTACAGCTGGATTAGAAGGGTTTCTAGCCTCGAATAACTCAGTTACTCTAGGTAGACCCCCAGTAATATCACCAGACTTACCTGCTACTCTAGGTATCTTAGCTATCGTATCACCTAAAGTGATTTTATCTCCTTCTTGTACAGAGATGTGAGAACCTACAGGAAGAGAATAACTTCTAAGTACTTCACCGCCTTTCTCTACGTTGATTACTGGGTTTTTCTTCTTATCCTTAGTTTCGATTACTACCATCTCAGTAAATCCTGTCTGCTCATCTACTTCTTCTCTGTAAGTAATTCCAGATTCTACATTATCGAATACGACTTTACCTTCAGCTTCAGAAACGATTACAGAGTTATATGGATCCCATGTACAGATAACATCTCCTTTCTTTACTTTCTTTTTCTTATGAACTAATAACTTAGCTCCATAAGGAATGTTATTCGTAGCTACAGTTACTCCTGTCTTCTCATCTATAATCTTCATCTCCGAAGACCTTGAAACTACTATAACCTCTTTATCTCCGCTTGCGCCAGTAGTTTCCACTACTCTTAGCTCATCTATTTCTAGTCTACCGTCACCTTTCGCTTTGATATCATTCTCATCAGCAATGTTAGCCGCTGTACCCCCTACGTGGAAAGTTCTAAGCGTTAACTGAGTTCCTGGTTCACCTATAGACTGCGCTGCTATTACTCCTACTGCATCACCGGTTTGAGCTAGTCTAGCCGTAGCTAGATTTCTTCCATAACATTTAGCACAAGTTCCTTTTCTCTGCTCACAAGTAAGTACTGATCTCACTTCTACTTCTTCTACATCAGTAGCTTGGATAGCTGCTGCTAATACTTCAGTAATTTCGGTTCCTGCTGTAGCTATCACTTCATCAGTTTTAGAATCTATAGCATCATGAACTAACACTCTACCTAATATTCTTTCTGCTAAGGTTTCTACGATGTCCTCATTCTTCTTTAATGGAGTAGCCATGATTCCTCTAAGAGTTCCACAATCCTCCCCAGTAACGATTACATCCTGAGCTACATCTACTAATCTTCTCGTAAGGTAACCTGCATCTGCCGTTTTAAGGGCTGTATCTGCTAGACCTTTTCTGGCACCGTGTGTAGATATAAAGTACTCAAGGATAGATAGACCTTCTTTAAAGTTAGAAAGAATCGGATTTTCAATAATATCCTGACCTCCTACTGCAGAAGATTTCTGTGGCTTAGCCATCAGACCCCTCATTCCTGAGAGCTGTCTAATCTGCTCTTTAGATCCCCTTGCTCCAGAATCGTACATCATATAGATCGAGTTGAAACCTTGGTTATCCGTTTCTAATCTATCCATAAGGATATTCGTCAGTCTAGAGTTTGTATGTGTCCAGATATCAATAATTTGATTATATCTCTCATTATTGGTAATCAGACCCATATTATAGTTAGCCTTAATCTCCTCTACTTTAGCAGTAGCCTCTTCTACTAACTTTTTCTTTTCTGGCGGAATAATTACATCATCCAAGTTGAATGATAATCCACCTTTAAACGCCATGGTAAACCCTAAGTGCTTAATAGCATCTAAAAACTTACTCGTTCTAGCTACTCCCACTACTTTAAGGATATCACCAATAATATCTCTAAGTGCTTTTTTAGTCAGTACTTGATTAATATAACCAGCTTCCTTAGGCACATACTCGTTGAAGATTACTCTACCACAAGTCGTTTCTACTATGCTGTGTTCACCATTGATGTCTTGCCATCTAACTTTAATGTTAGCATGCATATCTAGCGCTTTCTCATTATGCGCTATAATCACTTCCTCTGGAGAATAGAAAATTCCACCTTGTCCTTTTACTATGTGCTCTCCTTCTGTCACTCTGGACTTAGTTAAATAATAAAGTCCCAATACCATATCTTGTGAAGGTACCGTTATAGGTGCTCCATTGGCAGGGTTAAGAATGTTGTGAGAAGCTAGCATTAACATCTGAGCCTCCAGAATAGCTGCACCTCCTAACGGAAGGTGAACTGCCATCTGATCCCCATCAAAATCCGCATTGAATGCCGTACACACTAATGGGTGAAGCTGGATAGCTTTTCCCTCTATAAGTTTTGGTTGGAAAGCCTGTATACCTAATCTGTGAAGAGTAGGTGCTCTGTTCAGAAGAATAGGATGTCCTTTAAGTACATTCTCTAATATATCCCAAACTACAGGTTCTTTCTTATCTACTATCTTTTTTGCTGATTTTACTGTCTTTACGATACCTCTTTCTATCATCTTTCTGATGATAAAAGGCTTATAAAGCTCTGCCGCCATATCCTTAGGAATTCCACATTCGTGAAGCTCCAAATTCGGACCTACAACAATTACAGAACGCGCTGAATAATCAACCCTTTTTCCCAATAGATTCTGTCTGAATCTACCTTGCTTTCCTTTTAATGAATCAGAAAGAGATTTAAGTGGTCTGTTAGATTCAGTCTTTACAGCACTAGATTTTCTAGAGTTGTCTAGTAATGAATCTACAGATTCCTGAAGCATTCTTTTCTCATTTCTGAGAATTACTTCTGGAGCCTTAATTTCTATCAGTCTTTTAAGTCTGTTGTTTCTGATAATAACTCTTCTATACAAGTCATTTAAATCAGAGGTAGCAAATCTTCCTCCATCTAGAGGAACAAGTGGTCTTAATTCTGGTGGAATAACTGGAACCACCTTCATAATCATCCACTCAGGATTATTCTTAATCCTAGAATTAGCATCTCTGAAAGCCTCCACTACTTGAAGTCTCTTAAGTGCCTCATTCTTTCTCTGCTGAGAAGTTTCTTTCTGAGCCTTATCTCTTAAGTCATAAGAAAGTGCATCTAAATCTAAATTCTGTAGTAAATCATGAAGTGCTTCTGCACCCATTTTAGCTACGAATTTATTAGGATCCTTATCATCCAAGTACTGATGATCTTTAGGCATAACCTCTAGAATATCTAGGTACTCTTCCTCAGTAAGGAATTCCATTATTTCTACAGCTTCTCCTTCTTTATTCACAGCCGCACCAGGATTAATTACTGCGTATCTCTCGTAGTAAATAATCTGATCTAATTTTTTAGTAGGTAGGCCTAATAGGTAACCGATCTTATTTGGTAATGATCTAAAATACCAAATGTGTGCCACAGGCACTACTAATTGGATGTGTCCAGGTCTCTCTCTTCTTACCTTCTTCTCAGTAACCTCTACTCCACATCTATCACATACGATACCTTTATACCTTATTCTTTTATACTTACCACAGTGACATTCGTAATCCTTAACAGGCCCGAATATTCTTTCACAGAATAAACCATCTCTTTCTGGCTTATACGTTCTGTAGTTAATCGTTTCTGGTTTTAAAACCTCACCATGTGATGCTTCCAATATCTCCTCAGGAGATGAAAGGCTAATGGTGATTGTCTTAAACCCACTTGTTTTCTTTGGTGCTTTCTTTAAGGCCATGTTTTTTATATAATCTTATGAAAGAAAATTCTTCTTTAAATATGCGTTGCAATGGATGACGAATCAGCCATTGCAACGCTTAATTTTATAGAGTTAGTCTAAACTAATGCTTAATCCTAATCCTCTTAACTCGTGTAACAATACGTTAAATGATTCCGGAATACCTGGTGTAGGCATCTTCTCTCCTTTTACAATAGTTTCATAAGTCTTAGCTCTACCGATAACGTCATCAGATTTCACAGTAAGAATCTCCTGAAGTATGTTAGCAGCACCGAATGCTTCTAGTGCCCATACTTCCATCTCTCCAAATCTCTGACCACCAAACTGAGCTTTACCACCAAGCGGCTGCTGAGTAATAAGTGAGTATGGTCCGATAGAACGTGCATGCATTTTATCATCTACCATGTGCGCTAGCTTTAACATGTAGATTACTCCTACTGTAGCTGGCTGGTCGAATCTCTCTCCTGTTCCACCATCATATAAATATGTGGTTCCCATTCCTGTAATTCCTGCTTCAGTAGAATACTTTTCTATTTGTGTGATATGAGCTCCATCGAATATAGGCGTAGCAAAGTGCAATCCTAATTTCTTTCCAGCCCAACCAAGAACAGTTTCATAAATCTGACCAAGGTTCATCCGAGATGGTACCCCTAGTGGATTAAGAACTATATCTACTGGAGTTCCGTCTTCTAGGAAAGGCATATCTTCTCTTCTTACGATTCTAGATACGATACCTTTATTTCCGTGACGTCCTGCCATCTTATCCCCTACTTTCAGTTTTCTTTTCTGAGCTACATAAACCTTAGCTAATTTAATGATACCAGCTGGTAACTCGTCTCCTACTGAAATTTGGAATTTCTTTCTCTTATGTTCTCCTAGAAGATCATTGTACTTAAGGATGTAATTATGAATAGTTCTTTGAACCATTTTATTCAAATCCTCATCTTTAGTCCAACCTGTAGTTCTTACAGTTAAGAAATCTAACGTTTGAAGTGCTTTTTGAGTGAATTTAACTCCCTTCTTAATCTGCTCTTCCTTATAGTGATTGAAAACACCTTGACTAGTTTTACCAGTCACGATCTTCATTAACTTCTCTATAAGTTGCTTTCTTAAATCTCCTACTACAGATTCGTGACCTGTATCTAATGCCTCTAATTGAGATTTATCTGCTGCTTTAGATTTTCTATCCTTTATAGCTCTAGAGAATAATTTCTTCTGAATAACTACACCTTTCTGAGAAGGCTTCACTTTTAATGAAGCATCTTTTACATCTCCAGCTTTATCACCGAAGATTGCTCTAAGAAGTTTCTCTTCTGGAGAAGGATCTGTTTCACCTTTAGGAGTAATCTTTCCGATTAGAATGTCACCTTCCTTAATCTCGGCTCCTATTCTTATCATTCCACTCTCATCGAGATCTTTAGTCGCTTCCTCACTTACGTTTGGAATATCTGATGTAAGTTCCTCAACTCCTCTTTTCGTGTCTCTTACCTCTAATGTGTATTCTTTGATATGTATAGATGTAAATACATCATTCTTAACCACATCTTCAGAAATCACAATCGCATCCTCAAAGTTATATCCTTTCCAAGGCATGAATGCTACTTGAAGGTTTCTTCCGATAGCTAAATCACCTTGGTCTGTTCCGTAACCTTCTGTAAGAATATCACCACCTTTCACTCTCTGACCTTTAACCACTAGTGGTCTAATGTTCATACAAGTTCCTTGGTTGGTTCTTAAGAATTTAGTAATTGGATAAACCGTAACATCTCCAGAGAAGCTTACTAACTCATCTTCTTCAGATCTCTTATATCTTACATGAATTTCGTTTCCATCCACATATTCTACAACACCGTCTCCTTTAGCTTTTACTAAAACTCTAGAATCTTGTGCTACTAATTTCTCTAATCCTGTTCCTACAATCGGAGCTTCAGGCTGCATCAATGGTACTGCCTGACGCATCATGTTAGATCCCATCAGTGCACGGTTGGCATCATCGTGCTCTAAAAATGGAATAAGTGATGCTGCTACAGATGCAATTTGATTAGGAGCTACATCCATAAGGTGTAAATCCTTTGGCGGAACTACTGGAAATTCTCCTTCTAATCTTGCTTTTACTGTAGCTGTTTCAAACTCTCCTTTATCTGTAATAATGGCGTTTGCCTGAGCGATTACTTGCTCATCTTCATCTTCAGCACTTAAGTAATTTACAGCTGAATTAGTCATTACAGCTTTTCCGTCTTTTACATCTCTATATGGAGTCTCAATGAATCCTAGTTTATTCACCTTAGCGAATACACAAAGAGAAGAAATAAGTCCAATATTCGGACCCTCTGGAGTTTCAATAGTACAAAGTCTTCCGTAGTGAGTATAGTGAACATCTCTTACCTCGAAACCTGCTCTTTCTCTCGAAAGACCACCTGGTCCTAAGGCTGACATTCTTCTCTTATGAGTTACCTCAGACAGTGGATTCGTTTGATCCATAAACTGAGATAGCTGATTCGTTCCGAAGAAACTATTAATTACTGAAGATAGTGTCTTCGCGTTAATCAAATCTGTAGGAGTAAAAACTTCGTTATCTCTAACGTTCATTCTTTCTCTAATCGTTCTAGCCATTCTAGCTAGTCCAACTGCGAATTGATTATATAACTGTTCTCCTACTGTTCTAACTCTTCTGTTAGAAAGGTGATCAATATCATCTACTTCTGCCTTAGAGTTCACCAGTTCGATTAGGAACTTGATGATTAAAATAATATCATCTCTAGTCAGCGTTCTCTGATCAGAAGAAACATCAATTCCTAATTTTCTGTTTATTCTAAACCTTCCTACTTCACCTAAATCATATCTCTGCTCAGAGAAGAATAATTTATCGATCACTCCTCTTGCAGTCTCAATATCTGGCGGCTCAGCATTTCTCAACTGACGGTAGATATGCTCTACTGCTTCTTTCTCTGAGTTGGAAGAATCCTTTTGTAACGTATTATAGATTATAGTAAAATCTGCCGCATTTATATCTTCCTTGTGAAGTATAATGTTTTTAGAACCTGAATCTAAAATCAGTTCTATGTGCTCTTTTTCTATAATTGTTTCTCTATCGATAAGAACTTCGTTTCTTTCTATAGACACTACCTCTCCAGTATCTTCATCTACGAAATCCTCGATCCATGTTTTAAGAACTCTAGCAGCTAGTTTTCTACCAACACATTTTTTCAATCCTGACTTCGATACTTTAACCTCATCTGCTAAATCAAAAATTGATAAAATATCTTTATCACTTTCAAATCCAATAGCTCTTAATAAAGTAGTTACAGGTAATTTCTTTTTTCTATCGATATAAGCGTACATAACGCTATTTATATCTGTAGCAAACTCAATCCACGAACCTCTGAAAGGAATAATTCTCGCTGAATAAAGTTTAGTTCCATTAGCATGTCTGCTTTGCGCAAAGAATACACCTGGAGATCTATGAAGTTGAGAAACGATTACACGTTCTGCTCCATTTACTACGAATGACCCTCTTGGAGTCATGTATGGGATAGTTCCCAAATATACATCCTGAACAATAGTCTCAAAATCCTCGTGTTCTGGGTCTGTACAATATAACTTAAGCTTCGCCTTAAGGGGAACACTATAAGTTAGTCCTCTATCTATACATTCTTGTATAGAATATCTCGGAGGATCTATAAAATAGTCTAAGAATTCAAGTACAAACTGGTTTCTAGAATCGGTAATTGGAAAATTCTCACTAAATACACGATACAGTCCCTCTGTCTGCCTATTCTCAGGGTTTGTTTCTAATTGGAAAAATTCTTGAAATGACTTCACCTGGATTTCTAAGAAATCAGGATAATCATAAAGATTCTTTGCTGATGCAAAGTTAATTCGTTCAATTTGTTTAGATGCTGATGCCAAAGCTTTCAATTATTTTAATGAACTACAAAATGGGGAAAAACCCCTTTAACCATTTAAAAGGCTATGGCGATGGAACAATTATGCCCATCACCATGCCTTTTTAATCCTATGAATGAACTTAAATTACTTAAGTTCTACTTCAGCGCCTGCTTCCTCTAATTGAGCTTTAAGTGCTTCTGCTTCATCTTTAGATACACCTTCCTTTAAAGGAGCTGGTGCACTATCAACTATATCCTTTGCCTCTTTAAGACCTAAACCAGTTAATTCCTTAACTAATTTCACAACCGCTAGTTTAGAACCACCAGCTGCTTTAAGAATTACATCAAATTCAGACTGCTCTTCAGCACCGTCACCGTCTGCACCTCCACCTTGAGCTACAACTACCGCTGCAGCAGCAGCAGGTTCGATACCATATTCGTCCTTAAGAATTTGGGCAAGCTCATTTACGTCCTTAACAGTAAGATTTACTAAATCTTCTGCCATAGTTTTTAAATCCGCCATTTTATTATTTATTAAATACTATTGTTTTATTAAAAAATCTAATTAACGCTCAGAGAGAGTTTTTACTAATCCAGCTATCGTACCACCTCCTGACTTAAGAGCCGATATAACATTTTTCGCTGGAGATTGAAGTAATCCAATTAACTCACCTAATAACTCATCTTTCGATTTGATATCAGCTAAAGCTTGTAATTGATCATCTCCAATGTAACACTCTGCCTCAACGTAAGCCCCTTTTAACACTGGCTTATCGTGTTTCTTTCTGAACTCCTTAATGAGTTTTGCTGGTCCGTTACCCACATTCGCCAATAAAAGAGTTGTATTCCCTTTTAAAGTCTCATATAATGGGCTAAAGTCCCTACCCTCTACTTCATCCATGGCTCTCTTTAAAAGTGTGTTTTTCACAACCTTTAAAGTGATGTCATTTTGAAAGCACATTCTTCTGAGGTTAGAAGTTGAACCAGCATCTAACTCAGAAGTTTCAGCTAAATACACCACTGGAGAAGCAGAAACTTGTTCTACTAACTCAGCGATCGCCTGATTTTTTTCTTCTTTTGTCATTGTGTTAGATTATAATCTACTATACAGCAGATTTAAGTTCAACTAAAACCCCAGGACTCATCGTACTGGAGATAGAAATACTGTGTACATATGTACCTTTAGCACCTGCAGGTTTCAATCTCATCAATGTTTGGATAATTTCCTTCGCATTTTCAGAGATTTTTTCAGCATCAAAAGATGCCTTACCTACCTGAGCATGAATAATACCGAACTTATCGACTTTAAAATCGATCTTTCCAGCCTTCACCTCAGTTACTGCTTTTCCAACATCCATAGTTACAGTTCCGGATTTCGGGTTAGGCATAAGACCTCTCGGTCCTAATACTCTACCTAACGCACCCACCTTTCCCATCACGTTTGGAGTGGTAATAATAACATCAATATCAGTCCATCCACCCTTTATCTTAGTCAGGTATTCATCAAGACCCACGTGGTCAGCACCAGCTGCTTTTGCTTCTTCCTCCTTATCAGGATTACAAAGTACAAGCACCTTAGTGTCTTTACCGGTACCGTGAGGTAGAGAAACTACTCCTCTAACCATCTCGTTGGCCTTTCTGGGGTCTACTCCTAGACGGACAGCTATATCTACAGACGCATCAAATTTGGTAGAAGTCATTGCCTTTACCATACCTGCTGCATCATCTATCGAATACGTCTGTTCTAAGTCGTATTTGTCAAGAGCTGCTTTTCTATTCTTGGTTAATCTTCCCATGTTTATGAATTTCTAACTAAAATGGGCGTTCGCCACTGATTGTAAGCCCAATGCTTCTTGCTGTACCAGCTACCATACTCATAGCTGATTCAATTTTAAAGCAATTTAAATCGGGCATTTTATCTTCTGCAATAGCACGCACCTGATCCCAGGTAACCTTGCCAACTTTGATTCTGTTAGACTCAGAAGAACCCTTCTTTATCTTAGCAGCTTCCATAAGTTGGACCGCGGCTGGAGGAGTTTTGATAATAAACTCAAAAGACTTATCACCATAAACAGTAATTACCACTGGTAATACTTTTCCGGCTTTATCTTGTGTTCTACCATTAAACTGCTTGCAAAAATCCATAATATTCACACCTTTAGCTCCTAATGCAGGACCTACGGGTGGGGATGGATTTGCAGCACCTCCGCGAATTTGCAGCTTGATTAATCCTGCTACTTCTTTCGCCATTTCAATCTATATATAATTAAGCGTTCTTGGGACTAGGGGAAGCTTTAGTCAAAGTCCAAGAACTAAAATTTCTAATTTAACTTTCCTTTTCTACTTGCATGTAACCAAGCTCCAGAGGTGTTTTTCTACCGAAAATTTTCACCATAACTTTCAGCTTTCTCTTTTCTTGGTTAATTTCTTCAATTACTCCATTAAAATTATTGAAAGGACCGTCAATTACCTTAACTGGTTCTCCAATAATATAAGGAACACTCATCTCATTATCCGCCTCAGCTATCTCATCCACCTTTCCAAGTATAGAGTTAACTTCCGACTGTCTTAATGGCACGGGATCTCCACCCTTTTTAGCTCCTAAGAATCCGATTACGTTATTCATGTTTTTTACAACATGAGGTAACTCTCCTATAAGTGCCGCTTCCATTAAAACATACCCAGGAAAAAGACTCTTTTCTTTAATTGTCTTTTTACCGTTTCTAATTTGATAAACCTTTTCAGTAGGAATAAGAATTTGTACTACATAATCCTTTAACCCCAAAGCACTAATTTCACTTTCCAGTGCTTCTTTTACCTTCTTTTCTTTACCACTAATCGCTCTTACAACGTACCACTTAAATTTAAGATCTGCCATTATCGCTGCTATGATATAAGATTATAAATCATCCCTATGATCCCTTGCCATAAATCATCTTTGCCATTCATCCCGAATACGTAATCCATTCCCCAAACAATTAGAGAAATAATTAGAGACGCTACAAAAACTAAAACAGAACTCTGTTGTAGGGTTTTCCAAACTGGCCAAGTAACCTTAGTGATTAACTCAATATATGATTCCTTAATGTATGTTCCTAAACTTGCCATAGGTAAGTATTTTATTTTGCACGGGCGGCAAGAATCGAACTCGCGACCTTTGGTTTTGGAGACCACTGCTCTACCAGCTGAGCTACGCCCGTTTGTAAACGTGAAAATGAAGGTGGTATTTGAGTATTCAAAACCACCTTCATTCAACTATTATTAAGAGTAATATTACTCTACTATTTCTGTTACCTGACCTGCACCTACTGTACGGCCACCTTCTCTTATCGCGAATCTTAATCCTTTATCCATTGCTACTTTCTGAATAAGCTGAACGTTTATAGAAACGTTGTCTCCTGGCATTACCATCTCTCTTCCTGCGTCAAGAGTGATTTCACCAGTCATATCAGTAGTTCTGAAATAGAACTGAGGTCTGTATTTGTTATGGAAAGGTGTATGTCTTCCACCTTCTTCTTTCTTCAATACATAAATCTCAGCCTTGAACTTTGTGTGAGGAGTAATAGAATTTGGAGCAGCTAATACCATTCCTCTTCTAATATCTTCTTTAGCTACACCCCTAAGAAGGATACCAGTATTATCACCAGCCTCACCTCTATCAAGTATTTTTCTAAACATCTCAACTCCTGTTACAGTAGAAGTAAGTTTTTCGTCACCTAAACCTACGATATCTACAGCATCACCTGTATTGATAACTCCAGTCTCGATTCTACCAGTAGCAACAGTTCCTCTACCTGTAATAGAGAACACATCCTCTATAGGCATTAAGAAAGGCTTATCCATATCTCTTGGAGGAAGCTCAATATAAGTATCTACAGCCTCCATAAGCGCAAGAATAGTATCAACCCACTTTTGCTCTCCGTTTAATCCACCCAAAGCAGACCCTTGAATCACAGGTGCATTATCACCATCATACTCATAGAAAGAAAGTAGCTCTCTAATTTCCATTTCTACTAATTCTAGTAATTCCTCATCATCAACCATATCCACTTTATTCATGAATACAACAATTCTAGGAATACCAACCTGACGTCCTAATAGTATATGCTCTCTAGTTTGAGGCATTGGACCATCAGTAGAAGCAACCACAAGGATAGCTCCGTCCATTTGAGCAGCACCAGTAACCATGTTCTTAACGTAATCCGCGTGACCTGGACAATCTACGTGAGCGTAGTGTCTATTGGCTGTTGCGTATTCAACGTGAGAAGAGTTAATCGTGATACCTCTTTCTTTTTCTTCAGGAGCGTTATCGATCTGATCGAAAGCACTTGCTTCTGAGTATCCTGCATCTGCCATTACTTTAGTAATTGCAGCTGTCAATGTAGTCTTACCATGGTCCACGTGACCGATTGTTCCGATGTTCACGTGCGGTTTAGACCGGTCATATGTTTCTTTAGCCATAGCCTTAATTTTTGGATTTTACTTCTTGTTTATTTATATATAACAAAAGCCGGACTAACGGCATTTAATATCTCTTTAATTGCGAGAGTTAAAACTCTCATATAATGAGCCAATGACGGGATTTGAACCCGTGACCTCTTCCTTACCAAGGAAACGCTCTACCCCTGAGCTACATCGGCTTATTTCATTGACCGATTCAATAGCGCAACACGTAGTTTTATCGGTCACTCTTTACTTTAACACTTTAGATAATTGGAGGTGTTTATTTCTAAACACCTCCTTTTATCCCTTGAGCGGGAGACGGGATTCAAACCCGCGACCCTTAGCTTGGAAGGCTAATGCTCTATCAGCTGAGCTACTCCCGCTTGTATTATTATCTTTTGTAACACCCTATGTTTCTTTGTGGGGAGAGCAGGATTCGAACCTACGAAGTCTAAGACAGCAGAGTTACAGTCTGCCCCAGTTGGCCGCTTTGGTATCTCCCCAAAGAAAACAAGAGCCGATGGAGGGACTCGAACCCACGACCTGCTGATTACAAATCAGCTGCTCTAGCCAGCTGAGCTACATCGGCTTGTTACTAATATTCAATGAACATGCGTGCAAAAAAATGCACTCCCTTTTTTAAAAGGAGTGCAAATGTAATTAATCTTTTTCGACTAATAAACTAGAATTTTGATTTTTTTTTAAATCAATTTAAAATTCCCGCTTACTGGTTGTCTTTCAGCTTTGATTTATACTTTCTAATTTGTTTCCTCAAGGCCTCTACAGCGACATCTGTGGATTCTTCAAAACTTCTACTTTGCTTTTTAGCAAACAATTCTTTTCCTGGAACGGCCATTCTAATTTCTGCTACCTTATTCTCGTTAACATCTGACTTGTCAAGCCTTAGAAACACCTCTGTTCCTATAATTTGATCATGAAACTGTTCCAGCTTGCTAAGCCTAGACTGAATAAATTCTAATAATTTAGCATCTGCATCAAAATGTACTGAATGAACTTGAACTTGCATGTTGCGATTTTTTTAGGGTTAATACTTCTATTTACTTTCTAGGATGAGCGTTTTTATGAGAAAGCTTTAACTGTTCTAAGCTATTATGAGCGTATACCTGAGTAGCAGCTAAACTAGCATGACCTAGTATTTCTTTTATAGCGTTTAAATCTGCTCCGTTTTTCAGCATATGCGTTGCAAACGTGTGCCTAAGAACGTGTGGGCTTCTCTTCTTTAAAGAACTCACCTGAGAAAGGTAATATTTTACTTTGTTATAAACAAATTTTCTATCTGCTTTACCTCCATCATCCTTTACCATTAATGAAGATTTGTTATCTGAGAAGTTTGCTTTCTTTTCTTTTAAGTATACGTCAAGTTTTTCAGATAGTTCCTTTGAAACAGGGATAATTCTCTCTTTATTTCTCTTACCTAAAACTTTTAATTCTCTCTTTTGAAAATCAACACTTCCTTCACTCATTTCCGTAAGCTCTGAAACCCTCATTCCTGTTTGATATAGGATTTCCAAAATGAGCTTATCTCTCAATCCTAAGAAACCATCTTCAAACTCTACTTTTTCAAGTAAGTGATGCATTTCGCTTTCTTTCACATAATTCGGGAGCAACTTTTCACTTTTCGGAGAAACTATTTTCAGCATTGGGTTTGTAGCTACCTTTCCTCGGGATTGGGCAAATTTAAAAAAAGAGCGTAGGGTCGAAATTCTTCTCTTGACAGAACTCACCTTAACTCCATTCTCTAACTCAGCTACCATCCATGATCTTATCATCACATGAGTAGCCTCTGTAAGACTATTACATTCATATTCATCAGATAAATAGCTCGAGAAAAGAGATAGGTCTTTACTATACGCCTCAGCAGTATGAGCAGAGTACCTCCGTTCATGCTTTATGTATGAAATAAATTCATCTAAATACATACGCATAAAAAAAGGGCTAATACTTGATTAAATCAAGTATTAGCCCCTTTATATTTTTTTCTGAGAGTAGTCCCCTACATATTAGAAAACATCTCATTACTGTAGATAGCTTTCTTTAATTGCTCTCTTTTTCTAACTGAAGGCTTTATATATTGCTTTCTCTTTCTCAACTGACGCATAGTTCCGGTTTTATCAAATTTCTTTTTAAACCTTTTAACTGCTCTATCGATATTCTCGCCTTCTTTAACTGGTATTATTAACATTTTCTACTTATAAAAAATTGGACTACAAAAGTACTTCTTTTTTTCAATACAACTATTAATCTTTTAAGATTTCTCTCGATATAACTAACTTTTGTATTTCACTTGTTCCTTCTCCTATTGTACATAGCTTAGAGTCTCTATAAAACTTTTCTACAGGAAACTCCTTAGTGTATCCATAACCTCCATGAATTTGCACCGCTTCAGTACTACATCTTACCGCTACTTCTGAAGTAAAATACTTAGCCATAGCACTCACTTTAGTACAATTCTTCCCATTGTTCTTTAAATCTGCAGCTTCAAAAAGCAATAACTCAGCCGCTTCTATCTCAGTAGCCATGTCTGCTAACTTGAATGAAATTGCCTGAAATTGAGAAATAGGCTTTCCGAATTGTTCTCTTTCTTTAGAGTACTTAACAGACGCTTCAAATGCTCCTTTAGCTATTCCTAGACCTAATGCTCCAATAGATATTCTTCCACCATCTAATATCTTCATGGCTTGAATAAACCCTTCTCCTTCTTTCCCTAGAACCTGATCTTTATGAATTCTACATTTATCGAATACTAACTCAGCAGTTTCACTGGCTCTCATTCCTAATTTATCTTCTTTTTTTCCAGAAGTGAATCCTTCAGCACCTCTTTCTACCACGAATGCTGTAATTCCATGAGAGTCTAACAACTCTCCTGTTCTGGCTAATACTACAGCTATATCTCCCGATTTACCATGTGTAATCCAATTCTTAGTTCCAGAAAGCACATAGTAATCGCCCTCTTTTTCTGCCACACATTTCATTCTCATAGCATCAGAACCGGTATTAGACTCTGTCAATCCCCATGCGCCAATATGTTCTGCAGTAGCGAGCTTAGGCAAGTATTTTTTCTTCTGCTCTTCCGAACCAAACGTAAGAATATGATTTGTACAAAGTGAATTATGAGCCGCTACACTTAAGCCAATGGAACCACACACTTTAGATATTTCTACTATTATCTGAATGTACTCAAAGTAACCCAATCCGGATCCTCCGTACTCTTCTGGAACCAACACACCCATCAAACCGAGTTCTCCAGCTTTTTTAAATACTTCTACCGGAAATTCTTGAGATTCATCCCATTTCATTACGTTCGGCAAAATTTCTTTCTTAGCAAAATCTTTTACCATATCGGCAATCATTTGCTGGTTTTCTGTTATTTCGAAGTTCATTTCTTCTTTAATTTTAAGAGACTGCTAAATTATAAATATTAACGTTCAAAGGATTCAATTTTTCATCCCCACCTAGAAAACCTAGCATAATGATAAAATTAAACCCTTCTACTACGGCTCCTGATTTATTCACCAAGTTAGCAGCCGCAAGGGCAGTACCTCCTGTAGCCAGAACATCGTCATGGACTAATACTTTATCTCCATTTTTAAGCGCACCTCTTTGAACTTCAATTACTGCACTGCCATATTCTAAGTCATACCTTTCTTCTATAACCTCCCCTGGTAACTTCCCTTTTTTTCTAATAGGTATGAACGGTATTCCTAGCTCTAAAGCCAATGGAAAACCGAAAAAAAAGCCTCTGCTCTCAACCCCGACTATGGCGTCTAAACCTTTGTCTTTATAATGTGTCGCTAAGTGCTTTATTATTCTTAGGCACAAAGCGCTATCTTGAAAAATAGGGTTTATGTCTTTAAAGAGAATCCCTTCCTTCGGAAAGTCCGGCACCTCTCTTACTGCAGAAAATATCCCTTTTCTAGTTCTAATCTATTTCCAAATACGGCTTTATTTTCTGGCATAATTCTTCTGATATTAAGTGACATTTCTTCATGTCTTCTACTTCATTAAATACTCCATGCTGAACTCTGTAAGCGATTAATGCTTTCGCTTGATTCCATTTAATGTATGGGTGTTTTTGGAGCTCTTCTGCGGTGCAATGATTGATTCTAATCCGGCTTAGACCAGCTTCAGTTAAAAAAATATTGCTCTTTATTCCCTCTAATTTCTCTTCATCAAAGTTCCAAATTTCAAGCAACTGATCTTTTGAATGAAAGCCTCCTAGTTCATTTCTATATTCTACTATCTTTTTAGAAAAATAAGAACCAATTCCTTTTAACTTTTTAAGTGAGACAGTGTCTGCTGTATTTAAATCTAGATTAAGGTTTTTAGTGGCTTCTTCCTTGGAGAAATTTTCCGTTTCAAGCCAGTCATCCTTTTTAAAAGAATACTCACTATTGGCTTTTGGTATCTGAATATAAGGTCTTAAACTCTCATACTGTTCTTTAGGAATGCTATAAATCTTAGCTAAATCTTCTGGCTTGTGAAATTCACCTCCTTTGGCCAGGTAATTTTTTATTGTTTTGATTTGCCCCTTATTTAGCCCAAGTTTTTTCCACTCATCTTCACTGGATGTATTAGGATTGAATTCAAAATAACGAATAGGAGTTTGCTTTCTATTCGCATTTGACGAAGAGGAATTCTTTGATTTCTTATACTTGGAATTAGATGCCTTTTTTTGATGAAATTCGGCCTCTTTTTGCAACGCTATACTATCACTTCTCTGAACCAAATCGGCCATCCTTCTATCTAGCTCCTTCTGATTAGGAAATGATGATTCAAACACATAGGGAACTAAAGACATTACTAAAAATGCCAAAGCAATTAAAATTATCAGCGCTATTAACCCTCTCCTTTCCCTTTGATGGAGGTCTAAATAATCTTTGAAAGGCTGAAGGCTAAACAAGAAGGTTTACTTAAATCTTTTTATTTCACCAGACTTAACTCTTTGAAGGTAACTCCTTAAATCTTTTCTCACTTCGGGCATTAAAAAGTATAATCCTAGGACGTTAGGGAAACACATAGCAAAAATCATGGTATCTCCAAAGTCAAACACTTGCTTGGCAGAAATAGCTGACCCGACAATTACAAAAAGACAGAATAATATTCTGTAAACGTTCTGAGAACTATTAGACTCTCCAAATAAATATGTCCATGCTTTTAATCCATAGTAACTCCAAGATATCATAGTAGAAAGCGCAAAAAGTATTACTGCTACGGCTAGCACATAAGGGAACCAACTAATGGTTTGAGCGAATGCGGAAGATGTTAATTTAATTCCCGCATCATTTCCTCCAGTACTTGTCGAGCTAAAAGCTTCCTGAGCAGTATAATCACCATAGTTAGCGAAGATGATTACTAATGCTGTCATAGTACAGATTACTACTGTGTCTATAAATGGCTCTAACAGTGCTACGATTCCTTCACTTACAGGCTCATCTGTTTTAGCTGCTGAATGGGCTATAGAAGCAGAACCTATACCGGCCTCATTAGAGAATGCCGCTCTTTTAAACCCTTGTATCATTACTCCTATTATTCCTCCGTACATAGCGTTAGGATCAAAAGCTCCTCCAATAATTTGACCAAAAGCCCATCCTATGTTAGAGATGTTAGCTCCTATAACTATGAGTGCGGCTAACACATAAATACCGACCATAAAGGGAACTACTTTATCGGTAATTTTAGCTATACTTTTTATCCCACCTATAATAATTACGCCTACTATAACGGACATCACTACTCCGAAGACCCAACCATTCAGGGCTAAAAAGGAATCTGCAGGCAGTAGACTTTGGAACTGCTGTGTAGCTTGGTTAATCTGGACCATGTTACCTCCTCCGAAAGACCCTCCAATACATGCTACAGCAAATAATACAGCTAGTACTTTTCCCATACCTGATTTTCCTTGAGCTGCTAGTCCTTTACTTAAGTAGTGCATAGGACCTCCAGAGACACTTCCATCTGGATTTATTTTTCTATACTTTAAACCAAGAGTACACTCTACAAACTTAGAGCTCATGCCAATAAGACCTGCTACTATCATCCAAAAGGTAGCACCAGGTCCACCAAGAGAAACTGCTACAGCTACCCCTGCTATATTCCCTACACCAACTGTTCCTGAAAGAGCAGCTGTTAACGCCTGAAAATGAGAAACCTCCCCTGGATCATCTGGATCATCAAACTTACCTCTCACTACATCTAATGCGTGCTTAAACCCTCTTATATTGATGAACCCCATATAAACAGTGAAGATTATAGCTCCAACTACTAACCAAATTAAAACGAATGGTATTGAGTAACCTCCAAGCGTTACTGGATAAAATATCAAATTCCATAGAAAACCAGTTATAGGCGCCATTATGTCATTTATCTTATCATCAAAGGTTTTATCCTGAGCCAATAAGGGAATGGTTAAACCAATAGAAAGAAGAAGGGTAAAAAGTTTATGGAGATTAATTTTCATTATAGATATTAACTTTTGGTTAAAGCTCAAATATAAAGCTTAGAAGCGTAGCCTTCTAATTGAATTCTGTTCTGAAGGTAGATATGTCTTTTGGAAGTCCTAGTACAAAGAGTTTGTCTGATTTTTCTATGATAATTTCTTTTCTTGGGTTTACTAGAATCTCTCCTATTTCCTTCTTTAAGCCTATAACATTTAGGTTATGTTTATCCAGTTCTCTGAAGTCTGACAAGCATAAATTTCCAGTAAAACGGGTTAATTCATCCAAAATAATCTCTTCTAAATTTACTTCTGCTGCTCCTTGAATACTCACATGGTCTATAAACTCCATTATGTCTGGATTTACAACTAATGAAGCCATATGTGCTCCACCTACTCCGTCTGGCATAATCACATTATTGGCTCCTGCTATTTTTAGTTTTTTGATGGACTCTTTTTCAGATGCTCGAGTGATAATCGTTAAGTTCTTATTTAACTCTCTAGCTGTCAATACTACATATAGATTGTCTGCATCGTGTGGCAATGTGGTTATTAAGGAATTTGCTTTTAGTATTCCTGCCTCTAGAAGGTTCTGTTCTTTGGTGGCATCTGAATGAAGGCATATATGATTTTCTGTACTTGTAATATATTCAGATTTTTCTGAGTCAATTTCTAACACTACAAAGTCTCTCTTGTAGCCTCCTAGCTTCCTTGCCGCCATTTTACCTACTCTTCCATAGCCGCATATAATTGTATGCCCTTCTAAATTATTAACTGTATTCATCATTCTACGTTGTGCTAATGAGTTTTTAAATTGACCTGTAACGAAATATGTGGTTATTACTGAAATGGCGTAAGCGAAGGTAGAAAAACTAAAAATAATTAAAATACTAGTGAAAATTTTCCCCTCTGACCCTAATGGTTTTACTTCTTCATAACCCACAGTGCTCATGGTAATAATGGTCATAAAAAAGGCATCCAACCAGCCGTAATTTTCTATTACCACAAAACCGATAGTTCCGCCTGTAATAAGAGTTATAATGGCCAGAACGGCTATTAATATTCTGGAAGAAAAAAGACTTAAATGGTTTTCACTGTTATTCATCTAGCTCCCAAATAGTAGGTTTCTTGGGTGCAAGTTTAAAGTATTCTTTATTTTCTAAAAGAAAAACCATAATTAAATAGACGATGATCGGAGAACCTAAAGCTATAAACGAAAGGTATATAAACGAAAGACGAATCTTATGAGGCCTGATTCCCCAGTACTTACCCCAATAGGCACATACGCCAAAGAACTGACGTTCTAATATGTCTTTTAAGGTTTTGTACATTTTAATTGGATTTAATTAGCTCCACTCCGAATAGGCAAGATAGGCATTTTTTCTTCTCACATTTCTCTCTCTTCAGCTCAATTAAGGCTTGGCTTTTTTTCGCACTCAAAACCTCAAAACCGAGTTTTTTCCAATTGGTTATAATGCTATTGGATTCAGCGGCTACTCCTTCTAAAACTGCTATAGACCTTTCTACTAGTGCGTAATTTTCTGCCTTTTGTCCATAGGCATAAAGCATGGTGGAGATGCTATTGATTATTAAATTATCGATAGAGGATTTCCCCATAACACCCGAGAATAGTTTAGCTGAGGGTTTATCAAACCTGTAATGATTCTTCCAGTATTCATTGGGCATGGCACTTAGCGACTCTTTTATTTCTGAGAAATCGTCTAGAGTTAATAGCTTAGAGAACGTGCTTTGTTCAACACATAAGAAAGCTGCTAATTGTGATATTCGCTTTGTAGGGAAGTTTGGAGGGTGGGTTTTAGAAAACTTCCATATCACAGGGTTTAGGCGTTGCAACGCGTATTTCTTAGCTAAAAAACTATACTCCTTTTTTAGCTTGCTAGGATAGTCTTCTTCAAAATCTGCATCCAAGAATCCTGCTTGACCAAAAAGAAGAGCTTCTACTTGAAATACAGAGTTGGCATGTTTTTTAATCAGTTTAAGTGGAATAGAGGCTGCCAGCGTCTCAAAAGCTTCAGAGTTAATCTTAAATCCAAAACTCCGAGCTATCCATCTATAGAATGTTTCGTTCCAGTCTTTGTCTGTTTCTAGGTAAATTCTTAATATATCTCTTGATTTTCTCTGGAGCCTGTTTACTACAAGACTTTCTAGAAATTGATTCGATTTAAATTCATCTACCGCAGGAAACTGGCTAGCACATGGAATCCATGCTTTAGAGGTGGTAAGGTGCTGATATTTTTCTAAGTAATCTGCACTGATGTAATTTTCTAATTCTAACACCGGTAAATCTCCTGGTTTATCTAGGTAGATTTCTTTATCATTATTAAAAACGACATGTAGAATTACATTTTTATATGCGGGGTCTGTCTGATGGGAATGGGCTATCCAGTCGCTGGATTTGATATGAATTTCCACATTTCCTGACCATAGCTTATCTCCTATCTTTATAGTGGCTCCTGAAAAGTCTGGACCGGAATGATGGTTATGAATTCCATTTTTTAGGATGGTGATAGGCTCTCCTTCTGTGGTTAAAAGATTCAGTGAATTGAATAATTTAAATTTCCAGACAAAGTGAAGGAAGTCTTCTTTCATTTTAGCTTAATTTACTATAGATTTAGTAGTGAGTGTTTTACTCACTGCAAATAAAGTAAATTATGCTATACCTGCCTCTTCTAGAATCTTAGCCATTGATGACTGAAGTTTTATGGCCGAAGCTCTAGCTGCTTCTTTAAACTCTAGGCCAGAGTCTGCGTAAATTATTCCTCTAGACGAATTCACTAATAGACCACACTTCTCATTTAATCCAAACTTAGCTACTTCTTCTAGGCTACCTCCCTGTGCTCCCACTCCTGGAACCAATAAAAAGTGGTGCGGCACGATGGCTCTTACCTCTTTTAGTTTTTCAGCTTTAGTGGCTCCCACCACATACATCATGTTTTCTTCACTCCCCCAACTAGATGATTTTTCTAGTACGGTTTGGAATACTGGTTTTCCATTCTCAGTGATGTACTGAAAGTCTTTAGCTCCCTCATTAGAAGTTAAGGCTAAAACTATGGCCCATTTTTCTTTAAATTCCAAAAACGGTTTTACAGAATCAGACCCCATATAGGGTGCTATGGTAATGGAATCAAACTGGTATTGCTCAAAAAAGGTTTTGGCATAATACCTACTGGTATTTCCGATATCTCCTCTTTTAGCATCGGCTATAGTAAAACAATTTTTAGGAATAATTTCGAGTGTTTTGCGCAGCGAAATCCACCCTTTTTCTCCGAGGCATTCGTAAAAGGCTATGTTTGGTTTATACGCGACAGCTAAATCGGAAGTGGCTTCTATAATGGCTTTATTAAACTCAAAAATAGGATCTTCTAACTCAAGAAGGTGTGCTGGGATTTTAGTTAAATCCGCATCTAATCCAACGCATAAAAATGATCTCTTTGATTTTATTTCTTGGAACAGCTCTTCTCTGGTCATTTTAAAGTCTTGTAGAATCTGAATTGGCTAATAATTTCTCCGTGTTTTCGGCCATTTTCAGCGCATCTATTATATCTTGGATATCACCATTAATGATGTTATTCAAATTATAGAGAGTCAAGTTTATTCTATGATCTGTAACTCTTCCCTGAGGATAGTTATAGGTTCTAATCTTAGCCGACCTGTCTCCTGTGCTAACCTGAGATTTTCTGTTGGCAGCTCTTTCTTTCTCTATTTTCACAAACTCCTGCTCGTATAATTTAGTTCTAAGAACTGAAAGGGCTTGAGCATAATTCTTATGTTGAGAACGACCGTCCTGACACTCTACTACGGTATTAGTAGGGATGTGTGTTAGCCTTACCGCTGATTCCGTCTTATTTACGTGCTGACCTCCTGCTCCTGATGCTCTATAGGTATCTTTTCTAACATCACCCATATTCAGCTGAATATCTACTTCATCTGCCTCTGGCAATACTGCTACAGATGCGGCAGAGGTATGAACTCTTCCTTGACTTTCTGTCTGGGGTACGCGCTGCACACGGTGAACTCCTGATTCGTATTTCATAACTCCATAAACGGTAGTGCCTGATACTGAAAAGCTAATTTCTTTAAAGCCTCCTGAGGTCCCTTCATTTACTGTAGCTATTTCCATTTTCCAGCCACTATCTTCGATATACTTGGTATACATTCTGAAAAGATCTCCGGCAAAAATACTTGCTTCATCTCCTCCTGCTCCTGCTCTAATTTCTATAATCACATCTTTAGAGTCTTCTGGATCTTTCGGTATTAGAAGTAATTTAATTACTTCATCTAGCTCCTGTTTCCTTGGCAATAGACTATCGATTTCATCTTTGGCCATCTGCCTCATCTCAGCATCTGTCTCCTCCTCTAAAAGCTGCTTACTCGACTCTATGTTCTCTAAGACGTTTTTATACTCGTTATACACCTCAACGATATCTTCTAACTCCTTATATTCTTTCATTAAAGAGATATACCTCTGTTGGTCAGAAATAATAGATGGATCTACTATCTGCTTTCCTACCTCGGCATAACGGTCAGCTATAAAACCTAATTTGATTAGTAAATCATTCATGGATTAGTGGTGATATTCAAATTCTCCATAAGGAGATTTTATAGTCAATTTTTTAGTTTCAGCAGCTTCTACTCTTCCTACTATCTGTGCGTGAACATTAAACGATTTAGAAATCTTGATGACTTCCTCGGCATATTCTTCAGGTAAATAGACTTCAAGCCTATGGCCCATGTTAAACACACGATACATTTCCTGCCAGTCTGTTCCAGATTGGTCCTGAATCATTTTAAACAGTGGTGGAATTTCTAGTAAATTATCTTTAATGATGTGGACATCACCTACAAAGTGTAATACCTTGGTCTGAGCTCCTCCTGAACAATGAACCATACCTGATATATGACTGCGCAATGTTTTTAACATCTCTGCTACTATAGGGGCATAGGTTCTGGTTGGGCTTAAAACTAATTTACCTGCATTCACCTCTACTCCTTCTACTGAATCAGTAAGACCTACACTTCCAGAATAAACAAGATCTTCAGGAACCAAGGGGTCAAATGTCTCAGGGTATTTCTCCGCTAAATCCTTGCTAAATACATCATGCCTAGCTGAAGTAAGTCCGTTACTTCCCATTCCGCCATTGTACTCATTTTCATAGCTGGCTTGACCGTATGAAGACAAGCCTACGATAACATCTCCTGGCTTTATATTTCCATTGTCTATGATATCACTTCGCTTAGCCCTAGCAAATGCTGTAAAGCCTACATCTAAAGTTCTTACGACATCTCCTACATCTGCTGTTTCTCCTCCAGCCAGCTCAATCCCTACTCCTAGTTCTCTAAGTTCTTCTATATAGGTAGCTGTTCCCTGGATGAGTTCTTTGATTACTTCTGCAGTAATCAAATTTTTATTCCTACCAATAGTGGAGGAAAGAACGATATTGTCTGTTATACCCACACAGATAAGATCATCTATATTCATGATCATAGCATCCTGTATGATGTTTTTCCAAACAGAAACATCTCCTGTCTCCTTCCAGTAGGCGTATGCCAGCGAAGGCTTGGTTCCTGCTGTATCTGCATGCATTACATTACAGAACTCAGAATCCCCTGCTACTAAATCAGGTAAAATTTTACAGAAAGCTTTTGGAAACAACCCTTTATCAAGGTTTTTTATAGCTGCGTGAACGTCCTCTTTTCCAGCGGACACTCCTCTTTTTTGGTATCTATTTTCTACTGCCATTTTCAAGGGTAAAAGTACTTATAGAAGTTCGAACGGAACGCTTATAATTCAACTTTAGCATCCACTTTACCGTTTAGTTTTCCACTAAGTCTGATTTTCAGAATAAAAAAAGGCCCAGGAAATCCCTGAGCCTTTTAATCTTTTATTTCAAATCGATTTATTCTCCCTTAGGAACATAATCAAATCTGAGTATAGTGAACTCCGTTCTTCTGTTCTTTTGGTGTCCTGCTTCTTTCTCTTCCTCAGTAGCCATAGCTGCTATATCTGCATCTGACACTAAGTTTTTAGTTTCTCCGAAACCTTTCGATTCTAGTCTAACAGCCACTATTCCTTTAGAGATCAAATAATCTTTACAAGTCTTCGCTCTTTTGTCGGAAAGTACTCTATTAGCCTCATCACCACCTCTAGTATCTGTGTGCGCTTCTAACTGAACTACTAGGTTAGGATTTTTCTGAAGAAGTTCTAACAGGTAGTTTAAACTATCTGTAGAATTCACCTCATTGTTAATTTGAAGTGCAAACTTGCCTAAATCATATCTCACCTCTGGAAAAGTATATACACTCTCTAGAATGATTGGGTCTAAGAAATACTCCTTTGCGAAAGTTGTACTTCTTTCTAACCCTACAGTAGAAAACTGATCTCCTGCTGCGATAAACCCATCCATACTGATGTCAGCAGTATACGTAGTTTCTTCTTTTAGCTCTCCATCATTTAATTTCACTCCTCCGTTTCCGTCTGCGCCTAAATCAAAAGAACTGTTATCTGTTCCGTTAATTACCACCTTAGCTCCTGGTATAGGCTCTCCTGTTCTAGCGTTGTAAACTACTGCATCTAACATAAACTCAAGAGGAGGCATTTTAAATGAATAGATATCATCCATTCCTTTTCCTCCTGGTCTGTTGGAAGTAAAGTATCCCTTATCATCGTCTTTTTCGAAGATTAAACTAAAGTCATCAGAAGAAGAGTTAATTGGGTACTGAAGATTGGATACTTCAGACCAGGCCATCTCACCGTTAGCATCTGCTTTAAAAACATCTAATCCTCCATATCCCGTATGACCATTTGACGAAAAGTATAATCCTCCATCAGCTCTGATGAATGGAAACATTTCATTTTCAGGTGTGTTAATTTCAGAACCTAGATTTACAGGAGTCCCCCATGCATCAGCTCTTTTATCATAAGTGATGTAGTACAAATCCTTTCCACCAAATCCTCCAGGCATGTTGCTAGCGAATAACATGAATTTAGAATCACTAGAAATAAATGGATGCCCTACAGTAGTTGAATCATCTCCTTCCGCTCTAATCGGAATTAAATTAGGTGTTGCATAATTTTTCCCTTGCTTTTTAGCCCAAAAGATGTCACACCCAAATCTGTCGTTATCTGAAACTTCACATCTTGTGAAATACATAACATCCATTTTTTTAGTGAATGAAGCTGCTCCTTCATGACTAGAAGTATTCACCGTGTTATTTAGCACCTTAGGCATGTCCCATTTGCCTTTCTTATCTCTTTTAGTCACATAAAGATCTGCAAAATCCTCTCCTGTTATAGGATCAGAATCTCCACCATAAGATGCCGGTCTACTAGATGAGATTACTAACTCATCTCCTTTTTTAGAACTAAGCACTGGCGAGTAATCGTAGTAAGGAGAACAAAGAGCAGCCATTAAAGCTACTTCATATCTAGAGTCAGACTCTTCAATATTTAACGCTGCTGATTCTGCTTCAGCTGTTGACTTAGCCGCTTTAGACCCATCACCGCCATTGTCTTTATACTTATTAAATTGAACGATAGCTTCGTCATACTTACCTTGCTCTAGCAAAGACTCTCCATAAGAGAAGTATACTATAGGGTCTTGCTTATGATACTTAGCAGTAATAGATTTTTTGAAATACTCATCAGCTTCAGAATATCTGTGAGCAAATTTGTAACACTCGCCTGTCCTGTAAAGGATCATAGCCTTCGTTTCTATTTCCTTTTCTTTTTTGTAAGCTACTTTATACTTAATAGCAGCTTCATCATAACCTCCGTTATCATATTCTAAGTTAGCCTTGACAAGGTATTCAGATTGAGCCTGAACTAACGTAAAAGCCAATAAAGAAATCGTTAAAGTAATTATACGCGTAAGTTTCATCCGCTTTAGGTTTTTTTTATTTACTAAAGGCGAAAATAAAGAATTTTAATACTAGTTAAGCAAAAAGAATTTTCAGCCTTTCTGTTTTAGGCTCAATTACGGTTGATAATTTGACCCTTCCTAGCTCATCATTTATCTATAATCACCTATTAACTATAATAGAAAATCCCACTGAAAGATACAGTGGGATTTTAAAGTTTCAATAACAACTATCTCGTAAAGAGAATCTCTCTAAGTTTAGGCAAAGGCCAAATCTCATCATCAACTAGCATCTCCAACCTATCAGCGTGCTCTCTCACTACATCCATGAGGGGCTTTACTTTTTCAGAAAATTCAGCTGCTTGTTTTTCTAAGTCGTCCATTCCTTCGACCTTCTTACGAACCGCCTTTAACTTATCAATAGCTACCTTAATACCAGTAAGATGAGTACTAATGTCTTCAATTAGCTTTATTTGAGTTGTCGCTGATTTTTTATAAGAAGCTCCAAGAACTGCTTTTAAGCCAGTTACATTCTCAAGTAATTTATTTTGATAATTAATGGCTGCTGGAATAATATGATTTTGAGCCATATCACCACAAATTCTAGCTTCTATCTGCAGTTTCATTACATAATTCTCAAGTTGAACTTCATACCTAGCGTCAACCTCTTCATTACTTAATACATTCAACGCAGCAAACATTTCTTGTACTTTTTTATCTTTCCATACCTTTAATGCTGATGGCGTGTCTTTCAAATTAGAAAGGCCTCTTTTCTTAGCTTCTTTAACCCACTCTTCCCCATACCCATTCCCTTCGAAACGGATGGTCTTAGACTCTTTAATTAATTTTTGGATTTCCTTTAGAATAGCTTCATCTTTTTTCACTCCATTAGAGATTCTCTTATCTACCTCTACCTTAAATTTATTCAACTGATTAGCTACTATTGTATTTACAACAATCATAGCATTGGCGCAATTAGCTGTAGAGCCTACTGCTCTAAATTCAAATTTATTTCCTGTGAAAGCAAAAGGTGAAGTTCTATTTCTATCCGTATTATCCAATAAGATTTGAGGAATCTTACCTATCTCTAATTTCAACTCCGTTTTATCTTCTGGAGTCATTTTCCCCACTTTTATGTTTTTCTCTAAATCATCGAGGAGTTTACTAAGCTGAGAACCTATAAACACAGAAACTATAGCCGGAGGAGCTTCATGACCGCCTAATCGATGATCATTTCCTGCTCCTGCAATACTTGCTCTAAGCACATCTGCATTGTCATAAATTGCTTTAATGGTATTTACAAGGAATGTTAGGAATTGTAGGTTTGATTTAGGATTTTTTCCTGGTCGCAGTAGATTAACTCCCGTGTTTGTACTTAAGGCCCAGTTGTTATGTTTTCCACTTCCGTTTAATCCTGCAAAAGGCTTTTCATGGAACAAAATCCTAAAGTCATGCTTTTTAGCCACTTTCTCCATTATATCCATAAGAAGGAGGTTATGGTCGTTGGCCAAATTAGCTTCTTCAAACATAGGAGCCAATTCAAATTGATTAGGAGCTACCTCATTATGTCTAGTAGTCACAGGAATACCCAATTTATGGCATTCAATTTCATACTCTTGCATGAAAGCCATTACTCTGTCTGGAATAGACCCGAAGTAATGGTCATCAAGCTGCTGTCCTTTAGCAGAAGCGTAACCGAAAAGAGCTCTACCTGTTAACGCTATATCTGGTCTAGCATTATAAAGCGCTTTATCAATAAGAAAATACTCCTGCTCCCAACCAAGCGTAGCGTTTACCTTACTTACGTTTTTATCGAAATACTGACAAACTTTAACTGAAGCATCATCTACTGCTTTAAGCGCCTTTAACAATGGCATTTTATAGTCTAAAGCAAATCCTGTATAAGAAATAAATATAGTAGGAATACATAATGTAGTTCCTATTACGAATGCTGGAGATGTAGGATCCCACAACGTATAACCTCTAGCTTCAAATGTGTTTCTAATTCCTCCATTAGGAAAAGAACTCGCATCTGGCTCCTGCTGAACTAACATAGAACCGTCAAACTTCTCTATGGCCCTACCCTCTGAAGAAGGAGTGAAAAAAGAATCATGCTTCTCTGCTGTACTTCCTGTCAATGGCTGAAACCAGTGAGTGTAATGAGTAGCACCCCTAGACATAGCCCAATCCTTCATAGATGAACCAACCTGATCTGCTATTCCTCTGTCAATTCTAGAACCATTAATCATGGAATCCATTACTGAATCGTATGCCTCATCAGTAAGGTATTCTCTCATAGTAGACTGATTAAAGACATTCTGCCCATAATAATCAGAAACTTTTCCTGAAGGAGCTTTTACCTCTAATGGTCTTCGGTGAAACACATCTTCAAGTGCAGTAGTTCGAAACGTTGACATTTTTTTAATTTTCAGCAAAAATACAAACTACCCCTAAAATAACAGGGGTTAATCACAAGAAAACTACTATTTATTATCAACACCCCCTGCAAAAATTAAGAACAGAGAAATAAAATTAAAAACTACTCCTTCATAAGTCTTTTAGAAAACATCTTATCACCAAGAGTAATCACTGCGTGATACAACCCTGTAGACTGGTTTTCTAAGTCAATTTCTATTCTTGATGCGGAATCTTTCAACCTAGCGCTTATTAGCTTCACTGCTTTTCCCGACACATCATAGACTACTACTGAAATCTCTCCTTTTAGATCGATACCCTGAAGGTAAAACTTACCTTTAGAAGGGTTAGGATAAATTCTAACATCTGCCTCATCAAGTTCAGGCACATTGTCATAAATATTAGTCTCGAAATTAAAATAATGCTTGAGTTCTTTCCCGAAGTTATTTTGAAATGATTCAAAATACCATCCGTCCACTTCTCTAATTCTCACATAACCTACTCCATCATTATTAGCAAAGAAATTTAAACCATCTTCCCCTGAGTCTGTAATGTCCAACAAATAGCATCCCGCATTTAAGGTAAGCGTATCTCTGTAAATAGTATTCGCTTGTGTATAATTACTAGTCCAATGTGTAGCTCCGTAGATATTCTTCAACTGAACCATTGTTTCTCCGGGAGACGCATTGGTTCTGGTCTCTATTATAATTCTATTGTCGTCTTCATCCTCATCATAACTATACGTGGGAGGTCTGAAAAAATGTGAACTAGCAGCATTGTTACTTTCATTTTGATCAATTCCATTATTAGGATTTATAATTCTAGCCTCAAAGGTCATCATATCATCCTCATCACCATTATAAAACTCTGCAGACACATTATAAGTTAGCGTAATATCTTCACTTTCCATAAACCCTAAATCACCATTCCATGTAGAAATTTGAAGCTGACCATTTATGCCAAATTCGATTTGACATGAAGTCAATGGCTGAGACCCTTTATTGGTAATTCGAATTACTGGATCATCACATATAGGATTCATTCTACTATTTATTCTAAAATCAGACGGTGCTAATATCTGATCTATCTCTACATCTAACTCATGATTAATTTCTCCATAAGAGAATAGCTGCCCCATAAACCAGTAGTTGCCATCAGGGTCATTATCTATATCGTATTCTAATGTGAATTCATCACCTGTTACAAATTCAGTCAGCTCATGCTCCCTCATTCTTACTGGAGCCCCAGGACACCATCCTGCCCTGTCATAAATCCAAGTCCCTCCCTGTGGATACAAAGGATTATCCGCACACTCCTGCATCATCTCCCAGTTATATTCGGTATTTCCATTCACCTTTAACTTGTGATTATTAAAACAAAACTCCCCGCAGTTATTTCCCGTCCCGAAGCCATGACCTGAGGTGGTAGTTCTCAATTTGAACATATCCTCCTCTGGCTGAACCTGCATTGTCTTCTCTAAAACATTTTCATCCCAAGCTCCCAGCCCCCAATTCCCAGCCCAAACATTCTCTACTCTCTTCACATCTCTGGGCGGTGTTCCTTCTATAAATAGAAATTTTAAATCTAATAACTCCTGCCAGTTTCCTGCTTCTAATTCCACTTCTCCGCGTAGCAATGGCTCAAAATCTGTCACATCATATATCCAAGTCCATCCTTCCTCTAAATCCAAGCCGATTCCATAAGGTGTAATAAACCTACCAAGCTCGATCCTATTAATAACCTCAAACGAAGGAGAGAAATAATTCAAGTCTTCATTAACTAACACCACAGGAGTGTCTTCCTCATTGGAAACAGACTCCAAGGTCTCTCCATCTAAACCGTATAGATTTGAGAAGCCTAAAGGATATAAAACCTGACTATTTAAAACCTCTATTTCATTTCCATTTATACCATATTCAATTACAGAGATAGGGGGCAGCTCTTCTTCCACTTCATAAAGCACAGATGATTCTATAGTTTCATAGTCTCCAGAAAAGAGAGAGAGCGATGGCTTTATAGCGACTTCATTGTTTAGAGTAGTTAATACAGAACCCGGATAGTTTTGCAACGCTGCATTACCTAAAGACAACCCATCTAAACCAGAAACCTCATTATTTACAGGTTCTCCGTAAGCATGATTAAACCCAAAAAATGCTATCAAATTTTCTACTTGCGGCAAATCTAAAGAATACCCATCATTCATATAAGACTGAATTTCTTCAGCTGTCAATTCTTTATCTAAGACAAAAAAGTCATCCATGGCTCCTCTATAATAATTAGTACCGCCAGCTGATGAGGCTATATTGAACTTAGCGATTCCTGACATGGAGTTATCCTTATCCTCGCCCATTAGCCACTCTTCACCGTTCAAGAAAATTCTCATTTCGCCTGTGTTCGTGTTCTTCGTGAAAGCCCAATGACTCCATTCTCCTTCGTAATCCCCTGTACCAGCTTGAGCGTTTATCCTGTCGTAGCCTCCATCTTGTCCTGCATCCCAATACACCTGACCATTACTCCATGGATTGTGACAGTTTAAAACCCGCTGGTTATCTGAATTAACTCCTTCGAAGGTTGAATTGTTTTCAGGTTGAAATGCTGGGTTACCATACAACCAATAACCTATAGTTACTTCTTCATCTACGGTTTCAAAAACCGAAGGAGGAATGCTTACTTGGTCTTCACCATCAAAAACGATGTACTTTTCTTCTGCTGAGGCTGACATTAATGAATTCCCCGTACTTCCCAAAATGCTAAACTGATCCTCACTAGAATCGAAAGAAAAATCGACCAACAGGCCTGACACTCCATCCCACTCAATAGGCGTGTCTAAGAAAAAGTCGATTGCTCCTGTAGAAAAGGAAAACGAAGGGTGAGTAAAATTATCTTCAAGGGCATCATTGACCATTTCAGTAGGAGCCTCATTAAGCCATGAAGTTCTTATTTTGAGATTACTTAAGGTAGATTCACCTTCAAAGTTTAATGACATTTTCTGAATCATGCCATCTAATGCTACTGCTCCTAAGTCCTCATTAGGATAATAGAACTGAACTCTCGTAGGTGTGGCTGCAGATATTACAACACCTTCTTCCATCCCGCTATTTACTGAAAACTCTTCTTCTGAAATTACATTACTTATCTCTGTCTGCAAGAAATCAAGAGTGAATGTGTTCACCAGAGGAATAGATGAAAAAGACATTTCATCAAACTCTAAATTGTTAGCCAAATAACGTGGATGAGAAAGCGCATTAGAATCTAAATCGCCTGTATGCTGATATAAAAAGGTATGTGATGTATAATCCCATTCTCCACAATCAAAACCAAGACCGCCAGCTGTTCCATCCTCGAAACACTTCAATGTATAATGCATTAGGATCTTCTGATATGACGTCCCATCATCTTCAGGGAAATCGAAATACCTTCTACCCGGAGAATCATAATTAGTTTCTGGGTTATTCTGTGCATCGAAAGTGTATGTCTGAACAATCAATGTATCTCCAGGATCTGCACTAACATCAAAAGAGAATAAAATGAACAACGAGATGATAAGTAGTAATTTCTGCATGGTTTAAGGTTTTATCTTCATCAAAAGTAAACAAACTAATTAGTCTGTCATTACCCTATAAAAATATTCCACGTACATAACAGCAGATACTTTAAGCTACTTATTAGATTAAATCGGTTTTGACTTTTAGGGAAACACACAGAAATGATACCTTGAGAATTACGAAATAGACCTCAGCCTATTAGACGAGTTTCCGAAAACACTAAGTCTCATAAAAAGAGAAGAGCCTCTAATTTGACATTAGATTTAATAGGGTAAGCTGGAGTGAAATTAGTGACGCATTTCTCTATCTTCTAGCATAGGCACGAAACTGAATTCCCCGAACCTTTCTACACTAAAATCTGTTTCTGAGTTTTTGGTAAGCCTCAGCATTTCTTGTGAGCTTCCTTGCCCTACAGGAATAACTAACAGACCCCCGACTTTAAGCTGTTTCAGTAAAGCATCTGGAACTTCTGGAGCGCCACACGTAACTAGGACTCTATCATACGGAGCGAAAGCTGGCTTGCCTTTATACCCATCACCATAATATCGCTGAGCTTTTACACGCATTTTAGTTAGCAGACTATCTGTTTTTAAAAACAAAGACTTCTGCCTTTCAATAGAAAACACTTTAACACCAAGCTTAGCCAACACAGATGTTTGATAGCCGCTTCCTGTTCCTATTTCCAGGACCTTCATTCCTGGACTAACGTTTAGAATAGATGTCTGAAAAGCTACGGTATAAGGCTGAGAAATAGTTTGGTCAGCTCCTATCGGAAATGCCTTGTCTTCATACGCGAACTTTAAAAAAGCACTACTCATGAAAAAATGTCTAGGTACTGCCTCCATGGCCTCTAGCACATCTTCATTTTTTATTCCTTTTAATCTCAGCTGGGCTAATAAATTCCTCCTGAGTCCTTTATGTCTATATGAATCTTCCATTTCCTTCAAGGAAAAGTAACTTTTATCTTTTAGAGTCTTTGACTCTAAAATGAATTCCATTAACTTTTGATTGTCAAAAAGACTTTAGATTATTTTCGTAAAAAAAAAGCAGGTGGAGCCTTTAAAACTTGGATTAATAGGAGTAGGTCATTTAGGAGAAATTCATTTGAAGTGTCTTCTATTAATTCCTGAACGTTTCGAGATAGTAGGCTTTTTCGACTTAGACCCGATAAAATCATCAGAAATATCTATAAGTCAAGGGATTAAATCCTACAACAGTATTGAAGAGTTAATCGCTGATTCTGACGTAATAGACATAGTAACTCCCACTTTGGCACATTATGACTGTGCCGTATTAGCTTTGAATGCTGGTAAACATGTTTTTATAGAAAAGCCCATCTCGCATACTGTGGCTGAGGCAGAAGAGTTGGCTAATCTGGTAAGGTCTTCTGGCTTGAAACTACAAGTAGGCCATGTGGAAAGATTCAATCCAGCTTATATTTCTGCGTCATCACATTTATCTAAGCCCGTTTTTATAGAGGCTCACAGATTATCTGAATTCAACCCTAGAGGCACAGATGTACCTGTAGTACTCGATTTAATGATTCACGATTTAGATATCATTCTTCATACCGTGGATTCCGAAATAAAAGAAATCCGTGCTAGCGGAGTAGCTGTAGTTAGTGAGACACCAGACATTTGCAACGCTAGAATAGAATTTGAAAACGGATGCGTGGCTAACTTAACTGCAAGCAGAATATCTCTGAAAAATATGAGGAAAACTCGATTCTTTCAAAAGGACGCGTATATAACTGTGGACTTTTTAAAGAAGCAGACAGAAATCCTTAAAATGAAAGATATCCATGGCGAACCTGATCCTTTTAGTGTAGTAATGAATTTAGGCGAGGGGAAAACGAACAAGGAAATCTCATTCGAAAAACCGACAACACCTGCCGAAAGTAATCCTATTAGGGATGAGCTCTTTTCGTTCTCTGAAAGTATTATAAATGACACTGAACCTCAAGTGACTATAAATGACGGATTAAGAGCCTTAAAAGTGGCTTACATGATTTTAGATAAAATTTCTTCTTAGGTTTATACTAAGCAAGTAACCTCCTCGTTATTTTAAATGAGGAATGTTTTATTCTTCATGTAAAACCTTTAAACCCAAAATAGCTTAAACGAATGCCGCAAATCTCTATTTTCGCGGCTTCTTTAAAGAATGTCCGAGATGAATAATCCTTTCCTTTTTATCCTTTTAACTGCTGTTTTATTTAATAGCTGTTCCTTGTTTGACAGAAAGGAAGAATTACCTGCTTTTTTAACTATTAGTGAATTTGACTTAGAAGTGGGACCATTTCAGGGAAGCTCTAGCTCTAATATTACGGAAGTGATGGTTTCTATAGATGGAAATACTCTCGGCTTATTTGAATTACCTGCTACTATTCCTGTTTTAGCTAATGGGACTAAAGAAGTAATCTTCTCTGCTATTATAAAGCAAAACGGAGTTAGTGCAGACAGAGTCTCTTATCCGCTTTACCGTTCTTTCACCACAGACGTGAACTTTACACCTTTGGATACTACACTCATAGTCCCTACGACAACTTATTTTGAAGGACTCGAGTTTTGGACTGAAGAGTTTACAAGTTCTATTGATTTTGAGGAGTCTGAGGCGAGTGAAGGAAGACTTATCCTAGTTTCTGGGGAATTGGCTTTTGACGATCCTACTCCTGGAATTTCAGGAAATCCTTCTAGTGCGTTTATCGAATTGGAGTCTGATGAAAATTATTTCTTCGCAGAGACAGAGGAGAGCTTCGATCTACCTTTCGGTCAACCGGTATTTATAGAGTTAGACTATGCCAGCAATCACCCTTTTACGATAGGAGCCAGAGCTTCTGTGCAAACTGCAGAAGCTCTTGATGACCTAGTTATTATCTTACCTTCCTCTGAAACTGAGCAGGTATGGAAAAAAATATACATTAATGTCACCAACTTTGTGGCTGAAAACTCAGGAGCTACTGAGTTTGAAATCTACGTAACACTAAATCGCTCCAGTTCATACCCTGACCCTGAAGTGTACTTGGATAATGTAAAAGTTGTCTACTGATATGAACGTAAAATTACAGACCATAAAATATGTTCTACTCGATGCTTTGGCAGCCGCTTTAGCCTGGTTTTCACTATTTACATATAGAAAGCTATACATCGAAAATGCTCCCATAGAGTTTAACCCGAACTTTTTTTATGCCTTATTACTAATTCCTGTTTTCTGGATCTCGCTTTATGTATTACTAGGATTATACGCTGATATTTACAGAAGGCATCGATTAAAGGAATTAGGCCAGATAATTTCTGTATCAGGCTTGGGAGTAATCGTATTATTCTTTGCTTTTATTCTAGATGATCAAATTTATAATTATAAAAATTATTATGAGTCAGTTCTAGTTCTATTCGTAAGTCATTTTTTCTTTACTTTTTTATTTAGAATTATTCTAACATCACAAACAGTAAAGAGAGTACACTCTGGGAAAATCGGGTTTAAAACGCTCATTCTAGGTGGTAATGATAGAGCTTTAGCTATGTATGAAGAGATTCTTCATCTCAAAAAATCTCCTGGATTTAAATTTATAGGGTTTGTTAAAGTTAATGGAGTAGATAATGTTTTAGAAAAGCATCTCCCTAAACTAGGAGCCTATTCAGACCTTTCTAATATCGTTGTCAAAAACCAAATTCGCGAGGTAATTATAGCCTTAGAGTCTAGTGATCATAAAAAAATAGGGGAAATACTTAACCAGCTAGAGGGGTTAAATGTAAAGCTTAAAATAGTGCCTGATATGTATGATATTATGAGCGGCTCTGTGCGCATGACAAGTATTTTTGGACTACCTCTTATTCAGGTAAACCGCTCTATAATGCCTCAGTGGCAGTTTACGCTAAAGCGATTAATGGATTTTTCTTTTTCCACTCTGGCCATCCTTCTCCTGTCTCCTGTCTATATATTAATAGCTGTATTGGTGAAGTTAAGTTCCCCCGGCACGATCTTCTTTAAGCAACAAAGAATAGGACTACACGGTAAACCTTTTACTATTTATAAGTACAGAACTATGGTAGAAAATGCTGAAGCTAAAGGACCTCAGCTAAGCAGTAGTAATGACTCGCGGATAACAAAACTTGGTAAATTTCTTAGAAAGACCAGGCTAGATGAATTCCCTCAATTCTTCAATGTGATTAAAGGAGACATGGCGTTAGTTGGCCCTAGACCTGAAAGACAGCATTATATCGATTTAATAATGGAACAGGCGCCTCACTACAGACATCTTCAGAAAGTAAGACCAGGGATAACTAGCTGGGGTCAGGTCAAGTATGGGTATGCAGAGAATGTAGAGCAGATGATTCAGAGACTTAAATATGATGTCATTTACATCGAGAACATGTCTTTATCTGTGGATTTCAAAATTCTATTTTACACCATTCTCACGGTGTTAAAAGGAGATGGTAAATAGAATTTAAAAAGAAGGATACTCCCAGGCAGTTCTGTATGAACCGCTTTTCTCTACGAAATCTAAAAACTCTCCAAAAAACCTGTCTGCACCTACAGTAGCGCTATCTCCGATTAAAATTAATTTCTTTCGTGCTCTCGTCATAGCTACATTCATCCTTCTGTAATCTTTAAGAAAACCTATGACTAACTCATCATTGCTACGCACTAGAGAAACTATTATCACATCCCTCTCCTGCCCCTGAAATGCATCTATAGTGTTTATATTATTTTCAAATTCTGGAAGAGCATCCTTCAAGTAATTTACTTGACCTCTGTATGGTGATATTATTCCTAAAGAAAGGCCATCTATATGCTGAGATAGCTCGCCTAATCTTTCTTTAATTAATTCGGCCTCTTTCTCATTTCTTAGACTTTTCCCACTTTTAGAAAAAGTCTCATTATACCCACATCCAGCAGTATCTATGAACTCTACAGGCATAAAACCGTCAGATTTAAATCCATGCTCTTTTACTGATGAATGTGCTTCTAGTTCATTTTCATAAAACTGAGAATTACTGAAAGCCATAATAGACTTATCCATTCTGTATTGAGTTTTTAGTTTTTGAGTCCTGTCAATTGTCTTATTCATAATGAGCTCTAATAACGAAGTGCTCAGTCCTTTTTTAGCCACTTGGTCATTCTTAACCAAAGGTGGAAGCTGAAAAGGATCTCCCGCTAAAACTAACTTTTCTGCTCTTTTAAATGGAGTAAGAGCAGCCGGAATTAGCGCCTGAGCAGCCTCATCTATAAACGCTGTTTTAAATTTAAACTCCCGTAAAACCTCACTGTCACTTCCTATTAGAGTAGTGGCTATTACCTGGGCAGACTCTATTGTTTTTTGGATGAGATATTTCTCAGTTTTTCGTGCATCCTGAATTAAGTCTCTGCTTTCCTTATACCACCTCTTTCTATTCTCTCTATCTTCAGCGTTAAACGAACGTTTATATTTCTCTGCCTTTTTTCTAGCATCTTTAGCTCGCTTTTTCAAGTCTTTGATGAACTTATATTCAACCTGCTCTTGAATCTTTAAATCTATCTGAGCCTTCTGGACTTCCTCGTCTACTCGAGCTATGTTTCCTATCCTCACTACATCTAGCCCTTCTTTCATCATACACTTGACTAAATGATCTACAGCAGCATTACTGTTAGCAGTAACTAAGGTTCTTCCTTCTCTCTTTACTGCCTGCTTCACACACTGAACTAGCGTGGTGGTTTTACCTGTTCCTGGAGGACCATGAATTATGGTGAAGTCTTTAGAATGCATACTGGTAGTTACCGCTGCATTTTGCCATTCGTTTAGCTTAGGGCTTTCAAATTTTTCTTGAAGAGTTAAGTCACCTAAACTTTCATCTCCCCACATTTTCTTGAGTACACTTTTCTGATGATTATCCTCTGAGTTTATCAGAACATTTAAAGTGTGCTCCATTACTTTATAGGTTCTATCATCTACCGTGATATCTATTCCTATTCTTCCTTTATCTAATTCCTCAGGATATTCATCCGAATTGGTAAGTAAGGTGAGCTTGCCTTTCTTCACATTCCTAATCGTGGCAGAAAGCACATGATTGCTCTTTATATTATCTTCAGAATAGAAAACAGAGACTACTCCTCCTACATTAAATCTATGATTGTCTAATTCCACATCTAGGTCAAATGTGATTTCTAAATTTCCTCCTAGGCCATAAGAGTTATCACTCATATTTAAGGGGAATAAACACTTGCCTAATGTTTTCCTTTCATGAATGCTCTTATTCGTTAGCAGCTCCTCTAATTTCTTTACCTCGTAAGCCTTTTCTTCTGCCAATAGCTTAGAGAGCTCTACTAATCCATCAAAATATTTCATGTTACAAAATTAAAAAGGGAGTCAAGCTAAGCTTGACTCCCTTCAATTTTTTATTAAGAGTTTCTGTATTATCTCAAAATGGTAATGGTTCCATCAAATGCTTCTCCTGATTCCAATGTGAGCACATAAAAATAGGTGCCATCAGAAACTTCTCCTCCTTTAGGATCCCATAAACCATCATATTTGGTATCCTCAAATACGATTCCTCCCCATCTATTATAGACTACTAAGTGGGCATTTTCCTGAAACTCTATTCCTTCTATTTGAAAAGTGTTATTGAACTCATCACCATTAGGCGTGAAAATATTAGGAATAAAGACATCGCATGGCACTTCCTGAACGACCAGTGTATCCGTAACTTGAATACCACATCCAAATGCAGTAAGAACGAATGTCCCGCCTTCTGTAGTTATAAGACTAGGTTCATTCCCTAGCCCTTCTAGGGGCTCTAATAATGTCCAATTAACTGAGTCTAACAGATTAGTATTCATAGCAGAAAGAATAGACTGATCACCAGGACACCACTCTGTAGCAGTTATACCTGCCACCGGACTATCTATAGGAGTAACAGTAATCTCTGTGGAGCTAGCACACTCAGGAAAACCACTTGGATATGCCATGAATGTATATGTAGTGGTACCAGTAACATCAGAAATATCGGGATTCACATTATCATCAGCTGTTAAAAAAACTCCAGGTGACCATTCATAGATCAGATTAGGTAGAACACTATTGTTAAATTCTACTGAACTATTCATGCTTACCGACTGTGCTGGACAGATTGTAAAATCACCTTCAGTCGAGACTACTAATTCTGAAATTTCCACATTAACATCAGTAGTATATTCACATCCATGATTATCCATGGCATGAAAAGTATAAAGATACTCTCCAGCTTCTGTAAACTCTGTCACCATATCGTTACAGTCTTCTAGCGTAGCAATAGGACCATCATTCACCGTCCAGAATGTACTATCGCAATCTGCACCTATGCTAGGAGTAAAAGATAAGTTCTCTGGATACAATGACGGATCGAAAGCGAGCGACCAGTCAAAGATAAATCCATTATCTGACCCTAAATTATCGCATATTTCCACAGCCCACACCCCATTCAATGGGCATCCTATAAGGCTTGACCAAGCGCTCTCACTAGAATAAATCCCAGAAGCTAATGTTCCTCCAGACTCTTCTCCCCATGTACCTAAAGTAGCATCAGGAGCCCAGTAATAATCATATCCTACACCCTCTATATCAGGAGTACTGTCATCATCTACTGGTTCCCCTAAAAATGTTCCCGCTCCTTGGTTAGCATGAACTAATAAGGATTGACCGTTAGGACAGAGGAAAGTTAGCGTCAAATCTCCCATATATGAGTGTTCAAAATTGATAAAGAAATTAATTAAATCCGATTCTTGGATAACTTCTTGACCTGCTAAAAAACCTGTCACTAAAATTTCCGAGGTAAAGCATTGACTCTGATCATCTGGGATGAATAACGCTCCTCCAAAGTTAGAGCTTGGTGCAGTACTCCACTCTACCGGAGTGACCATTCCCTCTAGAGAAACTTCACTTCCTAAACAGGATAAAACATCAACTGACGTGCCGTCAAAAGTCGGGGTCGTACTCACTTCTACTAACACATCTATAGTATTACCACTATTACATTCGTTATCGTCTACCACAAATAACTGAATAACATAAGCTCCAGCTACTGAATATGAATGAGTAACTGAAGGCCAACTCTCGATATCTGTAGTATTATCTCCAAAGTCCCAGGTATGATTAGCGATAGACGTTCCATCGGCAAAAACAGTAGGAGAACCATCTAAGGTGATTTCTTCATCTACGCATATCCTCCATGGTAATTCTGAATCTATATTTACATCTACTATAGGTCTAATGCATGGAAGACCACAAGTGATTTCTGCGCTGAAGTTACCTGTATCTGCAGCATCACTAATCCACACCAGTGTAAGACACCCATTTATAGAACTGGTAACATCCGTTGTTTGCAGATCGGTTCCTAGAAAAACTCCTATTTCTGGTGCACTTGTGTCGTCTCCATCATAAATAGTCATAGTATCACCTGTCCCTAGATTAAATGAATTCCAGTAGAGATTTAATATAGTCTCTGGAGCTTCAGCACACAGAGTCATAGTGAAATTCTCGTTATTTTGATAATCACTGAAAGCTACCCCTGTATCTAAAAGGAATCCTCCGCACCCCTCAACAGAGCCGTTAGCTATAGCTATCTCCTGACTTAACGAACAAAAGCTAGCGCATAGCAAGCTTATCAATAGTAATAATTTATTCATAATTAGTTATTAGCAGATGTGTTTATTAGATGTCTTTTGAATAATACCTCTTGACGATGCTTTGCTTTAATAAAAATAGCTTTATTATCAGTTATTTTAATCAACGTATTCTTCTCAGGTGCTACGATTAAGTTAAAGTCATACATGGTAATATCAAAGGTGATTTTACTCACCTCTTCTGAAATGGCATTACCCTCTAAGTCTAAAACCTCTGAGGCATCTAATGTAATTTCACCTTGCTTAAAATCAGAAATAAATCTAAATCCATTTTCAGAAACCCACTCCATGTATAAAGGATTGTCCGCTGAGACTTCTGTATTTTGGTCTGTTTGACTTAGCGCTGAAGCTATACTGAATACTGTAAATAAAGTGGTAAATAAAAATTTCATTTTTGATTGATTTTCCGGTTTATAAATAGATGCCCGAAAGTACAGAAAGGTTGCCTACCAAGAGCAATTTATTTAGCTAACTTCGCCCCGTTTAGAAACTCATTGTATGCTAGAATTAATAGAAGTAACTGATAAAAAGACAGCAAAAATTTGGTTAGAATTCGGTTCCGAAATCTATAAAGACCTACCGTCCTTTGTTCCCTATGTGAAACAGGACATTGCTAAAGTCTTTAACCCTGCTAAAAACAAAGCTTTTGAAGCTGGAAAGGCCATCCGATGGATAATTAAAAAGGATAATGTGATTTCTGGCAGAATAGCCTGTTTTATAGAAAAGAAGTATTCCAAAGGAATGGAACAGCCCACGGGAGGAGTAGGGTTTTTCGAATGCATAAATAATAAGGAAGTCGCCTTCAAACTCCTAGATGCGGCCAAAGAATGGCTAGCATCTGATGGGATAGAAGCCATGGATGGTATAGTGAACTTCGGTGAGAAAAACATGTTCTGGGGGACTTTGATAGAAAATTTCACTGACCAGAATACGTATGGAATGAATCACCATCCAGAATATTACAAAGAATTTCTCGAGGAGTACGGATTCCAAATATATTATAAGCAGCTCGTATACTACAGAGACATGCATATTCCTATGCAAGACGTATTTCACAGAAAACGAAACTCTATAGACCCAGAAAAGAACTACTTAGTGAGTAACTGCAGAGGAAAGTCACTAGAAAAAATTGGCGATGATTTTCTTACCGTTTACAATAACGCATGGGGTGGCCATCATGGATTCTCTCCCATGAAAAGAGCACAAGCTCAGAGAACAATGAAAGCCCTTAAACCAATTATGGACAGAGATATCCTGATTTTCGCTTATGACGGTGAAAAACCAATAGGATTCCATATTAACATTCCTGAACTAAACGATATTTTTAAATACATCAATGGAAACTTAAACCTCATAGGAAAGCTTAAATTCTTATACCATAAGTGGAAAAAAACGCCAAGTACGATGGTAGGAATCGTTTTCGGTGTAGATAGAGATTATCATGGAAAAGGAATCGAGTCTGCGCTAATTATGTTTGCCGTAGAAAACATAGTGCCACAAGGGAGGTACAACCAAACTGTTATGACTTGGATAGGGGACTTTAATCCGAAAATGATAAAAGTATGCGAAAATTCGGAGGCTACTGTTTATAGAACTCTAGCCACATACCGATATTTGTTTGATAGAGAAAAAGAATTTAAAAGAGCTCCAAACGCAAGATAATGAGTGATTTAAAAAATTAAATAAATAGTTGGACTTTTCCTTTTTTTATTCAAGGTTACCCTATTATATTTGCACTCTCAAAAAAAGAGACTGATCTCTTAGCTCAGCTGGTAGAGCATATCCCTTTTAAGGATAGGGTCCTGGGTTCGAACCCCAGAGGGGTCACTAAAAGCTTCAACATTAGTTGGAGCTTTTTTTATACTTTGCATTACGGTAAAACTCTGATTAGAGTAGAGAGTAAAAGTCACCTGCCCAGGTGCTGAAATTGGTAGACAGGCATGGTTGAGGGCCATGTGTTCTTATGGACGTGCGGGTTCGAGTCCCGCTCTGGGCACAAAGCCGTTCTTAAGGAGCGGCTTTTTTTATTCTCTTCAATCCTTTCCTATTATTACAAAGTAACTTGACGGGCTCTTGCATATTACTGGTTCGAACTTGATCATTTTTTTACATTAATTTTTTCAGAAAAGACCCAAGCAACTAAAGTACCGTCCACGTAGTCTTACTAACTAAGAGTAGTTCTCTTAAATAGACACACCTGTAGTTATGAACCGAATCGAGATAGTTTTGGCAGCCGCATTGGCCGTTATTTTCACGCTTACGCAATGTAATCGCGATGACGACATGTCTCTTGAAGACTGCAGCACAAGGGTTACAGGTAAATTCAATTTCAACCAATTCCCTCTACCTAACTTATCTGATTATGAATTTTTCATAGGAGATATGAAAGAGCAAAATGTAACAGATGATATTCTACCTTATGATGTCATCACCCCTCTTTTCTCAGATTACGCTCATAAAAAAAGATTTATTTGGATGCCAGAAGACGCTAAAGCGACTTACAATGTAGACAGTGAATTATTGGATATGCCAGATGAGACCATCATTATTAAAACCTTCTATTATGATAATGTTCAACCTGCTGATGAGACTCAACTAATAGAAACTAGACTTCTTTATAAATTAAATGGAGAATGGAAATTCGCTGATTACATCTGGAACGATGATCAAGAAGAAGCTGTGTTTGACTTAAACGGACAGAATAAAGATTTAGAGTTTATTAATGATGACGGTGAACTTATTTCACTCACTTACAGAATCCCTTCTGAAACAGAGTGCTTCACCTGTCATAAAATAACCAATGACGCTCTCCCTATAGGCCCAAAACCACAAAATTTAAATAAAACTTATGGTTACTCGGAAGGTGAGATGAACCAACTTCAAAAATGGGTAGAAGTCGGGTTTTTAGAAGACAATCTTCCTGCCAGCATAGAAACAGTAGCCGACTGGACTGATGAAAGTCTACCAAAATTAGATAGAGTAAGAGCTTATTTAGATATGAACTGTGCACACTGTCATAGAGAAGATAGTCACTGCAGTTACAGACCTATGCGGTTTGCATGGAATGAAACTGTGTTAATGGAAAATTTAGGTTTGTGCATAGCGCCTGCAGAGCCTATAGATCCATTTCAAACTTATGTAGTCGCACCAGGGAATGCTGCTAGGTCTATGATGTACTTTAGAATGAACACTACAGAAGTATCCGAGAGAATGCCTTTAATGGGGAGAACTATTATTCATCAGGAAAGTGTAGACCTACTTGGTGAGTGGATAGATGAATTAGAAATAAACTGCGAGTAATAATTATAAATTTTAAACCAAATGAAAACAATTTCACTAATATTTACATTGGTCCTCTCACATGGACTTATGCTAGCTCAAAACTCTTGCGAAGAGGCTTTAGAGGTCTCTCAAGGCACACATGAATGTGAAACCCTTACAGGTGAAGTATCTAATGATCTGGAATGCGCAGGCCTATTAATAGGTGGGGCAGTTAATTGGTACTACTACACAGCAGAGGAAGATGAAACTTTATTAGTTACTTCCAGCCTTAGCCAAAACGGTAATTGGGATTCTAGATTAAACATCCTTACCGGAGCATGTAGTACTTTAACATGTGTAGCTAGTGATGATGACGGAGGAACAGGATTTACCTCTGATCTTACTTTTGAGGCTGAAGAAGGAGTTACTTACTTCATCGTTTTTGATGATCGATGGACTACTAACCCAGGTGAGTTTTATATAGGAAATGAAGATGATGTAGAAAATTATATAGACACAGGAAATACCGGTGGCGGAGGTGGTGATGACACTCCTGAAACGCTTATCACCTTTGAGGCTACAACACTACCTAATGTAATTACAGGAGACTGCGTGGTAGACATGAATGGTGATTTCCTAGACGATATCGTAAGTGTGTCAGGAGCTACGGCTACCGTATCGTACCAGCAAGAAGATGGAACATATACGTTGGGAACTATAATAGGACCTAATCCAGAAAACAGTCCTTCATGGAGCATAGCTGCAGGAGATTTAGATAATAACGGAATGAACGACCTCATGTACGGAGGTGGCGGTGGCGTTTCATTAATGTTAAGGTCTGATGATGGAAGCACATTTACAGAATGGGCTACCGATGAATATGTTTTCTGTCAAAGAGGAAATATGGTCGATATTAATAATGATGGAATCCTTGATGCTTATATGTGTCATGATGTAGCACCAAATGTTTACATGCTTAGTGATGGAGCTGGTGGGTTTGAGTATATTCAAGGTGGATTAGGAGAAACTCCAAACGGAGGCAACTACGGATCTGTTTGGACAGATTATAATAATGATGGACTTATTGATATGTTCATAGCTAAGTGCAGAGGAGGTGATGTACCTGAAAACATTAACCAACTGCATAGAAATAACGGTGATGGAACATTCACAGAGGTAGGAGAAGAAGTAGGTCTTGCTGATAATCTTCAGACTTGGTCTAGCGCATGGGCTGATTATGATAATGACGGAGATATGGATGTATTCATAGGAGCTAGCTCTACGAGTAACGGAAGCCATAAAATGATGAGAAACGATGATGGAATATTCATAGATATAACTGCCGAAACAGGAATTTTAGCTTCTATGCCCACAGGTATAGAGAATGTATGCCATGATTATAACAATGACGGTTATGTAGACATCGACATTAGCGGTAACACCATGCTACTGAATAACGGAGATATGACATTTACTCACTCTAATACAGCCGTCAATAACGGACCTGTTGGAGACCTTAACAATGACGGATATTTAGATATAGTAAGCCCATTCGGAGGGCAGATTTATTTTAATCAAAGTGAAGGGAATAATTACCTGAAAATAAATCCAATCGGAGTACAAAGTAATAAGAACGGAATCGGAGCTAGAGTGACTATAGAAAGTAATCTCGGTACTCAAATTAGAGATATTAAAAGTGGAGATGGATTCGGAAACATGAGTATGCTTACAGCTCATTTTGGTCTTGGACAAGATGAAATCGTGGAGTCAGTTACTATTAACTGGCCATCTGGAATAGTTACTACTTTAAATAATGTGTATGCCAATAACACCCTAAACATAGTAGAAATAGAAGGTGATGTCGTTAGCGTTCAGGAAGTACTAGCTGAAGAGTTTAATGTTTACCCTAACCCTACTTCTGACTTCTTAAACATATCGTCAAACATGAACTTCAATAGTTTCCCTATTGAAATTCTAGATTTAAGTGGAAGAATAGTAATGAGCACTTTAGTTAAGGACAATAGAATAAAACTTGCAGATATTTCTGCAGGAACCTATTTAGCCAGAATAAATGCTAATGGAGTATATCACCAAGTTCAATTCGTGAAGGAGTAAGCTTTGCAATAAAATTTTAAATGAAAAGCGACTTCTTATGGGAGTCGCTTTTTTTATTTCCGATTTTCAAGACAGGCATGTTGCAACGCCTTACTTTATGTTCACCTTAAACATTTCTTTATCACCGATAAACCCTTTTAGCACATCATCTTCATAAACCTTCCCCACTCCTGCTGGTGTACCTGTAAAAATAAGATCTCCCATCTTTAGAGTCATGTACTGAGAAACATGACTAATGATAGTATCTATATCGAAAATCATATCACTATTATTTCCGTTTTGAACAGTTTCTGTATTCTGGTTTAAAGAGAACTTTATATTATTTAAATCAGTAAAATGGCTTTTCGGAAAAAAATGACGAGAAATCACAGCTGATCCATCAAAGGCCTTGGCCTTTTCCCATGGATGACCTTTTGACTTTAGTTCAGACTGGACATCTCTAGCAGTAAAGTCGATTCCTAGACCAATCTCATCATAGTAACGCTCTGCGTGTTTTACTGATATATGTTTTCCCAGTTTGCAGATTTTATAGACCAATTCTACCTCGAAGTGTACCTCATCAGAAAAATCGGGAATGTAAAAAGCTGTGCGGCTAGGCAGAATAGAGGAGTCAGGTTTTAAAAAAAAAATCGGCTCACTAGGAACTGGGTTATTCAATTCCTTAGTATGGTCTAAGTAATTTCTGCCTATACAAATTATTTTCATCAGGGCTAATCTCGGGATGATATTAGCTCAAATTTCTAAATGAAAAATTTGATTTCCACGCGCCTATCTTCATTACTAAAGCCTTCAGATTTAGAAGCTCCATAATAATTAATAATGAATCTATCTTTAGACATTCCGCTCTCTTTCATAAAGTACTTAATAGCCTGAGCACGTTTTTTAGACAATTTTAGATTCGTTTGCTCCGCTCCTGTCTTATCCGCATAACCTGTTATAACGACCTTTACAGAAGGTGCTTTAGCTAGAATTTCTACTACCTCGTTTAACTGGAGTAAGGTTCCTGAAGATAACCATGTACTGCCCGAATTAAAATAGAAATCCATAGACTCAGGAAGCTGACTTAACAGCTTCAAATCATTCTCATAATTGACTACAGGGATTTCACTTGCCCCACCTATCTGAAGTTGAATTAATTCCGACTCTAAACGCTCTAACCTTTGTGCATTAGCTGCTAGCATATTTAATATCTTATCTGCCAGGTCCTCTTTCCTTGGTGAGCCTATAAATATTCCAGATTCATCTTCAGCCTTCATTTCAGTATAAGAAAGCTCTATAGAACTCAGCAAATCACCGTCTTTAAATTCTTCTATTTGTTTTATTAACTCTTCCTTTTCTTGGCTGGTTAGGTTTGGGTAAATTTCTGTAGAATTTACCAGTACGTCTTTTTCTCCAAAAACATATAACTCTGTTTTTATAATCGAAATCAACTCATTTAACTGATGATTTAATTCATTCTGCTTGAATTGTTTTTGACCCAGAGAGCCTCTCAGGTTAGCGTTAAATTCTGCGGCAGTAATGTTCTCTATTTTCTTTTTTACGGTCTCTGAAAAACCCTTAAAGTCATCCAACGCTTCATAGTCATAAAACTGAATGTCATTTTCCACCAACTCATTCAATTTACTTACCATCTTTTTCGAGCTAAGAGGAAATATTATTTTTCCATCTTGCCATGAAGTATTTTCTATAATGTAATACTCGATTTGAGATAATAATATTTCTTCTAAAAGTTGACTTTCTGAGGAGGAAACAGGCTGGTATAGATTAACCACTACAGTGTATCTTTCTTCCTCTTGCCCTAAACTAGAGAAAGCACAATGCATAAAAATGCAGAGAAAAATATAGACGGTAAGCCTGTACAATTTAGAATTTACTTAGGTAATTCAAATGTAGTTAATATAACAATACGACTCCTTCGTCTGCATTTTAATTTAATTAATCGATGATTATAACAGCAGCACATCTAAGTAAAATAGTACGGCATTAGTTTAATACATTTGTCGACAAAATAAATTTCATCCTCATGGCATTAATAGAAGAATTTGATAAGTCTGGTAACTGGCTTTTTAGATGGCGAAGTTTTCTTCCATTGGCTCTTTACGCCATGGCTGTGGCTGTAATTTTACTGACAGAGACTACAGACGTGCCCCATGATAGCTTTAGCTGGAGTATGATATGTCTAGGAATTAGTTTGTTTGGTCAGTTAATTAGAGCTATCACTGTAGGTTTCACTCCTAAGTCTACCTCGGGTAGGAATACTAAAGCTGGACAAGTAGCTGAAGTATTAAACACTAAAGGAATTTACAGCACAGTAAGACATCCTTTATATGTAGGAAACTTTTTTATGTGGATAGGAATAGTGATTTATGTAGGAAGCTGGTGGTTTAGCGCATTTACGGTGTTATTATTCTGGTTGTATTATGAGAGAATCATGTTTGCAGAAGAGTTTTTCCTTAGAAAGAAATTTGGACATACTTATCTTAATTGGGCTGAGAAAACTCCAGCATTCATTCCTAAACTCAGCAAATGGTCTAATGCTAGTATGTCTTTTTCATTAAAGAATGTTCTAAAGAGAGAATACAACGGCTTCTTCGCTGTGTTTATATCGTTTCTTTTATTGAACGTATTAAAGAACTATTTACTTTACAAAACTCTTAGCATCGAATTTCTAGTGAACTCATGGTGGATATGGCTAACCTTAGGTTCATTTGTTATTTTCATTACACTTCGAACGCTTAAGAAAAAAACGAATCTGCTGAAAGTGGAGGGAAGGTGGTAAGAGGATCTAGGCTATTGCCTAATCTAATAAGCTATAACTACGACATCGGCTTCTTCATGAGTGTCCCTCTAGACTCTTGCCGATTTAAATCTCAAACAAGAGTTATCTAAGTCTGTGAATTAATAGGGCACAGAAGTCTACCGCAGCTGCACTAATTATCCATAACATAGGGATGAACTACCGACTCGTTTCATCTGTTTAATTAACTAGGCGCCAAAGCTCACTGAAGAAATTCCAACAAGTATGGTCAGAAAACTTATGGACTTGTACTTATCAAAACACTCCACCTAAGTCATTACTGATTCCATTTCAACATCGTGCCCATCCAATGCTAGAAAAGTAGTCGTGCAAAAGAACTGCTGCTAAAAAAAGGCACCATCCCAAACCACGGAACACCAAAAACCTTAAAAAGAAGGGCTACTGTTTTGGTCATTTATTGTCTTATTGCAACGCTTAGAATACACTTTAAAACAAAAAAGCCAGCTCTAAAAGAACTGGCTTTAATTATTTTATGTGCTCGCTAATTATATATCTATGTTAGCGTATTTAGCATTCTTTTCTATGAACTCTCTTCTCGGTGGAACCTCATCTCCCATGAGCATAGAGAATACTCTATCAGCTTCAGAGGCATTGGCTATGTTCACTTGACGTAACGTTCTAAACTCAGGGTTCATGGTCGTATCCCATAACTGCTCTGCGTTCATCTCTCCCAGTCCTTTGTAACGCTGAATCCCTACACTTCTCTCTTCTCCTGAACCTTTGAACTCTTGTACTAATCTATCTCTTTGATCATCATCCCAAGCGTATGATTTCTTTTGTCCTTTCTTCACTAAATAAAGCGGTGGAGTAGCTATGTATACATAACCATTCTCTATCAGCTCTCTCATGTGACGGAAGAAAAATGTTAAGATTAGCGTTTCTATGTGGCTACCATCTACATCGGCATCACACATTATAATCACTTTATGGTATCTTAACTTTTCTAAGTTGAGTGCCTTGGCATCTTCGACAGTTCCTAATCTTACACCTAATGCTGTGTAGATATTTTTAATCTCTTCATTCTCGAAGATCTTATGTGGCATCGCTTTTTCTACATTAAGAATCTTACCTCTTAATGGCATAATAGCTTGGAACATTCTATCTCTTCCCTGCTTAGCCGTTCCACCTGCCGAATCTCCCTCGACTAGGTAAACCTCACATAGCGAAGGATCTTTTTCAGAGCAATCTGATAGTTTCCCTGGAAGTCCACTTCCACTCATCACATTCTTACGCTGCACCATCTCTCTGGCTTTCTTAGCAGCATGTCTAGCTTGAGCAGCTATAATTACTTTCGTTACTATCTGCTTAGCATCTAGAGGGTTTTCTTCCAGATAATCTGATAACATTTCACTTACCGCTTGTGAAACTGGAGCTGTTACTTCTCTGTTACCAAGCTTGGTCTTAGTCTGACCCTCAAACTGAGGTTCTGCTACTTTCACAGAAACTACAGCTGTAAGCCCTTCTCTAAAATCATCACCGGCTATTTCAAATTTCAATTTATCTAACATCCCTGAAGCATCTGCATACTTTTTAAGCGTGTTAGTTAATCCTCTTCTGAATCCTGAAAGGTGAGTTCCACCTTCATGGGTGTTTATATTGTTTACATAAGAATGGATATTCTCATTAAATGACGTGTTATAAGTCATGGCCACCTCTACTGGAATACCATTTCTCTCTCCTGTAATATGAATTACCTGAGACATAAGCTGCTCTCTAGTAGAATCTATATATTCCACGAATTCTTGCAGGCCTCTTTCTGAAATGAATTCTTCTGTAGAATGCTCTCCATTTTCATTTGGAGTTCTTTCGTCAGTAAGCGTTAATCGAAGCCCTTTATTTAAGAAAGAAAGCTCTCTTAACCTAGTGGCGAGAGTGTCATAATTGAATTCTACCGTTTCGAAAATCGAATCATCTGGCTGAAAGATAACTTGAGTTCCTCTGTAATCAGAATCGCCTATTTCCTTCACCGGATAAGATGCCTTTCCTTTCTGGTACTCCTGCATATAATGCTTTCCATCTCTAAAAACTTCTGCTTTTAGGTCTTTAGAAAGTGCATTTACACACGAAACACCTACTCCGTGCAATCCACCAGAAACTTTATAGGAGTCTTTATCGAACTTACCTCCTGCACCTATTTTAGTCATTACTACCTCCAGGGCAGAAACTCCTTCTTTCTTATGTATACCGATAGGAATACCCCTACCGTTATCGATTACTTTTACTGCGTTTCCTTCTTCAATAGTCACATGAATAGTGTCACAGTAACCGGCCATAGCTTCATCTATGGAGTTATCTACTACCTCATACACTAAATGGTGTAAGCCTCTCACACCTACATCGCCTATATACATGGAAGGTCTTAACCTCACATGCTCCATTCCCTCTAAGGATTGGATACTACTGGCGTCATATCCTTTTTTTGGTTCTTCGCTCATTATATATATCTTAAAATCTTAATCGCATTAACTTGGAGAACCGCAGCGTTCACAGCGGTTACTTCTGTAGGGTAAAGGTACGGAATTCAAGGGGTAAAGCAGCGTTGCAATGCTAGTAAATATGGGGGTTTTTCCACATAATTTTGCAGTTATTCACAATGAAAATTTCTACTGAATAATGGCGCTCCAAAAAGGCTAGAACTTAAGGCATAGAAAGCTCTTTTAAAAGCTATACGTGGCTCCTCCCATAAGATTAAACCGCTGAACTGGATAAGCATTAAACCGCTGATACTTTCCCGCTATCATGTTATTTATCTGAACAAAAACAGATAGCCTTTTAGTATATCTATACTCTCCCTTTAGAGTGACATCTACAAATGGGTCTAATGTATACGCGTAGTAGCTATTATCTCCATTGGTAACGAACTCTCCGCCCGTCTCCTCGGAAGTGAGTTCTACAATCTCCACTAAAGACTTAGCTCTTCTTTTTCCTAGCGCGGCTATCTCTAGCTCAGCTATCAATTTCTTCTCTATGTTATAACTAGCGCTTATGGCTATCTTATTATTAGGCTGATTCCAAACTTCTTCTGGTTCTCGATTAGTTGTAGTTTCGACTGCTTTTCTGTCATCATAGATGAAAAAGTCGCCTCTTCCGAAAAACTTAATCTTGTCACCTGCATTGTAAGTCAACTCTCCCGTAATGGTCGTACGCGTTAAATCTCCATACTCAGTTCTAAACCTATTCCCGTTTGTGACTAGTGAATCATTGGCATAATAAATAAAATCATCGAACGAGGCTCTAGAAATTTTAGCATTGAAACTCATATCAGACGATATATTCCCTCTGATCCCTCCATAAATATTTATCTTCTCATTGGTGTTTCTGAGCACATCACTATTTACCAAATCATCCACTAAAAAGCTCTGAACAAAAGGATTCTCTTGAGCTATGGTTCTATATCTGTTTTTATGAAGCTCACCGCCTAACCCAGCGTAAGGAATAAATATACCGTCAAACAGGCTGTATCTAGCTTCTACATCTGGATATGCTTTTAGCTGAGTTCCATCAGTAGCATTGGCGGTTAGCTTAGCCCCTACTTTTACCATTAACCCGTTTCTGTGCGTAGTAACTGTAGGGTTTAAAGTAAAGACCGTATTGGTATGCTTTAACTCTGCTCCAGGGCGAAAACCATCATGCTTGAACTGATTATAATCTATATCCACACCTAATGCATAGTTCTCTGTCTCTACAAATTTATTTAGATTTACTCCTACGATGAAGTTATTCTCTACTCCTTTCACATTATCTGAAAACTGCTTAAAGTCAAACGACCCTCGGTAGTTCATTTTAGTAGTGTCTCGCTGATAGCTTCTCATATTTGCTCCAACACTAAAAGTTTTATAAATTCTTTTATCATCTACTTCGAAATTTTCCGGAAACACATCTGGATCATATCCGTAATAATGAATTTTTTCACGGTCATAATCCACCGCTATTCCCATGGAGTGTTTTTTAAGAAACCGCTTGCCTGTCAAACCTATAGATAAGTCTGAGAATGAATCGGCTATAGAGTCTGCCTGACTCACGAAGCCATCACTCGTAAAGTACTTTATGTGTGAATCAAACGTTCCGTTTCTATTATAACCATCCATAAACCTAAGCTCTCCCAGCCCGGTGAACTTAGTCCCTACAGCTCCTTTAGCGTAGGCCCTAAACAGTTTAGGCAATGGTTTGTCTATGGTAACTTTAGCTGCAGGCACAGGCTTTAAATCTATTTTCTGGGTTGGCTTTCTTGGAATCAAGCTATACACCATAGGAGTCAACTCTACTGAAGACTCTATAACTTTAGGAACTTTAGACACCTTATTAGCATCATTTAGGAATAGCTCTGCGTTTCCCTGAATAACCACGTTAAGATCTATATCTTGTTCTGTATCCTGCTGGGCTAATAGCATAGAACTGCAGAAGAAAAAACAACCTCCTAAAACCACTAGGAACTTCGTATGTATACTGTTTACTATCATAGTTCTATTATTTTTATTCCTCATCAAATAATTCTATTTCCACATCATTATCCTCCCCCTGCTCTAATGCCGCTTTTTCTATGGCTTCAAGCTCAACTAACCTAGCTCTCGAACGTTCTTTTACCCAATCTTCATTGGCGTTTCCGATAAGTGCATTGAGTGTCGCTTTAGCCTGGAAGATATCCTCTAGCGCTACATAAGCTTCTACTAACAGAAGAAACCCTTCAAACTTATATTTACTGTAAGCGCTAAAGTTTTCTATTAGCTCAAAAACTTCTTTCTCACAGTTCTTATAAGCTCCTTTATCAAAGGCTATTTGAGCCATATAATACTTAGCCTCTGCTCCTAAAAGCGACACGGCCTTTTGAACTTCTTTAAAATCGTAGTAAGCCTCATCATAATTCCCCTTGTCGTACCTTATTTTCCCCCTGATCATATAAGCTTGATTCTTTATCTCCACAGGAGTGTCCCCATTATCTAGAACTCGCTGGGCATAGTCTAATGCGTAATCAAACCTCATCAACTCATAATAGCACCTCATTTGACCAATTTCTGCTTCTAGCAGATTCATCTTTTGCACCGCTACTCCTTCTAATTCTATATAATTATTTAATGCCGCATCATAGTATTTATTATTAAAGTTAATGGTAGCTGCAGTTTTTAGTGACCCTTCTGAATACTCGGAAACGGGCTGTGTTATCACAAAGTTATAGTTGGCCAGAGCTTTGGTCTTCGCCCCTTCTTCGAAATAAATTTCAGCTAAATAATAATGTGCTTCTACTGAGAACAAACCTGGGGTGAACTGGCCAATGTATTCTTCAAATGAATCTTTAGCCTTAGAATAGCTCATATCGAAATAACTATCTAGCGCTACTTGATAAGCTGTACTATCTATACTAGCGGTAGTGATATCTAATATTGGATTTCCTGTTACTAATGAATTATATGCTGAAAGGCCTCTTTCTTGGATATAAATATCTTTTACCAACTGAAGCGCCTCATTCATCACTTTGTCTGAAGAATACTTGTCTACTATCTGGTCAAACGCAGCTAAAGCTTCTGTGTTATTTCCCTGTCTGCGGTGCAAAAACACAATGTTTTTCAATGATCTTTTAGCGTACTGACTACTCGGATTAGTTTCAATTATACCTAAGTACGTTTCTAAAGCCTTAGTATCATTATCAATGATTCTATAGGTTTCAGCTATTTCGAATTTCGAGTCCAATACATATCGACCCTTACTGTCACTATTGATAATTCGATTTAGCGTACTGATTTTAGAATCTGTATCACCAGATAGACCCTGGCAAATCGCTTTTTGGTACATCGCATAATCGCTACCTAGTTCATTTAAGCTTATAGCTCTATTATAAAAATCTATGGCTTGTGTGTATTTCTTATCTACGTAAAAGCAATCTCCGATTCTTAGGTAAGCGTCATTTAATTTTCTAGAATCATCTCCGCTGTAATTATCAGAGAATTTCCTGAACATGCTTAATGCTTGTCCATAATTTTTCAGTTTGAAATAAGAGTAACCCGCATTGTAATAAGCATCATCATACCAGTCTGAGTTAAAGCCACCAGGCTCAAGCAAGAAGTCAGTGAACATGGTAGCTGCTCTCTGATAATCCCCTTGTTTATAAGCTAACTCTGCTTTCCAGTAAATGGCTTCTGCTATTAAATCTTGATTTACAGAATAGGTGTTTACTTTATTAAAATAAGTGGCACTCTCATCATATTTTTTCTGATTAAAAAGCTCTACAGCACGATTAAAGGTAACTACCTGGTAAGCTTCTTTAGTTCGCTGGTCCTTATTAGAAATCCTATCTAAACTATTTAACGCTGCTTCATAGTTTTTGGACTTCATATACACGTTCAACAGAAATTCATACGCCTCTTCACTTCTCTCTGACTCTGGATAATCTTCAATATACCCCTCGAAAGCTACTATGGCTTCATGGAATGGGTTATAGCTTAATTCAAAAGCAAGCTTGGCATAATTAAATAACGCATCTTCTTTTATTTCTGCATCAAAATTCATCTCAAATGCCTGTTTGAAAGCAGATCTGGCATAAGGTTTTTGATCTAGCTTAAGGTAACAATCAGCCATGTGATAGTTGGCTAACTGACTCATTTCATCTTCTTCATCTGTAACTTCTGAAAATAACTCAAGGGCTTTTTCGTAGGATTTATTTCTATAATAAACATATCCCAGCTGATAGTAATCAGCGCGCACCTTATGCTTTTCAGGAGTTTCTTTGTGGTACAACTCTAGGTAAGGTAGCGCTTCATTAAACCGATCTTTAACAAAGTAAGACTCTCCCACTATTCTAGCTATTTCCGGTACACGCTCCACACTCACTTGCTCTCCATCTATAAGTGGCGGAGCGTACTCTAAGACTAAATCATGTTTTTCTTGAAGGAAATATATTTGAGCTATGTAATATGGTGTAATAGGTTCAAAGGATGGGTTGTTTTTTAATATAGAAAATCCATCAAGAGCAGTTTGGTAATTCGCTTCTTCATAGGCTATATGAGAATAATAATAGGTAGCAGCATCTTTGTATTCAGAATCTAAGTCCTTTATCTCGAAGAATCCTGGCTTAGCTTTGGTATAGTTATCCACGTAGAAATATGAATACGCTCTCTTGTACTTGTATGCTATTTCTTCCTGTCCTTTTAGCTTGTGTTCTTTTACTTTCTTATACCAGTAAGTGGCCTTTTTGTATTTCCTTTTCTTAAAATTATAATCTCCTATTTGAATGTAAATCTTCTGAACCCACGGACTATCTGGGTGCTCTATAGTGAAACGCTCTAGCAGGAATTCAGCATCTTTATGCTGAAGGAATAATGCGCAGACTCCTCTATAATATTCCGCATTTACTCGTACTTCTTGATGCGGGTCTGAGATGGATAAAATAGTCGCTTCAAAATTTTGCAACGCTGAAGCAAATTTTTCTTTTTCAAAAAAGTTAAGTGCTTCATTGTACTCGTAATATTCCGAATAGTCTATGGCCGTCTTCTGAGCTAACATTAAATTGGCCCATGCAGATAACACTAATAAAATTACTCCTATTCTAATCCCCATTTAATTATAGATTTTAAGCGGTTTTAATCTTTTAAATTTAGTTCGGGCTGGCTGTGGTAATACCTTTTTACAGTAAAATTCTTAACGCGGTTCTGTTAAAGTTATTTCACCCACCTTTTTACCAGCAGAATCATGCTACTTCCATAAAAGGTGCCAATAATAAAGAGCCGGTTAATCGATACTCTCCTTGAATTAGGCAATTTAGCTTGCAGGCGAATAATCCGCCAGCCCACTTGTGTCGGCATCCTTCTATGCCTAGAAGCGGTAACAATAACTTCAAATAATAGATAAATCTCTATCTGCACTTGGCACGAGAAAACGCTTGTGTTAAATGAATAATAAAAAGCTTTGAAAGAAAATGCTTTAATTCTCCTCACCTTAGCACCCAAATTTCGAACTTTATATGAAGCTAGAGGAAATCTATACCCTCCATAAAAAAGCCGTATTTAACCTGGCTCTATCTTATGTTCAAAACACGCAGGATGCTGAAGAAATAACACAAGATGTTTTCATCTCCGTTCATAAAAACATAACTAAGTTTAAGCATCAATCTTCTTTAAAAACATGGGTTTACAGAATTACAATTAACACCTCATTAGATTTTTTAAAGGCTCAAAAGAGAAATAAAAGGAAAGCACTTTTTCAAGCGAAAAGTATAGATTCAACAACTATTCAAGTCGCTAATTTCGACCACCCTGGAGTTAAATTAGAGGATAAAGAAGACCTTCAAAGACTATTTCTCCAAATAAATAGCCTGCCTGAAAATCAAAAAACAGCGTTAATACTATTAAAAATAGAACAGAAGAAAACAGCAGAAGTAGCAGAGATTATGAAGCTCAGCCCCAAAGCTGTGGAGGCTCTGTTTTTTAGAGCTAAAGTAAACTTGAAGAAATTCATAGAGAAGACCGAAGGACTTTAAGGATAAAAATCGTCAAACAAATAGCTATGCAAGAATTAGATTTATTTACTAGAATTAAAAAAGTAGAAGTACGAGACTCTCTATTTAATGAAATCACCGCCAAGTTAGAGCAGGGAACTATTATTCCTATGCACTACATAAGAGCTGCTGCAGCGGTATTTTTATGTTTAATTTCTTTAGAAGTATTCGTTACTTCCGAGCTAAATTCTACAACTCAGAATCAAATTTCAGCAAGCTTAATAACTGAGACAAATACATACTTAGATTATGAATAAATCCAAATTTCTAACTTTCTCCGTCATCATTCTTCTCGTTTGTAATCTTTTTCTAATCGGTTTTATTCTTTCGCACAAACCAGGAAAGCACGAAAGGAATAATCCACGAAATTTCATTATTGAAAAATTAGATTTGACTAAAAATCAGATAGAGGAGTATGATTTACTTATAGAGTCTCATCGACCTGTCATTAAGAAAAAAAAAGGGCTTCTTTACGATAAAAAAAATCAACTCTATATGCTTCTTCAAATGGAAGCCGAAGCGTTTTCTCCAGAAGTTTTAAGCACTGAAATCGGAGCGTTGCAAAGCGAAATAGAGACTTTACAATACAACCACTTTAAAGATATAAAAGCCCTGTGTGTACCTAATCAAATCGATCGTTTCGATGATTTAATGACAGAAATCAGTCGCGTATTTTCTCCTCCTAGACATAAAGGACGCAAATGATAAAAGCACTCTTTCTTCTGGTGCTGATGCATACGTGTTCTTCTATGAGTAGTCAATCACAATCTTTGGCGTTTGAATTTACATTGGGAAATCAGCCTCTGGAAATTGGTGTGAAAACGTATTCTAAATCTTTAAAAGACAGTCTGCAAATAGACGCTTTTCGATTTTACATCTCTTCGGTGACCCTATTTAATGGAAAAGATTCCGTTCACTCCTTAAAACAAACACACTTTCTAATAGACGCGGAGAAAAAAGAAACTACAAAATTAAGATTCTCTACCGCTAAGGAATTTAATCGCATATCCTTTCAAATCGGTGTAGATAGCACCACCAACTCAGCAGGTGCACACGGGGGTGATTTAGACCCTATGAACGGCATGTACTGGAGCTGGCAAAGTGGGTATATAAACTTAAAATTAGAAGGTTCTTCTGCTTTATGCCCGACCCGTAAAAATGAATTCCAATTTCATTTAGGAGGCTATAGTTACCCAAATAATTCATTGACAGAAGTATCTCTGAAAATGCCCAAAGGGAAAGAAAAATTTATTCTCATTCCTTTGGATTCCTTTTTTAAAGAAATTGACCTTCCCTCTCTATATTCTGTAATGAGTCCTGGAGAAGATGCCACCCAGCTCCTGAAAATTATAGGTGATTCTATTTCTAGTGAAAGATGAAAATTCTAATTTCTATCATATCACTATTCTTTATTTCTTTTGGCTTAGGAGTAAATAAAGAATCTCTCGCAGAAATATTCCCTGCACATTTCCCTGAGCCAACGTACGATTTAGAAAAAAACCCGTTAAGCCTAGAAGCTGTAAATCTGGGTAGAGTACTCTTTTATGACCCTATTCTTTCTAAAGATACTAGTATTTCATGCGCTTCATGTCATTCTCCATATAATGCATTTGCACATACTGACCACGAACTTAGTCATGGCATAAATGACCTATTAGGTACGAGAAATGCGCCAGCATTATTCAACCTAGCATGGCAGTCTTCTTTTATGTGGGACGGTGCTGTAAATCACTTAGACGTTCAAGCTTTAGCTCCTTTAACTAGCAAATCAGAAATGGGAGAAGAGTTGATTTCTGTAATTTCCAAGCTCCAGAACTCATTCATTTACCCTGATTTATTTATGAAGGCATTTAATGATAGCGTGGTTACTGGTGAACACTTGTTAAAAGCGCTTTCTCAATTTCAACTAACACTTATTTCTGCCAACTCTAAGTATGACAAAGTGATGAGAAAGGAAGAAACATTTACAGCACAAGAGCTAACTGGGAAAAGACTATTTGAAGAAAATTGCAACACATGTCATGTCCAACCCCTCTTTTCTAATTATCAGCTTAAAAAGAATGGCCTAGAGATAGATTCTACTCTTAATGATTATGGCAAATTCAACCACACCAAGCTAGCCAAAGATAGCCTCCTTTTCAAGGTGCCTTCATTAAGAAACCTGAGCTACACATTTCCTTACATGCACGATGGAAGGTTCTCTACTATTAGAAAGGTAATCAGCCATTACACGAACGGGATAACAGATAAAACGGCTATCTCTGAAGAGTTAAAAGAACCTATTAGTCTCACTTCTGACGAGAAAACAGACTTAGTTGCATTCCTGCTAACCTTAAACGACAAAGAATTTGTATTCAATAAAAAGCACCACTACCCGTTTGAAATTTTAAAAATCAACTAAATCAATTACATCTAAATGAAATTTATTTTAACCTCCATCCTGTTTATGGCTATCTCGTTAAGCTACGGACAGAACCCAGCCATCACATCATGGCTTCAAAACACTACAGAAACTGGAAGCTATTATGCCGCTGGAAACTCCACCGCAGTGGGGAATAATATCCTGGTAAACTGTCAGCAAGTAGAGTATTCTGAAGATTATGCATATATCACTTGTACAGGTGTTCCAGCTTACCCAACGGGCCCATTTCAGGATGGAAACCCTTCACAAGCAACCAATCAAAACGCTGTTTATAGATTTTCACTGAACCCTGAACCTAACACGGGGAATAATACCGAAACGACTCCCGGTACTATAGGAGTATTTATAAACGGTGTCTCTTTATACGACTACAGAGATGGAGTAGCCTGGAATCCAAACACTAATGCTCTTTGTGGTGGACCAGGAAACGATCCCTGCCCAGGAGGTATGGGTGCGGAAAACGACTGGAATAGGGATGCTATTCCTGCAGAAAGCGAAGGATTCGACTGCGCTAAAGGACATCCTGCTATGGGGAATTACCATCACCACCAAAACCCAACGGCATTTGATCTAGATCAAGTAGAGGTTTCTGATGTCTGTAATCTGTATGCTGCCGATGGACTTTATGTAATTAATCCTGAGGTTCATTCACCTTTAATAGGATTCGCTTATGATGGTTATCCTATCTATGGCGCTCTAGGCTACGCTAACGAGAACGGAACTGGAGGGATTACTCGAATAAAGTCTGGTTATCAGCTAAGAAATATTACAGGAAGAACTACTCATGCAGATGGCACGAGTGTAGATAACGGACCAAATGTGAGTGACACCTATTGGCTTGGTTATTTTAGAGAAGATTATGAGTTCATATTGAATGATGGTGAAGATTATTTAGATGAGCATAATGGGAGGTTTTCTGTAACACCTGAATATCCTGAAGGAATTTACGCCTACTTCTGTACGGTAGATGAAAGTTATAATTCGGCCTATCCTTATGCCGTGGGGCCTACGTTTTATGGGGCTTACTCTAACAGTTCGGTGAATGCTGTAAGTGAAACTACAACCGTTTATACAGGAACAAACGAAATCAATGAGGGTTCTATATCTAAAGTTCAGATGAACGTATATCCTAATCCAGCTTCTGAGTTAGTGGCTATCCAGGTGGATAATGCTTTCCAAACGGCCATGAAAGTGGAGTTATTAGACATGACAGGAAAACTGGTAGAAAACACTGTTATAGCTAGAGGAAGCACCATAGCCTACTTCGATTTACAGAAAGTCTATGCTGGAAAGTATCTAGTGAGGGTCTCTGGCGGAGCAACTGCTATAACTAAAGAACTGGTAATAATAAAGGAGTAACCACAGAACACCGATTAAATAAAGAGCGGTGACTTAAAGAATAAATAAGTACTGAAAGAGAAAAAGGTCATCGATAACGATGACCTTTTTCATTTTATCTATTCAATTTATAATCTCTTACTCAATAATTAGCTTTCCTAGTTCAAAAACTCCTAGCTCATACTCACCAAGTAAATAGTACATCCCAGAGGAATATCCCTCTAAACTTATTCGCTGATTTAATCCACTTATTCCTGTTCTGTAAACTTCTACTCCCAGCACATTGAGCACTTTTACTTCCCTTGGCAATTTCTCGTTTTGACTGAACTCAACAGAAAATAGTCCATTAGATGGGTTGGGGTAAATATTAACTGCTGGAGAAAAATTTTGTACTTCTTCTATTCCATCAAAAAACTGTCCTTTATAAAATGTAACTCCTCCTCTAAGGTTTCCTAAAAATAAGTCTGGAAAGGAATCACCGTCAATATCATATATAAATGGAGAAGAAAACTGACCATCATTAATGTCTACAAATGCCGAATCTTGCTTATTCCATACTCCATCTAAGTTTCCTGATATTTCATTCCACCTATGAATCGTTCCTATTTCATTTCCGGTAAGCAGAACCCACTCGTCCTGATTATTCTTATAAAAGTGAGGCACATTATTCCCTTGAATACCTAAAACGTTATCTACCCAAACTCCACCTAACTCGTCATTTATTAGTTCGAATGAGAAATCTTCAGCAGTCCCTATGTTCTTATAGAAATTAATGTTTCCCCATTGCTCACCTAGTATTAGGTCCAATAAACCATCTTCGTCTAAATCTAGTAGTTGCGGAATAACGTCTTGCCCAGGGTCTATATCTTCTCCGAAAGCATCCATAACTGAAAGCTCGGCTATAGCAAGGTTTACTGGATTCCCTGCACCTGCAGAATTCTCAAAGTAATGCACCGTTCCCAGACTTTCACCTAAAATCATATCCATATCTCCATCTCCATCTAGGTCTCCAAAGGCTGGGTAAACATTCTTTAATCCTAATGCAGAAATCCCAAGCCAATCTGAATCTCTAAGTGTAAATTCAGGCGAATTGGCTGTCCCTATGTTTTCATATAACCTCAGAGAGGCTTCAGATTCAGTAGCCGTATAGATGGTCTCCTTATTTCCTATCACCAAATCTCCTAACCCATCAGAATTGTAATCAAAAATTACGGGCATTGCATTTGTTCCATGCTCTAGCATCTCATCCTGAAGCCAATCTTTTTTCTCCAAAATGAAATTCGGATTTTCATCTGTGCCTTCATTCAAATAAAGCCATGAACTAAAATCATCTATTGAGCTAAACCTGCTAAAAGGACTTGATATTAAATCTCTCACACCATCATTATTTACATCTTCATGATAAGCACCTGGAAATTCATAAAAATTAATCTTCTCACTATCAGAGAAACTAGCAGGAAAATCACTGCTCTGCATTACCATACTGTCTGGTCCTAAAACGCTTGGGCCATTGGTAAGTAATATTAAACTATCATTGGTAATATCTCCTACTACAAGCTCTGGATAACCATCACCGTTTATCTCTAAACTTAGAAGAGTTCCTCCAGTATGAAGTCCCTCTTTTTCGAGTGCTGCAGCATCAAATTTTTCGGCCTTGTCTAGAAGACTTTTTACATTGACTACATTGAAGTCGCACTCATGCTCTAAAAAAACGGTGTTATTCTCGGCACTTTCGGCTACAGACCCATAACATCTATTTACGAGTTCCATGGCCATGGTATCACACCTGCCCAGATCTGAGGCCATGTTTTTGTAGTAAAACACATTTAAACTGCCGTCAGAAAAATTCAGAATGTCTAAATCTCCATCATTATCGATGTCTCCTATATGCGGTAAGTCCACGCTAATGTTATACACTGGCGCTTGGAATGGAGCTCCAAAATCATAAATAGCCGGAATTAATGAACTGTAAACAGCATTAAAGGAAATTTCGCCTCCTACATTTTCTTGTTCGTACAATTTTATGCCTCCTTGACCTCCACTAAAAATATCTTTCAGCCCGTCACAATTATAATCTCTCAACAAGATCCAATTCTTTAATCCTTGAGGAAAAATACGCTCATATTCTGGAGCATAATCGTATGCTATTTCTCCCTCATTAGAGACATTTAAAAACGTAAGAATCTTATACGTACTCCTATCGAAAATGAATAAATCTTCCTTGCCGTCCGCATTTAAATCTATTTTACTGTACTGAGCATAATTTAACCCACCGGCCCAAGCATTAGATAGTTCCTCCCCTAATTCGCTTACAGAAATACTAAGATCTCTAATAAGCTCTTGAGATTGGAGGTTAAGCGTTGCAACGCAGAAAAAAAAGCTAAAAAGAAATCTAAATTTCATCTGAAAAATTAATTTGAACAAAAATAAATAAAACCGCCTCAAAGATGCGTTATAAATAATACATTTGAAATCACAAAGACCCCTTGCATGGAACCATTTATAGAGTTAATGAAGATTTTTCTTCCTGCTATTTTAGTGTTTTTTACCGCTTTCATTTTCTTTGAAAAAGCGCAAAAAAAACAACCTGCCCCTACTCCTGCAATAGCCCCAGCCCCAAACAAGGATGAGATTACCAAAATAGTTCTCCCGCTTAAACTAAAAGCTTACGAAAGGCTGATTATCTTTATGGAAAGGATAAAGCCTAACAGCATGATCATGAGACTAAACGCGACTAGCTCAAACTCTGGTCAACTTCAGCTAGAGTGCTTAAAAGCGATCAGAGACGAATTCGAGCATAACTTAAGCATGCAGATGTATATTAGCGAAAGTACTTGGCGTCACGTGAAAGCTGCTAAAGAGGAAACTTTAGAATTAGTGAAAATAGCTGGATCTAAAGTAGCACCAGGAGCCAGTGGCATGGATTTAGCCAAGGCCATTTTAGCCCTAGAAGGTGAAACTAAAAATATTCATTTAGAGTTAGCTGTTGATTTGCTAAAAGCAGAAGTTAAAACGATGATTTAACCATTCTACATTAACCTTTCCAATTGAATTTAATAGACCGTTTAGACCACTTAGACCGCGCACTGTTTTTAGAAATGAACAGCTGGAATACTCCTGCACTAGATTCTGTGATGTGGTACATCAGTCATCCTGTTTATTGGCTTCCTGTATATATTATATTTATCCTAGCCGCCCGAAAAAAATATGGCATCATGGGCATACTATGGCTGCTGATAGGAATAGGATTCGTGGTTCTGCTAGCCGATAATATTCATAGAGAATGTTTTAAAGAGGTCTTCCATCGTTTAAGACCTAGCAGAAATTCAGAACTCGATGACCTCGTTCATTTAGTTACTCCACCTGGTAAAGAAGACTTTTATAAAGGCGGTAAATATGGATTCATCAGTGGGCATGCTGCTAATTTCACTGGAATAGCCATCTTTGTTCTTTCCTTTTTAAAATTAAATAGAACCTGGACTATCGTGATTCTATGCTGGGCAGCACTTATTTCATTCAGCAGAATATATCTAGGAGTGCATTATCCTGGAGATATTTTAGGAGGAATACTTTTAGGAATAGCCGTTGGCTCCCTAGCAAACTATGTAGTGAAGAGGTTCTTAATAAAAGACAAAGTCAGATGAATTTTCTAGCAGTATTTATAGGTGGAGGATTAGGGAGCGTGCTGAGATATGCCATAAGTAGCTTATTCCCTCACCAAATCTCCAATTTTCCGCTGGCCACTTTTATTACTAATCTAGCGGCAAGCATACTACTAGGACTACTAATAAAGTATGGGATTAATACTAAAACAGAAGGACCCCTTTTCCTTTTAGCTGCTACCGGATTTTGTGGAGGGTTTAGTACGTTTTCTACTTTCAGTTTAGAAAACATAAAACTCATTCAAGATGGATTCATAGGAATAGCCATCTTAAACGCGGTTCTCTCCATTGTTGTCTGTGGCGCTGCCATCTATTTCATACTCGGAAAGTCTTAACCGAAGAGCAAAACAACTTCTTCATTTCATGGCACAAAACAGAGTAAATTTGTGAGCTAAAATCAGCTCATTAATGAAGAACATTTTTTCCGTTTCAATATTATTATGCCTATTATTAAGTAGGTGTGGTGTTCAAGAGACCATTGAGAATAGAGGATACAGCGACCCAACTTTCGATTTAAATCCTCCCAAGTTAATGGTAGGGATTACCGTAGACCAAATGCGCTATGATTACCTCACTAAGTACTGGAAGGACTACTCTGACGAAGGATTTAAAAAACTAATGCGAGAGGGTTACTCGTGTAAAAATCATCACTTTTCGTATGCCCCTACATATACCGGCCCGGGACATGCCTCTATCTATACAGGAACTACACCTGCATACCATGGAATAATTGGAAACAGCTGGTATGACAGGTATGAAAAAAGTGGCAAATATTGCACTGGAGATTCTACCGTTTTTGGTGTTGGAAATACTACCCTAGCCGGCCAGATGTCTCCAAAGAATATGCTTTCTAGCACGATAACCGATGAACTTAAATTACACTTTAACGGCAGATCTAAAACCATAGGCGTAAGCATAAAAGACCGAGGAGCTATACTTCCTGCAGGACATTTAGCAGATGCGGCTTACTGGTTTGTAGGAGGAGATGAAGGGAATTTCATTTCTTCTACCTACTATATGAATGAATTACCAGCTT